>Ga0209579_10000073_pt1 | contig 190193 bp, 176 predicted proteins | sample Coa_R1_2_FD_187152 | JGI IMG/M metagenome (GOLD analysis project Ga0209579, IMG submission 187152) | Surface soil microbial communities from Centralia Pennsylvania, which are recovering from an underground coalmine fire - Coalmine... | ecosystem: Environmental > Terrestrial > Soil >... | reverse complement strand
CTCCCCGGCCGTCGGAGTGGGACGCGGGGCGGGCGTGGTGCTCGGGGGACTGGCGTCCGCTTCGGGACCCGCGTGTCGCCCCATGGGCGGGCGGTGCCGGTGCGGAAGGCGGTGCAGCCTCCGGCGGCGGGCCGGACCAGCGAAGCGGAAGCATCGGCGCGTGGCGGGGGTCTGGCATGCACCCCATTGTGCAGGGAGGCTGTGTCGCCGGGCGGGGATGCCGGGGTGGCGGCCCCCCGGATGTTCACGAAGAGGGTGAGCGAGGGGACTTGAACCCCCGACCTCCAGGGCCACAACCTGGCGCTCTAACCAACTGAGCTACGCCCACCGAGACGTTCCAGTCTGGCACACGACGGTCGCGGTCACGGGGCCCCGGACAACATCTGTTTGTGGTAGCGGCGTGTGGCGACGAGCTCAGCGGCCGCCATTCGAAGCGGACGGTGCGAGCTTGAGAAACAGCTCGATCCCGGCGACGGCCGCACCTGCCGATGCGAGGAGGACCAACCATCGCCGTAGCTTCGGTAACGCACTAAACCCCACCGTCGTGGCGAGAGCGTCGACGAGGTCGGACGCACTTCCCATTATCAGCCAGCGCCGAAATTCTCTGCCGTCGCGCGCCGCGAGGAGAGCCCCCACTCCGAGGGCGACGTCTCGCCCGCCGAGAGCGCGGAGCAGCACCGCCCGGTCCCGACCGGTCGCACCGGCGCCGATCCAAGATCGGCCGGCCTTGCCCGGCAGTACCAGGGCGACGACGCCAAGGGTCGTGCGGAGGGCGGCGAGCCCGATCGCCGCTCGTCGGTAGTCGTCGTCCTCGCGCCCGGTCCGCCCGGCTATGGCTTCCGCCAGGCGCAGCGTGCTGCTCGCGGTCTGCCGCGTATCGGAAAAGAGATCCGCTCTCGTCATCGTGCTCCTCGTTTCGGGTGGCTCACCCTGACTGAGGTGCCCCAAACATCACGCGGCGTACCACGGACTCCGCTTACCTCTGCGGGACGCTCCAGCCCTGGGTCTCCGCGATCTCTCGGCACGTCGGGCAAAGGGGGTACCGGGCGGGGTCCCTGCCGGGCACCCACACCTTTCCGCAGAGCGCTCTTACCGGCGTGCTGTTGACGATTCCCTCGACGACGTTGGTTCCGAACGGGACGAATTCGCCGTCCTCGGGCTTGAAACCTTCGAGCACGATGTGGGCCATACGGTCGTGGTCGCCTTCGTCGAACGTCGGTTGGGAACGCTCCGGCGCCAGCACATCCGAGTCCCGAGGCAACGTCTCGGACATCCATCCGACCCTACCAACGGACGGCCGGCGATCCGTCCGAACTGATTTCCGACGAAGCCGGTGGCCGGAGCCCGCGCGGCACTCGGATCGTCCGCGATTCGTCAACGCGTCCCCAGGATGCAACTGCCATTCAGGCAGGATTTTCCGCGATGACACTTGTTGCGCACCAACAGCAACGGTACAGTGACCCGGGGCGCTGATCCCCGTCCGGACGGGGACTCAGCGCCAGGCGGAAGGGGCGCCGTGGCGACAATCTTTCGGTTTGACGTCGTCGACGTAGGATCCCGGCACGTCGTGCGTCTTCACGGAGAGCTCGACATGCTCAACGCGAACGAACTGCGGGATTTTCTCGTACGGATCGCCGGGTCGACGGTGGTCGTCGATCTTTCGGACCTGCGTTTCATCGACTCGAGCGGCATCACAGCCCTCATGTCGGCCCGCAAAGAGATCCTTGCGATCGGCCAGGGGTTCGAAGTGCGATGTGCCACGGGCATCGTGCGGCGCGTTTTCGAGATCACCGGGCTCGGGTTCTTACTGTCGCACTGAAGTGTCCAGATAACGGACGCTCCCGGGTCCACCAAGTGACGGGGCGCAGTTGATCGGTTTGACCTCGAGTTCGATCGTGACCCCTTGAGTATCCTGGTGTCCTGACGCCGCCCCCGTGGCCGAGTGGATGAGGCGACGGACTTCTAATCCGTTCCACGCAGGTTCGAATCCTGCCGGGGGCGCTGGTGCAGTGCCGTGGCGCCTGTCTGATGTCGCAAGACCGTGAGGATCCACCTACCTCGTCTCGCTGTCCTCTCAGTGGGTGCCGGCCCAGTGGGTCAGCGACCCCCACCGCGAAGACCTCAAGGCTTGCACCGAACGGTTGATCGACTACCCGACCCTCTGGCGCGGAATTCAAGAAGTCGATCATCGCTATTCCCGGCTGACAGGCAGCGAAGGTGGCGCTTCGCGACCTGAGCGCGGAGGCGGCTCAGGTGGCAAGACCTGAGGAGCCAGACGTCCTTGACTCCACCATGTCTTGACCTTGCTGACGAGGTTGTCTCCGATCCTTTCCATCGACGACGGCCGGGCCTGATGTAAGGGCCTCGATGCGAACACCGTCAGCCCCAGAGATGGAGACGCCTGTGTTCGTCGTGCGGAGCTCGCTCCAAGCGGGACGGCGACACGAAGCTGCCTGGTGACACAGGTCGGATCAGGGTTCCCCCGGTACACTCATCGACCATGACCGACGCCGCGGCGCGGACGGTCCGGACGCACAGCGACGGGCCGAAGTGGTTCGCGTCGCTCACGCGGATCCGCCTGCCCTGGTCGAAGGTCGCCGCCTTCCGGGCGCTTCGGGCTACCCTTGTCATCCCGGCGTTATTCGCTCTGACGAGTCATGTCATTGACAACACTCAGATGACGTTGTTCGCGACGTTCGGGGGCTTCGCGACCCTCGTGCTCGCGTCGTTCGCGGGCAACCGACCGCAAAAGCTCGCCGCGCACATCGCGTTGGGCGTGGTCGGAAGCATGCTCATCCCGCTCGGCACCGTCGTCAGCGGTACGGCCGCCGCTGCCGCGCTCGTCGCGTTGCCAGTGGTGTTCGGTGTGATCTACGCCGGCGCCACCGGATGGAACGCGGCGAACGGTTCGGCAGCGGCGCTCCTCAGCTACATCCTGCCGGCCGCCTCCCCTGGCACCGTCGACATGATCCCGTCCCGTCTCGCTGGTTGGTGGCTCGCGACGGCGGCAGGCACGCTCGCCGTGCTTGTGCTTTCCCCCCGCCCAGGGCCCAGTCCGTTGCGGCGGGCAGTAAGCACGACTGCCAACGTCGTCGCGAAGGAGCTCGACGCCGCGTTGGATGGTGTCGTGGACTCGAGCGGGAGTGTCCGCATCGACGCGGCAAGCCGCGATCTCACGGCCGCCTTCACGGCCGCGCCGTATCGCCCGACCGGTCTGGCCATCGCCGACCAGGCGGTCGCGCACCTCGTCGAGTCCCTCCAGTGGTGCGCGGCTCTCGTGTCGGACCTTCTCAGCGACGGGGTCTTGTCGCCGACCCGGTCCGCCCTGAGCAAGCCGGACCGACAGCGCTTCGAGGCCTCTGGCCGAGTACTCGGCGACGTCGGACGTGTGCTCGCGGGGTCACCCGCCACCTCCTCGCTTCAGCAGCTCGATTCGCCGGAACGGCAAGAGTCGCGGGAGTTCGAGGGTGCGGGGCCGGAGGTGCAACACGAGACCGCGCACGGCGCCTTCTATGCCAGTGTTCTTGTCGAAGGCGTGCGAGCGGTGGCAGCGAGCGCGCTCGTCGTCACCGGCGCGAGTCCGACAGACTTTGGCGAGCCCCGCGCCGGGCGGTCGGCGTCCAGGTGGCTCCATGCTGCTGGGATCCGGGCGCGCGCGAGGATCGCGGCGGCAGGGCACGACCTACGCGGACAGCTGAGCCTCCGCTCGGTGTGGGTGCGGAACGCAGCGCGGGGTGCCGTCGCGATCGCTGCCGCCATCGCGATCGCGGATCTGACCAACGTGCAGCACGGCTTCTGGGTGGTTCTCGGCACCCTCGCGGTGTTGCGCACGAACGCCGCATCCACGGGCGCGAATGCCTGGTGGGCGGTGCTCGGCACGGTCGGGGGTGTCCTCATCGGCGCCGGCCTTGTGCTCGGCATCGGCGTTGGTTCAGCGGCGTTGTGGGCGGCGTTCGTCGTCGCTGTGGTCGTGGCCGCCTACGCACCGGGTGTTTTGCCGTTCCCCATCGGCCAGGCAGCATTCAGCGTCATGCTGCTCGTCCTCTACAACATCATTGCTCCGGTCGGATGGCAGGTTGGGGTAGTCCGCCTCGAAGACATCGGAATCGGCGTTGGAGTCAGCACGCTCGTCGGGGTGCTCTTCTGGCCCAGAGGTGCCGTGGCGGCTGTCGCTGAGGACCTCGCCGACACCCTCCATCGCTGTGGTATCTACCTCGTGCAAGCCTGCTCCTGGGCACTCGCCACGCGTCCCGCGCCGCCCGATGGGGTGGCGGCGCTGCAGGCCAGCGCCCGCTTGGACGACGCGACGCGCAGCTTGCTCGCTGAGCAGAGCGCAAAGCGGACCCCCAAGGAAGTGATCTGGACCCTCGTCGGCGCCGCCATGCGGCTCCGTCTCACCGCTGCGTCCCTCGCGGCGGCAGCGCAGGACGGCACCCTCCCTGACCGAACACGCTTCGTGACTTTGCACGAATCCCTTCAAATCGCCGGAGAATGTGACGACCTCGCGGCCAAGCTTGGCCATGTCGATGCCACCGTGGTGCGCGAGCTCGCGGGGGTTGTGCCCATCCTCGGGGGCCCCGGACTCGGGTCCACCCCCCGACTCGTCTGGGTCCAGGAGCACCTCGAGCACGCACGAGGCGCGGTGCTCTCGATGGCCGAGCCCGCGAGCGTTGTCGTAAAGATCCGGCGTACGCCGTGGTGGCGCGGAACCCGTTGAGAGGCTGCTTCGCTGTCCAACAGAAACGTCTGAACGGCTTGTTCGTCAGCCTCGCGCAGGCTGTCTGAGGATCATCCAGCATTCGCGGAGGGCGTAGAAGACGAGCACGAAGCTCGATGCCGGGTCGGCCCACCACCAACGCAGTCCAGCGTTCAGGGCTAATCCGGCGAGGACCGACGTCGCGAGGATGCCGTCGACGAGCGTGACCCGTCCTTCGGTCAGAAGCACCGGGTTTGCGAGCGATCGACCCGTTCGGTTCTTGCCGAACGCAAGGGCGAACATCGCGATCGCCGTGACGGAGGTCCACGCGATGCCGATCCAACTGCGGTGCGCGCGATGCCCCACGGCGAGCACCAGGCCTGCTTGGATCGCGAGATACGTGGCGAGGAGAGCGAAAGCGGACCCGATCAGACGAAGAGCCAGGTGCTGACGTCGTCGGGCGGTGTCCCTGAGCTCCCACACGACGACGAGTGAGGCACCAATCTCGATCAGGCTGTCGAAGCCGAACCCTGCAAGCGCGACCGATCCGGCCGCGACAGCCGCCCAAGCCAGGACAACGATCCCGACCGCGTTCCAACCGAGGGTCGCGTATTCGAGACGCAGTCCGCGCCGCAGAAGAACGGCGTTGTCGTCGGTCAGCGTCGTGATCTTCCCACGTCGACCATCACAGGGGGCCTTCCTGGCAAGGTCGCGACGGCACCACCAGCTCGGCCTCCGTCAGGCGCGATGGAGCGCCTGGCGGCTGAGAGAGGGTCCTGAGGTCGGCACTACCCGGCCAGCGTCGGTGGAGTCAGTTCCACGACGCCATTCTCCTTCAGGATCGCCTGCGCTTGAGAGCTGAGCATGAAGGCCACGAACGCGTTTGCCGCTGTGGGATGCGGCGCACGTGCCAGGATCGTGATCGTGTACGTTGCGCTCTCCTTGATGCCGGTGAGTGGCACGGTGGGGATCTTTGCAGCCGAAGCCTCGACCGCATAGAAGAACCCAGCATCGAGCTGCCCGGCCTGTAACCGCCCCACCATCGTCTGCTCGGGGAAGATGTTTGTCGTCCTGGTCCCGAGCTCCTTCAAACCTGCATCGTGGTGCTTTCGCGCCGCCCTGTCGAGAGCGTTGACGGCGAGCACGCCCTTCGGGTCTGTGACCGGGTCCGTACGACCCAAGAGGAAGCCGCGTTCGGTGACAACCTTCCACCACGGCTTGGTCTTCAGTGCCTTCGCGAACCTGCTTGACGTGCTGTACCCGAGCAGGAGCGGGGAGGTGGCGAACCTGAGGTACCACGAGACCCAATCACCGTTGGCGGCGCCCTCGAGCTTCTGATCCGGACGTGGGGAGGCGCTCACAAAGACATCTGCTCGGTGCACGCCACCTTTGATTTCCTGCGCGAGCGCTGTCGATCCCGCGCCAATGCCTGTCACTGAGTAGCCCGTCGCATCGTGGAACGCCGGGCCGACAAATGTCTGCATCAGGGTCACCAGTGATCCCGCATACAGGACGTCGACGGACCCGGTGCCAAGCGACGTTCCCCCGGCAAGGGCGCTCGGTTCGCCGTAAACGGCGAGCGCGGCAACGAGGGAGCAGCACACCACGACCGAGCCGAGGGGTCGGGGCAGGCGAAGTCCCTTGAGCATGCGGGAACGGTAGCGTCGACGGTCCGCAGTTGCAACTGAAACTCCCGTAAAACCACCGAAAATGCCACAGATCTAGCCTCGACCGGGTGCACCTGCTGGTTGCGCCGCGCGCGGGACACGCTCGCGCCATCCAGCGCCACTGACGAACGTCGCAGCCGGTGGTCAGCCGGATTCCGAGACGAGGCCGTCAGCTGCGGCCTTCATGGCCCCGATGTCGAGTTTCTTCATCGCGAGCATGGCTCTCGTGGCGCGGGCGGCGCGCTCGGTGTCGGGGTCCCCGAGGAGCGACGCCACCTCCGACGGGACGATCTGCCACCGGAGCCCGTAGCGGTCCTTCAACCACCCGCAGGCGATCTCTTCTCCACCCTCCGACAGAGCGTCCCAGTAGTGGTCGACCTCGGCTTGGGTCTTGCAGTCGACGACGAAGGACACCGACTCATCGAAGCCGAACGGCTGGGGGCCGCCGTTCAGTGCCATGAAGTCGTTGCCGTCGAGTTCGAAGTGGATCACCATGACGGACCCGGTCGGGCCGGGCCCGGCCTCCCCGTAGCGGGTCAGTTGCAGTACCCGGGAGTTCGGGAAGACCGACAGGTAGAACTCGACGGCCTCCTCGGCCTGGTCGTCGAACCACAGGAACGGAGTGATCTTGGGCATGTAGAGCCTCCAGCGTGATTGAGCAGCCGATCTTGGGACGGCATGCGACCCGGGAAATCATCGCCTCGCTCCGCGAAGTGCGGGAAGCTGGGCGTCGGTCACGGGCAGAATCCGGCACAGCGGGTCCTGATGTTGGACGAGGCCAGAGGGTCCCCCTCGACGAAGCGAGATGGCCCGCGGAGGACCTCGTTCCGTCGACGACGTCGGTACACTCCCGTCCAGATGCTCCTGACTGGCCTTGTGAACCTGTACACGCGGGACATCGAGTCAGGGCTTCACTTCTATGCGGATCTCCTCGGCTTCCGCGAGAGCTTTCGCACCCCGAAGAAGGGCGTCCCCGAGCACGTCGAACTGCGACTCGAAGGGTTCACGATCGGGCTCGGGTCGGTGGAGGCCGCGAAGCGGGTGCACGGGATCGACGGCGAACCGGGGCGACCGGCCATGGCCGTCGTGGTGTGGAGCGACGACGTTGACGCGGAGTGCGAGCGATTGGAGGCGGCGGGAGTGCCCGTCTTGCAGTACCCCCACGACACCGGCAACGAGAACCGGAGCGCACTCGTGCGGGACCCCGATGGCAACCTCGTCGAGATCGTCTCCAAGGTCAGCTGAGGCAGCGACGCGTCAAGCCAGGGACGGTGCGGCACGAACGGCGCGTCCGGAGACACCGACCGCAACCGCGCCTCCGCCACCTGACGGCGAGGAGTGCGACGCTCCTGCGACGACTGGAGTCACGGTCGACCACGTCAGCCCGCCGTCGTCGGTATGCCACAGCGCTTCAGTACCGGCTGTCGCCGAGTACGCCCAGACGATGCCGTCCGCATCGTTGAAGAAGGCCATGGCCGCAGCGCCTGTGTTTACGAGCCCGGGGCCGATGGGGACGAACGACGCGGCGCCGTCCGTGGTCACTTCGACGTGTCCCTGCCCCTCGTCGAGGTATGCGATGGTCGAGGACACGGCGTCGACCGAACCGAGGTAGCCGCCGAACAGACCAGCCGTGGTGCACTGCCCGGCGACACCCGTTGTGCACCCGCCCGGATGTTTCCAGCTCGCACCGCCGTCAGCCGATACGACCACGGACTTCATCTGACCACCCGCCGCCGGAGGACCAGCGCACGCGGCGAACAGCGTGCCTGTCGGGGCGACCGCGAGCCGCGCCGTCGTGGCGACCATCCCGCAGGTGACATGGCGCAGCGACCAGTTGGTTCCCCCGTCCGTCGTGTACCAGAGGGGGACCGCCGACGATCCGCGACGTCCCATCGTGGGCGGAGCGCCGAGCACATAGGCGGCAGCCTGGTCCAGCCGCACGAAGCTCGCTTGCGCATCGTGCGTACCAGATGCCATCGGGGCCCCTCGTGGCTGGGCAGGACTTGTCTGCCAGCTCCGGCCGCCGTCCGCCGACTCTCGCACTCGCAACCGACACGCTGGCTCCTGCCTCACCGGCGTCGGATGCGGACAGCTCGACTGGAGCATCCACACCGAGTATCCGAGGGCCTCGACCGAGAGCACGTCGCCCGGTTGGCCCGAGACGCTCCACGTCGTCCCGCTGTCGTGGGTCACGTAGAGGTCAGGGCTCGTCGCGTCGAAGACGAAACCGTCTCCGTGGTCGTCGAACGCGATCGAGCCGTTGCCGACCGCCTTGCACGGCCCGAGGGCGACCGGCGACGCGAAGGTGGCCCCGCCGTCGGACGTCCGGGCGACCTCAGCCTGGCACTGGCTCGTCGGGGATGACGCTCTGAAGAGGCCGTAACCGCTTGTCGCGTCGAAGAACGCGAGGGTCGTAAGGCTCGGGGAAGCGAGCGCGAATGCTGTTGTCTGAGCCTGAGGCGATGTCGCGGCTCCGGACGACGGCCCGGCCGAGTAGGAGGGGTTGAGCCCAGCCGTGCCCCCGGGCGCCGTCGCGAAGGCGCCGGCGCCGAACCCGGCGCCGGCGGCTGCGAGCGCCACCGCACTCGACCCGAAGAACCACCGCCGGTGCCTGCGTCGTCGCGCCGCTTTGAAGAGTCCCCTCGGAAACCCGGGGGGCGTCGGCGGCGGCCACGGGTGCGGAGCGCCGCTTGCTCCCCACATCGCTCAGACCGCTTCGATCATCGCGATGAGCTCGCTCTTGCGGTACCCGTAGCGCCGAGCGGACCGCACGAGGTCTCGCACCTGGGCGACGAGCGCGCTCTTCTCGGGGGTCCCGGCGACCGTGATCCCGTGCCCCCGGCGGAATTCGAGGAGTCCTTCTTCGCGCAAGAGGTGCAGCGCTCGTAGGACCGTGTTCTTGTTCACCCCCATCACGGCAGCCAGATCCTTTGCGAGCGGAAGCCGGTCGCCCGGCCCCGCCTCTCCCTCGGCGATGGCACGACGGATTTCCGCGGCCACCTGTTCGTGGAGGGCGAGAGGGTCGGAACGATCGATACGCAGTTGCATGGTCATTATCGTACTAGGACCATCGTTCGGTGACAACCACGTCCTCGCCCGCGTCGAAGGCCGACGATGCGTGAACACCCCGACCTGCCGGCCGCGGAGTCTTCGTGTCAGCGGGGTTCAGGCTCGGGGGGCCCAAACGCGGGCGACGGGGGAGGGGGATCGTCGACACCCGGCGCCTCGGCGGTGCTGCCTTGACCGCGTCCGGCCTAGCGGACGAAGGCGCCGGGGACGCCTCCGTCGACTGGCAGCACGGCGCCCGTCGTCTTGGAGCTCCGTGTCGAAAGGAGGAACGCCACCGCCTCCGCCACGTCCCTTGGCGAAACGGTGGCGTGGAGCAGATTGCGCGAGGCGTAGAACCGCTCGAGTTCGTCCGGATCCACACCGTGCGCAGCGGCTCGATCCCGCCTCACGTCGTCAGACCAGAGCCGCGATCCTTCGAAGACGGCGTCTGGATTGACCGCGTTGGCGCGTACGCCGAAGCGAGCGCCTTCCAGCGCGGCGATCCGCATCAACTGGACCATCCCGGCTTTCGAGACGCTGTAGGCGCCGAACCCGGCTCCTGGGCCAATGGCGTTCTTCGACGCGACGAACACAAGGCTGCCCCCGAGCTGCTGGTCTCGGAGGAGGCGGAGCGACTCGCGGGTGAGCAGCATCGCGGAGGTGAGATTGGCGTCGAGGGTCCGGCGCCACTCGCGCGTCTCGAGATCGACGAGGTCCGAGACCGAGGCGACGCCGGCGTTCACCACCGCCCCGTCGAGGCCGCCGAATCGTCGGACGCCGCGTGCGACAGTCTCAGCGACAACCGCTTCGTCCGAGACGTCGCCGACCGTGCACTCCGGGAGCGCGGCGCCATCGCGCTCGACGTCCTCTGCGACCTGAGCCAAGCCGTCGGCGTCGAGGTCCGCCAGGACCAGATGCGCGCCGGCCGTCGCCAGCCGCTTCGCGACGACTCGGCCGATTCCCGACGCGGCACCGGTCACGCAGAAGATGTGGCCGGCGAGCTCGGCTGGCGGCGGCGCGAGCGTCAGTTTGTAGAGCTCGAGCGGCCAGTAGTCGACGGCGAAGACGTCAGGCTCCGCCATCGCCGCGGCGGTGCCCCAAGCATCGATCGCTCGAGCTGCCACCGCGGTCGTGTGGAGGAGGACGTCGGCTGCAATCCGGCAGTCCCGCTCGCTGCGTCCCGCGGTGAGCGCCCCCAATCCCGGAACGAGCATGGCGACCGGCGACGGGTCGTGCATCTCGAACCCTTCGGGAAGCTCCGACTCGTGCCGCGCGAAATACTCGCGGTAGCGGAGCTCGTACGCGTCGATCGCTTCGGACACTGCCGCCGTCTCATCGAGGACGACCGGCCACGGCCGGATGCGCAACATGTGATCGGCCGTCGCGACGCCTGCGGCGGCGACCTTCTCGATGTCCGGTCGGTCGGCAAGGGTCCTCAGCCGGTCGTCCACGAACACGACCCGGTGGCGCCGGGCGGAGACGGCGGACCGCACCCTGACCAGCAGCGCGCGCAACTCGTCGTCGTCGACCTGGGTCAACGGCGCGACGGCCGCATCGAGGGGGCCCGCGTGGAGGACGTCACGGAGGTACGCGTCCGCCCGGCCAGCGAGTTCGCGAGTGCGTTCGAGGCAGGCATCGCTCTCGCCTGCCCACGCGACGAGACCGTGGTGCTCGAGCACCACGCCGTCGAGGTCGGCCATCTCGGCGACCACTCGGGCGAGCCGGAAACCCGGGCGGATCCACGGGACGAACCCCACCCGAGGTCCGAAGACATCGGCTACGACGGACCGTGCGTCGGGGGCCTTCGTGAGGGCGACGATGGCGTCGGCGTGGACATGGTCGACGTGCCGATGGGGCAGGAACGCATGGAGCAACGTCTCGATCGACGGTCGCCTGGCGTCCGCATCGACGAGCGCGGAGCGCATCAGCCCCGTCATGCGGGAGTCTGGCAGCTCCTCGAGGTCTCGCAAGGAGCGGAGTTCGTCGAGCCACAGTGCGGGGTAGTCACCGGTGTCCGAGCCGGCGAGATCTGCGCCGCTGCCCTTCACCCAGAGCACGCTGCGATCGCGACCGAGGTGGTCCGGAATCGTTCCCTTGGCCGAGGTGTTGCCCCCGCCGTGGACGACGAATGACTCGTCGTCGCCGATCGCCCTCGACCGCTCGACCAGTCGAGTGAGCTCCGACGTCGCCTCGATCAACGCGTCTTGACCGCCTCGGGCAACCGGCCGGCAGGCTCCCGGACGACGCGGCACTCGGTCACGATCGCGGTCACGAGCTCCGCGGGAGTCACGTCGAACGCCGGGTTGCGTGCGGCGGCACCGGGCGGCGCGGTCGGTACGTCCGCCCAGCGCAGCACCTCTGCTTCGGGGCGCTCTTCGATGGCGATGGCGCGCCCCGTCGGCGTCGAAGGATCGATCGTCGACTCGGGAGCGGCGACCACGAAGGGGACGCCGGCGCGAGCCGCAGCAAGGGCGAGACCGTACGTCCCGATCTTGTTCGCGACGTCACCGTTCGCGGCGATCCTGTCCGCACCGACCACGACGGCGTCGACCTCCCCCCTTGAGATCATGCACGGCCCGGCCGCGTCGACGATCACCTCGTAGGGGATGCCGTCCTGCTCGAGCTCCCAGGCGGTCAGGCGAGCGCCTTGCAAGAGGGGGCGCGTCTCGTCGACGAGCACTCCCTGGAGGAGACCACGTCGATGGAGACACCGGACGACGCCGAGGGCGGTTCCCCATTCGACGCAGGCGAGAGACCCGGTGTTGCAGTGCGTGTGGATCCGCAGGGGACCGTGTCCGAGCTCCGAAAGCAGGTCCGCTCCTCGCTCGCCGATCGCACGGCAGGCGTCAGTCTCGGCTTGCAGGAGCTGCAGCGCGCGCTCTTTCATGGCTGCACGCCCTTCGCGTGCGAAGCGGATCACCTCGTCCGCGCCCCACACGAGATTGGCAGCCGTGGGACGCGCTCGCTTCAGCGCGTCCACCTCCGCTCGCAAGTGTGCGCCGTCCCAACCCTCTTCTTCGGCCTGTGCATGCGCAAGAACGGCGCCGAGCGCGCCCACCACACCGAGTGCGAGAGCGCCCCGCACGGCGAGGCGCTTGACAGCGCCGACGAGCTCGCGGACAGTGCGGATCTCCATGGTCACAAGCTCGCTCGGAAGTCTCGTTTGGTCGACGATCACGATCGTCGCGGGTTCACGCCAGTCGATCGTTCGCATCGGGACCCTTGTCCGGACTCGTCTTGTCGCTCCGAGGTGGAGCTCTTAACCCGGCCCACACGATCCGGAGCACCGTTGGAGCCTGCCGGGCACGGCCGACGGCGTCAAGATCTTCGGGCGGCGTTGGCCCGCGACGTAGGCTCGCACCAGCCGGTGGCTATGGCCGGCACACGGAGGAGGGCCCGTGGTGCAGACGACGAGCAGCGAGGACGTCGCCGTCCCGGCTGACGGGGTCACAGGGGGGACTCTCGGAGGCCGGGGCTCCGCCGAGGGTCGATGGATCAGTCGCACGAGCGAGATGATCGAGCGAGCGCAGGACATCGTGTCCGGGGCCGTCGCCGTCGCGATCGTGTTGCTCGCTGCCGCGATTCTCGTCGCAGGTGCCGTCGACTTCGTGACCAGCGCGCACCGACTCGGGCTGGCTCCTGCTGCGGAGGTCTTCGTCGACAAGGTGCTGCTCGTCCTGATCCTCGTCGAGATCGTCCATACGGTGGTGCTGTCGCTGAAGGCGCACCAGCTGGTCGCGCAACCCTTCATCGTGGTCGGCCTGGTCGCGGTCATCAGGAAGCTTCTGTTTGTCCTGGGCGGCCAGCAGAAGTTGAGCACGACTTCCCTCGGGCTCTACATCGGCATGGTCGCGGTCTTCGTCGCGGCCCTCGTTGCCATCGAGCTCCTCTCCGGAAGGCGGAAGTCAGAGTCGGTCAGTGAGGAGCCGCTCAGCGAGAAGAGCTGACCCGGCACCTGCTGTCCTGCGGGCCTCGCGATCCTCGGGGACGGTCCCATCCGCCGACGTGCGTCACGACATCGGCGCCTCCCCTCTGGCGGTGCGCTGGCTTGCTCAAGCGCGGCTCACTTTGCGGCCAGTGAGCCCCCACCAGGTCGATGTTGTCCGAAGGAGCGTGTCCCGAGCGGTTCAACGCGAGGGCCCAGCGCCGGCCGAACCGCAAGCGCCATGATCGAGCGTGGGGCCAGGTCGAGAGGTCCTGTTGCGACCGGAGTCGGGGGACTCTCGCGTGCCCGGCGCCGGTGCAGGCCCGACGCCGGTCCCAGATGCCGAGTGCCACGCGCGATCCTGGGCGGCCCCTGCGTCCGGGGAAGAAACGGCCGGGAACCGTCGTTCCGTCTCCGTCGCGGCTGCGACGTCCACTGGGTACGACGCCCGGCCGACCCACACGACCACGGAGGCCGCCAAGAGTGCTGCGAGCATGACCAGGAAAGTCGGCTCGAGCCCTGCGGCGTGCACGCTTGCGTGCTGGCGGGTGCCGAGCCCGCTCACCCCGAACCCGGCGGCCTTCCCCCCGAACACCGTCGAGACCAAGGCGAACACGAGCGGAGCGAATGCCTGCAAGAGCGAGCGCAGGAAGCTGCGGACGGCCTCGCCGCGGCCCCACATGCGCGAGGGCATGACGTCCAGACGCGCCGCGTCGAGCCCGGGGTTCGGCGCTCCGATGCAGAAGCCCGTGACGAGGAAGAGCGGGATCGCGATCACGAGCGCGCTCGAGATCACCGCCGGCGCGAACACGAGGATCGCGACGAGGAACGCGGCCGCCGGGACGAGGAACCGCGAGTCCAGGTACCCGCGGTGCAACAGGATGTCCGTGCCCCGGCCTCCGACGATGGCGCCTGCGATCGCGGCGGCGCCGACCCCGAGGGCGATGAGCGTCGCTGGGCCTTGCCCGATGCCGTAGTGGCCCTCGAGGTAGATGAGGGCGAAGGTCTCGACGCCGCCGAAGAAGAAGTAGCCGAGGGCTGAACCGATGATGAGGGTGAGGTTGCTGCGAACCTCGACGACGTAGCGGAACGATTCCCACCAGTCGAGGCGAAGAGGGTCGCGGTCGAGGAGGATGCCTCTGCGGGGATTGACCCGCCTTCGGAGCACTTCGCGCACGACGGCCGTCAGTTCCTCCGGACGCTGCGGCCGGGCGGTCGATGTCGACGAAGTCGCCGCCGACGTGGCGAGCGTGCTTTTTCGGGTGGCTGTCGGAGGCGCTGCTGTGCGGACGTCTTCTGCAGCGACGATCTCGTCGGCTCCGCGGTGAAGTCGGCTCTGCCCGCCGCGCGCCGGTTCAGGGAGCCGCTTTCGGAGCTGCCATGCGACGACGAAGCTCGGAAGGCTGAGCACCGCCAGGCCGATCCGCCATGTGGTCCAGGAAGAGACGAGACCCGCGGCGAGGAGCCCGAAGCCTGCGCCCACGAGCTCTCCGGTGAGGATGTACCCGTACATCTCCGAGCGCTCGTCGGCGGGGAAGAGGTCCCCCGTCAGTGAGGCGATGGTCGGCCCGGTGACGGCGGTGAGCGCCCCGAGCGCCACGCGGACGACCAAGAGGAAGATGTAGTCGGGGGAGAAGGCGCTCAGGATCTCCGCTGCGCCCCAGAAGAGCACCGCAACCATGACCATACGCATGCGGTTCGCCCGGTCGGTGATCCAGCCGATCGGGAGCATTCCGGTCGCCGCCGCGAGCGACGCCACGGTCACGAGCAGACCGATCTGGACGTTCCCGATCTGAAGTGTCGACTCGAGCTTGGGCGCCACCGCGGCGATGGCGCCGGTGTCCGCGGCCGAGAGCGCAAGCACCGCGGCGAGCAGGGCGACCGCACGCACCCGGGCAGGTCCACCGACACGGTCCGTGATGGCCTCGATGCCGGCTCCCACCTGCCTGCTCACGGCCTCGGCGCCACGTTCGACGGCGCCTCCGCCCGGCAGGTCGCCCCCCACGTCCCTCAGGTACCGGAACATCTGGCGATGGAATGGCCTCGACGAATCGGACCGTCTGGTCAAGATCCGCTCACCCCTACACGCTCACCGCGAGCAGGCGCCCCGACGCGCGCCTCATCGAGAGACACCCTCCCACGACACGGTCCGGCCGGCCCGACCGTCGGCGCGCCTGCAGGCTGCCCCGCTTCCGAGGGCGGACCACCACGGGCGCGCCTGGTCAATCGGTGGGCGATTCGGGCACTGGCGCGATCTACCCCGGCGGGCGAGCCCACACACGGAGCGACGAGCTTCTGCCGGCCCTATGTTGAGGCCGACCTCGCGTTGGCGCGAGATGGATTTGGCCGCGCGTGCGGCGCCGGCGCGTTAGGTGTCCTGGAGTGTGGAAAGGGAGCGACGATTGGACACGACGTGGTTTCGGAGTCGCGCCGTCGTCTCCCGATCGAGCGCACGCAACGAGTCGGAGATCGCGGCCACCGGGGCCACCGGGTTGGTGGTCCTTCGAGCTTCCGCGGGGAACGAATCCAGTCCACCTTCGAGCCGAGCCCTCAACGTGGCGAGATCATCCCGCTGATGGGACCTTTTGCCCCCTGCCATTGCCAACCGAAGAAGCGCGGTCGCACCTTCGGGGCCCGGCTCGTCGCGCCGGGCGAGCACGTCGGGGGTCCCCGCCCGACGCCAGATCTGTTTTGCGCCGGGCAGCGACTCCTTCCCTTCCGAGAGCTTCGCGACGGGCCGGCCGTCGACGGCGACGAGTTTGTACACCGAGTCGAAGTAGGGCGCGTCGGCGGAGACGCCGAAGCGGGTCCCGATCCCCGCAGCGTCGATCGGGGCGCCAGCCTCCCTCAGTCGTTCGAGCGCGTACTCGTCGAGCGCCCCGCTCACGAAGATGCCGACGTCGATGAGGCCGGCTGCGTCCAGGATGAATCTCGCCTCCCGGGCCAGCGCGCCGAGGTCGCCGCTGTCGATCCGGATGGCGAGGCGCGGGTGATCTCCTTCGTCGAGGCCCATACGTCGCACGACATCAGCCGCGGCGCGGACGCCCTCGAGAGTGTCGTACGTGTCGACGAGGAACGTGTAAGGCCCGGGGATGTCCTCGACAAACGCGCTGAACGCGTGCTGCTCGTCAGCGAACGCCTCCACGTAGGCGTGCGCCATCGTCCCTACCGCACGCAGACCGAACCTCCGGGCCGCCTCGACATTGCTCGTGCCGGTGAAGCCCGCCATCGCGGACACGCGGGCGACCGCCATGCTCGCCTCGACCCCGTGCGTCCGTCGCAGCGCGAAGTCGACGAGCGGAATCTCGCCGGCCGCGATGCGGCAACGCACGGCCTTCGTCGCGATGGCGCTCTGGAAGGTCACCTGATTCAAGAGGAACGTCTCGACGAGTTGGGCCTCCGGCAGAGGGGCGGTCACCTCGAGCAACGGTTCGTTTGCCACGACCACGTCGCCCTCGCGGACGGCATGCACGTCGCCGGTGAACCGGATACCCGAGAGCGCTTCGACCATGGGGGGAGGGAACCCGTGCGTCGCCAGCCACTCGGTGTCCTCGTCGGTGAATCGAAATGACTGGAGATAATCGAGGCAGTCCTCGATGCCGGCCGCGACCACGAAGCCGCGTTGCTCGGGGAGCTCTCGCACGAAGAGCGAGAACGTCGCGGGAAAGGTCATGCCCCGATGGAGATAGCTCGCAGCCATGTTGAGCTCGTAGAGGTCGGTGACGAGGGCGAGTCCCATGGCGGCGCTCACGCTATCCACAGTGCGGACGCCGATCACGCCCGGCCCTCGCACTCCCATCCCCTCCGGCCGGAACCGCTACGCATGGCTGAAGGGCCATCTTCGTAGACTGCCGCGCCGGTGACACTTCACCATCTGATCGCCACGTACGGCTATGCGGCTGTCTTCGTTCTCGTGGGAGCGGAGAGCCTCGGGGTGCCCTTGCCCGGCGAGACGACGCTCATCCTGGCGGCGACCTATGCCGGGACGACGCACAAGCTGTCGATCCTTCTCATCTTCGCGGTCGCGGGCGCCGCGGCGATCATCGGGGACACGACTGGGTACTGGATCGGGGACACCGGGGGTTACTGGCTTGTTCGGCGCTACGGGCACTATGTCGGTCTGGACGAAAAGAAGCTGCTGGTTGCTCGGTACCTCTTTGACCGCCGCGGCGGGCTGGTCGTCTTTTTCGGGAGGTTCGTCTCCGTCCTTCGGACGTATGCGGCCTTCCTCGCAGGGGTGACCCGCATGCGCTACCGGGAGTTCCTCCTTTTCAACGCCTCAGGCGGGATCCTGTGGGCTGCCGCCTACTCGTTCGGTGCGTACTACGCGAGCTCCGCGTTGAAGAGGGCTTCGCGGCCGGTGGAGATCGCGGGCGGGGCGATCGCAGTCCTGGTCATCGTGACGACCGTGGTCCTCATTCGCCGGAAGATCGCAGTGCTCACCGTGCTCGCCGAGGAGAAGTACGGCGCCGGAGACGCCTCTGAGAGCGGAGGTCGCCCGACGGGGGGCGACGGGGACGAACCTGGACACCCCGGCGATGCCGCCGATCGCGACGAGGCGAGATCTGCAGGGGGGGCTCGCCCCGCACCGACCCAAGGTGAACCGGCCGAAGGCCGGAAGCGGAGACGGCCCGATCCCGGACCGCCCGTGAAGCCCGAACCTGATCCGGGATCGAAGCCCTAGTGCACTACGGGTGGCGCTCCCGCTGCGGCGCAGCCTCGATCGCTTGCTGCTCCCGCTTGAGGTAAGCCGCAAGGCGCTCGATCAGCTCGGTGACCGTGGTGCTCAGCGCTTCCATCGTCTCGATCGCCGAGCCCTGGGCATTGGGGAGCCGAGTGTCGACGAGGACTCGGGACACGACGGAGTGGTGGGGACCCGGGCCGAATGCGTGCTTTGCGGCCTCCGGGAGCAAGAACTGATCGTCGAGCGCCCCGGCCTCAGCGGTCTTCAGCAGGCCCTCCATCACGAGCCGAGCTGCAAGGTCGTGACTGTCCGAGGGGACCGCGCCGCTTATGAACAGGGGCGCGAAGACACCAGCCATGGCGCTCCAAGCACGTTCGTCCAAAACGATGTCGGGGACGCGGAAGTCCCGGCGCAAGCGAACCCACCATGCACCCGTCGGCACCGGTGGCCCTTCCACCTTGTCCCCTCTCCTTTGCGGTGGGCCGATCTAGTCTGTGCAGGAGCGATGGATCGTCGGGGAGGGGGGATTCGAACCCCCGGCCTCGTGCACCCAAAGCACGTGCGCTACCAGGCTGCGCCACTCCCCGGGTCGCCAACCGACGCATCGAGTCGCCATGCAGAGCCTACGCGTTCTGCCTTGGGGTGCCTCGGGTACTTCCGCGGGGCGCCGCACGAACCTGTCCCGTTGCGGCGAAAAGGCACCCCGAGCTCGACGCCGGCCAACCTCGCTTCCGTGCTTTATCGGTGCCCTGCGCGCGTGCTGCGCGCGTCAGGCCTTCTTGCCCAGGATCCGGTTCATCTTCGTGCCGCAGACGGGGCACGATCCCTGGGCGGCTCGTCGCCCGTTGGCGAGCTCCACCTCTTGGCCCTCGAACGTCCTCTTCTCTCGGCACTTCACGCAGTAGCCCTCGTATGAGGCCATCGACCGGCTCCTCTCTCTTTCCGGAGCCCACGCCACGGAAGCCGGCGCCCACCTGGCGCAGGCGGCGCCGACGGCGCCGAGCCCCGGACCTGGCCCGGCAAGCTAGCCGGTGGGGTCCACCAGAGGTGGGATGGTCCCCAGTCGCGCCACGCTTTGGTGCGGGGGCGCGATCGACGGCCGGTAGAGTGAGGGACCCATGCGAGCCTCCTCCGAGCCCGTCGAGGGCAACAAGGTTCGGCTGTCGATCGAGGTCGACGAGCCCGAGGTCGACAAGCTGATCGACGAGGCCGTTCGAACGCTTTCGCGCCAGGCGAAGGTCCCCGGATTTCGACCTGGAAAGGTTCCGCGGCAGGTGCTCGAAGCGCGCATGGGAGGCGCTGGAGCCTTGCGCGCTGAGGCCCTCCGCGACGCGATCCCCGAGTTCTATGCCCAGGCTCTCGCCGAGACGGAGGTCGACCCGATCTCCACGCCGGAGATCGACATCACCGCAGGGGAGCAGGTCGGCGGGCTGAGCTTCGATGCGCTGGTGGAGGTTCGCCCGCACGTGGCGATCCCCGGCTACGCGGGGCTCAAGGTGACCGTTCCGTCGCCGGAAGTGACCGACGCGGAGATCGACGCGCAGGTCGACCGGTTGCGTGAGACCGAGGCGGAGCTGGTCGACGTCGACCGTCCCGCCCGCAACGGCGACCATGTCTCGATCGACCTGCACGGAACGTTGCCGAATGGCGAAGAGGTCGTGGGTGCGGACGACTTTCTCTACGAAGTCGGAAGCGGCAGGGTCGTCCCAGCCCTTGACGACCAGCTGCGAGGGGCGAAGGTTGGCGACGTCCTCGCCTTCGACGCCGAGGCGCCGACGGCGCCGGGCTCGGACGATGCGAAGATCGCGTTCCGGGTCCTCGTCAAGGAGGTCAAACAGAAGAAGCTCCCCGAGGTGACTGACGAGTGGGCCTCGGAGGCGTCCGAGTTCTCCACCGTCTCGGAGCTGCGACAGGACCTTCGTAGCGGTTTGTCCCAGGTCAAGGTCGTCCAGGCGCAGCTGTCGTTCCGCCGAGGAGCTGTCGCCGCGCTCGCCGAGCTTGTCGACGAGGCAGAGGTGCCCGCGGCCCTCGTGGAAGAAGAGACGCGCCAACGCGTCCACGACCTCGGTCACCGGCTCGAAGAGCAGGGTCTGACGGTCCCTCAGCTGCTCGCAGCGACCGGGCGCACGGAAGAAGACCTGGTCGCAGACGTCCGTGGTGAGGCTGCCGAGTCGGTCCGCGAGGACCTTGCCCTCCGCGCCCTTGCGGAGGCGGAGGCGCTCGACGTCACCGACGACGAGGTCGAGACCGAAATCGATGCGATGTCGAAGCGGTTGGGCCTCGCGGAATCGGTCGTTCGGGAGCGGCTCACCCGCGCAGGGCGGATCGCCGCGGTACGCTCGGAGCAGCGAAAGTCGAAGGCTCTCGCATGGTTGCTCGACCATGTCGAGGTCGTCGACGAGGATGGGACGCCGGTCGATCGCGATGTCCTGCGAGTCGACCAGGGTGCGGACGAGACGAGTACGGGTCGGGAGTCGCCGGCGGAGTCCGGGACCTCTGCGAAGAACGGAGACGCCGAGCAATGACCAGGTTGGGGGACGAGGGGTACCGTGCCAGGAACTACCTGGTGCCGACTGTCGTCGAGCAGTCGAACCGCGGCGAGCGGGCCTACGACCTCTACTCGCGGCTCTTGCGGGAACGCATCATCTTCCTCGGCACGCCGATCGACGACACGGTCGCCAACCTGGTCTGCGCGCAGTTGCTGTTTCTCGAGTCCGAGGAACCTGACAAGGACATTCACCTCTACATCAACTCTCCTGGCGGCGACATCACGGCGCTGTTCGCGATCTACGACACGATGAAGTACATCAAGCCCGACGTCTCGACGTTCTGCTTCGGACAGGCGGCGTCAGCGGCGGCGGTCCTCCTCGCGGCAGGTGCCCGCACCAAGCGCTTCGCCCTGCCACATGCCCGCGTCCTCCTCCATCAGCCCTTCGGCGGCGTCGAGGGACAGGCGAGCGACATCGAGTTGCAGGCCAAGGAGATCCTCAGAATGCGTGACCTGCTCAACCGGATGATCGCTGGGGACACTGGCCAGACGTATGAAAAGGTCGAAAAGGACACGGACCGGGACTTCGTCATGACCGCCGACGAAGCCGTCGAGTACGGGATCATCGACGAGGTCATCACGGCACGCGACGCTCCGGCCGCCTTGGAGGCGGTCGGAGCCGCGGCGGGGGCCGCATAGGAGCCGCATAGGAACGGGCAAGGTGCCGGGGGCCCGGGGGGGTCGCCGGGATTCGCCGCTGCGGCGGCAGGCAGCACCGACAGGGCAGGATACGGACTGCACCGGACGACTGAGCAACCGGTCGAGCAGAGGAGAGGGCTGTGGCGAAGTTCGGCGAGGGGGGAGACCTCGTGAAGTGCAGCTTCTGCGGCAAGTCGCAGAAGCAGGTGAAGAAGCTGATCGCCGGTCCCGGTGTCTACATCTGTGACGAGTGCATCGATCTGTGCAACGACATCATCGCTGAGGAGCTGACGGAGAGCAGCGAGCTCAGCTTCGAGGAACTTCCCAAACCGCGCGAGATCTTCGACTTCCTGAACGACTATGTGGTCGGGCAGGAGTACGCGAAGAAGATCCTCTCGGTCGCGGTCTACAACCACTACAAGCGCGTGCAGGCTGGGACCTCCTCCGACGAGGACGCAGTCGAGCTCGCGAAGTCGAACATCCTTCTGCTCGGCCCCACCGGCTGTGGCAAGACCCTGCTCGCGCAAACGCTCGCACGGATGCTCAATGTTCCGTTCGCGATCGCGGATGCCACGGCGCTCACCGAGGCCGGGTACGTCGGCGAGGACGTCGAGAACATCCTCCTCAAGCTCATCCAGGCCGCGGACTACGACGTGAAGCGGGCGGAGACCGGCATCATCTACATCGACGAGATCGACAAGATCGCCCGCAAGAGCGAGAACCCCTCGATCACGCGTGACGTTTCGGGTGAAGGTGTCCAGCAGGCCCTACTCAAGATTCTCGAGGGCACCACCGCCTCGGTGCCCCCCCAGGGCGGCAGGAAGCACCCGCACCAGGAATTCATCCAGATCGACACCACGAACATCCTTTTCATCTGCGGGGGAGCGTTCGCCGGTCTCGACAAGATCATCGAGAACCGGATCGGCCGCAAGAGCATCGGGTTCCGCGCTGAAGTCCGGCGGGAAAGCCAGCGGGACGACACCGAGATCCTTCGGCATGTGCTCCCGGAGGACCTCATCAAGTTCGGTCTGATCCCCGAGTTCATCGGCCGGCTTCCGGTGGTCGGCGCGGTCAGTCAGCTCTACAAAGACGCGCTCATCCGCATCCTCGTTGAACCGAAGAACGCGCTGACCCGTCAGTACCAACGGGTCTTTGCCCTCGACGGCATCGAGTTGGAGTTCGCCGAGGATGCGCTCGAGGCAGTGGCCGAGCAGGCGTTGCTGCGCGGCACCGGCGCGCGCGGCCTCCGTGCCATCCTCGAAGAGGTCCTCCTCGACGTGATGTACGACCTGCCGAGCCGGAGCGACGTGGGGAAGTGTGTCGTCGACCGTGCGGTGGTTCTCGACCGCGTTCACCCGACCCTCGTCCCCCTTGGCGAGTCGCCCGCGAAGGCCGCGAGCCGGAGCCGCCGGGCGGCTTCCTGATCCACGGCGACGCGGGTGGCGCCGCCGTTCGCCTCTGTCGAGGAGGCACTCTCGTGGCTTGACGGCCACATCGACTACGAGTCCAAGGTGCCGAGCCGCCGATCGTTGCCGACGCTCGAGCGGATGCGCGAGCTCATGACGGTCCTCGGCGACCCCGAGAGCGCCTATCCCTCCATCCATCTCACGGGGACCAACGGCAAGGGCTCGACGGCCGCCATGGCGACGAGTCTCCTCGTTGCGAGGGGACTGACCGTCGGCACCTACACGAGCCCGAACCTGTCGAAGGTGAACGAGCGGCTCTCCCGGTGTGGCGAGCCCATCGACGACGCGTCGCTCGTCGAGGTCCTCGGGACCCTTGCGCTGGTCGAACCGACGCTCAGCGACCGGCCGACCCGCTTCGAGCTCCTGACGGCGGCGGCTTTCCGGTGGTTCGCCGACGTCGCGGCCGACGTCGCGGTGGTCGAGGTCGGGGTCGGCGGGACCTGGGACGCGACGAACGTCTTGGACGCGACGGTCGCCGTGCTCACGAACGTGAGCTTCGACCATACGGACATCCTCGGGCCGACCCTCGACGGGATCGCCAGGGACAAGGCGGGGATCGCAAAGCCCGGGAGCGTCGTCGTCGTGGGGGAGGAGGACCCCTCGCTCGTCGCGGCCGTCCGGTCCGTCGCCGACGACGCGGGCGCGGCCGAGGTCTGGGTGCGGGGCGAGGAGTTCGACTGCACCGCCAACCGCCTGGCCGTCGGCGGTCGTCTCGTCGACCTGCGGACGCCGAGCGCCCTCTACCGCGAGGTGCTCGTGCCGCTGAACGGCGCCCACCAGGGTGTCAACGCGGCGTGCGCCCTGGCCGCCGTCGAGGCGTTCTTCGGGGCTCCGCTCGACCCCTCGCTGGTCTCCGAGGGATTCGGGGCCGTCCGTGTGCCCGGACGGCTCGAGGTGGTCGCTCGGCGGCCCCTCTGCCTCCTGGACGGCGCCCACAACGTGGCGGGAGCGGAGGCCCTCGGGGTCGCCCTGGCGGACTTCTCGGTCCCGGGGCGTTCGGTGGCGGTCGTGGGCATGCTCGTCGGACGGGATCCCATGGCGATGCTCGCTCCGCTCGTGGCCGCCGGCGTGTCCACGCTCGTCGCGTGTTCGCCGGAATCGCCGCGCGCGCAACCGGCGGAGATCGTCGCAGAAGCCGGTCAGGCGGTCGGCATGGAGGTGTTCGTGGGCGCGTCCGTCACCGGCGCGCTCGAGCTCGGTCGCGACCTCGCCGGAGAGGACGGGCTGGTCGTGGTCACCGGCTCGCTTTACGTCGTCGCCGAGGCGCGGGCGGTCCTGGTGGACGAGCCGGCCGGCTCGGCGCCCCCCGCCGGCTGAGGATCCCTTCAGGTTCGGCCAGGTTCGGCGCTCCCGACCCGGCGTTGGTAGGGTCCCCGGCTCGTGAACCGAACGCTGGTCATCGTCAAGCCTGACGCCATGGAGCGAGGGCTCGCAGGCGAGATCATCGGGCGCCTCGAGCGAAAGGGGCTGCAGCTGGTCGCGGCCGAACTCCGGGCCGTGACGGACGAGGTTGCACGCCAGCACTACGCCGAGCATGCCGACAAGCCGTTCTTCGGCGACCTGGTCGCCTTCATCACCCGGTCGCCCGCGTTGGTGATCGTGGTCGAGGGCCCGGACGAGGACACGTACTCGGTGGTGCGGGCGCTCATGGGCGCGACGGACCCCAAGCGCGCCGCTCCCGGGACGATCCGGGGCGATCTCGCGATCGAGCTCACCGAGAACCTCGTGCACGGGTCGGACTCGCCCGAGTCGGCCCGGCGCGAGATCGGGCTGTTCTTCCCGGAGCTCTGACCGGCCACCAATCGTTTGCAACGTGCAATGAACACCGATCGGCCGCGGATCCTTCGTCTGGACGCGCCACCAGCGCTCGGGGCTTCCGGGGGCCATCGGCGTCCGGTGGGACCGAAGCGCCCTTGTGCGCCTCCGCGCCGTCCCGTAGCCTTTCTCTCGCTTCTGGGCCGGGGCGTTCGTCAGGAGGATCGCGACGTCCGCGGCCGCACGCTCGTGACCTGACTTGCACCGCTCGGAGAGGAGCCCGTTTCCGATGCCCGACAACCGCCTCAACCTGCTCGGCCGTGACATGGCGGTCGACCTCGGCACCGCGAACACCCTGGTCTACGTGCGCGGGCGCGGCATCGTGCTGAACGAGCCGTCAGTGGTCGCCGTCGACGTGAAGGACGGTCGCCCGCTCGCGGTCGGCGCGGAGGCGAAGCGGATGATCGGCCGGACGCCGAGCAACATCCAGGCCATCCGACCCCTCAAGGACGGCGTGATCGCGGACTTCGAAATCTGCGAAAAGATGCTGCGCTACTTCATCCACCGCGTCCACCAACGGCGGTTCGCCAAGCCCCGGATGGTGATCTGCGTGCCGTCGGGGATCACCGGCGTCGAGCAGCGTGCGGTCATGGAAGCCGCGGAGTACGCGGGGGCCCGCAAGGCCTACATCATCGAAGAGCCGATGGCGGCGGCGATCGGCGCCGGGCTGCCCGTCCACGAACCCACCGGCAACATGGTCGTCGACATCGGCGGCGGGACGACGGAGGTGGCCGTCATCTCTCTGGGCGGCATCGTGACGAGCCAGTCCGTGCGCATCGGCGGCGACGAGCTCGACGAAGCCATCGTCTCGTACGTGAAGAAGGAGTTCAGTCTCGCTCTCGGCGAGCGCACCGCTGAAGAGATCAAGATCGCGCTCGGCTCCGCCTACCCGCTCGAGGAAGAGCTGCACGCGGAGATCCGCGGGCGCGACCTCGTCACCGGATTGCCAAAGACGGTCGTCGTCTCGACCGAAGAGATCCGCCGCGCGATCGACGAGCCGGTGTCCGCGATCGTCGACGCCGTGAAGGTCACGCTCGACCGCACGCCGCCCGAGCTGGCCGCGGACATCATGGAACAGGGGATCGTCCTCACCGGCGGTGGCGCGCTGCTCCACGGCCTGGAGTCGAGACTGCAGCACGAGACGGGCATGCCCATCGTCGTCGCCCGCGACCCGTTGAACTGCGTCGCGGTGGGCAGCGGGCAGTGCCTCGAGGAGTTCGAGGCGCTGAAGCGCGTGCTCATCACCTCGTCGACTCGCTGACGCAGCCGGAGCTGCCGTGGCGAGGACTGTGGCGAAGCCCAAGCGGTCGCGCCGCACGCTGACCACCCTCGTGGTGTTGGTGTTGCTGTCGGTCAGCATCATCACGCTTTCAGAGACCGGCCGGGCATCGGTCCTCACGTCGGGCGTGAAGTCGATCGCAAGCGATATCTACTCCCCGCTGCGATCGGGCGTGAACGGGGTGCTCGACCCGATCGGCCGGTTCTTCGCCGGTGCGGTGCACTACGGCGCCGTCGAACAGGAGAACGAGAAGCTCAGGGCGCAGATCGCGGCACTTCAGGGACAGCGCGCGTCGACACGCGCCGCACAACGCCAGTACAGCGAGCTGCAGCGTCTCCTCCAGCTCGACAAACTCCCCGCGCTGTCGTCGCTCACAGAGGTGGTCGCGGAGGTGACGTCGCTCACAACGTCGGACTTCGCGAACACCGTCACAATCGACAAGGGGCGCAACGACGGGGTGTCCATCGGCGACCCGGTCGTCGCCGCGGGCGGCCTTGCCGGCCAGATCGTCCTCTCCTATCACCACGTCTCCACCGTGCGGCTGCTGACCGACGGGCAGTCCAAGATCGGCGTCACCTTCGGCCGGGGGGAGGAGGCGACCCTCGTCGGCGTCGCCGCCGGGAAACCCCTGCAGGTGGACTACGTACCGGCGGCGACACCGGTGTCGGTGGGCGAAGTGCTCACGACGAGCGGGCTGCAGGGCGGCGCGTTCCCTCCGGGCATCCCGGTCGCGCGCGTGACCTCGGTCCGCACGGTGGTCGGGGCTGCGGACAAGCAGATCACCGCGGAGCCAATCGCCGACCTCGACGGGCTGAGCTTCGTCGAGGCCCTGGTGTGGTCGGGGTCGTCGTGAGTGCGCTCTTCGGCGAGCACGGGCGGATCGCGGGCGGCCGATGACCGCACGCGTCACGATCCGGACCCTCGTCGTCGTCGCACTGGCGTTGCTGGTGCAGTCGACGGTGATGCTCGACATCCGCGTCGCGGGCGTGTCACCCGACGTCATGGTGGTCCTGCCCGTTGCGGCCGGACTGGTCGCCGGTCCCGTCGAAGGGGCTGCCGTCGGCTTTGTCGCAGGGATCGCGGCGGACCTCCTGTTGCCGACCCCCTTCGGCCTGAGCGCCCTGGTCGGGACCCTCGTCGGGTTCTCGGTGGGTGCATTGACGGGTGAGGCGGTCCGCTACGTCCGCGGATTCGCGACGCTGGTCGCGCTCGTCGCCAGTGCTGCGTCGGTCATGCTGTACGCCGTGCTCGGCGCGGTCCTCGGGGAGGCACAGTTCCTCCGCGTGGACCTCGGCGCCGTCATCGTGGTCGTATCGGTCGCGAACGCCCTGCTCGCCGGACCCTCCGTGAGGGTCGCGCGCTGGGCGCTGGTGCCGCCTTCGGAGCACGTGCAGGCGGCGGGCCGGCGGTGAGGCGCCGCTCGCTCCGTCACCCCTTTGGCGGCCGCTACCGCGTGTCGGGCTGGGGGCGCTCGCCCTCATCGAACGGGCGCGCGCGAAAGCACCGCGCTCGCCTTCCCCGAATGCGGCCCCGCCGCAGCGTCAACGTCGCCGCTCTCGTCGCGTCCCCCGAGGAGGTGCCGTCGCGGCCCCGGCTGCGCATGACCATCGTCGGCGCGATCGTCCTGGTCCTCTTCGCCGTGATGGCGCTGCGGCTGTGGTCGCTGCAGGTCATCCAGCGCCGCCAGTTCGCCGCCGCGGTGAACGCCAACGTGCTGCGGGCCGAGACAGTGCCCGCGCCCCGGGGTCTCATCGTCGACCGTCGCGACACGGTGCTCGCGGGGAACAAGGTCGAGAACGAGATCGTCCTGAACCGTGCAGAGACGCAGTCCGACCCGGCGATCGTCGGGAAGGTGGCTGCCTTGGCGGGCACTCCCCCCTCGACAGTCCAAGCCGCGCTCAACGACCAGCAGTACAGCCCCTACGAGCCGGTGCCCGTGCTCCAGAACGCCTCGGCCGCGACGGTGCAGTACCTCGACGCCCACCAATCGCAGTTTCCCGGGGTCTCGGTCCAGCAGGTGACCGTGCGCGACTACCCGCAGGGGGGCACGACGGCGACCCAGGTGCTCGGATACGCGGGCCCCATCACAGCGACAGAACTGAAGGCACACAAGAACCAGGGGTACGCGCAGTCGTCACAGATCGGGAAGGCCGGGGTGGAGGCCGAGGCTGAGAAGCTGCTCAGGGGAAAGGTGGGCCGCGACACAGTCGAAGTGACCCCCGGCGGCGCCGTGGTCGGCACCGTGCACCGGAGCAGGCCTGTGCAGGGTGACACGGTGGTGCTGAACATCACAGCCGGCCTTCAAAGGGAGGTCCAGGGCGCCCTTGCGACCGACATCGCCAACGACCGCACCCACGTCACATTCGGCATACACCCGGCCGCCACGAACGGCGCCGCGGTGGTCCTGAACGCGCAGACCGGAGCGGTCCTCGCCCTCACGTCGTACCCGTCCTACAGCCTCACAGAGTGGGTTGGCGGAATCTCGACCGCCAACTTCGACGCACTCCGAGCTGGTTGCAACGCCGCGACAGGTGGCTGCCCCTTGAACGACAATGCGATCCAGGGGCTCTACACGCCGGGGTCCACCTTCAAGCTCTCCACCGCGACCGCCGCGCTCCAGGACGGCCTCATCGGGACGACAACGACGATCGACGACACGGGCGTCTACGACGTGCGCCAGCACGGCTATCCGACATGCACATCGGGCTGCACGTTCCACGACGCGACAAACGCAGACGGAGGGATCGTCACAGTCCGGCTCGCGCTCACCGAGTCCGACGACTTCTTCTTCTACACAATGGGTCTGCAGTTCTGGCTCGACAAGGCGCGGTTCGGGCAGACAGCCATCCAGAACGTCGCCCACGCCTACGGCTTCGGCGTGCCGACCGGCATCGATCTCCCCGACGAGTCGTCGGGGCGCGTCGACAGCCTTCCGGTGCACCAGCAGCTGCACAAGGCGACACCGACCGGGTACCCGAACGGCAGCTGGTATCCGGGCACAAACATCGAGATGGCGTTCGGCCAGGGTGGCACCGTGGTCACGCCCATCGAAGAGGCCCAGGCCTACGCGACCTTCGCCGACCACGGGGTGAAGCACCAGCCACAGGTCATCGGCTCGGTCGTCGCGCCGAGCGGGAAGGTCGTGAAGACGGTCCAGCCCGAGGTGACGGGTCACGTCGCCATGAGCGCGTGGAACTACCAGGCGATGCTGCAGGGTTTCGTCGGCGTCACCCATACACCGAAGGGAACGGCGTACGGCACCTTCCAGCAGTACTCCCACGTGCCGAGCACATACGTCATCGCCGGGAAGACCGGGACGGCGACAGTGGGGACATCCCACGTGCGCGCGCCCAACGCATGGTTCGTCGGCTTCGGTCCGGTGAACGGGCCCACCCAGTACGTCGTTGCGGTCGCGGTCGCACAGGGCGGCTACGGCGCGGTCGCGGCGGCTCCGGCCGTGGCGAACATCTTCAATTACCTCTACACGAACCCTCCTCCGGCGTCGCTCGCCCTCCCCACTCCGGCCTCCCAGCCGTCGCTCTCGCCAGCGCCGTCGAACCCGCCCGCGGGCACGCCGCCGCCGACCACGACCACGACCACGACGACCGCGCCGTCCACGACCACGACGACCGCGCCGTCCACGACCACGACGACCGCGCCGTCCACGACCACGACGACGACAACCGGCGGAACCACGACGACTGCGCCGGCCGCGGCGAACGCACCAGCTGTGCGCGAGCGCCGAGCGGTCGGCGGCCCGTCGGGCGGCAGCAGGGCCCCGCCGTAGACTCGGCGGCGAGATGGAGTCGCTGTGGCCGAGGATCGAGGCCTTGTTGCTCGACGTGCAGAAGCCGGCGCGCTACATCGGAGGCGAGGAGGGAGCGTGCTCGCCGGAGCACCGTGAGGGGGTCGTGGCGTGGCTCCTCTGCTACCCCGACACCTACGAGATCGGCCTGCCGAACCAGGGCCTGCAAATCCTCTACGAGATCCTGAACGAGCGAGACGACGCGCTCGCCGAACGCTGCTACGCGCCGTGGGTCGACATGGAGGCGGCGATGCGCCGTGAGGGCATCCCCCTCTTCTCGCTCGAGAACCACCTTCCCGCTCGCGCCTTCGACATCCTGGCCTTCAATCTCTCCGCCGAGCTCGTCTACACGAACGTGCTCAACCTGATCGACCTGGCGGGCGTCGAGGTACGCGCCACCGACCGCCGCCCGGCCGATCCTCTCGTGGTGGCGGGCGGCCACTGCTGCTTCAACCCCGAGCCGCTCGCCGACTTCGTCGATGCGTTCGTCCTCGGCGACGGAGAGGAGGTGGTGGGCGAGGTGTCCGAGGTCGTCGGGCGGTGGCTCGGAGAGCCTCGGGCGCAACGTGACCGTCACGACCTCCTCCTCGAGCTCGCGGCGCTGGACGGCGTCTACGTCCCCGCCCTGTACAACCCGCGGTACGAAGGAGGCCGGTTGTTCGCGGTCGAGCCGGTGCCCGGTGCTCCGCCACACGTCGACAAACGCACCGTGTCAGACCTCGCCGACTGGCCGTACCCGTCGCGGCAACTGGTCCCGCTGACCGAGGTCGTGCACGACCGGCTCAACGTCGAGGTCTTCCGGGGATGCACGCGGGGTTGTCGGTTCTGCCAGGCCGGAATGATCACCCGCCCGGTCCGCGAGCGTCCCGCGGCCCAGGTCCTCGACATGGTCGAGCGCGGTCTCGAGCGCACGGGCTACGAGGAGGTTGCCCTCACCTCGCTGTCGAGCGCCGATTTTTCCGGGATCGAGGGGATCGTGAGATCGGTCATCGAGGATCCGCGGCACGACGGGAGGATCTCGGTGAGCTTGCCGAGCCTGCGGGTGGACGCGTTCACGGTCGGGACCGCGGCGGAGATCCAACGCGTGAGGAGAACGGGTCTCACGTTCGCGCCCGAGGCGGGAACGTGGCGGATGCGACGGGTCATCAACAAGCTCATCACCGAAGACGATCTCTACAGCGCGGTCGACGCAGCCTTCAGCCAGGGGTGGCGCAGGATCAAGCTCTACTTCCTCATCGGCTTGCCGACCGAGCGCGACGAGGACGTGACCGGGATCGCGGATCTCGGCGCACGCTGCGCCGGGATCGGCCACGGCTACCACCGCTCCGTGACCGTCGTCGCGTCGGTGGGCGGCTTCGTGCCGAAACCACACACGCCGTTCCAGTGGGCCGCCCAGGACACGGTGGACGAGTTGCGGCGCAAGGTGGAGCTCCTGCGCCGTGCCGCGCGCGGGACCCGTGGCCTCACCATCCGCTGGCACGACCCCGAAGCCACCGCCGCCGAGGGCGTGGCGAGCCGAGGCGACCGACGCGCGGGAGCCGTGATCGAACGTGTCTGGCGCGCCGGGGGGACGTTCCAGGAGTGGTCGGAGCACTTCGACCTGTCGCTGTGGGAAGAAGCGCTCGAGGCCGAGGGTCTCTCGCTCGCCGAGGTCGTCCACCGCGAGCGCAGCGCGACCGAGTGCCTGCCGTGGGCGCACGTGAGCGCGGGCCTCCATCCGGACTTCTTGTGGCAGGACTGGCAGCAGGCTCTGGCCGGTGGGGTGGTCGAGGATTGCCGCTGGACGCCGTGCTACGACTGCGGCGCGTGCACCGGACTCGGTCTCGAGCACGTGGTCGCTTCACCCGAGCCGCCCGCGGGCGGCAGCCAGGGGACGGGGCAGGACCTCCCCGCCGCCGGCGGCGTCCCCGTCCGTCTCGTCGGTGCCCGCCACTGATCCGTCGCCCCCCCCGGGGCTGCCCGCCTCGCGGGAACGTTCGCCGGGGCCGTTTGTGGAGCCGGGAGGCTCCCGACCCGGCCCCGCGGGCCCCTGCGGGGCCGCCCTGCGGCTCCGTGTCCGGTACTCGAAGCTCGGGAAGGTCCGGTTCACGAGCCACCGGGACGTCGTCCGGATGTGGGAGCGGGCGATGCGCCGGAGCGGACTGCCCGTCGGGTGGAGCGAGGGCTTCTCCCCGCGACCCCTCATCGCCTTCGGGCTCGCCCTCCCGACGGGGGCCGAATCGGTGGCCGAGTACCTCGACGTCGTGTTGCGGACCGGGCCCCATTCCTCGGACGAGCTCGCCGCCGGGCTGATCGCGCGGAGCCGTCATGTCGAGGAAGCACTCGGGGCCCGCCTTTCAGGTCTTCTGCCCGCCGGCGTGGACGTTCGGGCCGTCGCCGCCCTCCCTGAGGGGCCGGGCTCGCTCCAGCAGGAGGTATCATCGTGCAGCTGGAACCTGGAGGTGTTCGGTTTGTCAGAAGGGGAGCTCGGGGCGCGCGTCGAGCGGCTGCTGGCTGCGCCGAGCGTCCTCATCGAGCGGGAACGCAAGGGCCGTTCAGTCCGCGATGACCTGCGCCCCTCCGTGTTGGCACTGGCGGTGAGGGTCGCGCCCGAGCGTCCCGGGTCCGCCGAAGACCCCGATGGATCCAGTATCTGGCTCGACGCCGAGCTCGGCACGCGCCCGCGCGGGGTGCGGCCGGCTGAGCTGCTCGGCGGACTCGGGCCTGAGGTCCGCCTCGCGCGGGCCTGCCGAATGCATCAGTGGATCGAGCGTGATGGCGCACGGTGGGAGCCGCTGGCGGTCAGCGGCGAGCGAACCGGCGCCGTCCGAACGCACGCCGAATGGCGGGCGTCATGACTTTTCGAAGGAGGGATCTCCCTCATGGAAGATCCGGAGAACGGGCGGCCTCTGGCAGGTCCCCCGTCGACGAGCGCCGCGGCGGAACCCGTGGCGCCCGCGTCGCCACGACGTGACCAGCGCGGCCGAACCGAAGACGGCCCCCTCCCGCGAGGGAGGCAGGACGGGAAGCTGAGCGGGCGGCCCGACGGCCCGACCGCGGTATCGGCTTCCTCTCCGTTCTCGGACCCCGGCTCGGATGGCGCGCCCGCTGTGCCGCGGCCCCGCATCGGCGACACTCGCCCCGCGCCGCCGTCCGTCAGGCCCGTCACCGGCAACGTCGTCCCGGCCCGCGGCGCTCCACCTCCAGCGGCGCCGCTGAGCGACGCGCCGGCTGAGTCGGACGGCGAGGCCAGGGCGCCGTCGCGCCGAGGCAGGAGGCGACGGGGGTCGAGAGACCGTCGCCGATCGACGGGTCGTTACCTCATCTGCGTTCATGTCCAACCCGGACTCTCCCAGATCGCCGTGCTCGAGGGACGGTCTCTCGTCCAGCACTTCGTCTCGCGCGCCGCGGACGAGACCAGCCAGATCGACGGGAACATCTACCTCGGACGGGTGCAGAACGTCCTCCCGGGGATGGAGGCCGCCTTCGTCGACATCGGGATCCCGAAGAACGCCGTCCTCTACCGAGGCGACGTCCGCTACGACACCGACGATGTGGAGGCGGGTACCGCGAAGGGCCCGGCCCCGAGGATCGAAGACGTCCTCCGCCCCGGACAGCTCATCTTGTGCCAGGTGACGAAGAACCCGATCGGGGCCAAGGGCGCCCGGCTGACCCAGGAGGTCTCGCTTCCCGGGCGCTTCGCGGTGTTCGTGCCCAACAGCGACGCAGTCGGGATCTCGAAGCGCCTGGGCGACAACGAGCGCAGGCGGCTCCGCCGGATCGTCGACGCGGTGCGGCCCCAGGGCCACGGGCTCATCGTGCGGACGGCCGCCGAGGGGGCGACCGAAGAGGAGCTCCGGCGCGACGTGGACGGGTTGCTCGCGAGGTGGGCGGCGATCGAGCAGGCCGCGGCCCGGCTGAGCGGCCCCGCCCTCTTGTACCGGGAGCCCGAGCTGGCCGTCCGCATCCTGCGCGAAGAGCTGAACACCGAGTACCGCGGCGTCATCATCGACGACCCGTCGCTCTTCGACGAGATCCGCTCCTACGTGGAGTCGGTCAGCCCCGAACTGGCGGACCGCGTCGAGCTCTACGACCCCGAGGCGGAGGGCCAGGCGATCTTCGACCGCTTCCACGTGCACGAGCAGCTCCACAAGGCCCTCGACCGCAAGGTGTGGCTGCCCTCGGGCGGTTCCCTGATCATCGAGCGGACCGAGGCGCTGACCGTCATCGACGTGAACACGGGCAAGAACGTCGGCAAGAGCAACCTCGAGGAAACCGTCTATCGGAACAACCTCGAGGCGGCCGAGGAGGTGGCCCGACAGCTCCGCCTCCGCGACATCGGCGGGATCATCGTCATCGACTTCATCGACATGGAGCTCCGGGAGAACCGGGAGAAGGTCGCCGCGGCCTTGCGTGGCGCGTTGGCGCGCGACAAGACCCGGACCCAGGTGTTCGACATCTCGGAGCTGGGGCTCGTCGAGATGACCCGAAAGCGGATCTCCGAAGGGCTGATCGAGTCGCTCTCGACGGAGTGCCTGGTCTGCCACGGGCGGGGCATCATCCTCGACGCGTCCGTCCTCTGACGGGTCCCGGGTACACTCCTTCCCCCATGTACGCCGTCATCCGCAGTGGAGGAAAGCAGGAGCGGGTCAGCGAGGGCGAGCTCGTCCGCCTGGAGCTTGTCGGAGCCTCGGTGGGCGAAGAGGTGACCCTCCAGCCCGTGCTGCTCGTCGCCGACGGCGGGGAGATCCGGGCGACGGCCACCGATCTCGACGGCGTCACGGTGACCGGCCGGGTCGTCGGCGAGGAGCTCGGTCCAAAGATCAACGCGATGACCTACAAGTCCAAGTCCAACCAGCGTCGACGGTGGGGGCACCGCCAGCGCTACTCGACGGTCGAGATCCTCACCATCGCGGCACCCTCCGCGACCGGCCGTCCCTCGGGAGGCGGGGGGACGAAGCGCTCGGGTGGCGCCCGGAAGGCGTCGCCGAAGGCCGCCGGGGGCAACGGGGGTCACGGCGCGGGTGGCGCGGCGACGCCTGAACCGGGTGTCGGTCAGGGGACCGGCCCCGAGTAACAGTTCGACCCGCGGCGAGCAGGGCCAGTCACGGCCGGAGATCTCCGGCCCGAGAGATCGACGATTTGGGAGGACCAGACGATGTCAAAGACGAAGGGTGGCGGGTCGAGCCGGAACGGGCGCGACTCGAACGCGCAGCGCCTCGGCGTGAAGGTCTACGACGGCACGTCTGTTCGCGCCGGCGCCATCATTGTGCGCCAGCGCGGGACCCGGTTCCATCCGGGCAACAACGTCGGGCGCGGCGATGACGACACGCTCTTCGCGAAGGCGGACGGTGTCGTGAAATTCGCGACGCGACGCGACCGCAAGCTGGTCGACGTCCTGCCGGGCTGAGCCGCTGATCGGCTGAGCCGACGGCGCTCGCTGCGCGCCGTGCACGCGCCCCCGAGCGAGCAGCGATCTTCGTGACCGGCGCACGCCCGGTTCGTGCACCTGCGCCCGGCGTGGGTAAGAATGATCCCCGGTGGATCGGGGATACGCGCCTGCTGACCTGAGCGCGGGTGGACGGTCTCTCGAAAGCTGCGCGCATCGTGGCGCGCGGAGACGGGGGATCCCACGCGTCCGCCGCAGGCTGATCACCCAGTTGTCCGCCGGGCTCCTCCTGTCAGCCGGCGTCGCCGGCGGCGTGCTCTCGGCCGTTCCGCACACGGCTGCTGCGACCACACTGCCTCCATGGACCGTGTACCACGGCGACGCGGCGGGTTCGGGTGTGGCGACGACAGCCGTCACATTCAAGACAGAGAGGCAGGCGTGGTCGCGGACGGTGAACGGCCAGATCTACGGCGAGCCGCTCGAGGCGACGGGCCGGGTCTTCGTCGCAACCGAGAACGACGTCGTCGATGCCCTCTCGGCGAGGACCGGCGCGCTGCTGTGGTCGAAACACGTCGGGACAGCGGTGCCGGCGTCCGACCTCCCATGCGGGGACATCACACCGACCGTCGGGATCACCGGCACGCCCGTCGTCGACCGGGCCCGCAACGAGATCTTCGTGGTGGCCGACAAGCTCGCCGGCGGCTCCCCCTCACACCACCTCGTCGGCCTCAACCTCTACACCGGCAAGATCGAACTGACAGTCGGCGTGGACCCGCCGGGATCGGAACCGGCTGCCCTCCTGCAGCGAACGGGACTGAACATCGACGAAGGGCGCGTCGTCTTCGGCTTCGGGGGCAACGCCGGCGACTGCGGGCCCTATCACGGCTGGATCATCTCGGTGTCGGCCACCAACGGGGCGACAGTGAAGCGCTACGAGGTCGACCCGAGGGTGACAGAGCGGGAAGGCGCGGTGTGGATGGGCGGCGCAGCCCCGGAAGTCGACGCCACAGGCAACGTGTGGGCGGCCGCGGGCAACGGCTCGGTCGGCACAGGAACACCGGATCCGTACGACTACAGCGACTCGGTCTTCGAGCTCAGCCCGGCTCTCGCCCTGGAGCAGTACTTCGCTCCGTCGTCGTGGCGCACGGACAACGCGCAAGACTTGGACCTCGGCTCCGCGTCGCCGGCGCTCCTCTCCGACGGGACGGTGGTCCAGGTGGGCAAGTCCTGGACGGGGTACCTGCTCACACGCGCCCACCTCGGCGGGATCGGCGGCCAGCTCGCCACAGCGCCGAACGTCTGTTCAGGCGACCCCCACGGGGGTCACGCGGTGGTCGGCACCGTCGTCTACGTCGCCTGCGGGAGCGGCCTCGCGGCGGTGCAGACGGCGCCGTCTCCGTCGCCGTCGATCGCGGTCGAATGGACCGCCACAACGACCACGAACGGCCCCCCCATCGTCGCGGGTGGCCTTGTCTGGTCGATCGATTACACAGCCCTCTTCGGCATCTACACCTCCGGGCCGACAGTGGGGCAGACGGCGATCCGGCTCGGCATCGGCAGCGAGGCGAACCACTTCCCGACGCCGTCGGTCGGTGACGGTCTGATCCTCGCGCCGGGCGGAGCGGGGACCGGGAACGGCAACGCCGTCTACGCGTTCGTCGGCAGCGCGGGGTTGCCGCCCACACCGCGGCTCCAGCCGCCGCCCAACGCGCGCTATCGCCCGGTCTCTCACGTGGCCACGGCGCGCACGAGTGCGGTACGACGCGTCGCACGCCTCTCGCCCCGCCCCGGCACCAAGAGCGGTTCAGAGTGAGGAGACGACACCGGCCACGATCCGCGCGAGCGCCGGCGCCGCGCCCCCGGCCGTGTGCACCACCTCGTCGGGATCGATCGAGGCGGGGCTCGTGCCCGCTGCGGGGTTCGTGACGACGGCGAGGCCGAGCACCTCGGCTCCGAGGTGGCGCGCAGCGATGGCCTCGGGCACGGTCGACATGCCCACGAGATCCGCGCCGAGCGTCGCGAGCATCCGGATCTCGGCCGGCGATTCGAGCTGTGGACCCGGCATCTGCGCGTAGACACCTTCTGCGATGGGCTCGACCTTGCGCGCGAGCGCGCGGAGCCGACCGGACCAGGCGTCGGTCATGTCGACGTGGCGCGAGCCCGCTGACGCCGCGAGCGGGTCCGGCAGCGCCGCGCCCGTGAGCGGCGAGGTGCCCGTGAGGTTCACGTGGTCGGAGATGGCCACGATGTCGCCGCTCGAGAAGCGTGGGCTCACCGCTCCGGCGCTGCACGTGAGCACGACGGTGCGGGCGCCGGCCGCGATCGCGGTACGGACCGGGTGGACGACTTCGGCCGGGCTGCGACCCTCGTAGAGATGGAGACGACCGGCGATGACGAGGGTGCGTTTCCCCTCGAGGTCGATCGACCACGCCTCGGGGCGGTGGCCGACCCCGGTGAAGCGCGTGAACCACGGCAACGCGGTGAGGTCGACCGGCGGGCCGCCGGCCCCGAGCCCGGCCGCCGCGCCGAACAGGCCGGTTCCGAGCACGACGAGCACGTCGTGGTGGTCGACCGCGGTCAGGCGGGCGAGCTCGCGCGCGGCGATGCGCGCTTGCTCGAAGGGGTTGGCGCCCGGTTCGCCGGGACTCGTCCTCGGCACTCGCGCAGATGGTACGACGAAGACTGCTGGGCCGGAGCCGTCGATAGGCTCGACCCGTGGTGGACGGCTATCACCCTCCAGTCGAGGAGTACCTGGAGACGGTCCTCTCGCTTCAGGAGGAGGGTACGCCGGTGATCCAGGCGCGCATCGCCGAGCGTCTGGGCCGTTCCGCGCCGTCGGTATCCGAGATGCTCGAGCGGCTCGCGGACGACGGGTACGTGCGGCGGGACGGCCGGGTGGTCGAGCTCACGGCGAAGGGCTCGACGCTCGCCGAGAAGGTCGTGCGCAAGCACCGCTTGGCCGAACGGCTCCTCGCCGACGTGATCGGTCTCGAGTGGTACAAGATCCATCGCGAAGCCGGCCGGTGGGAGCATGTCATCTCGGACGACGTGGAGGCCCGGCTGATCGAGTTGCTCGACGACCCTGCGACCTGTCCTCACGGCAACCCCATCCCCGGTGCCCGAGCGAGGGGAGAGGTGCGGCCGCAGTTCCCGCTCGCGGAGGCGTCGGTCGGGGAACGCGTGGTGCTCGAGCGGATCAGCGAAGAGGTGGAGCTCGACATGGATGCGCTCGTCTATCTCGACGCGCACCGATTCGTCCCCGGTGCGACGGCGACGGTGGCGTCCCGGGCTCCCGACGGGACGTTGAAGCTCGACGTCTCCAACTCCGCCGTGGCGCTCGGCGCGGATCTGTCCAAGCGTCTGTACGTGAGCCGCGTCGTTGCCGGCTGATGGCCCGGAAACGTGCGGGGCGCCCGTGACGCGGCGTCCGTCCGGCGGCACGCGGGCCGGCGGGGCCGACGGAGTCAGGTACGTCGCCGACGTCGTCGTCACCATGGACGCCCGAGCCCGGGTGCTTCGCCCGGGCGCGGTGGAAGTCAACGGAGACCGGATCTCGTGGGTCGGGCCAGCCAGCGAGCACGGCGCTGCGGAGCGGGAGATCGTCGTCGGCGGCCTCCTCATGCCCGGGCTCGTCAACGCCCACGGGCACTCTCCGATGACGCTCTTTCGTTCCGCCGGCGACGGCCTTCCCCTCGAGCGGTGGTTGGCCGACGTCATCTGGCCACGCGAGGCACGCCTGCGCGCCGACGATGTGGCGTGGGGCATGCGGCTCGGCGCAGCCGAGCTGCTGCGCAACGGCGTGACCTCCACCTGCGAGCTCTACCTCCATCCGCGCGCGGTGGCCGACGCCGCGCTCGAGGCGGGGATCCGGTGCATCGTCGCTCCCGGTGTGTTCGACCTGGCGGGCGCCGGTCCGGAAGGGAGCTGGCGGCGGCTCCTCGACGAGGCGGCCCGCCTGCACGACGAGCTGCGCGGCCATGAGCCGGTCCTTTCGGTCGCGATCGGACCGCACGCCGCGTACACGCTCCCCGAGGAGGGACTGCTGGCCGTCGCCAAGGTCGCGGCGGAGCTGGAAGCGCTGGTCCACATCCACGTGGCCGAGACCCGCGCGGAAGGTCGCCTCGTCGACGCGCGCTACGGATGCAGCGCCCCGGAGCTGCTCGCGCGCACGGGCGTGCTCGACTGTCGGGTCCTCGCCGCCCATTGTGTGTGGCTCTCGGAAAGCGACGTCGACCTCTTCCAGCGCCACGACGTCGCCGTCGCGCACTGCCCCCAGAGCAACGGGAAGCTCGGGAGCGGGATGGCACCCGTCGACGAGATGCTCGGGCGCGGGTTGCGCGTCGGCATCGGGACCGACGGCCCCGCGTCCAACGACAACCTGGACCTGTGGGAGGAGATGCGCCTCGCGCCGCTGCTCGCCCGCGCGCGCCGCGCTGATCCCGGCGCCCTCTCCACGCTCGACGCCCTCGCGCTCGCGACGCGCGGTGGGGCCGACGCGCTCGGCGTGCCCGCGGGGAGGCTCGCGGTCGGCGCCCTCGCGGACATCATCCGTCTCGATCTCGACGACCCCGCGTTCGTCCCCGCCCTGAGCGACGAGGACCTGCTTGCGCACCTCGTGTGGGCGGCGTCGAGCCGCCTTGTGACCGACGTCTGGGTAGGTGGGCGCCAGGTCGTCGCCGGGCGGCGGTGCCTGACGGTCGACGAGGAAGCGGCGCGCCACGAGGTCGCGTTGCGCGCCCGGCGACTCGCCGGTCTCGACACCGGGCCCTGAGCCCACCGGCCCGGACAGCCGGCGACGGCCCATCGCCTGACGTCGAGACGGATCGACGGACGAGGACGACAAACGGCGTGGACGGAGGCGCCTCGTAGGATCCCGGTGTGGCCGGCTTCGTCGACGAGGCGCAGTTGCACGCCAAGGGAGGCGACGGGGGAGCCGGAGCGGTCTCGTTCCGGCGCGAGGCCCACGTCGCCCGCGGGGGCCCGGACGGCGGCGACGGCGGGCGCGGCGGGGACGTGTGGCTCGTCGCCGACGAGAACCAGGCCTCGCTGCTGGGCTTCCGCGACCACCCGTTCCGCCGCGCCCGCGATGGCAGCCACGGTTCGGGGAGCCGTCGACACGGGCAGCGCGGCGCCGACCTCCTCGTGCCGGTGCCGGTCGGGACGGTGGTGCGCGAGCGGGACGGCACCGAGTTGTGCGACCTCGCCCGGAGAGGCGACCGCTGGCTCGCCGCTGAAGGAGGGTTGGGCGGGCGCGGCAACGCGCGCTTCTTGACCAACGCGAGGCGCGCACCGGCTTTCGCCGAGCAAGGCGAACACGGCCAGGAACGCTGGCTCGACCTGGAGTTGAAGCTGGCCGCCGACGTGGCGATCGTCGGCTTTCCGAACGCGGGCAAGTCGACGCTCATCTCGGCGGTCTCCGCGGCCAGGCCGAAGGTCGCCGATTACCCGTTCACGACCCTCCAGCCGCACCTCGGCGTCGCCCGCCTCGGGCGCGGTGCCGACGAGGTCGAGTTCGTGATGGCCGACGTGCCGGGCCTCGTCGAGGGCGCGGCGGCCGGGCGCGGCCTCGGCCACCGCTTCTTGCGGCACGTCGAGCGGGCGCGCGTCCTCCTCGTCCTCGTGGACCTCGCGTCGGCCGAGGGCCGGAGCCCCGGCGAGCAGTGCCGGATCCTGCTCGGTGAGCTCGAGCGCTACCGCCCCGAGTTGCTCGACACCCCGAGACTGGTGGCGGGGTCGAAGGCGGACATCGCAGGGCATTCCGACGAAGGGACAACGAGCGTCGAGCTCCGGATCTCCGCCGTGACGCGCGCCGGGCTCGACGACCTGCTGCGCCGGCTGGCCGCCCTCGTGGCCGAGGCTCGACGCGGCGGCACCGGCGACGCGACGACAGGCGGCGAGGACCTCGCCGGGTTCGTCGTGCACCGGCCGGTCGGGGAGGGATTCGTGGTCGAACGGACCGGTGCGCGGGCATGGGTCGTGCGCGGGCGACCGGCAGAACGCGCGGTGAACCTCTCCGATCTCACCGACGACGCAGCCCTGGACGTCGCCACTCGCCGCCTCCGAAAGTTGGGCGTGGACCGTGCGCTCACCCGGGCGGGCGCCGTCGACGGCGACGAAGTGACCGTGGGCAACGTGTCGTTCACGTGGTACCGCGACGGCTCGCCCGACCTCGCGGAGACCGGCTCGGGCGACCGCGCGCCGCCGACGGCGCGCCGCCGCCGGCGTGCGTGACCATCCCGGATCCGACGCCCGCCGACGCTCGGGCCCGCCCGGCGCCGATACCCTCCCCGGGGTGACAGCCGGGGACGGAACGGTGGTCGTGAAGGTCGGCTCCTCGACCGTCACGGGGGATGGAGGCGAGGTCGACGTCTCGGTGGTCGCCCGCATCGCTGGCGAGATCGCTGCCCTGCGCCGCTCTGGTCGCCAGGCGGTGCTGGTCACCTCCGGGGCGATCGCGTGCGGGCTCGCCGCCCTCGGTCGCGGCGACGTCCGGCCGAACGACCCCGCCGTCCTCCAGGCGCTCTCGGCCGTCGGGCAGCCGAGGCTGATGCAGAGCTGGCAGGAGGCGTTCGCCGTCCACGGCCTGCTCTCCGGCCAGGTCCTTCTTGCGCCGCTCGATTTCGGTCACCGCCAGCAGTACCTGCACGCGCGCGAGACGCTCAGCCATCTCTTCGAGCTCGGTGTCGTGCCTGTCGTGAACGAGAACGACGCGGTCGCCGACGAGGAGATCCGCTTCGGCGACAACGACCGGCTCGCGGCGCTGGTCGCGCACCTGGTCCGCGCGGAGCTCCTGCTGCTCCTCACGGACGCCCCGGGTTTGCTGACGGCGGATCCGAGACTCGGCGACGACGCCTCCCTGATCGAAGAGGTCGTCGAGGTCGACGAACGGCTCACCGAGTTGGCGGGCGGCCCCGGGCGCTCGGGGAGCGGCGGGATGGCCTCCAAGCTCGCCGCCGCTCGCATTGCGAGCCTGTCGGGTGTGACGACGGTCATCGCCGATGGCCGGCGGCCCGGAGTGGTCGCGGCGGCGATCGCGGGAGACTCCGCGGTCGGCACCGTCGTCCGACCCCGACCGGCCCGCATGCCGGCCCGCAAGCTGTGGATCGCCTTCGCGCGGGGCGCGTCGGGTGTGCTCGTCGTGGACGGCGGCGCGCGCCGCGCCCTCACCGAGCTCGGTCGCTCGCTGCTTCCGGCGGGCGTCGTGGAGGCGCGAGGCGACTTCGAGCCCGACGATGCGGTCGAGATCGTCGGACTCGACGGCGCGGTCTTCGCGAAGGGGCTCGTGCGCCAGTCCTCCGCGCGCACCGCGGAGTGGATCGGACGCCGCAGCGAGGAACTGCCGGACGAGCTCGCGCGTGTGGCGGTGCACCGCGACGACCTCGTCGTGCTGGTGTGACACGCCGTCCACGGGTCCGGGGCTTTCATGTCCCCGGGTAGGCTGACCTGGTGGCTGGTGACTCCGGCGGACGTGCCGCCGCTCTCAAGTCCCTTGCGCGCAAGGTCCGCGGCGCCTCGCACGAAGTCGCCCGCTCGCCCTCCGGCGTGCGCGACGACGCGTTGAAGTTTTCGGCGGACCTTCTCGTCGAGGACGCCGCGGCGATCCTCGCCGCCAACGAAGACGACGTCGGGCGCGCCCGCACCGCTGGCATCGAGCCGGCGGCGGTCGACCGCCTGGCCCTGGACGGGGGGCGCGTCGAGCAGATGGCCGAGGGGCTTCGGGCGGTGGCCGGACTTGCGGATCCCGTCGGCGAGGTCGTCGACGGCTGGGTCCGGCCGAACGGGCTTCGCGTCGAGCGCATCCGGGTTCCCCTCGGCGTCGTCGGCATCATCTACGAGAACCGCCCGAACGTGACGAGCGACGCGGCGGGCCTGTGCCTGAAGGCGGGGAATGCCGCGTTCCTGCGCGGCTCGGCCTCGGCGCTTTCCTCGAACCGGGCGGTGGTGGGTGCGCTTCGCCGGGGCGCGGCCAAAGCGGGCCTGCCGGCCGACTCGGTGGCGCTCGTCGAGGACACGACCCGGGAGACGGCGATCGCCTTCATGCGCCTGCGCGGCTTGATCGACTGCCTGATCCCGCGCGGTGGCCGGTCCCTCGTGAGCTCACTGCTCGAGCACGCGACGGTCCCCTACGTGCTGGACGGCGACGGCAACTGCCACGTCTACGTCGACGCCGCAGCGGATCTGGGGATGGCGGAGGCCATCTTGGTGAACGCGAAGACCCAGCGCCCTGGCGTCTGCAACGCGGCGGAGACCTTGCTCGTCCACGAGCACGTCGCTTCGGAGTTCTTGTCGAGGATCGGCCGGGCGCTCGAGTCGGTCGAGCTCGTGGCGGACGAACGCGCCCGCCCGCACCTGCCCGGTGCACGCCTTGCGACCGAGGAGGACTTCGCGACCGAGTTCCTCGGGTTGAAGCTCGCCGTCGCCGTCGTCGACGACATCGGTGCCGCCGTGCAGCACATCGCGCGGTACGGATCGGGGCACTCCGAGGCCATCGTCACGTCGGACGTGACGGCGGCGGAGCGCTTCGTCCGCGAGGTCGACGCCGCGGCCGTCGTCGTGAACGCCTCGACCCGCTTCGTCGACGGCGCCGAGCTCGGGCTCGGGGCCGAGGTCGGGATCTCGACGCAGAAGCTGCACGCGCGCGGCCCGATGGGCCCTCGGGAGCTGACGTGCGTGAAGTGGGTGGTTCGCGGGGAGGGGCAGGTCCGGACGTGACGGCCTCGACGGAGCCGCCCGCCGGGGCCCGCTTCGCATCGATCGGGTCGGTCCGGGAGGGACTCGTCGGCGCCGGGTACGTCGCCGACGAAGGGATCGCCGGCGTCGTCTACCTCGCTGAGCGGCTCGCGAAGCCGGTGCTCGTCGAGGGCCCAGCTGGGACCGGCAAGACGCAGCTGGCGAAGTCCGTCGCCGACATGACCGGGAGCCGGCTCATCCGCCTGCAGTGCTACGAGGGCCTGGACGAGGCCAAGGCCCTCTACGAGTGGAACTACCGCAAGCAGCTGCTCCGGATCCAGGCCGAACAGCAGGGCGCCACCTGGGAGCAGCTCGAACAGGACATCTTTTCCGAGGGCTTCCTCCTTACCCGGCCCCTCCTCGAGTCGATCCGGGCCGAGGAGCCGAGCGTCCTTCTGATCGACGAGGTGGACCGCGTCGAGCTCGAGACCGAGGCGCTGTTCCTCGAGGTCCTCTCGGACTACCAGGTGTCGATCCCCGAGCTCGGCACCGTGCGGGCACGGCGCCTCCCGCTCGTCTTCCTCACGTCCAACAACACCCGGGAGCTCTCCGAGGCGCTCAAGCGTCGGTGCCTGTACCTGCACCTCGACTACCCCGATCTCGCGCGCGAGCGTGCGATCGTCGAGCTGCACGTCCCGGGGATCAGCGAGGAGCTCGCCGAGCAGGTGGCGAGGATCGTCCGCTCCCTCCGTACGCTCGAGCTGCGCAAGCCGCCCTCGGTCGCCGAGACCATCGACTGGGCGCGGACGCTCGTCGTGCTCGGCATCGAGTCCGTCGACGCCGCGACGGCGAAGGAGACCCTCCACGTCCTCTTGAAGCACCAGCAGGACATCGAGCGGGCAGCAAAGGAGCTGCTCGCCGCCGATGCGTGACCTGCTCGCTGGCTTCGTCACGGAGCTGCGCGGCGCCGGGCTCCCCGTCTCGCTGACCGAGCACCTGGACGCCGCCAGGGCGGTCCGCGAGGTCCCCCTCGAGGACCGCCACGCGCTCAAGGCCGTTCTCGGGGCCACGCTCGTGAAGTCGAGCGCGCACTGGCCCACGTACGAAACGGCCTTCGAGATCTACTTCTCGGCCCGGGGGAGAGCGGAAGAGGAGGGCTCGGGAGCGCCGGAGTTGCGGAGCGCCCCGGCGGCGTCCTCCGCGACCCGTGGGGGCGTGCGGCCGGTCGGACAACCCGGCGGGGCGCCGCACGAGGCGATCAGCGCCGACGCGCTCGCCGCGTTGCTCTTCCGGGCGATGAGGAGCGGGGACGCCGCGCTCGCGGCGGCCGTCGCGTGGCACGCGGTGGACCGCTACGCAGGAATGGAACCGGGTCGCCCCGTGGCCGGCACGTACTACGCGTACCGCACGCTTCGGAACCTGGACCTCGACGGACTTCTCGAGCGCCTGATGGACGCCGAGCGCGAAGAACGCCGGCTGACGGCGCTCGAGGACCGGCTGCTCGCCGACGAGTACCGGGCACGCATCGCGGCGTTGCGAAAGGCGGTGGAAGCCGAGGTGCGGCGCCGGCTGGTCGAGGACCGCGGGGCCGCGGCGCTGGCCCGCTCCGCACGGCGGCCGCTCCCCGAGGACGTCGACGTGATGCACGCGACCCGCGAGGAGCTGGCCGCGCTGTCGCGCGCGCTCCAGCCCCTGTCGCGAAAGCTCGCGGTGCGCCTCGCCCGCCGGCGACGGCACCGCCGGCGGGGCCCGCTCGACTTCCGGGCGACCGTCCGCAGGTCGCTGTCGACCGGGGGCGTGCCGGTCGAGCCCCGGTTCCGGCACCCGACCCCGTCCAAGCCGGAGATCTTCGTCGTCGCAGACATCTCGGGGTCCGTGGCCTCCTTCGCGCGCTTCACGCTGCAGCTCGTCCACGCGATCGGCACGCAGTTCTCAAAGGTGCGGAGCTTCGTCTTCGTCGACGGTGTCGACGAGGTGTCGGGCCTCTTCGAGCGCGGCGGCGACCCGTCGGCCGGAGCACGGCGGGTCGCGACGGAGGCCGACGTCGTCCGCTACGACGGCCACTCGGACTACGGGCAGGCGCTCGGCGAGTTCGAGCGCCGGTGGGGGGAGGAGGTCACGTCCCGGGTGACCGTGCTCGTCCTCGGCGACGCTCGGAACAACTACCACGCATCCGGGGCCTGGGTCCTCGAACAGGTGCACCGCCGCGCGCGTCACGTCTACTGGCTGAACCCCGAGCCGCGCCAGTACTGGGGCTCGGGAGACTCGATCATCGACGAGTACGCGCCCTTCTGCGACGCCGTGGTCGAGTGCCGAACGCTGCGACAGCTGGAGCGCTTCGTCGCGGAGCTCGCCTGATCAGCAGGCGTAGTCGCCGTCGAGTGTGCGGCCTGTGGCGCGGTCCGTGTACTGCAGGAGCACGATCGGCCCCGACGGGATGGCGTCGCCGTAGCTCTTGGCGACTGTGCGGGCGTGCGAGCACTTGTACGCCGGTGTGGGCCCTGTCCACCACGCCGGGAAGAGCGGGGCGTTCGGATTGTAGTGACCGACGATGCTGTTCCACCCCGAGAGGCCGAAGTAGAAACCGACTGTGTTCATGCCGAGCGTGTAGTGCAGGGCGTCGTAGGCGCCCACGACCACCGACCGGTTGGCCCCGGTTGTCCCGGTCCAGTTCGCCTGCTCGATGTCGAACCACCACGGGACGTGCACCCGTGAGCCGATGACGGCGACCGCCGAGTTGTACGAGTTCATCGCCGCGGCGTAGCCGAAATCGCAAGCCGCGACGTTCGGCGCTGTGCCGTTGTTGGCGCATCCCGGCTCCGCCGTGCCCGACGTGCCGTAGGAGAGGAACGTGTAGAGGGTGAGGCCACCCGCCGCCCAGGCGGCCTGTTGCGAGAGACACGGGTTCACGCTGCCGAACGACCATCCCTCGACCTCGACGATCCCGAGGGAATGGGAGGACGGGAGCGTCTCCCCGCACTGGTACCCCGAGACGTCGTAGCCGTAGCTGCCGGCCTTGAAGGTCGTGCTGCCCGGGTCGCCGTTGCCGATGGCCGTCGCCATCCCGATGATCGGGGCCGCGATGTTTGTCGGCGTCGAACCCCACGGGACGGCTGTCTTGAAGTTCGTGACCGCGCCGTTGGTACTGGTCATCCAGTAGCCGCTGCCGTTGTAGAGGCTCGTCATCCCGACGATCGGGTACTTGAGCGTCTGCTCCCCGAGGGAGCCGTAGAACCGTGTCGTCGTGACCCCCTTCGCGCGGAACGTGAAGAGGCCCCCGTCGCCGGCGAGCAGCCAGTAGCCCTCGCCTGTGGGCCACGGCGTCATGCCCACGATGGGCGACTTGAGCGTCATGGCCCCGGTCGAGCCGTAGAAGTGTGTGCCGATGCCTCCGAAGCTGAAGATCCCGCCGTCGCTCGCGACCAGCCAGTACCCGTGACCTGTCGGCATGGCGGCCATGCCCACGATGGGTGCCCTGAGGGTGATGTGGGGGACGATTCCCGGCACCGAGCCGTAGAAGCGGGCCGCCCCGAAGCTGAAGATCCCGCCGTCGCTCGCGACGAGCCAGTAGCCCTTGCCTGTGACCGTCGCCGCCATCCCAACGACCGGCTTCGCCAGGGGGTGCCCGCCCATCGAGCCGTAGTAGCCGGCGCCCGGCCCGAAGGCGAAGACGCCCCCGTCCGTCGCGTCCATCCAGTAGCCGTGACCTGTCGGGGCGGACACGATGCCGACCATGGGGAGGGCAGGGGTGATGTGCATGGCGGGGAGGGACCCGTAGTTGGTCGCCCCGCCGAAGGGGTACACCGCCCCGTTCCTGCCGCCCAGCCAGTACCCGGTGTCCTGGACGGGAGCGAGTGTCGCGGCCCCGGCCGCCGGTGGCCGGCCCAGAAGAGCTGGCGAGATCACCCCGACCGCCCCGAAGAGGCCGACGAGGCCAAGCGCGGCGGCCGCAGCGAGGGCGCGGGCGAAGGATCGCGCGCCGGCGAGTGAGCGGCGGGCGCGCAGGTTAAACCGGCAACGACCTTGGGGTCCCATCCCGGCCGAAGTGTAACTCGGCGCGCCTCCAAATCAAGGAATTCCCAAAATTGGCACACATGCAGGCGCGATTCGCGCACGGTCACTGAGCGCAGACGCGACCACGCGACACGCGCGCGACGTCATGATTGTCGGATCTTCGCGGCGGAGCCGACGTCGCGTGTACCGGCTGTGACGCCGCGACGGGGAAGCGTTTCGGATGACGGTCAGGCGCGCAACAGTTCTGCGACGTCGAACGCGAGGTCCAGGGACTGTCGCGCGTTGAGACGAGGGTCGCAGGTCGTCGTGTAGCGCTGCGCGAGATGCGCTTCGTCGATGGCTTCGGCGCCACCAAGGCACTCGGTCACGTCGTCGCCGGTGAGCTCGACGTGCAGGCCGCCGGGCCACGACCCCATCGAGCGATGGACGTCGAACCACTCGCGCAGCTCGGCCACGATGTCGTCGAAGCGGCGGGTCTTCCTTCCGTTTTCGCTGGTGAACGTGTTGCCGTGCATGGGGTCGCACGCCCACACGACCGGATGCCCGCCGTCGCGCACCGCGGCGACGAGTCCGGGCAGCGTCTCGGCCACCCGTCCGGCGCCCATGCGGGTGATGAGCGTGAGGCGGCCCGGCACGCGGTCCGGGTCGAGGAGGTCGCACAACGTGCCCACGTCGTCTGGCGTGGCAGCAGGCCCGAGCTTGACACCGATCGGGTTGATGATCCCCGACAAGAACTCGACGTGCGCGCCGTCGACCTGGCGGGTCCGTTCTCCGACCCACAGCAGGTGGCCGGAGCAGTCGACCCAGTCGCCGGTGAGGGAGTCCCTGCGCGTGAGCGCCTCTTCGTAGTGGAGCAGCAGCGCCTCGTGACTCGTCCAGAAGTCGGTCTCGTGCAGGCCTTCCTCGGAATCGAGGTCGATGCCGCACGCGGCCATGAACCGCAGCGCGCGATCGATCTCGCTCGCGATCAACTCGTACCGCCGGCCCTCGGCGGAGGACGCGACGAACTCCTGGTTCCACTGGTGGACGTGGGAGAGGTCGGCGAATCCACCTTTCGTGAACGCGCGCAACAGGTTGAGGGTGGCCGCCGCCTGGTGGTAGGCACGGACCAGGCGGGTCGGGTCCGGACGGCGTGCGACCGGGTCGAGGGCCTCGTCGTTGACCATGTGGCCGCGAAAAGCCTCCACCTCAAGTTCACCGTTACGTTCCATCGCAGAGGTGCGCGGTTTCGCGAACTGGCCGGCGATGCGCCCCACCTTGACCACCGGCACGCCGGCCGCGTAGGTGAGCGTGACCGCCATCTGGAGCATCACCTTGAGCTTGTCCCGGATGCTGTCGGCGCTGAACTCCCGGAACGACTCGGCGCAGTCCCCGGCCTGGAGCAAGAACGCGTCGCCGCGTGAGACGGCGCCGAGGGCACCGGTGAGGAGGCGCGCTTCGCTCGCGATCACGAGCGGTGGGAGCGCCGCGAGCGTCGCCTCGGCGTCCTTCAGCGCGCGCTCGTCGGGCCAGTCGGGCTGCTGGGCTGCGAGAAGGGCTCTCCACGAGCTCGGCGACCAGCGGTCCTTCGGCATCCCCGTAGCGTACGACCTGGCCACGAGCCGCCTCGATCGCCTCGGCGTCCCGTACGCTTCGGCGCCATGGTGCGGCGCGTCGGCGTTCTCGGCGGCACCTTCGACCCGCCGCACTGCGGCCACCTCGCCGCCGCCCGGGCGGCTTCGGCCGCGCTCGCGCTCGACCGGCTCCTGCTCGTGGTCGCGAACGAGCCCTGGCAGAAGGTGCCGCAGCGGTCGGTCACCCCTGCAGAGGACCGCTTCGCGATGGTCGAGGCGTTGGTCGAGGCGGGACCCGAGATCCACGGCCTCGAGGCCTCTCGCCTCGAGATCGATCGGGGGGGACCGAGCTACACGGCCGACACCGTGGACGCGCTCGTGGCGGAGGCCGCGGGGAGGGGGGAGACGCCACCTGACATCTACCTCGTCGTGGGGGCAGACCTCGTGCCCGGGCTCTGGAGCTGGAAACGCGTCCAAGACCTCCAGCGAACGACCAGGCTCGCGGTCGTGTCGAGGCCTCAGTCGCCCCACCCCGAGGTGCCGCCCGGCTGGCGCGCGGTGCACGTCGACGTGGAGACCCCTGACATCTCGAGCTCGGAGGTGCGCGACCTGCTCGAGGAGGGGTCCGACGTCGACGGGCTGCTTCCCGATTCGGTGATCCGTTGCATCCGTCGCCGTGGTCTGTACGCTGTCGGGAGATGAGCGCCCCGATCACGGACACGGCCCGCCACCGTTCGCAGCCCGCGCCCGTGACCTCGGAGGCGGCCCCACTCGTCACAGTGCGCACCGCCCCGGCGCGTCGCGCCGTGCAGGAGCGGCGCCGACGACTTCGCCGGCAGCGCCGCGTCTACGCGTGGGTGGGCATCGCCGTCTTGGCTGCGTTCTTCTTCGCGACGATGGTCGTGCTGGACGTGGTCCGTTGACGCTGCCGGACGCGGCGTTCATCGCGGCATCCGCTGCCGACGAAAAGCTCGGAAACGAAACGGTCATGCTCGCGATGGACGAAGCGCTCGGAGTCGTCGACGCGTTCGTGGTCACGAGCGGACGCAACGTCCGCCAGGTGCGGACCCTCGTCGAGGAGGTCGAAAAACGCGTCAAGGAGCGCCTCGGCCGCAACCCTCTCAGTGTCGAGGGCCTGCGCGACGCGACCTGGGTTCTCATGGACTACGGGGACTTCGTCGTGCACGTGTTCCTCGAGGAGCTGCGCGCCTTCTACGACCTCGAACACCTGTGGCTCACTGCGCCCCGCATCGACTGGCGCGACGAAGCCACCGGCTGAGCTCCACGAGGTCTCCCGGGACGGCGAGCGCGCTACGGCGCCGCCCCACACGTACTCCCGGACGCGACCAGCGACGCGTACTGCGAGGCGTGCACGGGCTTGCTCGCGACGGCCCCGGTTTCCGTGGGGACCTCGATTGTGCCGCCGCCGAGTTGGAACTGCACGCCGTCTTTCGGGTAGAGCGCGGCAACGGAACACACGACCTGTGCGACGCCGAGCTTCAGCGTTGTCCCCGAGAGCTGCCCGAAGTTCGGACTCGAGCTGGGGCTGAAATCGATGATCACCTCGCCTCGGGTCCTGCGGGGCGGCGATGCCAAGGTCTGCGAGTCGTAACCGAGCGCCGTTCCGATTGTGGCCACGGTCTCACGTGTCGTGGGGCCCGCGAGAAGGGCGGCCATGACCTCGGGCAGAGCCTTGTCGTGCAGCGGCACGTCGCGTGGCCTCGGGACCAGCTTGCCTGTCTTGATGAAGTACACGGTGACCGGTGTTCCGATTGTCTTTGGGAGGGTGCTCGAGGTCGACGGCGTGAGGACCCGGTTGGCAAGGTCTCCGCCGACGGGTTGTGCGCTCGACTGCGCGGGGATGCCGCAACCCCCAAGCGCGGCCGCGCACGCTCCCGCGGCGATCGTCGCGACTGCGGCTCCGGCGAACCGACGACGCGTTGTCGTCGCGGCGAGCAACGGTCGCCTCACGGCGCGGCGTCCATGTCGAGGGGCGGGTCCTCCGGCGAAGTCTCGGCATCCTCTCCGTCTTGAGCGACCAACCCAGGAAGCTCGAGCGTGAAGCGCGCGCCTCCGCTCGGCGATTCGTCCGCCCAGACCTTGCCGCCGTGAAGCCGGACGTGTTCCGCCACGAGCGCGAGGCCGAGCCCGGTCCCCGTGCCGGCCCCCCGCTGGTACGCGACGTGGCCGCGGTAGAAGCGCTCGAACACCTTGGACCGCTCGTCTGGCGGGAGACCGGGGCCCGCGTCCTCGACCGAGACGCGCACGGCCCGCGGGGACCCGTTCGTCGGCGAGGCGGACTCCACGCGTACCGACGTCGCACCGCCGCCGTAGAGCGCGGCGTTCTCCAACAGGTTCGACATCACCCGCTCGAACCGGCGCTTGTCGACGGACAGACGCGTGGCCGAGACCGAAGGATCGACGTGGACCGGCGGCAGGGTTGCGTCGGCGGGGAGGGTGCGCTGGGAGGCGACGACGGCGCGCCGGACCAGCTCGCCCGGGTCGACCTCTTCGAAGGACGCATCGGAGGACCCCGCATCGGCGCGCGAGATCTCGAGGAGGTCTCCCACCATGCGCTGGAATCGGCGGAGGTCCGCCGCGAGCAGGTCGAGCGCGCGGCGCCCGGAGTCGGTGAGGTCCTGAGCCTGGCTTTCGAGGACTTCCAGGCTCGCGGCGAGCGTGGTCAGGGGCGAGCGAAGCTCGTGGCTGACGTCTGAGGTGAAGCGCGCCTCGCGCTCGATGCGCTCCTGGAGCTGGTCGACCATTCGGTTGAACGAGCTCGTCAGTGCTGCGAGGTCGGGGTCCCCCTTGGCCGCAGTCAGGCGGGTGTCGAGCCGCCCCCCGGCGATGGCGACCGCCGCTCGTGAGACCCCGGTGAGCGGGCTGAGCGACCTGCCGCTGGCCCAGCGCCCGAGCGCGGCGCCGAGCAGCGTGGCGATCAAGCCGGCGCCAAAGAGCACCAACGCGAGGATGTTCAAGGTGTGATCGAGATCGCTGATGTCGAAGAGTTCGAAATAGGACGCACGCAGGTGGCGCGGGAGCGGGATCCCGACCGCGATGATCGGATCGTGATCACCAGGACGAAGTGAGATCTGGGTCCCGGCCCGCCCGTGCTGCACCATTGCTCGCAAGCTCTTCGGGACGTCGTTCGGACCCACCGAGGCCGTCCGTTCGTACCACTTCTCGGCCAGCTCGAGGAGGGAGTACGACCCGGTGGTGCCCGAGTCCGCGACCTGCAGGAATGTTGTCGGCCGGGCGTTTTCCTGGATCTTCTGACTGATGTTCGAGGCGTTCTGATACGCGGTGAGGATCGAGCTGTTCACGCGGTCGCCGAGGAGGAAATGGCGCGCCGTGAAGTAGCTCAGCCCTCCCACGCTCACCGAGAGGATGAGCGCACCCAACGCGAAGACCGCGGTGACGCGGGCGCGGAGTCCCAGGCGGGTCCACAGCGGCGCGACGTGCCCGGGGGAGATGGCGTTAGGGCACAAGCTTGTAGCCCATCCCACGGACCGTGAGGATGTGGCGGGGGAGCGCGGGATCGGGCTCGATCTTCGTTCTGAGCCGGCGGATGTGCACGTCGACGAGCCGCCCGTCGCCGAAGTAGTCGTAGCCCCACACGCGATCGAGGAGCTGCTCGCGGCTCAGCACCTTGTTCGGGCTCGATGCGAGCTCCACGAGCAGCCGGAACTCCGTCTTGGTGCAGTGCACCTCTGTCCCGTCCCTCCGGCGCAGCACGCCTTCTTCCGGGACGAGCTCGAAGTCACCGAACGCCAGCACGGTCGGCTCGTCCTCGGCCGGCCGGGCTCGTCGGAGCAGGGCGCGGATCCTCGCGCCGAGCTCCTTGGTCACGAAGGGCTTCGTGACGTAGTCGTCCGCCCCCGCCTCGAGTCCCGCCACGACGTCGTGGGTGTCGGTCCGGGCGGTCACCATGATGATCGGTACGGCGCTCTGGCGCCGAAGGGCCCTGCAGCACTCGAAGCCGTCCATTCCCGGGAGCATCAGGTCGATCAGCACGACGTCCGACGGCTGCTTCGAGAAGTGCTCGAGCGCTTCTTCACCGTTCGCGGCCTCGTCGACCTCGTAGCCCTCCCCCTCGAGGGCGAGCCTCATGGAAGACCGGATCCGCTCGTCGTCCTCCACCACGAGGATCTGGGTGGCCATGACCCAAAGGTTAGGACTCCTGCACGCGAGCGTGTGCTCGTGGGCGGCGAGGGCGACTTCCTGTCGCATGCACGAGGATCGCGCCGCCGCCCGAAGTACGCTCCGCGTCGTGGGGGAGGGCGCGGCCGCGTGGCACTTGGAGGAGTTCGAGCGCTCGCTCGCCGCGCGTTCCGAGGCGACCAGGCGGGCCTACGGCACCGACGCCACGGCGTTCGCTGAGTGGGCGGGGCGTGCCGGGTGCAGGGGTCCAGAGGGGGTGAGCCGGCTCATCCTGCGTCGCTACCTCGCCTACCTTGCGACCCGCGGGTACGCGCGGGCGAGCCTCGCCCGCAAGGCCGCGGCGCTGCGCGCGTACTTCGGCTGGTGCCGACGGCGCGGGCTCGTCGAGGAGGACGTCTCCAAGCGGCTGAGCGCCCCCGGGGCGGGCGGACGGCTGCCCACCGTGCTCTCACCACGCGACGTCGGGACCATGCTCGACGGCCGTCGGGATCCTCGAACGCGGCGTTCGACGGCGGCAGCAGGTGGCGCCAAGGAGGCAGGCCGTGACGGTGACGCGCTCTTCGAAGCGTTCGCCTTGCAGGACGACGCCGTGCTCGAGCTGCTCTACGCCGCGGGCCTCCGCGTCTCGGAGCTCTGCGGGCTGGACCGGGACGGGGTCGACCTCGCGGACCGGATGGTCACGGTGCTCGGCAAGGGGGCCAAGGAGCGCCGGGTGCCGGTCCACGAGCGCTGCGCCGAGGCGCTCGCCCGCTGGCTGACCCGCGGCCGTGAGGTGGTCGCCGGGCCGGCGAGCCCTCCGGGTGCCGTCTTTTTGAACCGGCGCGGGAACCGCCTCGGGCCGCGCGACGTGAGGCGCATCCTCGATCGTCGCTCGCCCGTGCCGACGCACCCCCACGCGCTCCGCCACACGATGGCCACCCACCTCCTCGACGGCGGCGCCGACCTGCGCGTCGTCCAGGAGCTCCTCGGCCATTCGAGCCTGCGGACGACCCAGATCTACACCCACGTGAGCCGGGAACGCCTCGCAGAGGTCTACGCCGGCACCCACCCGCGCGCCTGAAGGGGGTTCCTCGTCGGGCCGCATGCGCCGGCCGGCGCGGCGCGTCGCGCACGGGCCTGTGGCCCTCCTTCCATCGAGCGGGTAGTCTCCCGTGTTGCCTGCCGCCCGGCAGGCCCCGTACGACGATCGTTGCACCCGAGCGCGTTCCACGGTCGCCCCCCGCCGCGGGGGTGCTGCGCCCGGGGAAGACCAAACCGATTGGAGGAAATTCGTGGCGGTAGTCACCCTGCGCCAGTTGCTGACGGCCGGAGTCCACTTCGGTCATCAGACCCGCCGATGGAACCCGAAGATGCGCCGCTACATCCTGGGCGAGCGCAACGGGATCTACCTCATCGACCTGCGGAGGACGCTCGAGGGGATCGAAAGCGCGTATGCGTTCGTCCGCGACCTCGCAGCCGGTGGCGGGAACGTCCTCTTCGTGGGGACGAAGAAGCAGGCGCAGGGACCCGTCGCCGACTACGCCGCGGCGTGCGGCATGCCGTATGTGAACCAGCGATGGCTCGGCGGCATGCTCACCAATTTCACGACCGTCTCGGCGCGGGTGAAGCGGATGCAGGACCTCCGGGCGATGCAGGCCGCAGGCGACTTCGAAGGCATGCCGAAGCGCGAGGCACTCCGCCATGTTCGCGAGCTCGAGAAGTTGACGAGAAACCTCGGCGGCATCAGCGGGCTCGACCGGCTTCCGGACGCGATCTTCGTCATCGACACGAAGAAGGAGCACATTGCGGTCACCGAGGCGAACAAGCTGCGCATGCCGGTTGTCGCCGTCGTCGACACGAACTGCGACCCTGACGAAATCGACTACGTGATCCCCGGGAACGACGACGCCATCCGCTCGGCGAACCTGATGTGCCGGGTGGTCGCCGACGCGGTTGCCGAAGGACGCTGGATCGCCTCACACCGCCCGGCAACCCGGCGACCGGAGACCGACGGATCGCCTCCCCCCACGGCACCGTCGCCGCCGCGGCCCCGCCCGCGGGCGAGCGTCGACGCCTCCCACCCGGAGCCCCCGCACGGAGCTGACGAGACGGGCCGCGTCCCCGTCGGGGGCGAGGAGGGGGCGGCTTCGCAGGGTGCCCGCACCGGTCGGCTGACGCCCGACGCCGCGGGCGCCGCGCCCCAAGGCTCCGAGCTCGCTGCGGACGCCACGGCACCGGCTTCAGAAGTCCCCGAAGACGGCAGCCCCGCCCCGACCGACGAGCGCGCCGCCACCAGCACCACGGAGGCCTGAGATGGCGAACTTCACTGCAAAGGACGTGCAGTCCCTTCGACGCCTCGCGGGTGTCGGCATGCTCGACGCCAAGCGGGCGCTCGAGGAAGCGAACGGGGCCGTCGACGATGCGCTGCATCTGTTGCGCGTACGGGGGATCGCCAAGGCGACGACGCGCGAGGATCGCGACGTGTCGCAGGGTGCCGTGTCGGCAGTCCGTCAAGGCTCCGCGGCCGCGATCGTCGAGCTGCGCTGCGAGACCGATTTCGTCGCGAAGTCGCCGGAGTTCGTCTCCGTCGTCGACGACCTCGCGGCGCTCGTCGCGGCCAACGGCGAGGAGGCCATCGCCAAGCGCGAAGACGAGCTCGCGCAATTGCGCATCTCACTCCAGGAGAACATCACCGTCGGGCGTGTCGTCCGGATGGAGAGCCGCGAAGGCCAGGTGCTGGACACCTACGTCCATTCGCAGTCCGGACGCGGAGTCAACGCGGTCATGGTGCTCCTCGAGGGCGGGACCGACCAGCTCGCCCGCGAGGTCGCTCTGCACGTCGCGTTCGCGCGTCCGGAGTACCTGAGCCGGGAGGACGTCCCTGCGCCCGAGATCGCGGCCGAACGCGCGACCCTCGAAGAACTCAGCCGCAACGAAGGCAAACCGGAGGCCGCCCTCGAGAAGATCGTCGAGGGGCGGATGAACGGATGGTTCAAGGAGCGGGTCCTTCTCGAGCAGGCGTACGTCCGCGACGAGAAGCGCACCATCGCCCAGCTCGTCGGCGACGCCAAGGTGGTTGCCTTCGCACAGGTGGTGATCGGCTCCTGACCGGGTCCCGGGCTCCGGTCCGCTACGTCGGGGAGGAAGAAGATGGGTGAGGGCCGCCGGCTCGTCCTCAAGATGTCGGGGGAGGCGCTCGCGTCCTCGGCGTCCGACGAGACGATCGACGCGGCAGTCGCCGAGCGGATCGCCGGGGAGATCGCAGAAGCGCTCGAGGAGATGCCGTTGCAGCTCGCCGTCATGGTGGGCGGCGGCAACATCTGGCGCGGCACGACGGGAGCCGGGGCGGGCATGGACCGCGCGACGTCCGACGCGATGGGGATGCTGGCGACGGTCATCAACTCGCTCGCGCTGCAGGACGCGCTCGAACATCGGGACCAGCCGACGCGCGTCCTCACCGCGGTGCACATGGCCGAAGTGGCCGAGCCCTACATCCGCCGCCGGGCGATCCGTCACCTCGAGAAGGGTCGGGTGGTGATCTTCGCCGCCGGCATGGGGAACCCGTACTTCACGACGGACACCTCCGCCGCGTTGCGGAGTGCGGAAATCGAGGCCGAGCTCCTCTTGAAGGGCACCCACGGCGGTGTTGACGGCGTGTACAGCGCGGACCCGCGGGTGGACGCGACCGCGACGCGTTTTGACGAGATCTCGTTCAACGAGGTGATCGCGAGGGACCTGCGGGTGATGGACATGACCGCCATCACGTTCTGCAAGGACAACAACCTTCCCATCCTGGTCTTCGACGTGATGGAACCCGGGAACCTGAGAAGAGCCCTCAGCGGCGAGCGGATCGGTACGCTTGTGCGGTGATGGACGACGACCTGGTCGAGGTGGTCGTGGAGGAGGCCCGTGACAAGATGGCGAAGGCCGTGGAGCACGTTCGGCACGAATTCTCGACCGTGAGAACGGGCAGGGCGACGCCGGTCCTCGTCGAGAACCTCCTGGTCGACTACTACGGGACGCCCACGCCGCTCCGGCAGATCGCCGGGTTCACCGTGCCCGACGCGATGCTCCTCGTTGTGAGCCCCTACGACAAGAGCTCGCTGTCTGCGATCGAAAAGGCGCTCCAGACCTCGGACCTCGGCATCAACCCGTCCAACGACGGCACCGTGATCCGTCTTGCCTTCCCACCCCTCACCGAGGAGCGCCGGCGCGAGCTGGCCAAGGTCGTTCGCCACAAGGCGGAGGAGGGACGGGTGGCGATCCGGAACCTGCGTCGGTCGACGCGTCACGAGCTCGAATCGCTCGAGCGGGAGGGCTCGATCTCCTCGGACGAGCTCGAGCGGGTCGAAAAGGAGATCGAGCGGATCACCCACCAGCAGGTCACGGCGGTCGATCAGCTCCTCGCACACAAGGAGAAGGAGCTACTCGAGGTCTGAGCAGGCACCTCGGGACTCGTCGGACCCGGGATACCCAGGAGCGGGGCGGACGCCCCGGGACAGGGACGTGGTGACAAGGGAGGTCATGACAGGCGACACAGCCAAGCGTCGGCGCGAAGCGCGCGACTCGCAGAGCGAGATGCCGACCGGTCAGGTGCGCATCATCGGCGCAGAGCGGGCGGCCGACGCCGCGAGCGAGGCAAGAGCCACCGATTTGGGGCCGTCGGGCGACCCCTCCCACGCCGATGGCGCCGAGAACGACGGCGACGGCCCGTCCCTCGAGGAGTGGCCTGACGCCGTCGAGCCCGAGCTCCCGCACTGGACGGAGGCGCCGACGGGAGAGGTCCCGGCGGTCCTCGCCCGGCCGGACGAAGAGCTGCGCTCCTCGGTCCACGAACCCTCCTGGCGGGAGGAGCCGAGCGATTGGGAGCTCGACGACGCGATGGGCGCCCCGATCCTCGACGAGCCGGTCGTCGGGCGTGGAGCCCTCGGGGAGACCGACCTCGCCGACCGCCAGCCCTGGAGCTTCGATCTCGAGCCGGCCGTCCAAGGTCCCGGTGCGGGTCTGGACGACATCGACGCGCTCGAGGAGCTGGAGGAGGTCGACACGACGGGGCTCTTCGCTCCGTGGTCGGGGGCGACGAGATCGGCCGAAACGGGCCGCGGCGGCCCGGACAGATCGCCCTGGCCCGAGGACGGCGAAGGAGGCCACGGACCGGCGACCGAGGCCACATCGTCGGGGCTGACGCACGAGCACGCCGACCCGGCACGCCCCGGCTCGCTGTCCGCCACGGAGGCGACGACATCCGAAGACCTCGCGCCCGCGACCCAGCTCGACGATGCGGAAGCTTCCGGGGCCGAAGAATGGGACCCCGACGCGGTCGCCGGCGAGAAGACCTCGGTGCTGCCCGCGGCCGCCCCCGCCCGTCCAGCAAGGTCCGCCGATGAGGCGGCGGCGCTCGAAGCAGACCTCGAGTCGCACAGTCTCCGCCGGCGTTGGCAGATGCGCAGGCCCGAAGCCGTGCGGGGGACCACCGCGCGCCACCGCGCCCGCGGCTCGGCGCCGGCGCCCGTTCCCGCGCAGCACGGCGCTCCCGCCCGTGTCCGGAGCGACGAGCATGTCTCCAAGGGGGCGGGCCGCAACCTTCCGGTCGCCATCGCGAGTGGTGTCGGGATCGGCGCGGTGGTCCTGGTCGCGTTCGCCTTCGGATCGGTCCCTTCGATGATCGTCGTCTCGGTGGTGCTGGTCCTCGCGGCAGCCGAGGCCTACGCCGCTTTCCGACGCGCCGGCTACCGGCCGGCGACGCTGCTCGGCCTCGCCGCGATCGCGGCCCTTGCCGTCGGGAGCTACGACCGGACTTTCCAAGCCTTTCCGGTCGTCGCCGTCGTGCTCGTCGCGGCGACGTTTCTCTGGCATCTCGTCGGAGTGGACCCGAGGGCCGAGCCGGTCCGCAGCACGGCGGCGACCGTTCTCGTCTTTTGCTGGATCGGCGTCTTCGGCTCCTTTGCGGCGCTCCTCCTCTCGCCGTCGTTGTTCCCGCACCGCCACGGCATCGCGTACCTCCTCGGTGCGCTGATCTCCGCCGTCGGCTACGACGTCGGCGCGCTGGCCGTCGGCGCCGCGCTCGGGCGCCATCCCCTGAGCGCCGTGAGCCCCGGAAAGACGTGGGAAGGCGTCGCCGGCGGAGCGGTCGTCGCCATCGCGCTCGCCCTTGGGGTCGTGCGGCTCGTGCACCCCTGGACGCTCGCGGAGGCCGCCGTTCTCGGAGTCGTCGTCGCGATCGTGAGCCCGATCGGGGACCTCTCCGAATCGCTCGTGAAGCGCCACCTCGGCCTGAAGGACATGGGGCGGATCCTCCCGGGCCACGGGGGACTCCTGGACCGGGTCGACGGGCTCCTCTTCGTCCTCCCCGCGACCTACTACCTGCTCCGCGCCTTCGGACACGGCTGACACGCCGCCCGGATCGGCGGGGTGGGGGCACCCCCGCTGCCTGGGACGGGTACCTGCGATGGCATGCTGGGGACGATGAGAACGGTCAGCCTGGTCGGTTCGACCGGGTCGATCGGGACCCAGGCCATCGACGTCGTCGAGATGGCCCCCGACCGGTTCCGTGTGGTCGCCCTCGCGGCGCAGCGGTCGGTCGCGCTCCTGGCAGACCAGGCGCGCCGAGTGCGCCCGGAACTCGTGGCGATCGGCGATCCCGCGCTCGCGTCAGAGCTCGCCGAGCGCCTGCCGCCAGGCTGCGAGCTCATGGCCGGCCAGGACGGACTGGTCGCCGCCGCCCAGGCCGCTGACGTCGTTGTGAACGGCGTCGTCGGCTTCGCCGGCCTGCCGGTGACCCTCGCCGCTCTCGACGCGGGGCGCCGGCTCGCGCTGGCCAACAAGGAGTCGCTCATCGCGGGCGCCCCGGTCGTGCAGCGCTCACGGCGGACGCCAGGAGCCGAGATCGTGCCCGTCGACTCCGAGCACTGCGCCGTCCACCAGTGCCTGAGCGCCGTCGCCGCCACTCGGCCTGCCGGCGGGACAGGCGGCCCGGCGTTCGTTGCTCCCGCCGCGGTCTCGAGGCTCCTCATCACCGCGTCGGGTGGCCCGTTCCGAGGGCGTGCACGAGCAGAGCTGGCCGACGTCGGCATCGAAGACGCCCTCTCGCATCCGACGTGGAGCATGGGCCGCAAGATCACCATCGACTCGTCGACGCTCATGAACAAGGGTCTCGAGGTCATCGAGGCCCATGAGCTCTTCGGCGTCCCCTACGACCGCATCGACGTGGTCGTCCACCCCCAGTCGGTCGTGCACTCGATGGTGGAGCTCGTCGACGGCTCGACCATCGCGCAGCTGTCGCAGCCGGACATGCGCCTGCCGATCGGCTACGCCATGGGGTGGCCGGAGCGCCTGGAGCACGCCTTCGGGGCGATCGACTGGGCGTCGCCGCTCTCGCTGCACTTCGAGCCTCCCGAGCGAGAGGTCTTCGTCTGCCTCGACCTCGCCTACCGGGCAGGGCGCGAGGGCGGCGCGGCACCGGCGTGGCTGAACGCCGCCAACGAAGTCGCGGTGGACGCCTTCCTCGCCGGGCGCCTCTCGTGGCTCGGCATCGCCGAGGTCGTCGAGGCGACCCTCGATGCCTGTGAGGGCGGCGATCTGCGCACCGTCGACGACGTCCTCGCGGCCGATCGCCGGGCACGCGAGGTCGCACGTTCGGCGCTGAGCCGGAAGCCGGCAGCCGTATGACGGGGTTTCCCGAAAGGACAGGGCGCTCGGGGAGCCAGGGGACCGCATGGCCCTCGGGCGGCTCCGATTTCGACACCCCTGCGGGGCTGCAGCCGGACGGGGCGCGCGAGGAGGAGGAGGCGCACAGCCCGCGCGGACCCGGACCGCACAACACGCGCTGGGCCGTTCTCCGCCTCGCCGTGGTGCTCGCCGGGATGGTCGCGGCGTTCCTCGCCGCGGGACTGGGCGCCCTGCTGCTCTTCATCGTGGCGCTCGTGCTCATCGTGGTCGTCCACGAGCTCGGCCACTACCTCACCGCGAAGGCCGCGCGGATGAAGGTGACCGAGTTCTTCATCGGCTTCGGGCCGCGGTTGTGGTCCGTGCGCGCGGGGGAGACCGAGTACGGCGTGAAACCGATCCTCGCCGGCGCCTACGTGAAGATCCCCGGGATGACGAACATGGAGGAGGTCGCCCCGGCGGACGAGCCGCGCACGTACCGCAAGAAGCCGTTCCGCTGGCGCATCGCCGTCGCGAGTGCGGGCTCGGTGATGCACTTCGTGATGGCCTTCGTGTTGGCGTGGATCGTGGTCATGTCGTTCGGCGCGCCGTCCTCGACCGAGGTCCAGGTCGCCGGATTCGTGACGTGGGCCCATCACAGCGAGACCGCTGCCCAACGGGCCGGCCTCAAGGTCGGCGACCGGCTCCTCCGGGTCGGCGGCAAGCGAATCGTCACATCGGGGGCCTTGGACACCGCCATCCAGCGCTCCCACGGCCACGCCGTCACGCTCCTCGTGACAAGACACGGAAGGCGCTTGACCAAGACGGTCCGGCCGGTCGCCGGTCACAAGCACCGCAACGCTCGGACCGGCGTCACAACGGAGACCGTCGGTGCGGGCACGGGAAAGACCGAGTGGCTGATCGGCGTCTCCACCACAACGAACGAGGTGTTCGCGTCGAAGAACCCCGCCTCGGCCGTGGCGTGGGCGGGCACCGACGTCGGTTCGGTCACGAAGGCGACGGTCCTCGGCATCGGCAAGGTCTTCTCTCCCGGAGGGTTGAGCGCGCTGTACGACCAGGTGACCAATCCGAAGGCCGCGCAGCACGCTTCGGCCAACCCGACGTCCTCGTCACGCGTCGTCTCGGTGGTCGGCCTGGCGAGGGTGGCCACGCAGGCCGAGCACCGGGGCGCGTACTACTTCCTGTCGATCCTCGTCGCGCTGAACATCGTCCTCGGGCTGATGAACATGCTGCCGATGCTCCCCCTCGACGGCGGCCACGTCGTGATCGCGCTCTACGAACGCCTCCGGACGCGGCGCGGCCGCCCGTACTACCAGGCCGACGTCGCGAAGCTGATCCCCGTCGCGTACGCCTTCATGGCGGTTTTGATCGTCATCGTCGGCTCGGCGGTCTTCCTCGACATCGCGCACCCGATCGCCAACCCCTTCGGATAGACCCCCGGACCGGGCGCCACCTCGAGGGACTGCGGCCCGCCATCGACCGAGCGCTTGGTCGGGAGGGGAACCGATGCACGCCGGTGGCGGCCGGCACGGCAGAATGGCGGTGATGCAGCTCTCCTCCGACCTCCTGAAGCCGCGCCGGGAGACCCGGCAGATCCACGTCGGTGACGTGGCGGTCGGGGGCGGTGCACCGGTGTCGGTGCAGTCCATGACCACCACGAAGACCGCCGACGTGGAGGGGACCCTCGCGCAGATCTACGCACTCGCGGCGGCCGGTGCCGACATCGTCCGCTGCACCTGCAACGAAGAGCCCGCGGCCGAGGGCCTGGCGCGCATCGTCCCGCGTTCGCCCGTGCCGATCGTCGCCGACATCCACTTCCACCACGAGATGGCGCTCGCCGCCCTCGAAGCCGGGGTGCAGGGGCTCCGGCTGAATCCGGGGAACCTCCGCAAGGAGTCCGAGATCAAGCTCGTGGCCTCCGAAGCGAAGGACCGCGGTGTCCCGATCCGGATCGGCGTCAACGCGGGATCGCTGCACCCGGACCTGTACAAGCGTTACGGGGGCGCGACGCCCGAGGCGCTCGTCGAGTCGGCGCGAATGGAGCTCGCCTACTTCGAGGACGTCGGTTTCTCGGACGTGAAGATCTCGGTGAAGGCGTCCTCGGTGTCGCTCATGATCGCCGCCTACCGGCTCGCGTCCGAGACGTTCGACCACCCGCTGCACCTGGGCGTGACCGAAGCGGGACCTCCCCCCGCGGGGTTGATCAAGGGCACGGCCGGGATCGGCACGCTGCTCGCGGAGGGGATCGGGGACACGATCCGCTACTCGCTCACGGCGGACCCCGTCGAAGAGGCGAAGGCCGGCCGCCAGCTGCTCGAGTCGCTCGGGCTGCGCGAGCGCAAGGGACTCGACCTCATCGCCTGTCCTTCGTGCGGGCGCGCGCAGGTGGACGTCATCGCGGTGGCGAAAGAGGCGCAGGCCGCCCTCGAGGACCGGAACCTGCCGATCCAGGTGGCGGTCATGGGCTGCGTCGTGAACGGGCCCGGCGAGGCGCGCAGCGCGGACATCGGCATCGCGGCAGGCAAACAGAAGGGCCATCTCTTCATCCGGGGGAAGATCGTCCGGGTGGTGCCCGAAGAGGAGATGGTCGCCGAACTCGTGGCCGAGGCCGAGCGCCTGGTCTCCGAAGGCGTCGAGGCGCGTCTCGCCGCCGCGGACGCCGACGCCGAGGCGGAGGCCGAGGCGGACCGGCGCGCCCTCCTCGACGAGAAGGGGACCGACCCCAACGCCTCGGAGGTGCGGATCGACCGGATCCGCCAGCGGGTGGGGACTCCGGACCCGGCGGACCGGGCCGAGACCGGTCTCTGAGAAGCCCGCGTCGGGTCACGCGTCGTCCCAGCGCCCCCGGACAACCCGACGACGTTTCGACGCGTTGGCCGGCTGTCGGCACGAGACCGACTGGTATAGTTTCTCCGCTGTCCGGTCTCATTGCAGGACCTGTTGAAAGCGTGGGCCGCCGCCCACGCTTTCGTCTTGAATGGGCCCTCCCGTGCGACGGACGGCCGGCGGGGCGTCGCCCCGGTCGAAGGAGGCTGAGCAGGACGGCTCGAGAGGAGGTGCTGACGCGATGGACAGGGAGGCCGCAGACGTGCTGTGCGGTGAGCTGTCGCCCGTCGTCGGCGCGCTCGGACTCGAGCTCGTCGACGTCGAGCTCTCCGCATCGACGGTCCGGGTCACGGTGGACCGCGCCGGCGGGATCGACCTCGACGGGCTCGCGGCGGCGAACCGTGCGGTGTCCTCGGTGCTCGACCGGGTCGACCCCCTGCCCGGTCGCTACACCCTCGAGGTGACGAGCCCGGGCCTCGAGCGACGCCTCCGCACCGCGGAGCATTTCGCACGTGCGGTGGGCGAGACCGTCACCGTGCGCCTCGTGCCCGGGGCGGGTCCCGAGCGACGGCTCCAGGGGCGTGTCGTCGCGGCCGACTCCGAACGCGTGGTGCTCGAAGGCGCCGACATGCCCGGCGGCAGCGCCGCTGTGCCCTACCCCGAGATCGAGCGGGCCCGCACCGTGTTCGAGTGGGGCCCGTCGGCGGCACCGGGCCCGCGCGCCAGGCGGCAGAAGGACAGATCGACGGGGGGAACGAGCGACAGAGCGAAGGCCGTCAAAGAGAAGGCCAGGACGTCATGAGCAAGACCAATTTCGAATTCCTCGACGCGCTGGGTCAGATCGCCCGGGACAAGGGGATCTCCGTCGAGACGCTGCTCGACGCCCTGGCCAACGCCCTCGTCGCCGCCTACAAGCGCCGCCCCGACGCCGCCGAGGAGGCCGTCGTCACGATCGACCCCGAGTCCGGCGAGATCCGCGTCTACGGCCAGGAGCTCGACGACGACGGCAACGTCATCAACGAGTGGGACGACACGCCGGATGACTTCGGGCGCATCGCCGCACAGACGGCGAAGCAGGTCATCCTGCAGCGCATCCGCGAAGTCGAGCGCGACATGAAGTACGAGGAGTACGCCGGCCGTGAGGGCGACATCGTCACGGGCATCGTGCAGCAGACGGACAACCGCTACACGCTCCTCGACCTCGGCAAGGTCGAGGCGCTGTTGCCGCAGGCCGAACAGGTGCCCTTCGAGCGCTACGAACACGGGACGCGACTCAAGGCCTACATCGTCGAGGTTCGAAAGACGACGAAGGGGCCCCAGATCGTGGTCAGCCGCACGCACCCGGGTCTCGTGAAACGGCTCTTCGAGCTGGAGGTCCCGGAGATCTCGTCCGGTGTGGTCGAGATCAAGGCGGCCGCGCGCGAGCCGGGACACCGCACGAAGATCGCGGTCTGGTCCAACGACCCGAACGTCGACCCCGTCGGCGCGTGCGTCGGCGCGCGCGGGTCGCGGGTGCGGATGGTGACGAACGAACTGCGCGGCGAGCGCATCGACGTGGTGCCCTTCTCGGACGACCCGATCGAGCTGATCCAGAACGCCCTCGCGCCGGCGCGCGTCCGTGAAGTCCGGCTCGACGAGGAGAGCGGCACCGCTACGGTGATCGTGAGCGACTACCAGCTCTCACTGGCGATCGGCAAGGAGGGGCAGAACGCCCGTCTCGCCGCACGGCTCACCGGCTGGCGGATCGACATCAAGAGCGAGAGCCAGCTCGAAGAGGAAGAGTCCGGTTACGCCGGACAGGAATGGGCCGAAGGCGAGTGGATCGAGAACGAGGCCGGCGAGATGGTGTGGAAGCCGGCCGAAGGCGGCGAGGCGATCTCGGCGTCGGAGTGGAGCCACGCGGCGGAGGCCGAGCAGAAAGAGGGCGCGAGCACGGCGCCCGAGAACCCGACGGACGGCCCGACGCCTGCCGCCGACGCCGAGCCCGCCGCGACGTCGGAGGAGGCGGGGAGCTAACGCCCGAACGGACCTGCGTCGGGTGCCGCCGCCGGCGGCCGGCCTCCGAGTTGGTGCGGGTGGTGCGCCGCCCTGACGGTGGTCTCGCCGTCGGGGACGGGCTGCCGGGGCGGGGCGCCTGGCTCTGCCGGACCTCCGCCGGCTGCCTCGGGCGCGCGCTGCGGCACAAGGCGTTCAGCCGGGCGTTGCGCGCGCCGGTCGATGACGACGCGGTGCTCGCGCTGGGGCGGGAGCTGGGGATGCCCGCCGATGTGCGAGGATACATGGACACTCGGGCGCGCGGCGGGAACGCCTGAGGCCTGAAGGACAACACACAGAGGAACATTGCCGAAGAAGATCCGCGTCTACGAGCTCGCTCGGGAGCTGGGCCTCAGCAACAAGGAGGCCCTCGACCTCGCCGTCGCCCTGGGCATCGGCGTGAAGAGCCATTCCTCCTCGATCGAGGAGGCCCAGGCAGACCGCGTCCGGAGGAGGGCCGACGCCGAGGGGCTCCGCCGTCCGGTCCAGCCCGAGGAGCCCGCGCCCGCCCCGGCGACTGCCCCGTCCCGCCGGCCGCCGGCCGCGGTGCCGCCTGGAACGAACGGCGATGCCGAACGCCCGAGGATCGTGAGCAGCCGCCCGACGGCCCCGCCCGCGGGCCGCCCCCAGGTGGACCTGACCCGGCCCGCCCGCCCGGACGGAGCCCGACCTCCCGAGGTCCCCGCACGTCCGGCAACGCCCGCGGCGCCCGCGGCGACGGCACCCCCGACGGCGCCTCCGAGCCCCGCCCCTCCGGGCGCGCCGTCGCGCCCGGCAGCACCCACCCGCCCCCTCCCGGCGCCAGGCGCCGGGCGGCGCGAGCAGCCCGGCGGCGCTCCCGGCGCGCCGGCCCGCCCTGCGGCTCCGCGTCCGGGGGCACCCCGCCCGAGTGGCACCGGGCCGTCACCGCGCTCCGGTGGGCCGGCCGAGGGGGGTCGCCCCTCCGTCACCGGCAGCCGGCCAGGGCGGCCACCACTCAGCCCGTCGGGGAGACCGGTGCCTCCGCCACCGCAGCGCCCGCCGATCAGCTCGAGCGGACGCCCGATCCCCCCGCCTCCGGGGATGGGGGGTCGGCGACCGACGCCCCCGCCCGGAAGGCCGCAGTACCCGCCTCGCACCGGTGGACGCCCGCCCGGGTCGGGCGGAGGACGGCCCGGCGGCATCGGTGGCGGCTTCCCCGCTCGCGGCGGTGGCTTCGGCCGACCGAGCGCCCCGGGCGGACCGCCTCCGGGAGGGCGTGGCGCCGGCGCGGGCCGCCGGCCGCCCCAGCGCCGTGCGCGCCGCCGCCGCCGGAACCTCGAAGAGCTCGAGCCGACCCAGCTCACGACCTACACGCCCTCGACGGCGCCAATCCCAGAGGGGGAGATCATCGTCGAGCGCGGGTCGACGGCCCGGGACCTCGGCCCGAAGCTGAACCGCTCTGCCGGTGACGTCGTCCGCTTCCTTCTCCTCCAGGGCGAGATGATCACGGCGACCCAGTCCCTGTCCGACGACATGATCGAGCTCTTTGCAGCCGAGCTCGGGGCCAACGTCCGGCTCGTCGACCCCGGCGAGGAGCGCGAGGCCGAGCTCATCGCGAAGTACTTCGAGGACGAGGACGAAGAAGAAGAGCGTGAAGACGACCTGCGGCCGCGTCCGCCGGTCGTGACCGTCATGGGCCACGTCGACCACGGCAAGACGCTGCTCCTCGACCGCATCCGACGATCGAACGTGGTGGCGGGCGAGGCGGGGGGCATCACCCAGCACATCGGCGCGTACCAGGTCGACTGGAACGGCAACCTGATCACCTTCATCGACACGCCGGGCCACGAGGCGTTCACCGCGATGCGCGCCCGCGGCGCGGAGGTCACCGACATCGTCGTGCTCGTCGTCGCCGCAGACGACGGGGTCATGCCGCAGACGGTCGAGGCGATCGACCACGCACGCGCGGCCGACGTCCCGATCATCGCCGCGATCAACAAGGTGGACCGGCCGGACGCCAACCCCGACCGCGTCCTCCAGCAGCTCGCCGAGCGCGGGCTCGTCCCCGAAGCGTGGGGCGGTGACACGATCGTCGTGCAGGTCTCGGCGCTCGAAGGCACCGGGATCGACGACCTGCTCGAGCAGATCACCCTCGTCGCCGAGATCGAAGAGCTCCGGGCCAGCCCCGAAGGGCGCGCGCGGGGGACGGTCCTCGAGGCGAACCGGGAAGCCGGGCGTGGCCCCGTCGCGACGGTCATCGTGGAGTCCGGCACCCTCCGGGTGGGGGACCCCGTCGTCGCTGGGGCAGCCTGGGGGCGGGTCAAGGCGCTCGTCGACGACCAGGGTGACCACGTGAAAGAGGCCCTGCCCTCGATGCCCGTTCAGGTGCTCGGCTTCGACGAGCCGCCGCAGGCGGGCGACGAGCTGCGAGGAGCCAAGGATCTGTCCACCGCGCGCACGCTCGGCGAGGCAAGGGCCCAGCGTGTGCGACTGACCGGCCACATGCCGGTGGCGTCCGCCGAACGGGGCGCCCGGCTCGAAGACCTCTTCGAGCAGATCCAGCGCGGGGAGTCGGCCACCCTGAACCTCGTTGTCAAGGCCGATGTCCAGGGCTCGCTTGAAGCCGTGACCGAGAGCCTCCGAAAGCTCGAACGCGACGACGTGAAACTCTCCTTCGTCCATCGCGGCGTCGGAGGCATCACCGAGAACGACGTCCAGCTCGCGCGGGCGTCCAACGCGACGATCATCGGGTTCAACGTCCGACCTGACCGGCGCGCGCGCGAGCTCGCGGCGGCGTCGGACGTGGAGATCAGGACCTACGAGATCATCTACAAGCTGCTCGAGGACATCGAGGCGGCCATGATCGGGATGCTCGCCCCCGAGACCGAAGAGGTCGTCACCGGTGAGGCGGAGGTTCGGCAGGTCTTCCGGATCCCCCGCGTCGGCGCGGTGGCGGGCTGCTACGTCCGGGAGGGCACGATCACGCGCGGCTCCAAGGTGCGGTTCCTGCGTGAGGGCGTGGTCATCTGGCGGGGAGCGATCAACTCGTTGCGCCGTTTCAAAGAGGACGTGCGCGAGGTGCAGGCCGGCTACGAATGCGGTATCGGGCTCTCCGACTTCCAGGACCTGAAGGAGGGCGACGTGATCGAAACGTTCGAGGAGCGGGAGATCGCGAGGACCTGAGGGCACGTGGCGTCGGGTCGTGACTACCCGCGCGCGGCTCGCGTGAACGAGGTGCTCCGTCAGGTGGTGGCGGAGGAGCTCGAACGGCTTGCCGACGCCGACGAGCGGCTGCGTCTTGTCACCGTGACCTCCGTTCAGGTGTCGACGGACCTGCGCGCCGCGACCGTGTTCCTCGGCTCGCTCGGCGACGACGCGTCGGAGGCACTCGAGGAACGACGCAGTCAGGTCCAGCGCGCGCTGGCGCGCCAGGTGCGCATGAAGCGGACGCCGCGCTTGCAATTCGCCCCCGATCCCGCCGTCGAGGCCGGAGCGCGCGTCGACGAGATCCTGAGGCGCCTCGGGCGCGGGGACCCTCCGCGGCCCGCGGAGGCGTGAGCAAGCCTGCAGCCGCGGGACCGACCGGCCTCCTCGTCGTCGACAAGGAGGCCGGGTGGACGTCGCACGACGTCGTCGCGCGCGTGCGGTCGCTCTTCTCCCAGCGGCGGGTCGGGCACGCCGGCACGCTCGACCCGGACGCGACCGGTGTCCTCCTCGTCGGCCTCGGACGGGTGACGCGCCTCTTGCGGTTCTTGAGCGGACTGACGAAGGAGTACAGCGCAGAGATCGTCCTCGGAGCAGCGACCGACACCCTCGATGCCTCCGGCGTCGTCGTCGGCGAGTGGGACATGTCGGCCGTCACGCTCGAGGACGCGAGGGCGGCCGCCCGGAGCCTCACGGGAGACATCCAGCAGGTCCCCCCGATGGTCTCGGCCGTGAAGATCGGTGGCCGGCGCCTTCACGAGCTCGCCCGGCGAGGCGTCGACGTCGAGCGCGCCCCCCGTCGGGTCTCGGTCGAACGCTTCGACCTCGAGACCTCCGCGGAGCCCGGTGTCCTCTCGGCGAGGATCGTGTGCTCCTCGGGGACCTACATCCGCGTGATCGGCGACGACCTCGGTCGCCTCCTCGGCGGCGGTGCCCACGTGCGACACCTGCGCCGGCTGCGGGTCGGTTCCTTCGTCGACGCGGAGGCCAAAACCGTCGGCGAGCTCGGTCCCGAGGCCGTGCGCTCGCCCGCAGAGGCCATGCGAGACCTCGAACGGGTGACCGTGGACCCCGAGGTCGCCGCCCTCGTCGCGCGCGGCCGCCCCCTCGACTGCGACCCGCTCAGCGCGACGGGCGAAGGCCCCTACGCCATCGTCGACGCGACCGGACGTCTCCTCGCCGTCTACGAGGCGACCGGGACGCACGCGATGCGAGCGGCCGTCGTGCTCGCGACGGCGCGTTGAGCGACGGCGCGTTGAGCGACGGCGCCCATCCCGGGCCGGTCACGCGCCGGGGCGTCACGCTCGAGGCAGGGGCCGGGGGACGGCCGTCTATCCTGCCGGTCCGTGCAGGTCCTGTCGCCCGAAGCGGCGTCGGCAAGCGGCCAGGTGTCGGCCGTCACCATCGGCGCGTACGACGGCGTCCACCTCGGGCACCGGCGGCTCCTCGAGATCCTCCGGGCGGAGGCCGGTCGCCTCGGCGTCCTGTCGGCGGTCGTGACCTTCGACCGGCACCCGGCGACCGTCGTGCGGCCCGAGTCTGCCCCCGCGCTGCTCACCGACACCGAGCAGAAGCTGGAGCTTCTCGCCGGATGCGGCATCGACGTCACGGTGGTCGTGCCCTTCGACGCCCACCGTGCCAACGAGAGCGCGGAGGACTTCGTCGACGAGGTCCTCGTAGGGGCGTGCGGCGCGAAAGCGGTCGTCGTCGGCGAGGACTTCCATTTCGGCCACGGCCGCAAAGGCGACGTCCCGCTTCTGCGCGAGCTCGGGCCTGCCCGCGGCTTCGAGGTGCTGGCGGTCGGCCTCCGCGCCGAACCGATACAGGGCGAAGAGCCCGTGTCCTCCACGCGCATCCGGCGGCTGATCGCCGCCGGTGACGTCGCGGCCGCCGCCGCCCTTCTCGGCCGTCCGCACGAGTTGCGCGGCGAGGTGGTCCGGGGCGACGGACGGGGCGCGGGCCTTGGGGTCCCGACGGCGAACCTCGCGATCCGACAGGAGATGGCGCTCCCGGCGCTCGGCATCTACGGGGGTGTGTGCCGTCGCGCCGACGGGTCGTCGCATGCCGCGGCCATCTCGGTGGGGCTGCGGCCGACCTTCTACCGGACGCCCGACGGCGGTCTTCCGGCGCCCCCGCTCGTCGAGGCCCATCTCGTCGACTTCACCGGAGATCTCTACGGCGAACGTCTCGCCCTGGGCTTCTTGGAGCGCCTCCGCGACGAACGCCGGTTCGACCACGTCGACGACCTCGTCGCCCAGATGCACGAGGACGTGGATCGTGCCCGGGCCGTGGCTTCCGGGCGGACCTGCTAACGTCGCTGCAGGGTGGCGGCGGTGCCGCGCCCGAAAGCCCGAAGGATCAGAGGTCTGTTCGTACATGCCCGAGAAGCAGGTCATCATCACCGAGCACCGGCTCCACGAGAGCGACACCGGTTCGCCGGAGGTGCAGATCGCGCTGCTGACCGACCGGATCGCGCACCTGACCGAGCACCTCCGGCTCCACAAGGGCGACCACCACACCCGCAGGGGACTGATGAAGCTCATCGGCCGTCGCCGGCGGCTCTTGGACTATGTCCGGTCCAATGACGTCGAGCGGTACCGGGCGATCATCGGCCGCCTCGGGATCCGTCGCTGAAAGGCGAGCGGAAGACTCAGCTGAAAGGTCAGGTGCCTCCCGGAGGAGCCGGGAGCAGCACACAACAGACGGGCAGACCGCGACGTCGGCTGCCAGTCGCCGATCACCCGGGGGATCCGGGGTGGTCGACCACTGGGAACCGGCCACGGAACGCCCCGGGAAAGGAGCACCGTTGGCCGAGGCCATCTCCGTGTCGGCGCCCATCAGCGGCACCGACCGAACCATGTCGTTCGAGGCGGGCAAGCTCGCCCAGCAGGCCGACGGCGCAGTTCTCGGCCGTGTGGGCGACACCGTCGTCCTCGCCACGGCCGTCGCCGCGCGAAGCGCCCGGGAGGGGATCGACTTCTTCCCCCTCACCGTCGACATCGAAGAGCGCGCGTACGCCGCGGGGAAGATCCCAGGGTCCTTCTTCCGCCGCGAGGGCAAGGCGTCCGATCAGGCCATCCTGACCTCGCGCCTCATCGACCGGCCGCTCCGCCCGTCGTTCCCGAAGGGCTTCCGCAACGAGGTACACGTGGTCGGCACCGTCTTCGGGGCTGACCAGGAGAACCCCCATGACGTGCTCGCCATCAACGCGGCCTCGGCTGCGCTCATGATCTCGGGCATCCCCTTCGACGGTCCGATCGGCGCGGTCCGCATCGCCTACTCGACCGACGGGACGTGGATCCCGCACCCCACCTACCAGGAGGGCGACGAGTCGACCTTCGAGCTCGTCGTCGCGGGGCGCTCGCTCTCCGACGACCCCGACGCGGACGTCGCGATCATGATGGTCGAGGCAGGCGGGACCGAAGCATCGTTCACCTTCTACGAGGACGGCGCCGCGAAGGTCACCGAGGAGGTGCTCGCCGAGGGTCTCGAGGCCGCGAAGACCTGGATTCGCGAGTCCGTGAACCTCCAGCGCGAGCTGGTCGCGCGTTTCGTTGAGGCGCGTGGGCCGATCCAGACGATCCCGTTCCAGACCTTCGTCGACTACGGGGAGGACGTCTTCGACCGCGTCGACGCGCTGGCGTCAGAGCGCATGGCCAAGATCATCACCATCGCGGAGAAAGCCGAGCGCAACGCGGCGACCGACGAGCTCACGGCTTCGGTCGTCGCCGAGCTCGCCCCCGAGTTCGAGGGGCGCGAGCGCGAGGTGACCGCCGCCGTCCGTTCGCTCAACAAGCAGCTCGTGCGACGCCGCATCGTCGAGGAGGGACGCCGCATCGACGGCCGCGGCACCGCCGACATCCGGCCGCTCTCGGCCGAGATCGACCTGTTCCCGACCGCGCACGGCTCGTCGTTGTTCCAACGCGGGGAGACCCAGGTGCTGAACGTCTGCACCCTCGGGATGCCGCGCATGGACCAACAGCTCGACACCATCTCGCCCGACGAGTCCAAGCGCTACATGCACCACTACAACTTCCCGCCGTACTCGACGGGGGAGACCGGCTTCATGCGCGGGCCGAAGCGGCGCGAGATCGGTCACGGTCTCCTCGCAGAGCGCGCCCTCCTGCCGGTGATCCCCCCCAAGGAGGAATTCCCCTACGCCCTCCGCCTCGTGTCCGACGTGTTGTCGTCGAACGGGTCGACGTCGATGGCGTCGGTGTGCGCGTCGACCCTCTCGTTGATGGCGGCCGGCGTGCCGATCAAGGCCCCCGTCGCGGGGATCGCGATGGGGCTCGTGCACGACGAGGGCCGCTACGTCACCCTCACCGACATCCTCGGCGCCGAGGATGCCTTCGGCGACATGGACTTCAAGGTCGCGGGCACCGCGGACGCGGTCACCGCCCTGCAGCTCGACACGAAGATCGCCGGCCTCCCGGCGGAGGTCCTCGGCCAGGCGCTCCGGCAGGCCAAGGACGCCCGGCTCACCATTCTCGGCGTCATGCACGACACCATCGCCGAGCCGCGCAGGCACGTGGCCGCCAGCGCGCCGAAGATCGTCTCGATGGAGATCCCCATCGACAAGATCGGCGAGGTCATCGGCCCGAAGGGCAAGGTCATCAACACCTTGCAGCAGGAGACGGGGGCCGACATCGCCGTCGACGACAACGGGATGGTGGGGACGGTCACCATCGGCGCCAAGGACGGCAACGCCGTCGAGGAGGCGCGCCGGCGGATCGCGCTCATCCTCACACCGCCGACGGCCGAGATCGGCGTCGTCTACCCGGGGAAGGTCGTGAACCTGACCAAGTTCGGGGCGTTCGTCAACATCCTCCCCGGCCGCGACGGCCTCCTCCACATCTCCAAGCTCTCACCCCTTGCGGGCGGAAGGCGCGTGGAGCAGGTCGAAGACGTGCTCAGTCTCGGCCAGCCGATCGAGGTCCGTGTCGACGACATCGACCCGCAGGGCAAGGTCTCCCTGTCGCTCGTTTTGACGGGCGAAGAAGCGGCAGCGGCGGGCGCGGATGCGGCCGAGCGACGCGCCGGCCGCGGTGACCGGGTCGACCGCGGCGAGCGGGCGGACCGGGGCGACGGCGGCGGCCGGGGCGGCCCGGGGCAACGTGACTCCGGCGGCGGGACGGGCGGAGAGGGTCCGGCGCGCGTGTCGTTCGAGGACGCCTTCGAGGCCGAGCTCACGGCGGAGCTCGGCGACCTCGGACCGTCTGCGCCCCCCTCGCCGCCGCGGGCCGATGACGCCCGCAACGGCTCGCGACGCGGCGGCGGACGCCGGCGATCCCGTCGCCGGTGAGGTCCGCCATCGCGGCGGAACGGCTGTCGTCGGGGATGCGCCTCGCCACGGAGGCCATGCCCGACGTCGCGTCGGTCGCGATCGGCTTCTGGGTCGGAACGGGGTCGCGCGACGAGCCGGACGAGCTCGCCGGCGCGTCCCACTTCCTCGAGCACCTGCTCTTCAAGGGCACGCCGGACCGATCCGCGGCGGCGATCGCCGAGGCGCTCGACGAGGTGGGCGGCGACTGCAACGCGTTCACGACCAAGGAGTACACGTCGTTCTACGTGCGGCTGCTCTCCGAGCACCTCGCCCTCGGGCTCGGGATCCTGGGCGACATCATGGAGGTGCCGGCCCTCGCACCCGACGACGTCGAGGCCGAGCGCACGGTCATCCTCGACGAGATCCTGATGCACGCCGACGAACCCGCCGACTTCGCGGCTGAGCAGGCGATGTCCGCCCTCTTCCCCGGCCATCCCCTCGGGAGGGACACGCTCGGCACCGCCGAAAGTGTGCGGGCGATCGGCCCGGCCGACGTTCGGGGGTTCTTCGAGCGCCACTACCGCCCGGGCAACATCGTCGTCTCCGTCGCCGGTGACTGCACACACGGGCACCTGGTCGGCCTGCTCGAGGACCGGTTCGGATCCAGGCCCGGCGGAGCGGCTCCGGACCGCACGGCCCCTGGTCCCGGCGTGCGTCCGCTCGTGGTCGTCCGTCGCCCGACCGAGCAGGCCCACCTCGTGCTCGCCATGCGCTCCGTCTCGCGCTACGACGAGGACCGCTGGCCGCTCGCCGTGCTGAACGTGGTGCTCGGGGGCGGACTTTCGAGCCGTCTGTTCCAAAAGGTCCGCGAACAGCGCGGTCTCGCCTACTCGATCTGGTCCGAGCGCAACGGCTTTTCCGACGCGGGATGCGTGACGGTGTCGGCCGGGACCGCGCCTGACCACGCGAGCGAGGTGCTCCGAATCGTGGCGGGCGAGATCGAGGACCTCGCGACGAACGGCATCAGCGCGCGGGAGCTCGCGGTCGCCAAGGGGAACCTGCGAGCGGAGACCCTGCTTTCCTGCGAGGACTCGGGCGCCCGCATGAGCCGGCTCGGCTCCTCCCTCCTCCTCTACGACCGCGCCTGGACGATCGAAGAAGTGCTCGATCGCATCGAGGCGGTGGACCTCGAAGCGGTGCAACGGGTGGCTCGCGGGCTTGCGGCCGCGCCCCGCACCTTGGCGGCCGTGGGCCCGTTCGACGCAGAGGTGTTCGACGGCGTCGCGCTGGGGTTGGCGGGCAGCGCCGCCTGAGACGGGTCCGACATGCCTGCGGGCAGCCGCCGAAGAGTCGGCCCGCTGGACGTGTCCCCGGCGACGGGCAGGTCCGATGCCGTGCCGAGACGCACGCGGGGGCCGTCGAGGGACGGACGTGCGGGCGGCGCGGAGGCAAAGAGGCCCGAGCGCATCGCCCAATGGCTGGCAGGACCCGACGGACGGTCGGTGCTCCTGCTCGTGTTCCTGCCCGTCGTCCTTTTTGGCGTCCCCGCGGCCTTCGGACATCCCGCCGTCACCGGTGACAACCTCATCCAGAACCTGCCGTTGCGCGCGCTCAGCGGGCGCCAGATCCGCGAGGGCCACCTGCCCCTGTGGAATCCCTACATCTGGTCGGGGAGCCCCCTCCTCGGGGGTCTGAACGCCGGGTCGTTCTACCCCTTCACCTTCCTCTTCGCCGTCCTTCCACCTCTCGGCGCGTGGGTCGCGAACCTCGTCGTCGTGTACTGGGCGGCCGGCTTGTCGCTGTACGCGTTGGCGCGCCAGTACCGGCTGCGCCCGCTCGCGAGCCTGCTCGCCGCGCTCACCTATGCCTTCTCGGGCACGATGTCGGGGCAGCTCGTGCACCTCGGCGTCGTGCAGGGCGTGGCGTTCATGCCGCTCCTCGTCCTTTCGCTTCTCAAGCTGTCGTGGGCGGTCTTCGGGACGGGACCCGTGGGCGAGGGCGAACAGGTGATGCCAGGGCCGGGGGACGACGGACGCGCGGTCGCTGCCCCCCACGCGGTCGGCGACCCCACGGCACGCGCCGCCCCGTGGCGCTCGCCGTGGCCGTGGGCGGCGCTCCTCGCCGCGGTCGTGGGCCTCGAGGCGCTCACCGGAGAGCCCCGGGCGATCGCGGAGACCGAGGTGGTCGCCGGCGCGGTGGTGCTCTGGCAGCTCCTTCGTCCCTACGGCGGCGCGCGCGGGGTCGGCGGTCGAGAGACCCAGCAGGTGCACGCGTCGGTGGGGGCGCGCGACCGCCTCCGGTACCTGGCCTACGCGATCATCGGTGGCGCGTGGGGAGTCGCGCTCGCCGCCGGCGAGCTGGCGCCGGGATGGTCGTTCATCCGCGCCTCCCAGCGAGCCGTCGAGAACTACTCGTTCTTCGGCTCCGGCTCGCTCCGGCCGAGTTGGACGTTGCTCATGCTCGTCCCAGACCTCTTCGGTGGAACGGGGATCTTCGGCCAACCGCGCTTCTTCAACAGCTACAACCTCCCCGAGGTCACCGGGTACGTGGGACTTCTCCCACTGGGCGCAGCGCTCGCGCTCCTCGCCCGCAGCTTCGGCCGGCGCCGCAGCCGGCACTCGGCCGACTGGGGGATGTGGCTCGCCCTCGCAGGGCTCGGCCTTCTGCTCTCGTGGGGATCGTTCACGCCGCTCGGGCACATCTGGGCCGCGATCCCCCTCTTCGGCAAGACGCGCCTGCAGAGCCGGAACCTCGCGATCGTCGACCTTGCGCTCGCGGTCCTCTTCGCCTTCTTCTCGGACCGCCTCCTGGCGGGATCGACGGAGGCCTCCGAGGTCCGCACCTGGCGCCGCTACCTGGTCGCGGGTCCCGCAGTCGGCGCGGCGCTGGTGGTCGTCCTCACGCTGGCGGCGCCGGCGCCGGTCGAGGAGTGGCTGCACGTGAATGCCCGAGGGGCGTCGCTCGTCCGCGCGTTGTGGCCCTGGTTCGTCGGAGAGGCCGCGGTCGCGGCCGGTGTCGTCCTCCTCGTCTGGACCTGGCGCCGTCTGCGCCCGCGGGTCCGGAGCCGAGCGCTCGTCGCGGTCGTCCTCGCGGACGTCGCGCTGTTCCTCCTGGCCACGTCGACAGCGGTTGCGCCGGCGCGCGCGACCATCGAGCCGGGGACCTCGGCGGCGACGGCCGTCCTCGGGTCTGCTGGCCGCTTCGGGTTCGTCGATACCTTCGTCTCCCACCTCACGACACTCACGGCGATCGGACAGCCCGACCTGAACGTGTTCACGAGGCGCCAGAGCGTGCAGGGCTACGGCTCGATCCTCTCGAACAGCTACGGCGATGCAACCGGGACGCACTCGCTCGACTCGCTGAGCGCGTGCGCACTCGCCAGCGGCGTGTTCGACCAGCTGCGTCTCTCGACGCTCGCCGTGTTCCCCGGCGACCTGGTCACGCTCGTCGGGCCGACACCGGACGTGACGAGGGGGGTCACGCGACGGCGGGTCTTCCCCGCGGCATACCCGCCGACCGCGCACCGTGCGACCGCGGCCGCGGCCGCCTGCCGGGCGCGGGCGGTCGCAGGGACCGATTCGCGCCGGGTCCTGTATCTCGGCTGGCCCGTCGCGCTTCGTGCCGTCACAGTCGTGCTCACCGGCGTGCCGGGGACCGGTGCCGCCGAGCACCGCGCGCCGACCGTCGCCGTGCTTGGGACGTCGGGCCGGGAGCACACGCCGGCGGAGACCGTCGAACGGCGGGCGAAGGGATGGGCCGTCCGGTTCGCCACCCCGCAGTTGGCGACCGGGATCGTCGTCCTCGGAGCCGGCGCGCCGGTGTCGCAGGCCACGACCGTCACCGGGGCGTCGGGCACGAAATGGGCGTTCGAAGGGACGATGCAGGACGTCCTCGACACGAGAGCTTGGCGGTTCGAGGGCTCGTTCGCGGGCGTGTTCGGCGTCTTCCACACCGCCAGGCCCGTGCGCCCACCGGTCTGGCTCGCCCACAGGGTGGAGGGGTCGTCGGTCACCCAGGTGAAGACGACGGACTGGGGCTCGGCGGTCGACCGCGTCGTCGCCAGTCGCCCGGTGACGGTCGTATGGAGCGAGTCCTACATGCCCGGCTGGCACGCGCGACTCACGCCCCTTCGGAACCCACTCGGGGAGACCCCGGGCGGCGCCGGCGCGGCCGGCACGCGGGGCGGACCCCGGCGCGCGGTCGTCGAGCGCCACGGCCTCGTCCAGGCGGTACGCGTGCCACCCGGTTCGTGGCTCCTCACGTTCGACTACCGCCCGTCCGTCTTGAACGCCGGCTTCGCCGCGTCGCTGGTCGCCGTGCTCGGCTTCGCCCTCCTCGGCGCGGTGGTGCTCGTCAGGCGCAGGCGTGCCCGCCTCTCGCGCGCCGGCACCGAAGCGTCGGCGCGCCGCGCCGGAGCACGTCGGGAGGGGCGGGTGACGGTAGCGTGAATCGGGTGATCCGTGTCGGGGTGCTCGGTGCGGCCGGCCGGATGGGTCGCGAGGTGTGCCTCACGGTCAGGGAGGCCTCGGACCTCGAGCTCGTGGCTGCCGTCGACCCGGCGTTCGATGGGCGGGGAGGGGGGGACGACGTCTACGCCGGGGCGGCGACCGGTCGGGGCGTCGAGACGCTCGAGCCCGCGCACGTCGACGTCGTCGTCGACTTCTCGACGGCCGGCGCCGCGCGCACGAACCTCCCGTGGTGCGCGGCGCGCGGGATCCACGCGGTCGTCGGGACGACCGGGCTCGGAACGGACGACATCGCCGAGCTCGCGCGCGCGTTCAACGGCGCGCCCGCGAACGCGGTGGTCGCGCCCAACTTCGCGATCGGAGCCGTGCTCCTCGTGCGCTTCAGCGAGCTCGCCGCCCCGCACATGGACGGCGCCGAAGTGATCGAGCTCCACCACGACCAGAAGCGTGACGCGCCGTCGGGGACCGCGCTCCTCACGGCCGAGCGGATCGCGGCCGCACGCGCCGCGGCCGGTGCCCCCTCCTTCCACCCGGACCGCACGGAGGAGACGCGACTGTCCGGGGCCCGTGGCGGCGTCGGTCCGGGGGAGGTCCGAGTCCACTCGGTCCGGCTGCCGGGCCTCGTCGCGCACCAAGAGACCATCTTCGGCGCTCCGGGACAGGCGCTCACCTTGCGCCACGACTCCTTCGACCGGCGGTCGTTCATGCCGGGTGTGCTCCTCGCCGTCCGCAGCGTCGCCGGCCGGCCCGGCCTGACCGTCGGCCTCGAACCCCTGCTCGGGATCTGAATCCGGGTGGTGGACCGAGCCCGGCGCCCCCGCGAGCGGCGGTGACCGGTCGGTAACTTGGAGGGCGAGTGGATACGCTGGGACGCGACACGTCATCGTCGGACCGGCAGTGACTCCACGCCGACGAGGGGGGCCACCATGGGCACCAGCGACGACATGCGCACCAACGAGGAGCTGATCGGACGGGCCGACGTGCGCGACCTCGCGGCGGTGTTCGCGACGGTCGGCCACGAGGACCCCGCGGGGCACCACCCGGTCTCGGATCCGTGCCCGGCGGAGTTCACCTGGGACTACGAGAAGGGCGCCCGTCCCCGCCTCGACAAGCTCTACGAGAAGGCCAAGCGCGCGCAGTGGAACGCGCGGACGGACCTTCCGTGGGAGACCGAGGTCGACCAGGAGCGCCTCGTCATGCAGAACCAGTCGGGGGGCGAGGGGCCGTCGGGGTGGTCCGACGAGGTCATCGCCGGCACCGTGCTCGAGCGTTGGCGCGACCCCGAATGGCTGCGGCTCGGGATCGAGTACCAGAACTGGCTGCTCTCGCAATTCATGCACGGGGAACAGGGGGCGCTCTTGTGCACCGCGAAGATCGTCGAGACGGTCCCGTGGATCGACGCCAAGTACTACGCCGCGACGCAGGTCATGGACGAGGCCCGGCACGTCGAGGTGTTCTCGCGCTACCTCGACGAGAAACTCTCCGGGCACTATCCCATCAACGCGCACCTGGGGCTGCTCCTCGACGACATCATCGGTGACCCGCGCTGGGACATGACGTATCTCGGCATGCAGATCATGGTGGAGGGTCTCGCGCTCGCGGCGTTCGGCTTCATCCACGCGATGACGGCGGAGCCGTTGTTGAAGCAGCTCCTGCGATACGTCATGGCGGACGAGGCGCGCCACGTCGCCTTCGGGGTGGTGAGCCTCTCCGACTACTACCGAGAGCTCGGCGAGGCCGAGCTGCGCGAGCGCCAGGAGTTCGCGTTCGAAGCCGCGGTGCGCATGAAGGACCGCATGCAGATGCAGGAGGTGTGGGAACGCCTCGGGGTTCCCACGTCCGACGTGGTGAGCGTGATGTCGCGCGTGCCCGAGCGCGACGAGTTCCAGATCCTCCTCTTCTCGAAGATCGTGCCGAACCTGAAGAAGCTGGGCCTCCTCGACGCGGCGGGCGGCTGGCTCCGGGAGAAATTCACCGAGATGGGAGCGATCGGGTTCGAGGACCTCGTCGACACCGAGCAGGAGCTCGACGCGGCGGCCGAGGGGTCGCCCGTCGAGCGCAACGTCGCGTAGGCCGCGACGCCTTCGAACCGAAGGCCGCGCACCGGCGGTCTCCCCGGATGTGACGTCCCGCGGGCGCCCGGGTCGGGACTGGTAGCGTGACCCCGTGATCTCCGCCCGATTCGGCGCCACGATCACCGCGATGGTGACGCCCTTCTCGCCGGACGGTTCGCTCGACGTCGACGCCGCGGTCGGCCTCGCCCGGTGGCTGACCGAGCACGGCAGCGACGGCCTCGTGCTCGCGGGGACGACCGGAGAAGGCCCCGTCCTCACGGCCGACGAGCTCCGGCTCCTTTGGACCTCGGTCGCCGAGTCGGCCACCGTCCCGGTCGTCGCCAACACGGGGACCAACAGCACGCGCCACTCGATCGAGCTCACGAAGACGGCGGCCGAGTGCGGCGTCGACGGCGTCCTCGTCGTGACCCCGTACTACAACCGCCCGTCGCAACACGGGATCTTCGAGCACTTCTCCGCGGTCGCTGGCGCGACGGAGCTCCCGGTCCTCGTCTACGACATCCCGGTCCGAACCGGGCGCAAGATCGCGTTCCACACGCTCCTGCGCCTCGCGAACGAAATTCCGAACGTCGTCGGCGTGAAGGACGCCGCCGGCGACCCGGCCGGCGCGGCCAGGCTCCTCGCCCACGCGCCGTCCACATTCGAGTTGTACAGCGGCGACGACTCCCTCACCCTGCCGCTGGTCGCCTTGGGTGGCGTGGGCGTGATCTCGGTGTGCTCACACTGGGCCGGACGCGAGATGAACGACATGGTGACCGCCGCGACCAAAGGTGACCTCGACACGGCGCGTGCACTCAACGCACGCCTCGTCGAGTCCTACGACTTCGAGTCGACCGAGGAGTTCCCGAACCCGCTTCCCGCAAAGGCCGCCTGCCGGGCGCTCGGGCTGCCCGTCGGCGAGTGCCGTCTCCCGCTCGGCGAGGCGCCGCCGGAGCTTGAGGGCGAAGCGCGCCGGGTGCTGGTCCGGCTCGGGGTCCCGGTGCCGGAGGTGCCGGCCGGGACCCGCGCCTAGGCGCGACCGCGTGGCCGGACGCGCCGCCGTCCGAATCGTCTTTCTCGGCGGCCTCGGGGAGATCGGGCGCAACTGCGCCTGCGTCGAGGTCGACGGCCGCATCATCGTCCTCGACTGCGGCGTGATGTTCCCCGACCCCGACATGCCGGGCGTCGACCTCGTGCTTCCGGACTTCACCTACCTGCGCGAGAACGCCGAGCGCGTCGACGCGGTGGTCCTCACCCACGGCCACGAGGACCACACCGGCGGCCTCGCCTACTTGCTCCGCGACCTCGGGGTGCCCATCTTCGGCTCGGAGTTCTCCCTCGGCCTGGCGCGCAACCGGATCGACGAAGCCGGGCTCTCCGGACGCGCCAGGTACGTCCCGGTCGGAGACGGCGAGCGTCGATCGGTCGGGCCCTGCGATGTCGAGTTCATCCCCGTGACCCACTCGGTGCCTCGCGGGTTCGCGCTGGCGTTCCACACCCCCGAGGGCGTCGTCCTCCACTCCGGTGATTTCAAGATCGACCTCGAGCCGGTCGACGGCCGCCGCACGGACCTTGCGCGCATCGGCGCGATCGCCTCGGACGAGGGCGTGGCCCTGCTTCTCTCGGATTCGACCAATGCGGAGGAGCCGGGCTTCACGGCGTCGGAGACCACCGTCGGTCCCGTCATGGACCGGGTCTTCGCCGCGAGCTCTGGGCGACGCGTGGTCGTCGCCTGCTTCGCGAGCCACATCCACCGGGTCCAGCAGGTCGTCGACGCGGCCCTGGCCCACGGGCGGCGCGTCGCGACGCTCGGCCGTTCGATGGCGAAGAACGTCGAGCTCGCCTCGCGACTCGGCCTGCTCACGATCCCGCCCGGCGCCATCGTCGACATCGAGGAGGTCGACCGGCTCACCGAGGGCCAGGTCTGCGTGCTTTCGACCGGGTCCCAGGGCGAGCCGATGTCCGCGCTCAGTCTCATGGCGACGGGGGACAACAAGTGGTTCAGGGTGGGCGACGGCGACGTCGTCGTGATCAGCGCGCACCCGATCCCCGGCAACGAGTGGTCGGTCGGTCGCGTCATCGACGAGCTCCACCGCCGGGGGGCGCAGGTGATCCACACCGGGACCGACGCGGTGCACGTGAGCGGCCACGCGCGCCAGGGCGAGCTGCGGACCCTCCTCGCCATCGCGAAGCCGCGGTCGTTCGTCCCGGTCCACGGCGAGTACCGCCACCTCGTCCACCACAGCGCACTGGCGCGCGGCATGGGCGTGCCGGCCGACCAGGTCATCCTGTGCGAAGACGGCGACGTCGTGCGGCTCGACGGCACGGGCCTGCACCGTGACGGGACCGTCCCAGCGGGCTACCTCTACGTGGACGGCACCGTCGGCGACGTCGGCCACGGCGTCCTGCGGGACCGGAGGCTCCTCGCAGAGGAGGGCGTCGTGATGGTCGTCGCGACCGTCGACCTGCAGCGCAAGGTCCTCACGGGTACGCCGCAGATCGCCACGAAGGGCTGGGTGCACGCCCCGGAGTCCGAAGAGCTGCTCGAGGACGCGTCGAACGCCGTCGCCGCCGCGTTGCTCGAGGCGATGGCGGATGGCGCGCACGACGTCGAAGCCTTGACGCGACACGCCCGGCGCGCGCTCGGACGGCTCGTGAACGAGCGCACCCGGCGCCGCCCGATGATCGTCCCCGTCGTGATGGCCGTCTGACCGTCCGCCCTCGCCGCTCCTGCGGGGGCGTCTCGTCGGCGGCCGTCGGCCGCTGCGGTCGGCCTTCGGCCCAATCCGGTGCCGGACGGGAGCGCCAGGTCCCCCTGCGCCCCATGGCCGGGGCCCGCCGGCCGGGCCGTGGCCCGTCGCGAAGCACCTGGTCGGGGAGCGGGGCGCTCCCCCGTACCCGGGCGACGCGGCGGTAGCCTCTTTCTCACTGTGGTTGCCACGAAGGGGCGAGCGGCGCCCGCCCGCGCGAAGGCGCGGACCGCCGCCGGACGGGGAGGCACGAGCGCCGGACGCAAGCGCTCGCCCGGTCACGCGCGCGGCTCGCGCCCCGCGTCGACCGAGCGCGGGCCCGGGATCGTGGGCGACCACGCCGCCGATCTCTGGGCGATCGGCCTGCTCGCGGTCGCGGTCCTCCTCGCGCTCGGGCTCTACGGCGGCGCTGCCGGCGCGGTGGGCCACGGGCTCGACGTCGGCCTCGGGGCCGCGGTCGGATGGGCACGCTACGTCCTCCCGCCGGTGCTCTGCGCGGCCGGCGCCTTCGTCGTCGCGGGCCGGAGGCAGCCGCTCTCGGGGAGGGCCGCCATCGGGGCGGCGATCGCCCTCCTCGCGATCTGCGGCCTCGCGGAGCTCGCGGGCGGCTCGCCGCGGCTCTCGGCCCCGAGCCACGCCCTCGCCGGCGCCGGCGGGGCGGTGGGCGTCGTCGTCGGCCGACCCCTTCTCGACGGCCTCGGCGCGGCGGGTGCCGTGGTCGTGCTCCTTGCCGTGGCCGCGGTCGGGGGGGTGCTCGCGACCGGCGCTTCGGTCCGGACGGTCGGGCGCCTGCTCGCGGCGGGGGCGTCCGCGACGCTGAGCGCAATCCGGCGTCCCGACGTCGTGCGGGAGCTCGGCGAGGGGGCGACGCCGCCCCCGCGACGCCCGAGCGCTCCGGGTCTCGGGTCCGGCGAGGCCGAGGACCTCTTCGACGACGAGACGGACGACGAGAGCGCCACCCCGGGCGCCGCCGGTGCCGGCGACGTTCCCGACGACACCATCGGGGGCCAGGCGAACGCGGCGTCGGGTCCCGGGGCGGGTGCGCCGCCTGAGGGGGCCCGCGGCGGGGAGCCCGCGGCCCGGGCTGCGGGTCCCGACGGTGCCCGCGCGGCGATGGGTCCGGCCGCCGGAGAGTGGCAGCTCCCGCCGCTGCGGCTGCTCGCGCGTTCCAAGCAGCAACGGCTCGACGAGCGGCTCCTCGACGCCGCCGGGGACGCGCTCGTGGCGGCGCTCGCGGCGCACGGTGTCGACACGCGCCTCGTCGGCCGCACCGTCGGCCCCACGGTCACGCGCTTCGAGCTCGAGCTCGGCGCCGGGGTGAAGGTGGCCCGCGTGACGAGCCTGTCGCGCGACATCGCGTACGCGATGGCGTCGCCGGACGTCCGCATCCTCGCGCCGATCCCCGGGAAGTCGGCGATCGGCGTCGAGGTGCCGAACCGCCAGCGCCAGCTGGTGGCGCTCGGTGACATCCTCGCGTCCGACGAGGCGGCCCGCGCACGCCACCCGCTCGAGGTCGCCCTCGGTCGGGACATCGCGGGACGACCGGTCATGGCCAACCTCGCCGAGATGCCGCACCTGCTCATCTCGGGGGCGACCGGGGCCGGCAAGTCGTCGTGCATCAACTCGCTCATCAGCTCGGTCCTGATGCGGGCGACGCCCGACGAGGTCCGCCTGATCCTCGTCGATCCCAAACGCGTGGAATTGGGCCAGTACAACGGGCTCCCGCACCTCCTCGCTCCGGTCGTGGTCGACCCGAAGAAAGCGGCGAACGCGCTCGCCTGGGCCTTGAAGGAGATGGAACGCCGCTACGACCTCTTGGCCGAGTACGGCATGCGCGACATCACCGGCTACAACGAGGCGTGGTCGAGTGGCGACCTCGGTGACGCTCCTCCCGCGGCCGCGCGCCGCAGCGCGACGCGCGACGACGCTTCGGGGACGGCACCGGGGGAGGCCGACGCCGAAGACGGCGCCCCGGAACGGCTCCCCTTCGTGCTCGTCGTCGTGGACGAGCTCAACGACCTCATGATGGTCGCGGCCCGCGACGTCGAGGACAGCGTCTGTCGCATCGCCCAGATGGCGCGAGCGGTCGGCATCCACCTCGTGCTCGCCACGCAGCGACCGTCGGTCGACGTCATCACCGGGGTCATCAAGGCGAACATCCCGAGCCGCATGGCCTTCAGCGTGTCGTCGCTTGCGGACAGCCGCGTCATCCTCGACCAGCCCGGAGCAGAACGGCTCGTCGGCAAGGGCGACATGCTCCTCCTCACCGCGTCTTCGAGCGTCGCCCGACGGTTGCAGGCCCCGTGGGTCTCCGAAGCCGAGGTCCGGGCCGTGGTGGCCCACTGGCGCCGGCAGGGGAGGGTTCCCGAGGCCGTCGTCGCGATGGAGGGGATCGACGACTCCCCGCCGGGTATGCCGGGAGCCGGTGACGATGACGACGAGCTCCTGGAGGCGGCGATGGAGCTCGTCGTGAGGTCGCAGCTCGGCTCCACGTCGATGCTCCAGCGCAAGCTGCGGGTCGGCTTCGCCCGCGCGGGTCGCCTCATGGACCTCCTCGAGCGCCGCGGCGTCGTCGGCCCGTCCGAAGGGTCGAAGGCCCGGGCCGTCCTCATGACCGCCGACGAGCTCGACGGCCGGCCGCGGTGAAGCGAGGACTTGCCGGGTGACGGGCTGGCGCGTCGGCGTGAGAACCCGAATAGCCTGGTAGCCCGTGAGCGCGGCGCCTCCGCGGACCGTGCCCTTCCCGCCCGGCGGTCCTGAGCGCCGCGGGCCGGGATTCGGGCGACCGCCAGGGTTCGCAGGCTCGAGACGCCGCAACTCCCGTCGTCGCAGACGAATCGTCCGCACGATCGCGGCTTCGGGCGCCCTGGGCCTGGTCGTCGTCTGGATCGCCTCGGGAGGCGGCCCCGCGTCGGGAGGCGGTCAATCGACGAGGGTGAAGGTCGTGCTCCCGAAGACGGCGGTCATCGGTGCCGACCTCGCCGACGCGACGGCGCCGACCCCGCTGCCCTGGCCCGCCTCCGGCCAGGGGGCCGTTTCCATCCCCTCGCTCGGCTTCAGCGCCCAGTCGGGTGCCGAGCCCCCGGTGCCCGTCGCCAGCATGACGAAGATCATGACGGCGTACGTGGTGCTCTCGGACCATCCGCTCGCGCCGGGAGCGGGTGGACCACCCATCACGGTGACACCGGCCGACGCGGCCCAGTTCGGCACGGACACGGTCACCGACCAGGCCAACGTGGAGCTGAAGGCGGGCGAGATCCTGAACGAGTCCCAGATGCTCCAGGCGTTGCTCGTCCACTCCGCCAACGACGTGGCGTTCGCGCTCGCGCGTTGGGACGCGGGCTCGGTCACCGCGTTCGTGGCCAAGATGAACGCGACCGCCGCCGCACTCGGCATGCACGACACCAGGTTCGCCGACGCGAGCGGGTTCGACCCGAGATCCACCTCGTCGGCGGCCGACCTCCTCAAGGTCGCGGCAGCGGCGATGGCGGACCCCGCGTTCGCCGAGATTGTCGCCATGCCGGCCGCGACGTTGCCGATCGCTGGAACGGTGCAGACGTACACCCCGCTCCTCGGGACCCCCGGCGTCCTCGGTGTGAAGTCCGGCTTCACCGACGCGGCGGGAGGCGGTGACGTGCTCGCCTACCGGGCGGCCGTCGGCGGTCGGACCTTCGTCGTGCTGGCGGCGGTGACCTCCCAGGAAGGGCCGACAGTGCTCCTCCGATCGGGCAACGCCGCCCTCTCGCTCGCCAAGGCGGCGGCCGCCCGCGTGCGCACGGCGACCGTGGCGCGGGCGGGCACGCTGGTCGCCCGGATCGAGGCGGGTGGCCGCAGGGTCGCCGCACGGACGACCGCGGCCGCATCGGTGCTCTACATCCCCGGCGAGAAGGTGCGGCAGATCGTGCACGTGCGCAAGCCGGCCGCCGGCACCCGCCGCGGCACGCTGATCGGGACTGCCGTCTTCCGGGTGGGCACACAGGACGTGTCCGTCCCGGTGCGCCTCGCTGCCCGGATGCCCTGACGCGAGATGCGCGCCCGCGCGCCGGCGTCGGCGGCGAACCTCGGTCCGGGCCTCGACGTGCTGGCGCTGGCGCTCGACCGCTACGTCGAGGTCGAGGTGGAGGAGGCCGAGAGCCTCGTCGTCGGGAGCGAGGGCGAAGGTGCCGGGCTCTGGGACGGTCCCGACCACCTGGCGGTCCGGGTTGCGGCGGGCGTGGTGGGCCACGATCGCCTCCGCGTCACCGTCCGGTCCGACGTCCCGGTCGCGCGGGGCCTCGGCTCCTCGGCCGCCATCGCCGCGGCGGCGGCCGCGGCGGCCGGCGCCCCGGACCCGCTCGGCGTCGCGGCGCGCGTCGACGGTCATCCCGACAACGCGGCCGCCGCGGTGCGGGGCGGGCTCGTGGCGGTGACCGGCGCCGGGGGGAGCTGGACGGTCTCGTCGCTGCCGCTCGACCCCGATCTCTCCGTCGTGGCCCTCGTGCCCGACCGGACGCTGCCGACGGCGCTCGCCCGCGAGGCCCTTCCCGAGCAGGTCTCGCGCGAAGACGCAACCTTCAACCTCGGGCGTCTTGCCCTGCTCCTCTCGGGTCTCTCCGATCACCGCGCCCTTGTACGTGAGGCGACCGAGGACCGACTGCACCAGCCCTACCGGACCACGCTGTTTCCCGAGGCGCCTTCCCTCCTGAGCGCGCTCGTTGACGGCGGATCGCTCGCCGCCTGCTGGTCGGGTGCAGGGCCGACGATGCTCGGCATCTGCTCACGCGGGCGAGCCGGGGACGTCGCGGAGGCCGCACGCGCCGCGATGGCGCACGCGTCCGTGCCCGGTGACGTGGTCGTCCTCCGCCCCGACCTCGAGGGCCTCGTCACCGGGCCCGGGGCGACCCTGCCCGATCGACGGGCGCCGTCGAACAACGGGGGCGGCGGGGGCGCCTGAGCGGGCCGGGCCTACACTTCGTCGGTGGGCCGCAAGTTCTACGTCCGCACCTTCGGGTGCCAGATGAACGAGCACGACTCGGAGCGCCTCGCGGGCCTCTTCGCCGCCGAGGGCATGGAACGCGCGGCGCGGGTCGAGGAGGCCGACGTCGTCGTCCTCAACACGTGCTGCATCCGCGAGAACGCGGACAACAAGCTCTACGGCAACCTCGGGTGGCTGAAGACCTTGCGTGAGCGGCGCCCCGGCATGCAGATCGCGGTCGGCGGGTGCCTCGCCCAGAAGGACCGGGAGCTCGTGCGCGAAAAGGCCCCCCACGTCGACGTCGTCTTCGGCACCCACAACCTCGCGCGCGCGCCGGAGCTCCTGCGGCGGGCCGCCTCCGACGGCCCGGTCGTCGAGATCCTCGACGCGCCCGACCCGGCATCGGCGCCGGCGCCGTCCCTGTCTGCGGTGCGCGAGGTTCCCTTCGCCGCATGGGTGACCATCCAGACCGGTTGTGACAACTCCTGCGCGTTCTGCATCGTCCCCGCGGTGCGTGGACCAGAGGTGAGCCGGCCCTTCGACGAGGTGGTCGAGGAGGTCGCGGTGCTCGCGGGCCGCGGCGTCGTCGAGGTGACCCTCCTCGGCCAGAACGTCAACTCCTACGGGCGCGACATCACGCGACGCCGGCCCCTCTTCGCCGACCTGTTGCGCGCCGTCGGTGAGGTGGACGGCATCCGCCGCGTCCGCTTCACCAGCCCGCACCCGAAGGACCTGCGCCCCGAGACCGTCGCCGCGATGTCGGAGGTGCGCGCGGTCTGCGAGCAGCTGCACCTTCCACTGCAGGCCGGGAGCGACCGGGTGCTCGCGGCGATGCGGCGCGGGTACACCGCAGAACGCTTCCTCGGACGCCTCGCCGCCGCGCGCACAGCCGTGCCGGACCTCGCCGTCACGACCGACCTCATCGTCGGGTTTCCGGGCGAGACCGAGGACGACTTCGCCGACACCCTCGCCGTCGTGGCCGAGGCCGCGTTCGACAGCGCCTACACGTTCATCTTCTCCCCGCGCCCCGGGACCCGGGCGGCCGCGATGGAGGACCGCTACGTCCCCGCGGACGTGATCGCGGAGCGGTTCGAACGCCTCCGCCGGGTCGTCGAGCGCTCGGCGCTCCGCCACCACGAGGCGAGGGTGGGCCGCACCGAGGAAGTCCTCGTCGAGGGCGCGAGCCGGCGGGACCCCTCTGTGCTCACCGGAAGGACCCGACAGGGAAAGCTCGTCCACTTCGCCCCGGCGCCGCTCGGCGGTCCGGAGCCCGGCGCGTTCTGCGACGTGGCGGTCACCGGCGCCGCGCCGCACCACCTGACCGGGTCGCTCACGCGGGTGACGGCCCCTCCGAACGCCGGCGCCCGACGGACCCGTCGGCGCATCCCGGTCACTGCCACTTGAGCCTCCCCCTGGCGCCGCCCGGGGCGACGCCGCCTGCCGTCGCGCTGGTCGGGACGACGGCGTCGGGCAAGTCGTCGGTCGCGATGACCGTCGCGCGGGAGCTCCGCGACGTCGAGATCGTCTGCGTGGACTCGATGACCGTGTATCGCGGCATGGACATCGGCACCGCCAAGCCCAGCGCCGCCGATCGCGAGGCGGTGCGGCATCACCTCCTCGACCTCGCCGATCCCGCAGAGGAGTTCACCGTACGGCGGTTCCAGGAGGCGGCCCGCTCCGCGCTCGCCGACATCGCCGCGAGATCGAGACGGGCCCTCCTCGTCGGCGGCACCGGTCTGTACCTGCGCGCCGTCGTCGACGACCTCGAGATCCCGGCCCGCTACCCCGACGTCGTCGCGGCACTCGAGGCAGAGGCCGACGCACCCGACGGGCTCTCGCGCCTGTACGAGCGACTGAGGGCGCTCGACCCGGTCGCCGCGGGGCGGACCACCCCGACCAACCGCCGCCGGATCGTTCGCGCCCTCGAGGTGACCATCGGTTCGGGACGGCCGTTCTCCTCGTACGGGCCCGGGCTCGGCACCTACGGCCCTTCGGGCGTCACCATGATCGGGCTCCCCTTCGACCCGGCCGAGACCGACCGCCGGATCGAGGCGCGGTTCGCCCGCTGGGTCCACGAGGGGCTGGTCGACGAGGTCCGTGCCCTCGCAGCGAACCGTGACGGGCTCTCCCGCACGGCGCGCCAGGCGCTCGGCTACAAAGAGCTCCTCGTGCACGTCGTCGACGGCGTCGAGCTCGAGACTTGCGTCGCGCGGGCGGTCCAACGCACGCGTGCGTTCGCGCGGCGGCAGTGGTCGTGGTTCCGTCGCGACCCGCGCGTCCGCTGGGTCGGCTCGGCAGAAGACGCCGTCGCGGTCGTCGCGGAGGCGCTCGCCGCTCCCGGCGAAGAGACGTCGGCCGCCGCGGTCGGACCGCACGGCCGTCGAACGCGCGGTGCGAGACTGTAGACGTGGTCAACGCCGTGCCGCGAGCCGTGCCGTCAAAGGCGTACGACGGCGCGTCGCCCGTCGGGGGGCCGGGACCCTCCGGGCGCACCTTCTCGCTCACGAAGCACGAGGGTGCCGGCAACGACTTCCTCGTGCTGCTCGACCCCGACCGGTCGTGGGAGCCCTCGGCCGCGCAGGTGCGCGCCGCGTGTGACCGCACCCGAGGCGTCGGTGCCGACGGGCTCATCGTCGGCCGGCGCTCCGGCAGCGGCAGGGGCGCTCCTCCCGAAGCCCGGGGCTCCGACGGTCCCGTGGCGACCGACCTCGAGATGGAGCTGTTCAACGCGGACGGCACCCGTGCGGAGATGAGCGGCAACGGGGTGCGCTGTCTCGTGCAGGCCGCCGTCGACGCCGGTCTCGTCGCTCCGGGGACGGTGCGGGTGTCGACGGCAGCGGGCGTCCGCTCGGTCGCCTACGCGCCGCGGGAGGCCGGGGTCGGAGAGGCGGAGGTCGAGATGGGCGCCGTGCGGCTCGGTGCCGAGGTGCCGTCACCGCTCGCGGGGACCCGGGCGCGAGCCGCGGACGTGGGCAACCCCCACCTCGTGCTCGTGGGGGACGTCGACCTCGCGTCGCTCGACATGGGAGCCCTGGGTTCGGCGGCCGAGGAGATCGTGGGTTCCCCGGTGAACGTCGAGGTGGTCCGGCCGGGGCCCGAGCCGGGCAGCCTCTCGCTGCGCGTCCACGAGCGCGGCGTGGGGGAGACGTCGGCCTGCGGCACGGGCAGCTGCGCGGCCGCCGCGGTCGCCCGCGCCTACGGGCTGGTCGGTGACCGCGTCGAGGTCGTCAACCCCGGAGGGCGACTCGTCGTCGCCCTCGGGGCGGGCGCCGCCGGCCACGCCGTGCTGAGCGGGACGGTCCGCCACGTCGCCGACGTGGTCGTCGACGAGGGGCTCGTCGCGCGCGCATGACCCAGCTCTCCGGCACGCTCATCACCCGGGAGTTCCGCGAGCGCATCGTCCTCGTCGGGGTCGTGCTCCCGGGCGTGGCGCCGGAGGACGTGGAGGCCAACCTCGACGAGCTGGCGCTGCTCGTCGACACGGCGGGAGCCGACGTCGTCGCGCGGACGGTCCAGCGACGGAACCACCCGGACGCCGCGACCTACGTTGGACGGGGCAAGGCGCACGAACTGGCGGCCCTCGCCGAGGAGGTGGACGCGGACACCGTCGTCTTCGACGACGAGCTGAGCCCGGCACAGCAGCGCAACCTCGAAGGCCTGCTCGGCCGCACCGCCATCGACCGGACGGCCGTCATCCTCGACATCTTCGCCCAGAACGCGCGGAGCCCCGAGGGGAAGGCACAGGTGGAGCTCGCGCTCTTGCGGTACCGCTTGCCGCGCCTGCGCGGCCGCGGCCACGAGCTGAGCCAGCAGGCCGGCCGCATCGGGACGCGCGGCCCGGGCGAGACGCAGCTCGAGGTCGACCGTCGCCGGCTGCTGCGCCGGATGCACCGGATCGAGGCGGACCTGCGCGAGGTGGACCGGACCCGTCGTCTGCAGCGGCGATCGCGGACCCGCGGCCGGCTGCGTGAGGTGGCGCTCGTCGGCTACACGAACGCGGGCAAGTCGACGCTTCTCAACCGCTTGACCGCCGCGGACGTCGAGACCGCCGACCGCTTGTTCGTCACGTTGGATCCCCGCACCCGCCAGCTGTCCCTGCCGGGAGGTGAGACCGTCCTCGTCACCGACACCGTCGGCTTCGTGAAGAAGCTGCCGCACGAGCTCGTGGAGGCGTTCCGATCCACGCTCGACTCCGTGCGCCTGGCCGATCTCGCGGTCCACGTGGTCGACGGCGCGGCGGCCGACCCCGAGACTCAGATCGAGGCGGTTCGCCTGGTGCTCGACGAGATCGGCGCGTCGTCGGTGCCTGAGCTCCTCGCCTTCAACAAGATCGACGTCAACCCCGAGGCCGCACTCCAGGCGGCCAAGCACGACGGCGCGGTCGCGATCTCCGCTGCCAGCGGCGCGGGGGTCGACGGGTTGCTGCGGGCGATCGGCGACCGCCTGCGCGTCTCGGACCGGATCGTGGCCCTCCGGATCCCGTGGGCGCGCGGCGATGTGCTCGCCGCGGTGCACCGCGAAGGGGAGGTCATCGAGCAGCACGACGCCGACGACGCGACGCAGGTGCACGTCGTGCTCGACGATGCGGGCCGCGCGCGCTTTTCGGAATTCGTCGTCCGGCCGGCTTGATGGAGAACGGTCCGCTCCCGTGACCCTCCCCGCCGCGTCGCGGCCCGATTCCTCGGAACCGCCGTCGGCGGGACCTCCGAGCGCCCCCTTCCGCCCGCCGCCCTACCCCTACGACCGCCTCCGTGAGCTCCGAGCCGTCGCCGACAGTGTGGAGGGCGGCCTCGTCGACTGCTCGATCGGGACGCCGTGCGACCCGCCTCCGGCCGCGGTCGTCGGGGCGCTCGGGGCGTCGGGCCGCGAGCGCGGCTACCCCCCCTCCGCCGGTTCCCTCGCCTACCGCGAGGCGGCGGCGGGATGGATCGGACGGAGCTTCGGCGCGGCCGTCGACCCTGCCGGGGTCGCGGCGTGCGTCGGGACCAAGGAGATGGTGGCCTCGACGCCGCACTACCTGCGTCTCGCCAAGCCGGAGCGGGACACCGTGCTCGTGCCGGCAGTCGCCTACCCCACCTACGCGATGGGCGCCGTCCTGGCGGGGTGCCGTGCCGTCGCGGTCCCGCCCGCAGACGGGGAGGGGGGTGGCATGGACCTCGAGCGGGTGGACCCGTCGGACGCGAGACGGGTACTCCTTCTGTGGGTGAACTCGCCGGCGAACCCGACCGGCTCGGTCACCGACCTCGCCGCCGCGGCGGCGTGGGGCCGGAGCCACGGCGTGCCGGTCTTCTCCGACGAGTGCTACGCAGACTTCACGTGGGACGGGCCGCCGAGGTCCATCCTCGAGGAGGGGCTCGACGGCGTCGTCGCCGTCCACTCATTGTCCAAGCGGTCGAACCTCGCGGGCGTGCGAGCGGGCTTTTTCTCGGGAGATCCCGCGCTCGTCCAGTACCTACGCGACGTCCGCCAGCACGCGGGGTTGATCGTGGCGGGCCCGGTCCAGGAAGCGGCCGTCGCCGCGCTCTCCGACGAGGAGCACGTGGGCGCGCAGCGTGCGCGCTACCGGGAACGCCTCGAGCTGTTGGCCACGGCGCTCAGTGGAGCCGGCTGCCCGACCCGGCTGCCCGCCGGCACGTTCTACCTGTGGCCGTCTGCCGGGACGCGCTGGACCGACGGCTGGGCCATGGCGGCCGACCTCGCGAAGACGGCCGGTCTGCTCGTGAGCCCCGGATCCCTCTACGGCGACGCGGGCGCCCGCTACGTCCGCATCGCAGTCGTCCAGCCGACCGAGCGCATCGCGCTCGTGGCGGAGCGGCTCTCGGCCGCAAGCCGGCGCTGACCGGCGACGCTTCCCCGCAATCAAGCGCCGCCGACGACCGTGCTGCGTGACCCCCCGGCATGGGCAGCAGCGACATTGTAAGAGGGCTCAGGCCCCCGGGTCTGTCTGCTCGCTGACACTTGCACCGCACCGGCCATGAAAGACGGCGGGGCTGCGCATCGGGCGCCCGGTCACGCGGCAAGCGGCTGGGGGGTCGGTACGCTTTTCGCCGTGGCGGAGCTGCGCGTCCGGATCGAGGACCTGTGGGAGCGCGCGGTCGAGCTTTCCCCCGCCGACGTCGAGGCGACCGACACCGTCACGGAAGCGATCGAGCTGCTCGATCGCGGCGTGGTGCGGGTCGCCGAGACCGCGCCTGACGGCGCCACGGTCGTCCACGAGTGGTTGAAGAAGGCGATCCTCCTCCTCTTCCGGCTCCGTGGGTTGGAGACGGGGTGCGCCGGGCCGTTCGAGTACGCCGACAAGATCCCTTTGAAACGTGACTACGCCCGGGCAGGGGTGCGGGTCGTGCCGGGAGCCTCCGCACGCTGGGGTGCCTACCTCGCGCCGGGGGTCGTGCTGATGCCCTCCTACGTCAACATCGGCGCGCGTGTCGGCGAGGACACGATGGTCGACACCTGGGCGACGGTGGGGTCGTGTGCGCAGATCGGCGCCCGGGTCCACCTTTCGGGGGGTGTGGGGATCGGAGGCGTCCTCGAACCGCCGAACGCGCTCCCCGTCGTCGTCGAAGACGACGCCCTCGTCGGGAGCCGTTGCATGGTCACCCAGGGCGCCAGGGTCGGCCGCGGCGCGGTGCTCGGCGAAGGGACGATCCTGAACCCTTCCATCCCCGTGATCGATGCCGAGACCGGCGAGGAGCTGAGCCGGGGGATCGTCCCCCCGTGGTCGGTCGCGCTGCCGGCGTCCCGACGCCGCGTGTACCCCGGTGGCGAGTTCTTCCTCCCCTGCGTGCTCGTCGTGAAGCGGCTCTCGGAAGGCGAGCGACACGACAAGGCGCGCCTGAACGAGCTCCTGCGAGAACACGGCGTCACCGCGTGAGCGGTCGCGACCTGTTGGCGCGGACGGCGGACCTCGTGGCCGTCCCGTCGGTCAGCCGCGACGAGAACGCGTTGGCGGCTGCAGTGGCCGCAGAGCTGTCGTCCTGCGACTGGTTGGAGGTCGAGCGCTTCGGGGACAACGTGGTCGGGCGGACGACCCTCGGCCGTCCCCTGCGGCTGGTGATCGCCGGGCACCTGGACACGGTCCCGCCCGCGGGCAACGAGCGGCCCCGCATCGTCGGTGACTCCCTCTACGGGATCGGCGCGTGCGACATGAAGGGCGGCCTTGCCGTCATGCTCGACCTCGCGACGTCGGTCGCGTTACCCGCCGTCGACGTGACGTGGTGCTTCTACGCCTGCGAAGAGATCGAGCGGCGTCACAACGGACTCGGCCTCCTCTGGCGCGATCGCCCCGACCTCCTGAGGGCCGACGCGGCGATCCTCGCCGAGCCGACCGACGCCCGCGTCGAGGCGGGCTGCCAGGGGTCCCTCCGTGCCGTCGTGCACATCGCAGGGGTGAGAGCCCACACGGCGCGGCCGTTTGCGGGCCGGAACGCGATCCACCGCATGGCCCCGGTGCTGGCCCGCGTGAGCGAGTGGCGGGGGAGGGAGGTGGTGATCGACGGTTGCACGTTCGTCGAGCAGCTGCAGGCGGTCGCGGTCGCGGGCGGGGTGGCGGGCAACGTCGTTCCCGACCACGCGACGCTCACCGTCCACCACCGCTTCGCGCCGGACCGCGTCGCCGCCGAGGCGCACGCCGGCCTCGCCGAGCTCTTCTCGGATCAGTTGGACGCCGCGTCCGGCGACCGGCTCGAGGTCGTCGATGAGGCCGACGGCGCGCCGCCGGCGCTCTCCCATCCGCTGCTCTCGTCGCTCGTCGACCTGAGCGGTGCGCCGCCCAAGGCGAAGCTCGGCTGGACCGACGTCGCCACCATGTGGGCCCATGGCGTGCCGGCGGCGAACTTCGGCCCCGGGGACCCCATTCTCGCCCACCACCCGGACGAGCACGTCACGGAGGCCTCGCTCGCTCGCGTCCGGTCGGTACTCGCGACCCTGGTCAACACTCCGCTCCCCGCGGCCTCCGCGGCCGGTGGCGATCTCCCCTCCGGGGAGGTCAGAGTCGACGCAGGACCGTGACGACCTTTCCGAAGACGGTCACCTCCCCGGGCGCGTAGACCATGGGCGAGAGGGCCGGGTTGGCCGGCGTGAGGACGACCTTGCCGCGCTGACGGGAGAAGCGCTTGACCGTCGCTTCGCCGTCGGCGATGCCGGCCGCGACGAGGTCGCCGTTCTCCGCGTCTGGCTGCTGGCGCACGACGACGAAGTCGCCGTCGAAGATCCCGGCTTCGATCATCGAGTCCCCGTGGACACGGAGCATGAACAGCGAGCCTGCGCCCGTGAAGGACTCGGGCAGTGCCACGATCTCTTCGACGTTCTCCTGGGCGAGGACGCCGGTGCCCGCCGCGACGTCGCCGACCACCGGAACGTGGCGCACCGGTCCGGCGGCCATCGCGACCCTGGAGGACGCCTCGTAGCGAACCTGGATGGCCCGGGGCTTGGTCGGATCCCGTTGGAGGTATCCCTCCCGCTGCAGCAACGCAAGATGGCTGTGCACCGTCGCCGAGGAAGTGAGTCCGACCGCCTCGCCGATCTCGCGGACCGAAGGTGGGTAGCCGCGATCACGCAGACAGTCCCCGATGAACTCGAGGATCTGCCGCCGCTTGCCGGTCAGCGCCTCTGCCATTCCTCACCCCCTCGTCGCGCCGTCCGCCATCCGGCGAACGTGTGTTCGCGAGCTTACCGACGCCCGGCTCCCGAAGCAAACATGTGTTCGTTTTGAGGCTTGACACGAACGTGTGTTCGTGGTGGGATAGTGGCGAACAGGCGTTCGGTCCCGACACGGAGCCGAGAGGGGCGGCGGGGACGATGCCGTGAGACGACACGAGACGAGGGGAGTGGGGAGATGGCCATCGCACCGTTGCCCGAGATCGACGAATTCGAGCGTGTCTGCGGGCTCCTCGAGTCGGCGAGGCCGTGGCCGGTGCTTCGCGTCCTCCCGAGCGCGGGTCCGGACGCCGGGCGCCACGGCCACGACGTCGCCGTCCGCCGGAACCGGCGTGCGGTCGCGCGTCGCCGCCGGAGGGCGGTCCTCCTCACGGGCGTGACCGGGGCCCTCGTCGCCGGCCTCGCCTTGCCGTGGAGCGCCCTCGCCGGCGCGCCCGCGACGTCACCGCGAGCGAGCGCGATCACGACGGGCGCCACCGTCTACGTCGTGAAGTCCGGCGACACCCTCCGGTCGATCGCCGACCGCTTCGGCGCCGGAGACCCCCGGCCGCTCGCGGAGGCGATCGCCAGGGAGACGGGCTCGACCACGCTCGTTCCGGGCGAACGCATCGCGGTCCCGTAGGTCCGGCCTTCCAGGTCTCGGCTCGGCCGGGGCGCCGGTGCCTCCGGCAGTAACGTCGCATCCGTGCGCTGCCCGTGGTGTGCAGCTGACGACGACCGGGTGGTGGACTCCCGCCTCGCCGAGGACGGCGCGGCCATCAGGCGGCGGAGGGAATGCCTCGGGTGCGGGCGGCGGTTCACGACGTTCGAGCGGGTCGAGGGCCAGCCGCTGTGGGTGGTGAAGCGTTCGGGTCAACGCGAGCCCTTCGACCGGACCAAGGTGATCGCCGGCGTGCGAGCGGCGTCGAAGAACCGGCCGGTCACCGAGGAACGGCTCCAGGACCTCGCCCAGCGCGTGGAGGAAGCCCTCCGCGAGGTGTCGCCCGAGCCGACGTCCCAACAGGTCGGAATGGCCGTGCTCGACCAGCTGAAGGCCCTGGACGACGTGGCGTACCTCCGGTTCGCGAGCGTCTACAAGGGTTTCGAGGACGCGGGCGACTTCCAGCGCGAGGTCGGACTGCTCATCAAGACCACCGAACCCAAACAACGGGTCTGACGCCCGGACCGCTCGCACCAGTGGCCGAGCTCGTCGAAGCGGTGCCGAGCATCGTGCTCGCCGTCTACGCGCATCCAGACGACGCCGACGTGGCCTGCGCCGGGACGCTCGCCCGCTGGGCCGGTCGCGGAAGTCGCGTGCACCTGATCGTCTGCACCGACGGCGGTCGCGGGACGCCGGACCCCGACGTGTCTCCGGCGGACCTCGCGCGCCGGCGCGGGGACGAGATGGCGGCCGCCGCCTCGGCCGTCGGCCTCGTCTCGCACCGTGTGCTCGGTGCCCACGACGGTGAGCTCGCCGAGCGGGCCGGTTTCGTCCAAGAGCTCGTGGCGGTCGTGCGGGCGATGAAGCCCGACGTGGTGCTCGGGCACGACCCGACCGCCGTCTTCTTCGGGCAGGAGTACTTCAACCACCGGGACCACCGCGTGTGCGGCTGGGCGCTCCTCGACGCGATCTCCCCGTCGGCGGCGCTGCCGCACTACTTCCCGGACGCCGGGCCGCCGCACCAGGTGTCGACCGTCTATCTCTCGGGGACCCTCGAGCCTGACGTCTGGGTCGACATCTCCGAGACCATCGAGGCGAAGATCGCAGCCGTCGAGTGTCACCGGAGCCAGTTCTCGGGGTTCGACCCGGGCTGGGCGGCAGACGCCGTGCGCAGGAGGGCCGGGGAGGAGGGCCGCCGGGCGGGCGTCGCGCACGCCGAGGGGTTCCGGCGGCTTCGGCTCGGTGTCTGAGCGCCCCCGGGCCGTCGCGAGCGTTGCGGGACACGGCCGACCGCCGGCCGTCGCCGCCATCCTGCACGTCGACATGGACTCCTTCTTCGCTTCCGTCGAGGTTCTGGACGACCCGGGGCTCGCCGGCAAACCGGTCATCGTCGGAGGGAGCGGGACCCGCGGGGTCGTCGCCTCGTGCACGTACGAGGCGCGCGTGTACGGCATCCACTCGGCGATGCCGTCGGTGACCGCCCGCAAGCTCTGTCCGAAGGCCATCTTCGTCCCCGGCCACTACTCCCGCTACGCGGAGGTGAGCGCCCAGCTGCGCGAGGTGCTGGTGTCGGTCACCCCGCTCGTCGAGCCGGTCGGGCTGGACGAGGCGTTCTTGGACGTGAGCGGCGCGCTCAAGCTCTTCGGGCCGCCGGCCGCCATCGGCGAGCTCATCCGAGCACGGGTCCGGACCGAGCTCCGACTCGAGTGTTCGGTCGGCGGCGGCCGGACGAAGATGCTCGCCAAGCTGGCCTCCCGGGCTGCCAAACCCTCCGCCGGCCCGAAGGGGCCGCGGCCCGGACGCGGCGTCGTCATCGTCGATGCGGGCGACGAACGTGCCTTCCTCGAGCCGCTCGCCGTCGAGCGACTCTGGGGGGTCGGCCCGGCGACCGCCAAGCGTCTCCACGGCCTCGGGGTGCGCACGGTGGGGGACCTCGCCGCAGTCCCCGATGAGGTGCTCGTCGGACTGCTCGGCCGCGCGCAAGGCCTGCACCTCGTCGCGCTCTCGCGGGGGGACGATCCCGACCCCGTCGTCCCGGACCGCCCGGCCAAGTCGCTCGGTCACGAAGAGACGTTCGCCGTCGACGTCTTCGACCGCCGCGAGCTCGGTGCGCAGCTCGACCGCATGGCCGAGTCCGTCGCGTCCTCGCTGCGCGAGGCGGGGCAGTGCGGGCGCACCGTGACGGTCAAGGTCAAGTTCTCCGACTTCAGCCTGTCGAGCCGCGCCCACACCGTCTCCTTCGGCGTCGACAACGGCAGGGCCATCGCCGCGATCGCCGGCGCGCTCCTCGACGCCGTGGATCTCCGACTCGGCGTGCGCCTCCTCGGCGTGAGCCTCTCGGGGCTGCAGCCGGCCGGTTCCGGGGAGCAGCTGCACCTCGACCTCGACGCGCCGCGCACCGCCGACGTGCGCGGGGACGCCGAGGCGGCCGACCGCCAGCACCAGTGGCACGAGGTGACCGCGGCGGTCGACGCGATCCGCCGACGGTTCGGGAAAGAAGCGGTGGGCACGGTGTCGATGGTCGGACCCGGAGGCATCACGGTGCCGGGCCGGCGCCAGGCACCGTGGGGCCCGTCGGATCCGTCCGGTCAGCCGGCAACCTGAAGAAGTCCGGGCCTGGGACCGCGGGTCAGCCGTACCAGGCGAGCCACCGTCCGTGGGAGTGCATGTCGGCGAGACGCTCGACGGACGGGACGTGCCCGGGCCGGTGCTCGACCAGGACGAGGGCGGTCGAGCCCTTCGCCGGCGCGGTCCACTCGGGCGCCGCGGCGCCCGGTCGCGACGGCTGCGGCATCGGGAGCGCCGGGGCCTCGCGCGGGGCCTCTGCGAAGAGCCACGACACGGGCCGTCGGGCGCCGACCGACGCGACGACGTCGGCGAGCGCCCGCTGCTCGGACGGCGTGAGGTACGCGGCGACCCAGGAGTGGACGACGCAGAGATGCGCATCCGCGGGCACGGTCGCGACGACCCGGCCGAGGTCGTCGACGAGGTCGCCCCGTTCCACACGCGGAGCGTCCTCCGAGCACCTCGCGAGCGCGATCGCCGCGCGTGCCTGGCGGAACCGGTCGACGTCGTCGGGCCACTGGCACGCGAGCAGCCACCGTGCCGACTCCTCGTCGCGGAGGTCGACGGGGCTCCGGTCGATGCCGGCGCGTGCCGCGACGTCCGGAAGCGACAGCGGGATCGTGTCGGCCACCGCGGATGCGCCGCGGAGCTCGCAGCTGAGGACGACGGGCGACCGTGCGTCGCCGGCGACGCGACCCGCCACGGGCGCAGCCGGCGGGCCGGCTCGGGTCCCAGCCCCGCCCTCGGACTCGCGACCACCCGGCGAGGCGGCGCGGTAGACGTAGGCGTAGCGATCGAAGAGGAGGTTCAGTCCGGCCGAGGCGCCGAGATCGAGGATCGCCAACGGACGTCGCGCGCGGCCGGCGACGGTGGCGAAGGCGGGCAAGAGCGCGCTGCAGCGCCCGACCTCGTTCGTCTGCGTGGCCCGGGTGGCGACCAGCACTTCGAGCTCGGGTCGATGCCGCCTGCAGAAGTCGGCGAACGCCGCGGCGAGGCCGCTCAGGTCCCCGCGGCGCTCCTCGTCGTCGCCCGCTCGGTGGCCCCTGGCCCCGCCACCAGCACGACCGAGCGGGTCCTCGGTTCGCCACGCGAGGACCGTCGGATACCACCCGGCAAGCGCGTGGTCGGCTCCCCCGAGGAGGAGGAAATGGACGGCCGCGAGCAGGATGTTCGGTCGCCGCTGGTTCGGTGGCGCAAGCGAGACGAGTGACAAGAGCTCCTCGTCACCGGCGACGGCCTCGCAGATCCGTTGGTAGCGGAAGGCACCGTGGTCCCGTGCGACGCCCGCGGCAAAGGTGCGGAAGAGCTTCGCCAGCGCGACGGTCTCGGGGTCTCGCACGTCAACCGGGTCCGTGAGGCCGCCGCGTGCGGCGCCGGACCACGCCGCACGAGCGGTCTGTTCGAGCCGTGATCCTGCCGCGTCCCTTGCAACCCCGGGGACATAGCATGGGTTCATGTCCACCGAGATCGACAGGCATTCGTCCCGTCACCCCCAGGGGCGACAGCGCGGCATCAGGCCATTGCACGTGCTCGGGGTGGCGGTCGCGTCGGTCGTCGGCGTCCTCGTCGCCTTCTGGGCGCTCGGCTTCGTCGCAGGGGTCGTCTGGGGCCTTGTCAAGGCCGTGATCGTCATCGGCGTGGTGGGCGGAATCGTCTGGCTCTTCGCCCGCAGGCGCCACCGCTGACGCGACGGCGCCGGGGCTCTCGCGTCAGGCTTTCCCGCGCCGCGTCGCCGGCCGCACGCATGCGCTCGGGCGTTCCTAGGGCTTGAACCGGCACCCGTCCCAGAAGGCCTCCGGGCGCTTGCGGACGAGTCCCCGCAGCTCGACGACCATCTCGTCTGGGCCGGAGGCGCCGAGGAACCGCACGGTGAACGGGAGGTCGCACTCGACCGTCTCGTAGCCGCCCGCATCCTTGGGCTTGGTCGTCCTCGATCGGAGCGACGTCAGGGCACCATGGCAGCAGCGCTGGGTCGTCGAGCGGACCCAAAGGACGCCGCCGCGCGCGCGGATGTGGTCACAGACTGCGGCGTCGGCGCTCACCCGCACGGATGCACCGTAGCGGCGCGACCGCGCAGGAGTCCGCGCGACCTCCTCAGGAGAGGGCTTCGCCGAGTGCGACCGTCGCCGCCGCCGCGGCCTCGGTCATCCGCCGATCGACCGGTCTCGGCCACGTCGAGAACTTGACGACCACCGTCTCCGTCGGCACGTGCACGAAGACGTTCTGTCCGTAGATGCCCGACGCATGGTAGAAGCCGGCTGCGCGGTCGCGGACCCACCAGCAGCTTCGGTAGTGGGATCCCTTCGGGAACCCGGGCGGGTTCTCGCCCTCGACGAAGGCGTCCGGGCCGTCGGGGGCGCCCCGCACGACGTCGGCGACCCACGCCGGGTCGAAGACCCTCGCGCCGGTTCCGCTCTTCCCCTCGCGCAGGTGCAGAAGGCCGAAGCGCCCGAGATCCCGCAACGTCGCGGACATGCCGCCGTCGGCCATGGCGTTCCCGCGCGCGTCGACGGTGATCTCGGCGTCGTACTCGGCGCCCATGGGCTGCCAGAGCTCGTGCGACACCACCTCGTGGAATCGCGCGCCCGCCGCGCGCTCGACGACCCACGCGAGGACGTCGGTGAGGATCGACCGGTACCGGAAGGGGCCGCCGTGATCGCCGTCGTTGGGCAACGTGGCGAAGTACGAGAGCGCGTCCTCCGGCAGGTCCGCGTCGACACGGGGTCGCCACAGGTAGACCTGCTCGTAGACACGCACGTCCGCGTCGGGGCTCTCGTAGTCCTCGTCGAAGCGGGTTCCGGTGCGCATGTCGAGCAGGTGGCGCACCGTCGCGCCGTCGAACGATGACCCGCGCAGCTCGGGCACGACGTCGGTGACCTTGGCGTCGACGTCGAGGCGGCGCGCGGCCACGAGAGCCCCGACGACCGCGGAGGCGACTGACTTTGAGACCGACATGAGGAGGTGCGGGGTGTCCTCCGTCATGCCGTTCCGGTACTCCTCTGCGACGATGCGCCCGTCGTGGATGACCAAGAACGCGTCGGTCTGTGACGCGTCGAGCAGCGCCCGGACCGTCGTGGGCCGGCCGTCGACGGAGCACGTCACGGCGCCGATCTCGTGCAGGTCGCGTTCGAGGGGCCAGCTCGGGCCGGCCCCGCGCCGGATCCGCGCGGTCGGGATGAGCTCTCTGACGTGCTGGAAGGCCCAGCGGTTCTGCGGGGCGTCCTGCCAGGCCTCGAGCGTGACGAGCGCACCTTCGCCGAAGGGCGGCGCGCCGGACATGAACGCGGCCGCGCCCTCCTTTCGGGTGGCGGTCACAGGGCGGGCCGGTTCGCGGGCGCGTCGAGCCAGGGCTCGGACTGCTCCAGGGCGGCGGCGACCCGGAACGCGGTCACGTCGTCGTACGTCGGGGCCACGATCGAGAGGCCCGTCGGCACGCCGTCGCGGGACCTTCCCGACGGCACGCTCATCACGGGGCAACGGCTCGCGATGTTGAACGGGATGGTCATCATCACGGCGAACCAGTCGTCGAGCGGGCGGCCGTTCACCGCAAGGGGGTCTGTCATCCCCCACTCGGCCCGAAAGGCGGGGATCGCGAAGGTCGGACAGAGGAGGGCGTCGTACTCCTCGAGGATCGCTCCGAGCGGCCGGTAGAGCGCGCCCTCGAGGGCCAGTCCCCGCACGTAATCGTCCTTCGAGACCTCCAAGGACTCCTCGTAGAGGTCCCTCGCGTACGGCGTGAGCTCGTCGCGGTGCGCGTCGTAGACCTCGGTGATGGAGGGGCCGAAAATCATCCCGAAGTGGATCCGGGCCGCACGGTTCAGCCGCTCGAGATCCCACGGAAGGGTGACGTCTTCGACGATCGCGCCGGCGTCACCGAGGCGATGCGCCGCCGCCCGCGCATTGCTCGCCACGTCGTTGTCGACCGGGTAGCAGCCGAGGTCGACGGAGAACGCGATCCGCATCCCCTCGACCGGGCGCAGGTCGTCGGGGACCTCGAGCTTCGGGCGCAAGGAGACGACATCGGAGGGGTGCGGGCCCGCGATGACATTCTCGAGGAGGCGGCAGTCGGTGACCGTGCGGGCGAGCGGGCCTTCGTGGCAGTAGTGGTCGAGGTTGAAGATCTCGACCTCCGGGACGCGCCCGTACGGGGGCTTGAATCCGACCACGCCGCAAAACGACGCGGGGATCCGGATCGACCCGCCGATGTCCGATCCGGTCGCGAGCGTCGTCGACCCCGCGGCGAGCGAGGCCGCCGACCCGCCGCTCGAACCGCCCGGGGTGAAGGCGGGGTTCCACGGGTTGCGGGACACCCCCCACAGGTGTGACCACGTGAAGGGCGCGCTCGAGAACTCGGGCGTCGTCGTGCGGGCGTGCACGATCCCGCCCGCGTCGATGATCCGCTGGACGAACACCGCCGTCGCGTCGGCGATGACGTCGCGAAGCGGGACCGAGCCGAACGTGTTGTGCTGGCCTGCGATTGGGGCCTCCTCCTTCACCGCGACGAGGACACCCTCGAGTGGCCGCGCGGTCCCGTTTGCGTATCGGCGCTCGGCCGCCCGGGCGAGCTCGATGGCGCCCTCGTAGAAGGTCTCGGCGAAGGCGTTGATCGTCGGTTCGACCGCCTCGGCGCGTCCGATCACGGCTTGGGCGAGCTCGACTGGGGAAAGCTTCTGTTCCCTGAAGAGCTCGACGGCGTCGGTCGCGCCCATGTAGGCAAGGTCGTCGGTCATCGGTCACCTCCGCTGGTCGCCGGGTTGGTCGATGCGTGTCCCGCCGGTGACGGTGGGGGTCCCCCCGAACCGGTGGTGCGCGTGCCCGCTCCCGAAAGTCGCCGGACCGGTCGCCAACCGGGTCGCGGGACGCTCTCGCGAAGCAGGCGGGTGTAGGGATCCTGCGGGGCGTCGAGCACCTGCGCGGTGGGGCCGCGCTCGACGACCTTGCCCTCACGCATCACGATCGTGTCCTCGGAGATCTGGCGCACGACGGCGAGGTCGTGGCTGATGAGCACGTAGGAGACGCCCGTCTCCTCGCGGATGTCCGCGAGCAGGTTCAGCACCTGTGCCTGGATCGAGACGTCGAGCGCTGCGACGGCCTCGTCGAGGATGAGCACCCTCGGTTCGGCGGCGAGCGCGCGGGCGATCGCGACGCGCTGGCGCTGCCCACCCGAGAGGTCGCGCGGAAGCGCACGCGCCTGGCGCGCGTCGAGCCCGACCAGCTCGGTCAGGGTGCGGACGCGTTCTCGGCGGTCCGCCGCGTCGGGTTGGTGATGCAGGCGGATCACCTCGTCGAGCGTCCGTTCGACCGTTTGGCGCGGGTCGAGGCTCGTGTAGGGGTCCTGGAAGACGATCTGCGCCTCGCGCCCCCGGGCGCGCCGGAGCGCGGTGGAGCGCGCCGGGCGTGACCGGTCGCGACCGCACGCGACGATGGTGCCAGACGTCGGCCGCTCGAGGCCGACGATCATTTTCGCGACCGTCGTCTTGCCCGACCCCGACTCGCCGACGATGGCCATCGAGCGCGCGCGGGCGAGCCGGAAGGAGACGTCGTCCACCGCGACGAGGTCGCCGAACCGCTTGACGAGGGACGAGACCTCGAGGATCTGTTCTTCTGCCGGGTCCGCACGCGGCGTGGGATCGAGCGCGACTTGGCTCATCCCTCGCTCCTCGCGAGCGTCCCTGCCGGTCGCCCGGTCGGAGGTGCTGACGGAGGAGGGGCGCCGAGCTGGCCGCCTGGCCCGACTGTCGGTTCGTCAGCCCCTCCGCCAGCGGCGCCGAGGGGTCCCACCTCGCCCTGGGAGGTCGCCTCTGTGTGGCCTGCGACCCCGAGCGTGCCACGAAGCTCCATCGCCCGGGTGCACCGGGAGAGCCCGCCGTCGATCCGGACGATCGGCGGGGAGGCCTCCGTGCAGGGGCGTCGGGCGTACTCGCAGCGCGGGGCGAAGGCGCACTCGTTCTGCGGCGCCTCGAACGACGACAACGGCCGGCCCGGGATCGCCCGAAGCCTCGCCGAGCTGCGGTCGACGTCGGGGCGGGCCGCGGCCAGTGCCGCCGTGTAGGGGTGGAGCGGGTCGGCGTGAAGGAGCGACGACAGCCTCACCTCGACGATCTGTCCGGCGTACATGACGGCGGTGCGGTCGCAGACGGCCGCCGCGAGCTCGAGGTTGTGCGTGATGAACAGCAGTGCCAGCCCCAGCCGTGAGCGCAGCTCGTCGAGGATCGCCATCACCTCGGCCTGGGTCGTGACGTCGAGCGCGGTCGTCGGCTCGTCGGCGAGCAGCAGGTCGGGCTCGGTGAGCAGCGCTGCGGCGATCATCACCCGCTGCAGCAGCCCGCCTGACAGCTCGTGCGGGTATTGGTCGAGGCGCCGGCCCCCGTCGGCGATCCCGACCTCGGCCAGGGCTTCGACGGCGCGCCGCCCTGCCTCCCGTCGCGGGACGCGCAACGAAGTCCGAAGCACTTCGGTCATGAAGTCGCCGATGCGCCGGACGGGGTTCACGTGCGCTCTCGGGTCCTGGAAGATCATCGCCACGCGCAGGCGGTACCGGCGCAGGTCCCCCCCCGAGAGGGCGCCGACCTCCGCCCCGTCGAAACGGATGCTTCCTTCCACCCTGGCGCCATCGGGGAGCAGCCGGTCGATCGCCCGCGCCGTCATCGACTTGCCGGATCCCGACTCGCCCACGAGCCCGAGGGCCTCCCCGTGCGAGATCGAGAGCGACACATCACGCAGCACCGGTCGCTCGTTGCCCTCCACCCGGAGGTGCACGGAGAGCCCGTCCACCTCGAGAAGCGGTCCCGCGTTGGTCACCGCCCGCCACGCCTCGCAACTTCGAAGAGCCGCTCCCCGAGCACGTTGAACGCGACCACGACGACGACGATCGCCGCGCCCGCCGCGAGGGCCGGGAGCGGCGTGCCCTGGAGGATGCCCTGCTGGTTCTCCGAGACCATGACCCCCCAGTTCGGCGCCGGCGGCTGAACTCCCAGGCCCAGGAACGAAATCGCGGCCAGTGTGACCATCGCGTAGCCGAAGAGGATCGTCGCCTGCGCCACGATCAGCGGCGCGATGTTCGGCACGATGTGCCGGATGCAGATCCGCAACGCCGACACGCCCTGCACCTCGAGCGCGGCCACGTACTGCTGGCCGCGCTCGCGGAGCGCCGCCCCGCGCAGCACCCGCGCCACGTACGGCGTGTACGCGATGGCGAGGGCGAGGGAGGCGGCGATCAGTCCCGCCCCGAAGATGGCGGCGGCGAGGATGGCGAGCAGGATGCCGGGGAACGCGAAGACGACGTTCAGCCCCGACGAGACCACCGTGTCCAAGGCGCCACCCCGCCAGGCGGCGAGGACGGCGAGCGCAGTGCCGGCTCCGATGCAGATACCGACGACGAGGAGCGGGCCGAGCATCGAGGTCCAGGCGCCCGCGAGCAACCGCGAGAGGAGGTCGCGCCCCTGGGCGTCGAACCCGAGCAGATGGCTCGCGCTCGGCCCCAACCAGGCTTGTGTGAGATTGCCGAGGTTGGGGTCGTACGGGGCGATCACGACACCGAAGACCGCGACGAACGTGGCGGCGCCGATCACGACCGCAGACGCCATGCCCGCCGGGCCGGTCGCTCGCAGCGTTCCAAGGACGCTGGAACGCTTGGCGGGTGCGAGGTCGCCGACCGGAAGGGCAGCGGTGATGCTCACTGGGCCCGTGCTCCGAGCGTCACGCGGGGGTCGATGACGGCGTAGAGGACGTCGACGAGCACGTTCACGACGACGAACGCCGTGACGAGGACGAGCGAGATGCCCTGGACGACGGCGAGGTCCTTGTCCTGGGCGGACTGCACCAGGTACGCGCCGAGGCCGTTCAGCCCGAAGGCGACCTCGACGACGGCCGCGACCGCGATGAGCGACGCGACGGTGATCCCCGAGATGGTCGTGACCGGGATGGCAGCGTTCCTGAGGATGTGCCGGCGGATCAGCTGGCGTGGTGGGATGCCTCGGCTGCGAGCGGTCTGGACGTGCTCGCGTTGGGACTCCTCGCGCACCGCCGCCCGCGTGACCCGCGCGACGACCGCGAGCGAGGAGATGGCGAGCGCGATCGCAGGCAGCGTGAAGTGCCGCACGTTGTCGAGGAGGTCGGTCCCGTTCCCGACGGCGGGGAACCACGTGAGCTTCACCGCGAACAGGAAGATGAGCACGATCGCCGCGACGAAGGCCGGGATGGCGGCGGACACCGCGGACACGACCAACGTACCGGTGTCGAAGAGCCCCGGGCGGAGCCCCGAGACGACCCCGAGCCCGATGCCGAAGAGGAGGATGAGGATCGAGGCGTACAGGACCAGCCCGGCCGTCGTCCAGATGCGCGAGGCGATGAGCGTCGAGACGTTCTCACGCAACGTGATGGAGATCCCCAGGTTCCCGTGGAGCGCGTTCGTGAGCCAGTACCAGTACTGCGCGAGGAACGGCGCGTTCAGGTGGTACCTCGCTTCGAGGACCTTCACGCTGGAGGCGGGGAGCGAACGGCCGCCTCCGAGCGCGGAGATGACGTTGCCCGGCGCGAGGTACACCGCGCCGAAGATGACGAAGCTCGCAACGAGGAGGCTGGCGACGAGCATCGCCAGCCTCCTCAGGAGGAACTTCCAGCGCACGCTCAGCCCTTGCCGCCGAGCGCGTTCGCCCAGGGGGCGTACATGTACGAGAAGGAGGCGACGGCCCCCGTCAACTGCCTGTTCATGATGAGCAGCGAGGTCGGTTGGACGTCCGGGATCCACGGGAGCTGTTTCATGGTGAGCTGCTCCACCTTGACTACGAGCCTCGCCCGTGCCGTCGGGTTCGCGGTGCTCCGTGCCTGCTCAAGGAGCGAGGTGATCTGCGGGTTGTTGTATGTGTCGTAGTTCTGCGAGCCGCCGGGCAGTTCGAAGGTCGAGAGCAGCGCAGCGGGGTCCGCGTATGTCCCGTAGTTGACGGTGAAGAACCCTGTCACCCCCTTGCGCGCCTTCGCTGTGATGAAGAAGTTGATGTAGTTCTGCGCGGAGACGGCCATGTAGTTGACTTTCAGCCCGATCGCCTGGCCCGCCGCTCTGTACGCGGCCGCGACGGCCGAGATGTTGGCCAGCTGGTTCGACATGCCGACCGTGATCGACTTTCCTGTCGCGTGGGCCTGCTGGATCAGCTTCTTCGCCTCTGCGACGTTCTGACGGAGGGCTGGCGCCTTGGCGTAGGCCTTCTCGAAGACGCTCTTTGCGTACCCGAAGGTGCCCGGGTTCGAGAACCAACGCGGCATGAGCGCCGCTCCCCGGTAGACGGTGCGGATGATCCCGGTGCGGTTGAGGGCGAGCGAGAGTGCCTGGCGCACCTTGAGGTTTCCGAGGACGCCGTGCGTTGTGGAGATGACGAGGGCGTCCGTCTGCTCGTCGAGCCCTTGGTAGACCTTGACCGCGTGGCTGGCCTCGAGCTGGGGGAGCGTCGAAAGGGCGAAAGTGTACGCGCCCTGGATGTTGCCGGCGAGCATGCCGCTCGTGAACGACGCCGTTGTCGGCTCGCCCTTGATGACGATCTGCTTCACGAGGGCCTTGACCCGGTGTTGCCAGTAGTGAGGGTTGGCCACGGCCGTGACGCCGACTCCGGGCGACCACGACTTGAACTCGTAGGCGCCGGTGCACATGATCCCGCCGGCGGGCGTCCCGTATGTCTTGCCTTCCTTCTGGGCGAACGCTTTCTCGATCACGACCCCGGGAAGTGCGGCAAGCTCGCTCTGGAGCCAGTAGTCGGCCTGCTTCAACTTGATCGTCACCTTGTCGGGACCTGTCGCCGCGATCGACTGGACTCTGCTGAACACCGCGGAGAAGAAGCCGCCGAGGGTGGTGCTCATCGCCCGGTCCAGGCTGAAGACGACGTCTGTGGAGGTGACCGGATGGCCGTCCCAGAACTTCGCGCCCTTGCGGATGGTGAAGATCAGCGTGGTCGCGTCCGGCGTCGACAGCGTCGCGAGGCCGGGTTGGATCGCACCTGTCGGAGCCTGCTTGAGCAGGGACTCGCACATGAGCGAGACGGCCGTGTTCTCGGGGTAGTCGAAGGTGAAGATCGGATCCAACGAGTTGACTGTGCGGTAGACGGCCCAGACGACGTTGGACACCGTCTTCTTCCCCGGCGGCGTCGTGGTGACGAGGCGGCTCCCGCCCGTCGATTTCGACGCGTGCGACGACGCGCTGGCCGGGACGACGCTCACGAGCAGCCCTCCGACTGCCAGCGCCGCGGCCCAGGTCCCGGCGAGCCGCAGGCGCTTCGGCGCTCTCGTGCCGCCGGCCGCATTCGTGGACCTGCGTCGTCCCATCCATCCCATGATCTTCGTTCCGCTCATCTTCCCCCTCCAGGGTTGCTCATCGGCTGTGTCGCCGTTCTGCCTGACGTTCGCGTCCGTGTCTCCTCAGCGGGCGACCGTCGACCGCGCGCCGCGGCGATTCCCGCGTTCCGCGCCGCCGAGGCGCGCTCCTCGATCGCGTCGAGCATGCGGTCGAGCCCGTACGCGAACGCTTCGTCGACGTCGCGGTACAGGGCGTCGCCCACCGACGCGAGGTGCGGGAACCGATCACTCGGTAGCTTCGCGAACACCTTCCTCCACCGCTCGAGGCTCTCCGAGGTTGCTTGTGCGTCGAACAACGTCGCCCCGATGGTGTACGTCTCGAGCGCTTCGTAGGTGACCGGCACCTCCTCGCGGGGTAACCCGGATCCGAGGAGGAGCCCGACGCAGCGCTCGACGTTCGAGAAGCCCTCTTCGAGCTCCGGAGGCTCGAGCTGGAGGGCGAGCAGCGCCTGCGGATGCCGCAGGTACACCCGGCGCAGCGCAAGGAAGAGGGCACGGAGGTCACGCTTCCACTCGCCGGAGGTCTCGAGTCCGTCGAAGACGCCCGCGAGGACGCGGTCGGCTGCAACGGCGAGGAGCTCGTCCTTCGAGCGGAAGTGACGGTAGATGGCCGTCGAGTCGACGCCGAGCTGGTTGCCGAGCCGGCGAAGCGTCGGGGTCCGGCCGTCCTGCTCGACCACGCGCAGGTACGCCTCCACGATGGCGTCCCTGGACAAGCGGTGGGTCCCCTTCGCCTTGATAGGCCGGATCGTACGGGCGGTCGACGTTGATGTCAACGGCGTTGACATTCGGAGCCCCCGGGGTCGGCGAGGTGCCTGGGCTCCGATGATGTGGGTGGCGGCCGGGTTTCGGCTCGATGGTCGTGACCGGACGCCGGACGCCCTGAAGGTCCCACCCGACGTATGCCCGACGTCGGCAATCCGCCCGGCGGTCCACGACGTAAGAACGGTCAACCGACCAAAGGGGGTCAACCCATGAAGCGTCTCGTCGTTGTGGCGGCCATCGTGCTCGGTACCACGATGGTGCCTTCGCTCGCATTGGCCGCGACGAACCCTGGCACGGGCCAGCCGAGCCAGTCCTGTCAGACAGTTGAGGCCACAGGTGGGACGACCCCAGGGTCCGCCTCCCCGAACGGTGGCGCGGCGTTCTCGCCGGGCTCCGTCTTCAACGAGAAGGGCATCAACAGCACAACAGGCGGCACCGGTGGAGGCGCCTACACAGCCGGCAACTCACGTTCACCCAACACACGTGCGGTCTCCCAGTACGACGTCGCGTGCTTCCAGGTGACCTTGCACTGATCGACGAGGGACTTCCCGACCCAGCGGCGTCGGTATCCGCCAGGAGATCGACGCCGCCCGACCCTGACTACCGACCGGCGTCTTCGGGAGAACGTCCCGCGTCTCTCGAAGGTTCCGGCGCTCAACCCCTGACACCAGGAAGAACGCTGGATGCGGCGGTCGGAATCGAACCGCCGTACGGGGGCTTTGCCCGTCCAACTCCGGGCTCAATGGGTCAACAATGGCCTGGTCCGTCACAAACGCGGGCACGTACGAGTCGTGGAGCACGATCACCACGCAAGAGGCCGGTGCGACCGTGAACCGCGTCTACGTGATCGCTGACGGTGACCAGAGCCCAGGGACCACCGACACGATCACCTGCCTGCAGTTCAGCAAATACGTGGACACGACCTGCTGACAGAAGAAAGGATCATCCGCTGGGGACCCCTGACTACCAGGGTCCCCAGCGGCATCGCTTCCTCCCTGCCGAGCTCTGCCGGGGCCACGGCGAGGCTCAACTGTTGCCACAGGCGCCAACGCTCGACGCGTTGAACGTGGGTTCGCATCTGGCCTCCACGAGAGCCCGCCAAGGGACTGCGATAATCGACGTGGCGCCGTGCGCCCCGAGGCACACATGGAGGATTCCGCCCCTCTAGCCCAGGGCGCGCGGCGTCACGAAATTTCGGGTGCTGGGGGTGGGGCGAAATCGGATCCTGAGTCGTTCGCTGAGTCGACCCTCGGGCCCCACTAGTTGCCCCACCCCCGGCGCCCCGATTGTGCCCGCCGCATCCTCTACCTGCAATCGACCGGCGATCAACTTTCCACCATCGCCTGTCGCCTCGTTGTTGACATCCTGAGAGTCCTGCGCTCGATGACGTGTCAGTCGTCAACCGACGGCGATGATGACGCCAACGGCAGTTGAAATGTTCGGCGGCGACTCTCCGCACCTTGGGCTGTAAGCGGTGAGCGGGGCGAGACCCCCGTCATAAAGGAAGCAGTTACCCATCGCGGTGAGATCGCTCGTGAACCCAGGTGTCGGCGTCGAGGTTGCGCCGGATTTCTCCTCTGAGGTGCCCCAGTAGAGCTGGTCTGCAGCAGCGCCGCTCGTGAGCGTCGGCCAAGTTGCCCAATCCGAGATGGAGTTGGATGAACCGCCCGACGTGACGAAGGACCACCCCGAGACGGCACTCGTGAACGAGTCGACGAGGAGTTCAATCTTCTTCTGGCTCACTGTTCCCGAATAGGTGATGGAAAGCCTCGAACGCCCGGTCGACGTCGCAACCCCCCACCACAGGTCGAAGTGCTTCGGCCTGTTCGTATCCGTATAGCTCAGCGCCTCGTGCCAGGTGCCGACGTTGCCGCCAGTTACTCCAGTCGAGGGATCGTCCGAGTACGCAGAGATCATGACGGCGAGCACAACAAGATCGCCAGCCTTTGGTTTGATGGCAATGGCGCTATCTCCGTACCGCGAACCCTGCACGGGGAATGTCGCGGCACGGGTTATCGGGGAGCTCACAGCTCCCGCCGGCGAAGGCGGAACGATCCGACTCGCCTGCAGCGCCGTCATGCCGCCCGTTGCGAGAAGGATCCGACGAACCTGCCGACCGTGCAAGGGGTCCGGCCGATGTGGCCAGCGAGCCACTGTTTCACATCCCAACGAGGATGAAGGACCCCAGAAAATACGTATCTCAAATTGCGGCGTGTCGAAGTCCCTTGGGGGTCTCAACTCGAGGGGGACCCCTTGCGGCTGAAGTACCAGATCGTCGGTGCCAGCAACCTTAGAGAGTCGACCTGGAGTTGAGCTGAGCTTGAGCCGGATATAAGTTCAGATTGGCCCGCTTTAAGTTGCGGCGAGCGGCTCGGAGCGGAACTTGCGAGACCTAGAAAAAGGCGGGGGCCCGATGAAGTCTTACTTGCGGCGCGCGTTTGCGATCGCAGCCGTCGGTCTTGGCATCTTGGCGGCGGCGGCATTTGGAGCTGTTGTCATCGGAGCGGCCGGTGCCGCTCCGTAGAACAGGCGGCGCAATCTCAGATTTCAACGTCTGAGTTGATCTACCCTGACGCATCTCTTGGGCGCGAGCGTGACCGTGGCGGAAAGGTGGCACCGCAGCCGACGCTTGATCCCGATTGCACCGACGGATCATGAACGTCGGCACTCTTGGCGCGTTGTCGTGTCGGAGAGAGGAGTTCCGACACGACTCGGGGCGACGCCAAACCCCTAGATGTGCCATGGCAGCTTCATGCGCACTTCGGAGAAGATGGCCATCGGCCGTCTGAGCTGGGAATACTAGGAGAGGCGGCGCCGGGAATCGAACCCGGGTAAAGGGCTTTGCAGGCCCCTGCCTCAACCACTCGGCCACGCCGCCGCGAAATGTCGAGCCTATCGTCAGGACCCGGTGGGGCCTGAGAGCGACGAGGGCACGCGTGTGTGGGCAGCCGAGTGGCCCCCGACGACGAGCGCCTGCGACACTGGCCGCCGCCCCTGAGCGGGTATCGAGGCCGGGAGGGATTCGACGAGCTCTGGCCGTCCGGACATCCGTGAACGCCCGGGGTGGAGCCAGAGGACGAGGAGGCCGAGCGCAGCGGCGATGAGGAACTCGATGTTCGTGTTCGACGAGAAGACGGCCGATCTCATCCTCGGGTACTGCCGCGAACGGCTGGCTCTCGACCCGGTCCCTCTCGACTTCGGCGGATACGCGACGCCGCTCTCCGACGTGCTCGAGGGATTGATCGGTCCCGAGCCCAACGACCCGGCACGGGTGCTCGCGCTCTTCGCCGAGCGCCTCGCCACCGCGGTCATCTCCTCGGACAGTCCGAGGTTCCTCTCGTTCATCCCGGCGGCGCCGACGAAGGCGAGCCTGCTCTTCGACATGGTCGTGTCCTGCTCCTCTCTGCACGCGACGAGCTGGCTTGAGGCGGCGGGGGCTGTGTCGGCGGAGAACCAGGTCCTCCAGGTCCTCGCCGACGTCGCCGGACTGCCCCAGGGCGCCGGCGGGTGCTTCGTGTCCGGCGGATCGGCGGCAAATCTCTCCGGCCTCATGGTCGGAAGGGACACGGCTGGTCACCGGGGTCATTCGACCGGGCGCCCCCGATTCGCCTGCACCGAGGAGGCGCACTCCTCGGTGGGCAAGGCCCTGCGGGTGCTCGGCGTGGACCCCTACATCGTCGACTCGGTCGACCACCGGCTCACAGGCAAGGTGTTGAATTCCGCGCTCGGCGCCGATCGGCCGGGCGCGGCGGACGTCGTCGGCGTGGTCGCGACGGCCGGCACCACCAACGCGGGCGTCGTCGACGATCTGCCGGGTATCGCAGAAGTGGCTCGGGAACGCAGCCTCTGGTTCCACGTCGACGCCGCGTACGGCGGAGGCGCGCTGTTCTCGGAGCAGGCTCGTCCGATGTTCTCCGGGATCGAGCACGCTGACTCGCTCGTCATCGACCCGCACAAGTGGCTCTTCGCGCCCTACGACTGCGCGGCCCTCATCTACCGCCACCCGGCGCTGGCAAAGGCGGTCCACACCCAGGACGCTGCCTACCTCGACATCATTCACGAGGCGTTGCACAGTCCGGAGGGAATGACCCCTGGAAGCCTGCCCGGCGATGAGCCATGGAACCCGACGGACTACGCGTACCACCTCTCCAGGCGAGCGAGGGGCCTGCCCCTGTGGTTCTCGCTCGCGGTCTACGGGACCAACGCGTATCGCGACGCCGTGGACACCGTCCTTGCGACCATCCGGGACGTCGCCGAGCTCGTTCGTGCGACGCCGTACCTCGAGCTCATTCGTGAACCGACCCTCTCGATCGTCTTGTTCCGCCGGGTCGGGTGGTCCCGAGAGGACTACGACACGTGGTCGGCGCGGGTCCTTGCCGAGCAGATCGCTTTCGTCACGCCGACCACGTGGGAGGGGCAAGCCGCAGCACGGCTCGCCCTGCTGCATCCCCATACGACGACCGAGATCGTCCGCGAGATCCTCGAGACGATGGCATGAGCGGGCCCAGGTTCCGGCCGTTTCTCGGCGCCGACGTCGCGGAGCTCGGCGCGGGATGACGGTCGCGACGAGGACGGAGCTGGTCACCGCATCCGACGGTGGGCAGTTCGACGCTCACGCCATCGTCCCGGCGGAGGCTCGCGTGCACGGCTCGGTGCCCGGAGTCCTCCTCCTTCAGGAGATCTACGGCGTCGGCGAATTCCTCAACGCCAAGGCCGCGCTGCTCGCCGGTCTCGGGTACGCCGTGCTCTGTCCGGATGTTTTCTGGCGCGTGGAGCGCAACGTTTCGCTCGCGCACGACGACGCGGCACTCGAGAAGGCGTTCGAGTACTCCGGCCGGTTCGCGCAGATTCCCCGCGACGTGACCACGGCCGATCTCGTCGCCGCCCTCGCGCGGCTGCGGGCACTCCCCGAGGTGGGCGGAACCGACTGCGGGGGAGTGGGTCCGGGTCGCAAGGTGGCCGTCATGGGGTACTGCCTCGGGGGCCGCCTCGCGTATGAGGTCGCAGCTGCAGGCGATCCAGACGCCCTGGTGTCGTATTACGGCTCGGGCATCGCCGGAGAGATCGATCTCGCAGAACGCATCACGTGCCCGGCGTTGTTCCACTTCGGTGGCTCCGACCCGTACATCCCCAGGGAGGAGATCGACCGTGTCGTGGCGGTCTTCTCGGGACGTCCGGACGCCGCGGTCGTGATCCAGGAGCAGGCCGGTCACGCATTCGAGAACTCGTTTGCCCCGGCCTTTTCGAACGCTGAGGCGGCCGCGGCGTCCTGGCCCGTCACGGTCGATTTCCTGGAGAGGACGTTGCGCCCTTGAGGATCGGCAACCTGTTCGGCCCGGACGCCACCTTCCTCGGCATCCCTCCTGCGGATCTCGACGATCCCGAGACGTTTGCGGGCGCGGACGCCGTGGTCATCGGAGCCCCCTTCGACGGTGGCACGTCGCATCGACCCGGAGCGAGGTTCGGGCCACAAGCCATCCGCCTCACTGATTACCTCCCGCACGACGCGAGCAGGCCCCACCTGGCGCTCGGGGTCGACCCGCTGAGGGACCTACGCGTCGTGGACGCCGGAGACGTCGAGATGCCTCCGGGCGAGACCGAGCTCTCGCTCGACAGGCTCGCCGCGGCGGTCGAGCGGGTTGCCACCGCAGGGGCCCTGCCGGTCATCCTCGGCGGCGACCACACGATCGCGTTGCCCGACGTCACGGGGGTCGCGCGGCACGTGGGGTGGGGCCGCGTGTCAGTCCTGCACTTCGATGCCCACGCAGACACCGGAAACACCCAGTTCGGCTCGCTCTACGGCCACGGGACGCCCATGCGTCGGCTGATCGAGTCCGGCGCGACGCGTGGGGACCGGTTCGTGCAGATCGGCCTGCGGGGTTACTGGCCTGAACCCGATACGCTCGAGTGGATGGCGGACCAGCGGATGCGTAGCTACGAGATGACCGAGGTGGTCCGCCGCGGGCTCGACGTCTGCCTCACTGAAGCATTTGCGATCGCGACCGACGACTGCGACGCCGTGTTCCTCTCGGTCGACGTCGACGTCGTCGACCCAGGGCTCGCGCCGGGGACGGGGACGCCTGAGCCCGGTGGGCTTTCGAGCCGGGAGCTGCTCGACGCGGTGCGGCGGATCGCGATGGAGCTCCCGCTCGCCGGTGTGGACGTCGTGGAGGTGTCGCCCCCCTACGACCACGCAGAGGTCACGGCGTACCTCGCCAACCGTGTCGTCCTCGAGGTCCTCTCCGGGGTGGCCTGGCGCAGAAACGAACGTCGCGGCGTGGCCGGACGCTCGCTCGACCGCCCGCTCCTCGAGGGGAGAGCGGAGGGTTCGGCGCCGTCCGCCCCGTAGACCCGAATCGACCCCACGGGAGCGGCCTCCTCAGGCACACGCGCTCTTGTTGGTGCCCTTCGCGTGCAGTGACGAGAAGGGGATGGCCCCGTTGGGCGCCGCGACCGAGACCTTCTCGCCGTACTTGTTGAACCTCCACGACAGGTTGTAACGCCCCAATTTGTTCACGGCGCTCCCGCGGAACGTTCGGGGCAAGAGGTTCGGTCTCGAGATGACGAGATCGGCTGTCCCCACCGGCTTTCCTCGTGTCTGGAGTGCCCCGGTGATCTCAGTCGACGACGGGGAGGACCCGGGCAGCTCGTGGCTCGAGAACGGGATGAATGCTGTTGTCAGTTGGGAGATGTTGGATTTGGTCTTGATGCCGACGGCGAATGTCTTGTACGGGGACTCACCCCTGGTCACCTTCACCCAGCGGTCCGTCAGCGAAGCGACCTTTGTCGATGCGACGCCGAGCTCGTAAAGCACCGCTGCCTGGTTCCCTCGGAAGTACACAATGCCGTTCACCAGGCGAAGATCGAAAATGCTTGTGCCTGTCTTGCATTGCTGATTGATGAGTTGACGACCTCCGTTGCGCAGCGCGACACCTGTGATGTCGTCGTGGGCACCGTACAATGTGCTGAGCTCGCGGTAGTGGTAGGAGGATGCGCCCGCCGCCGCGCTCACCGATTGATGCAGGAGCGAAGCTGCAACTGACCTCGGGTTCGTCGGCGCGATGACGGCCCCGATCCCGGTCCCCGCGCCGATCGCGAGGAGCAACACCACTCCAAAGACGAGGAGGCGTCGCCTCTGGCGGCGACGCTCTTCGGCGCTTACTGGCGGCCTCGGTGGAGGGGGCGGAACGTAGGGCCACGCGTACCGGTAGCCGGGGTCGCCGTAGGTCCCTTGGCTCGTGTCCGTGTAGCCATAGAAGCCCTGGCCGTAGGGCAGCGAGTACGGCCCTTCGCGGACTTGGCGCTCCTGAGATGGTGAGTATGGCCCCTGCCGTCGTGTGTACGACCCTGGCCGTTCGTCTGCGCCCCCGTTTGGCAACTCAGGGACGCCGTCGCCAGATGTGGAGTCGTCGGGCACGGTCGCAAGCGTATGTCGGACTCTCGGGATTCAGGGCGCGCCAAAGGCCGCGATGTCACACCCAGGTGTCACCGTGCAGGCATGGAACAGCCAGCGACCTCCCGACGAGTTCACTGGATCGATCAAGACGTTCTGGCCTTCGACCTCGAGACGACCGGGGTGGACCCGCATCGTGACGTACCCGTCGCCTACGCGCTGGTCGGAGCGCGCGGCGGAAGGATCCTCAGTTGCGACTCGTCGATCGTGGACCCGGGGTGCGACGTCCCTCCGGCAGCGACCGCCGTCCATGGGATCACCACCGAACGCGCTCGATCGGAGGGCGTCCCTCTGCGCGAGGCCGTGGTCGACATCGCAGCACGCGTTCTCGACGCCTCACGACGCGGGATCCCTATCCTCGGTATGAAGGTGGACTACGACCTCACCATGCTCGACGCGTGCTACCTGCGCGAGACGGGGTTTCGGCTCTCCGACGAGGGGTTCCGGGGCCCGGTTGTCGACGTGCTCGTGCTCGACCGGCACTTCGATCGCTTCCGCAGAGGGAGGCGGACCCTCGCCCATCTCTGCCGCGAATACGGCGCCTCGATCGAGCGGCCGCACGACGCGGCCGCTGACGCCGTGGCCGCGATCTCGGTCGCAGTCGAGATGTGCGGGCGATTCGCCGGATTGCGCTCGGCGCTCCCCGAGTCGCTCCACCGCCTGCAGGTTGACTGGCACCGTGACTGGGTCGACTCCTTCTCGGAGTGGCGACAACGTCAGGGCCTCGCACGGCTGCAGGAATCCGAGCGCTGTTGGCCGATCGCGCCCGCACTGGCGATCTGAGCTGAGCCTCGACGTGGTCGGACCGGATTCCCGGGCAGATCTCTCGGACCGGCGCCAGGTGGCGGGACCACCTTGGCACGGGAACGGGCACGACGACTGGTCGTCATGGGGTGCGAAGATGTGACGAATGCGCGCATGGGAAGTCGTGGCCCCGGGTCCGATCGATGGCGGTCCGTTGCGCTTGCTCGAGCGAGCGACCCCCGTCCCTGGTCCGCGCGAAGTGCGCGTCGACGTCCTCGCGTGCGGTGTGTGCCGGACCGATCTGCACGTCGCCGAAGGCGACCTCGAGGTGCACCGCCAAGCGGTCGTCCCGGGCCACCAGGTGGTCGGCCGGGTAGCCGAGCTCGGTCCGGGGGCGACGCGCTTCGCGGTCGGCGACCGCGTCGGCGTTGCTTGGCTCGCATCGACGTGCGGCCGGTGCCGCTTCTGCCGTCGTGGCGCCGAGAACCTTTGTCCCCTGGCCGTCTTCACGGGATGGGACCTCGACGGCGGATATGCCGAATCGACGGTTGTCGACGAGCGGTACGCGTACCGACTCCCCGAGGATTTGAGCGACGACCAGGCTGCCCCGCTGCTTTGCGCAGGCATCATCGGATATCGGGCGCTGAAACTCGCCTCGGTCCCCCCGGCGGGACGACTGGGGATCTACGGCTTCGGCGCTTCGGCTCATATCACGGCGCAGATCGCGCTAGCGCAGGGGGCGGAGGTGTACGTCGCGACTCGCGCCGAAGGCGCTCGGGCGCTTGCCGTCGAACTCGGTGCGGTCTGGGTGGGAGGGGCGGGCGACATTCCTCCCGAGCCTCTCGATTCGGCCATCCTCTTCGCGCCGGCCGGTGAGCTCGTTCGTCCGGCTCTGTCGGCACTCGACCGGGGCGGTGTTCTCGCCATCGCTGGGATCCACCTCTCCGACATCCCACCGTTGAACTACGAACAACACCTCTTCTACGAGCGGGTTCTCCGGAGCGTGACCGCCAACACTCGCCGCGACGGAGAGGAGCTTCTCGCTCTCGCAACTCGCCTGGGGGTCCGGCCCACGACCCAGGCCTATCCTTTTGACGCTGCGGACCAGGCGTTGATGGACCTCGCACACGACCGAGTCAACGGAGCGGCCGTCCTGCATCTCGCATAGTCGACGGCGAAATTCGGTGGAGGAGAGCTGCGGGAGTTTCCCCTCGACGGGCGAACGATCGGAATCGTCTGTTCGGGAGTGGTGGTAGCGTGGTTGCTCCGGGCCGTTGGCGCAGCTGGTAGCGCACTTGCATGACGCGCAAGGGGTCAGAGGTTCGAATCCTCTACGGCCCACCCGTCGGAACGAGGACTGCTGGACGCCTCCAGGGCGTCTGGGAGCAGTTCGGGAGCAACTCCGTGGGGGTGCGCCTGACCCCTTGCGAGCACCGATCGCATGGGCCGACGGCGCGGCGATACGACGCGAGGGCGCTCCTGACGGGGATGCGCGCTGCAGGTCACCGTTTGCGAAGTGCGGAATGCTCGGTCGCCCTCGAAACTTGCCACCTCTGGGTTGAGTCACACCACGTCGTCGATTTCGGTACCAAATCCCTGTTCGACTCCCAAGCTCGGTTCAGGGACGCAGGACGCGGGTGCTCCAGCCGCTTCTAACGCGGCAAGCCATCTCGGAATAGAGCGATTGCTGCGTCGTTCGCCGCGTCCTCGTTGCTTCGTCTCTTTCCCCAGCAACAGACCCCAGATCGCCAGCCGGGCGGCAAGTCCGAGGACAACCTACGAGGTCCGCAGGCTCGAACCGGTCTCAAGAAGGGTCTTGAGGCTGGCAAGAACGGCAGGCCAACCCTCGGAGATTCCCTGGAGCACTGCGCTCCCGGGCTTGAACCCGTCGTGGACGACGGTGAGCTTTGCAACACCGTTCCCGACGTCCTCGATGTCGAACGTGACCCTGGACCGCGGTTCTGCCCTCCAGACTTCGGCGGTGGCCTCATCCATGCCGACCTCGGTGGCCCACTCGGGCGTAATCGTGTGCCAGGTGTAGGCCAGCCGGCGGAAGGGATCGGACTCGAGGATCACCTGTTCGGGGTCGCTCACGACCAGCCCCACCTCGTCGTGCGCCATGTCATAGGTGGAGCCCTTCTTCCAGTCCGAGAGGAAGGTCTTCTCACCGGCCCTCTGGTGCCGCCAGTAGCGCCTCATGAGGGCCGGATCGGTGAGGCCCTGCCAGACCTGTTCGGGCGTGGCCCGGATGTAGGTCGTGTAGGCGAAGCTCGTCATCTGGTTGAGGCGTGCCGTCATTCCCAGCCTTCAGGTCGTCAAGCCCGCGATAGATGTAATCAGACGAGTTCGTACCCAAGCTCGGGACTGACCCAACTCGGCGGCCCTACCAGGCGGAATGGCGACGGGACCGGTCGAACCCATACTTGTCGAGGTGGCCGATCCCACCTTGCCGCCCGGGGGGGCGGGTGCATTCGCGGTAGCGACCGACGGAACCCGTGTCGTCGGTCTCCTCCGCCAGATCGGCCATGCGATCGGAGTTTCTCCGGATGCAACCCGCCTCACGTCTTTTCTCTGGGGCAGGCTAGTGACGTGAGCTTGCACGTCCTCCGTCGCCCACTTGACGACCGGGTAGCGGTCGTGACGGGTGCCTCCGTGGGCCTGGGGGCACGGTTCGCGCGGGTTCTCCATTCTGCCGGCGCTCACGTTATCGCCACGGCACGCCGGGGCGACTTGCTCGAGCGGCTCGACAGAGATTGCGGCGATCGAGTCGAAATCCTCGCCGGGGACATCACCGATGCCAAGCACCGCCAGGACTTGGTGGAGCTTGTCAGAACTCACGGGCGGCTTGACATCTTGGTCAATAACGCGGGGATTTGCGACGATGGACCGCTAGAGACGCAAACCCTCGACGAACTGCGCCGGGTCATCGAAGTGAACCTGATCAGTGTTCTCGACATGTGCCGGCTGTCTGTGCAGCTGTTGCGGGCCTCCCAATCGGCCAGCGTGATCAACGTGGCGTCGATCTTTGGCCTGGTTGCATCTGGGGGACCAATGGCTGGGTACAACGCGACCAAGGGAGCACTTATCAACCTGACCCGTCACCTGGCCGCGATGTGGGGCCCCGACGGTGTCCGTGTGAACGCGTTGGTCCCCGGCTACTTCCCGACCGACCTGACCGGGAATCTCGCCGATCCAAACTTCGCCGAATCGATCCGGGAGCGCACCTTGCTGCGACGCACGCCGGGTATCGAGGAACTCGACGGACCCCTACTGTTCCTGGCTAGCGACGCATCCAGCTACATGACTGGCCAATCACTCGTCATCGACGGCGGCTGGACTGCGATTTGACGAGCGACGCAGCCCCGTCCACCTGCGGTTTCGAGTTCTCCAGCGTTGGTCGCGTGGACGGTCAAGGGTCGGCCCAGGGCCGCGCGGACGATTGTCGCGATCGAGATCTCGTCCTGCCCCTCATCGTGAGCGTGGTGCACCCGCCAGGTTCGGTGGTGGAGTGCGCTGTGAGCCCGCCAGACGACCGGGTGGGTCGCCACGCCCACCGCCGGATGGTGACGAAAACGTTGGCCTGTCGCGTCGGGCCCACCCGACCGGCGGGAGATGGATTCACATCTGATGAGCGCGCAAAGCCGCGGCCAGAATGTCCGACTCATATGTCGCCGTCCCCGTCGCTCGGCGCACCGTTGTTGTCCCCGTCCATGTCCCCACCGTTCCCCTGTGGGATGGGACTCGGTTGGACAGTGGGCGGTGAGGTGGTCGGCGGTGACGGAGCGGTTGCGGGCGGTGAGGTGGTCGGCGGTGGCGGAGAGGTTGCGGGCGGTGAGGTGGTCGGCGGTGGTGATGCGGTCGGGGGCGTGGTCGCGACCGATGACGGAGTTGCTTTCGATGCCGGCCGCAGCGTGACCGGCGCGACGACGGGCCCTTTACTGTTGTGGGTCGCAGATCGCGCGTGCGTGCTCGACCCGAGCGTGGCGGCCAGCGCGCCACCTCCGGCTACAAGGGCTGCGACGACCAATGACGCGGTGAAATGTCTGCGTTGCACGGCTTACTCCAACGTGGCTGAGTTCTGGGGGGATGGAGAACGTACGGTGCCGAGGTTCAGGCGGATTGCGCAGCATCGGACACGTAGATCAAACACGCTGTCGACGATGTTCGTCGCCGTACCGCGCCGACCCTGGTTCGAGTATCCGCCTGTCGAGGTCACCGCTCGCGTCACAAGGCTGCTCGACACTGCTGAAACCCCAACGGCTTTGGATCGCTCACGCTGCCGAGCAGGAGTGGTGGTTCGATGTCGCTCGGTCGACGTCTGCATGTACCCGGAGTTCTCCGAAATGGACGAGTGAAGGCGGACCATGAGTTCACCAGCGCGCGGTCGACAATGCTCGGGCTGACGGGGCCCTGCCTTCCCCGTCGCGGAGCGCAAGCTGCCAAGTGGTCTGTGCGCCTCAACGGGAGACGGAAAGTCCCCAGGGGAGGACTCCCGCAGCCCGGACTACGTACGGCGTCGTCCCGACCGCGTTCGTCGAAGCCACGGGATGCCTGCAACACGATGACGTCGTGCGCCCTTGCGGGGTGGGTGGGGGGGAAGCCCCCCCGGCGGGTACCCCGGGCGCACGACGCCAGTCCCATTATTGCCTGGGGCCTATCCGTCCTTCTTGTGGGCCGAGACGGGGAGACCCGACGGCCGGAGGCCCGTAGCGAGGGTCAACGGTGCTCGGACCCCCGGAGCGTCGCGTCAACGTGCAGTCTACACCCTTGCGAACATATGTTCGGTACGCCAGGCTTCTCGCGGTGGCGGCGTCGCCGGTATCGATCCTGGCCGTACCTGGGCGCTGTTGGCGGTACGTGCCCGATCCCGAGCCGGGCAGCTACGGGCGGCTCGTGCCGTGCGGTCAGACGGTCACGTGCCTCGGGAGGTTGCCACTGCCGGACGGACGGAGAATCCGCGTCTACGCCTGCGATGACCACGCCGACCCGCTGTTGGGTCGTCGGGCGCTCACGTCGCGGCGCCGGCAAGGCTCCGATTAGCCCCGAGTTTCGATCCAGATCGCGGTTTCGGGAAGTCCCCGATCCAACTGGGTGGCAACATCGCTCCGATGGACTGGGCGAGAGTCGACCAGTGGCTCTGGGCGGTGAGGCTCTACAAGACGCGCTCGGCGGCGACCGACGCGTGCCGTGGAGGTCATGCCCGGCTGAACGGCTCTCCCGCGAAGGCGGCTGCCAAAGTTCGAGAAGGGGACCGGGTCAACGTCCGCCTCCGCGGACGAGAACGGGTCCTCGAAGTCGTGACCGCGGTTCAGAAGCGGGTTGGCGCAGCACAAGCGTCGCAGTGCTACGTCGATCACAGCCCACCGGTGCCTCCAAGAGAGGAAGTGGCGTTCGGTCGCACACCTGGAAACGGTCGTCCGACGAAGCGGGACCGTCGCCAGCTTGATCGCTTGCGCGGATGACGCATGACGTCGCGCCCCACCAGCTCTCTTGCACAGCCCAGTGCTGTCGTTCAGTGCGACCGGGCTTCGGTTCGCTCAATTCGATCTGCAATGACACGGAATTCGAAGCGGTGCCGGGTATGCTGGCAGTGAGCGGACCTCAAGAGAGCCTGTGAAGGCTCGTCTTCTACGAGGGGGATCGCATGCCCGTTCAAAGTTGCGACACCGATCTCCAAGTCGAGCGTGTCCAACAAGACGGCGTGCACGTCGTGAAGCTGCGCGGGGAAGTCGACATCGCGAATGCAGACCGGTTGCGCCGCACGCTGGTCGAGAGTCCGCTGACCGAGGTGCTCGTGGACGTCTCCGGTCTCAACTTCATTGAGGCGAGGGGCCTTGCGGCTCTCGTTGCTGCACACCGGCACTGGGTGGCTCGCGGCCTCCGGATGCGCGTTCGCGGTGCCACGCCCTTACTCAGGCGGATGCTCGACCTGACGAGGCTGACCTTCCTCCTCGATGAGGCAGTCTGATCGCCAGCGACAGGTCCGGGTACCCGCTACCACGTGGGCCAACCTAACGGCAGGGTCCCCTGCACGGCTCCGAAGTTCACTCCAGGGGGAGCTCCGATCGACGCTAGTAGCTGGGAGAAGTTCTCCCCGAAGGCGCTCGGCAGCGAGTGCTGGTCGTCGTATGTGCTCCACTCGCCGTACGATCGGGCTTCGGTGAGCCCGTTGCCGGGCGGTGCGGCCCAACCGATCTCCAAATCCGGGTAGGCGTCGACGAGTGTCCCGAGCACGGTCGAGGCGCTCACCTCTTGGCCGATCTTCACTCGCGGAATCACGTTCTCGGCGACGTACACGATGTCTCCGGTGGCGGGGCCGTCGTCAAGTTGGTACGAGATGAAGGCACCTCCCGGCCACCCGGAGTTCGTCGTGTTCAGGACCACGCCGTCACCGATGGCGTACAGCGGACCGCTCCCCGCGTAGTCGACGCCCTGATCGACGCGCTCGGGAACGAGGTTGCTGACCGCTCGGAACGGATCCTGGTAGCCGCCCGCTTCGACCGCGATGCCGACCATGGTCCGTCCGAGTTGGGCGCCGGATCCGTAGAACGGAGCTTTCCCGAATGAGAAGATCCCCCCGTCGCTCGCCACGAGCCAGTACCCCCCGCCTGTCGGAGCCGCGGCCATCCCCACGACGGGTCGAACGAGGGGCTTGCCGCCCATCGACCCGTAGAAGTGTGCGCTGCCGAGGGAGAAGATCCCCCCGTCGCTCGCCACGAGCCAGTACCCGCCGCATGTCGGCGCCGCGGCCATCCCCACGACGGGCCGCACGAGGGGCTTGCCGCCCATCGACCCGTAGAAGTGTGCGCTGCCGAACGCGAAGATCCCTCCGTCGGAGGCGACCTCCCAATAACCGCGACCTGTGGGAGCGCCGGCGATGCCGACGATCGGCCGCACGAGGGGCTTGCCGCCCATCGAGCCGTAGAAGTGAGCACTGCCGAACGCGAAGATCCCTCCGTCGGAGGCGACCTCCCAGTAACCGTGACCTGTTGGGCCGGCCGCGATTCCGACGACCGGTTCTGCGAGCGAGCGCCCGGCCATCGATCCGTAGGAGATCGCGTCACCGAGCGAGATGATGCCCCCTTGCGCTTCCGCCGCCCAGGCTCCCATGCCGTCGGGGGTCGGCGCGACCCCGACGACTGCAGACGCCGCCGGAGTCGGCGGCGTCGCGCTAACGGCCGCCCCGAATCCAAGCAGAGCCCCGGTCGAAGTCATCAGGCTGTAGCTGTGACCGAGCACGGTTGGAGGAGGCGGCGGTGATGTCGTCGCCCCCGCCGCAGCGATTCGGACGGGCGCCGAACCGAGAGCGGCTCCTGCAATCCCGACTGCGAGCGCTTCCATCGCGCACCGGAGAGCAAAGAGGTGCGTCCTCGGTCGCTTTGCGAAGGATGATTGTCGGTCCCGAACCCGAACGGTCATCTGAGCTCCTCGACGCGATCAGCAACCACGCCGCGCGACGACGTCGGGACCCACGAACAATGCACGCGACGGAGGTGTCCCCAGCCAGAAATCGCCGCACGCGGCAACGGTGTGCCCGCGCGGGGGCGCGCCGCGGCGAGTAGCGCGCGAACGACGCTTGACGCGTCACGAAGGCCGACCGAACCGGCCGCTAAACTCCCCATCCGCCGCACATAATCGCTTAACGAACATCGCCGATGCAAGTGGGTGTTGGGGCGCGCGTTTTATCCTTTGCGAGCGTGACCAGGTCCTCCCGATCTGACATTCTCGGCTGGCCTTGGAGGGCATTCGTGGCTCCCTTCTTGGAGCGCACTTGCCGGAGACCTCGCTCCGGGGATTGGATGGCGCGTCGAAGGGGCTCGGCAACGACGTGTGGATGTTCGGACTGGGCGGGATCGCCCCCGCGGTCGATGGCGTGCGCCTTACCCGTCATGTCCTGGCCGCTGCGGTCTGGGTCGGCGGCCAGATCACGATGGGCGGTTTGGTGTCTGTGGTCAAGCGCTTCAGTCCGGACGCAGTGCGCCAGGTCGCACAGACGTTCGCCCGGATGAGCTGGCGCGCCTACCTCGTACTGACGGGCACCAGGATTTGGAACGTGGCCGCAACCGAACGTGGGAAACCCGCTGCCTGGACGGCGATCCTGATCGCAAAGATTTCCGTTGTCGCACTCGCGGGGATCGCCGCAGGCGCGCACGGGAGAGCGCGCAGCCGAACGGCCCTCGCCGCATGGGGAGCGGTCACGGGTGTCTCGTCCGTCACCGCACTGGTCATGGGAGTATTCCTCGCAGGATGACGCCGGGCGCCGCCCACGAGCTCCTCACCGTCGGACACGGAACGCTGTCGCAATCCGGATTCATCGATCTTCTCGAGGCTGCCACAGTGGAGTTGCTGGTCGATGTCCGGAGCGCACCCGGAAGTCGTCGACACCCGCAGTTTCGGCGGGAAGCCATGGAGGTCTGGGTTCCCCAAGCAGGCATCGGCTACCGCTGGGAACCGCGACTCGGAGGCTTCCGTCGTGCCCGGCCAGGATCGCGCAACGTGGCATTGGTCAATCCGTCCTTCCGCGGATACGCCGACCACATGGAGGAGGAGGACTTCACTCAATCTCTCGGTGAGCTCATCGCGCTCGCGTGGGATCGCCGGACCACGGTCATGTGCTCTGAAGCCGTGTGGTGGCGCTGCCATCGGCGCTTGATCGCTGATGCGGCGACGCTTCTGTGCGGTGCTCGAGTTCGCCATCTTGCCCACGACGGCAGGTTGTCAGACCACCGGCCTACCGACGGGGTCCGGATCGTCGGGAGTCACCTCCGTTACGACGCGGGCCAAGAACCTCTTCTCGAGCCAGACCCACCGGCGGACGCGGCAACGTAGCTTTCGCTGCCAGGGGTGCGATCGAAGACCCCCGGTGCCTCGATCGGAACGAAGGGGCCGTTCGCCCGATGATTGAGGTGCGACCCGATCGTTGCGTCTTCAACAGCCAGGGCGACGCCGTTAAGCTGGGGAACGGAGCGCCGGGAAGCCTGGTCGGCAACGATCGATCTGATCGACTGTCTTGTGAAAGAGGGCCGGCCATGCGCTCATCTCGACCGAGGGAATCCGCAGGGCCAGCGCGCCAAGGTGGCCCCAGTTGCGTTCGCGAACCGGTCACCCGGGCGCCGTCCCCACAAATCGTTCTCGTTCCGGGTCCGGCGTTCAACGAAACGGAACGCGGGTGAGCACGTCCGTCGCCGCGGTGGGGTTCTTCGCCGGTGCGGCGATCAGCCTCAGCGCCAGTTGGCTGCTCGTGTCACGCATCGAGCGTGCGGGGGCTCGCTTCCACCTTTCCGAAGCGCTCCTGGGCCTCCTCTCCGCCCTCGCTGCGGACGCTCCCGAGATCACCTCGGCGGTGACCGCACTCTCCGGGCACCAGGGCGCGGTCGGCGCGGGAGTCGTCATCGGATCGAACGTCTTCAACCTCGCGGCGCTCATCGGTCTGGGAGCCGTTGTCGCACGTCGGATCCCGCTGCTTCGCCGGGCGGTGCTCCTCCAGGGTGCGATCGCGCTGTGGATCGCTCTGTTATGCCTGGTCCTCGTCATCCGGGTGATGCCGGCCGCAGCGGCGGTGGGCCTCGCGGCAGCCGTGATGGTGCCATATGTGACGATCGCCGCCGCGAGCCACACCCGCTGGTGGCACCGGCCGCACGCGTCCCCGATGCGGCGTTGGCTGGAGCGAGCCATCGCGGAGGAAGAGATCGAGATCGGCGGCGACCCGGGTGTGCCACCCGCGCGCCGGGCCGACGCGCTCGTCGGAGCATTGTCCCTCGTCGTCGTGGTCGTGGCGAGCATCGTGATGGAGCATGCGGCCTCGTCTCTCGGTCGGCGGGTCCATGCACCCGGGATCGTGGTCGGAGGAATCGTGCTTGCCGCCGTGACGAGCCTGCCCAATGCGGTTGCGGCCATCTACTGGGCGAAACGGGGTCGTGGAACCGCGACGCTGAGTACCGCGCTCAACAGCAACGCGCTAAACGTCACGATCGGCTTCTTCGTCCCGGCGGCAATTGTCGGGATCGGCGCCGGTTCCGGCGGCGAGACCCTGGTCGCGTCGTGGTACGTGGGGCTGACCGTGCTCGCGCTGGCGGTCGCCTATGTCCGACGGGAAGTCGACCGCGTCACGGGATGGGTGATCGTTGGCTGCTACGCCGTGTTCGTCGGGACCCTCCTGGCGGTCGGCTGACGCCGACGTCTGGGGTCGTCACTCGTGCTCGGCGAGGCGAGTAGCCGCCGCAGCGATCGACATGGCGCCGAGCGAGATGGCGCGCTCGTCGATCGAAAACGACGGGCTGTGGTGCATGCCTGACCCTTCCTGAGCCGCGCCGACGAAGAGATAGCAGCCGGGGACCCGGTCGAGGAGGACGGAGACGTCGTCGGACGCGGGAACCGGCGAAGGCATCGAGGCGACCATCACATCGGGTACTGCCCGCGCCACAGCGTCGAGCGCGCGTTCGCTGCAGCTCTCCTCGTTGCGGACCGGACCGGTTGCAAAGACCACGCGAATCGCAACCGAGACGTCGAAGTCGGTCGCGACGTCCTCGGTGATCGCTGTGAGGCGCCGCAAAGCCTCATCTCGTTGGGATGCCTCGAACCATCGAAGCGTCGCCGCCAGAACGGCCGTCCTGGGCACGACGTTGGGGGCGGAGCCGGCATTCAGCATGCCCGGACTGCACACGCAAGCGGTCCCCTCCGACTCCATACCCTCGACGGCGGTGTGCAGGAGGGTGGCGATGTGCGACGCGGCGAGTACGACGTTGCCCTGTCGAGGTTGTAGTGCGCCATGTCCACCACTTCCCGTCACGGTGATCTCGACCCCGCAGCCTCCGGCCATGAGGATGCCGGGGCGAGTGAGAACGGAACCGGTCGGGACGGTCGTGACGACGTGCATGGCGATCGCGGCGTCGGGCGTGATCTCGTCGAAGAGCCCGCCGTCGACCATTGCCTGGGCACCCGAGATGCGCTCCTCGGCGGGCTGGAAGACGAACAGGTACCGACCGGGCAGGCTCTCGCGGAGCTCACCCAAGGCTCCAGCCACTCCGAGGAGCGCCGCGGTGTGCGCGTCGTGACCGCACGCGTGCATGCGCCCCTCGACCGTCGAGGCGAACGGGAGCCTGAGCTCCTCCAGGACCGGGAGGGCGTCGATGTCGGCCCGCAGGAGCACGGTCCTCCCCGGTCGCTTGCCCTCGAGCATTGCCACGGCACCCGTCGGGGTCGGACATGGCCACTCCGAGAGACCGAGTCCGGAGAGCCGGCTGTTCACGAACGCGGTCGTTTCGATCTCTTCGAAGGACAATTCCGGATTGGCGTGGAGGTGCCGGCGGACGTCGATCATGTCGTCGGTTCGATGTGCCACCGCGGAGACGACCGCCTGTTCGAGCCGGTCGGGCTCGCCCCGATGGAGTGAGTGCACCGGACTCCGCGCCCGCCCTCAGGATGACCAGCGGCCGCGCCGGACCATGTCGCCCTCGGGTTTGCGCCTGGCGCTCAGGTCACGCGGCGGCTCGTCCGGCTGGCCCACCGTGATGGCGCCGATCGGGTGGAACTCGTCGGGGATGCCGAAGGCCTTCCGGACGGCGTCGAGACGTGTCTTCGGGATCCCGAAGAAGCATGAGCCCAGGCCGAGGTCGACCGCGCTGAGGAGAATGAGGAGGCTCGCGAACCCCGTGTCGATGTCCCAGTAGGGCGAGGGCCACCAGGCGTCGGATCGATCGGTGAACCCCTTGTCGGCCTGCGCGTAACGGTCCAGGTAGGCGGACTTGTTCGAGCAGGGCACGATGACGAGTGGGGCATCGAAGGTTGCGGCGAACCACTTGTCGGCGTCCTCTTCGGGCGTAGCGGCGGTCCGGAAGCGGGCGATGTCATCCGGATCGTCGAGGACGAGGAGGCCGTAGCCCTGCGAAAAGCCCGCGGAGGGCGCATGGAGCGCGTTGGCGAGGAGGGTGTCGAGGGCGTCCCGGGAAACGGGCGCACCACGCCGATACCGGCGCACCATGCGCCGCCGGCGGACGACGTCGCCGAACTCCACAGCGGACGAGATTAGACCTGCGGAAGAAGCGATCCACTCGGAACCCTCTGCTGTCGGGTCGACGATTCCCGCGATGAGGCCCGCCGTGCAGGCGAAGCCAGAGGACGTCGCAAAGGGAGAGGCGGTCGAGGGCCGCTGTGCACAACGCCCCCTCGGCGTGGTGCAATGACGGATCGTGGTGGCCGGTCGCGACGCCCGTTCCGACGCGCCCGGCGAACCCTCCCGGTGGCTGGACAATGTCCGGCGTGGCCTCCGAGTGGATCTTGACCCACGCGCGGCCCAGCCCTCCCGCTGGCGGCTCACCGTTGCCACGGTCGCCGCCCTCGTCCTCTCTCTCGCTCTCGACGAGGTGGCGGTGCACCTTGCGAGGGCGAACTTCCCGACAACCCGTCACTTCTCGCACTTCCGCCCAGCGGACTATGCCTCACTGACCGTCATCGGCGTGCTCGTCGGATGCGGAGCATGGTCGGTCGTCACCCGTGTCACGTCAGCGCCGCGCTGGCTCTTCTTCCGCTTGGTCGTGCTTGGGACGGTCCTTTTGTGGATCCCCGACGGTGTGCTGCTCTCACGCGGGGAGGCGACGAAGGGCGTTGCGGTCCTCATGGGTCTGCACCTCGCGATCGCCCTCGTGACGTACAACCTGCTCGTCCACCTCGCCCCGGTGCGGGAGGACTCGCGCGAGCACGCTACTCATGGCAATCCGGCGCTTTCGGAACGCACCGTGCGGCACATCTGGACCGCGATGGGCGCCGTCGTCGGCATCGATCTCGTGCTCGGGATCGCGACGATCGTGACCGTCCCCTTCAGACGTCCAAATGCACTCTTCCCGGTGCGTGGAGCGTGGGTCTACGGCGCGCATGGAGCCCTCGGGCTTGTCCTCGGCGCGGGAGCTGTCGCGGTGCTCGTGCTCTCGCCCTTGGCCGGACGAATGGCGCGAATCGGGGCAGCGATGGGCGCGGTCGGGACGGCGATCGGACTCGGCGGAGGAGTGTTCGCGCTCTTCCAGGCAACCCGTCTTCTGGCCATGGGCGTGATGCTCGTCGGTGCGGTCGTTGCGGGAATTGGCTACCTTGTGCCGGCACTTGAGGCGATGGGAAAGGCGGAGGCAGCTCGGGCCGAGGCGGCGCGCGCAGAGCGCTCGCGGGCCGAAGAGGCGCGGACTCGCGTCCCTGGGACGAACGGCAAGCGGGAGTGAGCGGCTCAGACGAGGCGGCGCCCCCAGGCATGCAGACCCGCATGGCCGGTCCTGATGACGCCGACGCGATCGCCCGATTCGTTGTCGTCAATTGGCGCGACGCGTATGAGGGTGTCGTCGCCTCGGAATTCCTCCAAGGCCCCGCGGCTGACGATCGCGAAGATCGGTGGCGGGGCCGGGTGGGTTCCGGTCGGAGGAAGGTCGCAATCGCGGTACCGAGGGCCGGCCCCGGTTGCGGGGTGCTCCCCTTCCCGTCGGACGAGGTGGCCTCGTCGCCCGAGCCTGCCGGGATCGTCGGTCTTGTGGCTTGGAAGGCTCATCTCCGTCTCCCTCCCGAAGCACCTCCCCTGGAGCTTGCAAGCCTGTATGTCAAGCGGGGGTGGTGGGGTTCGGGTCTTGGAGGGTGGCTGCTCGAGTTCGCCTTGCGCGGAGAGTCGGCGCATCTTTGGGTCTTCGAAGAGAACCGACGGGCCCGCCGCTTCTACGAGAAACACGGATTCCGCCCGGACGGTCGTCGACAGCTTGACGGGCGCACCGGGGTGTGGGAATACCGCTACGTGCGTGATCGGGCAGCGCGGGAGCTCGTCATATGAACTGGCATCCCGAACCAACGACCTGTCGGTCGAGGCCAAAGGCTGGCGTCTCGACGAGACCGCCCGTGACTTGAAGCTGGGCGGGGGGCTTAGTTACGGACGCCACCGGCACGAACAACCGAGATGCCGCACTGAATCCGCCGGAGCCTCACACGTTGACGCCCTCAGTGAGTCTCTATCCGGAAGGCCGCGTTCGAAACGGACCTGCAAGCAGGCCTAAGACGTCCTGAAGAACGCGATTGGTCGCGACACGTTCCATCCCGATCCGACGCCGAACGAACGCTTGCACGCCGCGTCGGCCGCGCGAAAGGGTTTCCGGGTCCCGCACTGGTTCGCTGATAGGCGTTATGCTGCCCGGCGATAGGCGGTCCGGCGGTCGCGCTGGGAGGGCAGCCGTCGGCCGTTGGTGGCCAACAGTATCGAGCGGGTGATGCTTCGCCCGGGAGGGGACACCATGGCAACGGAAACGACCCAGGCGACCATCCAACCGGTGGACAAGGGCTTCCAGCGGTCAATGGGGCTCATCGGCGCGACGTGGGCGTCGGAGACTTCGATCATCGGCTCGGGATGGCTGTTCGGCGCGTTCTACGCCTCAGTCGCAGCCGGTCCGGCAGCCCTGATCGGGTGGCTAATCGGCGGCGTCGCGATCATCATCCTCGCGCTCTGCCACGCTGAGCTCGGTGGGATGTTCCCCGTCTCGGGCGGCACCGCCAGGTTCCCGCACTTCGCGTTCGGAGGCACCGCGGGGACCGCCTTCGGGTTCTTCTCGTGGCTGCAAGCAGTCACGGTCGCCCCGGTCGAGTGCTTCGCCGTGTTCGAGTACCTCTCGTACTACGACCACGGGCTGTACAACTCCACAAAGGGCCTTGTGACCGGTGCGGGGTTCGTGCTGACGATCGTGCTCATGGCGATCTTCACTGCGGTGAACTTCCTCGCGATGCGGATCTTCACCCGGGTGAACGAAGTCATCACCTGGTGGAAGGTCGCCATTCCGGTCTTCGCCATCATCGTGCTGTTCACCAAGTTCCACGGCGCCAACTTCGACCTGAAGTCCGCTGGCGGGTTCATGCCCTTTGGGATAAAGGCGGTCTTCGCCGCGATCCCCTCGTCAGGCATCGTCTTTGCCTATCTCGGGTTCGAGCAGGCGGACCAACTGGCTGCCGAGGTGAAGAACCCGCAGCGGAACCTGCCCCGGGCGATCATCATCTCGATCATGATCGGGACGCTGATCTACTGCCTGCTTCAGGTCGTGTTCACCGCCGCGATCCCTGCGAGCGCACTGCACGGCGGTTGGGCGGGGCTCGCGAAGAACCCGGCGATCAGCGCAGGTCCCTTTGCCGGGCTGGCTGGCCTCGTTGCTTTCGCGTGGCTCGCCCACCTTCTTCGAGTGGACGCCTTCATCTCGCCGGCCGGGACCGGGAACATGTACGTCACCTCGACGTCGCGCATCGGGTACGGGCTTGGCCGAAACAGGTACTTCCCGCCGGCGTTCACGAAGTTGGACAAGCGGGGCATCCCCTGGGTCAGCCTGATCGTCGCCTTCCTCCTCGGGCTGGTCTTCCTCCTGCCGTTCCCGAGCTGGCACGCGCTGGTGACATTGGTGACGCTTATTTCCGTGATGATGTACTGCGGCGCGCCGCTCTCGATGGGCGCCTTCAGAAGGCGGCTGCCGGACATCCACCGGCCGTACCGCATGTGGGGCGCTTCCGTACTCGGTCCTGTTGCGTTCATGATCGCCAACCTGCTCGTCTACTGGGCGGGGTACGGATCCCTCTTGAAGTTCTACATTTGTCTGGCCATCGGGTACATCCTGATCGGCGGGTTCATGTTGTTCGACAAGACACGGCCGCTGTTGGAGTGGCGGTCGGCCATCTGGCTCCCCGCCTGGCTGATCGGGTTGGGGCTGATCTCATGGCAGGGACAGTACACAGGCTCTTCGACCTGGTTCACCGTGACCGCGACCCACAACATCCCGTTCTGGGCAGACATGGGAACCGTCGCTGGCTTCGCGCTGTTCATCTACATCTGGGCGCAGTTCTCGGCGGCGCCGAGAGCTGACATGGAGGCACTCATCGGGCGACAGTCCGCCGAGCAGACGGACATGGACCGGGATCCCAACCTGGTGGTCTGACACCTGACTCGGCGCCGCCGCACGTCTTGGTGATGGTGCGCAGGCCCGGTTTCGGCGGAAACCCCCTCCGCTCGTGCCGCTCCACCATTGGGGCGTCGTGAAGACGAGCCGTCGACGGTAGGCACAACCAGGACGCGCTCATACAGTCCGCCCCGCCGCGTGATGCGGAGTCCGAGCTCGGCTGTCAGCCGACGCCAGAGCCCCCGCGCTCGAGGTGCATGAGCTACCCGGCCCCCTACTCGCAGCGGACGCTCCTTGATTGAAAACCCGCCGCTGGATCCACACCCTCGACAAGGGCGGGACTCCCCGCGCGTCGCTCGGCAGTCGGAGTGCTTTCATCGCGAGCGCATGGCGCACAGATAAGAAAATTCCGGTGACGCCATGCAATCGTGCGCGGAGCCGCTTCGAAGGTCAGTCGGGGCCGTTCTCACCTTCGTCGCTGTCCGACCCGGTACGCGCGCGAAGCCAGTCCGAGAACTGCCGTCCGAGACGCTGGACGTCGCCGGCCGTACGGTCGAGGAATGCGGAGAACTTCGCCCGGTACGACGCGACGGCGGCGTCGAACTCCTCCGAGGGTGGCGGCTCCTGGCCCCGCCGCGGGTAGGAGCCCGACCGGATTCGGTCGTACTCTCCGCTCTGGACCCAGGACATGAGTTGCCGGACCCGGCGGACGGCGAAGGGATGGGACAACCTGAGTTCCGCCCAGAACCGCGCATTGCGGGCGAAGATGTCGTCCTCTTCGTGGTAGTCGTTCGCCTGCTTCAAGAAGGCCTCGAAGTTCATCCCCTTGAGCGCACCGCCGGCGAGGCGCATGAACACCCGGCACGGGTCGAGCGGGTCGGCGCGAACCAGTGCGGCCGCGCGGTCGGCTGAGAGCTCAGCCGCCCGCGCCCACTCCAACAGTGCGTAGTACATCGCGCGCACTGGCAGGCCGAGCAGAAGCGACTTGGGGAGCGCGCCGCTGGCAAAGTCTCTCAGGAGCACGAGCGCGGTCGTGTAGTAGTAGTGCTCGGAGAGCACGTGCGCCGCCTCGTGCGCGAGGACGGTCTGGACCTCTTCGATGGTGTACCCCGAGATCAACGACGAGTTGACCAAGACGATCGGCTTGTTCGCGCCGATCGTCAGGGCATTCACCTCCGCCTGGTTGTAGACGTAGAGGTCCGGCACGTAGGGAAGATCGAGAATCGTGGCCGCCTGTACGTACCAGCGCCACACATCTTCGATCTGCTCAGGCCCGAGCTTGATGGCATTGCCGAGCACGATTTGGCGCATCCGCTTCTCGTGGCCGAGATCGATCAGCCGCTTGATGACGGTGTCGAGCAGGGGCACCGCGTGCAGCGCCGAGGTCGCGGCTCGGTCGGCGGGGTGTTCGTACGCCTTGGGGCTGATCTGCTCGTAGCGGTACGACGTCTCGATCGTCACCGCTCCTCCCTCCTGTCGGGGCCCGGTCGCCGAGCGTAGTGCCTGCTCCCTGGCCGGCCGTTGGCGGCCGGCCGCCCCGAGAGCGGGCATGATCAGAGGATGGACGCGTCATCCGAACTTCGAGCGGTCGCGCCTGTGGCTCGGGGTTCCACCGAGAGGATGCCGGCGTCGGCCCGGTCCCTCGTCCGGACGCTGTCCCTTGCCGTCCTCCTCGAGTGGGCGGGCGCCGGCGCGATCCTCCCGCTGCTTCCGCTCTGGGTCCGCCAACGCGGAGGCTCGGACACCGTCGTCGGGGTCGTGATGGCCTCGTACTTTGCCGCCGCCTTTGTCTTCCAGTACGGGTCCGGGCGCGTGTCGGACCGCCTCGGTCGGCTCCCTGTGCTGATCGGCGGTCTCTCCGTCTACGCCGGCGCCAGCCTGCTCTTCCTGCTTCCCGTCCCAGCCGTCTACGACGCCATCTTCCGGGGGCTCCAGGGTGCCGGAGCGGGCGCCTCGACGGTCGCGTCGCTCTCGATGATCTCCCACGCCGTCCCGCTCTCGTTCCGGGGCAGGTCGTCCGGGCGCATCTACGGTGCGCAGCTTGGTGGGCTGGCCATCGGCCCGGTATTGGGGAGCGTCGCTGGCGTCGGCGCCATGCGCTGGCTGTTCGTGGCCGGCGCCGCCGCGGCACTCGGAGCTGCCGTATGGGTGATGGCGACGGGAACCGCGAGACAGGAGGGCACGAGCAGTACGCCCACGGTGCGGGTCGCGCCGGAGGAAGGGGCGGCTCCGGTGGTCGGGCTCCATTCCGACGCGTCTGCGACCGCAGCCGACGTCGCACGCCAAGCGGTGGCCGGGGCCTTGCTCGCTTCTGCCGCGATCGGAGTCGCGACCGGGGTCTACGAGGCCTGCTGGACGCTGCTCATGACTCGTCACGGCGCAGCAGGATGGCAGGTGGGGGTGAGCTGGACCCTCTTCGCCGTCCCCTTCGCCGCGCTCTCCCGGCCAGCCGGGTGGCTCGCCGACCATTTCGACCGACGAGTACTCGCCGTGGGTTCGCTTCTGTGGTCGGTTGGGTTCCTCGCGACGTATCCCTTCCTCCCTGGCTATGTGATCCTCATGGTCCTCGGGGTGTTCGAGTCGTTCGGCTTCGCGCTCACGCTCCCGGCCTGTCAGTCGCTGCTCGGGGAAGGGACCGCCCCGGAGCGGCACGGGCATGTCCAGGGCCTCTTCGCCGCGAGCCAGACCGGGACGACCGCCCTCGCGGCGGCTGCTGCAGGCGCGCTCTTCTCGGTTGCGCCCTTCGTGCCGTTCGCCATCGCCGCCGGCTGCTGCACCGTGTTGTCGATTGCCGTGGCGTCGATCTGGCGCCGTGTGCCGGGGCGGGTGACGCACGCGGTTGGCCCGACCCTTGCGGCCGGCGATCGGTGAGCGCAACGGGCAGGCGGACGGGCGCCGGGTTCCGTCCGTCGGCTACGAAGGGAACCTGGACCACCGGCGAGAGGACATGCACGTGAGCGACCACGCACTGACGGGAGCCGATCTTTGGGCTGCGGTCGACGGACATTTCGCGGACACGCTGCTGCCGCATGACCCGGCCCTCGAAGAGACGCTCAAGAGCGAAGACGAAGAGGGGTTGCCGGCGATCAACGTGTCGGCCCCCCAAGGGATGCTCCTTCACCTCCTCACGAAGACGGTGCGGGCCCGCGCGGTCCTCGAGCTCGGCACGCTGGCGGGCTACAGCACGATCTGGATGGCCCGTGCTCTCGAGCCCGGCGGCAGGGTGGTGACGCTCGAGCTCGACCCGCACCATGCGGAGGTCGCCGGTCGGAACCTCGAGGCCGCCGGCGTCGCGGGCGTGGTCGACCTCCGGGTCGGGTCAGCGCTCGACCTGCTCGAGAAGATCGCCGATGAGGGCCTGTCCCCCTTCGACCTCGTCTTCATCGACGCGAACAAGGAGAGCTATCCCGAGTACGTTCGCTGGGCGCTGCGTCTGACGCGGCCGGGTTCGCTGATCGTCGTCGACAACGTGGTGCGCGGCGGCCGCGTGATCGACGCCGCAGAAGAGAGCCCGCTCATCAGGGGGATCCGTGAAGCGCTCGACATTCTCGGCACCTCGCCCGGCGTGATCGCGACCGCCATCCAGACGGTCGGCACCAAGGGCTACGACGGCTTCGCAGTGGCGCTCGTCACGGGCTGAGGCCCAGCCGATCCCGCTGCGCCGGCGAGTCGTGGTTCCCCGGCGCCGATCCGTGATGCCCACCGGTCCTCGATGCGCGCGTAACGCCACACCACGAAGGCCACCACCCAGGTGAGGACGAAGAGTGCCGCGATCGCAAGGCCTGCCGTGTTGACGTTGAGGTGGGCGACCGCCCCCCACGGTGCGCCCCGCAGGTGCAGTTCGTTCGCAAAGAGGCCGAGGAGCTCGATCGTGCCGACGAGGAGCGCGACGCCGACGGAGAGCGCCGTGATCACGAGGTTGTAGTACACCTTGCGGACCGGGGTGGAGAACGCCCAGCTGTAGGCGAAGTTCATGAAACACCCGTCGATGGTGTCGAAGAGCGTCATTCCGCCGGCGAAGAGCAGCGGCAGCGAGAGCACGGCCCAGAGCGGGAGACCGCTCGCGACGGCGGTGCCGGACACGACGAGCAGTGCGACCTCGGTCGCGGTGTCGAAGCCCAGTCCGAACAGGACACCGACCGGGTACATCTTCCACGGCGCGTCGATCCGGCGGGCGAGCGGCCCGAAGAAGCGGTTCATGAGGCCGCGCTGAGCCAGCTGGCGCTCGAGTTCCGCTTCGTCGTAGCTGCCGTGGCGCATCGCGATGAAGGCCCGGACGATCGAGACGAGGATCACGACGTTCAACGCGGCGATGAGGTACAAGAAGCCGCCGGACACGCCCGTACCGACGACGCTCGAGAGGTGGTGCAGGGTGGAGCCGCCGTTGCGAACCTGACGGTCGAGGACGCGAACGCCCGCCCCGAGCGCGACCGCGAGGACGAAGACGATCGTCGAGTGCCCGAGCGCGAAGAAGAAGCCGACCGAAAGGGGCCGCTTCCCGTCACGCATGAGTGAGCGCGTGGTGTTGTCGATCGCCGAGATGTGGTCCGCGTCGAACGCATGGCGCATCCCCAGCATGAGCGCGAGGAATCCCGTGCCCACCCCGAAGACCTCTGCGTGACCGATGCGGAAGCGGTGGGGGGCCGCGGCGAGGAGAAGGGCCGCGCCGACGGCGAGCAGGCCAACGATGCAGAGGCCCATGCCGCCCACCTTCAGGCGCTCCCCCCGGCTGAGGCTGGCGAAGGCCCGGCGCAACCTCGTCACATGCGCACTCTACCCAAGAGCGAACCGTTCGCAATAGTGACCTCGCTGCGCTGCACCGCGGGACCGAACGGGATGATCTCGAGCATGGACCGCTCTGACCGCGCCCTTCGTTACCCTTGACCCCATGCGGCTCTCCATCCTCCGGACGATGGCGATCTCTGCGTCACGAGGCCGCAAGAGGGAGTCTCCGACCAGTGCGGGTGGCCGATGACCGGACCGCCCGGACGGGCGGCTCCTGCTCCGCCGCGGGGTCCGGCAGGCTTGGAGCCTGAACCGAAGGGGTCCGTCGTCGGGCTCGGCGCCGAGGCGCCGACCTCGGTGGACGAGGTGCTCGCCTTGCTACGGGCGTACGGCGGCCGGGCGACCGCATCGCGGCGGGTCCTCCTCGAGGTGCTCTTCGAGGAGGACCCCCACGAGCACCGCTCGGTCGAGGACCTCGCTGCCGCCGTGCAGGCGCGCGCTCCAGACGTCCACCTCTCGACGATCTATCGGAACCTCGAGGAACTCGAGCGGCTCGGCGTGATCGTCCATACGCACCTCGGACACGGACCGGCCACGTACCAGCTCGCGACCGGCGCACACGCGCACCTGATCTGCGCGAGGTGTGGTCAGCGGATCGAGGCACCCGACGATCTCTTCGCCGGGCTCGCCCAGGAGGCGGCGCGCCGCTTCGGCTTCGTCGTCGACCCTCGCCACTTCGCCATCCTCGGCCGCTGTGCTGCGTGCGCCGGTTCGGACACCACTCCTTCGTAGCCTGCCGTCCGTGTCGTCGGCACTCGCCGACACCCGGGGCCTGCGTCTCTTTGGAGATGTGCTCGGGCCCGCAGAGTGGGGCATGCTGAGTCCTAGGCAAGAGCCGGTCACGGGAGGTGAGCGAGGGTGGCGAGGTTGTACGTGGCGCTGATCGGCCTGACGTTCGTCTTCGCGGCCGCGATGTCCTTCGCGACGCTCGCCGTTTACGACCTCACCTGGTGGCCCGGGGCCGTAGCCGGTGGCATCATGCTGGTCTTCCTCGCCGCCTCCCGCGCTGTTATCCCTGGACCTCTGCGAACGCTTTCAGGCGGTTACCGAAAGACCGCGCGCGCGGCGGTCGTGCTGTTCAGCTCGATCTGGGGGCTCGAGTTCTTCACCATGGCCCTCATCACCTGGAGCCTCGGCAAGCGCGCGCTCCCGTTGAGCGTCGGAGCAGGGAACGGTTACCTCACCCTCGGCCTCCTCATCTTCCTCGGGTTGGCCGGCATGGGCATTACCGGTGTCCTCGCGATGACCGCGTACTTCCTCTACGTGCGGAACCAGTCGATTGTCGCTCCCTCCCGGCTCGGGGAGCGGATCCGCGAGGGTGAGCACGGCGAGGCGATTCTCGGGCACCACTGAGGCGACAGCTCGCAGAGTCGGACAGCGGGTCGCGTCCAGTCAGGGTCGAGTCAGTCGCAGCAACTGTCGCGCCAGCCGCATCCCATGCATCGGTAATGGGCGTGCTCGGGCGTGAGCTCGCCGTCGCACATCGGGCACCAAGCGAAGGTGGCGTGCGGGGGACGGAACGGCCCGCGCGTCCCGGTTGTCGCGTCCGTTTCTGGTACGGCAGTGGTCGTCATATGGTCAGTCTTCCCTTCGCCGTCGCCCCGGCGGGGGATCCCCCTGCACGTGGGACGGTCTCGCTATTCGTGAAACGCCGGACCCCTCTCGGAGGAAGCGGCCCGCGCTCCTCAAGGCCGCTGGCAAAAGAGGTGCCATCCCGCGGACGCCCACGCCGCCAACGCGATGCCTCTCCCGGCCCACGAGCCCAGGAAGGCCCGTGCGACCCCAACGAAGCTCGGCACGCCCGGGACGGTGGCACCGGCCAAGGCCAAGACCAACCAGGCCGCGCCGATGACTGCCCAGACCACGGCACCCGTCGTCATTGACCCACCCTTCGACGTCGGTTCCCCGGACTGCAAGCCGGGCCTTCACGATCGGTGTGGGCTCCACCTGGAAACGCGTCGCGCTGCTCATGGGGCCGTCGACGCGCACCGACCGCGAGGTAGCCGCCGAGCCCGACCCACGCAGCGAAAACGAGGGCGCGTCCCCACATCCGGTCGGTCGCGCCGCCGAACAGGCGACTCAGCGTCGGCAGCTCGTGCGCCTCGTGGACGAAGCTGTTCAGGTCCCAGCCGATCGTCGCGGCGACGAGCGCGACCCAGACGACGGTCCCGATGACTGCGGTGAGGGGCGGCCCCGCGACAGCACGTGGGCGCCAGCCTGCGACGACGGCAGCCGCACGACGGGCCCAGCCGGTGCTCGTCGTGCGCTGACGGCCGCGCCCGACCAGTGCGCTCAGGATGACCGTCACCCCGATCACCGATCCGACGCTCCAACGCGAGGGTGCGGAGAATCGCTGGAGCGTCCCCTCCCACGCGATCAGCGCAAGGATGAGCACAAGACCCAGGACACGCGGTCCGGTCCGGGCGACAAAGCCCCGCCGCGGCGGCGGGTACTCGGTCCGGGACGGCGCGACCATCGGACGACAGCCTACGTAGCGACGCTGTTGACGAAATTTTTACGCAACTTCGACGAGCCGTGACAACCGTTTGACGCTCGGACGATCAGGCTTATCGGCATGGGTGATCTCCTGGTGGTGCTCGGCACGCTGGCCTTTGTCGTCGCCATGCTCGGCTTGATCTGGGCGTTGGAGCGCGTATGAGCCCCGTTCAAGCACTCCTGCTCGCGGTCTCGATCGCCGTCTTCGCCTACCTGGGCTTCGCGCTCTTCAAGCCCGAGTGGTTCTGAATTGGAGCGTGGACCGGTGAACTTCTTCTGGACCATCGTGGCGCTGGTCGTGCTCCTGGGCATCGCCTGGCGCTTCCTCGGTCAGTACATGGTGGCGGTCTACGAGACACGCGTGCACTTCCTCGGGTTCATCGAGCGCCCGATCTACGCCATCTTGGGCACCGGGCCGGACCGTGAGCAGACCTGGAAGCGCTATGCCCAATCACTGATCATCTTCTCCGGGGCGGCGATCTTCGCGACCTACCTCATCATCAGGGTCCAAGGGTCGTTCTTCTTCAACCCCCAGCACCTCGGCGCCGTACCGCCTGGGCTTGCGTTCAACACCGCGGTCTCATTCACGACCAACACCAACTGGCAGAACTACGCGGGCGAGGCGACGATGTCCTACCTCTCGCAAATGGCCGCGTTGACCATGCAGCAGTTCGTCTCGGCCGCGGTGGGGATCTCCGTCGCCATCGCTCTCATTAGGGGGTTCGCCCGCAGAGGCTCGGCCACCATCGGCAACTTCTGGGTCGACACCGTCCGCGGGATGCTCTACATCCTGCTCCCCATCGCGTTCGTCGCGGGCATCGTCTTCGTCGCCCAGGGAGCGGTCCAGACCCTCGGCGGCCCCGCGCACGTCAAGGACGCGCTGAACGGGGTGTCCCAGACGATCGCACTAGGCCCGGTCGCGTTCATGGAGGCCATCAAGCAACTCGGGACCAACGGCGGCGGCTTCTTCAACACGAATGGCGCCAACCCCTTCGAGAATCCGACGGGTCTCACGAACCTCCTCTCGTTCGTGCTCCTGCTCTCGATCCCGTTCTCCCTCACCTACGTGTTCGGCAAGATGGTGGGCGCCCTCCGGCAAGGTGTCGCGGTGCTCACGGCGATGGTGCTCATCTTCGGCGTCTGGGTCGGTTTCACCTCCTATGCCGAACACCAGGGGAACCCGGCCGTCGCCGCCGCCGGGGTCACGAGCCAGCCCACCGGCAACATGGAGGGAAAGGAAGCCCGTTTCGGCGCCACGAGCTCCGCGTTGTACGACGTCTCGTCGACCCAGACCTCGACCGGCTCGGTCGACGGGTCCAACGACTCGTACACGCCGATCGGAGGGTTCGGCCTGCTGACCGGGATGATGCTCGGGGAGGTGACCCCCGGCGGTGTGGGCAGCGGGCTCTACACGATCCTTCTCTTCGCGATCGTCGCGGTCTTCATCGGTGGATTGATGATCGGGCGAACGCCCGAGTACCTGGGCAAGAAGATCCAGGCACGCGAAGTGAAGTTGTCCGGGTTCGGGATCCTCGTCATGCCGATCGTAGTCCTGGTGCTCACCGCGATCGCCGTGTCCATCCACGCGGGTCGGGCGGGCCCACTCAACGGGGTCCCCCACGGATTCGCCGAGATCCTCTACGCCTTCACGTCCCAGACGAACAACAACGGTTCGGCGTTCGCAGGACTGACAGGGAACCACGCGTTCTACAACGTCGTGGGCGCGGTCGCCATGCTGCTCGGGCGTTTCGCGATCATCGTCCCCTGCCTCGCCCTCGCCGGGGCCCTGGCCGCGAAGAACGTCGTCGCTGCCTCCGTCGGCACTTTCAGGACGGACACGACGATGTTCGTGGGGCTCGTCATCGGTGTGATCATCATCGTCGGCGGACTCACCTTCTTCCCGGCGGTCGCGCTCGGTCCGATCGCCGAGGACCTGAGCCACAAGTTCTATTCCGTCGTGCCCGTCGTCTCGCAGCTCGGGCACCTAGTCGGCTGGGGAGGGTCACCATGACCGGCGTCACGGTTGCTCCCGACGTCACGCCCACCGGAGGTCCCGCCCCGAGCCCGTCTCAGGGGACCGCGGCCCGCGGGGTGGCCGGGAAGCGGGGCCTCTTCGACCGCGAGATCCTGCGATACGCCGCGGTCGAGTCCATCAAGAAGCTCGATCCCAGGGTGCAGGTGAAGAACCCGGTGATGTTCGTGGTGCTGGTGGGCACCGTCGTGACCCTCGTCGAGTCGGTCGCGCACCCGACGCTCTTCTCATGGTCGATCACGGCGTGGCTGTTCCTGACGGTGATCTTCGCCAACTTCGCCGAGGCGATGGCCGAGGGCCGGGGCAAAGCACAGGCCGACACCCTCCGCCGGATGCGGTCGGAGACCGAGGCCCGGCGCCTCGACCCTGGGGGCGAAGAATCCCGCGTCCCCGCGGCCGAGCTCGTGAAGGGGGACTGCGTCGTCTGCGAGGCGGGAGACGTCATTCCTTCCGACGGCGAGATCGTCGAGGGCGTCGCCTCCGTCGACGAGTCGGCGATCACCGGCGAGTCCGCTCCGGTCATCCGGGAGTCCGGGGGCGACCGTTCGGCCGTCACCGGCGGGACGAGGGTGCTCTCCGACCGGATCGTCGTCCGCATCACCGCGGAGCGCGGCAAGACGTTTCTCGACCGGATGATCAGTCTCGTCGAGGGAGCCGCGCGACAGAAGACGCCGAACGAGATCGCGCTCACCATCCTTCTCGCCGTGCTCACGATCGTGTTCCTGCCGGTCGTCGTCGTGCTGCAGCCCTTCGGTCACTACTCGGGGACGACGGTCTCGGTCGTCATCCTCGTCTCGCTCTTGGTCTGCCTCATCCCGACCACCATCGGTGCGCTCCTCTCGGCGATCGGCATCGCCGGGATGGACCGATTGGTGCAGCGCAACGTGCTTGCGATGAGCGGGCGCGCGGTCGAGGCCGCCGGAGACGTCCAGACGCTCCTTTTGGACAAGACCGGGACGATCACGCTCGGGAACCGCATGGCGTCGGAGTTCACGCCGGTGGGTGACCACACCGAGAAGGAAGTCGCGGACGCGGCGCAGCTCGCCTCACTCGCCGACGAGACCCCGGAGGGACGCTCGATCGTGGTGCTCGCCAAGGAGCGCTTCGGCATCCGTGAGCGCGAGCTGGCAGGGTCGCACGCCTTCGTCCCGTTCTCGGCGACCACCCGGATGTCGGGGCTCGACATGGACGGGCGACAGATCCGGAAGGGTGCGGCCGAGGCGGTGCGCAGGTGGGTGACCGAACAGGGCGGGGCGGTGCCGTCCGGGCTGGACGACGTCGTGGACCGCATCGCCCGCCACGGCTCGACGCCGCTCGTCGTGGCCGACGGGCGCGACGTGCTCGGGGTCATCGAGCTCAAGGACGTCGTCAAGGAGGGAATCAGGGAGCGGTTCGCGGAGATGCGTGCGGCCGGGATCCGCACCGTCATGATCACGGGCGACAACCCACTGACGGCGGCCGCGATCGCCCAGGAGGCGGGCGTCGACGACTTCCTCGCGGAAGCCACGCCGGAAGCCAAGCTCGAGCTCATCCGTTCCGAGCAGGAAGGTGGGCGCCTGGTCGCGATGACGGGCGACGGCACGAACGACGCTCCCGCGCTCGCACAGGCCGACGTCGGTGTCGCCATGAACACGGGGACGACCGCCGCCAAGGAAGCCGGCAACATGGTCGACCTCGACTCGAACCCGACGAAGCTCATCACAATCGTCGAGATCGGAAAGCAGCTGCTCATCACCCGCGGCTCGCTCACGACGTTCTCGATTGCGAACGACGTGGCGAAGTACTTCGCCATCATCCCCGCCCTCTTCGTGGCGACCTATCCGCAGCTGAATGCGCTCAACATCATGAGGCTGCACAGTCCGCAGAGCGCCGTGCTCGCCGCGGTGATCTTCAACGCACTGGTGATCGTGGCGCTCATCCCGCTCGCGCTCCGTGGCGTCAAATGGCGGCCGAGCAGTGCCCAGTCGATCTTGCGGCGCAACGTCTGGATATACGGAGTGGGTGGGATCATCACCCCCTTCATTTTCATCAAGCTGATCGACCTGTTCTTGACCGCGGTCCACTGGTACTGAGAGGAGATCCGCGTTGCTCACGCACATCCGCCAGTCGGCCATCCTCGCGGTCGTCTGCGTGCTCGTCTTCGGGCTCGGGTACGGGCTCCTCGGCACGGGCGTCGCCCAGCTCTTCTTCCGGCATCAGGCGGACGGCTCCCTCACGGCGAACGGCTCCACCCTCATCGGGCAGAACTGGAACGGCTACTCGACGACCAAGATCCTGCACCCGCGCTGGTTCCATGGGCGTCCCGATTCCGATGACCCGCTGGTCGCCAACGGGAAGCCGGGCATCACGGCGTCGTCCAACCTCGGACCGCGCTCGAAGGTCCTCCTCACAGACGTCAAAGCCCTCGTCAAGGCGTGGCACGCCGTCGGCGTCAGCCCCACCGAGGACCTCGTGACTACGTCAGGAAGCAGCGTCGACCCCGACATCACGCCGGCCGACGCCTTGGCGCAGGTCCCGATGGTCTCGAGGGCGACCGGCATCTCGCCTTCCCGATTGCGTTCCCTCATCGCCAAAGAAACCCATGGCCCCGAGCTGGGCTTCCTCGGCTCGTCCTACCTCGTCGTCCTCCAGCTGAACGAGGCGCTCGCGACGCTCGAGGCGTCCCGGTGAGCGGACCGGGCAGCACGAGATGACGGACTGGCTGCCAGAGGACGCGACCGAGTGGTCCGGGCGTGCGGTCGTCCACAAGATCGCTGACGCCGTAGCGCGCCACCGGGCAGGGCTCTGCGGGACCGTGCGGCGTGTGGAGGTCAGGCGGACGACGCACGGAACGAGCTTCGATGCATGGATCGACGACGGCACGGGTGAGCTGGTGTTGCGTTGGACCGGTCGGGACGGTGTCGCCGGGGTCGTACCGGGCGCGGCGTTGCTGGTCGAGGGGACGATCGTCTCAGCCGGCCCGCCCGCCCTGATCCTGAACCCGCTTTATCGGTTCGAGGCCGACGGCGCGTCGACGACGTCGACGAGTTGATACCCGATCCCTGGCTGGGTGCGCAGCATGCCGCCGGCGTCGCCGAGCTTGCGACGCAAGCGGTGGGCGTAGACGCGCAGGTAGTGCGCCTCCGTTCCGTACCCCGAACCCCAGACGTCGCGAAGGATCATCTGGTGGGTGCAGACCTTGCCCGCGTGGCGCGCGAGGTAGGCCAGGAGGTTGAACTCGCGCTCGGTGAGATCCAGATCCGCATCGTCGAGGCGTGCCATGTGGTGCACCAGGTCGACGTGGAGTCGGCCCACGTCGATGACGGTCGGCTCTTCGGCCCCCTGCCCGCGAGCGTGGCGCAGCGCGACACGGAGTCTCGCCTCGAGCTCTGCCATTCCGAAGGGTTTCGTGACGTAATCGTCGGCCCCGGCGTCGAGCGCGCTCACCTTGCGGTCCTCGTTTCCCGCGGCGGAGAGCACGATGACAGGGACGTCCGTCCACTGGCGGACCCGTCGGCACACCTCGACGCCGTCCATGTCCGGCAAGCCGAGGTCGAGAACCACGACGTCGGGAACCGACAGGGAGATCTGCTCGATGCCGTGCATCGCGGTCCGCGCGACGACGACGTCGTGGCCCCGGGCGCCGAGGGCGATCGACAAGGCGCGGAGGAGCGAGCGATCGTCGTCGATGACAAGGATCCGTGCCATTCACACCTCCGCCGGAACCGCCGCAGTCGGCAGCGTCACCACGAAGCGAGCGCCTCCGCCGTGGGCTTCTTCGACCCAGATCGTCTGCCCGTGCGCCTCGACGAACGCCTTCGCGATCGCGAGCCCAAGGCCGGCACGTCCCTCCGCACCGATGCGGCTGAACATCGTGAACACCTGCTCGCGGTCCGACGGAGAGACGCCCGGGCCGCGGTCGCGCACGCTGACCTCGACGACCTCTCCGACCTCTCTGGCCGACACCTCGATCGGCACGCCGTCGGGCGAGTGCCGGTTGGCGTTGTCGAGCAGGTTTGCGAGGGCCTGCTCCATGAGAACGAGATCGACGTCGACCGGCGTCAGGTCTTCGGGGAGGTCGAGGCGATAACGCTCGGGGCTGAGAGCAGCCGAGCGCAGGGCGCCTTCGATCACATCGGCGACGGGGGCGACTTCCCGGCGGAGCTCGAGCGCCCCCGACTGGATTCGCGTCATGTCCAGGAGGTTCGTCACGAGCCGGTCCAGCGCGTCGGTCTGGGCGTCGATCAACGCGAGCAGCTCGTTGCGATCAGGGCCGCTCAGGGCGCCTCCGACGTCGTCCTCTCGGAGCGCGGTGACCGCGGTCTTGACCGAGGCGAGGGGAGTGCGAAGGTCGTGGGACACGGCACCCATGAGCGAGGCGCGGAGCGCGTCGGTCTGCTCGAGCAGTTCGGACCGCAGTGCCTGTTCCCGCAGCTGGCTTCGCTCGAGTGCGAGCGCCGCCTGGTTCGCATAGGCCTGAGCGAGCTCGGCTCCGTGACGGTCGAGCGACGGCGCGGCGAGCGCGACCATCCCGATCGGGCGGCCGCGCGCGATCAACGCGATCCGGATCACCTCCCCGCCACGGTGGTCCGTCCGCCAAAGCAGGCGTTCGGCGCGACCAGGAAGCGGGGCCAGCTGCGCCAGGTCCTCCGCCGGAGCCTCACCCGAGGTGGCGGCGACCGTCAAGGCGTCGCCGGGCCCCGGCGGCACACCGTCGGTGTCGACGGAGGCCGCACGTGGGATGAGCACGGCCACCCACCTCGCCTCGAATGCCTGGTGGATCGTTGTCGCGATGACCTGCAGGACACCGGCGACTGGCTGGTCGCCGATCAAGAGATCCGAGAGCTCGTAGAGGCGGCGCGTCGCGTCCTCGTTGCGTCGCGACTCGATTCGCGCGCGCTGTTCGTAGGCGAAGACCCTCGCGACGATGAGCATGACGACCGCGTAGACGACGAGGGCGGCCCAGTTCTGCGCCGCGCCGACCGTGAGCGTGCCGTAGGGCGGGATGAACAGGACATCGAAGGCGATGAAGCCGGCGGCCACGGCAACCACGCCGCTCGCCAGTCCACCGACGGCGACGGAGGCGACCACCGGGACGACGAGCACGAGCGGGGCGGTCGCCACCGAGAGGTGGGGACGGATCGGGACCATCGCCGCGCTCAGGGCACCGATGCCACCGAGCGCGACGCCGATGCCGACGAGCGATCGCTTGGCGAGGACGTGCCGCAAGGACTGGGGCATGGCGGCGAACACTTCTTCCCTCCTTGTCACCCGAGTGTAGGCACCCACAGGCACCGGTGTGCCGGGACCGCGAGACTTGGGTCGTGAACGACCTCGGTCCCCTCGACGACCAGTCCGCCGACGTCGTGAGCCCGGCCGGCAAGTTCCGGATCTACATGGGGGCGGCGGCCGGGGTCGGCAAGACCTTCGCGATGCTCGACGAGGGCTGGCGGCGACACGCCCGCGGCACCGACGTCGCGATCGGCTTCGTCGAGACGCACGGGCGGCCCCGTACCGCCGAGCTCATCAGAGACCTGCCGGTCGTCGCGCGCAAGCAAGTGGAGTACCGAGGCCGCGTATTCGAGGAGATGGACCTGGAGGCCGTCCTCGCCCGGCGCCCCGACGTTGCGCTCGTCGACGAGCTGGCGCACACGAACGTCCCGGGCTCGGGGCCCCACGAGAAGCGCTGGCAGGACGTCCTCACAATGCTCGACGCCGGGATCGCCGTCGTCACCACCGTGAACGTCCAGCACCTCGAGAGCCTCGCCGATGCGGTAGAGGCGATCACCGGCGTGAAGATCCGCGAGCGGGTGCCAGACTGGGTGGTGCGGAGAGCGGACCAGCTCGAGCTCATCGACTCGTCGGCGGACCAGCTCCGACGGCGGATGCTCCACGGCAACATCTATCCGCCCGAGAAGGTCCCTGCTGCGCTGAACGGCTTCTTCCGTACGGAGAACCTGGTCGCTCTCCGCGAGCTCGTGCTCCGGTTCGTCGCCGACGAGACGGAGGAGGAATTGCTCCATTTCCTGGAGCGCCACCGGCCCCACGCCGTCTGGGAGACCTCAGAGCGCATCCTCGCCGCCATCACCACGGCGCCGGGAAATGAGGCGGTGCTCCGTCGTGCCGCACGCCTGGCGCGCCGGTCCAAAGGCGAGCTCTTGGTCGTCCACGTGCGCGACACTGAGCACGAAGGCACGTCAACGAACGAGGCGCTGAAGGAGTTGCGGGGCCTGACCGTGGATCTCGACGGGAAGTGGATGGACATCGAAGGCGACGATCCGGCGCGTGCCATCGTGTCGACGGCCGCCGACCACCAGATCACCCAGATCGTCGTCGGGGCGAGTCAGCGGAGCCGTTGGGACGAGCTCCGAGGCGGCTCGGTCGTGCGCAAGCTCCTTCGTGCGGCCGGCGATCGGGGCATCGACGTGCACGTGATCGCCCGACGAGATCTGCAGGAGGGTGCCACCGGTGACGGCGAAGGGGAACGGCGGCGCTCGTCGAGACCACTCGGGACGGACGACCTCGCGTGAGGGAGGGCGGGACACAGCTCCCATCGGCGTCGCCCGAGCGCCGGCAGGCGGATGAGCATCGCCGCATGGAGACCGCCGGATGACGGCCGCGCGCGGTGCCGAGTGGTCCCTGCACGACCAAGAGGGCGACGCGGAGGTCGACGAGCTCGTCGACGGGCTTCTCGCTGAGGTGCCGCCAGAAGAGACGCCCCCCGAGTCGTTCCTCGGCGCGCAATTCGACCGCGGCCTCGCGTGGGTGCACTTCCCAGAGGGCCGGGGCGGCCTGGGGCTCGCCCCCTCCAGCCACCAGCGCGTGGTGGGCCGACTGCGAGACGCCGGCGCGCCCTCCGCGGCGCTGCGGAACATCATCGGGTACGGGATGGTTGCCCCGACCCTGGTCGCGCACGGTACGGCGACCCAGCAGGAGCGCTACCTGCGGCCCCTATTCACCGGCGAGGAGATCTGGTGCCAGCTCTTCAGCGAGCCGGGTGCCGGTTCGGACGTGGCCAGCCTCGCCACCCGGGCCGTTCGCGACGGCGACGAATGGGTGCTCGACGGGCAGAAGGTATGGACGACGCTCGCGCACGTCGCGAGCTTCGGTCTACTTCTCGCTCGAAGCGATCCGGACGTCCCGAAGCACGCCGGGATCACCTGCTTCCTCGTCGACATGCGCCTTCCGGGTGTGGAGGTGCGCCCCCTCTACCAGATCACCGGGGAGGCGGAGTTCAACGAGGTCTTCTTCAGCGACGTTCGCGTCCCCGACCGCACACGGCTCGGTGCGGCCGGCGATGGATGGCGGGTGGCGATCACGACGCTCATGAACGAGCGAGTCGCGATCGGCGGGAACGTCGCGCCACGCGGCTCCGGTCCAATCGCCGACGCCGTTCGCATCTGGCGGGAACGATGGGGCGGCGACGGCTCCGCCCGGGCTGCGGTCTTGCGTGACCGACTCGTGCAGAGCTGGATCCGTCACGAGGTCGCCAGGCTGACGAACCTCCGGGCTGCGCAGAACCGGAGGCGAGGCACCCCCGGGCCCGAGGGATCCGTCGCCAAGCTCGCCTACGCCGAGGAGAACAAACTGACCTACGACCTGTGCGTCGATCTCCTCGGCGCCGAGGGGCTGCTCTACCCGACCGACTACCCCACGTTGCGGCCGGCGGAGCTCACGCTTGCCTCCTTGGACGTCCGCAGGACGTTCCTCCGGGCGAGGGCGAACTCGATCGAGGGCGGGACCTCCGAAGTGATGCGGAACATCCTCGGCGAACGCATCCTCGGGCTCCCCGGCGAGCCCCGGCTCGACACGGAGATCCCGTGGAAGGACGTCCCGCGCTCCTAGCGGGGAAGGTGGTCAGGCGAGCGGGTCCTGCGAGCCGGCGTAGCGCTCGATCCAGCCCAGTGCCCGGCTCCACGCGTCACGCGCCGCCTCGCGCGCGTACGAGTCCGGACGCTCGTCGTTGTGGAACCCGTGGCCGGCTTCTGGATAGCGGACGATCTCGGTCGCGACAGGGGCCCTGGCCACCGCGTCTCCGAGCAGCTCGACGTCGCCTGCGGGGATGCTCTGGTCACGGTCGCCGTACAGGCCGAGCCACGGGGTGGTCAGGGACGGGGCGAGGTCGACCAGGGTCGGGAGCCCGAAGCGGCCCTTCGAGACACCGCCTCCGTAGAAGGTGACCGCCGCGCCGAGCGCCCGGAGGGTGGCCGCGTAGAAGGCGACGCTGCCGCCCATGCAGAAGCCGACCACACAGCTGCGGCGCGGCGGGATGCCGCCGGAGTCGAATTGGTCGAGCGCCGCCAGCACGTCCGCCGTGATGCCTCCTGCCGTGAGGGTCTGCATCGCTCCCATGGCGTGCTCGTAGTCGTCGTGGGCGAAGACCGGCGAGCCCTCCCGGTGGAAGAGGGACGGCGCCACCGCCTCCCACCCCGCCCGTGCGAAGCGCCTCGTGACGTCCTTGATGTGCGACGTCACCCCGAAGGCCTCCTGAAAGACGACGACACCGCCTCGCGGCGTGCCATCGGGCAGGGCCACGTGCGCGGGCATCGGTCCGTCTTCCGTCTGGATGGTGGCCTCCGCCTCGGTCACCCGCAGTGTGGCGTCCACGGTTCCTCCTTCCGGTGTCCGTCGACGCGTGGTAGCAACAGTCCCGTGACCGACGCAAGTTGGACGGAGCTCGGCGTGCGCCCCGAGACGGTCGAGTCATGGCAGGCAGCCGGTGTCGATGCCTTCACGGCCGCCCTCGCCCAGGCGGACGGATTCGGTCCGGTGTCAGGTCGCCACGAGCTGCCTCGCCTCCGCGCGGTCGCACGCACGTGGAGCGAAGAAGGACTCGACGGCGTCGACGGCATCGAGTGGCACCGGGCAGGCTTTGTGGCAGCAGAGGCGAAGCGTTGGATCGCCGAGGGCTTCTCGTTGTCCGATGCGGCCGTCGCGGCGGGGAAGCGGATGCGCGGCTGACCCCTGGACGGCGGCTGATCTGGTCCTCAGGACACTCGGCCGATTGATGACCCGGTCGCCCAAGGTATTGGGTTCGAGAGGACCTTCTCGTTGGCATTGGACGATCCTCCTCATTCGAGGGCGCACCTGAGACCGGGACACACGCCGGTGCAACGCCACCGACAGCCCCGACCACTCGGATCAGCTCGCCGACGCCCCGCTCGGCGGCAGAAGTGGCGTCGTCGCGAGGACGTCCGCAACCCAGGGGTTCGCCCCGATGACGGTCATCGTCCCGCCACGCGCTTCGAGGTAGTGGTGCAGTCCCGTCAACACCCGTGCGCCCGTCTCGTCGAGCGCACCGAGCGCGTCCAGATCGAGCACCACCCGGCGACAGGGGGTGCGCCACAGCCGGTCGAACTCGGACTCGAGCACGGCGACGGACGCCGAGTCGAGACCTCCGCGCATGGCGAGGATGCAGACCGCCCCGACGCGACGGAACGTCACGTCGAACCCTCGTTCCCCGCCCACGCGGGCCTGCTGGACGGTGTCAACCGTCACGCACGAGCCTCCTTTGCCGCGCCCGTCGGAAGCACCGCGGCACGAGCCTCCCGACTGCGGTTTCCCGGGTTGCGGGCACGCAACCCCACACCGGACACCGTCGTCGGCCGTGCAGGCTCTACCCACGCACGACTTGCGAGTAACTGCGCCGGCGCGGTTCCGGCAGCGGTGCACGCGGGTAGGTCAAACCCAGCAGGTCATGAACGACCGACCGCCAATGAGAACGCGAAGGAGCGATCCATGACGACCGCGATGCCCACCGATGACCTGGTCCGCCTGCTCGAGGAGGACCACCACCTGGTGGAGGCCCGGTTCGCCGAGTTCGACACTGTCGGGCCCGCCAACCGTGTTGAGCTCTTCTGGAAACTCACGAACGACCTGGTGCGCCACGAGGTCGCAGAGGAGATCGTGCTCTACCCCGCGCTCCGAAAGCTTCCGGGAGGTGACCAGGTCTCGGACGCCCGGATTGCGGAGCAGTCCGAAGCGGAGGAGTTGCTCGCGAAGATGGAGAAGCTGGACACGGAGACCCCGGAATTCGTGCTCGACTTCGCGAAGCTCAAGGCTGCCGTGCTGGAGCACGCGAAAGCCGAGGAAGAGACCGCGTTCGCCATGTTGTTGGGCTCCGTCCCGCCGGACCAGCGCGTGGAACTCGGCAAACGCTACGCCAAGGCCAAGGAGGCGGCGCCGACCCATCCTCATCCGCACGCGCCGGACTCGCCCCCCGGCAACGTGGTGCTTGGACCGGTCGCGGCACTTGTCGACCGGGTCCGGGACGCGGCGGCGGCGATCTGACGGCCGGATCGGTTCGGCGCGGGACGAGCCGGGCTCACGGGACTCGGCGTTCGGCCGCAACACCGGCCCGGCACGGCACCGAGTGCTCGCCGGCAGACCTGGGGCTCGCCGCACCGGTGAGCCCACGGGTATCGCCGGGGTTCATCGATGACCCGAATCACTGACTTTTGATCGATACAAGTCGCAGCGACATCAAGAACAGGAGGAACGTCATGGCGGCGATCGACGGCATGCGAGTTGGCTTCGTGGTGGCGAACGAGGGTGTGGAGCAGTCCGAGCTGCGCGAGCCGTGGCAGGCGATCCACGAGGCCGGCGGGAGACCCCAGCTCATCGCGCCTGAGCCCGGAGAGGTCCAGGCGATGAACCACCTGGACAAGGCGGAGACCTACCCCGTCGACTTCACCACCGAAGAGGTGGACGCCGACGCCCTCGACGCGATCGTCCTCCCTGGAGGCGTGGCGAACCCCGACCGCTTGCGGATGGACGAGCCCGCGGTGCAGCTCGTAAAATCGATGTTCGCCGCGGGCAAGCCGGCAGCTGTCATCTGCCACGGACCTTGGACCCTCGTCGAGGCGGACCTCGTCCGCGGGCGGACGCTCACGTCGTGGCCGAGCTTGAAGACGGACATTCGCAACGCGGGTGGCACGTGGGTGGACGAGGAGGTGAGCGTCTGCTCGAACGGGCCGAACGTACTGGTCACCAGCCGCAATCCCGATGACCTCCCGGCGTTCTGCAAGACGCTCCTCGAGGTCTTTGCTGACGCGCGCACGTCGTAGGGAGAACACGGCCCGACGCGACCGGCCTCGCCGGGGCGGGACGAGCCGTCAGGAGGGGCGTCGAGGCTCGCCCGGCGACCGCCCGCTGCAACTCGTCGCGGATCATCTTCGTGCGTCCTGAGATGTCGAGGCGCGCCGCGATCTGCTCGAGCTGCGACTTCGTCACCTCTTCGTACTCCGTTTCGTCACGCGCGAGCCATGACCGGACGCGTACCCGCGCCGGATTCCTGCAAGCGCGCCGGTGTCGGGTGCCTCCAACGGGGTACCTTCGAACTCGTGGCCGTGCGCTCGTCCGCCGCCCCGTATCTGCCCGTGGACGTGCACGACGTCGATGCGCTGCGTCGCGCCAGCGCGGGCTGCCACGGCTGCCCGCTGTACGAGCACGCGAACCAGACGGTGTTCGGCGCCGGAGACCCGCACGCCGCAGTCATGTTGGTGGGGGAGCAGCCCGGCGACGTCGAGGACCGGGAAGGCGAACCGTTCGTCGGCCCGGCAGGGCGCCTCCTCCGCGAAGCGATGGCCGACGCCGGGCTCCGCGTCGAGGACGCCTACCTCACGAACGCGGTCAAGCACTTCAAGTTCGAGCGGCGCGGAAAGCTGCGTCTCCACAAGAAGCCGTCCGCCGGTGAGGTCGCCGCGTGCGCGCCGTGGCTCGAGGCCGAGCTCGGCGCGGTGCGCCCGCAGGTGGTCGTCGCGCTCGGCGCGACCGCGGGTCAGGCCCTGCTCGGCCCCGAGTTGCGCGTCACGCGCGACCGAGGTGCGACGCGTCCCGGACCCCACGGCGCTCTCGTCGTCCCCACCGTCCACCCGTCGTCGATCCTGCGGGCACCGAACCATGACGAGCGCGCCGCCGCGGCGGAGCGGTTCGTCGACGAACTACGTAGCGTTCGGGGGCTGCTGACGTCGGCCCGCGGCCGGACCGTTCGCGACGCTCGCGACCCGGTCAGCTCGGCCGCGCGGTCCGGTCGGCAGTCGGGCGGAGCGAAAGCGCCATCAAAGCCACGTCGTCCGCCCGGTTCGGATCGATGACCTCCACCACGCGGTCGCACACGGCCGGGGGTGTGACGGCCCCTCGGGCCGCGACGGCCGCGAGGCGCTCCATGCTCTCGTCGGGTCCCGCGACACGTTCGTCGATGGCGCCGTCGGTGTAGCAGAGGAGAACCTGTCCGGAACCGAGCCTCCCGCGCCACTCCTCGCAACCAGCCGACGCGTGGTCAGGCGGCCCCCAGACACCGAGGGGAGGGGCGCTGCGCACGTCGACGTAGCTGGCGCTTCCGGCGGAGACGAGGAGTGGCGGGTAGTGGCCGGCCGAGACGAGTGCGAGGGAACCGCTCGTCGGGTCGACGAAGCCGAAGACGGCGGTGACCATGCGCTGCATTCCGAGGAGCTCCCAGCTGGCCCGCAACGACGACAACAGCGCGGACGGAGAGGCCGACGTCCCCGCTAGGGCGCGAGCAGCGCTCCGCAGCCGACCCATCTCCGCTGCGGCGGACCGGTCGTGGCCCGCGACGTCGCCGATCACGAAGAGCGCCATGCCGGATGGAAGGGCGACGAGGTCGTAGAAGTCGCCCCCGACTTCGATTCCGCGGTTGGCGGTCAGGTAGCGGACAGCGACCCGCAAGCCGTCGATCTCGGCCAGTTCACCGGGGAGCAGGCTCGATTGCAGGATCTGGGAGGTCCGGAAGGCAGATTCGTAGCGACGGGCGTTGTCGACAACGGCGGCGACGTGCCTGGCCAATTCCTCGGCGAAGGTCATGTCGTCACGCTCGAACCGCCGGCTGGTTGACACGCACGTGACCGCACCCACGACACGCCGCTGGGCGACGAGCGGCACCGTCAAATAGGAACGGAAGCCGAGCGACTTCACGAGCTCGAAGTGGCCCTCGCTCACCGTGGTCTCGCGCAGGAAGGAGTCGGACATCTCGCTCGACCAGCTCGAGCGACCGTGGAGGATGGCCAGGATGCCGGGGTGACGGCCCTCGACGTCGGGTGGATATTCGGTGCGTAGGCGCTCGACGGCACTCTGGAGCTCCGCGTCGCGGTGCTTGGCGACCATGCGGACGATGCGGCCGTCCTCGCCCATGACGTCGATGAGGCAGATCTCCCCGATCGCGCCGACCGCCAACTCGGCGAGGCGGTCGAGCGTCTCGCGCAGGTCCACCGCCTCGGCGAGCACTTGTGCCGCCCGGCCGAAGAACGCCGCCATCCGGCGCGCCTCGCGTTCGCGTTCGAACAGGCGCACACGGTCGAGGGCTGCTGCAAGGCGATCGCCGACGACCTGAAGAAGGGACGCGTCGCTTGCACTGAACCTGTTCAGCTCGTAGCTCGCTGCATACAGGACGCCGAGCGTCTCGCCACCTGAGGACAGCGGCACGGCGACGACAGAACGGAGCCCGCTGTTCCGCAACGCGGGGTTGACCACCTCCATCGCCGAGAGGTCGCCCACGAGGAGCGGCTTTCGGTTCTCGAGGACCCGTCCGGCCATCCCGCTCCCGGCACGGATGCCGATACGCAGGGTGACTTCCTCGGGAAGCCCGACGGCGGCACGCGCCACGAGCTCGTCTCCCGCGTCGTTTGCGATCAGCACGGCGACCGTGTTCACCGAGAGGAGCCGCGCCATCGTCTCGAGCGAATCGCGCAGGACGGCGTCCAGCGATTGCGGGCTGACGGACTCGTCAGCGGACGTCGCGACCTCGCGCCACAGGCGGCTCACCGGTTCGACGACCGCCGCGGCGGCTCGCTCGATCGCGATGAGCGTGCCGGCGTCGAGCTCCGGTGCCGCCGCAGTTCCCGGGTCGGGCCAGTCGAAGATCGGTGGCTGGCCCTGCGCGCTGGTCATCACGAGGTCAGTGGTCGGTCCGGTTGGTCGGTTCCCTCCCCGAGGAGCGCGGGGGCTGACCGGCCGGCCGCTTCTCCAGCGCCGACGCGAGACGCAGCGGCCTCGAGGAGGCGGGCGGTCGCCACCGTGACCGCCTCGGCCATGGGCAGGTGCAGGAACTCGTTGGGCCCGTGCGCGTTGCTGCCCGGACCGAGGACGCCCGTCGCGACGAGCGGCACGCCGGGCCAGCGTTCGCCCAGCATCGCGAGAAACGGGATCGTCCCACCTTCGCCGAGAGCACCGGGCGGCCTCCCGAACACCTCGAGCGAGGCCCGGCGGAGAGCCTCTGCGACCCAGTCATCGAGCGATGGGGACGCCCACCCGCTCGCCGGCGCCTCCATCTGGAGGGAGACGGACGCGCCTTCGGGAGGGTCGGCGGTCAGGGCGGAGGTGAGCGCCGAGGCGGCATGCTCGGCGTCGACCGTCGGCGGAAGGCGAAGCGAGATCTTGGCCGTCGTGAACGGCCGGAGGACGTTGCCGCCGTCACGGACCGATGGCACGCCGTCGATACCCGTGACCGCGAGGGCAGGCTTCCACGCGCGCCGGACGAGGCGCTCGGCTTCGGAGTCTCCGGCGAAGGCCAGTCCCGGGACGGCCGGGAAGTAGCCAGCCGCCTCCCACGGTCCCACGGCCTCGGAGCCGTCGAAGCCGGGGACGTCGGCGTGCAGCTCCGGCAGCAGGATCTCGCCCGTTTTCGGGTCTTCCACCCGGTCGAGCAGCCGGCGCAGGAGGCGGAAGGATGTGGGGACGATGCCGCCGGCATCGCCGCTGTGCACCCCCTCGGTCAGGACCTGCACGCGGAGCGTCGCGACGAGATTGCCGCGGAGCGAGGTCGTCACCCAGAGGCGGTCGTAGGTGAGACAGCCCGAGTCGAGGCAGACGACCAGCTCGGGACGCCCCAACCGTGGGGCGAGCTCGTCGATGTAGCCGGGGAGGTCGGGGCTCCCGCTCTCCTCACTCGCCTCCATGAGCACTGCGACCCTCGGCCTCGGGACGCCCTGCGTGTCGAGGAGCTCGACAGCCAGGCACGCGGCGAAGACGGAGTAGCCGTCGTCGCCCATGCCGCGTCCGTAGAGGCGGACGCCCTCGCGCGCCGGGGAGAAGGGCCCGAGACCCGGGCGCCATTCGCCGAGCGGAGGTTGCTTGTCGAGGTGGCCGTAGACGAGCACCGTCCCCGAGGCCCCGCCGGTCGCCGGTGCGTCGAACAGGAGGAGGGGGGTGCGCCCGGACGATTCGAGCACCTCCACCGTGGCGCCGGCGACCTTCCGGCCGCGGCACCAGTCGGCGAGGAGGTGAGCGGCGCTCGTGAGGTGCCCGTCCCGCTCCCAGTCGCTGTCGAAGGCGGGGGAGAGGGAGGGGATCTTCCCGTAGCGGATGAGCGCCGGTACGGCGTCGTCCTCCCATCCACGGTGGACGGTCTCCGCGTGCTCGTGGTCGGCCGCCGTCACCGCGTCGACGCTATCCAAAGTCTTCGAAGTTCCTGTCATCGGGCGCCGGACGTCGAACAGGCCTTCGGCGAGCCCCGTTCACACCGCCTTGCTGACCGTCGACATGTTGAAGTCCGGGACTCTCAGTGCTGGCATCGCGGTCCGGTTCAGCCAGCTTCCCCCCTCGCGCCCGAGGGTGCGCACCATGGCGCCCGCCTCCGTCGCGCGGGCCAACAGGTCGACCGGGCTCTCGTTGAAGCGGAAGTTGTTCGCGGCGCCGACGACCTGCCCGTCTTCGACGACGTAGACGCCGTCGCGGGTGAGCCCGGTCAAGAGCAGCGTCTTCGGGTCGACGGGGCGGATGTACCACAGGCAGGTGAGGAGGAGTCCCCGCTCGGTCCGAGCCACGAGGTCGTCGACCGAGCCGGACGCGTCCGGGAGCTCGAGGAGCAGGTTGTCGATCGGGGCTGCCGGCACCACGCCCGACCGGTCGGCCCCGGCACGGTGGTACGTGAGTCGCTCGAGGCGACCGGAGCGCAGCCACTCGGTGCGCGCCAAGGCCATGCCGTTGTCGAAGACGGAGACGTCGGCGCTCGAGGCGCTCGTCACGAGGAACGGCGCGCACTCGATCCCGGTCGCGCCCGGGTCGCTCCACAGTTCGAACGGCAGCGACGTCAGCTGCTCCCCGGCCCTCGTCCCTCCGCCGGCTTTGGAGAAGACCGTCCGGCCTTCTTCCGCCTCGCGGCCTCCCATCGCGTCGAGGAGGAACATCATGAGGTCGGCGACGGCGCTCGGAGGCAGCACCACTTCGTGACGACTGGCGGGAACGTCGACGTGCCGGGACTCCCAGCGCAGACCCTGGAGCACGCGCGCCTCGAGCTCGTCGAGGGCGAGCTCCGCAAAGTCCGCCGTGCCGGCACCGGCCCACGAAGAGGCGCCGTCTCGTCGACCGACGAGCTGGAGCGCGCCCGTCGGCTGCACGTGGCGACGGCGAAGGCCGGTCGAGGACGCGAGGTAGATGGTCTCCACGCGGTGCTCGGCGTAGCCGGAGAGCACCGTTCGGTCGCGTGCGGCGCGCGCGAACGCCGGCGAGAGCCCGTCGATGACGTTGGAGAGCCGCTCGATCGTCGTCGCGGCGGGGTCTTCGGCGAAGGAGCCGTCCGCATCCCCCTGCACCAACGCGTACGCGTCGTCCGCGGGCGCGGCGTCGCCCTCGGCCTCGGCGACGAGGGCGGCGACGTCGACGTCACCAGTGCGACTGGCGACGCCGGCGGACGTCTCGGCGCCGTCACCGAACACCCGAACGACGGTCACCCGGCGCGCGAGCCGGACACCGTCGGTCGTGATGGTGTTGTTGGCATACCGGACGTCGGCCGCGTGGGACTCCTCGACGATCGCGACACACGGTCCGTCCGCCGTTGCGAGCGCCTCCTCGGCGACCTCCGCCGGATGGGCCAGCCCGGATCCCATCGAAGGCGCACCCGCAGCATTCATCGTCCGGACTCCTGGCGCGAGTTCAGCACCCGCACACCGCGCACGAGTGCCGTCGGACATCCGTGACTCACCGGTGCGACCTGTTCGGGCTGACCCTTGCCGCAGTTGAATGCGCCGCCGAGCAGATAGGTCTGGCGACCACCGACCGCCTCCATCGATCCCCAGAAATCGGTGGTCGTGGCTTGGTAGGCGACGTCACGCAACTGGCCGGCGAGCCGCCCGGAGCGGATCGCGTAGAAGCGCTGGCCCGTGAACTGGAAGTTGTAGCGCTGCATGTCGATCGACCAGCTCCGGTCGCCGACGATGTAGATGCCGCGGTCGACCCCTGCGATGAGCTCTTCGGTGCCTGGCCCATCGGCGTCCGCCGCCTCGAGCGAGACGTTCGCCATGCGCTGGATGGGGACGTGCAGCGGAGAGTCCCCGAACGCGCAGCCGTTGGAGCGTCCGAGTCCCTGCGAGGCGGCGATCGAACGGTCGAGCTGGTAGCCGACGAGGATCCCGTCGCGCACGATGTCGAACGACTGGGACTCGACGCCCTCGTCGTCGATGGCAACGGTCGCGAGCCCGTACTCGGTCGTGCGGTCGCCCACCACGTGCATCACGGGTGAGCCGTAGCGGAGGCTGCCGAGCTGGTCGGGGGTGGCGAAGGACGTGCCCGCGAAGGCGGCCTCGTAGCCCACGGCGCGATCCAACTCGGTTGCGTGCCCGATCGACTCGTGGATCGTGAGCCACAGGTTGGTGGGGTCGACGACCAGGTCGTACGTTCCCGCCTCGACCGAAGGCGAGCGGAGCTTCTCCTCGAGGCGTGCGGGCATCTCGGCCAGTTCGGCATCGAAGTCCCACCCCTCCCCCGAAAGGTACTCCCAGCCGCGACCGACCGGCGGCGCGATCGTGCGCATCTCTTCGAAGTCCCCGTCGTCCGCGACAGTCAGCGCCTCGACCTGCGGGTGCACTCTCACTCGACGTTGCCGGGCGACGGTGCCCGAGGAGTCCGCGAGGTACTTGTCCTCGCGGACCACCATCACGAACGCGGTGACGTGGTCGACCGCCTGCTCAGAAAGAAGGCGCTCGCTCCAGTCCGCGAGCACCGTCACCTTGTCGGCGAGCGGCACGGTCGTCGGATCCGTACGGAACGTCGACTGCCACGTCACCTCTCCGTGGCTCGGTTCGTCGGCGAGGTCGACCCGGCGGGTGCGGGAGGCCGCGGTCACGCGGGCGGTGTCCACGGCCGCGCCGGCCGCGGCGGAGGCTGAGTCGGGACCGACGGCGACCGTCCCCGCGAACCCGAAGGAGCCGTCGCGGACGACGTGGACACCGGTGCCGAGCTCGGTGTCGTCGATGGCGGTCTCGAGCCGCCCGTCGCGCAGGACCACCACCTGGGTGCGGATCCGCTCGACGCGAACCGTCGCGTGAGAGGCACCCGCGTCGGCCGCCGTCCCCAGGGCTGCGTCCCGGACGGCGGCCAGGACGTCGTCGCCTACGGGTCCGTCCACGGCGCCAAACCCTATCGGTGCAGCGGAGCCGGGGAGGGATGCAGGCCTGCCGGCACGTGGGCGACGTCCTCGACGGTCGCCGTCAACAGGTCGATGACCACCCGGGTCGGTGCCGGCGGCAGTCCGCGCATGCGCAGCGCGACCCCCACGCGCCGGGGCGGCAGTGCTTCGATGGGGAGCAACGCGTACTCCGGGCGCAGTTGGGCCGGCACGGCGGTCGCGGGGAGGATCGAGGGCCCGTGACCGTCGAAGGTCAGCGACGCGATCATGCGCAGCCCGTCCAGCTCCATCGAGGGCCTGAGCGAGACACCCGCTCCGGCTGCGGCGGTGTCGATCTCCTCGCGCAGCGCGGTGCCCGGAGCGGGAAGCACGAGCTCGAGCTCGCCGAGGACCCGAAGGGGGAGCGGCGCCGCTCGCGGCCGGCTCCGTTGGCGGTTCGCCCCGGGCGTCCGCCCGCGGGCGAGCGGATGGGTCCGGGGCAGGACGAGCACGAGGTCCTCCTCGAACAACGGCGTCGCGTGCAACTCGTCGCTCTGGACGGGCATCGTCACGACGGCGAGATCGAGGTGACCCGAGACGAGCTGTGGTTCGAGGGTCGAATTGGTTCCGTCGGTGACGGTGAGGCGGATCTGAGGATGCGTCGCGCGCAACTGCGCGAAGAGACGAGGGACGAGCCAGCGCGCCGTGGTCCCGATCACGCCGAGGTGAACGTTGCCCCGCACCTCGTGGCGCATCGCGACGACGTCGGCCACCATGGCGTCGAGCTCCGCGAGCATTCGGCGAGCCCGTGCGACGACCACCTCCCCTTCTTCGGTCAGCCTGCCGCTCGAGCGGTCGACGAGGCTCACCTCGAGCTCGCGCTCGAGCCGCGCGACGTGCGCGGAGACGTTCGACTGGACCGTGCCGAGCGCCGCGGCCGCGGCCGAGAAGCTGCCGGTCTCCGCGATGCCGACGACGGCCTGCAAGTGCTTCAAGTCCACGTTCTCGCTCTCCTTCGGCGGTGATCGAAAGTCGCCGCGGCAACGCGGTCGTCGGCCTTCCGCCTCGTCCGTCGCTCGTTGCCGGGACCGATCGAGGCTATCGTAAATAGTGATTGTAAGGATTGTGTAAAGCTGCTTGACAGATCAACGGCGTTCCCGCAGAATGGGCGTCAGACCTCAGGGAAGACCGGAATCCCCCCTCCGTTCCTGGTTGGTCATGCGAAGGGACCGCCCTCCCCCCCGGCGGTCCCTTCGTCGCGTCTGGCTCCGGAGCAGGTTCGCCGCGGTGGTCCTGTCGGTATCCTCCCCGAAGTGGCCAGTCCGGGATCTGGTGGTCCGGCGGGTGGGGAGCCGACGCACGGCACGCCAGCCAGGGGGGGCGCGCCGTCGGATCCCGTCCGTGAGATCGCCTCCGAGGGCCGAAGCGCCGTCTTCGTCGACCTCGACCGGACCCTATTGCGCCGTGCGAGCGGACGGGTGCTCCACCGCGCGCTCGAGACGGCCGGCATCGCTCGTGCGCTGCCAGGGTCGGCCCTCTTCTACGGTGTCTACGACCTCTTCGGAGAGAACGTTCCGTCGATGGCACTCGCCCGCGCTGCGGCACTCGCCGCGCGGGGGTGGCCCCAGGAGGCGGTCCGGAAGGCCGGCGGAGAGGCGCTGCCCGGACTGATCGACCTCGTCGCGCCGTACGCGCCGGGCATCCTGGCGGAGTACCGCCGTCGCGGCTTTCGGTTGGTTCTCACGACGACGACGCCCGTCGACCTGATCGAACCGTTCGCCGACGCCCTCGGCTTCGACGACGTGGTGGGGACCCGTTACGAGGTGCGCGACGGGTGCTACACGGGCCGGCTCGTGGGGAGCTTCGTCTGGGGCGTCGGCAAGCTCGCCGCCGTTCGCAGCTGGGCGGTGACCTCGGACGTCGGCCTGTCGTCGAGTCACGCGTGCTCCGACAGCGCCTTCGATCTGCCCCTGCTCTCCGCGGTCGGCCACCCTCACGCCGTCAACCCGGACCCGACCCTCGCGGCGGTGGCCGCGCTCCGTCGCTGGCCCGTCGAGCACTGGGACCGGCCGGCGGGGGTGCCGTCGCTCTTGGGTCTCGAGCCCTACCACCTGTTGAGGCCGTGGATCCGCCCCGGGCTCTTCCCGTACGCCCGCTTCGATCTCGGAGGTGTGGAGCACGTGCCACGCCATGGCCCGGTGTTGCTGGCGTCCAACCACCGCAGCTACTTCGACGTGGTCGCGCTCGCGATCGTGGCGGCCCGGCTCGATCGTCCTGTCCGGTTCCTCGCCAAAAAAGAGCTCTTCGACGCCCCCATCGTCGGCCGGTTGACCCGGGCGCTCGGCGGCATCCGGGTCGACCGCGACCTGAAGGACCGCTCCGCGTCTGCGGAGGACGCGTTCGCCCAAGCCGAGGCGGCGCTTCGGGCGGGGGAGGTCTTGATCGTGTTGCCGCAGGGGACGATTCCGAGGGGCCGTGCGTTCTTCGATCCCGTCCTGCACGGCAAGACCGGCGCGGCTCGGCTCGCGGCGGCGACCGGAGCGCCCGTCGTGCCGGTCGGGCTGTGGGGGACCGAGCGCGTCTGGCCGCGCCGATCCCGTTTGCCCGACTTCGCGGCCGTGCTCCAGCCGCCGACCGTCCGGGTGCGCGTCGGCGGGCCGCTCATGCTCGGTGTGGACGACGCCAAGGCCGAAACCGCGGTGCTCATGTCGGCGATCGCCTCGCTGCTGCCGCCCGAGGCACGCGTTCGGCGCAAGCCCGACCCCGACGAGCTCGCGCGGACGTACCCCCCGGGGACGTCATGAGCGCGCCAGCGGGTCGCGCCGCCGCCGGCTCCGCGATCCTGCCCCCGCGGGCGCGGGCCGCGGTCTTCGCCACGCGGGCGGTGAGCGCCGTCTCCCGAACGCTCCGGGCCGGGAGCGGGACGGTCGCCGGCGGGCGAGCGGGGCTCGCGCTCGACCCCCGACTCCTCGAGCACCTCGCGGCAGGCCGGCAAGTCGCGCTCGTGAGCGGCACGAACGGCAAGACGACGACGACCCGTCTCCTCGCCGTCGCCATCGAAGCCCTGCTCGGTCGCGCCGCGAGCAACTCGACGGGCTCGAACATGCCGACCGGCCACGTCACCGCGTTGGTCGACGCGCCGCCCGGCGCCCCTGCGGTGCTCGAGGTCGACGAGGGGTACCTGCCCCTCCTGGTCCGATCGCTGCAGCCGGCGGTCGTCGTCCTGCTGAACCTCTCACGGGACCAGCTGGACAGGACGAACGAGGTCCGGATGGTCGCAAACCGGTGGCGCGCCGCCCTCGACGCCCGCGCCGTCCAGACCGATGCCGAAGCGGAGCGGCGATTTCGCGGAAGAGTCGTCGCCAACGCCGACGATCCGCTCGTCGCGTGGGCCGCAATGACCTCTGCCGCACCGGTGTGGGTCGGCGCGGGGCTCTCCTGGCGGAGCGACGCTGTCGGTTGCCCGGCCTGTGACGGGACCCTCATGTTCCCATCGGACCCGGGGGGAGCCTGGGCGTGCACGTGCGGCTTCGCGCGGCCGCCCCTGGACGTCTGGATGCAGGACGACGACGTCTGTTTCGCCGACGGTCGCCGGATGCGCGTCGAGCTGAAGCTGCCCGGCCGCTTCAACCGAGCCAATGCCGCGATGGCCGCGGCCGGCGCGGAGGCCTTCGGTGTCGAGGCGACCGAGGCCCTGAGGCGAATGGAACAGGTCGTCGAGGTCGCGGGCCGCTTCGGCACGGCGACGATCGACAACAAACCGATTCGGCTGATGCTCGCCAAAAACCCAGCTGGCTGGCGAGAGCTGCTCGAGCTCGTGAGCCCGGTCGGTTCCGGGTCGGACCTTGCGCGCCCGGTGGTGGTCGGGATCAACGCGCGCATCGCAGACGGGCGGGACCCCTCGTGGCTCTGGGACGTCCCCTTCGAGCGCCTTGCCGCTCGCCACGTGGTCGCGGCAGGTGAGCGTTGCCGGGACCTTTCGGTGCGGCTCCGCTACGCCGGTGTCCCTCACGAAACCATCAGCGATCCGCTCGACGCCGTGCGCTCCGCAGCACGATCCGCCGAGCCCGGAGCCGAGCCGGCCGTCGACTACGTCGGCAACTACACGGCCTTCTACGATCTCCTCGCACGTGCCGGCCAAGCCGTGCCGGGCCTCGAGGAGTTGCGGGCCGGCGGCTCGAGCCCGCGATGAGCCTCACGGTCGCGCTCGTCTACCCAGAGCTGCTCGGCACGTACGGCGACCGCGGAAACGGCGTCGTCCTCGCCGCGAGAGCCCGGTGGCGGGGCATCGACGCCGAGCTCGTGGAGGTGCTCGCCGGCGACCGGCTCCCCGCCGCGGACATCTACTGCCTGGGTGGCGGAGAGGACGGCCCGGAGCTTCGCGCCTCGGAGAGTCTGCGCGCGGACGGCACGCTCGTACGAGCGGTCGAGCACGGCGCTCCGGTCCTCGCGGTCTGCGGCGGCTACCAGATCCTGGGCCGAACGTTCCCGTCGGCCGACGGCCGGCCACTTCCGGGTCTCGGATTGCTCGACGTCGCGACCGTGAAGGGCACGGGGAGGCGGGCGGTCGGCGAGCTTCTCGCACAACCGTTGCCAGCGCTCGGGGAGCAGAGCGGCGCGACGGCGGGGGGTGGTGGGGGGTGGAACGCCCCCGATCGCGGCACCCGGGGTGGCGCTGCCTCGGCTGGCCGGCCGCGGCTCCCGCTGCCCGTCCTCACCGGATTCGAGAACCATGGGGGCCTCACGCGCCTCGGCCCGGAGGCCGCACCGCTCGCCCGGGTGGTCTCCGGCGTCGGCAACGGGGACGGCACGGAGGGTGCGCTCGCAGGACGGGTGATCGGGACCTACCTCCACGGCCCGATCCTCGCGAGGAACCCCGCTCTTGCCGACCTGCTGCTCTCGTGGGCCACCGGAGAAGAGCTCGCGCCGCTCGACGACGCCGAAGAGGAGGCGCTGCGACGTGAACGCATCGCCGCGGCGCGCCGCATGCCCCGCTGGCGGGCGTCGGGCCGCTCGCAGAGCGAAACTCCCGGCTCATCGGGGACGTCTGCGGCCGCACGCGTCATAGATTCTCCGTCCCGTGCACAAACCGACGTGGACCAAACAGCGGGTTCGCTCGCCGGTCGCGCGGGCGCCTTGCTTGCGACCGTGCGCTCCGTGTGTCAGTCGAAGTTCTGGGGCCCGGTGCGCTCAGCGACGCGCTCGGTGACCGGCGCGCTCGCTCGCGCGGCTTCGCCGCCCACGGACCGGCCAGGCGGCTCCGCCCGCACGTAGCTCCCGAGGACTCGGAGGCGGAAGAAGATGGCGAAGAGGTCGAGGAACATCCCGGCGACGGCTCGCGGCGACACGGTGCTCCCGAAGCGCTGCCGGATCCTCACCGGAACCTCGACGAACTGGCCGTAGCCCAGACGGTCGGCCACGACGAGGAGCTCGAGGTCGAACGCGAAACGTTTCTCGACCATCCGCGGCAGCACGTCTGCGAGCACCTCGCGGCGCACCAGCTTGAGCCCAGTCTGCGTGTCACGGATGTGCAGTCCGAAGAGCACGAGCACGAGCTGCTGCCAGGCCCACGAGTACAGACGGCGGAGCGGCGGGTAGACCACCTCGGACGCGGGGTGCCGCTTCGACCCGAGCACGACGTCGGGAGCGGGGGCCGTCGGGTCGTGGGCGATCGCCGCGAGCGTGGCGACCTGTTCGGGAGGGAGATCTCCGTCTGCGTCGATGAAACCGAGGAAGCGACCCCTCCCCATGGTGAACCCGACCCGGAGTGCCTCCCCCTTTCCGTGGTTGTCGGAAAGGCGAACGGTGCGCACGATGTCGTCGCTGAGCCCGGCGAGCGCGCGCTCGCTCCCGTCGGTCGATCCGTCGGAGACGGCGATGACCTCGAAGGTCGCGCCGGTTCCCGAAAGCGTGCGGAGAAGCTCGTCGACGGTCTCCCGGACGCGGTCCCCCGGATTGAAGTAGGGCACCACGATGGTCAGATCGAGGCTCGCGGATCGGGCGAGGGCGGACGTCTCGCGGCCTCCACCGTCCGGCCGCGCCTGACGCGCCGGGCGCCCGGCTCGGCGCGTCCTTTCGTTCTCGTCGCTCCTCTCGGGGCTGCTCGTCCCCTCGGCGGTGTCGGCCACCGCCCCATGCTTACCGGTCAGAGACGCGGCCAGGTGGCGCGCCCGGGCTCCGGAGGCCGGTCGAGCGCCCAGGACCGGCGCCAGGCGGCGGCGTCCGGACCGCGCAACGACGGCGTGATCCCCGACATGCCGCGACGCCGGGCGGTCCACCAATCGGTGGCGACCTCGTCGGCGAGTACCGCGACCGCGGCTTCGATCCGCGCCGCGAACCGTCGGGCGTCTTCGCCCTCGTCCGGCGTGAGCGGCGCGCCGAACAGCACCGAGACGGGGGAGCGCCTGAGCCGGCGGCCTGCTCCCGCCGATTTCGGCAGGACGTGGCGCGTCCCCTGGACATGCACCGGGACAACCGGGATGCCCGTCCGGCGCGAGAGGTAGGCCGCACCACCGCGGAACGGTTGTGCCCACCCGTCCGGTGAGCGCCCGCCCTCCGGGTAGATGAGGAGGCTCCAGCCCTCCTCGAGCAACTCGGCCGCGACGTCCGCAGACCGACGGTTCACGCGGCTGCGGTCGATCGGGATCGCCGCGAGGCTGAACGACCACAGAACCGCCTTCCACGAGCGGTCGAAGAAGTAGTCGGCCGCAGCGGCGACGACCGTGCGATGGCGGAAGCGGGTGGGCAGCGTCGTAAGAAGCAGCGGCGTGTCGAGGTGACTCGCGTGGTTCGCGGCGAAGATGACCGGCGAGGGCACGTGACGCAGGTGCTCCGCACCCCGGACCGTCGTCGGCGCGACCGCGCGAGCGATGGGCAGGGTGAGGTTGTCCAGGACCACCGCGCGCGCCAGACGGACCGGATAACGGCGCGACCATTCGTGGTCGTAGTCCAGGCCGACCCGGCGCTCCGGCGCAGGACGAGGCACGCCGATCGGCCACGTCGGCTTCGCGAGTGGAAAGCGCAGATTCGAGGCGACCCGTCTCACCGAGGTCAGTGGTACGGTCACCGCACGTCCGCCATGAGGAGCGGAGGGGTGTGCAGGTGCGTGATGGTCGGCGAGCCCCCGACGACGTCCGACGCCATCTCGAGCGCGTCGTCGAGGCTCGAGGCGGGCGAAAAGCCCATCCTGCGCACTGCTGCCGGATCCCCGCCGACGACGATCACGCGCCCGAGGTGGTCGAGCGCGTGGGCGCACCAGTACCACATGTAGAAGGGGTGCACGCCGTGATAGGCGTGGCCGGTCCGGTAGAGGTGCACGTACCACGGGTCGGTGGCGTAGGACTCCTCGAAGGTCTTCGCGATCTCGACCGGATCGGTGGTCTCGGAGAGCACCTCCTCGAAAAAGTCGATGTAACTCGGATGGTGGCCGGGGTGGAACTCCCAGGGCGTGGGATGGTGCATGATCGCCACGCCCCCCTGCCGGACCAACGGCTTCCCCCGGTACAGGTTGAAGAAGTAGCCGAGACCGAGGCAGGCGACGAGGATCGGGTTCATGATCGAGTTCACGTTGTACGGACAGATATAGGGGAGACCCATCGTGAGGACGTCCGTCTGACCCTCGACCTCCAGGCCCTGCTGGCGCCAGATGTCCGCGGTCGTGAGCGCGTGCACGGCCTCGACCTCCCCGGCGTGGACGGTCCTGAGCCGGTGCGGGGCGCGGATCGAGTGGAAGATCTGACGCGCGACCCGAGACGGCGTTCGATCCAGAGCCGCCGAGACGCCGAGGTAGCCGGCCCGGTCCTTCAGGCGCCACTCCCACTCGCGTCGCTGGAGGAAGCCGAACTGGTGGGGGAACGTGTCGGTATTCAGCGTCGTCTCGATCTGGAAGATCTGCACACCTGATTCGGCGATCAGCCGGCCCATCCGCCAGTTCGACGAGTGCAGTTCCGAGGCCGGCGCGTCCATGAACGAGCGGCTGTGGACCATCGTGCGGGGGTTGTGGTGGTGGCGCAGGCTGCGGTAGCTCGCGAGGCCCGTCGCAACGCTCTTGTGCCCGCCGTCCATGGCGACGAGGTTGATGTTTACGTACACGAGAAGGTCGCTCGTGGCGGCGCGCTTGTTGATCTCGACGTCCTCTCCTTTGTCCGTCGTGCCGAGATGAACCATGTTGTCGGGGTCCTCGGCGTCGTGCTGCGTGAGCAAACCGTGTGGCGCGAACGCGTCGTAGATTCGGTCGCCGAGTGCGTGGCGTAGCTCGGCCTCCGTCATCCTGCGGTGGAGCGCGAGCGCTGCGACGAGGACGACGTCGTCGACGGCCGCCTGCGCCGCCATGTCGAGCACCTGCTCGATGACGAGCTGCCGCACGTCGGGTGCTTCCATCGGCGGGAGCGGGAGTGAAACGTCGTCGAAGCAAATGGTGAGCCGCATCCCGGCCCGCAGCAGTGCAGGCAGGGGCTGCGCGTCACCGACCGGGTGCAGCAGCGCATGGCGGATGGTCCCGACGGGATCTTCTGCCGCTGTGAGCGGCTCGGGCGGATAGAGGACCCGGCTCCCCTCGGGGAGTCGCTCGAGGACGAAGCGTTCTCCGTGCCAGAACAGCGTCGGTGGCGTGGAGCGGTCCACCTCGAGCACGAGGCCGGGGCGCGGGGTCATGGGACGCCTCCTCTCTCTTCTGCCTCCCTGCGTACCCGGCGGTCGCCGTCGCGCAAGTCGAAGACGACCTTTACGGCGCCGCGCCTGCCCGCTGCGCCGGCGTGGGCGAGAGCTTCTTCGAAGCGCTCGATCGGGTACCGGGCCGAGACCATTCGTCCGAGACGGTGCGCGTCGACGATCTCAAACGCGAGCTCGAACGTCCGGACACCCGGGCGCCTCCCGGCTCCGGGCCCGCACGCATCGGGTTCGTCCCCGCGTGCGGAGTCGCCGGCGTTTCCCGCTTTCTCCGTTCCGTATGCGTACGCGCCGACAAGATGGATCTCTCGCTGCCACAGCGGGGCCAGGTCGACGTGGACCCTCCCGGGCATGCCGACCATCACGATGCGCCCTCTCGGGCGAACCATGGCCAGCGACTGGGCGATCGACTCGGTGGAGCCGACGCAGTCGAACACGACGTCGCTCCCTCCGGTGAGCGCCCCGCTCCGGGCAGCCGGCGCAGCGAGCACGAGTGATCCGCTTCGACGGCGCACCGCGCGGGCGAGCTCCGGAGGCTCGACGGCGTGCGTCGCGCCGAGCTCCTCCGCGAGCCGGCGCTGGTGGCGGTAGCGCGCCCCGACGAGCACGCTCGCAACCGGGGGAATCCGGCCGGTCGCTGCAAGGGTGTCCAGGGCCGCGACGACGCCGAGCCCGAGCGTCCCGGCGCCGAGGACTGCGACGCTCTCGTCCTCCCGCAGGTTCGCGCGGAAGACGGCGTGTGCCGCGCACGCGACTGGCTCGACGACGACAGCGTCCTCGTGTGAGAAGTGGTCAGGGACGCGGTGCAGCTGCGTCGGATGCGCGACGAGTCCGGCCGACGACCACCCTCCGCCGGTGTCTGCGCAGTACCCCGTCTGCAGTCCGGGAGCAAGGTGACCGAAGGCGACGCGCTCGCAGTCGCCGAGGAGCCCTCGTGCACACGCGGCGCACGGGGGATCGATCCCCCGTGCGGCACAACCGAGCACCGGCTCGAGCACGACACGTCCCCCGTCGCTCGCGGTGGCTTCGTTCGAACGGGTGCGTGTCGTTGTCCGTGCCGCAGGGTCGAGGAGGCCGACGACCTCGTGGCCGGGGACGAAGGGGAAGCTGACCAGGTTCTCGAAATAGCGCGAGCTGCGCCCGTCGAGCGTCGAGAGGTCCGAGCCGCAGATGCCCGAAAGGATCGGCGTGACGCGACGCCATTCCGGCGCGGGGAGTCCGGGGGGCTCGGTCTCGAGGAGCCGCAGCGGGCCGACGGCCGCGCCGCGACCCGAACCCAGCGTGGAAGCCAGGCGAGACGCCGCGAAGCGAGGCAGGTTCCGCTCGAGGACGAGCGCCTTCATGCCGGCCCCTGTGCCGCCACACGTCGGGGCCGTGCGACGTCCAGCGGCCCGATCGGGAGCGGACGGGCCGCACCGCCGGCCGCTTTTGCCCAGTGCTCCACGTGCCACCCCCTGCGACGCGCGATGGCGGCGAGGCGCGACTCGGGGTTCACGGCGACGGGGAACCCGACGGCCTCGAGCATGGCGAGGTCGCTCGCGGAGTCCGCGTAGGCGACCGACTCTGAAAGCGAGAGCCCGTGAGCGGCCGCGTAGTCCGCGAGCAAGAGCGCACGCGCTTCGCCGATCGGCGGAAGTTCGTCCAGGCGTCCCGTGAAGCGTCCGTCCCGCTGCGCCATCCGGGCACACACGATGTCGTCGAAGAGCGGGCGCAGGGGCGCCACGACGAAGTCGAGGGCCCCCGTGATGAGCAGGGTCCGGTGGCCGAGTCGGCGGTGGGCGCGGACACGCGCGAGCCCAGCCGGGAAGGTCCGCGGAAGCAGGTGGTCGTAGAAGAGTTCCCACGCGTCGGTTTCGAGCTGCGCGACCGGCGCTCCGTCATACCGGCGGTAGAAGAACCGCAGGAAGTCTCCACGGTCTCGACGGTCGAGCGCGAGCAGCGATGGTCCCTTTGCGACGAGCTCGGCCACGAATCGCGGCCGCCGGTGGGCGGCGAGATGACGGCTCGCAAGCCACGCGTAGCTGTCGACGACGTTGGCTGCGATCAGCGTGTGCTCGAGATCGAATGCGGCAAGGTGGCGTTCGCGCGAGAGGATCGCGCGCCGCGCGCGCTGGGGACGGCTGTCGACCGCCGACCGGGTGGGCGTCGTGCGCACCCTGGCGTGCGCGACGACAGAGGGGAGATGGATGCCGTGCACGTAGTGGTCCCAGTCGATGACCCGGGGATCGAAGCAGAAGTCGCGCTGATCTGGCCTACCCAGGGTGCTCCACAACGAGATGAGGCGGTCGACGCGGTAACGGGCCTCCGTCTCGGTGTACGCGCCGTACAACTCGACGTAGCCGAGGGCGCGCTTGGCAAGCGTGTTGCGCTCCTCCACCGACGCCGAGAACGTCGCCTGCTTTCCCCGTAGGGGGAGCGACGTAAGGAGGCGCTCGGCCGCGTCCATCGCCGAGGTTGCCCGCTTGAGCTGTCGCTGGACGCGCCCCCGGCCGGGAAAGGACCACTCGGGAAGGCTGATCGGCTGCCCGCGGTCGTCGTAGATGGGATGCTCGGCGAACCACTCCTGGATGAGCTCGACGAGCCGGCCATAGCGAAGCGGGTTCGCGACGCCCGAAGCGACGTGGTAGACGGACGGGCCTTCGGGAACCGGCCCGGCAGCGACAGCGAGGATGGCCGCCACGACCATGTCGACCGGAATGACGTCGATGACGCCTTCGGGAACGCCGGGGAATTCGCGCAACAGCCCGCGAGCGAAGGAGATGATGATCGGCTCGGCCATCCGGAATCCCCTGATCCACCCGGGCACAGGCTCCGCGAGGGCGGACTCGATGATCGACGGGCGAACGATCGAGAGGGGAACGTCGGCAGATTCGATGAGTGCACGCTCACCGAGGGCCTTGGTGAACGGGTACGCGTCGGGCCAGCCGAGGGACTGTGCCCGGGCGGTCCCAGCTTCGATGAGCCGGTCCTTCACCCATTCGTCCCGCAGTCGCTCCGCCCGCGAGGCGACAAGGTGGGCGCCGGCGGCCCCGAGTTCCCCTCGCGCCTTCTTCGTGACCTGCTCCAAGGCGGGTGGCCGTCTCGACTGGGCCTCGAGGTCCTGACGGAGGCGTCGTGCGAAGTCCACCTCGGCCCGCCAGTCGACGTCGAGCGAGAAGCGGCTGGCGCTGAGCAGCTCCTCCTTCGCTTCTCCCTGGTGGGTCCCCGCCACGTACGCCGTGGACACCGCGATCATGTGAACCCCAGGTGGGGCCGACGCTTCGCTGCGTGCCTCCGCCAGCGCGGTGGCGACCCGTGCCGGGCCGAGCAGGTTGATCTCGATCGCATGGTCGAGGGGCGCGTCGAAGCTCACCGTCGCGGCCGAATGGACGACGATGTCGGAGGAGCCGAGCGCGCGGCGTCCGTCCGCATCGAGGCCCAGCCCGTCGCGGCTCACGTCTCCGGCGACCGGTTTCAGGCGGGGAGCGACCGTTTCGTCGAACGCGGCCCCCAGCTCCTGGCGCAAGCGGTCGAAGCAATCGTTGCGCAGGACATCGCGAGCCACGCGGTCACTTGCGCTCGCGCGCCGTCCCGGTCGGACGAGCACGGCGACCTCGGCGTCGGGCACGGAGCGGAGAATGCGCTCGACGAGCGCCGTGCCAAGAAACCCGGTCCCCCCGGTCACGAAGAACCGCTTGCCGCCGAGGGCGTCGCGGATCGGCATCCCACTGGTCTACCACTTGGTAAGACCGTTGTCTACCATTTGGTAGATAACCGGAGTAGGTTGTCCTTCGTGACGACCGCGACGGCGCCCACGCCGACCCGCGATCGGATCCTCGACGCGGCGCTCGCCGCCTGGGGAACGCGCGGTTACGAAGCAACCTCCCTCGACACCCTTGCCGCCGCGCTCGGGGTGACCAAGCAGACGATCCTGTACTGGTTTCCGAGCAAAGAGGCACTCCTCGAGGCGGTGATCGCACGGAGCGCCGGGGAGCTCGCCCGTGCGATGGAGTCCGCGCTCGAGAGCGCGGGCGACGGCTGGCGCAAGGTCGAGGCTGTCGTGCGGTCCGTCTTCCGATTGGCCGCACGACGCCCTGAGCTCCTGGGGCTCCTCCGAGAGGTCACGCGACTCGGTCCGCCCGCCGCGACCCGAATGACCCTCGAACTCCAACCCTTGGTGCGCCGCGCCTCGGAGTTTCTCCAGACGGAGATGGACGCCGGAAGGATGCGGCGGCATGATCCGAAGCTGTTGTTGCTGGCGATCTACTCCACCGTCATTGGGATGGTGACCGAGGTGGACGTTCTGAGGGCCCTCGGCGAGGAGCCGACCGCGCGCTCGCTCGTGCGACGGCGTGCGGACGTCCTCGAGTTGTTGCAGTCTGCACTCGTACCGGGGTGACCGTTCCGCCGCACGTGACTGAAGGCCTCGGCCGTCGTCAAGCGCTCGGTGGTGCCACCTTCTTCTTCGGGGGCGACTTTGGGGTGTAACGCTTGTTGGCTTCGGGCGGTTTACGACCCGAGCCGTTGGACTCCGTGCCCCTGCGCTTACGGGACCCCGCGCTTGCGCGGCGACTGGCCGCCCGGGGCGGAGGGGCGACCCATCCTGTGACGGGGCTTTTCGCAGTGGGCGAGCCGTACTTTTGCGTCCGCCATGCCCGAAGCATGATCCAGCCCCCTCCGACGCCGTAAGGGACCAGAATGAGGAGCGAGCCGAAGGCGAGGCCGGTCATGACCATCGTGAATGCAAGGGGAGCCCGCCGGCCGATCCGGACCGTGACGTAGATCGCCGCCGCGAGGACGAGCGTCACGATGAGCGGGAGCACGTAATGGCTCGTCGGGTAGACGGCGTTGCAGGTCTTCGTACTCGCGACGTAGTGAAGCCCGTTGAGTCCCCCGAGGCACTTCGTGCCCTTGGGCTTGATTGTCGTCGGTACCGCGACCTTCGAGACCATCTCCGGGACGTTGGCGTAGATCGCGAGCGCGGTGCCCAGGACTGCGGCGGCGATCCCGACCTTTCGCTCGGTCCCGTCGACCTTCGTGATGTAGGCGCGCTTCGCGTCGTCCGTCATCTGGGAGAAGTCGAGGCTCTCGGGCCCGGGCTTCGGGGGAGGCGGCTGGAACAGTGACCGCGAGAGGCGCTGCCAGGGCGTGGTGGGCTCGTCGGTGTCGCCGGCTGAGCCGAGGCCGGACCTCTGAGAGGGCATCGAGACCAAGGGTACCGGGCAGACGCCGGCCGGGCACCTCGACCGGGAACGGCGCGCTAACGTGCTCGTTCTGCCGTTCCGGCGGTGCTTGCGGCACGTCGACGCCGGGCGCTTAGCTCAGTTGGTTAGAGCGCAGCCTTCACACGGCTGAGGTCGGAGGTTCGAGTCCTCTAGCGCCCACCAAGAAAGGTCCTGGTCACAGCAGGTTTCGGCGTCGCGTGTTTCAGCCGCTTGGGCCGGGCCATACCTGGGCCATAGCAAGGTCGGAGGCGTGCTCTAAGGACGTCTGCTGCTGCTCGGTCCGCCGACGCAGTGGCGCGGGCGTAAATCGCGAGCGTGACCGTCGGCGACGAGTGACGGAGCCGCCGTTGCGTGGACTTGACGTCGACACCCGCGGCGACATTTTCCGTCGCGCACGCGGAGCGGAGGTCGTGGAACCGAAGTCCTGCGAGCGCAGCCGCTTCGCACGCAGGGTCCCATTCCCGTCGGCGTGCTTCCCGTCTCTTGGGCTATCCCCCTGTCAGCGAGAAGTGCTGGTAATCCGGGCTGGTCCATCGACCACCCCAGTCCCACCCCACCGCTGCGAACTCCTCTACGAGAGCCCCGCCAGGCACGGCCATCCCTGGCCGAACGTCTGCGCGGTTCTCGTACCCGACGCCAGCTGGCGGAATGACCAGCGTTCCGTCGATGTACGGGTTCTGCACATCGTTGACGTCGATCGCGTCGCCGTACGCGTGAATCGACCATTTGGGCGGTCCAGGAGCAAACACGTACCGACAATTGAAACCGGAGGTATCGTCGGCTGCTCCAGCCGCGTTGTCATTGCCTCCGTACTCCGACTCGGGCACCATCTCTTGGATCGGGAAGCGGGCCGAGTACAGGCCCGAGAACACCTTCTCGACTGTGTTCACCACTCTTGCGTTGACGACCATTGTCCCGAGGTGCGGTTGTCCGTCGAACCCCCAGTAACTCATCCGGATCACGCGAAGCTGGCTCGGACCGACCGGGCAGCCTGTATGCCAGGTGCCTCCCAACTCCGCCGCCGTCACATCTGACACGGTGGCGCTAAAGGCGGGAACGACGGTCGTCGTGGTGGTCGGTGGAACCGTTGTCGTCGCCGAGGGAAGGGTCTGAGAAGTCACCGAGGTCGCGGTCCGACTCGATGGCTTGGTACCGCCTCGGGCCCCGACTGCAGACCCGCAGGCTGCCGTGAGGACCGCGACCACTGCCAGGACGAGGCCGCGTCCAGGACGGACGCCTCGGTGCGCTCGTCGCCGAGACGACGCGCGGGCCCCCCTTATGCGGAAGAACTCGCTGATCCCCGTCACCATAGTGCTCGTTCTGGCCAGCCTCCTGGCCGGTTGCGGAACCTCCGGGCCGCAGAGCGCCTCGTCTCGCAAGAGGCATGCCCAACATGTTGCGTCCGGCACCGGCACCTCGAGTCATCCACAAACCTCGGCAAGCCCATCATTGGTCGCCCCGTCCACCACGACGACGTTCACCGCGGCGACGACGATCGCCCCGACGACGATCTCGTCGACCACCGCGACGTTTCCAACCATCTGTTGGCGGGCGGATTGGCGTCGACGGGCGCGTCCAACCAATGGTCACCGTGCTCGCTCCGACGTATGCCACAACACCTATCAATACGTGCCTTGCGGGCAGAGTCCGCCGTTCGGAGGTGGAAGCGAATCTCTCTGGACTGAGACGACGGCGTACCGGAGATTCGCGGTGGTGCAGTACAACACGACACCGGTCGTGCCGGGCGCCGGTTCCGCGATCTTCATTCACGCAGACGTCGGCAGCGCCACGGACGGATGCGTGACCTGCCGCTCGACGAGCTCGACGTGCTACTGCGGCGGACGGACCTAGTTTCAGCTCCGATCGTCGTGATGGGACCCAGCTCGGAGATCGGCGCTTCTGATTGCGAAAGGTCGAAACTCGCCTCCGTAGGACTGCCCGCTCAATACCGCCTGAGGCCTGCAAGAATCGGGCAGAGCCTTCTGCGGCTCGGTGTCGTTACCGTTGGAATCACGGCAGCACGAACATGCAAATCACATCACGAGGAGGGGTTCAGATATGGCTGGTAAGGCAGCGATCAGCCTGGCCACCGGGCTCGAGGACGCGGAGAAAGTGACGGTCGCTTTCCTGGTCGCGGTCGGCGCAGCTGAGCAAGGTAGGGAGACGATGATGTGGTTGACCAAGGAGGCGGTGCGTCTCGCACTGACTGGCGTCGCGACTGGAACCGCATGTCAGCCTTGTCCGCCGTTGGAATCACTCGTCGACCGGTACCAGGCAGCTGGCGGTCGGTACCTCGTGTGTCCGATCTGCTTCGAGTCGAAGGCGCTCGACAAGGGCAACCTGATCAGCGGCGCGGAGATCGGCGGCTCGGTGCAACTGTGGCAATGGATCGGCGAGGACAGCGCGGTCACCTTCAACTACTGATGTAGAGCAGCCTGCCAAGCGAGTTCATCGATCTGCTCTGGACCACTTCGAGGGAGCGCTGAACCGGCGGCTCGGCGCCTGCATGACATTGAGCAGACGACGGTGCCGACGTTGACGGCCCTGCCCTCGCGATCTCTGTGCGAGCCGCCCGGTCGTCGAGGAGTGGAGAGCTCCCGGCGAGCGCGGGCACTTCGGCGTATGGGGCGCGACGACTCCGGGCGAACGGTTCCCGGAGCGAGAACACTGATCCGCTCGGCGAAGGGCGCCCGTGGCAGCGCTTGACCCACGTCTTTGCGGGGTGACCGCTCTCCGATTTGACCGCCGCCGCTGAATCCCGGCTCCGGCCGAGTGCCCTCGGCCGTTTATTCAGCCGAGTGCCGGGCGGATTTCCGGTATCGAACCGGTTGGGGTCGGAGCAAGGAACTGAGGACTCGGGTCAGCCAGCCTTCGTATTGGTCGGCACTCCAGCGGCACTCGATGGTCAAGATGCGGTGGACTTCGGGTGACAGCGCGGCGTACGCGATGTCTTCGGCGTCTGAGACGCTGAGGGCTGGATCGAGCGCTTCTCTGGCGGCGATGGCTGCAACGATGCGCGACTGGCCGGTATGGCGCTGGCGGCGGATGTCGTTTTGGAGCTTGGCTATCTCGGGATCGACCTGGGCGGCGGTCGAAACTACATGGAACATCTCTGACGAGCGTTCCATCAACAGCCGACAGATTCGGGCGAACGATCGCACCAAGGCGGCCGGGTCCGGCTCGGCCAGCGCGTGTTGTTGTTCGGGTCGATCCCCGAAGGCGACCGGCTCATCGTCGCCCCCCAAGGAGGTGTCGAGCACTTCTTTGAGGAGCGCTCGCTTGGAGCCGAACAGCCGGTACAGGGTGGGCAGCGCGACATCCGCGGCGTCAGCGACCGCCTCGAGGGTCGTCGCGGGATAGCCGTGCTCGATGAACAACTGCTTGGCCGTCTCGATCACGTTGCGCCGGGTGGCCCGGACCTGAGCGAGCCGGCGGGAGTTGTCGTATCGCCTCTTGACACCATCGGCCATATTGACGATAGTACTCCTATCTCCGTAATAGTATAGCTATCACGAAAGTAGGCAGCCATGGATGTTGAGAGCAACAAGGCCATCGCGGAGCGCTTCGACGCCATCCTCAACACTCGGGACCTGGACCAGCTCGACGAGTTGTGCAGCCCTGACATGGTGAATCACGCGCTGGCCCCGAGCCGACCATCTGGGCTTGAAGGAACCCGCCAGTGGTTGCAGACCGAGGGGCTCAACTTCCGCACCTTCAACTGGAAAGAGCTCTTCGTCGTCGCCGAGAACGACCTCGTCGTCCAGTTCGGAGTTCGTGAGCACGACTGGCCAGGAGGCCGTTTTCGCGGCTTCGAGGTACCGGCTGGCCACTGCGAACGGGGCACGGCGTTCATGTACCGGATTGCCGGCGACCGCATCGTTGAGCGCTGGGCGGTCAACGACCTTCTAGCCATGCTCCTCCAACTCGGGGCAATCGCAGACCCCTTGACAGCCGCTTCGTAGATCAACAGGGTCGTCGTCACCGATTGTCGGGTCCCTGGGCTGCCAAAGTTTGGTAGCTGAGTAGGGCGAGGATCCTTCCCAGACTGGTTGGGGAGTATGACTCGACTTCACGAGAGTTGAGGTCAGGGATGGTCGCGCCGGCGCCCCAACCTTTTCGAGTGTCAAGGCAGGATCCACCCAACTCACTCCTGGCGCTGGGCTAGCGACGTGTCTCGCTGTCATCGCGGTCTGCACCCGGAGATCCGGCCGAAAGCCGGTTGGGCTCGCAGGCCTTTCGGTCGGCAAACCGACTGGTCAGCCTCCGGGAACAGGTGGCCGTGCTCGTCCCAACACCTAGGCGCCGCCCGCCTTGGCCTCGGCGTCCCCGCGACGCAGGCTTCGCCCAGTAGCGGGGATCGGGTACGTGCGCTGGACATGGACGAGCTCCTTTACGCGCGGGAAAGCGACGATCACTTTGAGAGTGCCCTGGGGGCGGGTGGACATGGAATCCACCCCGGTCTCCACCCGAGGGCCGATGCCAAGAGGGCCCGACGGGCCGACACTTAGATCCATGACCATCACCGATTACCTCATGAATTTCGCACTCATTGGTCTGGTTGTCCTTCAGATCCGGGGGCACAAGATCACGGTCGCCCGTCTCCTCGTCCCGGTGGCGATGACGGTCTGGGCGGCGTCCCAAATTCTCCGCGCGATCCCCACCACCGGGAACGACCTCATCCTTGAGGCCGCACTCGCCCTCGTGGGTGGGAGCCTCGGGATCCTGGCGGGCTTCGCCACCAGCATTCGGCGTGCTGGTGAAGGCGCCATCGCCAAGGCCGGAGCGGTCGCAGCAGTGCTGTGGGTGCTTGGCATCGGCGCCCGGATGGCGTTCTACCTTTGGGTAACCCACGGCGGCCATGCCACGGTCGCCCGGTTCAGCGCGGACCACCACATAACCTCAGCCGGCGCTTGGGCCACGGCCTTCATCCTGATGGCGCTTGTCGAGGTTGTGAGCCGCACGGGCGTCCTGTACCTGAAGACCCGACGTTCCGGCGCTGTCATCCCGCGCGGGGGGCTTCTGCGCCGCCCAGCCGCGACGTGACCAATCAGGGGCACAACCGCCGAGCCCGTTGGAGACATGGGATCATGTCCGACATGGAGCTGGCGGCCCGGCTTCGCTCCGTGCCTTGGACGGGGACCGATCGGCTGCTGACGCTTGCTCGCCTGGCTGGTTTGGCCGTCCTCCTGTGGACCGTTGCGACCCAACTTCAACCCCGGATCCCTGGCGAGCACTGGGCCGCTCCTTTGCTCATGGTGATCGTGGGCGTCGGATGGACGGGGTGGATGGCGAGCCGCAGTCTCAAAGCACCCGACTGGACGGTCTGGGCGTTCGTCGCCCTGCTGGCCACGTCGGGGGGCGTGTTGGTGGCGTATGCGCCACAGGCCATCTGGTTTGTGGCGGTCGCTGTCCTGGGGTCTGCGATCGCCTTCGACTTCGCACCGGCGATCGGTGTCGGAGCCCTCGGATTGAGCGCGCTGGGGGCGGCCGTAGTGGCCCTCGGCACGTCATCGGCGGGCGAAATCATCACCGAGGGGGCATTCTCTGCCGCCGCCGGTCTTGCGGCCGGAGTCAGCCGTCGCCAGTACCTGGGCCGGACTCAACAAGCCGAACAGCTCCTTGCTGAGCGCCTGCGGGCCGATGCAGAGCGGGACCGCGCGGCGGCACTGGCGGAACGCAACCGGGTTGGGCGAGAGATCCACGACGTGCTGGCTCACTCCCTCGGAGCTCTGTCCGTCCAACTCGACGCGGCGGACGCGCTCCTGGAGACCGGTGATGACATGCTCAAGGTCCGCCACCTGGTGCAGCAGTCTCGTGAGCTCGCTGTCCAGGGCTTGGAAGAGACGCGACAAGCCGTGCACGCCCTTCGCGACGAGCCGGTCGAACTAGCCGAGCAGCTCACGTCGTTGTCCGCCCGCGAGGGAGTTGAGCTCACGGTGGCCGGACAGCCACGTCGCCTTTCTCCCGACGCAGGCTTGGCGCTTTACCGCGCGGCACAAGAGGCACTCAGCAACGCCCGGAAACACGCCCCCGGGGCTATGGTCACGATGAGCTTGGAATTCAACTTCTCTGCGACGGTGCTCGTCGTCGCCAACGGGGTCAGCCCGAGTCAAGACGCCGCCAGCCGATTGCGGAGCACCGGGGGGGGATTCGGCCTGCAAGGCATGCGCGAGCGAATCGAGCTGGTCGGCGGCGAGGTCAGGGCTGAACCGAGCGCGTCCGGTTGGAGCGTTCACGTGGCGGTGCCCGGGTGAGGGTCGTGGTCGCCGACGACCAGACCGTCGTGCGCGAAGGGTTGATCACGTTGCTCGCAACGATGCCGGGGGTTGAGGTGGTCGGGGCAGCGTCCGACGGCGAGGAGGCGGTCGCACTGGTCGCCGATGTGGCGCCCGACGTCGTCCTTATGGATCTGCGCATGCCGCGAGTGGACGGGGTCGAGGCCACGAGGCGCATTCGCACCGAGCATCCGGCGACCCACGTCGTCGTCCTTACGACCTACGCGAACGATGAGTCAATCGTCAATGCGTTGCGAGCTGGAGCAACCGGGTACCTGACGAAAGACGCTGGCAGAGACCATATCGGTCGCGCTCTTGAAGCCGCCGTCTCCGGCCAGTCCGTCATGGACTCGACCGTCCAGGCGCGCCTCGTAGAGGTCGCACGCCTGCCAACGCTTCCTGGAGACGGTGGTTCCTTCCCCGATGGACTCACGGCTCGTGAAGCTGAGGTGCTGCAGCTGATTGCCGCCGGAAAGTCCAACGCGGAGATCGCCGAGGAGCTCTACGTGAGCGAGGTCACGATCAAGACGCACGTTAATCACATATTTACGAAAACCGGCAGCCGTGATAGATCGCAGGCGATCGCCTACGCCCACCGTCGAGGGCTTGCTCGCTGACCCTCTTCCTGATCTCAACTCACGGCTCTGGGACGATGGATCTCATGTACGCGTTCGCAAGATCCACGGGAGAGCAATGTCGCCGTCACGTAGCCCCTGGTTCCCTTGTCTGCCGCGGGCACGGCGGTGCCACCCGAAGAGCTCATGGCGCTGCCACCAGCCGGGTGATCGCCGCCCGAGTCCTCGGCCGGGTCGCAAGGACCGCTGGATGATGCGCGATGAAGATCCTGGCCGCGGATCTGAGTGCACGGTGGCAACGCTGTCAACTCCTGGGGGTCGGACACAGCCCTTACTCCGGACACCCGATTGAGGTGAAGTGCTGCGGCCGGTTCCAGGCATGGGGTCCTGGCGTCAAACCGAGTCCAATCCAATGGTCGATCAAGAAGGCGACGCTGTAGAACCCGAGTTGGGTGTTTACGGCACCGAGCGTCGACGGTGGTCCGACGCGTATGTGCTTGCTTTCTGGGACTCAAAGGACCGGTCCCCTCGGGCACCGCTCGACCTGCGTTGCTTGGACGTTCTGGGTCATCGCCAGAGAGACGCTGGACAACGAGTTTCTGAAGAACGAGAGCATCGGGGGCCGAGATGTCCGACGGCTCGAGGAGCGCGGCCTCGCTCGGAGTGCCACCTTCGAGAGCTTGCGAACCGCCGTGGACGCGTGCCTTCTTGACGTGGCCGATCGGCCGTAGGCTGGGATGGCTATCACCGCGCTTTGCGCAACGGCTTGGGCCAAATCCGGGCCACAGCGGGCCAGAAACTAGGGGCAGCAACGGGCAGCAACCGGCAGCAAATGTCCTGATAGATCCACCTCTAAGGCTGTGACCAGGAGGTCAGGTCAGCCTTCACACGGCTGAGGTCGGAGGTTCGAGTCCTCTAGCGCCCATGCCAGGTCTCCCGGGTCAGACCGCCCTTTCTCCGTTGACCGCATCAGTGCATTGTCGTTGTCCAATGCGCGTCTATCGCGCGGACAAAATCGATCGCCCACGAGTTCGACTGCTCCCCGCACGAGGCGCATTTACGTCGGAAACGTCGAAGGTTGCCGCGAGCAAGCAGTGGCCGAGCCGCGGCCGCGCCACCGTCGGGTCGATGACCTCTTGCGGCTGGGGTGCCCGGGGAGCCGTCGATCCGAGCGAGAACCTGCTTGGAACGCTCAGGCGCTCAGCGAGGCGGCAGCGCCACGTTCAAGAGTCGAGCGCTGCCCTAGGTTTGGTCTAGGCGTCCTTCGGGATCGAAGACGACGACCGTTCCAGCAACCAGGTCATGAAGGCAGCGGCGGACCGACCGGGTGAGGAAGAGGATCAGGGACACGAGCTCCGTGATCACGCCGAGGATTCCGTCGACAATGCGCCCGATGATCTCGCGCAGGGCCATCGTGCCGAAAGTGGCCTTGCCTCCCGTGTCCACCTTGATGCAGCGCATCTTGAGGACCGAGAGCGCTGGGGTGGTCCCTCGGCCCCAGACGACGAGCCCCCAGATGATGTATCCGATTCCGAGCGTCACGATCGAAAGGAGGATGCTGAGGAAGTAAGCACCGATCCGGCGCCCGACAGGCGCCAGACTGACTCCCGATGGGAGGGGCGGAACTCCTTGGATTTGGGCCGGCCCATAGCCGGCGCTTGCTGCCGGATAGGGATAAGGCGCTGGTGCCGGCTCCGGGCGATGCGGCGGTGCGTCCGGCGCGCTCTCCGGCGCTGTCGCTCCTTCGCCCGGTCCCGGGTGCCCTTGTTCCGCTGTGCTCACGAGTCCCCCTCCATTGACGAACGCCGCTCTTGCGGTGTGGCACAAGAGTACATGTCGCGTGAGGGATCTGAAGGGGCGCTGCAGAGGTCGACGCTCGGGAGTTCCGAACGAAAGGAGTTCGAGACAGTCGACGACTATCTTCGACCGCGCGTGGAGGAAAGGTGGCGTCGGCGTACACCGAACCGGCGTGGGTCTTCGCGTCGGCGAGGTCCGACATCCAGAGCCAGTTGGGGGAGGCACCCCGTATCCCGCTCTCGGTGAGCACCCTACGGATCAGCCCGACCTGAAGAAGTGCAGACGCCAGTCGATGAGGGCGAGATCCCGCAGGTCGCGGCCGAGCTCGAAGTCGTGACAGCCCTTGACGAACTCTGACCAGTGATCCTTCAGACGGACGGCGACGGTCACGTATGGCTGAAGTCAATCTCGGCTCGTCGGGTCGGCCATATGTTCCGATGATCTTGGAGCATCTGAGCGGTGCCGCCGACGACGGCGCGACCGACTGCGGTCGTGCCTGTCGATGCCTGCGATCTGAGCCTCTCGACCATTGCGCCGATACCTTGCTCCGGCCAAGAATGTTCGTCAGGGAGAGCACTCGATGCGGAACGGCGCCGAGCGTTCGCCACAGCCGCTCGGCGGAGAGGAGGCGTTCATGGGTGCGCCACTGAAGAAACTCGTCAGGCGCTGATGTCGTTCCGTACCATCGATCGATACTCCGAGCGCTATCGCGTTGCGACGACGGAGGTGGACCGACAGATCGAGATGGCGGTCATCGGCAGCGATTGGGGAGCGAATGGTTACACGACCAAAGCTCAGGCTGACCAACTCGGCTCTGCGCTCGACCTCTCCGCGGACGATCGACTGATCGATGTTGGCGCCGGACGCGGCTGGCCTGGCCTCTATCTCGCCGCGATGTCCGGTTGCCGCGTCGTGATTTCCGACGTCCCGTTCAACGCCTTGCAAGCGGGGACGGCGCGGGCGGCGGCTGAAGGTTTGAGCCCAAGGGCTTGGGCTGTGCGCTGCGACGCTGCCAGGTTGCCCTTCGCACGTGGCTCGTTCGACGCGATGGTGCATACCGACGTCTTATGTTGAGTACGCCCTAAGCTCTCCGTGCTGAGGGCGTGCGGGCGGATTCTCCGGATGGGGGGACGGATGGCGTTCATCACCATCCACCCCGCTGGGGGGTTGAAGCCGTCGGATCATCGAAAGGCACTTCGCTACGGTCCCGTCGCCGTGGCGACGCGGCGGCCAATGCGGTCACTGCTTGCCGCAGCAGGCTTCTCGGTCATCGAAGAGGTCGACTACACCGAAGAGTTCTTGATTACCCTCGAGGGGTGGATCGACCAATGGGAACTTTACCGGTCTGAGCTGGAGACGATCTGGGGAAGAGATGTCGTTGACGAGCGCCAACAGGAACGTCGTGGAATGATCCGCGTGACCGGAGCAGGTCTTCTGCGACGAACGATGTTTATCGCAGACCGCTCGCAGCCGAAAGAGATTTGATGTCGGGTGTGGGCGTCGTGAACGGTTGTGAGCGGTGCTTCGGGCGTCGGAGCGTGATTGAGCGATCGATCCCTGTCCAGAGGCAGTGTGGCGGGCTCCGAAGCGGTCAACAAGCTTCCCAAGGTCACTGGCGTTCCGCGGCAGCGTGAGCTCGCCCAGCACGGGGGACGCGCCGGCGTGTCGACCGTGGTCGAACGAGGTGAAGAGCTTTCCCGTCGCCTTCAAGTTGTCGGAGCACGAGACGCGGCGACGTCCAGGTGCAGCGTGCCGCATTTGACAGGTGACCGCGAACAACCAAGACCATGGCTTTCGTCGTGGCCTGGGGACTCGCCATCGGCAGAACTCTGACTCGGCGATGATCGTGAGCGAGTGTTGATCAACCGTCGATCGCGAGTAGAGAAGGGTCGGCCACGATTCGACCAGGGGTGGGGCAGGGACAGGGAACCGATCCTCTTCTCGTCCCACCCCCGGATTTACAGAAGGGGAGGGGAGACGATGGGGACAACAGAAGAGGCGCTTGTGGAGCTGCGCGAGGTCCGGGCCGATCTGGCCCATGCTCTCGCCATGGTCGACCTAGAGATTGCCTGGCTGAGTCCAACGGCCCAACCGGAGCGGTTCCAGCTGCCCGACCAGCACATCCGCAAGCTCCTCGGACCTCTTTACGTGGAAGATATCTGAGGAGGACCCGACGACCGGAAGGTCCGGTGAGCCGCCAGCGGTGCAGCGGTCGCAACGAAACAGAGGGCTAGATAGACCCTGAGAGTCGCCCCACAACCAAGCGTCGGCCGGTGCTGCAGTCGTTCGAAACCGCGAGCACTGCGGCCAGGGTCAGAGCCAGTTGATGAAGGACCGCCGTCTGAGGTAGCGGGCGGGATCGATCCGCCGGAGTCATCTGTCCGCGTCCACCTGGATGAGTGCGATCACGTTGCCATCGGGATCTTGGGCCACGGCCTTTTTGGCGGTGGCCCCCTGCGGTTCGATCGGCCCGATCGCCAGGCTCCGCGCTTCAAGGACCGAGACGGCGTCGTCGATGACCGGCACAGCGATCGCGATGCTGCTCTTTCCAGCGCGCTCTCGATCTTCGACGATGTACAGCCAACCGCCACTCGACACCTGCCACAGCACCTCGGCGGCGTGCGCAACGACGTCAGGGGGACGCCCGAAGAAGCGCTCGTACCAGGCTCTCGCGGTCGTGAAGTCGCGGACAGGGACTCCAGCGAGAAGCACATCGAATTTCATCTGTTCAGCCTGGCACTCATCGAATCGGTGCGGCTCGCTCGTGATTGGTGAGAAGCCCCTGACATGGCTATCACTGGCTCTGCCGAAGGATGCGCTCGTACCAGATGCCCGGCCGGACGCCGACCTCGGCGTCACCGCCCGGGATGAAGCCAGCCTTGGTCAGCACCCTCTGAGAAACGCTCTCGTGCGTGGTTCGCGCGCGCAGCTTGCGTACGGCGTACTCCGATGCTCCAAGACCAGCAAAGCTCCTGCACCCCGCAGTCGCCACGCCTCAATCAGCGACTCGCTCGGTCTTTCCCGTACCGATCTCGGCAGCCCGCCTGTGAAAGGCGGCACCGCGCCTCAGCCACCGGATTGCGATGTCTTCGCTGTGCTGGGTTTCGCGGTGTAGATGGTGATCGCCGAGCCGGCCTTCACCCTCTGGCCCTTCAACGGGTCCGTCGTGAAGACCTGGCCTGTGGGCGGCCCGTAAACGGGCCCGACGGTGAGGCCCGCCCGATGGATCGCGGCAATCGCCTGCGCGACCGTGTCACCGATCACTGTCGGGACGAGCACGCCCTTGGACACCGTCACGTTCCTGGGCGGCTTCTCGGTGTAGATCGTGATCGCCGATCCGAACTTGACCTTGTCGCCCTTCAGCGGGCCGGTGGTGAACACTTCGCCTGTGACCGGTCCGTAGACCGGGCCGACGGTGAGGCCGGCCGCCCGGATCGCGGCCGTCGCCTTGGCCAAGGTGTCACCGAACACTGTCGGAACGAGCGCGTACTGAGCGCCCTTCGAGACCATGACAGTGACTGACGAGCCGTACGGAACTTTCTTGCCGACCGCAGGTGTCGTCCCGATGACGTCGTTCGCGCCGATCGTTGTCGAGTACGCAAGGGCCTCGTGGGGATGGAGCCCGTCGGCGGCGAGCGTCGCCTCCGCGTATGTCCACGAGTGCCCGGCGAGCGCCTGGATCGTGACCGGCGGCCTGCCCTGCGAGACGGTGATGGCGATCGTGGCGCCGTAGGGGGCGGTGGTCGGGTTCAGCGTCCCGCCGTAGGCCCAGCTGATGACGTCGCCCTTCGGGACCGTGCTTGAGTACTGGGCCTTGGCGGGGCACTTCGCCTTCAGGTGCCGCTCTGTGAGCAGCCGCTGCGCGACGGTGCAGGTGATCTGCCCGGTCAAGGTGGGAACCCTCACGCTGGGTGGCCCGGCGGAGGGGACGATCGAGACGGTGCTGCCCTGCTTGAGGAGCGCGCCGTGTCCGGGCGTCTCGTGCACGACCCGACCGGCCCGGACCGTCGTGGACTTGACCGCGGCCTCGACCCGCACGACGAAGTGGTCGGCGAGGAGCTTCTGCCTCGCCGTCGCGAGAGATTCTCCAACCACGGAGGGTACGTGGCGTGTCGGCACGAACAGCTTGGTCGTCCACGCGTAGAGGCCACCCGCGACGAGAAGACACACGAGGAAGACGACGCCTGCGACGACCCACGGCCACGGCCGCGGCGGGCGCCGGTGCCGGGCGGCGCGAGGGACGACCGGCTTCTCGGCAAAGGGGACGTCCGCCGTCGGCTCTCCACCATCGGGAAATGACGGGGATCGGGACGGGCGCAGGTTGGCGGTCGGGGACAACCCGGCTCCTGCCCGGCCGAGAGCGGGGACGGCCCCGACGAGGGTGAGGTCGGAGAGGGGGGCGCTCGGCGCCCCGATCTGGGTGGTGGCTGCTGCGTCCGCGGGCTGCAGGTCGCCCAGGGGGCCGAGCGACGCGGCGTCGATGGGGGCGC
>Ga0209579_10000072_pt1 | contig 192931 bp, 189 predicted proteins | sample Coa_R1_2_FD_187152 | JGI IMG/M metagenome (GOLD analysis project Ga0209579, IMG submission 187152) | Surface soil microbial communities from Centralia Pennsylvania, which are recovering from an underground coalmine fire - Coalmine... | ecosystem: Environmental > Terrestrial > Soil >... | reverse complement strand
AGAAGCAGACACGAGGCGAAGGCCGACGTGTTCGACTACATCGAACGCTTCTACAATGCGAAGCGGCGGCACTCGACGATCGGCTACTTAAGCCCTATGGAGTTCGAGCGCAGGGCCGGATTCGCTTAAGTCGGTGTCATCCAAACCGGGGGCAGGCCAGATTCCGCTCAAAATCGGTCACAAAGTTTCGTTTGAAGTTTACATCAAGTATGGAAAGCCTCGGGCACGAAACGTAAAACAGATTGTCTAAACTCACCTCTTCTCCAATAACGCCACTCCCTTCTGCCCGACCACCCGTTGCGCCGCGGCGGCGAACTTCGCCAGCAGCCACGGCAAGCCACGACCTCTCGGCGCGCCGCGCCTTGTCATAAACACCGCGAAACCAAAGCGCGCTCCGCTCCCAGCCCCACACGCGCCCCACCCCCTCGCCACCGTGCGCCGGCGGCGTTAGGCTCCGCCCACGGGCGGGTGGCGCTTCAATCGCAGGAGTTCACGATGGGACTGTTGGACAATCTCGGCGGCACGCTGAAGGCGGCGCTCGGCCAGGAGGCGGCGGCGGCGGCGCCGGGCCTCATCGCCGCGGCGCTCGGCAAGACCAACCTCGGCCTCGCCGGCGTCGTCGCCCAGCTGCAGCAGAACGGCCTCGGCGCCCAGGTGGTGTCGTGGCTCGGCAACGGGCAGAACATCGCGATCACGCCGGATCAGCTCAAGGCCGCGCTCGGCAACGAGCACGTGCAGAAGCTCGCGGCCAGCATGGGCGTCTCGACGCAGGAGGCGCTCAACTTGCTGGCGCAGCACCTGCCGGCGGCGGTCGATCAGGCGAGCCCGAACGGCAAGCTGCAGTCGTAGCGAGCAGGCGTCACGCGCACAGGACCGGACGGCGCGATGCACGCGCCGCCGGTTGTGCCTGTGACGCGCCGCTAGTCGCGGGCCGCTCTAGCCCTTGAGGCGCTTGTTGCACTCGCTGTAGTAGCCGCCGCCCTTCATGATCCATTGCAGCCCGGCATTGCCGGTGCCGTTGTTGGCCTTGTTGGCGTCGTACTGGTCGAGGCAGGTGTGCATGCGCGCCTTGCCGGCGGATTCCTTGGAGTATTTCGGCGACACCACGGTCGGGAACACGGCCGCGCTCGGGTTCGGCGCGGGCTTGGCGGCGGCGGCGGCGGGCTTGGCCGGCGCCGGAGCAGGTTTCGCGGCAGTTGTGGCCGCGGGCTTGGCGGCGGGCGCGGCAGCCGGCGCCGCAGCCGGCGCAGCCGCGGGGGTCGCGGCGGCGTCAGCGCCGCACTCGGCCTTGCGGAAGTCGTTCCACTTCTGGCCCTTGAGCGTGCCGGCGGCTTCCGCCGCTTTGTATTTCGCGCTGCACTCCTTCATGGTCAGCGCCTGCGCGCCGCCCGCAAACGACAAGACGCCCGCGAGCACGACCGCGCCTGCCGCAACGCAACGAATTCTCATGATACCGGCTCCCGTGGTTGGCATTGTTGGAATGTCGATAGTCCGAAACAATCCGCCGCGGCCTTGTTGGCAACCCGGCGTTTGTCTGTAGAATAGCATATTGTCATAGCCGGGAGTCCTCCATGAAAAAAGCCATTCTTGTGTTGCTCGTGAGCGCGTTCGCCTGCGGCTCCGCCCTGGCGCAGACGTGCGAAACCAAGGCCGTCAGCAAAGACGGCAAGCCGCTCGCGGGAGCGGCCAAGGTCAGCTTCGTCAAAAAGTGCTGCGAGGACTCCGCGGTCGGCAAGGACGGCAAGGCGCTGGCCGGCGCGGCAAAGACCAGCTACGTGAAGAAGTGCGAGACCGGCGGCTGATCGTTTCGCCAGTCGCGCTCACTTCTTCTCCAGCATCAGCGGTTCGGAAATGAAAGCAATGCGGGGATGAAGCGCGTGCGGCGGAAGACCAGTCCGCCCTCATCCTGAGGAGCCCGCGCAGCGGGCGTCCCGAAGGATGGGGCGGCCACATGGTTCGAGACGGCGCTGACGCGCCTCCTCACCATGAGGCCGTTTAAGGCGCGCGCGCGCCGCTCCTCACCGTAGGGGCCGGGGCGTGCTACGCTTCCGCGGCCATGATGAAACGCGAAAGCTTCCCGCTCGCCAAGATCTACGTGCCGCTGGAGCGGCGCAAGACGCTCGATCAGGCGCGCGTCGCGGCGATCGCCGCCAGCATGCTGGAAAAGGGCCAGGAGACCCCGATCAAGGTGCGCGCCGACGGCGAGCGCTTCGTGCTGATCGAGGGCCTGCACCGGCTCGAGGCGGCGAGAGCGCTGGGCGAAGACACCATCTTCGGCTACCGCGTCGACGCGCGGAAACATTGAGGCGCGCCCGGCGTCCTTGCCCGCCGCTCAAAGCCCCAGCCCGCGCCAGAGCATGATGATGACGTGCTCGGCCGTCCGGGTGTACCAGCCGTCGAACAGGTAGAGATCAAGGCTGACCGCAACGGCCAGCGAGGCCACAGCGCGATCCATGGCCCACAGTCTGGCGGTGTGGAATTACCGGCGGCTAAGCGCGGACGCTCGAATTGTCATAAATGCCGCGTAGCCGGGAAACGCTACTTGAACTCGAAGCGGTCGTCGGCGCCTGGAATCTCGAACGGCTTTGCTTCGGTTTTGCCGCCGGCGGCAGGCTGCGCGGCCGCTTGCGGCGGCGCAGCGCGCACAAGGTTCGCCCGCTGATCGGGCAGCGCGGCGGTCACCGTGGTGCTGACCTGATAGGGGCCGCGGCGTTGCGCCGCGAGCGCGCTCTGCACGTTGGCTTGCAGGTTGCCCTCGAGCCTCGTCTGCAGGCTGTCGTGCAGGCTGTTGATCGCCGACATCACCATCAGCGTGTCGGCGTGGCGGTGGCGGCGGGCATATTCGAACAGGAACCAGCGCCCGCGCGTGGTCTCCATGATCGCGGATTCGATGGCGTCATAGTCGTCGTCGCTGACCGGGCAATCCGGGTCGGCAAGTTGCGCACGGGACAGGGCCATCCGGGACCTCCGACAGGGGGCGGGCAAAACGCTAGGCCGAGAGGGTGAAGCGAAGGTTAACCGCAGCGCCGCGGGAACTTTCACACCGCGTTCCACACCAGCAGTACCAGGCCGAAGGCCACGACCCCGAGCCAGAGCACGGTGAGCGCCAGGCCCAGCACCACCAGCGCCTGGGCGGCGCCGCGGCGCAGCGGGTGACCGGTGTCGGGACCCTTCATGGGCACCAGCGCCTGCGGCAAAAGCGGTGTGAACTGGTCCATGACGGCAAGACTCCCCGGAGCAACCCCGCCCGTTGTCGGGACGGGCGGGGTTACCGACGCATGCGTCAGGCTGTGGCACATCCCGACGCTCCCCTTGGTCGCGCCGGCGAGGGAACCGGTTCAAAGCGGGACAGCGGCGGGGCGAATTTTTATCGGGCATAAATCACGTTTTTATTCTGTGTAATATCAAGGGCCTGTGGTCGCACCCCGCTTGACCGGCGCATGACATTGAGGATGGTGAGCGGCCTCATCGCCGTGGCCGCGCCCCTCGCCGCCACGCCAGCCAGAAAGCCAGCGTGACCATGCCGCTCTCCGACACCATCAAGTCGTTGATCCTCAGTGCCTGGGACGACGGCTACCCGTGCCTCCTCGCCACCAGCGGCCGCGAAGGGCCCAACATCACGCCCAAGGGCAGCATGATCGTGTTCGATGACGAACACCTCGCCTACTGGGAGCGCTCCAAGCGCGGCGTCCTGGAAAACCTCGGCGCCGACCTGCGCGTCTGCGTCATGTACGCGAACTTCAAGGCGCAGCGCGACGGCAAGCTCGACAGTGGCTTCCTGCGCTTCTTCGGCACGGCGGTGCTGCACGAAAGCGGTCTCGTGCGCGAGGCGATTTTTGCCAAGCTGCTGCCGCGCGAGCAGACCCACGCCGGCGCCGAAGCCGGCATCGGCGTGCTGATCCGCATCGAAAAAGCCATCGATGTCCGCGGCAAGCCGATCATGTAAACGATAGCGGCAAAAAGCCCGCCCTCCGCCACATTCCCGCCCCCGGCCATGCTATGCTCGGTGCGTGGCGTTCCGGGCTGGAGTCACCCGTATGCGTATCCGCCGCCCGCTGGTTGCGCTGGCCGCTGCTGTAGCGACGGTCGCGCTTGCCACCGCCGCCCGCGCCGACATTCTCATCAGCATCGACAAGTCGAAGCAGGAGATGACCGTGCTGCAGGACAACTTCCTGCTTTACCAGTGGCCGGTCTCGACCGGCGCGCAGGGCTACGACACGCCGTCTGGCGAGTTCAAGCCGTTCCGCATGGAGCGCGACCATTTCAGCCGCGAGTGGGACGACGCGCCGATGCCGCACTCGATTTTCTTCACCACCCAGGGTCACGCCATTCACGGCTCGAACCACGTGAAGGCGATCGGCACGCCGGCCTCGCATGGCTGCGTGCGGCTGCGCCCGGAGAACGCGGCCATCCTGTTCGACCTGGTCAAGCACGAGGGCATGAACCACACCAAGGTGGTGCTCACCGGCGAAACGCCCGAGCCGGCCGCGCCAGTGGCGCAACGCAATCAGATGCGGCGCGCCGGCACCGTCGCCAGCGCCGATGATGACGTGACCGGTTACGTGTCCCCCTCGCCGCGGCGGCTGCGCTCACCGCCGCGCGGCTGGCGCTACGCGCGGCCCTATTACCGGCACTATTATTATTACTCGCGCGGGCCCTTCCCCTTCGGCTGGTGAGGCTGGGTCATGATCCGCAAGCTCAAGTCCGGCAAGTACCGGCTTTATTCGCGCAAGCAAAACCCGCGCACCGGCAAGCGCCGCAATCTCGGCACCTTCGACAGCAGGGCGGCGGCGCTAAAGCACGAGCGTGAAGTCCAGTGCTTCAAGCGGCACTGAGACGCGGCTTTCACGGCTCTTTCCCGGCCGCAGATCAATCGTCGTATTCGGCCGAGATGTCCTTGCCGGTATAGTCGGGCATCAATGAAGCCGAGACCAGGCTGACCACCGCGCACGCGGCGATGTAGATCGAGATCGCGTAACCCGAGTGGTAGCTGGCAAACAGCGCCGTGGCGATCAACGGCGCCGGTCCTCCAGCGATGACCGACGCCAGTTGATAGCCGAGCGATGCGCCGCTGTAGCGGAGCCTCGGTGTAAACGCTTCCGCGATCAGCGCCGCCTGCGGCCCGTATTGCATGTCGTGCGGAATGAGCGACAGCACGATGGCAATGAACACCGCCGACGGGATCGCGGTATCGACCATGCCAAAATACAGGAAGCCGAAGAGGCCGGTCGCCGCCGCGCCAATAAGGTACATCTTCTTGCGCCCGATGCGGTCGGAGATGTGGCCCGATAGCGGAATGGTGACGAACGACACGCAAGAGCCGACCAAAACCGCGGTCAGGATCAGGTTACGCGGCATGTGCAAAGTTCCGACCGCGTAAGCGAAGATAAACGCCGTAAAGATGTAGAACGGCGCCTGTTCCGACATCCGCAGCAAAGCCGAAAGAATGATCTCTCTTGGCTGCCGCTTGATGACTTCGAGGATCGGGGCCTTTTCGATTTTGTTCTTGTTGAGCAATTCCTGAAATACCGGCGTCTCGAGAATGCCGAGCCGGATCCAGAGACCCACGCCGACGAGAATGATCGAGAGCGCGAACGGAAGCCGCCAGCCCCAGGCGTTGAACTGATCGCCCGACCATTCACTGAAAGCCAGGATCGCCAGGTTCGACAGGAACAGTCCGCACGGAACGCCGAATTGTGGCCACGACGCGACCAGACCGCGCTGGCCATGCGTGCGTGACCATTCCATCGCCAGCAACACCGATCCACCCCATTCGCCGCCGACCCCGATGCCCTGAAAGACACGCAGGACGGTCAGGATGACCGCGCCCCATATGCCGATCGATTCATAGGTCGGCACGAACGCGATCAGGAAGGTCGCGATGCCCATGCACAGCAGCGTGGCGATGAGAGTCGCCTTGCGGCCGATGCGATCGCCGTAGTGGCCGAAAATTGCTGCACCGATCGGACGACCGACAAAGCCGATGAAATAAGTGCCGAAGGCGGCAAGCGTCGCGGTCAGCGGATCAGAGTTTGGAAAATAGAGCTTGCCGAACACCAACCCGGCGGCGGTGCCGTAAATGAAAAAATCGTACCACTCGATGGTGGTCCCGATGGTCGACGCGATGACAGCCTTGCGCAGTTGGGCGCTATGGTCGGACGCCGTAAGCGTGCCGTATATGCCTGCCGTAGCCATTGGATAGTCTCCCCGGTCTGTTTCGTCCCATCGTGAGCGGGTTCTAATCGCCCGCATCCTTGGCGAAGGCTAATGGAGAGAGCGCAACGGACGGCGTAAATTGGATGTAAATTTTAAATCCGATGATCGCTTTGCAAGCCGTCTGCGATCGGACGCTGCACGGGCTCGCGCTACGAGCTTCATGCAGCCGGATTGTGCCGCTGGCGGTTACCCGTAGCGCACCGATGCCGTTGGCTGAATTGGACCGGCGCTGATGACAACCGGCTCGGCGGGCAATAACGCCGGCGCTTCGAAATCGCGCTGCCACAGCCAGTAGTGCTGGGTGCCGTCGCCGTTGACCGCGACCACTTTGTGATTGTCCTTGGTGTCGATGGCGTGAACGGTGATGCGGCTGATGAGGCCGCCGCGGAGCGCCCGCATATCGTTGACCGCCTCCGCGACCGCCTCGGCGACGCTCATCCCGAGCTTCATGTACAAGACGACCGAGCGCGCGGTGCCGCATCTTATCGCCATCTCGCCGGCGCCGGTGCAGGCGCAGGCGCCGTACCTGCTGTCGGCGTATGAGCCGGCGCCGATGAGCGGGCTGTCGCCGAGGCGTCCGGGATATTTCCAGCCCCAGCCGGATGTGCTGGTGCCGCTGGCCAGATTGCGTTCCTGGTCGATGGCCAGGAATACCGTCGTGTCGCGGCCGACCTCCGGATCGATCGCGTGGCGGCAATATTCCGCCAATGCGACATCGGGCCAGCGCGCCTTGTCGTCCGCGCTGACTTCCGCGTCGAACCACTTGCGCCACGCCGCCGCGGCGCGGGGCACCAGCAATTCGCCGGGCTCGGCGCCGACCTCCCTTGCGAAACGCGCGGCACCGTCGCCGACCAGGAATTCGTGCGGCAGCCGTTTGAGCACTTGCCGCGCGACGCTGACCGGGTGGAGAAATCCCTTGAGCGCGCCGACCGCCCCGGTGCGCAGCGTCGTGCCGTCCATGACGGCCGCATCGAGCTCGACCTCGCCAAGCAAGTTGGCCCAGCCGCCACGGCCGACGGTACGGACATTGTCATCGATTTCGACGAGACGAATTCCGGCCTCGATGGCGTCGAGCGCCGCCTTTCCGTCGCGCAGCCATTGCGCCGTCACCGGCGCGCCGGAGGTGCCTTCATTGTTGGTGACAAGGATCATGGGTGTCCTACTCCGAGTGTGTCCTCGCCACGGTCGAGGATCAACGGCACGATCAGATCTTCCTCGTCGTCGAGGTGGCGCATCAAGCCCTTGAGCAGCGCGGCGCTGGCCGCGGCATAATCGTCGCCGCAGCGCTCGAGCGCTTCGGCCTCGCCCGACAGCGCGCGCAGCAGCGCGTTGGCGGTCTGCGCCGTCGCCGCCATGTCGACGTGGATGGCGTGGTGATCGGCCTCGAGCACGTCGAAGCCGCGCGCCAGGCGCGCCTCGGCGGCGCGGAAGATCGGGAAATAGTGCAAGTCCTCGATCTGGTGATGCACGTTGAGCTGCGACAGCAGGAATTGCAGCCGCGGCACAAGCTGACGGGGAAAATCCGCCGCGGACATCGCCCCCGAGCGGAAATCGCCGGTGACGCTTTCGATCGTGCCCGACAGTTCGCGGAACATGTCATGGCGCGACAGCCAGAACTGCGCCATGGCGCCGAGATTGGCGTGGCCCTGCCACTGCTCGCGCGGATAGCGCCCGATCAGCAGCTTCAGGTCCTCCGGCCAGCCATCGCGGCGGGCAAGCGCCAGGGTTTCCGTTTCGCGCTGCGTCGGCGTTTCAATCGTCATGCCGCGCTACATAGCCATTGCGCGGCAAAATGCGAAGGGCGAACGTGCGGCCACAATGAGCAAAGTCACCACCATCGCGTCCCTGAGCTGCGACGAGCCGACGGCGCGGCGGCTTGTCCTCGACCTTGGCGGAAGCTTCGATCCCGAAAACACCGCCTGTTCGGCCTTCGAGGCCGGCAACGGACAGTGGCGGCTGGAAATCCATTTCCGCGAGGCCCCCGATGCGGCCGCGGTCGCAGCGCTGGTGGCAAAGGCGGCGGGCGAAGCCGCAACGGCGACGCTTGAATTTAGTCAGACCGCCGCTGCCGACTGGGTGGCGCGGAGCCTCGCCGGCCTCACCCCCGTCGAGGCCGGGCGCTTCACCGTGCATGGCGCGCACCACCGCGCCCGCGTCGGGCCAAACCGGATCGGCGTCGAAATAGAGGCTGCGCTTGCCTTCGGCACCGGCCATCACGGCACCACGCGCGGCTGCCTGCTGGCGCTCGACGGCCTGCTCAAGCGGCGGCGGCCACGCAACGTGCTCGATGTCGGCACCGGCTCCGGCGTGCTGGCGATTGCCGCGGCGCGTACGCTGCGCCGTGCCGTCAACGCAGTCGACATCGATGCGCAGGCGGTGGGTGTGGCGCGGGCAAACGCAAGGCTCAATCGCGCCGCCGCCTTCATTACCTTCGCCCGCGCCAACGGTCCCTCCACGTGGAGCGTGCGCCGGCGCGCGCCCTACGACCTGATCTTCGCCAACATTCTGTTGACGCCGCTGCAGCGAATGGCGGTCGCTCTGTCGGCGCTCGCCGCCCATGGCAGCCGCGTCGTGCTCTCGGGGCTGCTGCCGAGCCAGGCGCAAGCGGCGATTTCAATCTATCGCGCACAAGGCCTGACGCTCGAGCGGCGCATCATGCTCGAAGGCTGGACGACGTTGGTGTTGATGAAACCTTGAGGGCCGAGCGCGCCTCGCGCGGCAAGACGGTCAGGGGCCCTAGAAAGGCAGCGTCCCCCGCCGCCACAGGTTGTCGTCGCGGCGCTCAAGCGCGTCATAGCGCCGCTCAAGGTCGATCATGTCGTGGTAGCGGGCGATCTCGCGCCGCGCCGCCTTTTGGCGCGTAGCGTGAAGTGCAAGCATGAAGCGGGCAAACAACGGCCAGCGTTTGGCAAATGATGCAGACCGCGGGGCCGCGGTATAGACAACAGCAATCGATTTCGGTTTCGTCGTGGATAGCATTTCGTCCTCGTCAGTCGACACGGGCAAAGAGCGAGCGCGTGCAACGGACGAACAGAAACCAAATCAGGCTATTCCATTTTTTGTTTGCATCGATCGGATGAATTTCTCGAATTGCTCGATGGCGCAAAATGCAAACCGCCCCGGCGCAGCGGCGCCGAGGCGGTTTCGCGGTCAAACTAAAGCTTACCAGCCGCGCTGGGCCGGTTCCTTCGCGACCAGCTGGCCATCGCGCAGTTCGTGGTCGTCCGGAAGCAGGTGGCGGTAACGGGCAATATCGCGCTCGGCGTGCGCCAACTGCGACGCCGCCATGGCGTCGAACATGCGCGCGAAAAAGCCCTTCTTGGCCGGAGTCGCGTCGCTGTCCGACGCAGACGAAACGCGGCGAGTACCATATGTAACAGCAACCATTTGATCTCTCCTTCTGGGGATGCGACGCGAAAAATTCCGCAACCGCATTCCCTTATCTGTTGCATCGCAACATAGGCGCAGAGCGGACCGCAAACCACCCGCAGCAATGCATGGAAGCCCCGTAATTCAAGCATAATCCATTAAGGAACCGGTGAGAGTCATGGCAGCAATGCGACAGGATTAATGCACTGCACAAATGAGAGTCAGAAAAGCGATTGATCGCTGAAATTGGCATCAGATAACGCTTATCCTTGCGCCGGCGGGCAGCCGCCGGATTAATCATGATGCGGCGCAAAGCGTCACGCACGCGGCGCATGCCTGCATTGCTCTGCGCGGCGTGAAGACTAGAGTTGCGAACGATGTTTGAATCGCGCTTCCAGACCTTCGATGATTCGAGCGAGCGCAGCGAAAGCGCGGGACGCGTCGAGCGTTTGCGCGCCGAACTCGCGCGCCACCGCCTCGACGGTTTTGTCGTGCCGCGCGCCGACCGCCAGCAGAACGAATACCTGCCGGCGAGCGAGGAGCGCCTCGCCTGGCTCACCGGCTTCACCGGCTCGGCGGGCGCGGCCATCGTGCTGGCCAACCGTGCGGTGCTGTTCGTCGACGGCCGCTACACCGTGCAGGCGGCGATGCAGGTCGACGGCGGAATTTTTGCGCTCGACAATCTGGTGGACCGTCCGCCCGACCAGTGGCTCGACCAGAACCTCAAAAGCGGCGACAGAATCGGCTACGACCCGTGGCTGCACACCGTTGAAGGTGTCGAACGGCTGAAAAAGGCCTGCGCCAATGCCGGCGGCTCCCTGCTTCCGGTCGATAATAATCCGATCGACGCGCTATGGACCAACCGGCCGGCGCCGCCGTCCGCCGCGGTCGTGCTGCGCGACGTCAAATTCGCCGGCGAAAGCGCGGCGGAGAAGCTCAAGCGCGCGCGCATCGAGCTCGCCAAGCTGCGCGCCGACGCCCTGGTCGTATCCGATCCGCAGAACGTCGCCTGGACGTTCAATATCCGCGGCTCCGACGTCGCGCACACGCCGCTGACGCTGGCATTTGCGCTGGTGCCGAAAGAGGGCCGCCCGGCGCTCTATGTCGAGGGTGGCCGGCTCGACAATGCGGCCCGCCGCGCGCTGGAAGACATCGCAGATCTGCGTGCGCCGGGTAAGCTTTCCGGCGATCTCGCCGCGCTCAAGGGCAAGACGGTGCTGCTCGACCAGGCAAGCGCGGCCGAAGCGTTGACCCGCCTGATAGACGAGGCCGGCGGCAAGCCGCGGCGCGTCGCCGATCCGATCACGCTGATGAAAGCGGCAAAGAATCGCGTCGAAATCGAGGGCACGCGCGCAGCCCACGTGCGCGACGGCGCCGCGGTGGCGCGCTTCCTCGCCTGGTTCGACCGCGAAGCCCCGGACGGAAAGCTCACCGAAATCGCCGCCGTCGAGGCGCTGGAAAGCTTCCGCCGCGACACCGGCAGGCTCAAGGATATTTCGTTCCCCACCATCGCCGGCTCGGGGCCGAACGGGGCGATCGTGCATTACCGGGTGACGCGAGCCTCCGACCGCCGTATCGGCGCGAACGAATTGTTCCTCATCGACTCCGGCGCGCAATACGAGGACGGCACCACCGACATTACCCGTACCGTCATCGTCGGAACGCCGAGCGAGGAGATGCGCGACCGCTTCACCCGCGTGCTCAAGGGCCACATCGCCATTGCCACCGCAGTGTTCCCGGCCGGCACCAGCGGCGCCCAGCTCGACCCACTGGCGCGGCTCGCGCTCTGGCAGGCCGGGCTCGACTTCGACCACGGCACCGGCCATGGCGTCGGCAGCTATCTGTCGGTGCACGAAGGTCCGGCGCGGATTTCCAAGCTCGGCACGGTAGCGCTCAAGCGCGGCATGATCCTGTCCAACGAGCCTGGCTATTACAAAACAGGCGCCTACGGCATCCGCATCGAGAACCTGGTGCTGGTGACCGCGGCGCCGGAGCCAGCCGGCGCCGAAAAGCCGCTCAATGCATTCGAGACGCTGACGCTCGCGCCGGTCGACCGCCGGCTGATCGACACGAGAATGCTCACCGCCAAGGAGCGCATCTGGGTCGATGCCTACCACGACCGCGTGCGCGAAACGATTTCGCCGCTCGTCGACGCGGCCACGCGCGCGTGGCTGGAGGCCGCGACGCGGCCGCTGTGAACCCGGGCCGCTCGCGACCGAAGCCTCGCGCCTGCTGCCAAATGAAAAGACCGCCTTGCGGGCGGTCTTTCCGAGACGAACTCAAGCGTTTTTGTCAGGCAGCGGCCGCCGCGGCTTTCAGCTCCCGGCGACGCGTCAGAAGTCCGACGACCCCGAGACCCCCAGCAAAAAGCGGAAGAGCGGCCGGCAATGGTGTCGCCGAAGCGGCGGAATAGGTGATGACACCCGTCGTATAATAGATGGGACCGCTGTACTGCTGGAAGCTGTACGTCATGTTGCCGTTCGACTGCATATGCAAATGAACGTTGCCGCCGATCGTCTGATCGAACTCCAGATCGGTCAAAATGCCGGCCGTAAAGGTCGCCGATACACCGGTAGCGCCCGGCAGTGAGGTCGAAAAGTTAATCCCGTCCACCGTGAAGGACAGCGAGGTCAGAGTGTCACCGGGCGTGCAACTCGCCGAAAGGCAGTATTGACCGGTGGTCGGAACGCCGACGATATCGAGCACTCCAGTCCCGCTCGCGGCCGGTACGGAAACATCTGTCAGCGTGAGATTGTAAGTCGTTGCTTGCGCCGGGTTCGGCGCGAGAGCCGCAAATACAAATGCGGACGCGGCCGCCAGCAGGCAGCCCGACAGCGTCGGTCGATTCATGGAGAGCCCCCGTTTTACGCCACACGGATCATGTCGGAGATAAAGGCACTTAGTGTCAATATCTTAGATGGTTAATTTGTCATATATTTCTGAGCAAAAGTTCCATGGCATAATGGTTCAGCCGCTTCGTTTCAAATCCGTCGATTGCTCTGGGAGATGACCATGGGTTCCTGCGCCGGCGACGAATCCGACGACGATGTTCTCCGCTCTGAAATCTCCGACGAGGCTTTGGAGGCCGCGGCCTGTGCCGAACGCATGGCGGCCTATACGCAGATTGCGTACTGCACCATGGGCGTATGCCCCGGCGGCTAGCCGGCGCCGATCAGCTTGAGCCACTCGTCCTCGGTAAGCACCTTGACGCCGAGCTTGGTCGCTTCCGCGAGCTTGGAACCGGCGCCGGGACCGGTAACGACGTAGTCGGTTTTCTTCGACACCGAGCCCGCGGCCTTGGCGCCGAGCCGCTCGGCGGTGGCTTTGGCCTCTTCGCGCGTCATCTTCTCCAGCGAGCCGGTGAACACCACTGTTTTTCCGGCGACGGCTGAATCGGTCTTCGGCTTTTCCGCATCGAGCACGTCCACCTGCGCCTTGAGCCGCTCGACGATGCCGCGATTGTGGCTTTCGCCGAAATAGGCGCGGATCGCCGCAATCACAGTGTCGCCGATCTGGTCGAGTGCATCCATCTCGGCCACCGCCTCCTCGTCGCCCTTGGCGATTTTCAGCGCGGCATCGTGGAAGGCCTTCCATGAGCCGTAGCCGCGCGCCAAGGCCAGCGCCGTGGTCTCGCCGACGTGGCGGATGCCGAGCGCAAAGATGAAGCGGTCGAGCGAAATTTCGCGGCGCGCATTGATGGCGTTGAAAAGATTCTTGACCGAGGTTTCGCCGTAGCCTTCTTCCTCCAGCAATTCCTTCTTGTGCTTCTTCTCCAAAGTGAAAATGTCGGCGGGCTCCTTCACCCATTCCTTGTCGAAGAACAGCTCGACCTGCTTCTCGCCCAGGCCCTCGATGTCGAAGGCGCGGCGCGAGGCGAACAGCTTGAGATGCTCGATCTTCTGATAGGGGCAGGCAAATTCCCCGGTGCAACGGGCGCGCGAGCCTTCATCGCCGGTCGCGGTTTCCTCGCGCACGATTGGCGTGTGCAGGTAGCAAGGGCATTTTTTCGGAAATTGGTAGGGCTTGGCGTCCCGGGGCCGCTTTTCCAGCACCACATCGACGACTTGCGGGATGACGTCGCCGGCGCGCTGGATGATCACGGTATCGCCGATGCGGATATCGCGGCCCTCGCGCAACTCTTCGCCACCGCCGCCGATACCCTTGATGTAATCCTCGTTGTGCAGCGTCGCATTCTGCACCACCACGCCGCCGACCCCGACCGGCTCAAGCTGCGCCGTCGGCGTGAGTACCCCGGTGCGGCCGACGGTGATCAGCACGCCGCGGATGACGGTGATGGCGCGCTCGGCCGGAAACTTGTGCGCGATCGCCCAGCGCGGATCGCGCGAGACAAAGCCAAGGCGCTCCTGCAAATCGATGCGGTCGACCTTGTAGACGACGCCGTCGATGTCGTAGTCGAGCTTGGCGCGCCGCTCCTCGATATCGCGGTGGAAGGCGAGTAACTCCTCGGTCGTGCGGCATATCTTGGTGAGCGGATTGGTCTTGAAGCCGCAAGCCTCGAACCACTTGATCATGCCGGATTGAGTGTCCGCGGGCATCTCGCTCATCTCGCCCCAGGCGTAGGCAAAGAAACCGAGCGGGCGCGAGGCGGTCACCGCGGGGTCCTTCTGCCGCAGCGAGCCGGCGGCCGAATTGCGCGGATTGGCAAAGATCGCTTCGCCCGCTTCCTTCTGCCGCTCGTTGAGCTTGAGGAAATCCGGCTTGGTCATATAGACCTCGCCACGCACCTCGCAGATTTTCGGCACGCCTTTGCCCTTGAGGCGATGCGGCACCTGCTTGAGCGTCTTGATGTTGGCGGTGACGTCCTCGCCCTCGCTGCCGTCGCCGCGCGTTGCCGCGGTGACAAGCGCGCCGCCCTCATAGCGCAACGACATCGACAGCCCGTCGATCTTCGGCTCGGCGTTGAAGGTGATTTTTTCGTCGTCGCCTAATTTGAGGAAACGCCGGATGCGGGCGACAAAATCGACCACGTCCTGATCGGCAAAGGCGTTGTCGAGCGAGAGCATCGGCACGGCGTGCCGCACCTTCTTGAATTTGCCCGTCGGCGCCGCACCGACGCGGCGCGAGGGCGAATCCGCACGCACCAGACCGGGAAACCGCTTCTCGATCGCAGCATTGCGCGCGCGCAGCGCGTCGTAGTCGGCGTCGGTGATGGTCGGCTTGTCGTCGAGGTAATAGCGCTTGTCATTCGCCGCGATTGCGGCGGCGAGACGCTTGAGCTCAGCCTTGGCCTGCGCTTCGGTCAACTCGGCGGGTTTGACTTTGGAGGCGTCGGAACTAGCCATGCCGGCACTGTATCAGGAAGCCGCCTTGATCAGCCGCTCGGCGGCGGCGCGGGCCTCGTTGGTGATTTCGGCCCCAGCCAGCATGCGGGCGATCTCCTCGCGGCGGCGGTCTTTTGCCACTTCGGTCACGCGGGTTGCCACCCGATTTCCCTTGTCGAGGGCGTCCTTGCTGATGAGATAATGCCGGTCGGCGCGCGCCGCCACCTGCGGCGCATGCGTCACCGCCAGCACCTGCACGCCGGAGGCGAGCTTGGCGAGCCGCAGGCCGATGGCGTCGGCCACCGCGCCGCCTACCCCGGTGTCGATTTCGTCGAACACCAAAGTCGGCGCCGAACCGCGATCAGCCAGCACCACCTTGAGCGCCAGCAGGAAGCGCGCCAGTTCGCCGCCGGAGGCGACCTTCATCAACGGACCCGGCCGCGTGCCCGGATTTGTCTGCACCCAGAACTCGACTTTATCGATGCCGTTGGGGCCGGCGGCGGCAGCCTCGCTGACGATCTCGGTGGAGAATCTAGCCCGCTCCAGCTTGAGCGGCTTGAGCTCGGCATTGACCGCCTTGTCGAGCCCGGTCGCGGCCTTGAGCCGGGCCTTGGAGAGCGCCTCGGCTGCGGCGTCATAGGCGGCGTCCGCCTGCTTGACCGCGGCCTCAAGCGCCTTGAGCTTTTCCTCACCGGCGTCGATCAGCGCCACGTCGGTCTTGTAGCGCGCTGCCAACGCCGCCAGATCGTCGACCGGCACGTTGTATTTGCGGCCGGCGGCGCGCAGCGCAAACAGCCGCTCCTCGATGCGTTCGAGCTCGGCCGGATCGTAGTCGGCGGTACGCAAGGCGGCTTCGAGGTGCGCGCGCGTTTCCTCCAGCGCATTAAGCGCGGCATCGAGCGCCTTGACCGTCGGATCTATGAGCTGCGGCGCCTGCGCCGAGCGGCGCTCCAGGCGGCGAATGACGCCGGCAAAAGCCGGCACGGACGAATTGGCGCCGGCGATTGTTTCGTGCGCATCGCGCAAATCCTCGGCGACCTTTTCCGCCTGCATCATCAGCGCGCGGCGATCGGCAAGCGCGGTTTCCTCGCCGGTCTGCGGCGCAAGTTTCTCCAGTTCGGCGACGGCATGATGCAGATAGTCGCCCTCGCGCTTGGCGCGTTCGACCTCGGCTCGATGGTGATCGGCGGCATCCTGCGCGGCGCGGCGGGCATCCCACAATGTCGCGACTTTCGCCGCATCCTTCTCCAGCGCGCCGAACGCGTCGAGCAGGCGGCGATGGGTGGCGGCGTCGGTCAGGGCGCGGTCGTCGTGCTGGCCGTGGATCTCGACCAGCGCCTCGCCGAGCTGCTTGAGTATCTGCACGCTCACCGGCTGGTCGTTGACGAAGGCGCGGGTGCGCCCGTCCGACAGCTGCACGCGGCGCAGGATCAATTCGCCGTCGGCGGCGATATCGTTCGCCTTGAGCACCGCGCGCGCCGGATGGCTGCGGGCGACCTCGAAGCTCGCGATCACCTGGCCCTGCTCTGAGCCCTGGCGCACCAGCGCCTGGTCGCCCCTCCCGCCCAAGGCCAGCGCGAAGGCATCGAGCAAAATCGACTTGCCGGCGCCGGTTTCGCCGGTGAGCACGGCAAGCCCGTCGGCAAAATCGATATCGAGCCGGTCGATGAGGACAATGTCGCGGATCGAGAGACGGGAGAGCATGACGCTGGACCTCAGGGCGTCATCATCCGCGAAAGCGGATGATCCAGTAACCACCGGAATGGCAGATTCTCACAAGAATCGCGACCGGCCGGTGTTACTGGATGCCCCGCCTGCGCGGGGCATGACAAGAGGGCGGCAAGAGCCAATGGCCTAGCCCAGGCCCATCTTCTTGAACGCCTTGCTGATCCAGGAGTCCTTGTTTTCGTTCGGCTCGCGCCCGCCGCCCTTGAGCAGCGTATAGGCGTGCTTGTACCAGATGCTGTCGGGGAAATTGTGTCCGAGCACGGCGGCAGCGGTCTGCGCCTCATCGACGATACCGAGCGCCATGTAGCATTCGGTCAGCCGTTCGAGCGCCTCTTCGACCTCGCGCGTGGTCTGATATTGGGTGACCACGACTTTGAAGCGGTTGATGGCGCCGGTGTAGTCCTTCTTTTCCAGGTAATAGCGGCCGACGAACATTTCCTTGCCGGCAAGCTGGTCGCGGGCCACTTCGATCTTCTGTTTGGCGCTGACCGCGTATTCGCTGGTTGGATATTTGCGCGCGACTTCGTCGAGCGCGTTGAGCGCTTTTTCGGTTCCGGCCTGGTCGCGGGTGATGTCCGGAATCTCGTCGTAATAGGACGAGCCGATCAGGAACTGCGCGTAGGCGGCGTCCGGGCTGCCCGGATGCAGCGAGATGTAACGCTTGGCGGCGTTGACCGAGTCATCATAGGACCCGGCTTGATAATAGGCGTAAGACGACATGATCAGCGCCTTGCGTGCCCATTCCGAATAGGGATGCTGGCGGTCGACTTCCTCGAATTTCTCCGCCGCCCGCTTTGGATCCTGCTTGTCGTTGAGCAGGTAAAGGCCCTCGTTGTAGAGCCGGTCGGCGGGCTCGTCGGGCGGGGTGTCATCCTTGCTGCCGAACAGACTGCTGCAGGCGCCGAGGCTCGCCGCAAGCGCGACAAACATCAGTCCACGCGCAAGGCGCCGCCTCACGCCTGCCTCTTGCTTTGCGGGCAATGTCATACGCACTAAACCCATGGGCGACGTTTTACCCCAATCCCCGAAACGGCCGAAACCAGCTTGGTTTCGCCTCGACCGGCCCGCCGATGTCTAGGCGAGAAAACCCGGCGCGGCCAAGCGATTAAGCCGACATTCGGCCGGCATTAAGGCCGCCAAGATAAGGCCAATTTGTAAAGAATTTCAGGCCACTTCCGGGCCATAGGCCGGCAGCGCAAGGCCAGCGGCACCCGCCGCGGCATGGCTGCGGCGGCGCGCCGGCTCGGCAAATTCCACTACGCGCCAGGCGCTGCGGTCGGCCATCAGCGCCGACAGCACGGCGTGATTGAGCTTATGCCCGCCGCGAGCGGTGCGGTAGGTCGCGATCAGCGGCTGCCCGGCCAGCGCCAGATCGCCGATGGCGTCGAGCACCTTGTGGCGGACGAATTCGTCGGCAAAGCGCAGGCCTTCGGGATTGAGAATGCGGTCGTCGGTGACCACCAGCGTATTTTCAAACGAGGCGCCGAGCGCATAACCGGCGGTCCACAATTTGGAAACGTCCTTCATGAAACCGAAGGTGCGGGCGCGCGCGATTTCACGGCGGAAGGTCTCCGGCTCGATGTCGAGCGACAGCGCCTGGCGGCCGATCAGCGGGTGATCGAATTCAATCTCCGCCTCGATGCGGAACCCATGATCGTAGGGCAGCAATTCGCCCTGCGCGCCGTCCTTGCTCACGCGCACCGGCTTGATGACTTCGATGTAACGGCGCGGCAGTGCGCGCGTGGTGAGCCCGGCCTGATCGATGGCGTCGACGAAGGCGGCGGCGCTGCCGTCCATGATCGGCACTTCCGGCCCGTCGATCTCGATGATGGTGTTGTCGACGCCGAGGCCGCGCAACGCGGCGAGCAGATGTTCGGCGGTGGAGCACAACGGCCCGGTGGCGTCGCCGAGCACGGTGGCAAAATCGGTCGCGGTCACGGCGCGCACGTCGGCGCGAATTTCACGCGTCACCGTACCGTCAGCACCGAGACGCTGGAATACGATGCCGGCGTCATCGTCAGCCGGATGCATGGTGAGCGTGACAGGAAGACCGGAATGTACGCCGATGCCGGAGACGGCAACGTGATCGCGCAGCGTTGTTTGCTTAGCGCCCTTCATTTACCCGTTTCCCGCGCACGTTGAACTCAAACGACTCTGCGCGGTCCCAATCCCAGACCCAACGGGGCCACAATTTAGTCTCAGCTTCGTCTCAGCTTTAGCATCAGCCCGGCACGGCATCGCGCCGCCCCAAGCCCCCCAAGGAACTAAAAAGTCCCTTTGCTGGCCGGAACTTAGGCCAAGGCCGCGGATATCGCCAAGTCACGTTGTCTTACCGACTGTTACCTTTTCGCCTTAATTGCCGCCCTCACCGTGGTACCGCCGGCAGGCTCGGCCATGGCGCCGCGCCGCCCTTGACCAAGCTGGCGGCCGCGACCCGCCGCCTATAGCCAAAAGGTCTTAATAAAACGATGTTTTTTCAACGAGTTAAATGAAAACAGCGGCCCGGCGCCGAATATGGCAGCCGGACCGCGGTCAACAAGTGGCGATGGTCAGTTCGCCTGCCGGCGCAGGAAGGCCGGAATATCGAGCTGATCCTCATCGGCCGGATTATGCACAGGCGCAGGGCGGCCGTGCGGGTCGAGCCCCTGCGGCGCCGGGCGGCGGGCGTAATCGGACACCGGCGGGCCTTCAGCGGGGCGCGCAGGCGGACGGATCGCCCGCTCGGCCGGAGGCATCTGGCGCGCCGTACGCGGCGCCTGAGGCGGCTGCGCCTCCTCGCCGCGGCGGCCGATGCCAACTGAGGCGAGCCGCTGCATCAGCGACATGCGGCGCTTCTCCGGATGATCGTCGCCGAGTTCGCCGCGCTGCGCCCTGATTTCATTCTGCGCCGGCAGCGGCAGTTCGTCGATGCGCGGCATGCGCGGCGTGCGCACGACGGTGCGGTCGGGTGCCGGCGGAATGAAAGTCTTGGGTACGGGCTGTTCGGCCACCTCGAGCGGCGCAGGCTCGAACAGCGACGGCTTGATCGGCATCGGGCGAATCGAAACCTCGTCCATCGCCGACGGCGGCAGGATGGCTGCCGCGACGGCCGCGTGCGCGGATTCGAAGGAGGCCGCGGTGGCGGGCTGCGCGCGCTCGATGCGCTCGGCGATGCGGCGCGTGTCGCCGCGCGCCTTGCTGGCGAGCTCCTTGAGTGCGGATTCAGCCGGCTGCGCGGCGTGCAGTACGCCGGTGTGGTCGATGCCGGTCGCCACCACGGAGACGCGAATGATGCCTTCCAACGTCTCGTCGAAGGTCGCGCCGACGATGATGTTGGCGTCGGGATCGACTTCCTCGCGGATGCGGGTCGCAGCCTCGTCGACTTCGTAGAGGGTGAGGTCCTTGCCGCCGGTAATCGAGATCAACAGGCCGCGCGCGCCCTTCATCGAGGCGTCATCGATCAGCGGGTTGGCGATCGCGGCTTCGGCCGCGGTCAACGCGCGCTTCTCGCCGGAGGCTTCGCCGGTGCCCATCATGGCCTTGCCCATTTCGCGCATGACGGCGCGAACGTCGGCAAAGTCGAGGTTGATGAGGCCTTCCTTGACCATCAGGTCGGTGATGCAGGCGACGCCCGAATAGAGCACCTGGTCGGCCATGGCAAAAGCATCGGCAAACGTGGTCTTTTCGTTGGCCACGCGGAACAGGTTCTGGTTGGGAATGATCAGCAGGGTGTCAACCACCTTCTGCAGTTCGACGATGCCGGCCTCGGCAAAGCGCATGCGGCGCTGGCCCTCGAAGTGGAACGGCTTGGTGACCACACCGACGGTGAGAATGCCGAGCTCGCGCGCGACCTTGGCGATGACCGGTGAAGCGCCGGTGCCGGTGCCGCCGCCCATGCCGGCGGTGACGAAGATCATGTGTGCGCCGGTCAAGTGATCGCGAATCTCGTCGATCACTTCTTCCGCTGCGGCGCGGCCGACTTCCGGCTGTGAGCCGGCGCCGAGCCCTTCGGTGACCTGCGCGCCCATCTGCACGATGCGCTCGGCCTTCGACATGGTCAGCGCCTGGGCATCGGTATTGGCGACGACGAAGTCGACACCCTGGAGCCCGGCCGTGATCATGTTGTTGACCGCATTGCCGCCGGCGCCGCCGACGCCGAACACGGTAATGCGGGGCTTCATTTCGCGAATGTCGGGAATCGTCAGATTGATCGTCATGAGGTTGCCTCTGTTAATGCACGAGCGGCTACGCCAAAGCGCATGCCGCCAGGTCGGACCGGTCCGCCACCGGCCGCCGGGGAAGTTAAGAGGGTCAGAAACTCTCGCGCAGCCATCGTCCGACCCGTGTCACGTAACCGCCTGTACCCGTCATCAATTGCCGCGTTCGCCGCGGTTCGAAATGTTCAAGATGCGCCGCCTGCGGATAGACCAGCAGGCCCGCGGCGACCGCGAAGGCCGGTCCCTTGGCCGCTTCGGGCAAACCGGCGAGCCCGAGCGGGCGGCCGATGCGCACCGGGCGCCGGAGAATGCGTGCGGCGAGATCGGCAAGGCCTGAAAGCTGGCTTGCGCCGCCGGTGAGCACGACGCGGCCGCGCGGCTCTGCCGCGAACGGCGACGCCGCCAGGCGATCGCGCGCCATTTCGAGGATCTCCTCGACCCGCGGCTTGATGATGCGCGCAAGCGTCTCCCGCGCGACGAATTGCGGCGGCTCGCGCTCGTCATCGCCCACAGGAGGCACCGAGATCATGTCCCGTTCATCCGATCCACCGGTGAAAACAGTGCCATAAATCGCTTTGATTCGCTCAGCATCTGCGATCCGGGTGTTCAACCCGCGGGCGAGGTCCATGGTCACGTGATGGCCGCCAAGGGCGAACCCGTCGGCATGGACGAATCGGCCACCGGAAAATACCGCAACGGTCGTGGTCCCGGCGCCCAATTCGATGCAGGCGGCGCCCAGATCGGCCTCATCGTCGGCCAGCACGGACAGGCCCGCCACATAGGGCGAGGCAACCATGGCCTCGATGCCGATATGGCTGCGCTCGACGCTGAGCATGAGATTGCGCACGGTGGCAACGTCGGTCGTCACCATGTGCATGTTGACGCCGAAGCGGCGGCCGAGCATGCCGCGCGGCTCGCGAATCCCGGTGGTGGCGTCGAGCGAATAGCCGGTCGGCAGGCAATGCAGCACCGCGCGGCCGTCGCGCACCGAGTGACGGCTGGCCGCCGCCAGCACACGGGCGATGTCGCCGTCGGTCACGGCGCCGCCCGGGAGTTCGATATCGGCGACGAAGCGCTCGCTGCCGATTCGTCCTCCGGACAAAGATACCACGACGGACTCAAGCTGCACGCCGGCGGCGCTTTCGGCGATGTCGACCGCCTGGCGGATCATCTCCTCGGCTTCGACCAGATCGACGACGCTGCCGGCCTTCATGCCGCTGGCGGCGGTATGGCTGAAGCCGAGCACGCGCACCCCGTGGCTGCGGCGGCGCAGGACCTCCTGTGGCCCCTGCGGCTCGAGCCGGGCGATGAGGCAGGCGATCTTGCTGGTGCCAACGTCAAGGGCGGCTACGACGGCTGCGCGGCGCGGCGACACCGGCTTCATTTTCGGGGTCAGGCTGAAACGGATGACGGTCACGCCTCGCCGCCTTTCTTTTTCTTGGCGGCTTTGTCGGCCGCCTTGAGCGCCTCGTCGCGCGCCGCGGCCGCGGCATCCGACTGGCGCACGACCACGCGGTCGGGCAAGCGCAGATCGACCGCGACAATGTCGCGCGAAAGCAATTTCTTGCTGCGATCGAGATCAACCAGCGTTTGCAGCGCCGCCTCCGGAGCCTGCTCCGGCAGCAGCACCTCCACGCCGTCTTTAAGGCTCAGATTCCAGCGCCGCTCGGCGACCAGCACCGCCGCGGTCACCCGCCCGGCGATGTCGGGATAGCGGGCGAGCACCGCGAAAAATTGCTGCGCTTCACGTTCGGCGCCCTGCCCGACCACCAGCGGCAGCGAAGCAAACTGTGGCGGCACCGACGCTTCCAGCACGGTGCCGTCGGCCGCGATCAAGGTCACGCGGTTGTCCTTCTGCCACAGTGCAAAAGCGCGGCGCTCCTTGATGGCGATGCGCAGACGATCCGGATAAAGTTTGAGAACCGTCGCTTCCGCGATCCAGGGATTGCCGATCAGCCGCGCGCGCGCGCCTGCGGCATCGAGAAACAGAAGCGACGAACGGCCGGTGACGCCGGCGAGCGCCAAAATCCCTTCGCGGCTGAGCTGTGCTTCACCATCGAGCGCGACCTCGGCGATGCCGAAGCCTGCGGCGTTTGCCGCGGTGTCGGCGAAATCCTGCACCTGGGTCACGATGTCGTCGGCATGGCCGCCTTTGACGACGCCATAGGCGACGCTGCCCGCGATCAAGGCCGCCGCCGCAAACGCTCCGGCGCCGCGCGGCGGGTCAAGGTCCATGATGGGGCCGAACCAACGCCGGCCGAAACGCCGCCAGCGCGACGACGGCGACGGCGACACGACGCGCGTGCGCCGGGCGGCCGGGCGGCGTCGCCGACCCTTCGGCGTCAGCGTTCGAGCGAGGCGTCTCTGATCTGTCGCGACCGGCTCAGGCAAGGCCGCAGGTCCCCTTGTCGATGACGCTTTGCGCACGCGCAAATCCATGGCGAGGCGCGCAAAACGCCGCCAAAGCCCAGTCTTCAGGCCATTTGGTAAACGATTAGTAAAGTTTTAGAGATCTTTAGCGATTGAGCGAGGCATCCTCGATCATCCAGCGCACCAGCTCGGCAAACGCGATGCCGGCGTGGGTGGCCATGTCCGGGACCAGCGAAGTTCCGGTCATGCCCGGCTGCGTGTTCACCTCGAGGCAGAACAGGCCCTTGGTGCCGTCGAGGCTGTCGTCGTAGCGGAAGTCGGCGCGGGTGACGCCGCGGCAGCCGAGCGCCCGATGCGCGGCAAGCGACAGACGCCGCACCTCTTCGTAGATCGCAGGCGAAATCGGCGCGGGCAGAAGATGCTTCGAGCCGCCCGGCGCGTATTTGGCTTCGTAGTCATAGAATTTTGTGGCGGGGACGATCTCGATGACGCCCAGCGCCTTGTCGCCCATCACCGCGCAGGTCAATTCCTTCCCGGCAATGAAGGGCTCGACCAGCACCGTGTCACCGAACGCCCAATCGGACCGGGTCAATTCCTGCGGCGGGTGCTTGTGATCTTCGCGCACGATGAAGACGCCGACGCTCGAGCCCTCCGCCACCGGCTTGATCACGTAGGGCTGCGGCAGCAGATGCTTTTTGGCGGCGGCGGCGCGCGAGGTCACCAGCCCGCCCGGCACCGGAATGCCGGCGGCCGCGAGCACGGTCTTGGCGAGTTCCTTTTGCATCGCCAGCGCCGATGCGAGGACGCCGGAATGGCTGTAGGGGATGCCTAGAATCTCCAGCAGGCCCTGCAACGTGCCGTCCTCGCCGGGCCGTCCATGCAGCACGTTGAGCGCCACGTCGGGCTTAAGCTCGCGCAGACGCGCGGCGATGTCGCGATCGACGTCGACGCGGCTGACGCGATAGCCGGCGCTCTCGGCGGCATCGGCGCAGGCCTTGCCGGAGTTCAAGGAGACCTCGCGCTCGGCCGACCAGCCTCCCATCAGAATGGCGACGTGCTTGGGCATCCGGCTCTCTGGCTTCCCCGCCGCTGATTCGTTTCCGCCTCAATAGAATCGAGATTGGCCGCGCCGTCGAGTGGCAGGCGGGGCCGATTGCGCCTAGCGCGGCGCCACGGCATCATTGCGGCATGCGCGCAATAATGGCGTTTGTGCTGCTACTGTCGGTTGCCGGCTTTCCCCTGCGCGCCGCCGAGCCGCTGCCGCCGATGGTCGGGGCCAGTGAAAGCGCGGCTAGGGAGCGCGCGGCGCTGTTTGCCGAACTAGCCGCTGCGCCGAACGAAGCCGACGCGCGCGAGATCGAGCAGAAAATCTGGAAATTCTGGCTGAGTTTCGCCGACAACGAATCGCGCGAGATGCTCGAGGAATCGCGCAAGGCGCAGTTGCGCTTCGATTACGACGAGGCGCTGATCTACATGAAGGCGCTTGTGGTGCACGCACCGCAATTTGCCGAAGCCTGGAACCAGCTCGGCTATGTGCTGTTTCTTGCCGGCCGGTACGATGCCTCGCTCGTCGCCATCGAACAGACGCTGAAACTTGAGCCGATGCATTACGCCGCACTCGCCGGCCGCGGCATCATTCTCATCCAGCAGGGAAAGGACGCGGAAGCTCAGACCGCGCTCAAGCAGGCTCTGGCGATCGACCCGTGGCTCAAGGAGCGGCGGCTGATCGAGGGCTATGAGGGCGGCAAGAAAATCTGATAATCGAGTACGCAAAAGGTTGCGCGTCAGGCCTGCCGCGTCCCCGAAGGCAGGCATCCGACAAGACGCAGGACAATGAATCTTCGGCAAATCTACAGCATCAATATGAGCATGGCCGCCTACGTGGTCGGTGACGTGCTCGTCAAGACCTTGGGGCAAATCTATCCGCCGGTGGAAGTCATATTCTGGCGCAGTTGCGTCATTGCCTGCGCCTTTGGCTTCTATCTCGCGCTCAATCGAGCGCTGTTCTCCAAAAATGTCCTGCGGCCGGCGGTGCTCCTGCGCTGCCTGTTCGACAGCATCAATTCGTTTTGCTTCGTCATCGCGCTCGTGCACATGGACCTCGCTGAAATCTATTCGATCCTCCTGACCACGCCGTTCCTGATGACCATCCTGGCGGTTGTTCTTCTCAAGGAGCCGGTCGGCTGGCGGCGGTGGCTGGCGATTGTCGGAGGCTTCGCCGGATCGCTGTTGATCATCAAGCCAAGCGTGCACGGGTTCAACCATTGGGCGGCCATCGCGTTTCTTGCCGCGCTGGCCGGCGCCCTGCGCGATTACGTAACCGTCAAAATTCACGCGGCCATCTCGACCGCCGAGGTCACTTTTGTCGGCGCAGCTTTTGCCGCGGCCGCGGCCGCGATCGCATTCCTGTTCGGCCTCGGCCCGCCCTGGAAGATTGTCGCCGTCAACGAGGCATTTTTGATGGTGGCCGCCGCGGCCGCGTCGCTCGTCGGCACGATGCTGTTGATCCATGCTTGCCGGATCGGCCCGCTCTACATTGCCGCCGCCTTTCGATTCATGCTGCTCGTCTGGGGCGGCGTCGCGGGCTATCTGGTGTTCGGCAACGTTCCGGATGCCTGGAGCATCGCTGGCGCGCTCATCATCGTGGCCTGCGCCCTCTATGTGCTCTATCGTGAAGCGATACGGCACCAGGTCATCGCTTCAGCGGTGCCGGGCGGCGGCACGACGGCATAACGAGTTATCGCCCAGGCTTTGCCGGAACGCCGATGCGCTTGATCTCCCATTCCAGCTCGACACCGGAATGTGCCTTGACCCGCGCGCGCACGGTTTCGCCGAGCGTTTCGATGTCGGCGGCGGTCGCCCTATCGAGGTTGATGAGGAAATTACTGTGCAGGGGCGAGACCTGCGCGCGCCCGACGGTGAGACCGCGACAGCCGGCCTCATCGACCAGCTTCCAGGCACTCATGCCGGGCGGGTTCTTGAAGGTCGAGCCGCCGGTGCGGTTGCGCGGCTGGCTCGCCTCGCGCTTCGACTTGATCTCGGCCATCTCTGCGGCGATTGCCTCGTTCTCGCCGGCGCGGCCCTGAAACAGCGCCTGGGTGAAAATGACGTCGTCGGGCACCCCGCAGTGACGATAGGAAAAACCCATCTCGGCATTGCTGTAGCTGCGCGCATTGCCCTGCCGGTCGACGCCGCGCGCCTCGACCAGCACGACCTTGGTCTCGCCGCCATAGGCGCCGCCGTTCATGCGCAGCGCGCCGCCGATGGTTCCGGGGATGCCGCTGTAGAAGGACAGCCCGGCAATGCCGGCATCGCGCGCGGCGCGCGCCACCATGACGTCGAGCATCGCGGTGCCTGCACGCAGGCGATGCTCGGGCTCGACGGCAATGTCGTTAAAGCCGCGGCCGAGGCGGATCACGACGCCTGGCACACCACCGTCGCGCACGATGAGATTGGAGCCGGCGCCGACGACATAGACAGGAAACTCCGCCGGCAGATTGCGCAGGAAATAGCCGAGATCGTCCTCGTTTTCCGGCATGAAAAACACCTGCGCCGGACCGCCGGCGCGGAACCAGGCGAACTCGCTGAGCGACTGGTTTGCGAGCAGGCGCCCGCGCAACTCCGGCATGCGCGCGCGCAAAGCCGGGGTCATGTCGGGAAAACCCGCCATCACCGCTTTCCGCCGCGCGCCTTCAATTCGCCGGGCAGCGCGTAGGCCCATTGCGTGATCGAGCCAGCGCCAAGGCAGACGACGTAATCGCCGGGCTTGGCGAGGTTCTTGATGAGGCCGGCGAGTTGCTCCGGCCCCTCGAGCGGGATGACCTGGCGGTGGCCACGCGCGCGTAACGCCTGCACCAGATGATCGCGGTCGGCGCCTTCGAGCGGGACTTCGCCGGCCGGATAGACATCGGCGACGATGACGGCGTCGGCATCGTTGAAGCAGGTCGAGAACGGCTCGAACAGGGTTTTCAGCCGCGTGTAGCGGTGCGGTTGCACGACCGCGATGACCTGGCCCTTGGCCACCTCGCGCGCAGCCTTGAGCACCGCGGCGATCTCGACCGGATGATGGCCGTAGTCGTCGATGATGGTGGCGCCGTTCCACTCGCCGACTTTGGTGAAGCGGCGCTTGACGCCGCCGAATTTTGCCAGCGCGGCGCGGATCGCGTCGTCGGCGATCTTGAGTTCGTGGGCGACGGCGATGGCCGAGGTTGCGTTCAGCGCATTGTGGCGGCCCGGCATCGGCAGCGTGAGACCCTTGATCTCATGCACCGTCTTGCCTTCGCGGTCGCGGAACAAGACCGAGAAGCGCGAGGCGCCGTCGTGGTGGTCGAGGTCGACGAGGCGCACGTCGGCCTGCGGATTCTCGCCATAGGTGATGATGCGCCGGTCGGCGATGCGGCCGACCAGCCGCTGCACGATCGGATGATCGGTGCACATCACGGCAAACCCGTAGAACGGCACGTTGGCGACGAAGTCCATGAACGCGTCCTGCACCGCCGCGAAGGTCTTGAAATGATCGAGATGCTCGGCATCGACATTGGTGACGATGGCGATGTCGGCGGGCAGCTTGAGGAAGGTGCCGTCGGATTCGTCGGCCTCGACCACCATCCAGTCGCCGGCGCCGAGCCGCGCATTGGTGCCGTAGGCGTTGATGATGCCGCCGTTGATCACGGTCGGATCGAGCCCGCCGGCGTCGAGCAGCGCGGCGACCAATGAGGTTGTGGTGGTCTTGCCGTGGGTGCCGGCAACAGCGACGCAGGATTGCAGCCGCATCAGCTCGGCCAGCATCTCGGCGCGGCGCACCACCGGCAGGCGCTTGGCGCGGGCGGCGACGAGCTCGGGGTTGTCGGGCTTGATCGCCGAGGAGACGACGATGACATCGGCGCCGTCGAGATTTTCGGCCTTGTGGCCGATGGCGATGGTCACGCCCATGTCGCGCAGGCGCTTGACGTTGGCGTTGTCGGAGACGTCGGAGCCGCGCACGGTATAGCCGAGATTGACCAGCACCTCGGCGATGCCGCTCATGCCGATGCCGCCGATGCCGACGAAGTGCACCGGACCGATGTCGCGCGGCAGTTTCATGGCGTTTGTGCCCCTCGCCTGTTCCGCTTTGCCGCCCGCGTTGTCCCGGGCACGGCGGAAAAAGTCAAATCCCCGCCGTTTTCAGCGTTGGCCTTTCCTCTCGTGGCCGATTAATACGGGCCTTCCCGCCGCCGCACCAAGCCGAAAGCATGAGCATGACCCAACCGATCGCCTTCGCCGTCGTGGCGATGATCTGCTATGGCCTTTCCGACTTCGTCTATAAGCGCGCGGCCGCCGCCGGCATCCGCGCCGACCGCTTCCTGATGGCGCAGGGCTGGTGCTTCTGGCCGCTGGTCACGCTCTATGCGCTGGCAACCCACCGGCTGGTCTTTTCCGCCGCGGCTCTTTGGGGCTCCGTCGCCGGCGCGTTCATTCTGGCCGGCTTCTATTTCTTCACTCGCAGCCTCGCCACCGGCGCGGTGAGCACCAATGCGACCATCTTCCGCATGAATTTCGTGGTCACCGTCTTCCTGGTGATCGTCTTTCTCGGCGAACCGCTGACGCCGGCCAAGATCGCGGGGCTCGCCCTTGCTCTCGTCGCGACCTCGCTGCTCGCCGGCGGCGGCGCGGGCGGCCAAGACGCCTCGGCGCAAGCGCGGCGCCGCTCGCTCGTTGAGGTCGCCCTTGCGACCGTCGCCTTCGGCGCATTGACGTTCTTCCACACGCTCGGCCTGCGGCGCGGCGTGCCGCCGGAAACGCTTGCGGTCGCGCAAGCCACCGTGTTCATGCCTTTGGCGACGCTCGCGGTCTACGTCACCGACCGCGCCGTGGTGCCGGGGCGCGCCACCCTGAAGTATGGCGCGGTAGCCGCAATCACCTTGTTCGGCGCCACGATTTTCCTGCTGCACGGCATTGCCATCGGTCAGGCCAGCGTCCTCGTACCGATTGCGCAGATGGGGTTTCTTGTCGCGGCCCTGCTCGGGATTTTCGTTCTGCGCGAGCAGGTCACATTGCAAAAGGCCATCGGCCTTGCCACGGCGCTGGCGGCGCTCGGCATCCTGGCGGCGAGTTGAGGCAAAGGCAGCGTCAGGACGCCGCGACTGTCAGGACGAGTTCCGCCAGGCGCTCGGCGGCGTCGTTGGTTCCCGCGGATTTTGCGCCTTGCGCCATGCGGGCAAGACGCTTCGGGTCGTCTGCCAGTGCCGTGATCTCGGCGACGACACGCTCAGCAGTGAAATCACGCTGTTCGAGCATAATCGCTCCCCCCGCCTCCACCAGCACCCCGGCATTGGCGCGCTGGTCTTGATCGAGCGCATGCGGCAGCGGCACCAGGATGGCGGGCCGGCCGATCGCCGAGAGTTCGGCCACGGTCGAGGCGCCGGAACGTGAGATGACGAGATGCGACGCCGCCATGCGCGCCGGCAGGTCGGGGAAAAACGGCGCGCATTGGGCGACAGCACCGGCGCGCGAATAAATGCGGGTGACGGCGTCGAGATCTTCGACGCGCGTCTGCTGCACGATCGACAGGCGTGCGCGCAAGGCTGGGGCGAGGCGTTCGATCGCGCCGGGCACGATCTCCGCCATGACGCGGGCACCCTGGCTGCCGCCGAACACCAGCAGGTTTAGCGGCCCGCCCGATGCGGGCGCGCCGTATGGCGTTGCCGCGGCGGCGACGACCTGGGGGCGCACCGGATTGCCGGTGAAGACGACTTTGGGCTGCAGCCGCGCGTCGAGGCGCTGCAGCACTGGAAAGCCGGTGGCGATTTTGCTGACGCGGGCGGCGAGCAGCCGGTTGGCACGGCCCATGACGCCGTTCTGCTCGTGCAGCACCGTGGGAATGCCGCGCCACGATGCCGCCAGCAGCGGCGGCACCGTCGGATAGCCGCCGAAGCCCACGACCACCGAAGGCCGGATGCGCCCGATCAGAGACCACGCTTTACAGGTGCCGAACATCAACAGCATGGCGGTGCGCGCCAGCGCGAACGGATTGCCGCCGCGAACCGTGGCGCTGGGAATGAGATGAACCTCGCGCCCCGGAAACTGAAAATGCGCGGCGCGCGTATCGGTCGCGAGCTCGACCACCGCGCCGCGTCCCTGCAGAGCAATTGCCAAGGCTTCGGCTGGAAACAGGTGACCGCCGGTGCCGCCGGCTGCGAGCAGCGCCAGCGGCGCGGCGCCCGGTTTTGTCACACCGGGCTCCCGGCGCCGGCAAGCTCGGGCGTCGTGAGCATGGCGGCGCGCGGCTGCTCGCGGGTCAAGGCCAGCAACATGCCCATGGCATAGGCGAGCGAGATCATCGAGGAACCGCCGTAGGAGATGAACGGCAAAGTCATGCCCTTGGCCGGGATGAGGTGCAGGTTCACCGCCATGTTGATGGCTGATTGTGTCCCAAACAGGATGGCGAGGCCGGCGGCGGCAAAGCGCGTGAAGGCGTCGTCGTTGCGCAGCGCACGGGCGAGCGCGCGGATCACGATGAACGCGTAAAGCGCGACCAGCGCCAGACACAGCGCGATGCCGAATTCTTCAGCCGCCACGGCGAAGACGAAATCGGTATGGCTTTCCGGCAGCAGCCGCTTGACCGTGCCTTCGCCCGGGCCTTTGCCGAACCAGCCGCCGCGCAGGAAGCTTTCGGTGGCGATGTCGATGTTGAAGGTGTCGCCGGACGCGGGATCGAGGAAGCGCTGGATGCGGCGGGCGACATGCGGCACGGTGTAATAGGCAGTAGTGAGGCCGATGAAGGCAAGGCCGCCGAGCCCGAACACCCAGAACAGCCGCATGCCGGCCATGAAGAACAACGCGCTCCACACCAAGACGACCAGCATGGTCTGGCCGAAGTCCGGCTGCATCACCAGGAGCGTGACGACGAGCAGAAGCAGCGCCAGCGAAAAGGCGTTGGCCGGCATGTCGGGGCGCTTACCCGACTCGCCAAACAGCCAGGCGATGAGAATGACGAAGGCGGGCTTGAGGAATTCCGACGGCTGTATATTGAGGCCGAGGATCACCAGCCAGCGCTTGGCGCCCTTGATTTCCTGGCCGAAGTGAGGCGTCGCCGCCGCCAGCACGAGGCTGACCAGGAACACGACCAGCGACAGCCGGCGGATCTGCTGCGGATTGAGGAACGACACGCCAAGCATGATGGCGATGGTGGGAATGAGATAGAGGATGTGCCGGTCGACGAAATAGAACGGGTCGAGGCCGAGCCGTCCGGCAACCGGCGGACTTGCGGCCAGCGACAGCACGATGCCGGCAAGCATGAGCGCGCCGATGGCGGCCAATGTCAGCCGATCGACCGTCCACCACCACTCGGCAAATGGCGTGCGTTGCGCGCGCGAAATCATTCCGATCCCCGTCAGGCCAAGCTGACGCGTCACGGTTTACGAAGCATTAAAGATGAGGATTTGCGCGGGCAAATCGCGGCTTAGACGACGACGCCGGGCAAGCCCCGCACTAGTTCGGTGAACGCCTGCCCGCGCACCTCGAAATTTCGGTACTGGTCGAAGCTGGCACAGGCCGGCGAGAGCAGCACCACCGGCTCCGTCAGCCCCGAGGCCGCCGCATCGCGCGCCGCGGCATCGACCGCCGCCGACATGGTGCCGGCGATTTCGTAGGGTGCCTTGCCCTCGAGGGTTGCGGCAAATTCCTGCGCGGCCTCGCCGATCAGATAGGCCTTGCGGACGCGCGGGAAGTATTCGGCAAGGCTCGCAATGCCGCCGGTTTTCGGCTTGCCGCCGGCGATCCAGAAAATATCGGGGAAGCTCGCCAGCGCCTTGGCGGCGGAATCGGCATTGGTCGCTTTCGAATCATTGACGAAGATGACGTCACCCGACCCTGTCGGCTTGCGTCCAATCTGCTGCATGCGGTGCGCGAGCCCGGGAAACGTCGTCAGGCCCTTCTGGATCGCCGGCAGGTCGAGGCCGAGCGCGACACAGGCGGCAAGCGCGCAGGCTGCGTTCTCCGCGTTGTGCTGCCCGCGCAGGCTGGCGATGCCGGCGAGCTGGGCCGCCGCATGCGCCTTGCCGGCCCGCGCGCGCAGGATGCGGGTACCCTCGGCGTAGTAGCCGTCGCGCAGCGGCGCCGCCGCCGACACGCGCACGAGGGTCTTGCCGGCGCGCTCGATGCGCGAGGCCGCCTCCCGCGTGTAGCGGTCGTCGACCGCGATCACCGCAGTGCCGTCGCGTTCGACCGCGGCCGGCACCAGCATTTTGAGCGCCGCGTAGTTCTCCATGGTGCCGTGACGGTCGAGATGGTCCTCCGACACGTTGAGCAGGATGCCGACGGTCGCGTGCAGCGAATGCGCCAGATCGATCTGGTAGGAGGAAACTTCCAGCACGTAAACGCGCCCGTCGGCAAAGGGCTCGAGCGCCAGCACCGGCACGCCGATATTGCCGCCGACCTGCACGTCGCGTCCGGCGCTCGCGAGCATGTGGGCGATAAGCGCTGTGGTGGTCGATTTGCCGTTGGTGCCGGTGATCGCGACCAGCGGGCAATCGGGAGCGGACGCGGCGCGTTCGCGGCAGAACAGCTCGATGTCGCCGATGACTTCGACCTCGGCCTTGCGCGCGAGCGTCACGCTCCAGTGCGGCTTTGGATGGGTGAGCGGCACCCCGGGCGCCAGCACCAGCGCGGCGATCCCCGACCAGTCGATGTCGCGCAGGTCCTGCGTGTCGAGGCCGGCCGATTTGGCATCGGCCAGCATCTTCTCGTTGTCATCGAAGACCACGACCTCGGCGCCGCCTTTGATCAGGGCGCCCGCCGAGACGAGGCCGGACTTGCCGAGGCCAAAAATCGCGACCCGCTTGCCGGCAAACGTCGTGACCGGGATCATCATTTTCGGGCCGGCCGCTTGCGCGCGCCTGTTCCGCTGACGATGGCGGCGGTCACGCCCGACGGCGCGACCGGGATCACCTCAAAATCCGCCAGATCGCGCCATTTTGCGATCCACTGCATCAGCAAAGCGATGTCGTCGCATTCCATCACCTGAAAGCAGCGGGCAAAATTCGGCTCGATCCAGCTGTCGTGATATTTGAGACCCGCCGGGGCCATCCGCCCATGCTTACGAAAGCGGGCATAGATCGGCTTGGGATCGCGTCCCTTGAAATGCTCGATCACCATGAAGAGCATCGCGGCCCCCGCAGGACGGCTATCGCAGTTTCAGCGACGCAAGACCGGCCAGCGCCAGCACCACGGCGACAATCCAGAAGCGGATCACGATCTGCGGCTCGGTCCAGCCGAGCTGTTCGTAGTGATGGTGGATCGGCGCCATCTTGAACACGCGTTTTCCCGTGAGCTTGAAGGACACGACCTGCACGATCACCGACACCGCCTCGAGCACGAACAGGCCGCCGATGATGGCAAGCACGATCTCGTGCTTGATCGCCACCGCCACGGCGCCGAGCAGACCGCCGAGCGCGAGCGAACCGGTATCGCCCATGAAAATCGAGGCCGGCGGGGCATTGAACCAGAGGAAACCGAGACTCGCGCCGATCACCGCGCCGCATACCACGGATAATTCACCGGTGCCGGCGACGTAATGGATTTGCAGATATTCGGAGAACAGCGCGTTACCGACGAGGTAGGAGATGAGGCCGAAGCTCGCCGCCGCGATCATCACCGGCACGATGGCGAGGCCGTCGAGGCCGTCGGTCAAATTGACCGCGTTGCCGGCGCCGACGATGACGAAAGTGCCGAGCAGGAAAAACGCCCAACCGAGATTGACCACGAGCTCCTTGAAGAATGGAAACACCAGCGATGTCGCGATCGTGCCGCGGCCGAGATGCGCGAGCGCATAACAGGCGATGACGGCGACCAGCGCTTCGGCGCCGAGCCGCGTACGCCCGGCAAACCCGTGGTTATCCTGCTTGGTGACCTTCAGGTAATCGTCGTAGAAGCCGATGAGCCCGAAGGAGAGCGTCACCCCGAGCACGATCCACACGTAGGGGTTCATCGGGTTCGCCCACAGCAGCGTCGAGACCAGAAGCCCGGACAGGATCATCAGCCCGCCCATGGTCGGCGTGCCCTTCTTGGCGATGATATGCGACTGCGGGCCGTCGATGCGGATCGGCTGGCCCTTGCCCTGGCGCGCCCGCAGCGCGTCGATAATGGGACCGCCGAACAGGAACACGAAGATCAAGGCGGTGACCACCGCGCCGCCGGTGCGGAACGTGATGTAGCGAAAGACGTTGAGGAAGGTGAGCTTGTCGGAAAGCTCGGTCAGCCAATAAAACATCGAACAAACCTAGCAGCTGATTGCGCTATGCCTCATCGAGCGCCGCGGCCTGCGAGAACTGGCGCTCCAGCGCTTTGACGATTGGCCCCATTTTCGAGCCCAGCGACCCCTTCACCATCAGCGCGTCGCCCGCGCTCACGGCATCCACGACCGACGGCTCCAGCGCCGCCGCCGTCTCGGCATAGCCGCCCCGCGCGCCCGAGGGAAGGGCCTCCCACAGCGCCCGCATGTGCGGGCCCGAGCAATACACAAGATCGATCTTGGCGGCGGCCAATGGCTCGGCCAGGCCGCGATGCAGCGCCGCCGCCTCGCCGCCCAGTTCCAGCATGTCGCCGAGCACGGCGACGCGCCGGCCGCGGGCGCCGACCGGGGCCTGACCGAGCAGCGCAATCGCGGCGCGCATCGAGGCCGGGTTGGCATTGTAACTTTCGTCGATGAGCAGGGCGGTGCCGCCGGGCACCGCAAGCTGGACGCGGGTGCCGCGGCCGGGCGCGGCCTTGAGATTGTTGAGCGCAAGAGCTGCGACCGCGAGATCGGCACCGGCAAGCGCCGCCGCCGCCAGCACGGCGAGCGAGTTGAGCACCTGGTGCAGCCCCGGCGCACCCAGCTTGTAGGTGACGTCCTGGCCGAGGATGCGCGCCTCGACCGTCGAGCATTCCGCGTGCAGCGCGTAGCGCAAGAGCCGGGCCTCGGCTTCCTCGTGTTCGCCGAAGGGAACGACCCGGGCAACGCCCGCCATCTTGGCGGCCTTGGCGAGGCGCTGGTACTGCGCGTTGTCGCGGTTGAGCACGGCGGCGCCGTTCTGCTCGACGCCTAGAAAGATCTCGGCCTTGGCGTCGGCGATTTTTTCCAGCGTGCCGAAATATTCGAGATGCACCGGCTCGACGGTGGTGACGATTGCAACGTGCGGCCGCGCCATTTGCGTCAGCGGCGTGATCTCGCCGGCGTGGTTCATGCCGATCTCGAACACAGCGTATTTCGCATTTTCCGGCAGGCGCGCGAGCGACAGCGGCACGCCCCAGTGATTGTTGTAGGAGGCAGCCGAAGCGTGGGTCTCACCGTCGGCCGAGAGCGCAAGCCGCAGCGCATCCTTGGTCGAGGTCTTGCCGGCCGAGCCGGTGACGGCGATGATTTTAGCGCGCGAGCGGGCGCGGGCGGCGCGCGCAAGATCGCGCAAGGCGCCGAGCACATCGTCAATGGCAAGCAGCGGCGCCGCTGCGGCAAAGCGCGCGCGATTGGCCCGCGTCACCACCGCCAGGCCGGCACCGCCCTTGAGCGCCGCCTCGACGAAATCGTGACCGTCCCGGTTCTCGCCCTGGATGGCGAAGAACGCGTCACCCTTGCTCAGGGTGCGGCTGTCGATGGAAATGCCCGGCACCGTCTTCGGCAGCACGCCGGACTCGTCCGCCCGCATCGCCGCCGCCATGTCGCCGAGGGTCCACAATTCGCTCATGCGACCTTCCCGTGCAGGGCCTCGGCGACGGCATCGTGGTCGGAAAACGGCAGCACCCGGTCGCCGACGATCTGGCCGGTTTCATGGCCCTTGCCGGCGATGAGCAGCACGTCGCCCTTTTTCAGCGAGGCAATGCCGGCGCGGATCGCTTGTGCGCGGTCGCCGATCTCGCTGGCGCCGGTGGCGGCTGCAAGAATGGCGGCGCGGATGGCGGACGCCTGCTCGCTGCGCGGATTATCGTCGGTGACGATGACGCGGTCGGCATTTTCCGCGGCGATACGGCCCATGATCGGGCGTTTTCCGGCGTCGCGGTCGCCGCCGGCGCCGAACACCACGACGAGCTTGCCGCTGGCATAAGGTCGCAGCGCGGCAAGCGCCTTGGCCAGCGCGTCCGGTTTGTGCGCATAGTCGATGAATATCGGCGCGCCGTTGGCGCTGCCCACCAGCTCCAACCGTCCCTTGGCACCGGACAAATGCTCCAGCGCCGCGAAGACCCGCGCCGGCTCAGCGCCGGTGGCAATCGCAAGCCCGGCGGCGACCGCGGCGTTCGCCACCTGGAAGGCGCCGACCAGCGGCAGCTTCACTTTATAGGTCTTGCCGCCGCGGCCGATGCTGATGACCTGCGCGAAGCCGTCGATTTCGCCGCTGACGAGCTTGATGTCGTCGCCGCCGACGCCGACGGTCATCACCTTGAGCCCGCGCCGCTTTGCTGCATCGACCACCTGCCCGCCATAGCAGTCATCGACGTCGATCACCGCAGTGCCGGAGGGTTCAACCAGTTCGGTGAACAGGCGGAGCTTCGCCTGCAGATAGGCTTCCATCGTCGGATGGTAGTCGAGATGGTCGCGCGAAAGATTGGTGAAGGCGCCGGCCGCGATGCGCACGCCGTCGAGCCGGTGCTGGTCGAGCCCGTGCGAGGAGGCTTCGAGCGCCAGATGGGTGACGCCTTCGCCGGCAAGCTGATCGAGGGTGCGATGTAACTCAACCGGATCGGGCGTGGTCAGCGCGCCGTAGGTCTCGCCCTTGGGCGAGACCACGCCAACGGTACCGATGCTGGCGGCGGAAAATCCGAGCGTCGCCCATATCTGCCGGGTGAACGCGGCAACCGAGGTCTTGCCGCTGGTGCCGGTGACAGCGCCGATGGTCCCCGGCTGGCGGGGAAAGAATTTTGCCGCCGCCAGAGCGAGCGCGCGGCGCGCGTTGCTAACCGGCACAAAAATGACGGTCCCGGGCAATCCCTCGGGCCGCTGTTCCGCGGCGATCGCTATCGCGCCGGCAGCCGCCGCGGCGCGGGCGAAATGCGCTCCATCGGCCTTGGCCCCGGCGACGGCAACAAACAAAAATCCCGGCTTGATCTTGCGGCTGTCGGCGGACAGTCCGGCAATCTCGATGTCAGCTCGCTGCGCATCGCTTGCCGCTTCGGGCAGGAGATCGGCGAGCCTCACCGCGCCTCCTTCGCGCTCACCAACAGCAACTGGTCGGCCTTGGGCAGGTCGAAGCGCGGCGGAATGTCGAGCAGCGGCGCGATGCGCGAAATCACCGCGGCGCCGGTCGGCACCGCATTCCAGCCGGAGGTGCGGAAGCCGTGGGTCTCCGCCGAGCCTTCAGGTTCGTCGAGCATGATGAGCAATAAATAGCGCGGTTTGTCGGCCGGTAGAATGGCGGTGAAACTGGTCAAAACCTTGTTTTTGGAATAGCGCCCGCCAATGACCTTTTCCGAGGTGCCGGTCTTGCCGCCGATATAATAGCCGGCCACATCGGCCTTGCGCGCCGTGCCTTTTTCCACGTTCAGCCGCATCAGATAGCGTATCTGCTCGCTGGTTGAAGGCTTGACCACCTGCTTGGCGATCCTGTCGGCCTCCTCGCGGCTGCGCTTGAGGAAGGTCGGCGGGATCAGCCTGCCGCCGTTGACCAGCGCGGAAATTCCCATGACCGCCTGCAACGGCGCGACCGAAAGGCCCTGGCCGAAGGCGATGGTCACGGTGTTGAGCTCGCCCCAGTTTTTCGGCACCAGCGGTTCGGCGCTCTCCGGCAACTCGGTGCGCAGCCGGTCGAGCTGGCCCATCTTTTTCAAGAACGCCTTGTGATAGTCGACGCCCATCGTCAGCGCGATGCGCGCGGTGCAGATGTTCGAGGAGTAGGTGTAGCATTCAGGAACCGAGAGGAAGCGGTTCTCCGGCTCGAAATCGTGGATGGTGAATTTGCCGTAACGCAGGTTGGCACGCGCATCGAACTTGGAATTGAGCGTGACCTTGCCGCTGTCGAGCGCCATGGCGACGGTCAAGGATTTGAAGGTCGAGCCCATCTCGTAAACGCCGGTGGTGAGGCGATTGATCCGGGTCGGGTCGTTTGCTTCCTTCGGATTGTTCGGGTCGAAATCCGGTTCCGATACCATGGCGACGATCTCGCTGGTGTTGACGTCGACGACGACGCCGGACGAGGCCTTGGCCTTGAATTTTTCCCGCGCCTTGATGAGTTCATCGCGCAGGGCATATTGCACGCGCAGATCGAGCGCGAGCTGCACCGGACGCTGCAACCTGTCGGTGGCAAGGCCGGCCATGTGCAGCGCGGCGAGCCCCTGCCCGTCCAGCCACTTCTCGATGCCGGCGATGCCCTGGTTGTCGATGTTGACCAGGCCGATGACATGCGAGACGGCGGGGCCGTTGGGATAGACGCGCTTGTTCTCGTTGAGGAAGCCAACGCCGGGGATGCCAAGGCGGTGCACCTCCTGCTGCTGCTTCGGCGTGATCTCGCGCCTGAGCCAGACGAAGCCGCGCTTGGACGAGAGGCGGTCGCGCAATTCGGTTGCGTCAAGATCGGGCAGCACCGCGGTCAGCAGTTCTTCCGCCTCATCGACGTCGATCAGTTTGCGCGGCTCGGCAAAAAGCGAAGCCGCTTTCACGTCGGTAGCAAGCACGCGGCCGTTGCGGTCGAAGACATCCGGGCGGGCGGTGGCGACCGCATCCTGGCCGACGCTGCGGCGCGCGCCGTGCCCATCGCTGACGGCGGCAAACATCACGAGGCGCAGAGCGATCACACAATAGATGCCGGCAAAGGCGACGATGGCGAGGCCAAGCCGCGCCTTGGCCTTGACGTTGCGGTCGACATCGCGGCCGTAGAGCAGCCGGCGCAGCAGGCGTTGCCAGCGATTGGGTGCGGGGATGGCTGGCATGCGGCCTATCTCGCCGGCGCGGCCGGCACACTGCCGGTCGTGTCAGGCGCGGCAATCGCCGCACCCACGGGATCGGCGGAAGCGGGTGGCAGAGCCGGCGCCGGGCGCTCGGCCAAATGGTCGAGGCTGTCAAATTGGGTCGGCCGCACCGGCTGAAGCTTGAGGTGGCGGTCGGCGAAGGCCTGGATGCGGCTTGGCGTATCGAGCCGGGCCCATTCGGCACGCAAGACGGCGATGGCATCGCGTTCGCGGCGCAACTGGCCGGCCAGCTTGGCGACGCGCTCGGCCTGCAACGTGGAATCGAACTTGATCTTATAGACGGCGGAAGCCGCGAAAATCAGCGCCACGATGATGACGATGTTGACGAGGCGCATGGGTCAGCGGCCTTTCAACACGGCGGCGAGCGACGGCAGGCGCGGCAGTGCGGCCGCTTCGCCCTCGTGCGCGGCGGCGTCACTGCGCTCGGCGGCGCGGAGCTTGGCGGAACGGGCGCGCGGATTACGCGCGGTCTCGTCTGCGTCGGCGATGACCGGGCGCTTGGTGAGCACGCGGAAGCTCGGCTCGGCCCGCTTGCGCTCGGGGGCATGACGCGAGCCGGCGCGCGTGTCGCTGCGTCCGGTCAGAAAGGTTTTAACGATGCGGTCCTCGAGCGAATGGAACGACACCGCGACCAGGCGTCCACCGCTTTTGAGGATCGTCTCGGCTGCGGCGAGACCGGCGGCGAGTTCGCCCAGCTCGTCATTGACGAAAATGCGCAGCGCCTGGAACGTGCGCGTCGCCGGGTGAATATCGTTCGGACGCACGCGCACCGCGGAGGCAACGATTTCGGCAAGCGCCGCAGTGGTCGCCACGGGGGCCTTCTCCCGTGCCCGCACGATGGCGCGGGCGACGGCGCGCGAATGCCGCTCCTCGCCGAGAATGAAAATGATATTGGCGAGATCGCGCTCGCTCGCGCGTGCCACGACCTCTGCTGCGCTCGGCCCGTCAGCCCCCATGCGCATGTCGAGCGGGCCGTCATGGCGGAAGGAAAAACCGCGTTGCGGCGTGTCGAGCTGCATCGAGGAAACGCCGAGATCGAACACGACGCCGTCGACCGTCGCAAAGCCCTGCTCTCGCGCCACCGCGGCGAGATTGGCGAAGCGTTCAGCGGCAAGCGTCAGCCGGCCCTGCGAGGACCGGGCAAGCTCCTGCCCCAGCGCCAGCGCGCTCTCGTCGCGGTCGATGCCGACCACGCGCGTATCGGCGGCGGCGAGGATCGCGCGCGCATAGCCGCCGACGCCGAAGGTCGCGTCGATATAGACGCCGCCGTCACGGACGTGGAGGAATTCGAGCGCGGCGCGGCCGAGCACGGGAATGTGGGGGGCTGGTCCGCCAGCGACAGCCGCAAAGCCGTCGCCGCCCGCCGTCATTCCCGTGCTCCGAGCGCGTTGCGCGCCGCCACCTGGGAACCAAGCTCGCCCTTGAGCGCGCGCACCTTTTGGGTGGCCTCCGCGAGCTCGCTGCGAAAGCGGCCGGGCTCCCAGATCTGAAATTTGTGACCCAGGCCAACGAACGCGACCTGGTCGGTAATCCCCGCATGCGTCTTCAGCGGCTCGCTCAAGACCACCCGCCCCTCGCCGTCGATCTTGAGCGTCTCGCTGGTGCCGTAGAGCGACATCGCGAACTGCTCGCGCGCGCTCGAAAACGGCGCATATCCTGAAATCAGCGCTTCGATCTCCGCCATCAGCGCATTCCCGCCGGCGTCGATCGCTGGCCGATCGAGAGCCGGATAGCAGTAAAGGCCGTCGAAACCGTCGCGGCCGAGGACCATGCGATAGGGAGCCGGAATCGAAACGCGCCCCTTGGAATCGAGCCGCAAGGTGAAGTTCGACACGAAGCGGGACATGCCCCGCACTCCACACCGACCGGACGCAACTGGATGAGAATGCGTGGGATATCATGGGATTACATGGGCGTCAATGGATCGAGCTTCGCCCGGCGACGGCCCGGACGCCGCTCATGTTGCGCCGCCTGTTTGGTATTAACGGCCCTTAAACTTAAGGATTTGTTGCTGCCAGCCCGATAAGGTCCCCGCCTTATGCCGCCCTTCGAGCCGGATTCCTTCATCGTCGCCGACGTCGTCGCCTCGCCCAATCAGGACGCGCGCCAGGACGGACCGCCGGACATGATCCTGTTGCACTACACCGGGATGCAGAGCGGACCGGAGGCGCTGACCCGCCTCACCACGGCGGCGGGCAAGGTATCGGCCCATTACGTCGTGTTCGAAGATGGCCGCATCGTCCAATGCGTGCCCGAGGAGATGCGCGCCTGGCACGCCGGCGAATCCTCCTGGGCCGGCGACACCGACATCAATTCGCGCTCGATCGGCATTGAAATCGTCAATCCCGGCCACGCCTTCGGCTATCCGGATTATCCGTTGCGGCAGATCGCGGCCGTGATCGCGCTCTGCCGCACCATCCTCACCCGGCGCGGGCCGATCAGCGCCGACCGCATCCTCGGCCATTCCGATGTTGCGCCGTCGCGCAAGCAGGACCCGGGCGAGAAATTTCCCTGGCTGCTGCTCAACGAATCCGGAGTGGGCCACTGGGTGCGCCCGGCACCGCTCGATCTAGACGGCATCATGCTCAAGCCGGGCGACCGTGGCGAAGCGGTGTCGAGGCTGCAGCGTGGTTTCAAATCCTACGGCTACGGCATCGAGGAAAACGGGATCTATGACGACGTGACCCGCGACGTCGTCACCGCCTTCCAGCGCCATTTCCGTCAGTCACACGTCGACGGAATCGCCGATCCGTCGACGCAGCTCACTTTGCGCGCGCTGATCGAGACCCGGCCGGCGCCGCTCGGATCGTAGAAACCATAGCGCGACGCGCGCCCTTGACGAGGAAGTGCCGCCGTCCCATTGCTTATGGCGTCAGTCGGCCGGACGGCCGCTCCGCACCGATGCCGAAAGGCGGTGTGGGGAGGAAAGTCCGGGCTCCATGGACAAACGGTGCCGGATAACGTCCGGCGGGGCCGGACCCTTCGCGGGGCGAGGTTTCAGGGAAAGTGCCACAGAGAAGAGACCGCCTCGGCGCGTAGTGTATCTGCCGCGGCAAGGGTGAAAAGGTGCGGTAAGAGCGCACCGCGCTTCCGGCGACGGAAGCGGCACGGCAAACCCCACCGGGAGCAAGACCGAATAGGAACGGCGGCGGGAGAAATCCCGGATCAGTCCTGATCAGCCGTTCGGGTAGGTTGCATGATGCGCCGGGCAACCGGCGTACCAGAGGAATGGCCGTCACGTCTGCCGCGCGAGCGGCGGGCCATACAGAACCCGGCTTACAGGCCGGCTGATAACGTCAAACGGGGGCTCGGCGGAAAACCGCCGGGCCCCCGCCAATTTTTGCCGACGCTCAACCCAGTTCAGCGAGCAGCGTCTTGGCCGCCTGCCAGTCGGAATGCCGGAAGCCTTCGGTGAAGGTGGCGTAGAGCGGCGCCAGCACGTCGCGCGCTTCGGTCTTGCGGCCGCTGCCGAGGAGCAGGCGCGCGAGGCTGGTCGCCGCGCGCAGCTCAATTGGCCGGCACGGCTGACGCGCGGCGATCGCCATCGCCTCGCGGAACGCCGCCTCGACCGCACCCGAATTGTCACCCGATTGTGCGAGCAAGATGTCGCCGTGCAGTCGCGTCATCTCCGCTTCATAAAAGCGCGCGTGCTGCCGGTTCATCTCGTCGACCGCGCGTTCAAGTGTCGCCGCGGCATCATCAGGATGACCGGCAAGCAGCTGTTGGTGCGCAATCAAGGTCAGCAAAACCGGCCGCAGCACTGCGCCGGTCGCGACGCTCGGGACTTCTATCATTCCCTTGATTCCCGCCTCCGCGTCGCCCTCTTGCGCCATCAACCACGCACGCTGGAATTTCGCGTAGGACAGCGGCCAAACGAATTTGTTGCGTGCAGCGAGCGGATAGAGTTCGTCGCACACCTTGCGGCAGGCATCGCGGTCATAGAGGACGAGATGCGTGAGACCGCCCATATTGAGTCCATGGGCAATCGAAAACAGATGGCCCAGGGCGCGGCTATCCTCGACGCATTGCCACGCGGCCCTCTGCGCTTGCTCCGGAAATCCGAGACCCCACAGGCTGAGCGCATAGAAACTCATTGCGCACACGCGCGCGTCGTGCCCGCCGAAATAGTGGGCGTGCTCGCGATGGCGCTCGCGGTCGTAGAGGCGAACGACCTTTTGCGCGGATTCGTTCATGCCCTTAAAGTCCGCCTTGCGCAGCAGGCCGGGCACGCGCGCGTGGTAGGCCTCCATCAGCAAGTCGGGGTCGTTAAGCTCCTGCGCGATTGTCAAAAGGTCGTCGGCGAGCCGGAACGCTTCCTCGGTATTTCCCAGCATCGTCTGGTTGAACCAGGCACCCCAGGTGGCAAGGAACCGCTCCCGGCCTTTGTCGGGAAGCGTGCGGCTAAGCTCCAAGGCCCTGTAATAGTTATCGGCTGCTTCCTTGGCGGTCGGGCTGATCCTGATCTGCTGGGCGAGGCCGAGTTCGAGACAGACGCCAAGCTCGAGTTCGTCGCGAGGCTTGCCGACCGGCATGGCCATCACCAGACGATGCGCATTTACGTAGTGCGCGACCGCCTCCTTCAGTGCAAATCGGCGCAGATCGCGATTGCCGGCCTGCCGCCAATATACAATCGCTTGTTCACCGCGGCCGGCGCCCTCAAATTGCTGCGCCAGCATTTCGGGCGCCGAGTGTGGGAAGCGCTTCTCCAACACGGCTGCGATGGCGCCGTGCAACTGCTGGCGGTGGGCGCGCAACATCGTGGAATAGGCCGCGTCCTGTATCAGCGCGTGCTTGAACGCATAAGTTGCGTCGGGCGGAGTGCCGCGCGCGAAAACAAGCTCGGCTTCGCTGAGCCGCGCCAACGCGTCCTGCAATACCTGATCGGGAAGCCCCGCGACCGCTGCAAGCAATTCGTAGGAGAACTCGCGGCCAATCGCCGCGCCGATCTGCAGTATTTCGCGCGCCGAGCCGAGTCGGTCGACGCGCGACATCAGCGAGGCCTGCAACGTGGTCGGAATCGCAAGTTGTTGCGTCGGCTGTTCGAGTTGCTCGCTCTCGAGCACGGCCTTAGTCAACTCCTCGACAAACAGCGGCACGCCGTCGGTGCGTTCGACGATCTGCTCGAGCAAAGCCTGCGGCAACACCTTGCCGCCGGAGACATGTTCCACCATCGCCATGCGGTCGCGGCGGCCAAGGCGGTTGAGCGTCATGGTGGTGACGTTAGATTGACCCGCCCAAGGTGCCTGAAAATCCGGACGAAAGGTAATCAGCAGCAGGATCGGCAGGCTCTGTAAGCGTTCAACCGTGAGCGTCAGGAGTTCAAGCGAGGTCGGATCGCTCCAGTGCACGTCCTCGAACACCATCAACACAGGCCCGCGCCGCGCGAGGCTCGTCAACTGGTCCATCAGTGCCGAGAACACCTGCGCGCGCTTGCGCTGCGGGTCGGCCGCGCCGTCGCTACCTTCGGCAAGGCCCAAAAGATCGGACAATGCGGCGACGCTTGCGTCCGCATTGTCGCTGGCTCGCGCGAAGAGCCCTCTGAGCTTGCTACGCTTGTCCGCAGCAGTTTCGTCGCGCTCGAATCCGGCGGCGTGCGAAATCTGCGCGAGGATGGGTTGCAACGCGCTGCCCTGCTGGTGCGGCAGGCAGAAGTAGCGCAAGACCGCGGGATGATCGGCCTCGACGCGATCGAGCAGCGCCGCAAGCAGCCGCGACTTGCCGATGCCGGGCTCGCCCGAAAGCAATACGACCCGCCCCTCACCATCCTTGACCTGAGCCCAGCGACGCAACAGCAGATCGAGCTCCTCTTCGCGGCCGACCAGCGGCACCTGGTTGGCCTCGCGCAGGGATTCGAAGCGGCTCTGCATGCTTTGCTCGCGCAGCACGCGCCAAGCGGCGACCGGGCCGTCAAAGCCTTTGAGTGCGCCCGGATCGATCGGCTCGTATTCGAAAGAGTCGCCGGTCAGCCGCTTTGTGCTGCCTGCGATCAGTACGCTGTTCGGCGCGGCAACCGATTGCAGCCGCGCGGCGAGATTTGGTGTCTCGCCGACGACGTTGCGCTCCTGCGCTTCGCCGGCGCCGACCAGCTCGCCGACCACGACGAGACCAGTGGCGATGCCGATGCGCACCTGATGGCGGCCCTCGCCGACCGTAAGCGCATTGACCACCTCGATCATCGCAAGGCCGGCCCGCACCGCATTCGCCGCGTCGCCCTCATGCGCCTCCGGATAGCCGAAATAGACGAGCACGCCGTCACCCATATATTTGGCGACGAAGCCGTGGAAGCGCGCCGCGACGCCAGCGACACATTTGTGGTAGGCGGCGATGACATGGCGCAGATCTTCCGGATCTAGTTTGGTCGAAAGCGCGGTCGAGCCGACAAGGTCGCAGAACATCACCGTGAGCTGGCGGCGCTCGGCAGCGGAGGACGCGCGCGGCGCGGCACCCGCTGCGGGCGGCGGCGAAGGCGTCGGCGCCGCGACTGTCGCCGCACCGAGTTTGGCGCCGCATTGCGCGCAGAACTTCGAGCCCGCCACGTTGACCGTCCCGCATGCGGCGCAGGCGATATTCTGCGGCGCGCCGCATTGCGGGCAAAACCTGCTGACCTCCGGGATTTGCGCCTGGCAGCCGGGACATAACTTCGTCGTGGCCATACTTCGACCTTAGCACCGGCGCGACGGCTGCCAATGAAATCTCCGTAACTTCGACAGCCGCCCATCCAGAATGCGGGTGACCCCCGCGCGCGATTGCCATAGGCTCTACCGCCGCGCGGCCCAAAGATCGATTCAGGACAGCCACAAGCCCGCCGACACCCCTGGGAGAAACGTCACATGAAAAAGCTGCTGACCGCCGCTGCGTTCGCCGCGGCGATGACCGTCACCGCCGGCGCCCTGGCCGCCGACTATCCGTCGCGCACGATCATCATGGTGGCGCCGCTCAGCGTCGGCGGCTCAACCGACGTCATCGGCCGCATCATGGCGGACGCCATGGGCCGGCAGCTGGGACAAACGATCATCGTCGAGAACACCACCGGCGCCGGCGGCAGCATCGGCGAAGGCCGCGTCGCCCGTGCGACACCCGACGGCTACACCATCGGCATCGGCCAGTGGGGCACTAATGTCGCCAATGGCGCGATCTATCAGCTCAATTACGACCTGATGAAAGATTTCGAGCCGATCGGCCTTATCGCCACGCAGCCGTTTTTCATCGCCGCGCGCAAGGACGTGCCGGCCAACAACCTCAAGGAATTCGTCGCCTGGCTGAAACAGAAAGGCGGCACGGTGAACATGGGGCATTCCGGCATCGGCAGCCCGTCGCATGTCGCCGGGCTTCTGATGCAACAGGCAATCGGCACCAAGTGGACCATGGTGCCCTATCGCGGGGCAGGCGAAGCCTCGCAGGCCCTGCTTGCCGGACAGATCGACACCTTGCTCGTCACGCCTGCGGTCGCGCTCGGTCAGATGAAGGCCGGGCAGATCAAGGTCTTCGCCGTAACGGCGCCGAAGCGCATCGACATGGCGCCCGATGTGCCGACGACGGACGAAGCCGGATTGCCCGGCTACTACTTCTCGTTCTGGCACGCCCTGTGGGCGCCGAAAGGCACTCCGAAGGAAATGATTGCCGTGCTCAACGGCGCGCTGCGCAAGGCGCTGGCCGATCCGGCGACGCACAAGCACCTGCTCGACCTCGCCCAGGACATCTTTCCGCCGGAGCAGCAGACGCCGGAGGCGCTGCACGCCTTTCAGCAGGCCGAAATGGACAAGTGGTGGCCGATCATCAGGGCGGCAGGCATCAAGGCGCAATGATCTGACGCTGCCGAACTCTTTTCTCCGCCGCAGTTCAGCCGATGGAACTCCGCGCGCGATGACGCGTTGTTTGCCGTCTAGGGACACGGACGGCGAAATTCGCGCCGCCCAGAGAGGGCTGATCACATGTCAATCGGAACGATTATTCTCATCATTTTGGTCATCGCGCTGCTCGGCGGCTTTAGCGGCCTTGGCGGCGGACCGTTTTATGGCACCGGCTATTACGGCGGCGGTGGCCTCGGTGTCGTGCTGGTGATCGTGTTGATCCTGGTGCTGATGGGCAGAATCTGATCGCCGCGAACCGATCGCATCGCTCAGCGCTTCTTGACGTCGCCCTTCCTCGCCCCGGCCTCGGGGAAAATCCACATCGCCACGACGAAGAAGACGGCGACAAAGACGACGAATTTATCGAAATCGGGACGGACCGGCGACGCGCTCCACCAAACCAGGAAAAGCGCGACCACAAGCACGATCGCCGAAACGATGGCTTTGACGTCATTCGGCATCGCGCGTGCTCCGTCGCCGGCTTTAGTTGTTTCCGACCGGTTGCGCCGCCGCCTGCTCCGGGCCGGTAGGCTGCGCGCGCAGGTTCTTTTTCACGTGCCGGCCGCTGTAGCCGTTGAGCAGATGGCCGATAAGCCCGCGGTCGAGGTCTGACGTGCCGAACAGCCAGTCGGCAATCGGGAAGGTGAGATTCATGTTCACCTCCATCATCAGCCGGGCATTGTGATGCGCAGTGTGATGCCGGCGCAGCGTGTTGACCAGCGGCAAATGCTTGACGAACGAGTTCTCGTCGACGTGGCAGCAAAAGTGCATGAATTCATAGATCAGGTACATGCCGGTGGTGACGCTGATGAACAGCCAGCCGACATTGGGTGAGAATAGCAGCCCAAGAATGGCGGCGGGCGGGATTGACAACAGCGTGAACATCACCAGTGCGTAAGGCGGGAACAGGGTGACGCGCCAATCCTTCTCGTCGCGGAAGCGCATTTCCTGGTCGCTGAAGAACTGATGGTGGTTGAGCGTGTGCCGCTCGTAAACCGCGCGCAGGCCCTTGATGTTCACCGGCCGGTGCATGACGAAGCGGTGCACCGCCCACTCAAAGATATTGGTGAACAGGAAGGTCGCCGGAACGGTGAGCCATTCCAGCCAGCTCACATCGTGGATGTGCGAGATGTACACGTACATCACCGCCGCGCCCATGGCGTAGATCAGCACGAAGTGGAAATAGCCGTTGTACCAGCCGACGATGCGCGACCGGTACTCGTTGCGGAAATCGATCTGCCGTTGCGTGATCATGGCCTGCCTGCCTTGTCGTCGCCTGCCCGCCAGGGTGATTCTGACCCTGCTGTGATATATCACCAGTCTATCACGGCAACCTCGCCGTTCAAGCCGCGTCTCGGGCGCTGGCCATGCCGCGCACGGCGGCGTCGATCTCGGCGCCGGTCAGGCGCCAGTCATTGTCGAAATTCGCCACGATCTTCTTCATGAACGGCTCCGAAAGCCGGATCGCCTTGTCCCGGTCGCCCAGGTAATCCACAAGAATCGCCAGCGCGAGCTGCTGCGGGCTCTCCCCCTCGTAGGTCCATTCGAAGCCGTATTTGGTAAAGCGCTTGACCTCGTAGTGCTCGGGCAGCGGGGCACCGTCCACGCTCACCACCAGCCCGTCGATGGTTCGCCTGCCTTCATAGGTCTTCATCCTGCCCTCCCTCTTCCTTGCGGCCTACACCGACACTGTCGCACGGGTGAAGCTTTCCACATAGTCCATCAGCCGGTCGGTGGCCGCCGCTGCGCCTTTGACGTTGCCGTCGCCGATCGCGCGTGCCTGCTCGGCGTGCAGCCGCGCGCACAGCGGCAGATCGGCGGCCTCGCGATAATGCATGTACCAGAAGCGGCGCGACAGCCCGCTCAACAGCCGCATCGAGCGCGCGGCGTAATCGTTGTGCGCGGCGGTTGTTATCATCTGGTTGAGCTCGCGGTCGAGGCGCATGAAGGCGAGGTCGTCATTGGCCTTCGCGGCGCGCTCCATGCCCCGCGCGAGTTCGAGGAAATTCACCTTCTGCGTCTGCGTCGCGCGCGCGGCGCTGGCGCGGCTCAACAGCCGCTCGATCTCGCGGCGCACCTCCAGCACCAGCAGCTGCTGGGACGGATTGATGTCGGACACGAGGATGCCCTTGCGCGGCAGAATAATGATCAGGCCCTCGTTCGCCAGCCGTTGCAGCGCTTCGCGCACCGGCGTGCGGCCGATCCTGAAGCGGCCCGCGAGCAACTGCTCCGACAGCACAGTGCCCGGCTTGAGCCGCAAGGTAACGATGTCCTCCTCGATCTCGCGGTAGGCCCGCTCGGCGAGCGGGGCGACGGCGGCGCGCGCCTTCGTCGCAAGCTTGCGCCGGCGCGCATTGCGCTTGAGCGGTCGCTGCCCGTGCATCTGTCCGTCAGACGTGCCTGCGTTTGGCCACCAGGCCGGCGAATTTTTCGTATTCGGCCTCGTTGACCGTGTAGGAATGCTCATCGTCGGGGAACGCGCCCGACTTCACCTCGGATACGTATTGCTTGATGGCGTCGACCGCGTGCTCGGTGACCTTGCCGTAACGCTTGGTGAATTTCGGCTTGAAATCGGTGAACACGCCGAGCAGGTCGTAGCAGAGCAAAATCTGCCCGTCGGTGCCGACGCCGGCGCCGATGCCGATGGTCGGGATGGTGAGCTGCTCGGAAATGAGTTTGGCGATCTTGGCCGGCACCGCCTCGAATTCGAGCATGAAGCAGCCGGCATCCTCGATCGCCAGCGCGTCCTCGAGAATTTTCATCGCCGCCTCCGCCGTGCGCCCCTGGATCTTGAAGCCGCCGAACATGGCGATGGTGTGCGGCGTCAAGCCGATATGCGAGGCGGTGGGGATGCCGGCGTCGACCAGCGCCTGCAAGATGTGCGCCTGCGACTTGCCGCCCTGCGGCTTGACGGCGTCGGTAAGCGCCTCCTGCATGAAGCGCGTGGCGTTGGTGAGCGCGCGGTCGACCGTGTTGTAGCTCTGGTAGGGCATGCAGCCGAGCACGAACGTATTGGGCGCGCCGCGACGCACGGCCAGCGAATGCAAGATCATCATGTCCATGGTGGCGGGCACCGTGCTTGCGTGCCCATGCGCCACCATCGCGAGGCTGTCGCCGACCACGGCGACATCGACGCCTGCCATCTCCGCCCATTTGGCCGAAGTATAATCGGGCACCGACATGTAGACCATCTTCTCGCCGGTCTTTTTCGAGTCGCGGATTTCGGTGATGGTGCGCTTTTCGCGCTTTTTCTCAGCCGCGGCCGCGGCAGGCGCCGCCGGCTCGGGCTTTTTAGCTGCGCCTTGATATTTCTGCTGCATTGGGCGTTTCCTTTTGTCCGCCATTAGAGGATCGCGCCGTGGCGCGGTCAAGGAAAACGCCTTTTGCGGGCGCGAAGGTTAGTGCGACACATCGAGCATGGTCGAGGGCAGCCACAGCGCAATGCCGGGAAACATCGCCACCAGCGCCACGGCGGCGCACATCAGGAAGAACAGCGGCAGCGCATAGGCGCCGATGGTGAAGATGTTGCGCCCGGTCATGCCTTGCAGAACGTAGAGATTGAAACCAACCGGCGGCGTGATCTGCGCCATCTCCACCACCAGCACGATGTAGATACCGAACCAGATGAGATCGAAGCCGGCCTTGATAACCAGCGGAATGATGATTGAAGTGGTGAGCACCACCATGGAAATGCCGTCGAGGAAGCAGCCGAGCACGATGTAGAACAGCGTCAGCACCGTCAGCAGCCCCCACGGCGGCATACTGTAGCCGCTGATCCATTCCGCGAGCGCGCTTGGAATGCCGGTGAAGCCCATAGCGGCTGTCAGGTAGGCCGCGCCGGCGAGGATGAAGGCAATCATGCAGCTTGTGCGCGTCGCGCCCATCAATGAGTCGCGAAAGCCGTCTATCGTCAACGTGCCTGACCACCACGACAGCGCCAAGGCCAGGAACACCCCGACCACGGCCGCCTCGGTCGCCGACGCCAGCCCGCCATAGATCGAGCCGATGACGCCAAGAATGAGCAGTGTCACCGGGATCAGCCGGCGCGACGCGTAGATGCGCGCACGCAACGGAACGTACGGCTCGGGTGGCGGCATGCGCGAATTGTTGAGCAGCGCCCAACCGACGATAAAACCCATGAACAGCAGCGCCAGCATGATGCCGGGCAGCACGCCGGCGATGAACAGCCGCGCGATCGACTGGTCGGTTGCCGTCGCATAGACGATCATGATGATCGAGGGCGGAATCAGCAGCCCCAACGTGCCGGAGCCGGCGAGCGTGCCGATCGCCATCTTCTCGTCGTAACCGCGCTTGAGCAGTTCAGGCAATGCAATGCGGCCGATGGTGGCGCAGGTCGCAGCCGAGGAGCCGGAGACCGCGGCGAAAATGGCGCAGCCGATGACGTTGACATGCAGTAGCCGGCCGGGCAGCCGCTGCACCCATGGCGCCAGACCCTCGAACATGTCGTCGGACAGTTTGGTGCGATACAGGATTTCGCCCATCCAGATGAACATCGGCAGGGCGGTCAAATCCCAAGAGTCCGACGCCGCCCACATCGAGGTGGCGAGCACCTGCCCGGCCGGCGTCGCCACCTTGGTCATGACCGCGGCAAAGCCGCAGACCGCAAGCGCAAGCGCAATCCACACGCCGGAGCCGAGCACGGCGAACAGCAGCAGCATCAGCATCAGCGAAAGCTCGAGCACGTTCACGGCTCAGCCCTCTTTGCCGACGGTGATTGCATCTTCGGCAACGCGGAAGCTCGGGCGCCCGCGCACGATCACCACGGCGAGTTCGTCGAGCAGGGCGATCGTGAGAATCAATGTGCCGATCGCCATTGCCGCCTGCGGATAGGCAAGCGGCACACGCACCACGCCAGACGAGATTTCATGAATTCGGAACGAGACCCAGGCAAAATTGCCCAGGTGCCAGGTCATGAAAGCCGAGGCGAATGCGGCAAAGCCAAACGCCCAAATCTCGATAAAGCGGCGCACGCGTTCGCCAAAAGCCGCCAGCACCAGGGTGACCCGGATTTGCGCGCCGGCCTTGAGCGTGCCGGCAAGCGCCATAAAGCTGGCGGCGGCAAGCAGATAGCCGCAGATCTCGTCGAGCGAAAGGATGACGAAGTCGGTGCGCGGCAAGCCGAGCATCGCCAGCGCGCCGTCGAGAAGCCGTCCCGCCATCTGCACGCCGACCATGAGCGCGATCGCCACCAGGCAAAGTGCGGCAAACCACAGGGTGACGCGATAGAGCGTGTCGAGAAAGCGGCGCATCGAGAAGCTCCCTCCCTCTTTGTCGCAGAGGGAGGAAGACTTAGCGAGTAATTATTTTTTATACACGGCGAGCATGGCGGCGCCATCGGGACCGGCCGCCTTCTCCCACTCGGCGGTGATGGTCGCGCCGATCTTGGCGAGCCCGGCCTTAAACTCCGGCGTCGGCTCGGTCACCTTGATCCCGGCCGCCTTGAGCGCGCTGGTCTTGATCGTCATTTCCTCGACCGACAGCTTCCAGCCGCGCTCCTCGGCGACCTTGGCCGCATCGGTGACCGCCTTCTTCTCGGCAGCGGAGAGCTTGTCGAAAGCCTCCTTGTTGACGAACACGATGTTGCGCGGCTGCCAGGCCTGGGTGTCGATGTAGTTGGTCAGGTAGTCCTGTGCTTTGGAGTCGACGCCGGTCGAGGCCGATGTGATCATCACGTCGACGCGGCCGGTGGCAAACGCCGTCGGCAGGTCAGGCACTTCGATCTGCGTCGGGATGGCGCCGACAAGCGCGGCGATACGGCCGATCATGGCGTTGTAGGTACGAAATTTCATGCCCTTGAGCTCGTCCACCGACTTGATTTCCTTCTTGGCGTAGAAACCCTGCGGCGGCCACGGCACGGAATAAAGCAGCACCAGGCCTTCGCTCGCGAGCTGCTTTTCCAGAAACGGCTTCTGCGCCATGTAAAGCTTATGTGCGGAATCGTAGCCGGTGGTGAGGAACGGCACCGAATCGAGCCCATAGACCGGCGCCTCGTTGGAGGCGAGCGACTCGAGGACTTCGCCGATCGGCGCGGTACCCTGGCGCACCGCGCGCTTGATTTCCGGATGCTTGAACAGAGAGCCGGCCGAATGCACAGTGATCTGCAGCGAGCCGTTGGTCGCCTTGGCCACATCCTGGATAAACTGGATGACGTTTTTGGTGTGGAAATTGCCATCCGCATAGGGCGTCGGCATGTCCCATTTTGTCTGCGCCGACGCGGCCGTGATAAACCCGCAGGCGACGACCGCGCCCGCCAATACGCGTGCAAATTTGTTCATTGAATCCTCCAATTTGATCCCGGCCGAAACTGCTCGCCTCGGTCCGCCCTTTAAGGTTTAAGCATGGGGCCTGAGCCCGCCCGGTGGCAAGGGCGAGATGAGGCGAACGACGCATGGCGAAAATGCAGGGCAAGACGGCGAAAAAATCGGCGGGCTGGGATTTCTGGATCGATCGCGGCGGCACTTTCACCGACATCGTCGGCCGCCAGCCGGACGGGAGGCTCACCGCGCGCAAGTTGCTCTCGGAAAATCCGGAGGCCTACACGGACGCCGCCGTGCAGGGCATCCGCGATCTGCTCGGCCTGAAATCCGGCGAACCGATCCCGGCCGGCCGCGTCGGCGCGGTGAAGATGGGCACGACGGTCGCAACCAATGCGCTGCTCGAGCGTAAGGGCGACCGCACGCTGCTGCTGGTCACCAAGGGATTCCGCGATGCGCTCAAGATCGGTTACCAGGCGCGGCCGAAGATTTTCGCACGTCACATTATCAAGCCGGACATGCTGTTCGAGCGCGTGGCCGAGGTCGACGAGCGCGTGCACGCCGACGGCAAGGTGGAACGCAAGCCGGACCTCGCCGCGGTGCGCGCCGATCTCGAAGCGGCCAAGGCCGACGGCATCGCCGCCGTCGCCATCGTGTTCATGCATGCCTATCGCTTTTCCGAGCACGAGAAGCGTGTGGCGAAAATCGCGCGCGAACTCGGCTTTGCGCAGGTGTCGGTGAGCCACGAAGTCTCGCCGCTGATCAAGCTGGTCGGCCGCGGCGACACCACCGTGGTCGATGCCTACCTCTCGCCGATCCTGCGCCGCTATGTGGCGCAGGTGGACAAGGATCTCGACAGCAAGCGCTCGGCGGCGCGGCTGATGTTCATGATGTCGTCGGGCGGCTTGACCGCGGCGCAGCTGTTCCAGGGCAAGGACGCGATCCTGTCGGGACCGGCGGGCGGCGTCGTCGGCATGGCGCAGACCGGACACGAGGCAGGCTTCGACCGGCTGATCGGCTTCGACATGGGCGGCACCTCGACCGACGTCTCGCACTTTGACGGCGAATACGAGCGCGCCTTCGAGACCGAAGTTGCCGGCGTGCGCATGCGAGCGCCGATGATGCTCATTCATACCGTCGCCGCCGGCGGCGGCTCGATCCTGCACTTCGACGGCGCCCGCTTCCGCGTCGGCCCCGACTCGGCCGGCGCCAATCCGGGGCCCATGTGCTATCGCCGCGACGGCCCCCTGGCGGTGACCGACGCCAACGTGATGACCGGCAAGCTCATTGCCGATTTCTTCCCGAAGATTTTCGGGTCGAGCCAGAACCTGCCGCTCGACGCGCACGCCGTGCGCAACGCCTTCACCGCTCTAGCGCAGGAGGTCGGCGGCGGCCGCAAGGCTGAGGAGATCGCCGACGGCTTCATCAAGATCGCCGTCGAGAACATGGCGAACGCGATCAAGAAGATTTCCGTGCAGCGCGGTTACGACGTGACCCGCTACGCGCTCAATTGCTTCGGCGGCGCCGGCGGCCAGCACGCCTGCCTGGTCGCCGACGCTCTGGGCATGACCAAGGTGCTGATCCATCCGTTCTCCTCGCTGCTCTCGGCCTATGGCATGGGGCTCGCCGATATCCGCTCGACGCGCCAGCAGGCGATCGAACTGCCGTTCGGGGCAAAATCGCTCGCCGCGATCAAGCGCATCGGCGCGCGGCTCGGGGGAGCCGCAAAAAAAGAAGTCGCCGGCCAGGGTGTCGCGGCGGCGACGATCAAGGTCATAGTCCGAGCGCATATCCGCTACGCCGGCACCGATACCGCGCTGGTGGTGAAGGCCGGTTCGCTCGCGGCAATGAAGCGGGCCTTCGAAGCCGCGCACAAGGCGCGCTTCGGTTTCATCGACCGCTCAAAGCAGATCGTGGTCGAGGCGGTGTCGGTCGAGGCGGTCGGCGGCGGCGCCAACTTCAAGGAGCGCCGTCACGGCGGCACCGAGCACACGCGGCCGCCGCATCAGATGACCAGGTTTTTCTCGCAGGGCCGCTGGCATGACGCGGGGGTTTATCTTCGCAACAAAGACGACGGCACGCCCGGTCTCGACCCCGGATGCAGGATGAAAGGTCCGGCGATCATCATCGAGCCGCACCAGACCGTCGTCGTCGAGGATGGTTGGCAAGCGGAGGTCACGGCCAAAAATCATCTCGTTCTTTCGCGCGTCGTGCCGCTCGATCGCGCATACGCGATTGGCACCCACGCCGATCCGGTGATGCTCGAAGTTTTCAACAACCTGTTCATGTCGATTGCCGAGCAGATGGGCGTGTCGCTGCAGAACACCGCCTATTCGGTCAACATCAAGGAGCGGCTCGATTTCTCCTGCGCGGTGTTCGCCCACGACGGCACGCTGGTCGCCAACGCGCCGCACATGCCGGTGCATTTGGGCTCGATGGATCGCTCGGTCGAAACCATCATCCGCGATAACGCCGGCAAAATCGCGCCGGGCGACGTCTACGCCATCAACGCGCCCTATAACGGCGGCACGCACCTGCCTGACATCACCGTATGTACGCCGGTGTTCGACGACAGGAAGAAGACCATCCTGTTCTGGGTCGCCTCGCGCGGCCATCACGCCGATGTCGGCGGCATCTCGCCCGGTTCGATGTCGCCGAACGCGACGACCATCGAACAGGAAGGCGTCTACATGGACAACTTCAAGCTGGTCGACCGCGGCCGTTTCCGCGAGAAGGAACTGATGACGGCTTTGACCGGGGCCAAATATCCGGCACGCAACCCGGTGCAGAATATCAACGACCTGAAGGCGCAGATCGCCGCCAACGAGAAAGGCGTCGCCGAGCTGCGCAAGATGGTCGCGCAGTTCACGCTGCCGGTGGTGAAGGCCTACATGCAGCACGTGCAGGACAATGCCGCGGAAAGCGTGCGCCGCGTCATCGATCGCGTGCACGATGCCGAATACTCCTACGCCATGGACCAGGGCACCGTGATCCGGGTGAAGATCACCGTGGACAAGAAGAAGCGCGAGGCAACCGTCGATTTCACCGGCACGTCGCCGCAGCAGCCGACCAATTTCAACGCGCCGGAGCCGGTGACGCGCGCCGCGGTGCTCTACGTGTTCCGCGTGATGGTTGACGACGACATCCCGATGAATGCCGGGTGCCTGCGGCCGATCAACATCGTGGTGCCGCCGAAATCGATGCTGACCCCGGAATATCCGGCCGCCGTCGTCGCCGGCAATGTCGAGGTGTCGCAGGCCGTGACCAATTGCCTGTTCCTGGCGCTGGGCGCGCTCGCCGCGGCGCAGGGCACCATGAACAATCTCAATTTCGGCAATAAGAAATACCAGTATTACGAAACGATCTGTTCCGGCTCGCCGGCCGGACCAGGCTTTGACGGCACCGACGCCGTGCACACGCACATGACCAACACGCGGCTCACCGACCCGGAAGTGCTCGAATTCCGTTATCCGGTCGTGCTGGAGGATTTCCACATCCGCAAGGGCTCCGGCGGCGACGGCAAGTGGCACGCCGGTGACGGCATCCGCCGCACCATCCGGTTCCTGCAGAAAATGGATTGCACGATTTTATCCGGCCACCGCCGGGTGCCGCCACCCGGCCTCGACGGCGGCGGAGCGGGCCTCGTCGGGGAGAATTCGGTGCGACGCAAAGACGGCCGCATCGAAAAGCTGCAGGGCTGCGACGAAACCACGATCGACGCCGGCGAAGCAGTGACTATCCAGACGCCTACAGCCGGGGGCTACGGGACACGCAATCCCGGCTAGGATTGCGCGCCCTTCTTGCGAGACGTCAGTGCCCGCCCGCCCCGGCCCCGGCCGGCGCGGGCTTCTTCATGATCACGCCGAAGGCGGCGAGAACCAGAAACAGCACGGTCAGCATCAGGAACACGTCGGCAAAGCTCATGACCAACGCCTGCCTCCGCACCATGCCCATCATTTCCTTCAGCGCCATCAACTTGGCGTTGGAGCCCGTGTAGCGTGCGGCAAGGTGTGTCAGCGTCTCGGTCGCCGTGACGTTGGTCGAGCTCACCGCCTCATGCAGCCGCGCAAGATGCAAATCCATGCGGTCGTTGAGCACGGTGTTGATGGCGGCAAGACCGATGGCGCCGCCGAGGTTGCGCATCAGGTTGAACAGGCCGGAGGCGTTCTTCATCCGCTCAGGAGCAAGCGTGCCAAGAGCGGTATTGGTCACCGGCACGATCGCCAGCATCAGGCCGACACCGCGGAAAATCTGCGGCCAGAGCAATTCCCAGAAGTCCCAATCCTGTGTGACGTGCGTCATCTGCCAGGTCCCGACGGCAAAGAACACGAAGCCCGCCATCAGCACGTAACGCGGATCGAGTTTCTGGCTGAGCTGCCCGGCGATCGGCGCGGTGGCAAACATCGCCATGCCGGAGACGAACATCGTGGCGCCGATCATGCGCGCGTCATAACCGCGGATCTGCGCGAGATAGACCGGGTAGACGTAAGTGAGGCCGTAAAGCCCGATGCCGAGCACGAAGGAGAACAGGCTGCCCACGGCGAAGTTGCGGTTGGCGAAGGCGCGCAGGTCGACGATCGGCGAGCGCGCGGTGAAGACGCGGGCGAAGAAGGCGATCGCCGACAGCGCCGAGACGACGGCAAACAGCGTAATCGTACCGTCGCCGAACCAGTCGTTGCGCGGGCCCTCTTCCAGCACGTATTCGAGTGCACCGAGGAACCCGCCCATCGACAGCAGACCCCACCAGTCGAAATTGTCGAGCAGCGAATAGTCCGGCTTGTCGAAATCGACCAGCACGACGGTGGCTGCCGTCACGATGATGCCGGGTACGATGTTGATGAAAAACAGCCAATGCCATGACAACACGTCGGTGACGTAACCGCCGATGGTCGGGCCGACGGTCGGCGCCAGCGTGGCGATCAGGCCGACGACGGGCGCGATCATTTTCTGCCGCGGGCCGGTGAAAATCAGATAGGCGGTGGCAAACACCGTCGGCACCATGCCGCCGCCGATGAAACCCTGCAGCGCGCGCCAGACGATGATTTCGTTGATCGAGGTCGAGGTGCCGCACATGATGCTGGCGAGGGTGAATCCGGCGGCCGAGACAGAAAACAGAAGCCGGGTGCCGAGCGCCCGCGACAGGAATCCGGAGAGCGGAATCGCAATCACCTCGGCGATCAGATACGAGGTCTGCACCCAGGGAATTTCATCGGTGGAGGCCGACAGGCCGGCCTGGATTTCGGCGAGCGAGGCCGAGACGATCTGGATGTCGAGGAACGCCATGAACATGCCGACGCACATGGCGATGAAGGCTAGGAGCTTGCGCGTCGATAATTGATCCACGCTTCCGGCGCCGCCTGTCGGGGAACGGGCGGTGGCCGGAAGCGTGGCTGCAGCGGCGAGCGAACTCATGATGCACTCACCGCTTGTTTTGTTGACCGCTGGCAGCCTCTGCTGCCGCCGCGCTGAACCACGATCCGCTGTCGGCAAACGACTGCGGCTTGGTGTTGACGTTGACGATCACCGACATGCCCGGGCGCAGAAGGCTCTGGTCGGTCACGCCGGCGGGAAGCCGGATGCGGACGGCAAGGCGCTGCACTATTTTGGTGAAGTTTCCGGTCGCATTGTCCGGCGGCAACAGCGAGAACATCGAGCCTGAGGCCGGCGATACGCTTTCGACCGTGCCCTTGATGTCATGATCGGGCAGCGCGTCGACGCTGACATTGACGGACTGGCCGGGGCGCAGCCGCGACAATTGCGTCTCCTTGAAATTGGCGTCGATATAGACGCTCGTCAGCGGCACCAGGCTCGCAAGCCGGGTGCCCGTCTGCACGTAGTCGCCGACCTGCATGGCGCGGTTGCCGAGGACGCCGTCGATGGGCGCGCGAATGAGGGTGAAGGACAGATCGCGCTCGGCCTTGGCCTGCGCCGTCCGCAATTCCTGCAGCGTGCGCGAGGCCTCCTGCTGTTGCGCGCGCAACACCTCGACATTGGCGAGGGCCGCATCGATTGCCGCCCGCGCGCTCTGCACGCTCGCCACCGCCTGATCGCGGTTGGCTTGTGCCTGCTCGAGGGTCTGGCGGCTGGCGAATTCCTTGCCGGCGAGCGCCTGCTGACGCTCGAGTTCGGACTGCGCGCGCGTTGAACCGGCCTGCGCCGAGACGAGCTGGGCGCGGGCCTGCGCAACGACCGCCTGCTGCGCCGGGATTTGCTCGCCGATGCGGGCGACGGTCGCCTCCTGGGTCGCCGCCTTGTCGCGGGCCGAATAAACCGCGAGCTGGTAGTCGCCGTTGTCGATGCGGGCGATGATATCGCCGCCGTGGACCAGCGTATTGTCGGTGGCTTCGATGCTGGAGACGTAGCCAGCGACCTTGGCGGCGAGCGTGGTGGCGTCGGCGCGAACGTAAGCGTCGTCGGTCGAGACGATGTAGCGGCCGGTGGTCAGGTAGTCGTAGCCGAATGAGCCTGCGCCGATCAGCACCGCCACGGCGGCGCCGACCAAAGCGCGCTTGCGCATCCCCTTCAGCCCGGCGGCGAGCCTGGCTTTGACTCCGGCAGGCGCGGCTTGGGCGGGCGCCTCGGGAGCGCGGCTTTCCGCCGCGGCCGGTTCGCCGTCGTTGCCGTCCGGTTGGATGGTCGGCCCGGACCCTACTGGCTCCGCCACGACCCTGAAGGGTGAGCTTTCCCGGCTCTTCATGCGCTGCAACATAGACGCCTCCGAATTGACCGAACGGTTCGGTCACCGCCATAAGTACGCTTGGGGCCCCTTACTGTCAATATTGACCGAACCGTTCGGTCATTGATTTTTTCTTATGGATGGGCCATATAGGCGAGTAGCTGAGGCCAGAATCGGCCTTAGGCTTTGGAAACGCAGAGGAAACGCCCGTGACTGATACTTTGGTCGTGGACCGCCCGGCGGTTGAAGCCGAAGACAGCGCTAAACGCCGCCAAATCGTCGATGGAGCGCGGGAGATCTTTTTCGCCCGCGGGTTCGACGCCGCCAGCATGGGCGACATCGCCAAGGCGGCAGGCGTCTCCAAGGGCACCCTCTACGTCTATTTCAAGAACAAGGAAGAGCTGTTCTCCGCCATTGTGGAGGCGGAGTGCTGCACCCACGCCGAAAGCGTGTTCAGGCTTGACGACAACAACGACGTCGAAGCCACGCTGACTCACGTCGGCGTCGAATTCGTCAATTTCCTTTGCCGGCCGGAAAAGGCCTCTTCGATCCGCATCGTCAGCGCCATCGCCGAACGCATGCCGGAAATCGGCAAGGCTTTTTACGAAACCGGCCCGGGCAACGGCATCGCGCGGGTCAAGGCCTATCTCGAGGCGCAGGTGCGTGCCGGCGTCCTTGAGGTTCCCGATTGCGAGGTTGCGGCGGCGCAGTTTCTCGACGCTTGCCAGTCCACCATGTTCAAGCCGGTGATGTTCAACTTCGCGCCGGCGCCGACGCCGGAGCGCGTCCGCCATGTGGTCGGCATCGCGGTTTCGGCCTTCCTCGCGGCCTACCGCAAAAAGTAAATTTGCCGCGTGGCGGCAATCCCGCCGTTAAACATGCGGTGCGCTTGCCCTTGCTTTGGGCCCGCCCGGTGCCACTTTTACCCCATGCGCAGATCGATTCTTCGATCGTTTCTTGCCGCAATGCTGCTCGGCCTTGCCGGCCCGGCGTTGGCGGCGAATTATCCGGTGTCGGGCAAATGGGGCGTGGGGGCGCCACGTTCGAATGACCCCATCGATTGCAGCAATTTGCGCGTGATCGCCTTCAACGGCAACCAGCGCACCGACAGCAAAGGCGGCGTGCCGGCCTATCGCAACGTCTCGGTGACCGCATCGGGCGCGAGCTATCGCGTCAGCGACCAATTCACCACCGGGCAGATCTCGAATGCGCGTGTCAATTATACGCTGCGTCAGGTCGACCCCAACCACCTCGACATGGTGCAAGGCGGCACGACGCTGAACCTGCAGCGCTGCAAGTAATCCGGTTTATCAGTTACGTGCGATGATCTCGCGCTCGCCGCGATGCACCGGGACCGCGCCGAGGCGGCGGAGTTTGCGCCGCATCAGGATCGAGGGCCGCCGCTTGCACAACGTGCTGCGGCTGCGCCGGCGCGCCTGCGGACGGTTCGTGCGCACGCCGCCGATACGCGCATAGGGCTCGCGTAGCTTTCCATCGTCCTCGACCAGCAGCGGCAGCCCGAGCACGTTGCCCCAGGCGCGCCATTCGGCGGCCGCATCGTCGGTTTGCTCGGAGACATAAAGCGGCAGCGCCAGCGCCGGATCCCTGTGCTCGAGCGTGACGGCGACATGCCCCGGCGCGAGCTTCAGCGAAATTCCGGCAAAGGCGGAGAGCGGCATGTTGACCGCCATGCGCATGCCGCGCAGCGAACGGCGCACCACCACGCGATCGCGATGCAGTTCAACCTGGCGCACCCGCTCGTCGGCCGCGGCATCGCTCGCCGCAAAACGCACAGGCAGGGCGAACGGGTCGAGCCGCAACGCGCGGCTCGACCCGGCGGGGCATCCGCCACTTCGCATTCGACGCCTCAAACTCTCCCGCGCCGGGCTTATGCGTCCGGTCGCGTGGCGATCATGGCGGAAAAGCGTCCGAATTGGCTTAAGGTTCGGGGTTAATCGGGTGTTGCGCGGCGCGCTTTGCCCGTCATGATTGACGCCGCCTTGTCAGGCATGATTGACGAGGTGTTGCCGCGGCGGCGCAATTTGCCGATAGCGGTGTTGAACGCTCCTCGTTGCGGAACCATTTACCGTCCATGCATGCCCCATCCCCGTCGCTCTTCGATCAAACCGCCCTTGCCGAACGCGCCGAACGTCTGGTGAAGGCCGCGCGCGCCGCCGGCGCCGACGCCGCCGACGCGGTCGCGCTGCGCTCGATGTCGCTGTCCGTCGAGGTCCGCGACGGCGCCGTTGAGGAAAGCGAGCGCGCCGAGGGCGACGACCTTGGCCTGCGCGTGCTGGTCGGCCGCCGCCAGGCGGTGGTTTCCACCGACGACCTGTCCGCCGACGGCACTGCGCAGCTCGCGGAACGCGCGGTCGCCATGGCTCGCGTGGCGCCCGAGGATAAATACGCCGGGCTCGCCGATGCGAGCCTGCTGGCGCATGATTTCCCCGATCTCGATCTCAGCGATCCCGATTTGCCGGGCGTCGCCGCGCTGGAAAAAACCGCACGCACCATGGAAGAGGCGGGGCTTGCGGTCGCCGGCGTCACCAAGTCGGGCGGCGCCTCGGCCTCCGCTGGCATTGGCGGCATGGTGCTGGTGACCAGCCACGGCTTCCACGGCGCCTATCTCGGCTCACGCCATAGCATCTCGATGCAGGCGATCGCCGGCGACGGCACCAGCATGGAGCGCGACTACGAATATTCCTCGACGCTGCATGCCGCAGATCTCGACAGCCCGGAAAAAATCGGCCGCACCGCCGGCGAACGCGCGATCGCGCGGCTCAATCCGCGCAAGGTGACTACCCGCAAGGTGCCCGTCATATTTGACCGGCGTGTTGCCGGCACCATCGTCGGCCATCTTGCCAGCGCCGTGAACGGCGCTTCCGTCGCCCGCAAGACAAGCTTCCTGCGCGACAAGATGGGCGAGAAGCTTTTCGCCGACGGCGTCAGCATCATCGACGACCCATTGCGCAAGCGCGGCTTGCGCTCGCAGCCGTTCGACGGCGAGGGCGTGGGAGGGAAACGGCTGGCCCTCATCGATCGCGGCATATTGCGCTCGTGGCTGCTCGATTGTGCTACGGCGCGCGAACTCAACCTCGTCACCACCGGCCACGCCCAGCGCGGTACGTCGTCGACGCCGTCGCCGGGGCCGAGCAACCTGCACATGGAACCGGGGGCTCTGAGCCCCGAGGCAATGATGGCCGACATCAAAGACGGCTTCTACGTCACCGACCTGATCGGCATGGGCGTGAGCATGGTGACCGGCGACTACAGCCGCGGCGCCTCCGGTTTCTGGATCGAGAACGGCAAGCGCAGCTATCCGGTCAGCGAAGTCACCATCGCCGGGCATCTCATCGATATCTTCCGCAACCTGACGCCGGCCAACGATCTCGAATTCCGTTACGGCACCAATGCGCCGACGCTGCGGCTTGAGGGCTTGACCGTTGCCGGTCAGTGAGCCCGTGAACCAACTCGAAGCGATCATGCGGGAGGCGGGCGCGGTCGCGCGCCATACCGCAAGCGGCGACTTCAAGCGCTGGACCAAGGGTGAAGACAACTCCCCGGTCAGCGATGCCGACATCGCAGTCGACAATTTCTTGCGTGCGCGGCTCCGCGCGCTGGCGCCGGCGGCTGGATGGCTGTCGGAGGAGACCGAAGACCGTCCGGGCGAGCGCACGCAGCCGAGCGTGTGGATCGTCGATCCGATCGACGGCACCCGCGCCTTTCTTTCTGGCCGCGCCGACTGGACAGTATCGGTGGCGCTGGTCGAAAACGGACGCCCGCAACTCGCCGCGCTCTATGCGCCGGTGACCGACGAGATGTTTGTCGCGGCGCGCGGCAAAGGCGCGACCCTCAACGGGGCGCCGATCCACGTCAGCGCGGGCGATCGGCTTTCCGGCGCGCGCATTGCCGGGCCCAAGCGTTATCTCGACCGTCTCGACAGCCTCGACACCGGCATTGAGGGCCGGCCCAAGATCCATTCGCTGGCTCTGCGCCTTGCCCGAGTGGCGCAAGGTGAGCTTGACGCCGGCCTTGCCTCGTCGGGCAGCCACGACTGGGACCTCGCCGCGGCCGAACTCATCGTCACCGAAGCAGGCGGCGTGGTGACGGATTTCGCCGGCCAGGCGCTGCAATTCAATCGCCCGCACACAGTGCATAACGCGCTGATCGCCGCCGGACCGCAGCGCCACCGCGCCCTCATCGGCCTCGTGCACGCCGGTAAAGCCGAGTTTGCATAAACGCGGCTTCTGCCGCTAAATCCGGGGCTCCGAAGTCCGCCGCCGGGGCTTTTGCGAAGGAATGAGCCATGAGCGAAAAAGTGCCCGGAAAACAGCTGCTGCATCTGGTGCTAGGCGGCGAGCTGACCGAACTCGGCGGCAGCGAGTTCAAGGACCTCGACAAGGTTGAGGTCGTCGGTCTCTTTCCGAATTACGCCGCCGCCTATGCCGCCTGGAAGGCAAAGGCGCAGCAGACCGTCGACAACGCGCATATGCGCTATTTCATCGTCCACCTGCACCGCCTGCTCGATCCCGACAGCGCGCCGCGGCCGGTGCAATGAGCGACGGGGGCCGATGACGTCACTCAAACGCTTTGTTGCATCATCGGCTTTCCAGAGCGCCGCCGGCGCCGTCGCCGCTTCTTATCTCCGCCTGGTGTGGAAGAGCACGCGCCAGGTTATCGAGCCGCCGACGATCTACGACACGGTGCAAATGCCGGCGATCATCGCCATGTGGCATGGCCAGCATTTGATGACGCCGTTCATCAAGCGCAACAATGAACGGCACCGCACCAAGGTGCTGATCTCGCGGCACCGCGACGGCGAACTCAATGCGCGCGCGGCCGAGCGGCTCGGCATCGGCACCATCCGCGGCTCCGGCGCCCACAACGGCGAATTCCACCGCAAGGGTGGTGCGGTTGCCTTCACCGAAATGCTTGCGGCGCTCGAGGAAGGTTACAACGTCGCACTCACCGCCGACGTGCCCAAGGTGGCGCGCGTCGCCGGCCTCGGCGTCGTCAAGCTGGCGCAGCATTCGGGGCGGCCGATCTACGCCATCGCTATCGCCACGCAACACCGCGTCGCGCTCAACAACTGGGATCGCACCGCCATCAACCTGCCGTTCGGCCGCATCGGAATGGTGGCAAGCGACGCGATTTTCGTTCCCCGCGATGCCGACGACGAGGCGCTCGAGCGCGCACGTCAGGAAGTCGAAAGCGCACTCAACCGGGTCACCGCACGTGCCTACGAAATCGCCGACGGGCCAACGAGAGCTGTATCGTGAGAGAACGAATGCCGGCAGGATTGCGCGCCTACCGGCTGTTGTCGGCGGCGGCGACGCCATTGGCGCCCTTATTGCTGGCGCAGCGATTGCGCCGCGGCAAGGAAGACGGCGCAAGGCTCGGCGAGCGCCGCGGCGAGAGCGGCGTGCGTCGCCCAACCGGAGCGCTGATCTGGGTGCACGGCGCAAGCGTCGGCGAGATCCTCAGTGCGCTGCCCTTGGTCGAACGCCTGCGGGCGCGCGGCATCCGCCTGCTGGTCACCTCGGGCACCGTGACGTCGAGCGATCTTGCCGGACAGCGGCTCCCCCCCGACGTCATCCATCAATTCGTGCCGCTCGACGCGCCGCGATTCGTGCGCCGCTTCATCGAGCATTGGCAGCCGGGCCTGGCGCTGTTCATGGAGCAGGATCTGTGGCCGAACTTGATGATCGAGGCCACGCGCCGCGGCGTGCCGCTGATCCTGGTTAACGGCCGGCTCTCGGAGGCTTCGTTCCAGCGCTGGCGGCGCGTACCCGACACCATCGCTAACCTGCTCGGGCGCTTCGACCTGTGCCTCGCGCGGACCCCGGCCGACGGCGCGCGCTTTTCCGAGCTCGGCGCGCCCCGCGTCGTGACCAGCGGCAATCTCAAGCTTGACGTCCCGGCGCCGCCCGCCGACGCGCGCGCGCTCGAGGCGCTCAAGCGGGCGATCGGCGGCCGCCCGGTGGTCGCGGCGGCGTCAACTCATGCCGGGGAGGAAGCCGCAATCATCGAGGCGCACCGGCGCCTACGCAAGAATTTCCCGGACCTGTTGACGCTGATCGCGCCGCGGCACCCTGACCGCGGCGCCGGTATCGCGCAACTCGCTGGTGCTGCAGAGTTGAAGGCGGCGGTGCGCTCGTTCGGCGAATTACCGGATGCTTCGACCGAGGTCTACGTCGCTGATACGCTGGGCGAACTCGGGCTCATCTATCGCCTGGCGCCGGTCGTCTTCATCGGCGGCTCGTTGATCCCGCATGGCGGACAGAACCCGATTGAGGCGGCAAAACTTGGCGCCGTCATTCTGCACGGCCCGCACGTCGACAATTTCGCCGAAATATATGCTGCGCTCGACGCCGCGCACGGCGCCGAACTGGTGAGCGACGTCGGACGGCTGACCGCAGCGATCGCGAAGCTTTTGTCGTATCCGGACGCGCGCGCGCATGTCGCCGAAAACGCGCGGGCAACGGTGGAGGCCCAAAGCGGCGCGCTCGAGCGTACCGTGCAATCGCTTGAGCCTTATCTGACGCAATTGCAACTCACCGAGCGGGCGCGCCATGCGTGAACCGGCGTTCTGGTGGCGCAAGCCGGGGCTGGCATCTGCCCTGCTCGCGCCCGCCGCAGCCTGTTACGGCGCCGTCGCCGCCGGCCGCATGGCGCGGCAGGGAACAGGCGCCGGCGTGCCCGTCGTGTGCGTCGGAAATTTCACGCTCGGCGGCAGCGGTAAGACGCCGGCGGTCATCGCCATTGCGGCCATGCTGCAGGCAAGCGGCGAGCGCGTGTTTTGTCTGAGCCGCGGCTATGGCGGCAGTGCCAGTGGTCCCAAAGAGGTGGACGCTCATGCCAACCGTGCCGCGCAGGTCGGCGATGAAGCGCTGCTTTTGGCGCGCGTCGCACCGACAATCGTGTCACGCGACCGGGTCGCAGGTGTTGCCGCCGCACGCGCGGCCGGTGCTAGCGTTGTGCTGCTGGACGACGGCTTGCAGAATGGAACATTGGCCAAGGATTTCACCCTTGCCGTCGTCGACGGCCGCCGCGGCATCGGCAACGGCAAGGTATTTCCCGCCGGCCCTTTGCGCGCGCCGCTCGAGGCGCAATGGGCGCGCAGCGATGCGCTGCTCGTGGTCGGAGAGCCTCGCGGCGCGGCGGCGGTCGTCGCGGCGGCAACCGCGCGCGGCAAGCAAATACTGTACGCGCGGCTTGTTGCCGATGCCGCCGCGCTAAAGGCGCTCGCCGGCAAGCGAGTGCTGGCCTTTGCCGGCATCGGCGATCCGGAAAAATTCTTTGCGACCGTCGCCGCGGCCGGCATCGAGGCGCCGCGGCGCTTAAGCTTTCCCGACCATCACCGCTTCAGTGCTGAGGAAGCGGCCTCGCTGCTGATGCAGGCCGAGCATGACGGGTTGGAACTGCTCACCACCGAAAAAGATCATGCGCGCATGATCGGCGATCCGGCCTTGGCCGCGCTCGCTGAGAGCGCGCGCGTGCTGCCGGTGACGTTGCAGATAGACGAGGCGCGAGCCTTGCGGTCGCTATTGTTGCTGACGATCAGGCCTGACTAGCGGGCGCGCGGTAGCGCTGCATCACCGCTTCCGGCGTGGCATAGGCTTCCTGGCGGTCGACGCTCCAATATTTGAGTTCCTCAAGCGGGATCGGCACGCCGGTTACGGCGCAGCGCACGAAGGCGCCCGGACGCACCACGCGGAAGTCGCCATCGAGGTATTTCACCTCGGCCTCTCCGCTCATCGGCGGCGAGCGGTCATAGCGGTTGAGCAAAAGCGGCCTCCAATCCGGCGCAGGTGTCGTGAGGATAATCCCTGGGCGGCGCCGGCGAAACCCGCCTCCCGGTATTGCGCACATGTGCGCTTGACTCGAGTTCCTCGATGTAATGTTATAATATTACATCTTGAGCCAGCCGACACGGGGTTTCATGTCATCGGGCCTGTATCGCGCCCTCATCTGGGCGACGTTCCCCTTTTTGCTCGCGGCGGTTTCCGGCTCGACGCAAGCGCAGGAAGTTCTGCCGGAAATCGTGGTTCAGGCGCAGCGCCCGGCGCCGCCACGAACAGCGCCGGTCGCGGCGCAACCTTCCTCACCTGTCGCCAGTGCCAATTCAAAACTTGATGAGGCTCGTGACGGCCTCTCGCCGCGGTTCGGCGCCAGCTCCTTTGACCTGAACCGCGCGGCGATCGAGAGCCTGCCGCAAGGCATCAATACGCCGATTCAAAAGGTCCTTATCCAGGCGCCTGGCGTCAGCCAGGATTCCGCTGCCGCCGGCGACATCCATGTGCGCAACGAGCACGGCAATGTGCAGTATCGCATCAACGGCATCACGCTGCCCGACGGCGTCTCCGGCTTTGGCCACGTGTTTGACACCAACATCGTCGGTAGCCTGGCGGTCATCACCGGCGCGCTGCCGGCGCAATTCGGACTGCGCACCGCCGGCGTGGTGGACATCCAGACCAGAAGCGGCAATGCGCTCGTGCCCGGCGGCGAAATCGGCATTTATGGTGGCAGTCACGATACGGCGACGCCGAGCTTCGAATATCAAGGCCGCAGCGGCCCAATGGAATATTTCCTCACCGGGCGCGGCTTCACCAGCAACCTCGGAATTGAAAATCCGACGCCGGGCGCGGAAGCAATTCACGACCGCACCTGGCAGGGCAATTTCTTCAGCTACACCTCGACGCTGATCGACAATTTCACCCGTGTCGCGACGATGTTCGGCAATACGACCAACCGCTACCAGATCCCGAACAATCCGGGGCAGCCCTTCGCCGGTGGCGTCACTTCCGCCTTTGGCGTCTCAGCATTCGATTCGGCAAACCTGAACGAAAAGCAGGCCGAGCAAAACAATTTCGCCGTGGTCGCGCTGCAGCGATCGCTCAACGGCTTCGACTTCCAGCTTGCCTCGTTCACGCGCTACAGCACACTGCACTTCATCCCGGACACGGTCGGCGACATTCTGTTCAATGGACAGGCGAGCGACGTTTATCGCGAAAGCATCGCGAGCGGCGTTCAAGGCGACGCCGCCTATCGCCTCGGCGACTCGCATACGTTGCGCGGCGGCTTTACCGTCAGCGGCGAGCGTACGCGCGTGAGCGATGTCTCGACGGTGCTGCCGGCCGGCGGCGCCGACGCCCCTTTCGTCATCGGCGACGGCAGCGCCAGGCTCGGCTGGGTCGCCGGGCTCTATCTTCAGGACGAGTGGCGCATCAACGACCAGCTCACCCTCAATGCCGGGCTGCGCTTCGACCAGATGTGGCAATACGTCGACGCCAATCAGCTGAGCCCGCGCATCAACCTCGTCTACAAGCCATTCGAAGGCACCACCTTCCATGCCGGCTATGCGCGCTATTTCACGCCGCCGCCGCAGATATTGTCCGGGCCGGTCAACGCCGCCGCTTTCGTCCCGACGCTGACGCCGCCCGACACAACGCAGCAGGACCCGGTAAAGCCCGAACGCTCGCATTATTTCGACGCCGGCATCGTGCAGATGGTGATGCCCGGCCTGCAGATAGGCGTCGACGCCTATTACAAGATCGCCATGGACCTGCTCGACGATGGCACCTTCGGCCCGGGGCTCGTTCTCAATGCGTTCAACTATGAGAAGGCCATCAATTACGGCGTCGAACTCAGCGCCAGCTACAGCGCCGGCAACTTCAAGGCCTACGGCAGCCTCGCCTGGGCGCGGCAACTCGCCACCAACATCGTGTCGAACCAGTATTTGTTCGGCGCCGACGAGCTGGCCTATATCGCCTCCCATTATGTCGCCACCGATCACGCGCAGATCTGGACCGGTTCGGCCGGCGTTTCCTATCTATGGAATGGCACGCATTACAGCGCCGATATGATCTACGGCAGCGGCCTGCGCAGCGGCGATTTCAATGCCGACCACGTGCCGGCCTATACGCAGGTCAATCTTGGCGCGTCGCGCGAATTCATGGTGCCGAATGCCGGGAAGTTCACCGCGCGCTTTGATGTCGTCAATGTGTTCGACAGCATCTACCTGATCCGCGACGGCAGCGGCATCGGTGTGTTCGCGCCGCAATACGGGCCGCGCCGCGGCTTTTTCGCCGGACTGTCGAAGAAATTCGGCTAGCCGAACAACCCGCCCTGACCGCTCGAACCCTCGCCGCGGCCGCGGCGGCGCGGCCTCGGAGCCGGCTGCTGCGTGCGCGCCTCGCCTTGCGCCACGGCGCCCACGCGACCGTCGGCAAACTCGATGTCGAGCGCCATCCCGGCAGCGACGGAAGCAGCCGCGCGCAGCGGCTGGCCTCCGCCATCGCGGACCAGCGCAAAGCCGCGAGCCAATACGCCCTGATAGGAAAAGGCCCGCAGCAACTGTTCGGCGCGCCGCAGCCGGCCCCGGCGCCGCTCCAGGTAGTTGTCCAGGGCGAGGCCGCCCCTTTGCCCGAGCGTCACGACAATTTCGCTGCAGCGCGCAATTCGCTGTTTCAACAACCGTGGCGACAGCTGCGCCGAAACACGCGTCAGTTGCCGGTGGTGAATCTGCGCATTGGCAATGAGCGCGCGCGGCAGCCGCGCCGAACAGGCGTCGAGCCGCTGGCGCGGCGCGCTGAGCAATTGGTCGAGTGCCGGCAATGACCGCGACAGCAGCCGTAACTCTTTCCGCCGCTGGTCAAGACCGCGTTGCCAACAGGCGAGCTTGCGCTGGCCGAGGCCGACAAGCGTCGCCATAAGCTCGCTGCGCACCGGCACCGCCCGCTCCGCGGCGGCGGTGGGCGTGGGCGCGCGCCAGTCGGCGGCAAAATCGATCAGCGTAAAATCGGTCTCGTGGCCGACCGCGGAAATGAGCGGGATCATGCTTTCCGCCGCGGCCAAGACCACGATCTCCTCGTTGAACGACCACAGGTCTTCGAGCGAGCCGCCGCCGCGGGCGACGATGATCAAATCCGGGCGCGGCAACTTGCCGCGCTCGGGCAACGCGTTGAACCCGGCAATGGCGTTGGCGACTTCTGCGGCGGAGGTTTCGCCCTGCACCCGCACCGGCCACACCAGCACGCGGCGGGGAAAGCGGTCGGCCAGGCGATGCAGGATGTCGCGGATGACGGCGCCGGTCGGCGAAGTCACGACGCCGATCACGTCCGGGATGAACGGCAAGAGCTGCTTGCGCGCCTCGTCGAACAGCCCTTGCGCTGCGAGCTTCTTCTTGCGCTCCTCGAGCAGCTTCATCAGCGCGCCGATGCCTGCGGGCTCCAGCGTGTCGATGACGATCTGGTATTTCGATGAGCCGGCAAAGGTCGTGAGCCTGCCGGTGACGATGACGTCGAGCCCCTCCTCCGGCTTGACCCGCATGCGGCCATGCGTGCCCTTCCAGATCACGGCTTCGAGCACCGCCTTGTCGTCCTTGAGGCGGAAGTAGCAATGGCCCGAGGGCGAGGCGCCCTTGAAGCCGGAAATCTCGCCGCGCACGCGCACGTAGCCGTAGGCGTCCTCGACCGTGCGCTTGAGCGCCGCCGACAGCTCGGAGACGGACCATTCCACAACATTGTCGAGCGCAGCTTCTGCCATCACGGGCGAATCTCTTGCGGGGGCGATGTCCCATGCTACACCAAACGGCCCCGACCCCCTAAAGGCCGCCGTTTCACCCGCATGAACATCCTCATTCTCGGATCCGGAGGCCGCGAGCATGCGCTGGCCTGGAAGATGGCGGCGAGCCCGCTCACCGGCAAGCTCTACTGCGCGCCGGGCAATGCCGGCATCGCGCAGGAGGCCGAGTGCGTCGCGCTCGATCTTGCCGACCACAAGGCGGTGATCGCCTTTTGCAAGACGAGCAATATCGATTTCGTCGTGGTCGGCCCGGAGGCGCCGCTGTGCGCCGGGATCGCCGACGACCTGGAGAAGGCCGGCGTCAAGACCTTCGGCCCCGGAAAATGGGCGGCGCGGCTGGAAGGCTCCAAGGGCTTCACCAAGGACCTGTGCAAGGCCAACAATATCCCCACCGCGGCTTATGAGCGCTTCAAGGGCGCGGGGGCGGCGAAGGACTACGTGCGGAAAAAAGGCGCGCCGATCGTAGTCAAGGCCGACGGACTTGCCGCCGGCAAGGGCGTTGTGGTGGCGCAGACCGTGGCAGAAGCGGAAGCCGCCATCGACATGATGTTCGGCGGAGGCTTGGGCGAGCCGGCATGGGAAATCGTCATCGAGGATTGCCTCATCGGCGAGGAAGCTTCGTTCTTCGCGCTGTGCGACGGCGAAACCGCCATCGCCCTCGCCTCGGCGCAGGATCACAAGCGCGTCGGCGATGGCGATACCGGGCCGAACACAGGCGGCATGGGCGCCTATTCGCCCGCGGAGATCATGACCGCCGACCTCGACCGGCGCGTTATGGACGAGATCATCATGCCTACCGTACGTGCGATGGCGGCGATGGGCGCGCCCTACAAGGGCGTGCTGTTTGCCGGGCTGATGATCACCAAAGACGGCCCGCAGCTCATCGAGTACAACGTACGCTTCGGCGATCCGGAATGCCAGGTGCTGATGCTGCGGCTGATGTCGGACCTGGTGCCGGCGCTCATTGCCGCGCGCGACGGGCAGCTGAAGAATTTCGACCTGCGCTGGTACGGCGAGGCGGCGCTGACCGTGGTGATGGCGGCCAAAGGTTATCCGGGCAGCTACGCCAAAGGCACCGTGATCGATGGCCTCGACACGGCGGCGCAAGTCGAGGGCGTGGAAATCTTTCACGCCGGCACGAAACTGGCGAGCGGAAAGATCGTCGCCAACGGCGGCCGCGTGCTCAATGTCTGCGCGCTGGGCGAAACTGTGGCCGACGCGCAAACGCGCGCTTATTCCGCCGTCGATAAAATAAAATGGCCGGACGGATTCTGCCGCCGCGATATCGGCTGGCGCGCCGTCGCACGCGAACGTTAAATATTTTTCACGAAGTCACATCCGCGTTATCGAACGCGAGGATTTTCGTCCACCTTTAGTCGAACAAATGCGCTCTTTGCTCGCAATCAGGATTCAAAAAATAAACGTACGATAAATTCAAAATTATTCCGCGGGTCTCCCATGCACGACAAGCGCTATCGCAATGTCGCGAACGAACTACTTGTTGGCGCGGGGCTGGTACAGGAGACTCGATATGAAGAAACTTCTTTTCGCCGCCGCGCTCGCCGCAGTTGCCGCATCGCCGGCATTCGCTGCAAGACACCATGCGACGACTAACGATCCCGCGAATCAGGCTTACGATTCCGCGGCGCCGGCGTCGGATGCTGTCGTCGACAACGGCCGTGTCATTGGAGCCGATCCCGATCCGTTCATTCGCGGGCAGCTTCTGCGCGAAGGCGACCAGACCCTGTCCAACGGACAATAGCGTCGAACGTGACGATCGATAATGCAAAGCCCGGCCGCGTGCCGGGCTTTGCGCCGTTTTGTGCGCTGCGACCGCAGTCGGATGGTCAAGGGATCACGCAAGGAGAAAGTAAAAATTGCACGCGGCCGTTAGGCCTGGCTTGCCTATCCGTATTGCTACGCCTTTTTTCCGGCGCGATTTCGCGGATGCTGCGCCGCAAGGACGGGGCACTTAGGAGCTTCAAATGATGAAACTCGTGACTGCCCTTGCATTCGCCGTGGCACTCGGTTCGCCGACATTGGCAAAGGAGCCGCACAAACTCTCCGCGCAAGCAGCCGCGGCGCAAGCCTCGGCCCCGTATCTGACCATCAACGGCGACTATGTCATGGATCCGGCGGTTGTCGTTGTCGACGGAGAAATTGTCGGTCGCGACCCCAGCCCGGATGTCCGCGCCAGTCTGCGCCGCATTCCGAAGCCGGACGTGCAGTAAAGCGCCCCACTCGGCGGCTTGCAAAGCCCGGCCTCGCGCCGGGCTTTGTTTTTTTGCTGACCTGCGCGCCAGCGGGCATACTGCGCGCCGCAAAGGCCGGGGTTGAGCAATGCATCCAGTGCTTCGTTTCTACGAGGATATCTTGTCGAGCGCCGACAAGGTCGAATTGCGGCTGCCGCCGCTGCCACGATTTATCTTCGTGGTGCACGGCAGCGCCAGCGTCGACGGCAAGCTGGCCGGCGAAGGCGAAGCCTGGATGGGCGAAGGCGAGGCTGTGGTGAGGCCTGGCCCTGAAGGCGTCACCTGCTGGCGCTGGGAGCTCGCGCGCGGCGACCAGGGCTCGACGATTGCCGCGGCGCCCGGCATGGCGACGCACGAGAAACTCACCGCGTTCCTTGAAACGATGCCGAAGGGCGAACTGCTCATGCGCGGCGACAGCGTGTCGTTTCCGCCCCTCGGCTGCGCCTATCTGCACCGGCACCAGGGCCCGGGCATCCGCTGCCTGATCGAGGGCGGCTTGCGGGTCGATACGCACAATCGCTCCACCTCCTACGGACCCGGTGGCGCCTGGTACGAGAGCGGGCCCGATCCGGTTTTTGCGCAAGCCGCGGGCGACAAGCCGACCCGCTTTATCCGCGTCATGATCCTGCCGCGTGCACTGCTCGGCAAAAGCTCGATCGCTTACGTCAACGAGGAGGACAAGGCGAAGCCGAAGTCACAGACTTACAGGATCTACGCCGATGCACCGATCGAATTCCGGACGCGCAAGTCGCCATGACGGCGATCGACCGGCAACAGGCTTTTTCCGGCACCAAAGAGGTGGCGGCGGCACTCGTCCTCGATGCCGCGCGGCTCGAGGCCTATCTCGCGGCGAACGTGAAAGGCTTTGCCGGGCCGCTCACCATCAGGCAATTCAAGGGCGGCCAGTCGAACCCGACTTATCTCCTCGATACCCCGGCCCGCCGCTACGTGCTGCGGCGTAAGCCCCCGGGAAAATTGCTGCCCTCCGCGCATGCGGTCGATCGCGAATTCCGCGTGATCGAGGCCCTGCACCGGCAAGGCTTCCCGACCGCACAGCCGATCCTCTATTGCGCCGACGAGGCGGTTGCCGGCACCGCGTTCTACGTCATGGGCTTCGTTGACGGCCGCGTGTTCTGGGAACCGCAGATGCCCGGCTCCGACGCTGGCGAACGCGCCGCGATCTATGACGCGATGAACGAAACCATCGCGCGCCTGCATACATTCGATCCCGCGCGCATCGGCCTTGGCGATTTCGGCAAAGGCGAGAATTACGTGGCGCGGCAGGTCGAGCGCTGGTCCAAGCAATACCGCGCCTCGGAAACCGAAAAAATCGACGCCATGGAGCGGCTGATCGAGTGGCTGCCGAAGCATATTCCGCCGAGCGGTGCACCGCGCCTGGTGCACGGCGATTACCGCCTCGACAATCTCATTGTCGCGCGCGATGGGCCGGGCATACGCGCCGTGCTCGACTGGGAATTATCGACGCTCGGCGATCCGCTTGCCGATTTCACCTATCACTTGATGACCTGGCACATGCCGCAGTCCGGCAGCGCCGCCGGCACGGCGTCGCTGGCCGGCCATGACCTCGCCGCGCTCGGCATTCCGGCGATGGCGGCTTACGTCGACCTTTACGTTGCGCGCACCGGGCTCGATCCGCGCCCGGCGCTGCCGGTCTATCTCGCCTATAATTTCTTCCGCATCGCCGCCATTTTGCAGGGCATCATCGGCCGCGTGCGCGACGGCACCGCCACGTCCGAATTCGCGCCGGCCAAGGCCGAACTGATCCGCCCGCTGGCGGAAAAGGCCTGGGAATTCGCGCAGCAGGCCTAGCGCCGCGCCTGAAAAAACGTCTTCAGCAGCGCGGCTGCCTCGCTTTCGCCGATGCCGCCGTAAACTTCGGGGCGGTGGTGGCAGGTCGCTTGCGTGAAAAAGCGCACGCCGTTCTCCACCGCGCCGCCTTTGGCATCGGCGGCGCCGAAGTAAAGCCGGCGGACGCGGGCAAAGGACATCGCCGCCGCGCACATGGCGCAGGGCTCGAGCGTCACATAGAGATCGCAGTCGCCGAGCCGCTCCGAGCCGAGCGCGCTTGCGGCGGCGCGGATCGCCAGCATTTCGGCGTGGGCGGTGGGGTCCTTGTCTTCCAGAGTGCGGTTTCCGGCGCGGGCGATGATCGCCTCTCCGCGCACGACCACGCAGCCGACCGGCACCTCGCCGCGTTCTCCCGCGGCTTGGGCTTCGGCCATTGCCGCGTTCATGAATGACGCCATGCTCGTTTCAGCCCTCGAACTCTGCTATCAGGCCGCAACCTTATTGCGGTTCCGCGCATGTCCGACAAGACCAATTCCGCTCCCGGAGAGCGCATCGCCAAGGTGATCGCGCGGGCGGGGCTTGCTTCGCGGCGCGACGCCGAAGCCTGGATTGCCGCCGGCCGCGTCGCTGTCAACGGCGCGGTGATCGCTTCGCCGGCGCTCAACGTCACAGCGGCTGACCACATCGCAGTCGACGGCGCCGCGCTGCGCAGGCGCGAGCGCACTCGGCTCTTCCTCTACAACAAGCCGCGCGGGCTGATGACCACGCACTCAGATCCGCAGGGGCGGCCGACGATCTTCGGCGCACTGCCGAAAAATCTGCCGCGGCTGATCAGCGTCGGCCGTCTCGACCTCAACACCGAAGGCCTGCTGCTGCTCACCAATGACGGCGGCCTGGCGCGCGTTCTCGAACTGCCGGCGACCGCCTGGCTGCGCCGTTACCGCGTGCGCGCGCACGGACGCGTCACCCAGGAGGCGCTAGACCGCCTGCGCGGCGGCGCGACCATTGACGGCATGCGTTACGGCCCAATCGAAGCGACGCTCGACCGCGACCAGGGTAGCAATGCGTGGCTCACCTTCGCCATCCGCGAGGGCAAGAACCGCGAGGTGCGAAAGGTTCTGGAGTCGCTGGGGCTGAAAGTGAACCGGCTGATTCGTGTTTCGTTTGGCCCGTTCCAGCTTGGTGAGCTTGCCGATGGCGCGGTCAAGGAAATCGAATCGCAGGCACTGCGCAGCGAACTCGGCGAGGCCATCGTCAGCGAGGCGGCCTGCGATTTCGATGCGCCGATTCTGGAGCATGAACCTCCTCCCCGGCAGCCTGAACGCCAAACGCGTGGAACCCGCGGTCCGCGACCGACGGGCAAAGGCATGAGCCGCGCGTCCTTCGAGGCGCGACGCCGCGCTCTTGAAGATGACGGGACAAGACCCGCGCGCGAGCGCGAGCACAAAAAGCCCCGGCGTGACCGTCGCGGCGGCCCGCGGCCCAAATATCCCAGGCCGAAATAATGCGCGTGGTCGGCGGCAGACTGCGCTCGCGGCCGATCGCCGGACCGAAGGGCGAGGCCTTGCGCCCCACCGCCGATCGGTTGCGCGAGTCGCTGTTCAACATCCTTGCGCACGCCTATGGCGACCCGGTCAGCGGCGCGCGCGTGCTCGACCTGTTCGCCGGCACCGGCGCGCTCGGTATCGAGGCGATATCGCGCGGCGCCGGCTTCGCGCTGTTCGTCGACCAGGGCGTCGAGGCGCGCGCGCTCCTGCGCGACAACACCGAGTCGCTGGGCCTCGGCGGGATCACTCGCATCTTTCGCCGCGACGCGACCAAATTGGGGCCCGCGCATCCGGTCGAGCCTTTTTCGCTTGTGTTTCTCGATCCGCCCTATGGCAAGGGACTGGCGGAAAAAGCGCTGGTCTCGGCCTACGCCGGCGGCTGGCTCGTGCCTGGAGCCCTCGTCGTTGTCGAGGAAGCGGCCGCCGCGTTCAAGGCGCCGGAGGGATTTAACGAACTGGAACGGCGTCCCTACGACGACAGCGAACTGGTCTTTCTGCGCGCGCCCTAGCGGCGCCCGAACAGCCGCTCGATGTCGGTAAGCTTGAGTTCCACGTAGGTCGGGCGGCCGTGGTTGCACTGCCCGGAATTGGGTACGGCTTCCATCTCGCGCAACAGCGCGTTCATCTCCTCGGGCTTGAGCCCTCTCCCCGCGCGCACCGAGCCGTAACAGGCCATCGTGGCGGAGACGTGCATCAGCCGCCGCTCCAAGGGCAGTTCATCATCCCACTCAGCCATGTGCTCGGCGAGGTCGCGCAGCAGCCCGCGCACATCGACCTCGCCCAGCAAAGACGGGGTTTCGCGCACCGCCACCGCGCCGGGCCCGAACGCCTCGATGACGAGGCCGAAGCGTGCGAGTTCCTCGATGCGTCCGACAAGCCGCGCGGCATCGGCCTCGTCCATCTCGACGATTTCCGGGATGAGCAGGATCTGCCGCGCCACGCCCGTTTCCGCGAGCGCGGCCTTCATCCGCTCGTAGACGATGCGTTCGTGCGCGGCGTGCTGATCGACGATGACGACACCATCGCGCGTCTGCGCAACGATGTAGGTTTCGTGCACCTGCGCACGGGCGGCGCCGAGCGGGCGCTCGAGCAATTCCGGCGCCAGTTCGTGACTTTCGGCGCGGGTATCGGCAGTCGGCCCACCGACGTCGAAGGCTTCCTGCGCGGCCTCGGCAAAGCCGAGCGCCACGTTGCCGCGCATGGGAAGATTGGCCGGCCGCGCCGGCGAGCGCCGCCAGTCGTAGGCGCCGCGCCGCGCCATGCCCAGAGGGCGGAAGGCGGCGATGGTGGCGCTGCCCCCAGTGGTCGCGGCTTTCTGTGCGTCCCGCGCCAAGGCGGTCTTGAGCGCGGATACGATCAGCCCGCGCACCAACCCGCCGTCGCGGAAGCGCACTTCGGTCTTGGCCGGGTGCACATTGACGTCAACCTCGCGCGGTTCGAGCGTGACAAACAGCGCAAGCACCGGATGGCGGTCGCGCGGCAGATAATCGGCATAGGCCGCACGTACCGCGCCGACCAGGAGCTTGTCGCGCACCGGGCGGCCGTTGACGAAAAGATATTGCCCGAGCGTATTGGCGCGCGACAGCGTCGGCAGGCCGGCGAAGCCCTCAATGCGCACGCCTTCGCGTTCGGCGTCGATTGCCACCGCATTGGCACGAAAGTCAGGGCCAAGCACGTCGCCGAGCCGCGCGAGCCGATCCTGCGCCGCGGCCCAGGTGACGGGGCTGCGCTCCTCGCCGGCGAGGGTAAAGGCGACATCGGGACGGCTCATGGCGAGGCGCCGCACCACCTCGCGCACGGCTTCCGCCTCGCTGCGGTCGGTCTTGAGGAATTTCAGCCGCGCCGGCGTCGCGTAGAACAGGTCATGCACCTCGACGCTGGTGCCCGCGTTGAGCGCTGCTGGCTTTACCATCGATTTCTCGCCACCGTCGACTTCGATCGCCCAGGCGTTTGGCTCGTTTCCGTGTCGCGTGGTGATGGTGAGCCGCGCCACCGCGCCAATCGACGGCAGCGCCTCGCCGCGAAAGCCGAGCGTGCTGATGGCGAGCAGGTCATCTCCGGCAAGCTTCGAGGTGGCGTGACGCTCGACCGCAAGCGCAAGGTCGGCGCGGGTCATGCCCTCGCCGTCGTCGGTCACGCGGATCAGCCTGCGGCCACCGCCGTCGGTCAGCACGTCTATGCGCCGCGCCCCGGCATCGAGCGCGTTCTCGACCAGCTCCTTGACCACGCTTGCCGGCCGCTCCACCACCTCGCCAGCGGCGATGCGATTGACGACCGTTTCTGAAAGCTGGCGGACGGGCATCGGATAGCCTGATTCGAGATTCGCAAGACTCTAGCGGCGCGGCGTGACGCCTGCGAGGCAAAGGCGCCGGCTACCCCCGCTATTCAAATGAGGGCTTGCCGCCGCGCAGGCTCTTGATGCGGGAGCGGTGCTTTTTACCCTCGACGCGTCGCTTTTTCTCGGCCCTGGGCACCTTCGTGGCGCGGCGCGGCACCGGCGGCACCTCCGCCTGGCGGATGAGATCGGCAAGGCGCTCGCGCGCATCGGCGCGGTTGCGTTCCTGCGTGCGGTGCTGCTGGGCGATGATGACGATGACGCCGTCCTTGGTGAGGCGCTTGCCTGCAAGCCGCATCAGGCGAATGGCGACGTCATTGGGCAGCGACGGCGAGTGACGCACGTCGAAGCGAAGCTGCACCGCCGAGGCGACTTTATTGACGTTCTGCCCGCCCGGGCCCGACGCGCGTACGAAGCTCTCCGACAATTCGGAGTCGTCGATGTCGATCGTGCCGCTGACACGCATCGTGGTCCGCTCAGGCGCCGGCGAGGTATTTCTTCGCCAGCACCTTGCCCTCTTCCACCGCCGGCTGGTCGAACGCATCGACGCCAAGCAAATGCGCGGCGACGATGGTTTCCAGCATGAAATGCATCAGCAGTTCGCCGAGGCTTTCCTCGTCGAGCTTGGGGATCGTAATCGTGCGCACCGGACAGCCGTTTTTCGCCAGCGTGTCGGCGGTGGCGCGCGCTTCCGCTGCGGCAAGGTCGCCGATGGTTTTTCCGCCCAGCCCCGGCTCGCCGGCAAGCGCAGCCATGTCTTGATCGATGCGTGGCCCGAGGCCCGCTCCGGCCACGCTGACCACGGTGAACAGCTTGTCGCGCGGGCCGCCAAGATAAAGCTGCACCTGGCTGTGCTGATCGACAGGCCCGAGCGCGCCGACCGGCGTCGTGCCCTTGCCGTTCTTGCCCAGGCTCTCGGCCCAGAGCTGCATGTACCAGCGCGTGAAGCGCTCCAGCCGGTCGGAATAGGCCATCACGACGCTGATCGATTTGCCCTTGGTCTCGGCAAGCGCGATCCCGAGCGCGGCACCCAGGGCTGCCGGCACATCGGTGGCCTTCTTCTTCGCCAGCACGGGATTGAGCGCCGCTGCGGCGCCCCTGCGGATCGCAGCGACATCGAGGCCGAGCGCAGCCGCCGGCAGCAGGCCGACATTGGTCAGCGCCGAGAAGCGCCCGCCGACATCCGGATCGTGGTCGAGCATCGCCACCTGGTGCTTGCCCAGCAAATCACGCAGCCCGTTGCGCTTGCCCGCCTTTGCCGGCTCGGTAATGCCGAGAAACGCCTTGCTCGGATCATGCCCGGCCGCCTTGATCGCGGAAAGCGCGGCGATGGTCTGCATCAGCGTTTCGGCAGTGCCACCCGATTTGGAGATGGCGACAAGGCGCGTCGTCGCCAGCGGCAACTTTGCCAGCATGGTTGCAAACGACAGCGCATCGAGGTTGTCGATGAAATGCACGCGTGGCGGTGCGCGCAGCGCAGCCACCCCGGGGATGGCGTAGCCGGCCAGTTGCGCCAGCGTCTGGCCGCCGAGGCTTGAGCCGCCGGTACCAAGAATGACGATATCGCTCGCACCATCGGCAAGCCGCCTAGCCGCTGCGCCGATGCCGGCAAGGTCGCCCTGCTTTTCCGGCAGGCGCAGCAGCGGCAGCGTGCCGTCGGCGTGGCGAGCGCGCAAGTTATCAAGCGCGCCCTCGGCGCGGCCAAGCGCGCTATTGAGCGCATCGGCGGCAATCCCATGCGCGCCGATGGTTCGTTCAAGCGCTGCGTCGATTGTCTGCTGGATCGGCATGCGACCCCGTATTTGCCGGGAGTCGGGACCGGGCACAACCCTGGAAAGTGCGGAAACGCTCCCGACTATTCCGAACTGACGCCGGCCGGCTTGCCGGCGACGGTGACCAGCATGCCGCCGCTATAGAGGCGCTTGGCCGCCCGCCGGGCATCTTCGATGGTTACCGCGTCGATCAGGGCGCCACGGCGGTCGATGTAGTCGATGCCGAGCTTATCGAGCTGGATCTGCGTGAGCTGCGCGGCAATTTTGCCCGAAGTATCGAGCCCGAGCGGGTAGGAGTTCGTGACATAGGCCTTGGCGGCCGCGAGCTCTTCCGCGGTCGGTCCGGTCTCGCCCATGCGTTTGGTCTCGCGCTGGATGATCGCCAGCGCTTCGCCGGTGCGGTCGGCGCGGGTCGCGGTGCCGCCGAGCACCACTGCGGAGCTTTTGAACCACACCAGGCTGTCGGAGACCCCGTAGGCAAGCCCGCGCTTTTCGCGCACCTCGGTATAGAGGCGCGAGGTGAAGGCGCCGCCGCCGAGAATATGATTGACCAGATAGCCGGCCATAAAATCGGGATCGCTGCGCTCGAGGCCGGGCCCGCCGAACAGCACCACCGTCTGCGGCACGTCGATCGGAATAACGATGCGACGCCCGAGTCCGGCAGCGGTCGCCTGGGGAACCTGCTTGAGATTGTTCTTCGCCGGGAGCGAGGCAAAGGCGCGGTCGATCAGCTTGCCCGCGGTAGCGGCGTCGATGTCGCCGACGATGGAGATTGTAAGCTCGTTGCGGGCGAAGACACGGGCGACATAATCGTGCATGTCGGCGGCGGTGATGCGCGGCACAGTCTCGAGCGTGCCGCCACCTTCCAGGCCGTACGGGTGGCCAGGAAAGGCGGCCGCCCACCAGCTCCGGTTGGCAATGTCGTTGGGGCTGGTGGCTGCGCGGCGCAGCGACGACAATTGCTGGCCGCGCATGCGCTCGACAGCCTCGGCGTCGAAACGCGGCGCCGTCAACGCAAGATGCAGCAAGTCGAAGGCCTGGTCGCGGTTCTCGTTGAGCGTGCGCAGTGTTCCGTAGAAGTGGTCGCGACTGACGCGGAAGCCGAGCTCGATCGCGCTGCCTTCCAGCCTCTCGTGGAAGGCCTTGCCGTCGAGGTCGCCGGCACCCTCGTCGAGCGCGCTGGCGGCGAGGTTGGCGGCGCCGGATTTATCGACTTCGTCCTGGCTGGATCCGCCATGAAAGACAAAACTGAGAGACACCAGCGGCACCGTTTGCTCGCGCACCAGCCAGGCCTCGATCCCGGCCGGGCTGACGACACGCTCGATCTTCATCGCCGAGGCCGGCGTCACGGCAAGCAGCGCGCCCGCGGCCAGGGCGGCACAGGCAAGACGGCGCATCATGATTTCTTCTCCGCCTGCGCGCTGCGCTCCTTGACCAGATAGCCGGTGACCGAGCGCTTCTTGTCGAGCCACAGGCGTGCGGCTTCCTGCACCTGCGCAGCCGTCACCGTACGGATGCGATCGGGCCAGCTCTGGACGTCCTTGATGGTCGCACCGGTGGTCAGCGCGGTGCCGTACCAGCGCGCGAGACTCATCTGATTGTCCTGCGCGTAGACGGCGTCTGCGATCAGTCGCGCCTTGGCACGGGCGAGTTCATCCGCTTCGACACCCTTGTCGGCGACCGCGCCGATGACGGCGTCGATGTCGGCTTCGAGTTGCGGTAACGCGATGCCCGGCTGCGGCACCCCGTACACGCCGAATTTTGTCATATCGAGCGCGGAGCCGTCGTAATAGGCGCCGGCGGCACTGGCGACGTGTTTGTCGCCAACCAGCGTACGGTAGAGCCTGCTGTTTTCACCGGTGCCGAGGATCTGGGCCAGCACTTCGAGCGCCTCGGATTGACCCGGTTTGCCGCTGTGAAACGAGGGTACCAGGTAGGCGCGTTGCAGCATCGGCTGCTCGACGTGCGGATCGGCGAGCGTGAGCGAGCGCACCGCGGCGGGCGGCGGCTCCTGCGGGCGCTCACGCGTGACGATACTGTGGTTTGGCGCGAGCTTGCCGTAAGTCTCTTCTGCGAATTTGAGCGCCTGATCCGGCTCGACATCGCCGGCGACGACGACCACCGCATCGTTGGGCGCGTACCAGCGGCGGTAAAAGCCGATGGCGTCGTCGCGTGTCAGCCGTTCCATCTCGTGGCGCCAGCCGATCGTCGGCTTGCCATAAGGGTGGTTGAGGTAGAGCGCTGCGTCGATCTGCACGCCGAGCCGTGCCCGCGGATTGTTCTCGATGCGCATGCTCTCTTCTTCGAGGATTACGTCGCGCTCAGGGAGCACCACCGCATCCGTGAGCTTAAGCCCATTCATGCGATCGGCTTCGTAGTCCATCATCGACTTGAGCTGGCCGGATGGGATGCGCTGGTAATATCCGGTGTAGTCATTAGAGGTGAATGCGTTTTCGTGAGCGCCGACCGCCGCGACCGCTTGCGAGAAGCGCCCGGCCGGATTTTTCGCTGTGCCCTTGAACATCAGATGCTCAAGGAAATGGGCAAGCCCCGATTTACCCGGCGTTTCGTCAGCGGCGCCAACTTTGTACCAGACCATGTGCGTGACCACCGGTGCGCGATGATCGGGAATGACGACGAGCTTGAGGCCGTTGGTCAGGGTGAAATCGGCGACCTGAGGGCCGGCGCCGACGGCCGCGCCGGCGGTAAGCAGCCCGGCGGCGAGCGCGGCGGCAGCTACAAGCAGTCGCGAGGGAAGGTTACGTGGCGATGCCATTGAGTCCGGATTCCGCCGTGGGACGCGCTCACAACCCCGGCTCGTGAAAAACGGCAACCTGAAAGAGGCGACGCGGAACCGGACCGAACTAGTGATTGAGATCTTTAGTCCCGTAGTCTTTGTAGTAGTTGCCGACCTTCGGCTTTTCCTTGCGGAGGCCGTAAGGCTGATCGGGCGACGGCGTCTGGTAACCGGCCGGCGGATCGGTGAGGCTCGCGCGCGGCGGCTCGCCGGTGAACTTGCCAGCCTCGGGCTCGTCCTTCCTGAACATGTTCTTGAACAGGCCGCCGCCATAGCCAAGTTCCGACGGCTTCTGCGGGACCGACGATTGCTCGTAGGTCATGCCAGTCGCGTCGCGTTTGGATTTTTTGCGCTGGCCGACGTTTAATTTGTCCGGCGATAGAGGACGCGAGTTTTCATCCATCCTTGCGCTGCTGTCCAAGCCGCTGTCGCGCGTGGCTGCACGGATTTCTTTCGCGCGCTTGATGTCCGGATCGACCGGCCAGTTTGGATCATTGACAGTCGCAGCAGTGTCCGGCGGCGGCAGCGAGCTGTTCGGGGGGATCACCAGCGGCGGGCGCTCCTGATAATCGATGCCTTTGCTATTGGGACCCTGCAAGCCGATGCCCTCGAGCAGATTACGCAGCAACTTCACGTCCGGAGCGTCGTCATCGCCGTCGTCCCCGGCTCGCACCGGCGTCCAGGCGAGGACGGCGGCGAAAGCCACGGCGCAGCCCAAAGAGGCGCGCAGGGCAAATTTTGCGGTCAAAGGTCGCAGTGTGAACACCGTTTTCGCACTCGCTCTTTCGCAGGGGTTCCAGACCGGCATCTTGGCCCGGATCAGGGCGCTTTTGCGGCGCGGTCCCCGCTTAAGGACTCATACAGCAGGCCAATAACCCCGGCAACGATAGCAACATCGGCGAGATTAAAGACGTACCAGTCGAACCGCCAATTTGCCCCCGAAATATGAAAAAACACGAAATCGGCGACCCAACCGTAGGCCAGCCGGTCGATGGCGTTTCCCACAGCCCCGCCGATGATCAAGCCGAGCGCTAATGCCGTGAGCCGGGTCTGGGCGCGGGACAGCCAGGCCCAGAGCAGCGCCACGGCGACCACTTTGAAGCCGAGCAGGACTGACTGCCCGACGGAACCTTGCGTGTGGAATAGGCCGTAGCTGATGCCGGTATTGCGAGCGAGCACGAAATCGATAAACGGCGTAACGTGAACCGGGCTTCGTTCGGCGATGTTGTAGATACGCAAAAGGTAAAGCTTGCTGGCCTGGTCGAGGATACAGGCAACGCCGGCGACAATGAGGCCGAAGCGCGTGAACGGACCGTAGAGGTAAGTCGAAACCCTCATCGTTGCCCGGCGGCTACTCCGCCGCCTTGCGCCTGGTTTCCCACTCGCGCAGCGCCTTGGCGTCGCGCGGCGAAACGTCCGGATAGTCCAGATCGGCTCCGATGGTGGTGAGGATTTTCCACGAGCGCGCGCATTTACGACCCTCCGCGAGATTGGGCACCACGGCAACGCCGGCAACATCCGGAAGATGGAAGGCATTCGCCGGACCCTCGCCTTTCACCAGCGTCGCCGCCGACGTGATGCAGACCTCGGCAAGGTCGATATCGACGAGGGCTTCGAACAGCTCCTCGTTCGAAATATGCACGATCGGATGCGCCTCGAGCGAGGAGCCGATGCGCTTTTGCGCGCGCTCGATCTCTAGCGCACCGGTGATGACGCGGCGCACGGTGCGAACCTTGCGCCACTTGTCGGCGAGTTTGTCGTCGCGCCATGATGCCGGCACGTCCGGGAATAATTCCAGATGCACCGACCCGGCCTTGTCGCCATAACGCGACAGCCATGATTCTTCCGACGTGAAGCAGAGCATCGGCGCCAGCCAGACGACCGTGCAGCGGAACAGATGCTCGAGCACCGTGAGGCAGGCCTTGCGCGTCATCGACGATATCGGATCGCAGTAGAGCGCGTCCTTGCGGACATCGAAATAGAACGCCGAGAGGTCGGACGTCATCAACGAGGCAAGCGCGGCGAAGATGCGCTTGTAGTCATATTCGGCGTAGGCCTCGCGGACGAGCGGATTGAGCTCGGCGAGCCGGTGCAGCATCAGCCGCTCGAGCTCGGGCATCGCCTCGAACTTGACGCGCTCGTCCTCATGAAAATGCGCGAGGTTGCCGAGCATCCAGCGGATGGTGTTGCGAAGCTTGCGGTAGGTGTCGGTCGTCGTCTTGAGGATTTCCGGACCGATGCGCTGGTCGTCCCAGTAATCGGCGGAGGCCACCCACATGCGCAGGATATCGGCGCCGGACTGCTTGATCACGTCCTGTGGCGCGACGGTGTTGCCGAGCGACTTCGACATCTTGCGGCCGTCCTCGGCCAGCGTGAAGCCGTGCGTGACCACGACGTCGAACGGCGCGCGGCCGCGCGTGCCGCACGATTCCAGCAGCGACGACTGAAACCAGCCGCGGTGCTGGTCGCTTCCTTCCAGGTAGATGACGGTGTCCGCCCCGCCGTCGCGCTTGCGCTTGATGCCGGCAAGCGATGGGAAATGCACCGGGTCCTCCAGCACGAAGGCGTGCGTCGAACCCGAATCGAACCAGACGTCGAGAATGTCGTCGACCTTCTCCCAGGGCTCGCCCGCGAGCCTGGCTCCGAGGAAGCGCTCGCGCGCACCGGCCTTGTACCAGGCATCCGCCCCTTCCGCCTCGAAGGCCTCGACGATGCGCACGTTCACCTCGGGGTCTTCGAGGATGTCCACGGAGCCGTCCGGCTTTTCCTTGATGAACACCGCGATCGGCACGCCCCAGGCGCGCTGGCGCGAGATCACCCAGTCGGGCTTGCTGTCGACCATGCCGTTGATGCGGTTCTGCCCTTGCGGCGGCACCCAATGCGTGTCGCGGATCGCCTGCATGGCGCGCGCGCGCAACGTGTCGCCGGGTTTGTCGATCGCCTTGTCCATGGCGATGAACCACTGCGGCGTGTTGCGGAAGATGATCGGCTTCTTCGAACGCCAGGAATGCGGATACTGGTGCTTGAGACGGCCGCGCGCGATCAGCATGCCGGCGTCGATCAGCGCCTTGATCACCGCATCGTTGGCATCGCCTTTCTCGCCGTAATCGTTCATTACCCGCTTGCCGGTAAAGCCCGGCGCCTGTTCGGTGAAGGCGCCGTTTTCATCGACGGTATAGGGGATCGTCGTGTTGATGCCGCGCGCTTCCAGCTCCACACGATTCGAGGTCCACACCTCGAAGTCCTCGCGGCCATGGCCGGGGGCGGTGTGGACAAAGCCGGTGCCGGCATCGTCGGTGACGTGATCGCCTCGCAGAAGCGGCACGATAAAATCATAGCCTTTGCCGCGAAGCGGATGATGCAACGTCATTCCGGCCAGAATCTCGGCGGAAACCTCGGCCACCTTGTCGTATGCTTCGACGCGGGCCTGTTTGAACACGTCGCCGGCGAGATTCTCCGACAGGATAAACAAATCGCCGAACTTCGCCCAATTGTCCTGCGGCGCGTCGGTGACCTTGTAGAGCGCGTATTTGATCTTCGGCGAGAAACTCACGGCGCGGTTGCCAGGGATCGTCCACGGCGTGGTTGTCCAGATCACGACGCTGGCGTTGCCGACCAGGTCGAAGGCGGCAGCGACATCCGCCTTGTTGACGCCGTCAAGCGCAACATCGCGCACCGGAAACTTTACCCACACCTGATCGCTGGTGTAGTCCTCGTATTCGACCTCGGCTTCGGCGAGCGCGGTCTTCTCCACCACGCTCCACATCACCGGCTTTGAGCCGCGGAACAGCGTCTTGTTCGCCGCGAACTTCATCAGCTCGCGCGCGATCTGCGCCTCGGCGTAGAAGGCCATCGTCGTATAGGGATGCGCCCAGTCGCCGATGACGCCGAGGCGCTTGAATTCCTCGCGCTGCACGCCGAGCCAGTGCTCGGCATAGGCGCGGCATTCCTGGCGGAACGCGACCATCGCCTCCGGATCCTTGAAGTCCGGCTTCGGCTTTTGCTTCAGCCGATAATTTTCCTCCTCGATCTTCCATTCGATCGGCAGGCCGTGGCAGTCCCAGCCCGGCACGTAATTGGAGTCGAAGCCGAGCATCTGCTGGCTGCGCGTCACCAGATCCTTGAGGATCTTGTTGAGCGCGGTGCCGATGTGGATCGGTCCGTTCGCGTAAGGCGGGCCGTCATGCAGGATGAATTTGGCCCTGCCCTTGGCGGCGGCGCGCAGCTGCCCGTAAAGATCGGCCTTCTCCCAGCGCGCAAGGATGTCCGGCTCCTTTGCGGGGAGGCCGGCGCGCATCGGGAAATCCGTCTGCGGCAGAAACAGCGTCTCGGAATAGTCGCGCTCGGGCTTGGCCATATCGCTTGCAGTCTCGTTATTCTTGGCCGGCTGTGTAGCAGCCACCGGCATGGGCGCAAAGGCGGCTTCTAGCGAACCGAGTTTCGGATACACCTTGCCGGCGCGCTGCAGCGACACCCGTGCCTGCGCGACGTCCGCCATCATGTTGCGCTTGAGCGCATCGATCGAGGCAAATTTCCGTTCGTGGCGCAGCCAGCCGATGAAGGCGACGTCAATCGTCTGACCGTACAGTTCGCCGTCAAAATCGAGCAGATAAACTTCGAGCAGCGGCGTCGGTGTCTCAAACATCGGCCGCACGCCGAAGCTTGCTACGCCGTCATAACGCGTGCCGCCAATTCCGGCGCGCACCGCATAGATGCCGTGCTTGAGAGCGCAGGACGGGTCAAGCCTGATATTGGCGGTGGGAAAGCCGAGCTCGCGGCCGCGCTTGTCGCCGTGGATCACCTCGCCGGAGACAAACCAGGGCGCGCCGAGAAGCTCGGTTGCCTCCACCACCTTGCCCTCGGCAAGCGCGCGACGCACCGAGCCCGACGATACTGGCCGGCCCTCGTCTTCGAGTGGCGGCACGATGTCCACGGCAAAGCCGAGCCGCCTGCCCTGCTGTTGCAGATATTCCGGCGAGCCGGCGCGGTTTTTGCCGAAATGGAAATCGAAGCCGATTGCCGCGGCGCCGATGCCGAAACGCCCGACCAGGATTTTTTCAATGAAGTCCTCGGCCGAAGTCGCGGCGAGTGCGGCGTTGAAGGTCATGACGATGGCGCCGTCGAGTCCGGCACCGGCAAGCAGGCGTAATTTGTTGCGCTCGCTGGAGAGCTCGAACAACGTATCCTGCGGGCGAAGGAACTTTCGCGGATGCGGCGAGAAGGTGAGCGCTGCGGCCTTGCGGCCCAGTTGCTTGGCGCGCGCCCGCGCCGTGTCGATCACCGTGCGGTGGCCGCGATGCACGCCGTCGAAATTGCCAATGGCGACCACAGCTCCGCGCAATGCGCCGGCGTCGCCGGCGCGTGCAACCGTGAAGTCGTTGACCGGTAAGTTCGAATCATTCATCGGCGGGCGGGGAGTGAAAACTCGAAAAAGATGTCAGGCGGTCTGCCTATTGGCGAGGCACGCCTGCTGTTTCAGCGCTCGATACGGTTACCGCTTCGTTACCAAAGTTTCAAATTAACCGGTTATTCAAGCGCCATTGCTAGCGTCAAATCCGGTCTGGGAGGCCCCTCCGCGGGCGATGCGCCATGGCTACCGATCTGTCGATGCCGGTCCTCGTCGTAGACGACTACAATACGATGGTGCGCATCATCCGTAACCTGCTCAGGCAGCTTGGCTTCGAGAATATCGACGACGCCAATGACGGCTCGGCCGCACTCGCCAAGATGCGCGAGCGCAAATATGGGCTGGTCATATCGGACTGGAACATGGAGCCGATGACCGGGTACGACCTGTTACAGCGGGTCCGCTCGGATCCATCCCTCTCGGCAATCCCTTTCATCATGGTGACCGCCGAATCGAAGACCGAGAACGTCATCGCCGCCAAAAAGGCCGGCGTCTCCAACTACATCGTCAAGCCTTTCAACGCGCAGACGCTCAAGAGCAAGATCGACGCGGTGTTCCCCGACATCGTCGCAGCGGCGGCGCAGTAAACCTACCAGACCAACTGGCGCATCACCGCTTTGGGCAATTCGCCGGCCGTGGCGAACAGGCCGCTTATCGCGTGCCCGTCAGGCTGCCCACGCCCGCCCAGCTCCTCGGCGTGAATCCCCGAAGTGATGAACAGGCAATCGACACCCAGGGCGTGCGCGCCGGCGAGATCGGTGCGGACCGAATCACCGATGGCCAGCACGCGGCGTAATTCCGCCTTGCGGCCGAGGCGCGCTTCTGCCCTCGCCAGCGCCAGATCGTAGATCGGCCGGTAGGGTTTGCCGGCGTAGAGCACCTCCCCGCCTATGCTGGCGTAAATGTCGGCAATGCTTCCGGCACAATGGACAAGCCGGTCGCCGCGCTCGACCACGACGTCCGGGTTGCCGCAAACCATGAATAGTTTTCGCTTGAGCATGGCTGCAAGCCGATCGCGATAGTCGTCCGGCGTCTCGACCTCGTCATCGAACAGGCCGGAGCAGACGACATAGTCGGCGGTTTCAAGCGGCGCGAATGTCAGGTTGAGCCCGGCAAAGATCGAGCGGTCGCGCTCGGGACCAATATGAAAGATTGTCTGCCCTGCCCGCGACTCGATTACGCCGCGGGTTACGTCGCCGGACGAGACAAGCGCGTCATAGGCTTCACGAGGCACCTGCAAACGATCGAGCTGGCGAATGACCGCCTCGCTCGGCCGCGGCGCGTTGGTGACCAGGATAACCGCCGTGCCACCGCCGCGGGCGCGCGTCAGCGCTTCGCACGGCTCGGCGAAAGCCCGAACGCCGTTATGCACCACACCCCACACGTCGGAGAGCACAACGTCGTAGCCGGGCGCCAGCGCCGAAAAGTGCGGGATGACCGGAGGCGTGACGCTCATGCTGTCTCATAGCCGCGGCATGAGCAGACCGCCAGCGCCGCTCAACGGGTCGCGCCGCCTGCCGCGGCTGCGAATTCGCCAGGCGTTTCTCCGGCAACGCGCGCCTTTGCGGCTTCGGGGCCGGTTTGCAGCGCCTCGGCGCGCACCGGGCGCGGCGGCGAGAACAGGAAACCCTGACCAAAGCGCACATCGTAGTCGAGCAGATCGACCACCATGCTCTCGCTTTCGATGCGCTCGGCGACCAGGTCGATGCCGGAGCGCGCCAGCAGATCGGCGAGGTCCGCCGGGTGGATGTCGCTGTTTGCGCCGGTGATGCGGCTGAGCAGCATCTTCGCCGGCACCTTGACGCAGCGGAAGCCGCGATCGGCCAGCTCCTTTGGCTCGAGCCGCAGATCGGAGACGTGATCGAGCGAGAAGCGGAAGCCGCGCTCGGCAAGGGAAGCCAGCGCCTCATTCTCGAGCGGCCCGAAGCTGCGATAGGCGGCGTGGGTGAATTCGAGCAGCATCGAGGGACCGAGCACGCGGTTGGCATCCATGAAATCGAGAAATTGCTTGAAGTAAACGACGTCCTGCAACGTCGTGATGCTGACATTGCAGAACAGCCCAACGTCGCGATTTTTCATCTGCAGCCGGCGCATGACCTGCACGCAGCGAAACATCAGCAGGTTATCGAGCTTGGGCATCAGCCCTGAGCTTTCCGCAACCTCGATGAATTCGGCCGCCGGCACCACGTCACCCTGGTCGGTGCGCATGCGCGACAGCGCTTCATAATGGCGTACCTTGCGCTGCGGCAGCGTGACGATCGGTTGCAGATAAAGATCGATGCGGTTGCTGTCGATTGCCGAAGCGATTGTCGCGCTCATGCCTTCGCGGCTGATGGCGCCGAGCACCCCGCCGGTTCCGGCAAAGGCTTCGGTTTCGCCGAGCGTTAGCGTGCCCTCGGGGATCGGCGGCGCGTGCAACATCGGCTCCGCCGGTTCCGGCATCACGCCCTGCTCCTGCAGGATCGCCTCGTGGCCGGCAACGGTCTCCGCCAACTGCTTGACCACCGCACCTAGTTCGCTGATCTCGACCGCCAGCGGATCGACCGCGCCCCGAGTGCGATTGACGCTTCGGCGCATGTGCTCGTCCATGTCATTGAGCCGCCGCGTCATCTCGGCCATCTGCCGCGACAGATCGGAGGTGCCGCGCGACAGGTCGCCGATCTGGTCGCCGATCTGGCCGCGGTCGCGCAGCCGGCCGGCAATGCTGTTGTAGAGCACCATGCCGACGAGCGCGGCAAGCGCCACTATCGCCGCGGCGCGCGCGTCGACCTTGAGGCCGAGATAGAGCGCCGCGCCGATCGAGACGGCGATGAGCACCATGCAGGCCGCGATAAAAATGGCGCTGATGCGTCGCATGAAGTCTGCCCTGGGACGGCCAAACGAAGTGATTCGCACGCTTTCCCGACAATGTTCATGACGCCACGGGTCCGTGCAACAGGCAACCCTGCTATGGTACGGACAATTCGCTGCCGATTGGCGGCAAACGGCCTTTCTTGCGGCCTTCTTCGGAGCCCGAAGAGCGTATGGCGCCACCGCGCAGCTTCCCGATGATTCGCCAGATTGCCGCCTCCCCGTGCAAAGCCTTCGTCGCTTTCGCGGCGCTGCATGCGGTGCTGTGGACGGCGCTGCCAAGCCTGCTCTACCTGAATTTGCCGCTCGATCTCATCGAGGCCCTGACTTACGGGCGCGAATGGCAGCTCGGCTACGACAAGCTGCCACCGCTGCCGTGGTGGTTGGTCGAGATCGCCTACCGGTTGATCGGCCACGACTTTGCCTATTATCTGCTGGCGCAGGCAGCGGTCATCGCCGCCCTCGCCGCTGTCTTTGCCATGGCGCGGCCACTTATCGGCGGCACTGGCGCGCTGGTCGCCGTGCTCATCGTCGACGGGCTGCACTACCTCAACTTCACCGCCGCCAAATTCAATCACGACGTCATCCAGCTCCCGTTCTGGGCGCTCGCCGGCTTTGCCCTGCACCGGGCGCTGCGCGGCGGCGCAGCACGGCATTGGTTGCTGCTCGGCGTCACGGTCGGAATGTCGCTGTGGGCGAAATATTTCGTCGTGGTGCTGGCGGCGCCGATGGCGCTGTTCCTCCTCGTCGACCGCGACGCGCGCAAGGCGTTAGCGACACCCGGCCCCTACATCGCCATTGCCGCCGCGCTCATCGTGATGGCGCCGCACTTGATCTGGCTCGTGCAAAACAACTTCCTGCCCTTTGCCTATGCGGAGCACCGCGCGGTGCCATCGCGCGGGCTGATCGATCACGTGTGGCATCCGCTGCAATTCGGTCTCGGCCAGTTGTTCTTCCTGTTGCCGGCGCTCTTTATCGCGGCGCCATTATTTGTCCCGCGCAAGGCGGCCGGCGAGCAACCGGTGGCGCTCGGCGCCGACGCTTTCGACCGCCGCATCGTCGCCTGGCTCGCCTTTGGACCGGTCGCGACCGTACTCGCATTGGCCGCGATGAGCGGCCGCGGCACCGTCGCCATGTGGGGCTATCCGATCTGGCTCTATCTCGGTGTCTTTCTGGTGATCATCGCGCGCCGCGCGCTCGACGAGAAACGTCTAGGCCACATCGTCGGCCACTGGGCCGTGGTGTTTGTCTGTCTGACGCTTGCCTTCGTCGCCGACTACGCGGTGATGCCGCAGTACGATCACCGCTACCGCGCGGTGTTTTATCCCGGCCACGAGATCGCCGCCGAATTGACGCAGCGCTATCGCGCCGTGACCGGACAACCGATCGCCTACGTCATTGGCGGCATGTGGGACGGCGGCAACGTGGCGCACTACGCGCCAAGCCATCCGCGTGTGCTGATCGACGGCGAGCCGGCGCGCGCGCCCTGGATCAATCTTGCCGATCTCCGGCGCCGCGGCGCGCTGGTGATCTGGACCGCCGGCGATCTGCGCGCGGTGCCGCCAAAGCTGCGGACGATTGCCGTTGACGCCGCGGTGCAGCCGCCATTCACGCTTGAGGACCTGCGCGGCGGAAATTCCACCACGGTCGGCTGGGCGATCCTGCAACCGCAGCCGTCGTTTGCGAAATCGCCCTGACCGGCTCAGGCTACCTTGCGGATAACGCTGGCCACCTTGTCGAAAATCTCGCCGATCTGCGCTTCGCTGACGATTAGCGGCGGGCTCATTGCGATGGCATCGCCGGCGGTGCGGAACATCAGACCGTCCTCGTGGAACGCGCGTTCCAGCGCCTCGTAACCGCGCTTGCCGACGGCGTCAGGACGACTGGCGAGATCGATGCCGACGGTCAAGCCAATCGGGCGGATATCGAGCACGTTCGGCAGGCCCTTGAGCCCCATCGCCGCCTGCGCCCAGATCGGCTCCAGCTTCCGCGCGCGCTCGAACAGGCCCTCATCGCGGTAAAGATCGAGCGTGGCGAGACCGGCGGCGCACGCCAGCGGATGCGCCGAATACGTGTAGCCGTGGAACAGTTCGATGACGTGGTCCGGCCCTTTCATGAAAGTGTCGTGGATACCCTTGCGAGCGATCACGCCACCCATTGGCACTGAGCCCGAGGTGATGCCCTTGGCGAAGGTGATCATGTCGGGAACGACGCCGTAGCGTTCGGCGGCAAATGCATAGCCGAGGCGGCCATAGCCGGTGATGACCTCGTCGAAAATGAGCAGGATGCCGTGCTTGTCGCAGATCGCACGCAGCCGCTTGAGATAGCCTTTGGGCGGTGGCAGTACGCCGGTCGAACCGGAGACCGGTTCGACAATGACCGCTGCGATGGTGGAGGCGTCGTGCAGCGCCACAAGACGATCAAGTTCGTCGGCAAGGTGCTCACCCCACTCCGGCTCGCCGATCGAGAAGGCCTGCTCGGCGCGGTTATAGGTCGATGACAGATGATCGACGCCGGCGAGCAATGCGCCGAACTGCTTGCGGTTGGCGACCATGCCACCCACCGATACGCCCCCGAAGCCGACGCCGTGATAGCCGCGCTCGCGGCCGATCAGCCGCACGCGTGAGGCGTTGCCGCGCACGTTGTGATAGGCGAGCGCAATCTTGAGCGCGGTGTCGACCGCTTCGGATCCGGAGTTGCAGAAAAATACGTGATCGAGATCGCCGGGCGCGAGCGCCGCGATGCGCGACGCGAGTTCGAAGGCTTTGGGATGGCTGAACTGAAAGGACGGTGCGTAATCGAGTTCCGCCGCCTGGCGCTGGATCGCCTGGACGATCGGGTCGCGGTTATGCCCCGCATTGGTGCACCAGAGACCCGCGGAGCCGTCCAGCACTTTGCGGCCTTGCGGCGTGATGTAATGCATGTCTTTGGCGCCGGCGATCAGCCGCGGCCGCGCCTTGAAGGCGCGGTTTGCCGTGAACGGCATCCAGAACTGCTCAAGGTCGTTGGGAACGTTTGTGGCTACGGCGGGTTGGCTGGACGCCATGCTCGTACTCCTGAAAAATACCGATTCAAAAAGCGGCTGCTTCGGCAGTCAGCACACTATCAACGAATCGGATGCGACTGAAACGGGACGCTTCGCATCAATTCGGTATCCAAACACACCAAGCCAATACTTTTCCACAGACGAGCATGATGTTACGTATGCAACCATTGCGTGCATGATGGTCAGATGACATTACTGGATAGTGTCAGTTTTGGGAGTGAAACCGGAGGGTGAAACGCGGCGGTTGAGGGACCGGCGCGCCGCCTGGGGCATATGACAGCGACGGAACGCAACAACGGGCGAGCAAACCACAAGGCCATCCGCAACGAATGCGATCGCGTTACTGCGCACCCCGTTCTGGCAAAATCGGCGCAACTCGCGAATTTTCTCACCTTCATTGTCGAGGAAACTCTGGCCGGCCGTGGCGACCGTCTCAAGGCCTACACCATCGCCACCGATGCGCTCGGCCGCGACGCCAATTTCGACCCGCAAGCCGACCCAATCGTGCGCGTGGAGGCCGGCCGGCTGCGACGTGCGCTCGAGCAGTATTACGCCGGTGACGGCAGAGACGATCCGATCATTATCGAATTGCCGCTCGGCGGTTATATTCCAGAATTTCGCGCCAATACCGCAATACATCGGGCCGTCACCCGTACCCAGGATTGGCCCACCTGGACCTTTGGCGGGCTACGCGACAACCTTCGGCTCGTGCTTCTTGTCGCCACGGTCGCCGCAATGGTCAGCGTGAGCTTTGATCTTTTGTGGATGTTGATCGGCAAGGAAATGCATCCAAAAGCGGAGCTCACAACTGAGCGTTCGTCGCCTGCTGCGCCGGGCAGCGCCGCGCAGTAAGCCGCCGCCACTAACTTGCCGCCCGCCAAGGTGACTGCTACCACGCGGCGATTGCGAAACAGCGATAGCCGATGGCCGATCCGAAATCCGACAAAAAGCCGCAAAAGCTCAAGGCGCGCCTGCCGCGCGGCCTCGCCGACCGCGGGCCGGCGGAGATCGCGGCCACGCGCGAGATGGTGGAGAAAATCCGCGCCGTGTTCGAGCGCTACGGCTTCGAGCCGGTCGAAACGCCGGCCATCGAATACACCGACGCGCTCGGCAAATTTTTGCCCGACCAGGACCGGCCCAATGAGGGCGTGTTCTCGTTCCAGGACGACGACGAGCAGTGGCTTTCGCTGCGCTACGATCTGACCGCGCCGCTTGCGCGCTACGTAGCGGAGAATTTCCAGAACATCGCTTTGCCCTACCGCAGCTATCGCGTGGGCTACGTGTACCGCAACGAGAAGCCGGGCCCCGGCCGCTATCGCCAGTTCATGCAGTTCGACGCCGACACGGTCGGCGCACCGACGATGGCCGCGGATGCCGAGATGTGCATGCTGGCGGGGGACACGATGGAAGCGCTGGGCATTCCGCGCGGCAGTTACGTGGTGAAAGTGAATAACCGAAAGGTACTGGATGGCGTGATGGAGTCGATAGAACTCGGCGGCGAGGAAAATGCAGGCAAGCGTCTCACCGTACTGCGCGCGGTCGATAAGCTTGATCGCCTCGGCATCGAGGGCGTTCAAAGATTGCTTGGCGAGGGCCGCAAAGATGAGTCGGGAGATTTTACAAAAGGTGCTGGGCTAAATGACGTTCAAATTACTCGCATTATCAATTTTACCGGCTGGCGAGAGTACGGGTCGGGCAGCAAGAGTTTGGCATCAGCCAATGAGGTTACGATTGCAAATTTTGAGAGCGCGGTTGAAGGAAACAAATTGGGCGGTGAAGGCGTAGCGGAACTGACAACCATCCGAAACATCGTTGCCGCTGCCGGTTTTGACGACGGTAGAATTGTTATCGATCCGTCCGTCGTCCGCGGCCTAGAGTACTACACCGGCCCCGTCTTTGAAGTTGAACTGCTGATCGAAACCAAAGACGACAAGGGCCGGCCCCTCCGCTTCGGCTCGGTCGGCGGCGGCGGACGCTATGACGGCCTCGTCTCGCGCTTCATGGGCCAGCCGGTGCCGGCGACCGGCTTCTCTATCGGCGTCTCGCGCCTTCAGGCGGCGTTGGCCGCGCTCGGCAAGCTCGACGGCAAAAAGCAAGCCGGCCCCGTCGTGGTCACCGTCTTCGGCGGCGAGGCCGCCGAGTATCAGAAATTCGTGTCGGCCCTGCGCAGCGCAGGCATCCGCGCCGAACTCTATCTCGGCAACCCCAAGCACAATCTCGGTCAGCAGATGAAATATGCCGACCGGCGCGGCTCGCCTTGCGCCATCATCCAGGGCTCCGACGAGAAGGCCAAAGGCGTCGTGCAGATCAAGGACCTGATCCTCGGCGCCGGTTTGACCGACATCAAGGATCGCGACGAATACCTGCGCAGGCAGGCCGAGGCGCAGTTCGCGGTGAAAGAAAGCGAACTGGTCGAGGCCGTGCGAAAACTGCTGGCGCGGCATAAACTCGTGTAATCCACCGCTTTTTTCCGCACGCGGCTATCGACTCGGAGCCGAACAGGGGAACTCTCGCGCGGCCCCGGCATTCTTTTGCGCCGGATCAGCGCCTATATGCGGCCGGGGAAAGCAGCAGCATGAAGTACCTGACCGTCCGCCACGAGACCCGCTACCGCTATTCCGCGCCGGTGTCCTTCGGCCCGCACCGGCTGATGCTGCGCCCGCGCGACAGCCACGATCTGCGCCTGGTCGATGCCGAGCTAACGCTGTCGCCGCCGGGCGAGATGCGCTGGATGCACGACGTGTTCGGCAACTCGGTGGCGGAAGTCGCGTTCACGCAGTGGGCGTCCGAGCTGCTGATCGTGAGCACGCTGCACCTGGAGCATTTCGGGCTGACGCGGCCGGTGTTTCCCATCGCGCCCGAGGCGCAGATGTATCCGTTCGTCTATTCCGCCAATGACCGCGGCGATCTCGGCCGTCTGCTCGACCGGCACTACCCGGACCCGCAAGGTATCGTCGAGGCCTGGGCGAAGCGCTTTGTGACCGGCCAGCCGATGTCGACCTACAACCTGCTGTCGAACATCAACGGCGCGATCAGAACCGACTTCACCTACAGCACGCGCACGCTGGAAGGCACGCAGTCGCCGGTGGAAACCTTGCAGCATGGCAGCGGCACCTGCCGCGATTTCGCGCTGCTGTTCATGGAGGCGGTGCGCAGCCTGGGCTTTGGCGCGCGGTTCATCACCGGCTATCTCTACGATCCGGCACTCGACGGCGCCGGCGGCGCCATGCAGGGCTCCGGCGCGACGCATGCCTGGGCCGACGTCTATCTGCCCGGCGCCGGCTGGGTGGAATACGACCCGACCAATGGCCTGATCGCCGGCGATAACCTGATCCGGGTCGCGGTGACGCGCGATCCCTCGCAGGCGGTCCCGATTGCCGGCACCTTCGACGGCACCCAGGGGCAGTCCCTCGGCATGACCGTGGACGTGACCGTGCACGCGAGCCCGGAGCCGTGGGACGACAACCGCGGCGCCGAGCGCGCCGCCTGACGCGCCTACGGCTTCGGCGCGCCGCGCATTTTCTGCAGCTCGAGAACGTTCATCTTCATGCCGTTGCCCATCATCATGTCGCCCGGCTTCTGGTCGCCGGCGCAAGCGCCGAGCCACTTCGCTTCCAGCTTCATATGCGTCGAACCGGTGGCCGGCATACCCGGCACCGGCGCGCCGCCGGCCCGCGTCGAGGTGACGTCAACGGTATAGCCGCTGTCGAACCTGCCGGTGACAACCGCATGCGAGGTGGTGGTTGCCGAGCCGAACTTGCACACCGAGTCGATGGTGATGACGCCGCCGGTGTTCTGCACATCTCGCTTCGAGCAGTTTTCCTGCGCCGCGCCACCGAAATCGGCGTTCATCATTTTGTCGGTCGCCGCATCGATGCATTGCTGCATCACCCGGGGCGGGATCTTGTTGCCCTCAAACGCCATTTTCAGCTCCCACAGGCCCGGCTTGCGTGCGGGCATGTCGAGCGCTGCTGCGGGGAATGCGAAAACAGCAATGGCGGCGAGAAGCACGAGACGGCGTGTCATGAACGATACTCCACGCGGGCGGTAATGATGATGCGCCCGACAATATCAATTTTGTAATGGGTGGCTAGACGGCGACGAGATCGCCCATCTTGGTGTCGCGCCCGTCGTGCACATCCAGCGGACGGCCGATCATCTGTTCGACGGCGTCGAAACTGTCGATGATCGAAACGTACTCGATGACCTTTTCGTCGCGGAAACGGATGAAATGGGCGGTGCGATAGCTGATGGCGTGGCCGTCGTGGCGCTTGGTCGCGATCAGCCGGCCGAGCACCGCGGCGCGGTCTCCGTCCATCAGCATGGCGTTTGGCACAAACCGCCTTGTCGCCAGGAACGCCGGAATGTCGCGGTCGAGCAGCTTCATGACCGCCGGCTTGCCGGTGCGCTGGCCGCAAAACGGCAGCAAGTCGACCGGCCCACTGATGGTCCACACCACGTCGTCGGCGAGATAGCCGGCAAGCGCGGCCATGTCGCGCACGGCGAAGGCGCTGTAAAAGCCTTCGACGATGGTGCGGGGCACGGACTTGACGGCCGGGGTTGTTTCCATTGTGCCCATACAACCGCACTTGTGTTGAATTTCGGTTAGCCGGAGTGGGCAGGACCTTAACGGGCCGGCAACCAAGGGGCGCAGCCGGCCGCTGATAAATTCGTTAACGACGTCAATGTCTTGTGCGCCTGCGGCGTTAAGCGCGCCGGCGCTTCAGCGTCGAATCCTTAAGTCCGGCGTGCTAAAGCCCGCCCGCGGAAAAGCCCGCGAATAAGCCGCCCAATGGACGCAACCGTGACCCAGGTCCCGAACCGGCCCGACCAGCGCGCAGAAGCGCTGGTGAACTCCTATGAGCGTGCCGGATACGCCCGAATTGCGCCGGCGATCCTGCAGCCGGCGGAGCCGTTCCTTGACCTCTCCGGCGAGGACATCCGCAAGCGCATGTACCTGACCACCGCGCCCGACGGCGCCGAGTACTGCCTGCGCCCCGACCTCACCATCCCGGTGTCGCGCGACTATCTCGCTTCGCCCGCGGCCGGACAGATCGCCGGCTACTGCTATCTCGGCCCGGTGTTCCGCTATCGCAGCGACGCACCCGCCGAATTCCTGCAAACCGGCATCGAATCTTTCGGCCGCCCCGACAAGGCCGCAGCCGACGCCGAAATGCTGTCGCTGGCCCTGGAAGCAACCGCCCATTACGGCCTGCCCTCGCCCGACATTCGTATCGGGGATGTGGCGCTATTTTCAGCGCTCGTCGCCGGACTCGACCTGGCGCCGGCATGGAAGCGGCGGCTGATCAAGGATTTCAACCGCAAGTCCAATCTGGCGCAGGACCTCGACCGCCTGACGCTCGGCAACGCCAATGCGCGGCCGGAATACCAGGGCGTTCTCGCGGCACTCGCCGGCTCCGACCCGAAAGGCGCGCAGGCACTCGTCACGGACCTTCTGTCGATTGCCGGCATCAATGCCGTCGGCGGCCGTACCGTGGGCGAGATCGCCGAGCGCTTCCTCGAGCAGGCTACGCTGGGCGCCAGCGCCAAATTGCCGCGCAACGTGCGCGCGCTGATCGAACGCTTCCTTACGATCGAGGGCGACCCCGACGAGGCGATGGCCGAACTGCGCGCGCTGGCGAACGGAACCGGCGCTACGTTGTCAGATGCGATCGATGTGTTCGAAAGCCGCACCGGCTTCCTCGCCGCGCGCGGCATTGATCTGAAACGCGTGCGCTTTTCAACCGCGTTTGGTCGCGGCTTCGACTATTACACCGGTTTCGTCTTCGAGCTGACCGACCCGGCACGCACCGGCGACCCGCTGGTCGCTGGCGGCCGCTACGACGGACTATTCACGCGTCTCGGCAGCGCCGAGCCGATCCCAGCGGTCGGCCTCGCGGCCTGGATCGAGCGGCTGGCGATTTACGGAGGCGCGGCATGAGCACGCTGGTGATCGCCGTGCCGGCGAAAGGCCGGTTGCAGGAGAATGCGGAGAACTTCTTTGCCCGCGCCGGGCTGACGTTGGTCAAACCGCGCGGGCAGCGCGATTACCGTGGCACAGTGGCCGGGCTCGACGGCGTCGAAGTCGCCTACATTTCTGCCGCCGAGATAACCTCGCAGCTCGCAGCCGGCGCCGTGCACCTTGGCGTCACCGGTGAAGACCTGGTGCGGGAAATGATTCCCGACGCCGATGGCAAAGTGGTGCTGATCGAGGGGCTTGGCTTCGGTTTTGCCAATGTCGTCGTTGCCGTGCCGCAAGCCTGGATTGACGTCCGCACCATGGCCGACATCGACGATGTCGGCACCGATTTTCGCCGCCACCACGGCCGCAAGATGCGGGTAGCGACCAAATACGTAAACCTGACGCGCCGCTTCTTTTCCGGCCACGGCATCGTCGACTATCGCATCGTCGAAAGCTCCGGCGCGACCGAAGGAGCGCCGGCGGCGGGCACCTCCGAGCTGATCGTCGACATCACCACCACCGGCGCGACGCTTGCTGCCAATGGCCTCAAGGTGATCGAAGACGGCGTCATCTTGCGTTCGCAGGCTAATCTCGTCGCGGCGCGCAATGCCGACTGGGGCGCTGGCGAGCGCGAGATCGCCAAGGTCATTCTCGATCGCATTGCCGCGCAGGCGCGCGCGCGTTCGTTCCGCGAAGTGCGGGCGCGCTTTGCATCCTGCGATGCGCGGCTGGTCGAAGCGGCCAAGGAGAAGTTCAGCGTCACCACGCCGTTCGGCGGTCCGACCTCCTCGGGCATGCTGACGCTGCACTGCCCGCCGGACCAGGTCTACGCGCTCACCGGCTTCCTGCGCGACAACGGCGCCGAAGCGGTTGCCGTCGCCGAGCTCGGCTACGTGTTTTCCCGCGACAATCCGCTGTTCGAGAAACTGGACGCGGGGCTTGCTTAATCGCGCCGGCATTTGGCGGACACAAGAAAGTCAAAACATCGAATAATCGATCGGCTTCGTCCGGTCGAGCTTGCGTTCGATTTTCGGCAGCGGATATTTCAGTCCGCTGGCGCAGTTGAACAGCACGACCTGATCGGCTTTCGTCACGCGGCCGTCGGCGAGACTTTGCTTGTAAGCCGCGTAAGTCGCCGCACCCTCCGGGCACAAGAGAAAGCCCTCCTCGCGCGCCATTTCATCGAGCGCGGCCATGATCGCATTATCGGATACCGCGATGGCGAAGCCGCCACTCTCGCGCACGGCGCGTAAAATGAGGAAATCCCCGATTGCCTGTGGCACGCGGATGCCGGCGGCGATCGTGTGGGCGTTCTCCCAGCGCGGCGCGTGTTCTTCACCCTGTTCGAAGGCGCGCACCATCGGCGCACAGCCTTCCGCCTGCACCGCGATCATGCGCGGGCGCATCTTGCCGATGAAGCCGATCGCTTCAAGCTCCGCAAAAGCTTTCCACATGCCGATGAGCCCGGTGCCGCCGCCGGTCGGATAGAAAATCGCGTCCGGCACTCGCCAGCCGAGTTGCTCGGCAAGTTCCAGCCCCATCGTTTTCTTGCCCTCGATCCGGTAGGGCTCCTTGAGCGTCGAAGTATCGAACCAGCCGACTTTCGCCCTGCCATCGCCGACGATCCTGCCGCAGTCGTCGATCAGTCCGTTGACGCGATAGACGGCCGCGCCCTGCAGCGCGATCTCGCTGACATTTACTTCCGGCGTGTCCTCCGGGCAAAAGATCGTGCTCTTGATGCCGGCACGCGAAGCGTAAGCGGCAAGCGCCGCACCGGCGTTGCCGTTGGTCGGCATCGCCATGTGCCCGATGCCGAGCGCCTTCGCCATCGACACCGCCATGACCAGGCCGCGCGCCTTGAACGAGCCGGTCGGCAGTCGCCCTTCGTCCTTCACCAGGATTTCACCGCCGCCGAGTTTGCCCGCAAGCTTTGCCATGCGCACGATCGGCGTCACGCCTTCGCCCAGGCTGACGATGTCGGCTGCGCGGCGCACCGGCAGCAGCTCGCGATAGCGCCATAGATCCGGCGCGCGAAGGGCAAGCGTTTCCTTGGTCAACGCCTTGGCGACGCCGGCAAGGTCGTAGCGCACCAGCAGCGGCTTGCCGGCGCGGGAGAGATTGTGGATCTGATCGGCCTCGTGCCGCTCTCCGGTCATCGCGCACTCAAGATGTGTGACGAAGCTCGGCCGCTCTGCCCTCAAGTTGTCGTCGTAATTCATGACGGCTCGTCCGCGCGCTGGGTCGGTTTTTTTGTCCGAAACACGATGAAATGCGATAGCGAAAAGTTGACGATGAAGCTTACGGCGATGGCGGCGATCTTGGCGGCCCAAGCCGGGACCTGGCCAAGTTCGACCAGGCACCAGACCGTGCCGGTATTGGCGAAAAATCCGGCGACCTGCGACAGTGCGAACGCCGCATAGCGGCTGAAAGCCAGACGCCGGCCCGACTCGGCGGCGAAGGTGATGGTCGAATTCATCACGTAAGAGCCACTGACGGCGACGATCCACGCCAGAGTGTTGGCGACGATGATCGGCAGCTCGAAGTAATAATAGGCCAAAGAAAAAACGCTGAAGTCGATGGCCGAATTGATGATCCCGACCACGCCAAAGCTCAGCGCCTTGAGCGCGACTGCACGCTCGCGCCAGGCCACGGTGAGGCGGTCAATGATATTCTGCAACGGCCCCTCGCTCATTTGGGACCCGGTTAGCATACCGGATTGGAAGGCGCGACAGGCGAGACCGGTTACGCTATAGATCGCGACCAACGGGATTTCGGGCCATGGCGGCAAAACCGAAGCGTACTAGAACCGCTGCGCGGATGCCATCCACGCAAGGGCTGTCGATCGTCGTTCCGCTCTACAACGAGGCCGCCGGGCTTGCTTTTCTGCACGAGCGCATCAGCCAGGTCGCCCGCGCGCTCAAGGCCAAATACGATCTGCCGGCGGAAGTCGTCTACGTCGACGACGGCAGCAGGGACGATACCAACAGCCTCGCCAAATCGCTGCCCGCTGTCGCGCTCGATGTGCAGGTGGTGGCGCTGTCGCGAAATTTCGGCAAGGAGGCGGCACTTCTCGCCGGCCTCGATCATGCCCGTCTCGGCGCGGTTCTCTTCATGGATGGTGACGGCCAGCACCCGCCTGATCTGGTGGAGACGCTGGTCTCGCGCTGGCTGGAAGACGGCTACGATGTGGTCTTTACCGCGAAGGCCCATCGCGCAAACGAGCCCTGGCCGCGCCGCGTCGGCGTAAGAATGTTTTACTCGCTGATCAACTGGGGCGCGCGCCAGCCCATCCCGGAAGATGCCGGTGACTTCCGCCTGCTGTCGCCACGTGCGGCCGCGGCGTTACGCCAGTTGCCGGAGCGCAACCGCTTCTTCAAGGGACTGGCAAGCTGGATCGGCTTCCGTCAGGTCCGCGTCGATTACGATCCAGCGCCGCGCGCGCATGGACAGACAACATGGAGCGTATGGACGCTGCTCGGCCTCTCAATTGAAGGGCTTACCTCGTTTTCGGTGGCGCCGCTGCGCTTTGCCAGTCTGCTGGGTTTCTTGATGGCCGTCACCGCACTGTTGATCGGTGCCTGGATCCTGCTCGATACCATTCTCTACGGTAAAGATGTGCCCGGCTATCCTTCGATTGCGGTCGGCCTGATGGTGCTCGGTGGCGTGCAACTGATGATGATCGGCGTGCTCGGCGAATACATCGGCAAACTGCTGTCCGAAGCCAAAGGCCGTCCGGTCTATTTCATCGCCGAACACAGCCTGAAAAGCGCTGCCAGCGACGAGGCCAAGGCGTCGCCCGCGCGCGCTGCGGAATAGGCTTGCGGATGGTGCAGCCGCCGCTCCGGCATATTTGGTTGTGTGCCGACGATTACGGCATTTCGCACGGGGTCAACACCGCGATCCGTGACCTGATCATGCGCGGGCGTATCAACGCCACGTCGGTGATGGTACTGGCGCCGCACTTCGACCGTGGCGACGCGCGCTCGCTGCAAATGCTCAACGCCGGAACGAAGCGCGCGGCCCTCGGCCTGCACCTGACGCTGACCGCGCCGTTCGAGCCGGTGAGCGAGAGCTTTACGCCCAAACGCGGCGGCCGCTTTCTGCCAATGAAAAGCATGCAGCTCGCGGCGATTGCCCGCCGGCTCAATCGCGACGCGCTGAAAATCGAAATCGCCGCACAGGTCCACGCCTTTGTCGGCGCCTTCGGCCATTTGCCCGACTACATCGACGGCCACCAGCACGTGCACCTGTTTCCGCAGGTGCGCGAGGCATTGCTTGAAGTGATGGCGCGGATGGCACCGAAAGCCTGGGTGCGTCAATGCGGCCGCGCCCGAGCGGCACGACGGTTGCGCGACCCCAAGGCGCTGACTCTCGATGTGCTCAGCGTCCGCTTTCGCCAAAAGGCGCGCAAGGCCGGCATCGCCACCAATCCGGCTTTCGCCGGCAGCTACAGTTTTTCGCCGGATGCGGCGTTCGCCAAAATCTTCCCGCGCTTTCTCGATGGGCTGCCTGACGGTGGACTGATCATGTGCCATCCGGGATTCGTCGATGCTGAGCTCAAGCGGCTGGACACGCTCACCGCCCTGCGCGAGCGTGAATACGAGTTCTTCATGTCCGATGATTTTGCCAGGCTCATGAAAGCGCACAACGTCGCCCTCGGGCGTCCGCCCGGCAAGGCGGAAAGTGCCGCGGGTTAAAGAACGACGACGGTGGAGCCGACCTTGACGCGATTGTAGAGGTCGATGACGTCCTCATTGCGCAGACGGATGCAACCCGAGGAAACCTGATGACCGATGGTCCAGGGCTCGTTGGAGCCATGGATGCGATAGAGCGTCGAGCCGAGATAGAGCGCACGCGCGCCGAGCGGGTTGTCGGGGCCCCCGGCCATGAAACGCGGCAGGCCGGGTTGGCGTTCGAGCATTTCCAGCGGCGGTACCCAGTCCGGCCACTCGCGTTTTGCCGAAATCTTGTGCTCGCCGGCCCAGGTGAACCCAGGACGGCCGACGCCGATGCCGTAGCGCATGGCCTTGCCGTCCGGCTCGACCAGATAGAGAAAATATTCCGGCGTATCGATCACGATGGTACCGGGCGGCTCTTTGCCGCGATAGTCGACCTCACGCCGCAGGTAACGGGGATCGACGCCTTGCGGCGTCAGCGAGGCCTGTTGGCCGACATAACCGGGCACCGTGCCGATATAGCCCGCCGGCGGCGGGGCCGAGCCGTAAACAGGCGCGGGCGGCGCCGACTGCGAGCGCGCGTGCTCGCCGAACAGGAATTCGATGAAGCCGCCGCCGAGATCGCTCTTCATCACCGGCGGCGTCGCCACCACGACCATCGGCGGCGTCGCCGGCATGACGTAGCCCTGTGCGTTGACGGACTGCACCGGCGCAGCGCCCCAACCAAAGAGAACCGCGATAAGGGAGAAAGCAAACGAACGCTGCATTACCAACTCTTGCCACACACACTTCGCCGCGCGGACGGGTGCGCCCCATCCGGAGTACAAAGCAGTATAGATACCGATCGGTAAATTTCGGCGGCTGCGGCGCCACGCCTTCCGCCCCCTAACCGCGGATCATCGGCTTAGAGTTTATTTTGCGTAAACCGCAAACCGACATGGTAAAGAGATGCTTTAAATTTCCCTGGAACGTCACGTTAATCGCCGCGCTGATAAAACGCTCGCCGGGAGAACGGGGCGTCGGCGTGCAACGCAAGATTTTCCGCGTCGAAGAGATGCATGGCAAGAGCCGCGTCACCGCGCGCCCGGGCGAGTCGGCGCGAGCCGCCCCTGCCCGCGAGCTTGAAGCTGTCCTTGAAATTATCCACAGCAATAAGCGCGAGTTGATGGCGCTCAAGGGGAGCGCCGCCGAACCGCGCATGACGCGCGCCGCTTACGAACTCGGCGCTGCGATCGACGGCATGGAGAAGGCGGCACAGAAAATCCTCAAATGCAGCGAGGCGATCGACGAGAATGCGAGGACGCTCGCGGCGACGCTGAAGACCGGCTATGAGCGCGGCCTCGCCCAGGATATCCAGGAACAGACGATGCGCATTTACGAGGCCTGCAATTTCCAGGACCTCGCCGGCCAGCGCATCGGCAAGGCGATCGCGGCGTTGCAGGCGGTCGAGGAACATGTGGCGCGCATGATCGCGCTGTCGGACGGCGTGGCGGTTGCGCCGCAGCCTGCCGCCGCGCCTGTCGCACGGCTGGTCAATGGCCCGATGCTCGACGGCGATCGGGGACACGCCAGCCAGAGCGACATCGACGCGATGTTCGGCTAGTCCGGCCTTCTGATCACGAGAAAGCAAATAAGCGCCGTCGCGGCAAACATTGCCGCGAGCGCGAGGGCCGCATTGTCCGACGTTTTCTGCACGACGAAGGCCATGACCAGCGGCGCCGCCGCCTGCATCACCATAAAAGGGCCGGCGAGCCGCCCCATCAAGCGCCCGTAACCGGAAGCGCCAAACAGCGCCAGCGGCACCGCGCCGCGGGTGATGGTGACGAGACCATTGGCGCCGCCGAACATCAGCGCGAAGGCCGCCGCCAGCGGCGGCGAAATGCCGAGTAGCAGGAGCATGGCGAAGGCACACAGCAACACGCTCAGGGCAAAGCGTGCGACCCAGAGCGGATGCAGATCGCGGCCAAAGGAGAATTCGATGAGCCGCGCGCCGACCTGCGCCGGCCCGAACAACGCACCGATCCACACCACGGTGCCGGCGTCGATGCCGGAGCGGGCAAAGATCGCCAGCAGATGCGCCGACAGGCCGGACGGCACGAAGGCGTAGACCGCGAAGGCCGAGGCGACGAGGACAAAGGCAAACCCATGCGGCGGCAGCAGCGGCGCCGGCGCCTTGAGGTCGCCCGGTACGGCGCTCGTTATTTCGGCCCGGTAGCGTGGCAGCGCCAGCGCGTGCAGCGGCGCCGCAATGAGCGCGAGCAGCGTGGCGTAGACAAGATAGGTCTCGTGCCAGCCGATACCCTCGATGAGAAAATGCGTCGCCGGCCAGCTGACCGTCGAGGCAAAGCCGCCGGCGAGCGTCAGCGCGGTGATCGGCCGCCGCGCGCCGGCCGCGAAAATACGGCCGAGCGTGGCAAAGGCCGCGTCGTAGAGATTGGCCGCCATGGCGAGCCCGAGAACCACCCACACGCCGAGATAGGTGACGGGGCTTGCCGCGTGCGCGATCAGGAACAGGCCGAGCGCGCCGGTGAGCGAGCCGGCGGTCATAACGACATGGCCGCCGAAGCGGTCGATCGAGCGACCGACGAACGGTGACACCAGACCCGCAGCGAGAAGGCCGACCGAGAAGCCACCCATGGCAAAGGAGATCGACCAGCCGCGCTCGGCGGCGATCAGCGGCACGATCAGCACCGGGGTGTAGAAGATCGTGCCCCAGGCCAGGATCTGTGTGACGCCGAGCACCGGCACGGCGCGCCAAGGCCCCACGATGAAGTCACGCGCAGTCACGGCAGCAGGCGCGTTGCGGTCACGGCTTGGGCTGCTGGATCGGCGGTTGCACCGGTTTCGCCGCCGCGGGCTTCGGCTTGGGCTTGGCTTTCGGCTTGGCGGACCTTGCACCTTCCGGGCCGCAACGAACATAAACCATGGTGCCGTAACGGCCCTGCACTTCCGAATCCATCCAGCGCAGGATCAGAATGCGGCCGTCGAAGGAGATGACCTCGCGGTCCTGCGCGCCACCCGGCTCGCCTTCCGGCCCGATATAGGTCTTGCCGCCGGGCGCGCCTTTGAGGCGCAGCTCCTGCGGGGTTGCTTCGTCGGCAAGATGCATCATGACGCCGCCGGTCGGGCCCAAGGTGATGACGTAAGGCTGCTTGCATTGCCCGGCCGCGGCGGTCTCGATGCGCGCGCGGTCTTCCTCCTTGTGATAGGCGGCAAGGCCCCAGCGCCCGACGATGTCCTGCGGCGGGAAGGCCGGCGGCAGGCTCGGCACCGGCGCCGCTGGCGGCGGCTCAGGCGAGGATGGCGAGGAAAACGGGTTGTTGAAGGTCGAACAGCCGGCAAGCCCCCAGGCAAGCGTTGTCAGAACCAGGACGGTCGGCAGGCGGCGATAAAGGCTCATGGAGGCTCCCGCGGCGAAGCAAGGCTGACTTTGCTGGGCATCGGCGATGAGCGCAAGCGCGGGTTTTCGCGACCGGCGTGCACCGTTTTTTCGCCACTGCAAATTGCCGCCCGGCCGGCAGAACAGCTCGCGCTTGACACCCCGAGGGCAAGCCCCTATGTCCGCCGCGAGCCTTTGGCACTCTTAGCGGCTGAGTGCTAAGTGCCTCTAATGTCGAATTTTTTCGCACAACGGGTGCTACAGCGCCGACGAGGAAAACAATGGCCAAGACCAAGTTTCGTCCCCTGCACGACCGCGTGGTCGTGCGCCGCATCGAAGCGGATACCAAGACCAAAGGCGGCATCATCATCCCCGACACCGCGCAGGAGAAGCCGAGCCAGGGCGAGATCGTGGCCGTGGGCCCCGGCGGCCGCGACGAGGCCGGCAAGCTCATCCCCATCGATGTGAAGGCCGGCGATCGCGTGCTGTTCGGCAAGTGGTCGGGCACCGAGGTCAAGCTCGACGGCGAGGAATTCATCATCATGAAAGAGTCCGACATCATGGGCGTCATCGCCTGAACTCGGACGCAAAGCAAAAAACCAACGGAGTAAATTGAAATGGCTGCCAAGGACGTCAAGTTTTCCGGCGATGCGCGCGACCGTATGTTGCGCGGCGTCGACATCCTCGCCAACGCGGTGAAGGTCACCCTCGGCCCCAAGGGCCGCAATGTCGTGCTCGACAAGAGTTTCGGCGCCCCGCGCATCACCAAAGACGGCGTGACGGTGGCGAAGGAGATCGAGCTCGAGGACAAGTTCGAGAACATGGGCGCGCAGATGGTGCGCGAGGTAGCGCAGAAGACGAACGACATGGCCGGCGACGGCACCACCACGGCGACCGTTCTCGCTCAGGCGATCGTGCGCGAAGGCGCAAAATCCGTCGCTGCCGGCATGAACCCGATGGACCTCAAACGCGGCATCGACATCGCGGTTGCCGCCGTGATCAAGGACATCGAGAAGCGCGCAAAGCCCGTTGGCTCCTCCGCCGAAGTTGCCCAGGTCGGCACCATCTCGTCGAACGGCGACGAGGCAGTCGGCAACATGATCGCCAAGGCGATGCAGAAGGTCGGCAATGAAGGCGTCATCACCGTCGAGGAAGCCAAGGCGCTCGATACCGAAGTCGAGATCGTCGAGGGCATGCAGTTCGACCGCGGCTACATCTCGCCCTACTTCGTCACCAACGCCGAGAAGATGATCGCCGAGCTCGAGGACGTCTACATCCTCCTGCACGAAAAGAAGCTCTCCGGCCTGCAGGCCATGCTGCCATTACTTGAAGCCGTGGTGCAGACTGGCAAGCCACTGCTGATCGTCTCCGAGGACGTCGAAGGCGAAGCGATCGCCACGCTCGTCGTCAACAAGCTGCGCGGCGGCCTCAAGGTCGCGGCGGTGAAGGCGCCAGGCTTCGGTGACCGGCGCAAGGCCATGCTTGAGGACATCGCCATCCTCACCGGCGGTCAGTTGATCTCCGAGGATCTCGGCATCAAGCTCGAGAACGTGACCACGGCCATGCTCGGCCGCGCCAAGAAGGTCATCATCGAAAAGGAGAAGTGCACCATCGTCAACGGCGCCGGCAAGAAGGCCGACATCGAGGCGCGGGTGAACCAGATCAAGGCGCAGATCGAGGAAACCACCTCCGACTACGACAAGGAAAAACTGCAGGAGCGGCTGGCCAAGCTTGCCGGCGGCGTTGCCGTGATCCGCGTCGGCGGTGCGACCGAAATCGAGGTCAAGGAGAAGAAGGACCGCGTCGAAGACGCGCTCAACGCCACCCGCGCGGCGGTCGAGGAAGGCATCGTGCCGGGCGGCGGTGTCGCGCTGCTGCGCGCGAAGAAAGCCGTCGGCCGCATCCATGACGACAACCCGGACGTTCAGGCCGGCATCAATATCGTGCTCAAGGCGCTGGAATCCCCGATCCGCCAGATCGCGGAAAACGCCGGCGTCGAGGGCTCGATCGTGGTCGGCAAGATCGTCGACGAAAACTCGGAAACCTACGGCTTCGACGCCCAGACCGAGAAATATGTCGACATGATCAAGGCCGGCATCGTCGATCCGGCGAAGGTCGTGCGCACAGCGTTGCAGGACGCGGCCTCGGTTGCCGGCCTGCTCATCACCACCGAAGCGATGGTCGCCGAGTTGCCCAAGGAGCCGGCCCCGGCGATGCCGCCGGGCGGCGGCGGAATGGGCGGAATGTACTGATCGTTCTCCGCAACCGATGCAAAGGGCGGCCTTCGGGCCGCCCTTTTTTGCAGCAAGCAACTTTGCAACGACGGACCGCCGCCGGTGTTAATATTGGTGACCGTGCAGGAGACATAGGATGGAACAGCGAGTTATCGACCTTTACGACCGCTTCACCCATGGCGGCATCGATCGCCGCACGTTTCTCGATCGACTGGCGGAAATCGCCGGTTCGAGCGCCGCGGCGCTTGCGCTGTTGCCGCTGCTGCAAAATGATTACGCGCGTGCCGCGATCGTCCCCGCCGACGATCCACGGCTGGCCATCGAAACGACAAGCTACGACGCCGGCGGCACGCCGATCAAAGGCTATCTGGCGCGGCTCACGTCCAAGACCAAGCGACCCGCCGTCGTCATCATTCACGAGAACCGCGGGCTCAATCCGCATATCCAGGATATTGCGCGCCGCCTTGCGCTCGAAGGCTTTCTCAGCTTCGCGCCCGACATGCTGACGCCGCTCGGCGGGACGCCGGCCGACGAGGACCAGGCGCGCGACATGTTCGCCGCCCTCAATCTCGATGAGACGGCGCGGCACGCCGCCGCCGCGGTGCCATTTCTCGTGCATCATCCGGAATCGACCGGCAATGTCGGCGCCGTCGGCTTCTGCTGGGGCGGCGGCATCATCAATCGCATTGCCGTGCTCGCCCCCGATCTGAAGGCCGGCGTCGTCTATTACGGGCTACAGGTGCCGGCCGAGGCGGTGGCGGCGATCCGCGCGCCGCTCTTGCTGCACTATGCCGGGCTCGATCAGCGCGTGAACGCGGGGATAGCGGCCTACGAGGCGGCGCTCAAGGCAAACAACAAGCGCTACTCGATCTACGTCTATCCCAACGTCAATCACGCCTTTAACAACGACACCAGCAACCGCTACGACAAGGTGGAGGCGGAACTGGCCTGGGGCCGGACCATCGCTTTCTTCAAGGACAATCTCGGCGCACCGCCGAAGGCCTGACGTTACTATGCCTCGACGATGTCGGCGACAAGCGCGCTCGCCGTCCGCAGCAGCTTTTCGTCACGCAACGGCGCGCCGATAAGTTGAACGCCGATAGGCAGCCCTTGCGAATTTGCCAGCAGCGGCAAATTGAGGGCCGGCAGCCCGGTCAGGGTCCACAGCGAGCAGAACACCGGGTCGCCGGTGGCATCGAGGCCCGGCGGCGCCACGCCTTTCGCCGGCAACGTAATGATGGCGTCGGCGACCTGTTCGAAGATGCCGGCCATGCCGTCGGCATAGCGCCGCGCATCACGCACCGCCGCCTGATACTGGAGCGCCGTAACCTTGCGCCCCTCGGCGAGGAAATCCTTGAGTTTTGTGCTGAACTCGCCGCCCTTGTCGATGATGGGACCAAGGTTGAAGGCCATGTCGGCGGCCATGATGGCTCGGTGCACGTCCCAGGCGCCGCGGTAGTCGTCGGGCAGATCGACCTCTCGCGCGCCCACCTCTCGCGCCAGATCTTCCAGTGAGCTTTGTGCTTCGGGATCGGCCTTGTCCCACATCGGCGTTCGCACCAAAGCAAAACTTGGCGGCAATAGCGCCCCTTCGGCGAGCGCGTCACGGAAGGCCGGCGACGCAAAGGCGCGAGTATCGGGGTCGGCTGCGTCCTGGCCGACCAGCACGTCGAGGATTAGCGCGAGGTCCTCGATCGAACGCGCAAACGCACCGACATGGTCGAGCACGCGCGAAAGCGTGAGCGCGCCGGCGCGCGAGATCAGGCCGTGGCTCGGCTTGACGCCGAAGACGCCGCAAAAGGCCGCCGGGCGGATCATCGAGCCGTTGGTCTGCGAACCGATCGCCAGCGGCACCATGCCGGCGGCGACCGCCGCCGCGGAGCCCGACGACGAGCCGCCCGGTGTGCGCGTGAGATCCCGCGGGTTGCGCGTCTTGCCCGGGTGGAAATAGGCAAACTCGGTCGACACCGTCTTGCCGATGATGACAGCGCCCGCCGCACGCAGCCTGGCGACCGCGGTCGAATCCGCTTCCGGGCGGCGGCCGGTTAGCGCGGGCGAGCCGAATTCGGTCAGATAGTCGGCGGTGTCGAAGATATCTTTGATCGCCACCGGGATGCCGTGCAAGGGCCCGAGGCGCCCGCCCTCGCCTTTGTGTCGGTCGAGCGCGCGCGCCTGCGCAAGCGCGTGCTCGGGGTCGAGATGGATGAAGGCCTGCACTTCGGCTTCGACCGCCGCAATGCGCTCGAGACACGCACGCGTATAGTCCTCAGCCGAAATGATCCCGCGGGCGATCTCGGCTGCGGCCTGTGTCGCGGTGAAAGCAATTGTATCGAGACGATCCAAGGCAGGGTTTCCCGGATATTCGGCAGGCCTATCAAATCACCCGGAACGCGTCGCGTCCAATTCTCAGCCGCCATAGAGGTAGTTGGGCAACCACAACGTCATGCCCGGCCAGAAATACATGATGATCATGCAGATGATGACGATCACCATGTAGGGCATCATGCCGCTGAAGATCTGGTTGAGCGTGACGTGCTTGGGCGCGACGCCCTTGAGATAGAACGCCGACATCGCCACCGGCGGCGACAGGAACGCCGCCTGCAGATTGACAAACACCAGCGTGCCCCAAAGGACGGGGTCGATATTGAAGTGCTTGAGCAGCGGCAGAAAGATCGGCACGAAGATGACGATGATCTCGGTCCACTCCAGCGGCCAGCCGAGCACGAAGATGATCGCCTGTGACAGAATCATGAACTGGATCGGCGACATGTTGAGCGACAGCACCCATTGCTCAACCAGCGCCTGACCGCCAAGGATCGCAAACACCCCAGAGAACAACGCCGACCCGACGAACAGCCAGCAGACCATGGCCGTCGTCTTGGCGGTGAGGAACACCGCCTCTTTGGTGCGCTTCCAGTCGAGCGTGCGTGCCTGGACGGCGAGCAGGAATGCTCCCGCGGCGCCGACACCGGCGGATTCCGTCGCCGTCGTGATGCCGAACAGGATCACCGCCAGCACGACGACGGTCAGAATGCCGAGCGGCATGATCGAGGTCGACAGCAGCTTGATGACCTCGAGGCGGTCGGCGTCGAGCCGCCAGTAATAGCGGACCTGGAGCAGGAGGCAGACCAGCGCGATACCGCCGAACCAGAGATAGAAGGCCTGCGGAGGGCCGGATTCGACCGGAGCCGCCGCGCCTTTTCCCAGCCCGGGCATGCCGAGCTGCTGCACGCCCGAGAAAACCTCTTCCGGGCCGACTTGCTGGTGAATGACGACATACCACCAGGTCAGCCAGAGCGTTCCGGCGACCAGCATGAACGGCACCAGCGCGGCGACAAAGTTCACCACGATCGTCCCATAGGTCACGGGACGCTTGCCATCCTTGAGCGCTAATGCGCGGGCGGGCGAAACGAGAGCTGTCAGCAGCCCCGCGAAAATATGCTTTGAGTAAGCCGTCTGGAATTTTCGCATCCAGTCCGGAACCGGAACCTTGGTCTGCTCTTCCGGCAGCGGCGGTGCGATCTTCGGATTAATGATCGCCCAGCCGACGATATAGATGAGATAAAGAAACGACAGGAAAAAGCCCGGAAACATCGCGGCGGCATAGAGCTTGACCACCGACTGCCCGGCGACCGCGGCATAGACGATGATCATCACCGACGGCGGGATGAGGATGCCGAGCGTGCCGCCGGCGGTGATAACGCCGGATGCGAGCTTGACGTCGTAGCCGGCGCGCAGCATCGGATTAAACGCGATGACGCCCATCAGCACGACCACTGCGCCGACCAGCCCCGAAGCGATGCCCCAGAACGTGCAGACAATGAGAGTAGCCACCGCGAGCGAGGCTGGCACGCGGCGGAATGCGAGCTGGATCGAATAGAACATCTTGTCGACCAGCGCGCCGCGCTCCATCACGTAGCCCATCAGGACGAACAGCGGGATCGAGATGAGCACGTCGTTGGTCATGGCGCCGTAGGTGCGCTGGACCATCAGCTCGAACACCTTGTTGTCGGCAAACAAGTGCGTGGGGTCGTAGAACGCGATAAATCCGAAGAACATGCCGAGGCCCATGAGCGTGAAGGCCGTCGGGAACCCCATCATGATCACGACCACGATGAGGCCCAGCATCAGCAGGCCGAGTGCGGGATCGCTCATGTGTTCAAATCCCCACCCATGCCGCGCTGGCGGGCGACTTCGTCGATCTCTTTGGCGCGTTCGATGGCGATCTTCCGCGACTCTTCGTCGACGTGTTCGCTGTGGGCCAGTTGCTCTTCGATGACATCGATTTCAGCGACGTCGTGGAGCCGGCTCGGCCACTCGCCGGTCTTGAGGCAGACCACGGCGCGCATAATCTCGGCGAAGCCTTGCAACATCACCAGACACCCGGCGACCGGGATCACCGTCTTGAAATGATAGACGGGCGGACCATTCGAAGTGACGTTGGAATGTTCGGCGATGCGCCAGGAATCACCGGCGTAATCGGCGCCGGCGTAAATCAGGGCGGCGATGCCCGGAACGAAAAAAACGATGTAGAGAATGAGGTCGAGAGTGGCTTGCGTGCGTGGCCGCATCGAGCTGTAGAGGAAGTCGCCGCGCACATGCGCGTTTTGCGCCAGCGTGTAGGCCCCGCACAGCATGAACAAGCTGCCGTAGAGCATATTGTCGAGATCGAAGATCCAGGCCGTCGGCGCGTTCAAAAGGTAACGCTTGACGACTTCGACGCAGACGACCGTCATCAAAAGCAAGATCAACCACGCGGCGGCCTTGCCGACCCAAGTGCTGATCCCATCGATCGTGTGCAGAACGCGCTGGACGTCCATTTTTATGCGCTCTTAATGCCGGGAACGATCAAGAACAAAGCACCATCCCGCTTCGGCGCGGAATGGTGCTTTGCAGTTTTGCGACGCCGCTAGATCGGCAGCTTTCCGTCCGGTCCAAAGTAATGATCGAACGCCATCTTGCGCGGCGTGATGTAGTCCTGTTCCCACCGCGTGGCGCGTTTGGCGAACTCGAGCTGCGAGGCGATGATCTCCTTGAATAACGGGTTGGTGCCCATGTATTTTTTGGTGATCTCGTCATAGAGCTCAAGTTGACGCTTGAGGATCGAATCCGGCGTCTTGAAGAAGCGGACTTTGTCCTGCGTCTGCAGCGTGATGTAATCTTGCGAGTTGCGATCGATCGCCTTCCACTGCATGTCCTGTGAGCAGGCTTCCACTGCGCCTTCGATCGTCGCCTTCATCTTGGGCGGCAGAGCGCTGAACTTGGTCTTGTTGAAACTGATCTCCAGTTGCTCGGAGTTCTGGTGATAACTCTGCAGCATGCAGATCTTGGAAACGTCGGCAAAGCCGAGCGCCCGATCCGACGAGGCGTTGTTGAACTCGGCCGCGTCGAGCAGGCCGCGGTCGATAGCGGCGACGATTTCGCCGCCGGGAAGCGCATTGACCGCGGCGCCCATGGCGGTGAACAGATCGATCGAGATGCCGACGGTGCGGTATTTCAGACCCTTGAAGTCGTCGACGCTTTGCATCGGCTTCTTGAACCAGCCGAGCGGCTGCGAATAGAGCGGCGCATAGGGGAATGAAACGACGTCGGCGCCGATAGTCGCAAAGATTTTTTCCAGCAACGCCTTGCCGCCGCCGTACTTGTGCCAGGCGAGCAGCATGTTGGCGTCCATCGCATAGCCCGGGCCGGAACCCCACAGCGCCAGCGCGGTGTTCTTGCCGTAGTGATAGACGAGAACGCCATGGCCGCCGTCGAGCACGCCCTTGGAGACGGCATCGAGCAGGCCGAATGCGGGAACGACGGCGCCTGCGGGGAGCACCTCAATCTTGAGGTCGCCGCCGGTCATGTCGTTGACCTTCTTGCCGAAATCGACCGCGTATTCGTGGAAGATATCTTTTGACGGCCACGTGCCCTGGAAGCGCATGGCAATCGGCCCCTGCGCCTTGACCACGCTCGGAGCAACGATAGTCGCCACACTGGCGACTGCCGCGCCGCCCAGAAACTTGCGGCGGGTCGCGGTCGAAGCCTTCTTGTCCTTAGTCATTTTGTCGCCTCCCTTAAAAGCAAGCCTGCTTATTTTCAGCTTCTTGTTGTTTTCTAGGTTCTTGAGCTTATTAACACCAGTCTCTACGACTTTAGTCTGTAACTATTTTGCGCCTCCGACAAGCAGGATTCGGACGGCGTGCGCCGGGCAAACAGCGAAGCGGCCGCAAAACGTGCGGCCGCCAGCTCACTGACTTGTTGAAAATCGCTGCTTTTTAAGCGGGCGAGCCTTGCGGCTCCCATTCCTCGGCGCTGGCGCCAGCAAGCGCGCGGACCCGCTCCTCGTCCTTGGCGAATTCGGCGGCGGCGCCGGAATAGACCACCTGCCCATCGTCGAGAACGTAAGCGCGGTCGGCGATTTCGACGGCGGCGCGCACGTTCTGCTCGACCAGCAGCACTGAGATGCCCTGTTCGCGGGCCGAGGTGACAACCTTGAACACGTCCTGCACGATCAGCGGCGCCAGACCCTGGCTTGGCTCGTCGAGCATCAGCAGCTTTGGATTGAGCAACAGCGCCCGGGCGATCGCCAGCATCTCCTGCTCGCCGCCGGAAAGCTGCCTGCCCTTGTTGCTCTTGCGCTGGGCGAGGCGCGGAAACAATTCGTAGATGCGCGGGATCGTCCACGGTCCCGGCCGTTCAAGCGGCACCTTGAGATTTTCCTCAACCGTCAGGTTCGGGAAGATCTTTCGCCCTTCCGGAACGTAGCCGACGCCGAGCGCGGCGATGCGGTAGGGCGGCCAATCGGTGGTGGCCTGGCCGAAGATGCGCACCACACCTTCGCGCGCCGGCGTCAGGCCGACGAGGCTGCGCAAGGTCGTGGTCTTGCCGGCGCCGTTGCGCCCGAGCAGCGTGACGATCTCGCCCTCGCGCACCTCTAGGCTGACGCCATGCAGAATGTGGCTCTTGCCGTAGAAGGTGTGCAGGCCCTCGGCCGCGAGTACGACGTCGCTCATGCCGCGGCCTTTCCAAGATAGGCGGCCTGTACCGCTTCGTTGGAAGCGATCTCCTTCGGCGTGCCTTCGGCCAGCATCTTGCCTTCCGCCAGCACCATGATCCGGTCGGCGAGATGAAACACCACGCGCATGTCGTGCTCGATGAGCACGATGGTGAGCTTTTGGTCGCGGTGCAGCTTACGGATGAGTTGGGTGATGTCGTAGGTTTCTTGGTCGCCCATGCCGGCGGTCGGCTCGTCGAGCAGAAGCAGGCGCGGCTTGAGCGCCAGCGCCATCATGATCTCGTTGGCGCGCTGGTCGCCATGCGACATCTCGCCAACCAGCCGGTCCGCCTTCTCAGTCAAGCCGCCCATTTCAAGGAGTTCGACAACCCGCGCCTTGACTTCCTCCTCCGCGTCGGCCGGCTGCCAGACGCGCATGCGATAGCCGCTCGCCACTTCGACGGCGATGCGCAGGTTTTCACGTACTGTAAGCTCCGGAAACACTTCGGTGATCTGGAAGGTGCGAGCGATACCGCGCCAGACCCGCCGCGCTGGCAATAGGCCGGATATATCCTCGCCGTCGAACAGGATCTTACCGGATGTTTGCGTGAGGAAGCCGCTGATAGTGTTGAAGAACGTGGTCTTGCCGGCGCCGTTCGGGCCGATGACCGCGCGCAGCTCGCCGGCCTCGACCGTCATCGACACATTGTCGACGGCGACCAGACTGCCGAAGGCCTTGGTGACGTTTTCGACGCGCAGCAGGCTCATGACGTGAGTTTCCGTCTGACAATGCCGAGGATGCCGCGCGGAAAGTACAGAACGACCAGCACGAATATCAAGCCGACGAAGGACATCCAGTTTTCCGTGTGGCTGGAAATATAGTCCTGCAACACGATGAAGATCGCGGCGCCCAGCAGCGGTCCCCAGAAGCTGCGCATACCGCCGAGCACCGCCATGATGACAAAATTGCCCGACTGGTCCCAGCGCAGGGCGCGCGGATCGACGAAGTCGTTGAGCAACGCATAGAGCGCGCCCGCGAGGCTGACGAAGCAGCAGGAAATCACCCAGGACAGCCAGATGTGGCGGTCGACCGGAATGCCGAGGAATCGTGCGCGGCGCTCGTTCTCGCGGATTGCCAGCAGCGTGCGCCCGAACGGCGAGCGCAGCAGAAACGCCATGACGCCGACAGCGAGTGCAAAGACCGCGAGCACGAAAAAATAAAACGCCTTGTTATTGTTGAGAATGTCGAGGGTGGCAAAGCCGAAATGGAGCGGCTCGCGGTGCCACGCCGACAGCCCGTCGTCGCCGCCGGTGAAGTCACGCCACTGGAAGGCGATGAAATAGAACACCTGACCGAAGGCGATCGTGCACATGGCGAAATAGACGCCGCGCAGGCGCGCGATCAATGGGCCGATGATGGCCGCTGCCACCGTGCCGACCAGAACGCCGAAGAGCACGGCCAGGGGGGTGCTTTCGTAGAAGTATTTCATCATCACGGCTGTGCCGTAAGCGCCAAGGCCGAAATACGCCGCGTGGCCGAACGACAGCACGCCGGTGTAGCCAAGCAGGAAGTTGAGCGCCATCGAGGCCAGCCCGAGGATCAGGATCCGGCTTCCCAATTCGACATAGCCGCCGGTCAACGGCAGCCAGTAAGGCGCGGTGAGCAGGAGCAGCCAGACGGCGACGTCGCCGGTGCGAACTTGAACGCGATCCATTAGAAGCGTCCCTCCTCACCGAACAGCCCGCGCGGGCGGACAAGGAGCACGGCGGCCATCATCACGTACATGATTGCTTCGCTCGCCTGCGGCAGGAACACCGTGGTGATGCCGGAAGCGACGCCAATCAAGATGCCGCCGAGCAACGTGCCCGGCAGGCTGCCGAGGCCGCCGATGATGATCGAAATGAAGCTCGGCATGATCAGGGAATCGCCGATGGTCGGCTGCAGGCCGAGCATGCCGGCGGCGAGGACGCCGCCGAGGCCGGCCAGGTAGATGCCCAGCCCAAAATTGAGATTGCGCAGAACGCGGACGTTGACGCCAAGAACAGAGACCGTCTCAAGATCGAGCGTACCGGCGCGGATACGTAGACCCAGGCGCGTGTAATTCAACAGCAGGAACAGCCCGAGCACGATCAAAGCGACCATCGCCACCATAAACACGCGGTAGCCGGTCAGAAAGAAGAGCTCGTTGCTCAGCGGGCTCTGAAGAAAGGCCGGGATCTGGTATTGCAGGCCCTGCGCGCCCCAGATGAAACGGGTGCCGTCCTCGATGATGAACGCGAGGCCGAAAGTGAGCAGCAGACTGTAGAGCGGATCGCGGCCGTAGAGCCGCCGGATCAAGACACGCTCGACGGCAAGGCCGAGCACCGCGGTCAGCATCGGCGCGACGATCAGCGCTCCCCAGAACCCGATAAAGGGAATGAGCATGTAGGCGATGTAGGCGCCGATGGCGAGAAACCCGCCATGCGCGAAATTGATCACGCCGGACAGGTTGAGGATGAGCGAGAGGCCCAATGCCATCAGGGCGTAAAAAGCGCCGATGATCAGCCCATTGAACACATTGAAAAAAAGCAACTGCGACATCGACCCGCCAAATCCCTGTATGCCCCACCGGCAGTACGATTACACAAAGGTGGCCCGTCTTTCGGCGGACGGGCCACGGCAGCAAGTCCCGACTAACGATAGAACATAGCCCCACGTCAATAAAACACCGAGGCGCCGCGGAAATTCGCGGCGCCTCGGCAATAGATCTATCAGCTCGGCCAGACCATCTTGCAGCCGGTCTCCTGAACCGAAAGCGCCGCATCGGTTCCCTTGACCAGGTCGGTGACCTTGAAGAGGTCTTCCTTGTCGCCGCCGGCCGGAGCCGGTTGCGAATGGCCGACGAACAAGGTCGGCATGAGCTGGTTGTCACCTTCGCGATAGAATGGACTGTTCGGCATCAGTGCCACTTCCGGCGGCAGGACGAGCCCCTGCATCGCCTTGGCGAGCTTGACCGCGTCGAGCGACTTCGCCTTCTCGGCGGCGAGCTTGCAGGTCCAGGTCGCGGCATAGCCGAACCAGGTGCGCGCTGTCGGAACGTGGCCGCCGCTCTTCTTGCGGATATCGGCAACGAACTGCTCCACGTGCGGCACGCCCGGCTGCTTCCAGTACCATTCGAACACCCAATCGCCGAGCAGCGCCTGCGGCGGCAGGGCAAGATTGACTTCAAGCTCCTGCTGGGCGCCGGCGATATGCGTCTTCTTGTCGAGGCCGAACTGCACGGCCTGTTTCAGGCAGTTGACCATGTCGTCGCCGGCCAGCAGCAGGATGATCGCATCCGGATTGGTCGACTGCGCCTTGATCAGGTTGGCGGAGAAGTCGGTGGTGCCGAGCGGCGTGTAGTCGGCGCCGAGCTCGGTGCCGTTGGCCTCCTTCAGGCTTGCTTCAAATCCAGCCTGAAGCGCGCGACCGAAGGCGTAGTCGGTTGTGATGAAGTACCACTTCTTGCCGTAGTTCTTGAGCAGCAGCTTGGAAACCGAATTGGTTTCCATGCGCGTCGTGTTGCAGACGCGGAACACGTTCCAGTGGCACTGCGTGCCGGTGACCGAATCGGTGTGGCCGCCGGGAACGATATGAAACACCTTCTTCTCGAAGCTGACATTGGCCATGGCCTGCGCCAGTGCCGAGTTGATGTTGCCGAGCAGAAAGTCGACCTTGTCGCGCTCGATCAGCTTGTTTGCTTTCTGCACGGCGACCGCTGATTCGCCGGAGGTCGAATCTTCGACCAGAAGGTCGACCTTGCGGCCGAGAATGCCGCCCTTGGCGTTGATCTGCTCGACCGCGAGCTGGCAGCCGATCAACTCGTTCTTGCCGACGGCCGCGAAGGGGCCGGTCAGCGGGTTGTCGAGACCGATTTTGATGTTATCGGCCGCGCGCGCGGTAATCACAAACGGCGACGCAATCTGCAGCGCGCCCGCCGCTGCCGCCGTTTTCAAGATCGTGCGGCGGTCAAGTCCCATGGAAAACTGCTCGGGTTTCATTACAAACCTCCCTAAGTTTTTGTTCAAACGTATTCGGAGACACTTTGGGAGGCGCTCGCGCAAGGTAATCGGCGCTGAGCGCCGCCAAGCGCGAATTGCCTCCCCGTGAGTTCTCTAGCGTGTGATAGCGGGTGCCGGCAAGATTGCAATGTTTACGCAAAAACTTTTCCGTGACGGAGTACATTACAAAAAATTTATGCACGGCAACGAAACGTATCGTTTCCGTCCGTGAAATGTCGGGTAGACAAATTTGACTCTCACGACGGAGTGCGACTTTCGTCTAAATAGATGCGTCTAACATCAACTAAAACATCAAAAAATAATGCGCTTATGTGCATCGCTTACGAACCGCAGACCGCGTATCAGTCGCCGCACCATCGCCATCAGTAGGCTTCACCGCTAACCGCAGACTGCTAACGCCGCGCCCGGCCGCAACAGGAGAAATTCCGTGCAAAGGTATTTCGCGACGCTCGCCACGATATGGCGACTGGCCATTCCCTATTTCAGGTCCGAGGACCGTTGGGCTGGCCGATTGCTGCTTGCCGCTGTCGTGGCAATCGAATTGTCGATCGTCGGCATCACCGTGCTGCTCAACACGTGGAACAACGTCTTCTACAACGCACTGCAAGACCGCAACTGGAACGCCTTTGTCTACCAGCTCGGTTATTTTTGCGTGCTGGCCGGGATCTACATCGTTCTCGCTGTCTATCAGCTCTATCTCAATCAATGGCTGCAGATCCGCTGGCGGCGCTGGATGACGCAACGCTACCTCGACCACTGGCTATCGGGCGCCAATCACTACCGCATGCAGCTTCTCGGCGACGCCGCCGACAACCCCGACCAGCGCATTTCCGAAGATGTCACCCAGTTCATTGGCGGCGGCCCAGGCAATGGTGCCGGGATCCTGTCGATCGGGTTGAGTCTGCTCAACTCCGTAGTCACGCTACTCTCCTTCATCGTGATCCTGTGGCGGCTTTCCGCGGAAGCGCCGCTGCATGTGTTCGGCATCGTAGTCGACATTCCAGGCTACCTGCTCTGGGCGGCGCTGATCTACGCCGTCGTCGGCACGGTGCTCACGCACTTGATCGGCCGCGCCTTGATCGCGCTGAATTTCCAGCAGCAGCGCTATGAGGCCGACTTCCGCTTCAGCCTGGTGCGGGTGCGCGAGAATTCCGAACAGATTGCCCTGCTCGAAGGCGAGCGCGCAGAGCGCGACCGTCTGCTCGTCCGTTTCGGCAAAATCGTCGGCAACTGGATGGCGCTGATGACGCGGCAGAAGAAACTCACCTTCCTGACCGCGGGCTACTCGCAGGTCTCTGTGGTGTTTCCCTTCATCATGGTGAGCCCGGCCTACTTTGCCGGCGCGATGCAGCTCGGCGGATTGATGCAGACCGCCAACGCCTTCGGGCAAGTGCAGAGCGCGCTATCGGTATTTATTAACATCTACCGAAGCCTCGCCGAATGGCGCGCGGTGATCGAGCGACTCAGCGGCTTCGATCAGGCCATCGCTTCGGCGCGTGCTGCCGCCGTAACGCTACCGGTCGTCGAAGTCGCACCCGGCGACGACACAGCGGTGACGCTGAAGGACTTGGCGCTGCGTCTACCCAACGGCGCACCGCTGTTGACGGCAAGCAATGTCACCATTCTTGCCGGCGACAAGGTGTTGGTCACCGGTCCCTCCGGCATCGGCAAGTCGACGTTGTTCCGCGCCCTCGCCGGCATCTGGCCGTTCGGCTCCGGCACTGTGACGGTGCCCAAAGGAGCCAAAGTGATGATGCTGCCACAGCGACCTTACTTCCCGATTGCGCCGCTTGCCGACGCGGTCGCCTACCCGGCGGAGCCGGGCACGTTCGACGCGGCAAAAGTTTCGGAAGCGGTCGCAGCGGTTGGACTGCCGGCGCTTGTTTCGCGCATCGAAGATGAGGCTCACTGGAACCGCATGCTCTCGCTCGGCGAGCAACAGCGGCTCGGCGTCGCCCGCGCCTTGCTAATGGCGCCCGATTACCTGTTCCTCGACGAGGCGACCGCTTCGCTCGATGAGCCAGCAGAAGCGGCGCTCTACAAGCTCCTAGCGGAGCGGCTGCCGCACACCGCGATCATATCGATTGGCCACCGGGCGACGCTTGCCGCCTTTCACCGCCGCAAAATTTCCTTCAATCGGGAGAGTGGTCAAACCCGCCTCGCGGAGGAACGCCTGACGCAGTCGCCTTAAGCTCTCCGCGAGTGGGCAAATAAAAAGGCGGCGGCTCGATGAGCCGCCGCCTTTCCGCGATCAAATCCCGCTTTGCTTACTTCAGGCTGCCGAGCGTCAGGTCAGCAGACAACTTGGCAACGAAGTGCGCGCTGCACCAGTTCGACTGCGAGCCAACCGGATTGATTCCGATCGGTGTACCACCGAGCGTCGCGCCCGGATCGCTGGTGAAAGCCGAGCAAGCTTCCTTGGAGAGGTCGGTGTCGGTGTAGCGCAGGTCGAGCGTGAACACCTTCCAGGTGAAGCCCAAGCCGACGTTCCAGGTGTTGTAGTCCGGCTCGGGAATACCGTTGGCATAGGCAGCCGGAGCCACGGCCCCGACGACACCGTAGAACGGATCGGAGGTGCCGAACCATTGACGGCCGAATTCGCCTGACACGTACCAGCCGACTTGCCCGCCGATGGCGAGTGCCGTTGGAGCGGTGTACTTGACGATGCCCGAAAGATATTCGCCGTCAGCTCCGGTGTTGAGGAAGTTCGGTGAATAATAGAAGGTCGGGCCGAAGGCGAAGTCGCCGAGCGTGTAGGTGGCCTTGGCATAGACTTCGTAGAAGCTCGCGTCCTTCTTGGCGACGTTGCCGCTGATCCACGGCGGAGCAGTGCAGCCCGGGCCTAGCGCCTGGATCGCGCCGGTGCCCCAGCACACGCCACCCGGGTAGTAATATTCCCAAATGCCGAAATCCATGGCCAGGGGCCCGAAGGTCGGACGCACGCCGCCGTAGAAATCGATTTCCGCCGCCGCATTGTTGGCGAACTTGATGCTCTCACCGGAGATACCGACATAGAGCTGCCAGTTGTCGTTGATGTTGTAGCGCGGCTCGAAATAAGCAGCGACCGACGGATGATGCGCCGACTGCGTGACGCCGCGCCACACGTAATCCGTCATGAGCGCGCTGCCGAATGCGATGTCCCACGGACTCGGCGCGGCCGCTGGGGCCTTCACCGCCTTGACCGGCATGTCAGCCGCGAATGCAGACGTCGACAATGCGATCGCTGCGACAACTGACAGAACAACTTTCTTCATAGACCCTGCCCCTTTTTCGGTTCGATAAACTGTGAGCCGACACAAATTGCGCGCCCTTCAGGACGTGCATTGGTGCAAATTTAGACCCGCGGCATCATCGAGCAGCAAGGCGAAAACAACAGCATTTGCCCGTTTTTTGGGCGATTCCGCATGGTTATGAGAAGAAGCGCACGCGTTGTTGCGTGGATGTCACAGTTTTGAGCGTCAGATTGCCAGCCCCGGCGTTCTGACGGCCGTACGACCCGCGAAAGCCCATAGCCTGTGGAAATCGTCCGGGCCCTGGCGCCAAGGACTGGAAATTCAAGGCAAATCTGACAGCGCGGCGAATTGCTTCAGGGCACGACCGCGCCGCCGAGACCGGTATTAGGCCGCCGCCTTTTTCCGATTCGCGTCGAGGCGCGTATCGACAAGAGCGACGATGGCGTCGAGCGTCGGATGGCTCAGGCCCTTTTGCTTGGCGATGAGCTGCACCAGCTTGTCGGCGCGTTCGATGTTGGGCGCGCCGTTTTGCAGCGCCCGTGCAGCAGAGGCGGGCCTCGACAGGCTCTTAGAAGCCTCAGCGTACTTCTCGAATGGCACGAGGTCGGCGAGATTGGCCCCGAGCTTGACACAAAGGTCGTTGACGAAATTATAGATCGAGCGCGATTCCTCGAGATTGGTGTGCACCGCTTCCTGCGCGGTGCGCATGCCGTCCTTGGTGATGCAGCGGTAGTTGCCCGCGCACAGCATCGCCCATTTCGCCAGCGGCACGAAGATCGAGTCGTGCACGCGCAGCTTCACCGGCAATTCGATCTTGGTTCCGTCGCCCGGATCGAAGCGCACCGCGTCGATCTCCTTCTCGAGCCGGCGCAGGATCGCCGTGCTCTTGTCGTCGTCGAAGCGCGCGACCTTGAAGTTGGTCGGCAGCGTCACCATCAGCACGTTGACCTTTTCATCCGGCGGCCGGATCGCCTGCGGGTCAGGGCTGCACAGCGTCAGCCTGCCCGGCTCGAAATTGTCCCACACCGTCGGATCGGTATAGGCGGGCTTGAGCGCGTCGTAGTTGAGCCCGGGGATACGCTTCACATAAGGCAGCGGCGGCATATTCATGATCGACATGCAGGGCTTGCGCGACTTGGCCACCGCGTCGAGCAATTCGCGCACGCCGGGTGAGCGATATTGCGGCTCCTGCATGGCCAGCCCAACGAGGTCGTAGTCGGCGGGATTGACACCCTGGGCGCCGCTCGCGGTGACTTTGCCGGGGAGCTTGGTCGAATCCAGCACCACGGGATCCTTGCGGCCCTTGACCGGCAGCCGAACGCGATAGCCTTCGGCGTTGATCAGATCGGCTTCCGCGGGAAGACAGACGTGATGAATCTTGTGGCCGCCGAACAGCATCTTCGTGCCGAGCAGCGAGCCGTAGGCCGCGCCCATGATCAGGATGTTGTACGCCATAGCCTTACTCCTCCCACGCATTTCCATTGAGGGCGGAGAAAGTTTCGCCCGACGCGATCTATCGGCCGTCTTTCTCGCGAAGACGCATGCTATTCGGCCCCTCCCGGCGATGCAATGCCGGGCAAAAATACGCTAGGCCGCGCGTTGCGCCGCCAATTGCGCCAACGGTTCCGGCACCGGGCCGCCGGTCGCCCAATCGATCAGTTCGATCGTGTGCACGATCGGAATGCTCGTGCCCGCGCCGATCTGGGTGATGCAGCCGATATTGCCGGCGGCAATGATGTCGGGGGTTACGCCTTCGATATTGGCGACCTTGCGCGCCTGCAATCCCTTGGCCAGCACCGGCTCCAATATGTTGTAGGTGCCGGCCGAACCGCAGCACAGATGCCCCTCCGGCACATCCTTGACGATGAAACCGGCATTGGCGAGAAGCTCCTTGGGCTCGCGTGTCACGTTCTGCCCGTGCTGCAACGAACAAGCCGAGTGGTAAGCAACGGTAAGTCCTCGCACATCACGAAGCGGCAGGATCGCGAGCCCGCCGACATATTCGCTCACGTCCTTGGCGAGCGCCGCTACGCGCGCTGCCTTTTCGGCATAGGCGGCATCGCCGCGCAGCATGAAGCCGTAATCCTTGATCGTTACGCCGCAGCCGGAGACAGTCATCAGGATCGCATCGAGGCCCTCGCCGTCGATCTCGCGCGTCCATGCGTCGATATTATTGCGGGCAAATGCCAGGGCCTCGGCCTCGCGCCCCATGTGGTGGACGAGCGAGCCGCAACAGGCTTCGCCGGCTGCGACCACGACCTCGATGCCGTGACGATTGAGCACGCGGATCGCGGCTTCATCGGTTGAAGGCGCCAGCACCGGATTGATGCAGCCCGACAGCAGCGCGACGCGGCCCCGGCGCTCGCCATTCGCCGGATGAACCTTGCCGGTGCGCTCGATCGGGGGCGCGGGCTTGCGGCGGGGCGTCAGCTTCAACATCGCCGCCATTCGCTTGAGGCCGATGGCATTGAGCAGCGGAGCGAAGGGCCGCGCGATCAGCCCCATCGTCACGGCGAACCGGAATTTGGCCGGGTCGGTGAGCACGCGCGCGAGCAGCGCGCGAATGGCGCGATCGGCCATCGGGCGCTTGTAGGTCTTTTCGATTTGATCGCGGGCGTGATCGACAAGGTGCATGTAGTGCACGCCCGACGGGCAGGTGGTCATGCAGGAAAGGCACGACAGGCACCGGTCGATATGTTTGACCACCTCGCGCGTGGCTGGTTTTGCTTGCTCGAGCATCTCCTTGATGAGATAAATGCGGCCGCGCGGGGAATCCAGTTCGTCGCCGAGCAGCACATAGGTCGGACAGGTCGCGGTGCAGAACCCGCAATGCACGCAGGCGCGCAGGATCCTTTCAGATTCTGCGGTTTGCGGATCGAGGAGCTGGGCGAGAGAGAAACCGGTTTGCATCACTTAGACCCCTGCCCACATGCGGCCGGGATTGAGCACGCTCTTGGGATCGAAACTTTCCTTGACCCTTTTGCTCAACGCCGCAACTCCGGGCGCCTCCGGTTCGAACACGTCGACCGCAGCGCGCACGGAAGCGGGGGCGCGAATAAGGCTGGCGTGCCCTCCGACCTGCGCGACCGCCTTGCGGATCGAGCCGGCATCCGGTTCATCGGGGACGGGCATGGCGACCCATATGAGCCCGCCCGCCCAATCGTAGAACATCTGCGCTGCAGGCGTGATCAGGTTGGCGATCTCGTGGCCGCGACGGGGCGGCGCCGAGATGCGCCACAGCGGGCGCTCACGCGCCGCGCCCACCGCGAAGGGCCTCACCTCGCGCACTCCGCGCCACAATGTCTGCGAGTCCTTGGCATCGAGAACGGCAACCGGCCCGAAGGGCTTGAGCAACGCCGCAAGCGCCTCCTTGCGGTGCATCACCGAGGGCGCAAAGCCGTCGACCCTCAGCAAGGTCGCGGCCTCGGCGTTCGGCAGTCCGTCAAACCAGGAGACGACGTGATCGGGCAGATGCGCGGCGGCGGAGACGTCGAATGGCGAGCCCATGGCTGCCGCCATGGTCTGCGCGGCATGGGCGTCGTCGAGCCCTGAGACGAGCACCGTCGCCTCGGTCTCGGCCTTGGGCAGCACCTTGATGGTGATATCGGTCATCGCCGCGAGCGTGCCCCAAGAGCCCGCCATAAGCTTGCACAGGTCGTAACCGGTGACGTTCTTGACCACGCGGCCGCCGGATTTAATGGAGTCGCCGCGGCCGGTGACGGCGGCAACGCCCAGAAAGTGATCGCGCGCAGCGCCCGCCTTGATGCGGCGCGGGCCGGACAGATTGACGGCGATGGCGCCGCCGATAGTGCCCTCCCCCGCGCCGCCGCCCAGCAGCGGCCCGTAATCCATCGGCTCGAAGGCCAGTATCTGGTTGTTCTTGTCGAGCAACGCCTCGATCTCGGCGAGTGGCGTGCCGGCCTTGGCGGACAGCACAAGCTCTTCGGGCTCGTAGAGCGTCACGCCGGACAATCCGGAAAGGTCGAGCGTGACGTCGGTCTGGCTCGGCCGGCCGATGGCGCGCTTCGACCCATGCCCGGCCAATTCCAGAGCCTTCTCGTGCCCGATTGCCCAGCGCACGGCATCCTCGACCTCTTTGGCGTCGCGGGGCTTCAGCACGTCAGTCATCAGAATCGCGGGATGTCGGGAAACGGCAGCTTGCCACCGGAAATATGCATGCGCCCCAATTCGGCGCAGCGGTGCAGCTTGGGAAAGACCTTGCCCGGATTGAGCAGGCCTTTTTCGTCGAACGCGCACTTGACCCGCTGCTGGGCATCGAGATCGACTTCGGAGAACATCACCGGCATCAGGTCGCGCTTTTCCACGCCGACGCCGTGCTCACCCGTGAGCACACCGCCGACTTCGACGCAAAGCCTGAGGATCTCGCTGCCGAATTCCTCAACCTTGTCCAGTTCGCCGGGATTGTTGGCATCGTAGAGAATGAGGGGATGCAGGTTGCCATCGCCGGCGTGGAATACATTGGCGACGCGCAGGCCATATTTCTCCGACATCTTTTTCATCGCCGCCAGCACCTGCGGCAGCTTCGCGCGCGGGATGGTGCCATCGGTGCAGAAATAATCGGGCGAGATACGGCCGACCGCGGGGAACGCGGCCTTGCGTCCAGCCCAGAACAGCAGCCGCTGCTCTTCGGACGTGGAAACCTGGCAGGAGACGGCATTGCACGTTTTGGCGATTGCTTCGACGCGCTCGATCAAATAATCGACTTCGGCGCGCGGACCATCGACCTCGACGATGAGCAGCGCCTCGACGTCGAGCGGATAGCCGGCATGGACGAATTCCTCCACCGCGTGGATGGCAGGCTTATCCATCATCTCCATGCCGCCGGGAATGATGCCGGCGCCGATGATCGCCGAGACGCAGGCGCCGGCGTCTTCCGAGGTCGAAAACCCGATCAATACGGCGCGTTGCATCTCGGCTTTCTTCAGGATGCGCACGGTGACTTCGGTGACGACACCGAGCAGGCCTTCCGAACCGATGAGAACGCCGAGCAGATCGTAGCCTTGCGCGTCGAGATGCTTGCCGCCGAGGCGCAGCACCTCGCCGTTCATCAGCACGACTTCGCAGCCGAGTACGTTGTTGGTGGTCATGCCGTATTTCAGGCAGTGCACGCCGCCGGAATTCTCCGCCACGTTGCCGCCGATGGTGCAAGCGATCTGCGAAGACGGATCGGGTGCGTAATAAAAGCCGGCGTGGGCGACCGCCTCGCTCACGGCGAGATTGGTGACGCCGGGCTCAACCACCGCGACGCGATTGTCGAAGTCGATTTCGCGGATGCGGTTGAACTTGGCCATGCCGAGTAGCACGCCGTCGGCGAGCGGCAGCGCTCCGCCCGACAGTGAAGTCCCCGCCCCGCGCGGCACCACCTTGATGCCCTCGGTGTAGCAGAAGCTGAGCACCTGCGAGACCTGCTGGGTGGTTTGCGGCAACACCACAACCATGGGGATTTGCCGGTAGGCGGTCAGGCCGTCGCTCTCGAAGGCGCGCATTTCGCGCGCCTGATCGATCACGCCCTCGCCCGGCACGATGGTGCGCAAGGCGCTAACGATGCGTGCGCGCCGCGCCAGCACCTCGCCGTCCACGTCAGGCATCCGCAAAGTCATGGATATTTGGTCCCGGACAGGTCTTCTTGCGCCTACGATATAGCGATTTGACGGCCGATACATAGGGCTGGCAAAACCAAATCGGCATCGGACGGGGCCCGGTGCCGGGAGGCGGCGTGGAAATGACGGGAGCGTGGCGATGAGATCGTTGCTGGTATTTTCGGCCTTGGCACTGGCGGCAACCGCCGGAAATGCGCGCGCGCAGGACGCCGCGGCCGGCGAACAGGTATTCAAGAAATGCTTCCCCTGCCATTCGATCGGCGAAGGGGCCAAGAACAAGGTCGGACCCGAACTCAATGGCCTCGACGGACGACACTCCGGCACTGCGCCGGGTTATAGTTACACCGACGCCAACAAGAATTCCGGCATCGTCTGGAACGAAGCCACGTTCAAGGAATACATCACCAATCCCAAGGCCAAGATTCCCGGAACGAAGATGATCTTCCCAGGCCTGCCGAAAGAACCGGACCGCAACGACCTCTGGGCCTATCTCAGGCAGTTCGATGCGGACGGCAAGAAAAAGTGAGAGCGTCTCCGGACTGACCTCGGGTCAAAGCCGCGGCTGCCCAGGTCCGATCGAGAGCGCGAGGAGGAGACCCGCATGATCAAGGACATCGTCGTCAATCTCGGCTCCGGTGCGAGCAACCCGACGGCCGATTTTGCAATCTCGGTGGCCGAAACATTCGAGGCCCATCTGATGGGCGTGGCTTTCGTCTATGATGCGATGATCCCGGGCACGGCTCTCGGCGGCATTCCGCCGGAATTCATCGAGTTGCAGCGTTCGGAAGCGGAAAAAGCCGCGAGCGGCGCCATCGGACGTTTCGAGCAGGCGGCAAAGCGCGCCGGCATCTCCTATGAAAGCCGCATGCTCAACGCCAGCATCGCCGGCGCCGCCGAAGAACTCGCCAAGCTGGCGCGCCGTTTCGACCTTGCAATCGTCGGCCAAGCCAACCGCGACGAATGGGGGCCGGCGGACGTGGTCGATGAAAGCGTGCTGTTTGAGTCTGGCCGGCCGGTCGTTGTCGTGCCCTTCATCCAGAAGGCCGGCCTCAAGCTCGACCGCGTCATGGTCTGCTGGGACGGCAGCCGCGCCGCCACCCGCGCCGTCGCCGATTCGATGCCATTCCTGAAAAAGGCAAAGCAGGTTGAGGTCGTGCTGGTGACCAGCAAAGGCTTCAAGACCGACGAGGCGCCCGGCACAGATCTCGCCAAGCATCTTGCCCGTCATGATTTACAGGTCGTACTCAAGCGCATCACTTCTCCCGACATCGACATTGCCTCGACCATTCTTTCGTACACGGCCGACACCAACGCCGACATGATCGTGATGGGCGGCTACGGGCATTCGCGCCTGCGCGAATTCGTGCTCGGTGGCGCAACTCGCGGCATTCTCGAGTCGATGACGGTGCCGACGCTGATGTCGCACTAGGCGAAGCACAGGCGGAATATGCGGGAACTGCCTTAGGGCAGCACACATTGCGCGACGAGGCCGCGGGCACGGGCATCGACTACGCCGAGTGCGCGCAGCGCGATAAGCGTCGCGGTCTGCACCGCTTCACGGCGCGCCGCGGCATCGCCAAGCTTCGGCGCTAATGGACCCAGCAGCGCCTCCATCAGCACGCCGACGATTGCCGGCGCGGCAACGGCCGCATCAATATCCGCCAGATGGCCGCCGACGATTGCCGCACGAATACGCCCGGCGAGTTCAGCGGCAATGCCCTTGCGGAAGTCGTGCCGCCTTGCGTCGATGCCGGCGTCAACCGATTCGACAATCGCCGCCCATGCCAGTTGCCGTTCGCCGAGAGCGCGAGCGGCAAAGGTGGCGATGCCCGCCGCAAGCGCCGACAGCGGCCCGGGGGCAGCATCCGCGGCCGCACGCATGGCGCCGATTTCGCGCGCGGCAACGCCGGCGACCAATTCGCCGACCAGATCTGTTTTCGACGGGAAGTAACGATAGACCGTGCCCGTAGCGATCCCGGCCCGCTCGGCAACGACGGCAATCTGCACCGCTTCCATGCCGCCCTCAGCCGCCACCGCGGTCGCGGCGGCAAGGATCGCGTCCTCGCGCGCGGCAAGGCGGCGGACGACGTTCTCGGTGCGCCGATAGGCCATCGCCAACGACTGAATGGTGATTCACAACAAAAAGGCAATATGCGGAAAACGACGGCTCGCTAGCGATGCGTCCCGCTTTTGCCGCCGCCAGCCGCCAGCGCCTTTTCGCGGATGCCGGAGAGCGTTGCTGTCGGCGTGATCGCGTCGGGGTCGATTCTGAGATGAATGATCGACGGCTTGCCGGTGGCTTGCGCCTGCGCAAAGGCGGCAGGGAAATCCGCGGTCTTCTCCACCACCGCGCCGTAGCCGCCGAACGCCATGGCATAGGCGACGAAATCTGGATTCTTCAGCGCGGTGGCAATGACGCGCCCGGGATAATCGCGCTCCTGGTGCATACGAATCGTGCCGTAGATGCCGTTGTCGGCAATCACCACGATCACCGGCAGATTGTATTGCACGGCGGTGGCGAAATCCTGTCCGGTCATGAGGAAATCGCCGTCGCCGGACCAGCACACCACGGTGCGCTCCGGATAAAGCGTCTTCAGCCCAACCGCGGCGGGAAAGCCATAGCCCATGGAGCCGGACGTCGGGCCGAAATGGGTGCCGTATTTGCGCACGCGGTAGAAGCGATGCAGCCAGCCGTTGAAGTTACCGGCGCCGTTGGTGATGATCGCATCCGCCGGCAGATTGTCGCGCAACCAGACGACGACCTCACCGAGATTGACCGCGCCCGGCTGCGGCGTCGCCTTCTCCGTCCAGGCGAGATAGTCGGCGTGGGCGGTATCGCTCTCGCCTTTCCAGGGAATATCGTTGGGCGGCTGCAGGCCCTCAAGCGCCGAACAGAATGCCGTCGGCGCGGCATTGATGGCGAGCGTGGGATGATAGACGCGGCCGAGTTCTTCGCTCCCCGGGTGCACGTGCACCAGCTTCATCTGCGGCTCGGGAATATCGAACAGCGTGTAGCCTTGCGATGGCATTTCGCTCATGCGGCTGCCGATCAACGACACCAGATCGGCGCCCTTGATCCGCGCCAGCAATTTCGGGTTCGGCCCGATGCCGCAGTCGCCGGCGTAACAGGGATGCAGCGAGTCGAATAAATGACCGCGACGAAACGTCGTTGCGACCGGCAAGGCGAAGCGTTCGGCAAAGCGGGCAAGCGCTGCGCAGGCGGCTTCCGACCAGCGGCTGCCGCCGGCAAGCACGATCGGGCGCTTGGCCGCCCACAGCAGCTTCTGCAGGCGACTCATGTCGGTGAGGCCAGGCCAGATCTCCACCGGCTCGAAGGTGCTCGCGTCGGGCACCGTAACACGCTCGGTCAGCATGTCCTCGGGAAGCGCGATCACCACCGGCCCGGGCCTGCCGTTGCAAGCGACGTGAAAAGCATGGCTGACGATTTCCGGAATGCGTTCCGGGTCGTCGATCTCCGTCGCCCATTTCGCCATGGTGCCGAACACAGCGCGGTAATCAAGTTCCTGGAACGCCTCGCGTCCCCGCATCGCCCGGCCGACCTGGCCGACGAAGAGGATCATCGGCGTCGAGTCCTGTTTGGCGATATGGACGCCGGCCGACGCATTGGTTGCGCCGGGCCCACGAGTGACGAAGCAGATGCCGGGCCTGCCCGTGGCCTTGCCGACCGCTTCGGCCATGATCGCGGCGCCGCTTTCATGGCGGCAGACCGTGAGCGCGATATCGCGATCGTAGAAGGCATCGAGCGCAGCCAGATAGCTTTCACCCGGCACGCAGAAGGCGTGGTGCACGCCGTGGATGACCAGCTGATCCACGAGGATTTCGCCGCCACTCCGCATATTGTCTTTCGCGCGCATGATGACTGCTCCGGGGCCGATGACTGCCGCACCGTCCCGGCAGCGTCAACCCCGGAAACCGAAATAGTGCGGCAGCACCAGGGTGAACCAGGGAACGAAAGTCACGACCAGAAGGCCGATCAGCAGCACAATCAGATAGGGCACCATGGCGCGTGAGGCCGCCTCGAGCTTTGCCTGCGCCACGGCGCAACAGACGTAAAAGCCGACGCCGGCCGGCGGCATGAAGGCGCCGACGCCCATGGCGATGATCAGCATCATGCCGTAGTGCAATTCGCTGATACCGATCTTGCCGGCAATGGGGATCAGCAGCGGGGCGAGGATATTCAGCGCCGGCAGGCCTTCGAGCAGCGAGCCACCGATAATCAGGAGAAGTAGCGAGCCGATCAAAAAGATGTCTTTGGAATCGTTGAAGCCGTGCAGCAGTTCGACGACTCGCTGCGGAATATAGGCGATGGTCAGGGCCCAGGAAAAGCCGGACGCCGCCGAGAGAATGAACAGGATCATCCCGGCCAAGGCGACGCTATCGACGGCCGTGCGAAAAAAGCTGCGCCAGGTCATTTCCCGATAGACAAACAGCGACAGGAACATGCCGTAGAGAACGGCAAAAGCCGACACTTCGGTCGGCGTGGCGAAGCCGCCGAGGATGCCGACGAAGAGGATGACCGGCATCAGGAACGGCAGAATTGCGCCGATGCTCACGTTGAGGCGCACCGACCACGGCGCACGCGCCTCGGGAACCATGCCGCTTCGGCGCGCCCGCACGTAGATGAGGACCATCAAGCAAACGGCGATGACCGCGGCCGGAATGATGCCGCCGATGAAAAGGCCCGCCATCGAAATGCTGGTGACCGAACCGAGGATCAGCATGGCAATCGACGGCGGCACGGTTTCGCCCATCACCGCCGACGCCGCGAGTACGGCAGCGCCTTCCGCGTTGCTGTAGCCCTGCTTTTTGAGCATGCCGCGCATGACCGTGCCCACGGCCGCGACATCGGCGGCCTTGGAGCCGGAGAGCCCCGAAACGAGGTACATGCTGAGCACCATCACCTGCAGCAAGCCGCCGCGTAGATGCCCGACGAAGGCGTGCACGAAGCGCACCAGGCGCACGCTGATGCCGCCGCGCTCCATGATCAGCCCGGCGAGGATGAAGAAAGGGATGGCGAGCAGGATGAAATTGCCAGTCCCGTTCACCATCTGCTGCGGCAGCGCCTCGATGGGCGCGACGTCGCCGATCCACAGGTAGCTCGCAGTCGAGAGCAGCAGGGCAAAGCCCACCGGCACGCCGATGATCACCGCGATGAAGAAGAAGGCCAGCGAGAGCAAGATTCCGACATCGCCGGCGATCCACGGCCGCCAGAGGTCCTGCGACAGCGCCGCGACCAACGCAACAACAAGTACGCCGGCGACGACGCCAAGGGCCGACGCGCGATGCTCGCGCCACAGCCGCTCGGCCGCATAGATCGACAGCAGCGCCATGCTGACAGTCAGCGGCACCGCGAAATTCGACACCGGCCATCCGAGGATCGGCGTGGTCTGGTGCCAGTTCAGCGCTAGCAACCGGAACGAGGACAGCAGCGCGACGACGGTGACGCCGAGGACAAGGGCATCGGCCAGCGCGACGCACCGGCGGTGAACGTAGAGCGGCAGCGTATCGATGACGGCGCGCACGTAGGTGTGATCGCCGCGTTCATAGGCGACCGTCCCGCCGACGAACGTGAGCGTGGACAGCGCGATGCGCGCGATTTCTTCGGTCCACAGAAACGACACGCCGAGGACGACGCGTGCCACGACATTGATGATGACGGCGGACAGTTCGCCGAGCACGGCGGCTACAAGAACGATCTCGGCGATTCCATTGAGCGCGCGCACCACGGAACTCCGCGGTGCCTCGCTGCCCGTTTCGGTTTCGACGCGCATGCAGGTTTGATACCGGGGCGGATCGCGGGAATAAAGAACCGGCGTTGCCTGCCACGGGCAACGCCGGCACGCGCGAAACCGCTCAGCCGATCTTGGCCGCGATCTCGAGCACCTTCTTGACGTTGTCGGCACCGGCAAACGTGCCGATCTTGTCGTAGGCCGGCTGCATCTTGGCCTTGAACGGCGCCAAGTCGGGCTTGGTCACCTTCATGCCAATTTCGGCTAGTTTTTTGACCTGATCGTCCTCCTGGCTGACGATCAATTGCCGCATCTTTTCGCCGGCGGACTTGCTTTCTTCGCGCACGATGCCCTGTTGATCCTTGGACAGCTTTGCCCACGAGCGCGTGCTCATCGTTTGGATCATGTTGTTGTAGATGTGCTTGGTCAGCGCGAGATGCTTCTGCACCTCGTAGAACTTGGCGAAATAGATGGTCGCAATCGGATTCTCTTCGGCGTCGACCACGCCCTGCGAAAGCGCAAGGTAGAGTTCTGGATAGGCGATCTGCGTCACGATGCCGCCGAGGGCTTCCATGCTGGCGCTGATCTGGATTTCCGGCGGCGTGCGCACCTTGAGCCCCTTGACATCGTCGGGAGAGTTGATCGGATTTTTCGCGGTGGTCAGGTTGCGGAAGCCGTATTCCCAATTGGAGAGGATGACGAAATTCGCTTGCTCCGCGAGCGGCGTCAGCCAGCCCATCATCGCGTCGCTGTCGAGCACCCTATGGGCGTGGTCGTAGTCGTGATAGACGAAAGGCAGTTCGCATGCGCCGAACGCCTTGACGTATTTGTCGAGCTGGCCCTGCGTCGGCACGACGATGTCGATGGCGCCAAGCCTGCACTGTTCGAGTTCTTCCGGCGGCGAGCCCAGCGCATTGTTGGGAAAGATGTTGACCTGCACTGCGCCCTTGGTCCGTTCCTTCACCCGGTCGGCGAATTGCACGGCGGCGATGTGCCCCGGATGCTGCACGTCGACGTAGTGGGCAAAGCGCAAGACGAGTGGGCTTTGCGCGCCGGCACGGCGCACGTGCGGCATGGCGAGCGCGCCGGCAATGCCGGCGACGCCTGTGAGGAATGTTCTGCGTTTCATGGTGTCTCTCCCTGTGGCGGTTTGTTCACAGCGCCGGCGTCTGGCGGCCGGCTTTTGCAAATGTGTCTCGCCGTGTGCGCACGACGGTGGCACTTGCGGCAGCTTATATACTAATATATTAGCCTACGGAAGCCCGAAGATGGCGACGACGCAAAAAAGGCAAAGGGGGAAAGTCCGCGTGACGCGTGTCCGCCGCCAACCTGCTGCGCCCCGCCCCCGCCCGGCCATCGCGCAAGTGCGCAACCACACCGCCGCGACGCTCGTCTATCGCGCACTGCGCACCGACATCATCGCCATGCGCATTGCGCCGGGCCAGGCGATCAATGAAAAGGCGGTCGGTCTCGCGCATGGCGTGAGCCGCACGCCGGTGCGCGAGGCGCTGCTGCGGCTCGCCGGCGACAGCCTGGTGGCGATCTTTCCGCAGTCGGGCACTTTCGTAACGCGAATCCCGATCGCCGCGCTGCCGGAAGCGATCATGGTGCGCAAGGCGTTGGAGGATCTGACCGTGCGCCGCGCCACCGCGCGCGTTAACGCCGAATGGATCGCGGCCTTGCGCAATATCGTGGGCCACGCACACAAGCTCGAAGCGCGCGGCGATTACGACGGCTTCCACGCCGCCGACGAAGCCTTTCATGCCAATATTGCGGAGTTCGCCGGCCATCCCGGCATCTGGCAACTGATCGAGCAGGTGAAGGTGCAGGTCGACCGCTATCGCCGTCTGACGCTGCCGGTGCCCGGCCGCATGGGGCGCGTCGTCGACGAACACGCGATGGTGATCGAGGCTATCGCCACCGGCGATCCGGACAAAGCCAGCGCCGCCATGGCCGCGCATCTCGACGGATTGAGCGCCAGCATCGGCGACGTCCGCGACCTCAATCCGGATTTTTTCGATCTGAGCCCGGCGCATGAGTGACGACGGCATCACGCGGCGGCTTGGCGCCTATCGCGCGGCCTTCGATCTTTCCGGCAAGACCGCACTGGTTCTCGGCGCGGCCTCCGGCATCGGCAAGGCGAGCGCCGAGGCATTGGCCGCGCTCGGCGCCAATGTCATCTGCGCCGACAAGGACCGCGACGGCGTCGAACGCACCGCAGCCGACATCGGCAATGTGGTGAAGTCGCAGGCGCACATGATCGACGCCGGCAGCGCCGAGGACATCGCCCGGCTGGCCGACGCGGCCAGGAAATTCTCACCGCGGCTCGACATCGCCGTCACCACGCCGGCGATCCACATCCGCAAGCCGTTTCTCGACTACACCGACGAGGAATATGACCGCATTGCCGACCTCAATTTGCGCGGCGTGTTCCTGTTTCTGCGTACCTTCGGCCGTGTCATGCGTGATCAGAACGGCGGCAGCCTCGTCGCCACCTCCTCGATGCGGGCGATGACGCTGGAGCCGGGACTGGCGATCTACGGCGCCACCAAGGCCGGCATCATCCAGCTCGTGCGCGGCCTTGCCTCGGAACTCGGGCCGCATGGCGTCCGGGTCAACGCGGTGGTGCCGAGCATCGTCGACACCGCGCTGGTGACGCCGCTGAAGGCGCGCCCGGATATCTTCAAGAAGCTCGCAGCGCACACGGTCTTCAACCGCTGGAGCGAACCGAGCGAAGTGGCCGCCGCCGTCGCCTTCCTCGCCTCCGACGCCGCCAGCTACGTCACCGGCAGCGCGCTGATGGTGGACGGCGGCTGGACCGCGATCGACGGTCCGCCCTCGGGGCTGACCACGACCGCGGGTTCGTAAACCGCTACTTGATGATTTTGGGCATCGGCACCGGCGGCGCCCATGGCACCGGCGTCATCAGGCAGTTGTTCTGCTCGACCAGATGCTCGCCTTTGACATTCTCGGCCAGATAAACCTTCCAGTCCGGGTCCTGAAACATCTTGGCGCGCTTGGCTTCGCGGTCGGCCGCGCTGTCATAGACCCATACATGGGTGAAGCTGTTGAGCGCGCCGCTTTCGGCGACCGCATACATCAGCGGCTCGCCCATGTAGCGAAGCTGCACCGGGTAGCCGTATTTCTTGTAGATTTCAAGCTGCGCCGGAACGTGGCCTGGCAGCGTGCGATAGGTGCGAACATCGAAAAGCACGGAAAGCGCCTCCTTGCGATTGGCCGCTTGAGCGGCGGCGAGGCGCGGACTCTTCCGGCCCGGCAGGCCGGGGTCAATAGACCCGTTGGGGCGACCTGAAGCTATTTAGCCGGCTCTTTCTCGGTCGCGACGCGCGTCTCCGAGCGCTGTTCGGCGGGCTTGCGGAAATGCGCAAGATTGCTGGCGCTGTTGACCAATGCGAGGTGCGAAAAGGCTTGCGGAAAATTACCGATCAGGCGGCGGCTGCGCGGCTCATACTCCTCGCTGAGCAGCCCAAGATCGTTGCGCAGCGACAAGAGCTTCTCGAACAGCGCCACCGCATCGTCGCGACGGCCGGCCATCAGGTAGGCATCGACGAGCCAGAAACTGCAGGCAAGGAACAGTCCCTCGCCCGGCGGCAGGCCGTCGGCGGAGGTTTCAGTGTCGTAGCGCCGCACCAGTCCACCGACGACGAGATCGCGTTCGATCGCCGCCAACGTGCCACGAATGCGCGTGTCTTCCGGCGGCAGGAAGCCGACTGCAGGAAGCAGCAGCAGGCTGGCGTCGAGCTGCTTTGAACCGTAGGCCTGCACGAAACTGCCGAGCTCCGAACTATAGCCTCGTGTGCAGACATCGTTGTGGATCTCTTCGCGGATCAGACGCCAATGGTCGATTTCACCGGGCAGTCCGAACATTTGCGCGCTCTTGACGGCGCGGTCGAAGGCGACCCAGGCCATCACCTTGGAATGGGTGAAATGCTGGCGCGGCCCGCGAATCTCCCAGAGGCCATCGTCGGGCTCGCGCCAGATTTTTTCCAGGTGCTTGAGCAGTTCCCGCTGCAAATCCCAGCCGGCTTCGTAGCCGCCGAGATCGCCCCGGCGGGCCTGATGCAGCGCGTCCATGACCTCGCCGAAGATATCGAGCTGGAGCTGATTGTGCGCGGCGTTGCCGATGCGCACCGGCGCCGAGTTTTCGTAGCCCGGCAGCCACGGCACCTGCCATTCGGTGAGCCGCCGTTCGCCTCGAATGCCGTACATGATCTGAATCTGCCGCGGTGAACCGGCCACGGCACGCAGCAGCCAGTCGCGCCACATCTTCGCCTCGTCGTAATAGCCGGCGTTCATCAGCGCCAGCAGTGTCAGCGTGGCGTCGCGCAGCCAGCAGAAGCGGTAATCCCAGTTGCGTGTGCCGCCGATCCATTCCGGCAGCGAGGTGGTCGGCGCCGCGGTCATGCCTCCGGTCGGCGCGTAGGTGAGGGCCTTCAGCGTGATCAGCGACCGGCTGACCGCCGCATCCCAGGGACAATCGATTTGGTTCTTGGCCGCCCAGCCGGTCCAGAACGCTTCGGTCTTGCGCAGGCACGCGTCCGCATCGACCGGTTCGGGCAACGGCCTATGCGACAGGCTGTAGGAGAGCACAAAGGGAATGACCTGCCCCGCCGCGACGGAAAATTCGCCGACAGTTTTGAAGTTCTCGCCGTGGAGCCTGACCTTCGAGCGCAACACCACCATGTCGGGGCCGGCGACTGCCCGCAAAGTGTGATCGTCGATGCGCGTTACCCACGGCACCGTCGCACCGTAACCGAAGCGCAAGATCAACTCGCCGCGCATGGCGAGGCGGCCGCGTTCGCCAACCACCACGCGTACGATGCAGGAATCGTGCTCGCGCGGCGGCATAAAATCGATGATTTTCACCCTGCCTTCGTCAGTTTCGAAATGCGTTTCCAGGATCAACGTTTTCGGCCGGTAGCGGCGCGTAATCCTGGCGCCGTCCTGACGCGGCGCGATCAGCCAGCGGCCGTGCTCGGGCTTGCCCAGCAGCGCGGCAAAGCAGGCGTCGGAATCAAACCGCGGCCAGCACAGCCAGTCGATCGATCCGTCGCGGCCCACCAGCGCTGAAGTGCCAAGATCGCCGATCAGCGCGTAGTCTTCGATGCGTGATGCCATGTTGAGCTATGCGGCGAAATCGAGCACGACCTTCACGTCGTCGGGCCGCGTTTCCAGCGCCTCCTGCCAGCGCGACAACGGCACGCGGCGGCTGATCACGCGCGCCAGCCAGCTCTTGTCGGCTTTGGCCAGCGCATCGGCGGCGTCGCGGTAATGGCGGCGGTTGGCATTAACCGAGCCGAACACCGTATCGTTCTTGAGCACCAGGCCGCGGTTAATTGCGCCGACATCGACGTCGACGATGTGGCCGCCGGCGGATACCCCGGCGAGGCAAACGATGCCGTCGGGCGCGACGCGCTGGATGACGTCGAGCACGATGGAGTTCGCCCCGGTGCATTCGATGACGATGTCGGGCTCAAGCGGCCCGAGATCGCCGACGTGGTAGGTAGCGCCGAGATCGCGCACCAGTTTGGGCTTGAGCCCGTCCTCGGCGCGATCGAGCACATGCACGTCGAAACCGCGTTGCACACCAATCAGAGCCGCCAGCAGGCCGACCGGGCCGGCGCCGGTGATAAGCGCGACGCGCGGCTGCCAGAACGGCGCACGCGCGCCAATACGGCCGATCTGCTCCCAGGCCTTGGCGACAATGCTCGCCGGCTCGAGCAGTACGCCGAGTATTTCGAGGCTCGGGTCGAGCTTGATGAGGAAATTCGACTCGACGCGGAATTGCTCACTGCCGTAGCCGTTGCGATCCTTGATGCCGCGCTCCGTATATTGGCCGTTGCGGCACATGTCCCATTCGCCGGCGGCGCAGGCGGCACAGGGCACCGGGTCGGGCCGGCGGACGATGCCGACGACGAGATCACCGGGTCGAAGATTGCTGCCCGAGGGCGCCTGCTCGACCCTGCCCAGCGATTCGTGCCCCAGGATCAGGCGCTTTTGGCCCGGAGGCGCTGAACCATATTTGCCCTCGTCGATTTCACGGTCGGTGCCGCAGATGCCGAGCGCCAATGCGCGCACCAGCACCGCGCCGTCGCTTTGCGGCGGTGCAGCAACGTCTTCGAGACGAATGGAGTTCGGCGTGCCGGGTTCAACGGTAAGCGCGCGCATGGAAAAGCTTCCCGCGTTGTCACCCCGCCTGGGACCTAACATGGCGATTTATTCCGCAAGCGCAACCGTTGGCGTACTCGGACGACGAGCCATGCATCCGCCAACCCGCTGCCCCAGCGACTTGCGCCGTAGCGGCGCGCTTTGAACTTGTGCATAGCTTCACCCAGGCCGGCCGTGCGCGCATGATCCCGAAAGTGCGAACCGGTCTTCGGACCGGATCATGCGCTGGGACCTGCGATGAATGCCGCCGCGAAACGCTCGAAGTGGTCCGCAAGCAAATTGGCGATCGGGCTAACCGGCTACTGCGCCTTCATCAATCTTTATTCGCCGCAATCAATCCTGCCCCTGCTGTCGACGCAATTTCATGCCACCGCGGCGGAGGTCTCCGGCATCATTACGGTCAGTACGCTGGCGGTTGCGCTAACCGCGCCGTTCACCGGCGCGGTCGCCGACGTGCTTGGCAGGAAACGCGTGATCGTCGCGGCGATGTTTGCGCTGGTGGTGCCGACGCTCATGGTCGGCCTGTCCGAGAGCCTGTCAGCGCTGACCTTCTGGCGCGCGGTGCAGGGGCTGGTGCTGCCGCCGATCTTCGCCGTCGCCGTCGCCTATATCGGCGACGAATGGCCGCCGCGGGAGGCGACCACCGTCGCCGGCATCTATTCCTCCGCATCGAGCCTCGGCGGTTTTAGCGGGCGCCTGGTCACCGGCTTTCTCGCCGACCTGATCAACTGGCGGGCGGGCTTTATGGCGCTGGCTGCAATTGCGCTCGCCGGCGCGACCGCGGTCGCATTTCTCCTGCCGCATGAGCGAAAATTCGTCCGCTCCGAGGGCTTGCTCGCCTCGGGCCGGCAGATGGTCGCGCATTTGCGCAACGCCCAGTTGCTCGCGACCTACGCCGTCGGTTTCGGCGTGCTGTTCAATTTCATCTGCACCTTCACCTATGTCAGCTTTCATCTGGCGGCGCCGCCTTACAGCCTTTCAGCCAGCTGGCTCGGCGCGATATTCGTCGTCTATCTCGTCGGCTCGGCGCTGGCGCCATGGACCGGCTGGGCGATCTCACGCTTCGGGCGTCAGTGGTTCACGCTGCGCGTGCTGGCGCTGTGGGCCGCCGGCATCGCACTGACTTTGGCGCCGTCGCTGCCGCTGATCATCCTGGGCCTCGCCATGAGCGCGGGTTGCGGGCTGATCTGCCAGGCAATCTCGACCGGCCATGTCACCACGACCGCCAAGGCAGGGCGCTCGTCAGCGGTGGGACTTTACGTGACCTGTTTTTATATCGGCGGCAGCTTCGGCGCGGCGCTCGGCGGCCTTGCCTGGACGTTCGGCGCCTGGCCCGCCTGCGTGGCGCTGGTCATCGCGATGCTGCTCATTCTTGCAGTCATCGTTTATTTTCGCTGGACGGAGCGCACCTCGCCGCCGCCCTCCCCGGCATTGATCGAGCCGCCTTGATCCGCCGTCGGATGCCAAAGCGGCCGGTAACCGGCTTTGAGCACGGCGACAATCGACGGCGGCGTAAGCACGTCAACGTCGATGCCGCCCGGCCGCGCGCGCGTCCCGGCATAGCCCTGAACCGTCCAGCACAGCAGGTGCGCGCCGCGCACGGCGAAGGCCTCGCCGCCGAGCGCAATTATGGCGCCGTCCGGCAGCGTGCCGACGGCAAGCGAATGCGTGCGCTTTGCTTTGCCATCGAGGCGTTCGGCATGCAGAACCTTGTCCATGGCGGGGGCTTTACCAGCCCCCGGAAAAAGTGCGGCGAAGGCCAAGGCGTCCTTGCGCCGGCACTCAAAGCACGGTCGATGACCGGCGGCGAGCGCCGTCACCTCGTCAAGAAAGAACAATTCGGTGTAGCTGTTGCCCCAGACCTTGCGATGGCGATTGTTGAACTCGAGCCGGCAGCAGATCCATTGCCGCGACACCCAGCGGCCTGGCCCAAGCGTCTTGCCGGTACGATGGAGCCGGCCGCCGCGATTTCCCATCATGAGCCCGCGCGCGCGTTCGGCAATCAGGTTGCCGAATGGATCGACACGGTTCTGTAGCGGTGCGCTCATAAGCCAACAGCCCGCACCCCGGCCGCCACTGCGACACCGGCCGCGAGCGCGGCAAAATCGTTGCGCACCACCACCATGGTCAGCGCCGCTGTCAGCAGCGCCAGCACGGCGCTGACGCCGCCGGTCAGCAGGATTGGCGCCACGGTCGAGGCGATCACGGCGCCGGGAAGCGCGTCCAGAATCTTGCGCAACCGCTTGCCGATGGTGAAGCGCCCGATCAGCCAATAGCCGCCCAGGCGGCAGGCGATCACCGCGAGCATCATCGCGACAGTCATTGCGGCAAAGCCGAGCGGGTCATGCTCAATCATCGACGAACCCCCCAGCGAGGCTGCCGGCCAGCGCGCCGGTCACCACATACCAGAAACCGCCGAACAGTTGCGCCGTTGCTACCGCGACCACGCCGCCGACGATCCAGCCGACGGAGCGGCGCGCCCCCTGCCATAACGACACCAGCATGGCGACAAAGAACGCCGGCATGATCATGTCGAGACCGAAGCGATGGGAATCGCCGACCCAGGCCCCAAGCCAGTAACCGGGCGCCGTTGCAGAGACCCACGTCAGCCAGGTTACGACGGCGCTGCCCACCACAAAGGCCGGATCTCTTCCGCCATTGCGATAGTAGCGCGTGGAGAGGAGCCATGGCGGCTCGGTGAGAAGGTAAAGGGTCGGATAGACCTTCACCGCCGGCATGCTTCCAAACCAAGGGCGCATCGACGCGCCGATAAGCAGAAACCGCGAGCAGATCAGCGCCGTGACGGTGGCGCTGGCGAGGATGGCGGCAAAGGTCAACTGCGGCGGCCAGGCATCGACCACGATGATCTGTGCGACACCCGAGTAAACCGCCGCGCTCATGATGACGGCCTCGAACAGGCCGAGGCCGTTGCCGGCGGCAACGGTGCCGAACGCAAGGCCAAACGCGCACAGGCCCGGCAGCAGCGGCAGGGTCGCCGCCGCGCCTTCGCGAAAGCCCTCGAGCGTCCAGCGTGGTTGCGATTGCGGCGTGGCGTCCATGGCAAAAGCGCTAACCTAGCCGCCCACGCGATTGAAGCCCCAAAACAGAACGCCCGCCATGCGAGGCGGGCGTTTGCAACTCCTCAGGCGTGCTCGGCGACCCAGGCGACCTTTGGCGCCGGCGCTTTAGCCCTGCGGCTGCGGCGCGATTTCGCCCGTCGGTGGCTCCGGCCTTGGGCGCTGTTTGCCGGCAGGCGGCACCGCGGAAGAGCGCGGACCGGCCGGCTCGATGACCGACTCGCGCACCGGGCGCTTGCCGTTGATCAGGTCCTTGATCTCGTCACCGGTCAGCGTCTCGAACTCGAGCAGGCCGCGGGCCAGCAATTCGAGATCGGCGCGCTTGTCGGTGAGGATCTGCGTCGCCTCGGCATAGCCGGCTTCGACCAGCTTGCGCACTTCGGCGTCGATCGTCTGCGCGGTCGCTTCGGAAATATTCTGCTGGCGCGAGACCTGATAGCCGAGGAACACCTCGTCCTGGTTCTCGCCATAGGCGACCGTGCCGAGCACGTCGGACAGGCCCCAGCGCGTGACCATCAGCCGCGCGAGCTTGGTCGCCTGCTCGATGTCGCTTGCCGCGCCGCTCGTCACCTTCTCCTTGCCGAACACCATTTCTTCCGCCACGCGGCCACCCATCATGATGGCGAGCCGCGAGGTCATCTGCTCGAGCGACATCGACAGCTTGTCGCGCTCGGGCAACTGCATGACCATGCCGAGCGCACGGCCGCGCGGGATGATTGTCGCCTTGTGCACCGGATCGGTGGCCTTGACGTTGAGCGCAACGATGGCGTGGCCACCTTCGTGATAGGCGGTCAGCATCTTCTCCTCGTCGGTCATCACCAGCGATTTGCGCTCGGCGCCCATCATGACCTTGTCTTTGGCGTCCTCGAACTCGGACTGCGTCACCATGCGCTTGTTGCGCCGCGCCGCCATCAGCGCCGCTTCGTTGACCAGGTTGGCGAGGTCGGCGCCGGAGAAGCCGGGGGTGCCGCGCGCGGTCGTCTTCAGGTTCACGTCCGGCGCCAGCGGCACCTTCTTGACGTGAACTTTCAAAATGTTTTCACGCCCAACCACATCCGGGTTCGGCACCACCACCTGGCGGTCGAAGCGGCCCGGGCGCAGCAGCGCCGGATCGAGTACGTCGGGCCGGTTGGTGGCGGCGATGAGGATGATGCCTTCGTTCGCCTCGAAGCCGTCCATCTCGACCAGCAACTGGTTGAGCGTCTGCTCGCGCTCATCGTTGCCGCCGCCAAGGCCGGCGCCGCGATGACGGCCGACCGCGTCGATTTCGTCGATGAAGATGATGCAGGGCGCGTTCTTCTTAGCCTGTTCGAACATGTCGCGGACGCGGCTAGCGCCGACGCCGACGAACATTTCAACGAAGTCGGAACCGGAAATCGTGAAGAAGGGAACGTTGGCTTCGCCGGCGACCGCGCGCGCAATCAGCGTTTTGCCGGTGCCCGGAGGCCCGACCAGCAGCACGCCGCGCGGGATGCGGCCGCCGAGGCGCTGGAATTTGCCCGGGTCGCGAAGAAATTCGACGATCTCCTGCAGGTCCTGTTTGGCTTCGTCGACGCCGGCGACGTCTTCAAACGTGACGCGGCCGTGCGTCTCCGCCAGAAGTTTTGCGCGTGACTTGCCGAAGCCGAGAGCCTTGCCGCCCGCCCCTTGCATCTGCCGCGACAGGAAAATCCACACGCCGATCAAGGCGATGAACGGCAGCCATGACACCAGCAGCGAGACGAACCAAGGCACATTATCGGACGGCGGCCGCGCGGTGATGGAGACGCCCTTGGCGTAGAGTTTCTGCACCAGCGTCGGATCGCTCGGCGCATAGGTCTGGAAACTGCGGCCGTCGGCAAAGGTCCCGTGAATGTCCGGACCCTGGATCACGACATCGCGCACGCGGCCCTGGTCGACCTCGTTGAGCAGTTGCGAGAACGAGATGTCTTGCGAATTGGTGTGTTGACCAGGGTTCTGAAACAGCGTGAACAGCGCCAAAAGCAGCAGGACGATGATCACCCAGAGGGCGAAGTTGCGCAGATTGGCATTCATCGGGCGTCCCTAGCTGCCGCGCGGCGCGGCGAGTTCTTTGTCGGCCGAAATTCGAACCGGTTAACCTGAATTCACCCCAATGTAGGCAGCGCCGGGGCGCATGGAAAGACCTCGAATCTCACTATTCTAGCGCTCCCGCCGACGTTTGGCTTTGCCAGCTTGGCGTGTGGTTAAGGATTTTTGCCGCCGCGGCGGGGCCCTCTCTACCGAAATCTGCCCGCCGCCGAATGTCACAATCGCTCCGGCAAGCGAGCGGCGAAAGCGGCCCTGCCCCGATTGGGCAGCGGCAAGCGCCGCATGCAGCGCCTCGAGCTTCCCGAGTTCGACCGGCCCCTCATCGCCAAGATGCGTCACCGCGCGGCCAAGCAGGCGAAGCGCGATTTCCGCCGGGAGACGGGCAAACTTGGTTGCGGGAAACACGATCGGGCCGGTCTCGGGAGTGTTTTCCGCAAGGATCGCCATGGCACGATCGGCGTAGGCTTCAAGTGCGGAATCGGCCCGCTTGAGGCGGCGCGCCAGAAGCGACAGACGGGCGGCATCGAGGCCCTCGCCGGCGAGGCTTGGCAAGAGGCCGCGCAGACGCGCTCGGGTAAAGCGCGGATCGCGGTTGGAGGGGTCGTCGACAAAAGCGACCTTGGCGGCGCCAAGCGTGGCGATGAGCCGCGCCTTGGGCAGTTCGAGCAACGGCCGCACCAGCGTCATGTTTCCCGATGCGTCCGGCAATCGCGACACCTGCGCCATCGCGACGAGGCCGGAAAGCCCGCTGCCGCGACTCATGCGGATCAGGACCGTTTCCGCCTGATCGTCGAGCGTATGCGCGGTGAGTACATATGAGGCGCCGGTTCCTCGCGCGGCTTCCGCGAGCAGCGCGTAGCGCGCCTTGCGCGCCGCCTGTTGCAGGCCGGTCGCCGGCTTTTTGCCTTTCCACACCAGCGTACGGTGGGCGACGCCGACCGTCTTTGCCAGGCGTTTGACGGTTGCCGCTTCGCGCGCGGACTCAGGACGCAAGCCATGATCGACCGTCACAGCCAAAAGTTCGGGTCCGCGCTTGAGAGACTTCCGCCAACGCGCGACGAGCCACAATAGCGCGGTCGAATCCGGACCGCCGGAAACCGCCAGCACCAGCGCCGGCAAATGTGCCAGCTTGACGAAAAGCTCGTTAGCTTCCTGCGCCGAAACCGGGGCTGCTTTTTGCGTGGCCATCCGCCTCAACAATGCGCACGCTTCTGTTCCTGCGTGACGCCTCGCTTCACGCTCGCCGAGGCGCGCGGATATTTGCGGCCGACTTCGGCGAGCGTCGCGCAGGCCGCTTCCCGCTGACTGAGCGCGGCGAGCGACTGGCCGAGCCGCAGCAGCGCGTCCGGCGCCTTGCCCGAGCTTTCGTATTTCGTCGACACCGCGAGGAAGGATTCCGCGGCGTCACGATAGTGCTGGCCCTGGAACAGACTCTCACCCAGCCAATATTGCGCCTCCGGAGCTAGCTTCTCACCCGGATGCTTGCGCAGGAAATCGCGGAACGCCTGTTCAGCAAGCGCATAGTCTTTGTGCAGCACATAACCGTAGGCCATGTCGTATTCGTCCTGCGGCGATGCCGAAGGCGGCAGCGTCGCCAGTTGCACGCCGGCGTCGGGCGGGGCGGTTCGCGGCTGCACGCCGGCAACTCCGGGCGGGGCGGCAACCGGCGCAGGCTGCTGGATCGGATTGGCGGCAAGCGTCGACAGATCGAGCGGCGCGCCTGGCGCGCGGCCATCCGGGGCGCCGACCGGCGCCACGTTGGCGGCGTTATCGGGCAGCGGTGCGGCGACGGCCTCGTTGCCGAGCGCGCGCGGTGCGCCCGGCGCATTGGGCTGACGTGATGGATCGAATGCGTCGGAGCGGCGGCCGGGCGCCGCCGCATCGACCGGCGCCGCCATTGGCGCTGCCGGCGTCTGCGGTGCCATCGCTCGCGGCGCGGCGCCTGCGGTCGGTGCCGCGCCTTTGGAGCCGAGCTGCTGCAGGCGATATTCGGTGTCGTCCTGCATGCGCTTGAGCTGCATCTGCAATTGCTGATTCTGATACTCCAATTGCTCGAGGGTGCCGGTCAGCTGGCGCAGCGAATTTTCGATGCGGTCGATACGCACGCCGACATTGTTGCTGTCGACCGGCCCTTCCTGTCCGACCGTCGTCGGTGGCGCCGCCTGCTGGGCCTGTTCGGTCTGCCCTTCGCCGCGCTTGAACAGATTGTCGAGGAAGCCGCCCGAGGAGCGGTCCTGCGCCGCAGCCGCGCCAGCCATAAGCAGGAGCAGAAGCGCGGCAATCGACGCGGTGCGGTGCAATGTCATGTTTTATATGTCGCCACGAATTTGTCTCGATGCATCTAGCATAGGCCCGGCTACGTCGAAATTGTGACTGGGGCCGGAACGCCAATCCCAAAGCACCAAAAAAGCAAATCCGGCCCGCTCGGAACGATCAGATCCGAGCCGGCCGGAAAAGGCATAAGACTGCCGCGCGTTATTCTTACGAGCTGGCGTTGAGCACGGTTACGGCGCGGCGATTCTGCGACCAGCAGGAGATGTCGTTGCAGACCGCGACCGGGCGCTCCTTGCCATAGGAAATCGTGTGCATCCGGTTGGCGGCGATGCCGCGCGAGATCAGATAGTCACGCACTGCCTGAGCGCGGCGGGCACCAAGCGCGATGTTGTATTCACGCGTGCCGCGCTCGTCGGCATGTCCTTCAATGGTGAACTGGTTGTATTGATTGTAGTTGGTCAGCCACTGCGCCTGCTTGTCGAGCGTCGCGCGCGACTGCGCGGTCAAGTCGGACGAGTCGGTATCGAAGAATACGCGGTCACCGACGTTGACGACGAAATCCTGCTGGCTGCCGGGCGTTGCCTGGCCTGCGGCATTGGCCTGAGCGTCCTCGGCCGACTTGTTGGCGCAAGCCGACATAGCGAGTGCCGCGGCGAGCACGACCGCGAGCCGCGTCGCGCGGATGATGTTGCTGGCTTTGGTCATTTCCGGACTCTCCACTCTCGCGCACAAACTGAACTTAAGACGGGCGCAAAACCGGATCGCTTGACGATCATGCGCGCGCTTAAGGTCTAACAGGGCGTTCGTTAAACGAACGTTCCGTCAACCTTGATGAGGCGTTGCACGGCGCGGCTAAAATTAGCGGACCCACATAAACCGTTTGTGATGGTTAAAAGCCGGTAAAAGTAAGGCGGGCGCCCCGCGGCCATGCGCTCACGACAATAACGGCGACCAGGCCGGGTCCGAGGCGAAGCTCGGAGTGGGAACTTTCAACTCGTTGCGCCCGGTGACGTCGATCGTGAACAAATTCGGCCCGTTGCCGGGATCGCGGAAGAACATGATCACGCGTCCGTTCGGCGCAAACGTCGGGCCTTCGTTGTGGAAACCTTCGGTGAGGATGCGTTCGCCGGAACCGTCGGGCTTGAGCAGGCCGATGGAGAACATGCCGCGCGCCTGGCCGGTGAAGGCGATGTAATCGCCGCGCGGCGACCACACCGGCGTCGAATGCTGTCCCTCGCCGAAGCTGATGCGCTGCGCCGGTCCGCCGGCCGCCGGCATGACATAGATCTGTTGCGAACCGCCGCGGTCACTCTCGAAGCAGATGCGGGCGCCGTCCGGCGAGTAACAGGGCGAGGTGTCGATCGCCGGCGTGTCGGTCAACCGCGTCGTCGCTTTCGACCTAAGGTCCATGACGAACAGATTGGAATTGCCGCCCTGCTGCAGGCTCATGATGACGCGCTGGCCGTCCGGCGAAAACCGCGGCGCAAACGTCATGCCGGGAAAATTGCCGACGATCTCGCGCTGGCCGGTTTCGATGTTGAGCAGGTAAACGCGCGGACCGCCCTGCCCGTACGACATGTAGGTGATTTCCTGCGTCGAAGGATTAAAGCGCGGGGTAAGCACCAGATCGTCGCCGCGCGTCAAATAGCGCACGCCGGCGCCGTCCTGATCCATGATGGCGAGCCGCTTGACCCGCTGCTGCTTCGACCCGGTCTCGTCGACGAAGACGATACGGCTGTCGAAATAGCCTTTCTCGCCGGTGAGTCGCTCGTAGATCGCATCGGAAATAATGTGGGCAATGCGCCGCCAGTTGTCCGGTGAGGTGAAATATTGCTGACCTGCGAGCTGCTGGCCGGCGAACACGTCCCAGAGCCGGAATTCCGCGCGCAGCCGTCCATCGCTCTGGCGGGTGATGCGCCCGGTCACCAGGGCCTGGGCGTTGATGGCACGCCAATCGGCAAATCGGGGCACCGCGTCGGTGTTCGAAATCTTCTCGACGAAGGCCTGCGGGTTGATCGGCGCGAACAATCCGCTGCGCTGTAAATTGGCGGTGATGATGCCGGTCACGTTATGAGCGACGTCGCCCTCGTTTGCCGTTGCGCCGATGAAATCGGGCAAGGCAATGGGCATCGGCTGCACGTTGCCCTGATTGATGTCGACATTGAGCACGGCGCTGGCGCTGCGCGGTGCGAGTGTGGCGAGCGCGCCCGCGCTTGCTGCGAGCAGCAAACGGCGACGGCTCAGTTTGGGATCGAAATCTTGGATCACGGGATTTTCGTTACCTTGCGGGAATGTCGTGGAACATCTGCTTGGTGTCGAAGGTGAAATCAATTTCTTTCCACATGTCGTAATGATCAGGGCGCAGCATGGTGTAGGGCTGCCCGACAAAGACCGCGCGCACGGCGCTGTCGCGCATCGCCTCGAACTGGGTGCCTTGCCCGCTGGTGAGAACCTGGGGGCCGGCCGCCAGAGTTCCGTCGCGCTTGAAACGGATGCGAATCGTGACCTGGCTTTGATTGGCGTCCTGCATGCCGATCGGAGGATTCCACAGCGCCATCAACTTGGCGCGCAGCGCGTCGATTTCGGACTGCGACAGCTGCGCCGCGGTGCCCATGGCGGTGCCGAGGTCGGGTTTCGAATTAAGCTCCGCTCCGGCCGCCGCCTTGCTCTGCGGGTCGCGGTTGTCGAGCAGCGCCGCGATCTTGTCGGCGTCGAACTTGGGTTGCGGCTTCGGCAGCGGCGGCTTTTTCGACGGCAGCGGCTCGTTCTTGGCCTCCTGCTGCGGCTTGTCGTCCACCTTCTTCAGCTTGTCGGCGATCGGATCCGGCTTGGTCTGAGGCTGCGGCGGCTTTTCCTGCGCGGTCTTGATTTCCTGTTTTTCGCTGAGCTTGGGCGCGGGCTCGTCGACCGGCTTGGGCTCATCGATTTTCTGCACCAGCGGCTTGGGCTTTTCCACCGGCTTGGGCGCTTCCTTGACGCCCTTGGTCATTTCCGAGAAGTCCTTGGCGCTGATGAGATCGACCGGAAGGGAATCGACCGGGGTTGCCTCCAGCGGCCTGGTGGAAAAAGAGATCACCGCCCACAGCAGCACCGCTGCGTGCAGGCCCCCCGAGACCGCTGTCGCGACCCTGAACTCCATTACTTCGAGCTCTGCTCGAATTCCGTGACCAGCGCCACTTTATGGAAGCCGGCCGCCGAGAGCCGCCCCATGACCTTCATCATCGTACCGTAATCCACCTTCTTGTCGCCGCGCACATAAATGCGCGCCTCGGTGCCACCGCGCGCCTGCGCCACCGCCTGCAACTTCGGCAGCAGGTCGTGGATGGTGATTTCCGAATTTTGCAGGAAGATCTTGTCGGCGTCGTTGACCGAAATGGTCAGCGGTTCCTTGTCCTGATCGAGGCTCTTGGCCTGACTTTGCGGCAGGTCGATGGGTACGCCGACGGTCAGGAGCGGCGCCGAGACCATGAAGATGATGAGCAGCACCAGCATCACGTCGACCATCGGCGTGACGTTGATCTCGCTCATCACCTTGCGGCGGCGATGCTTCCTGCGTCCGATAACGGGGGTGCCGGCATTGGCAGCCATGGAGACGTCCCCTTACTTCTTGCGCATGGTCTGGTACGAAAACCGGTGCCCACTTTTCAGGATCATGCGCTACCCGCGCTCGTCGATCTGCCGCGATAAAATAGCGGCGAATTCGTCGGCAAACCCCTCGAGCCGCTGCGCCTGTCTGTTCACCTCGGACGCGAACTTATTGTAGAAAATCGTCGCCGGTATGGCGGCGACAAGGCCGATTGCAGTCGCAAAGAGCGCTTCCGCGATGCCCGGCGCCACAACTGCTAACGAGGTGTTCTTCGAGGCGGCGATCGATTGAAAGCTCGTCATGATGCCCCAAACCGTGCCGAAAAGGCCGATAAAGGGGCCGGCCGAACCGACGGTCGCCAGCACCAGGAGCCGCTTTTCCAGCCGTTCGACTTCGCGGGCGATTGTCACCTCCATCACCTTCTCGATGCGCATCTGCAGGCCGGCAAAGGAGCGAATATTGCCTTCGAAACTGCGCTTCCATTCGCGCATCGCGGCGACGAACAGCGCAGCCGTCGAATGGTTGGGATGCGAGGAGAGCGAGCGGTAAAGCTCCTCCAGCGACTGCCCCGACCAGAATGCCTGCTCGAAACGGTCCATGGCGCGGCGGCTGCGCGCATAGAGCACGGTCTTGTCGATGGCGATGGCCCAGACCCAGACCGAGCAGCCGAGCAGCCCGAGCATGACCGTCTTGACGATCCAGTGCGCGTGCCAGAACAGCGTGAATAGCGAAAGATCGGCGGAGGTCAGCGGGAGCACCGACTGTGCCACGTCGGTAGGATTCATAGGCACGTCCTTTCCGCTGTCCGGTGTCACTCACCTTAAGCGCACGATCCTGTCCGAAAACCGGTACCCACTTTTCGGGATCGTGCGCCAGCCCGGCGCAGGTGCAATGCCAAAACAAAAAGCGCGCCGTGCTCACGCGCTCAGCCGAAAACGTCTTGTTGCGCGAAAACCAAACGTCCCGCCACCGGCGGCTTGACGAAATCCCCGCGAAACTTGGCCAAACTAGGGCGTGCGGCCCGTATTTGAGCCCCGTCTAACAGCGCTGATTGTGGTTAAGGAAAGGTTAGCGACGCCGTGTCGTCCCCGCGCGCCACAACGCAACGGCCACCCGCTTCGGGGAAAGCGGGTGGCCGTCTGGCGTCGCAGAAAACTTCAGTTCTGCGGCGGGGGCTCTCGGGCTCGGGCCGGTTGCGGCGCTCGGCCATGAAGGCGTCGAACTCGGTCTTGTCCTTGGCGAAACGCAGGCGATCGAGAAACGTGCGGAATTCGCGCTGCTCTTCTTCCAGCCGCTTCAGGGTCTCGCTGCGGTACTCATCGAACGCGTGGTTGCCGCTCGAAGGGCCGTCGCGCCAGCCACCTTGCCATCCGCCCGGCGCTGAGCCACCGGTCATGCGCGCGCGCACCCAATCCATCTTGCGCTGCAGGCGCTCCATCTTGTGCTGCCAGCGGTCGCTTCCGCGCTCCCAACGGCCGTGATGTCCGCATCCCATTCTTCCGCTCCCAATTGTAAAGGCGAGGGCTGCCAGACCGAGCGGCCACCAGGCCATGAACCCGAGGATGACCAGTGCGATCCAGGCGGGTTTGCCGAACTCATCAAGCCTTGCGGTGATTGGCATTTGAAGGTCCTCGCGCGTGAATGTTAATACCATTTACATGGATATGATGGCTCAATGTCAAGACCCTTCACATAGGCGCTCGTGGAAATGTTGCGAGGGCTTTTTATCTGCCGGCCGCCGCAGCCGACAGGCCGAGGCCGCGCAGATAAATGAGGATTGCGGCCTCTAGAAGCTCTTCCGGCGGCATCGGCAGCGAGCGCCGCGCGGCGTCACCCCGGCTAAACAACGAGGCGATGCCGTGGGTCATCGACCAGACATGCAGCGCCACCATCAGCGCCGGCGGCCTGGTGTTCGCCGGGATCTGCGCCACCAGCTTTTCCGCCGCGGCGCGCAGCACCGCGAAGGCGCGCTCGCTGACCTCGCGCAATTGCGGATCGGCGTCCAGCGGCACGCCGGCCTCAAACATAGCCGAATAATACGCCGGCTCTGCCTTGGCGAAGGCCAGATAGGCCCTGCCAAGGCGGTCGAAGGCCTGCAAAGTATCCGGAAAACCATCGGACCAGGCCTTGGCCAGCGCCACAGTGAATTCCTCGAAGCCGCGGCGGGCGACGTCGGCGAGCAGCGCGTCGCGGTCGCGAAAATGGCGGTAGGGCGCCGCCGGCGAAACGCCCGCCGAGCGCGCGGCATCGGCAAAGGTGAAGCCGGCCGGGCCCTTCTCGGCGATGAGATCAAGCGCGGCGCGCACCAGGGCCTCCTTGAGGTTGCCGTGGTGGTAGCCGCGCGGATGGCTGCGTCTGCCCCAACTCATGTGAATGGCCTTAACATGAGTCTCGGGGGGCGTCGATGTTTGTGGCGGAGCGCGACTAGCGCCGACCGCGCGCAGCCAGCGGCAGGTGTTCGAACAAAGTCGGACCGCCAGGCTGTGCCTTCTCGATCGACAGCAGGCACAGTTTGGTCGCGACGCCGCCGACTGCCGAGAAGCCGCCGGGTTTGCCGTTGGCAGCAAGCACGCGATGGCACGGCATGATGATCGGCGTCGGGTTCTGCCCGAGCGCCACGCCAACCTCCCGCGCCAGCAAAGGGTCGCCGAGCCGCTCGGCGATCTGCCCGTAGGTCATTGTCTGGCCGGGCGGGATCGCGCGCGCAATCGCATAGACCCGGCGGTTGAACTCAGGGGTTTCGCCGTCATCGATGACAATGTCATTGAGGTCGCGAGGCTCACCGCTCAGCAGCGCGACAATGCCGTCGATGGCACGCTGCACGGCCGCGGTCGGCTCTGCCTTGCCCGCCTGCGGGAAGCGGCGCAGTACGCCCTCGGTCGTCTTGCGGTCGTCGCTTTCCGGAAAGCGTACGCCGGCAATGCCGCGTGCGCTCCAGACGATGCCGCAGCGGCCGATGGCGCTGTCGAATAATGCAAAGTGATGGCCTGTCGTCATGGGCCAAGTCTAACCAGCCGCGGCCGAAGCGCCACCCGCTTCCTGATCGGCGCGCATGGCGATGCGCAGCGGCTTGGGGATCGGCTTAGCGCGGCCGCCGGAGACGAAAGCCACTTGGACGTCGGCTTCGACGATCAAGTCCGCGCCGCGCACGACCTTCTGATTGAGCGTCACGGAGGCGCCCTTGACCTCCTTGGGGGTGGTGACGATGTCGAGCACGTCGTCCATGAAGGCCGGCTTGCTGAAGTGAATGTCCATGTGGCGCACGACGAAGGAAAAGCCCGGCGCTTCCTTTTCCGCCGCCGCAAACAGCGCCCGATGGTCGGCGCCGATGAGCCGCAGGTAATTGGTGCGGCCGCGCTCCATGAAGCGCAGGTAGCTGGCGTGATAGACGATGCCGGAGAAATCGGTGTCCTCGTAATAAACGCGCACCTGCTGGTGATGCAGGCCGTTGCGGATTTCGCCGTCGAGCGGATGCAGGTTCATGGACCGATCATACACGCGTCCATAGCGAACGGACGAACTGCAATTTCATGCCGATGCGCTCCATATTGCGATGGGACGCCGACAGAAAAGCCGTGCCGGAGACAGCAATTTCGGCGCCGGCGGCAGCCGCGGCGGCGAGTCGCGCTTGCAGCAGCGCCGCATGCAGACCGCGACCGCGATAGGCGGCATCGGTGGCAGCATCGGCGAGATAGGCCATGCGTTCGCGGACGTAAAGGACAGCCGCGGCGGCCGGCCTACCACCCGCGCGACAAAAAAAAAGCGACCATCCGGGCTGCTCGGGCCACCGGCAAACGTTGCGCCTGAAGCCCTCGCGCTGCGCTTCGGGTATGCCCCAACTCACCGTATAGGCGTCGAGGAAGGCTTCGAAGCCCTGCGCATCGTCGACGCGTTCGACAGCAACCGCCGGCTTGACCGCCATATAGGCGCGGGGCGATGCGATCAGCGCCGCATGAAAGCCGGTGATCGCGAAGCGGAGTGTCGACAACTCGCGGCTCGTCGCCTCGCCGGCGAATCCCGGTGCTATTTCGATCTGCGGGCGCCCGGCATTGTCGTCATACCATTGAAGCGCGGGCGCGAGCTCCGCCTCATCCCCCGGCTCGAAGCCGACGATTCGATTGAACGAAGGCGCCGGGAGATGTTTTGCCATCAGTGCCCAGCCGTTCCGGCCGAAGCGGCGATAGCCGACGCCGACTGGATTGTCGTCGAGCGCTTCAAGGACTTTGATGCGCGACAAAGTATAGGCGACATCGATTGCGACCGTTCGCCGGATCAATTCGAGCGACGGCACAAGAATCGGGTCGGCCGCCCTCATGGCAAGCTACTCGTCGTCTCCGACGAAGAGCCCGAACTGCCCCGGATCGCGCTGCGGCTCGGCAAGCCCGAGATGCTTGAAGGCGTGGCTGGTGAGCAACCGCCCGCGCGGGGTGCGCTGGACCATACCCTTCTGGATGAGGAACGGCTCGATGATGTCCTCGATGGCGTCGCGCGGCTCACTCAAAGCCGCAGCCATCGTGTCGACGCCGACCGGCCCGCCGCCGTAGCTCAGTGCGATGGTGCTGAGATAGCGCCGGTCCATGGCGTCGAGACCGAGGGCGTCGACGTCGAGCTCGCGCAGCGCGCGGTCGGCCACTTTGCGGTCGATGGCCTTGACGCCGTCGACATGGGCGAAGTCGCGGACCCGCCGCAGGAGCCTGCCGGCGATGCGCGGCGTGCCGCGGGCGCGGCGCGCGATCTCGTTGGCGCCGTCGGGCGTGATGCTCAAGCCCAGCACGCGGGCGCCGCGGTTGACGATCTGCTCGAGCTCGGCCTCGGAATAGAAATTCAGCCGCACCGGAATGCCGAAGCGGTCGCGCAGCGGATTGGTGATGAGTCCGGCGCGCGTGGTGGCGCCGATGAGCGTGAACGGCGAAAGATCGATCTTGACCGAGCGCGCCGCGGGTCCCTCGCCGATGATAAGGTCGAGCTGGAAATCCTCCATCGCCGGATAGAGGATTTCCTCGACCGCCGGGTTGAGCCGGTGAATCTCGTCGATGAACAGCACGTCGCGGGGCTCGAGGTTGGTCAGCAGCGCGGCAAGGTCTCCGGCCTTGGCGATCACCGGCCCGGAGGTGGCGCGGAAATTGACGCCAAGTTCGCGGGCGACGATCTGCGCCAGCGTGGTCTTGCCCAGGCCCGGCGGCCCGACAAACAGCACATGGTCGAGCGCTTCCTTGCGCGCGCGCGCGGCTTCGATGAAAACGCCGAGATTGGCGCGCGCCTTTTCCTGGCCGATGAATTCGGACAGCCGCTGCGGGCGCAGGTTGGCGTCGACGTCGTCGTCGCGCTTGTCGGCGGCGACCAGGCGCGGATTGGGGCTCATGTCATGCCCCGCCGGTATTTGTTCGGCAGCAGTTTGCCGATCGTCTCGATCTTCGGCGTCTTGCCGCCCGGAACGATCACCTTCGCTTTCGCGTCATAGTCGTGGATCAGCTCGCGGCAGGTGCCGCACGGCGAAACGACCGCAATGCCGCCGCGCTCCCCGGGCTTGGGATGGCGCACGGCGACGATGGCCTCGATGCCGTGGTCGCCGTTTTCGGTGAGCGCGCGGCCGATGGCGACGGCTTCGGCGCAGACCGCGCCCCTGCCCACATAGGCGTCGAGATTGACGCCGGTGACGATGCGGCCGGCGCGCGTGCGCAGCGCGGCGCCGACCTCCTGCCAGTCGTCGCGGTAGCGCGACTTGATGGCTTTGGTCGCAGCGGCGATCAAGTCCTGGTCCTTCTTGTTCAGCGGCATCGGTTACTCATCACTTCACGTTATCGCGCCAGTTCCTTCAAGCCCTGCCGGATCAGCGTCGCCGTATCGGCAGCTTCCCCCACGTTGCGGGCAGCGGCGGCGATTGCGGCGGCGGCCTGCGGCTGGCCATAGCCGAGATTGACCAGCGCGGAAACCGCGTCGGTCACCGGGCGCGGCGCGCGTTTTTCGTCGAGCGCGCCGGACAACTGGATCGCCGCCGGATCGATGGTGGCAAATTCCGGCGCCTTATCTTTCAATTCGGTGACGACGCGCTCGGCAACCTTGGGCCCGACGCCGGGCGCGCGCGCGATCGCCGCCTTGTCACGCATGGCGACGGCAGAGGCGAGTTCCGAAACCTTCAGCGTGCCGAGCACGGAGAGCGCGACCTTGGCGCCGACGCCTTGCACCGTCTGCAACAGACGGAACCATTCGCGCTCCGCGTCGCTGGTAAACCCGAACAGCTTGATCTGGTCCTCGCGCACATGCGTCTCGATCGAAAGCGTCGCCGGTTGTCCAGGCGCAGGCAGCGCCTGCAACGTGCGCGCCGAGCAATGCACCTGGTAACCGACGCCGCCGACGTCGAGAATGACGTAGTCGGCGCCGTAGCTGTCGATGAGGCCCTTGAGCTTGCCGATCATGACGCCGCAACCTTCATCACCACGCTGGTGCGATGATGCGCGTGACAAATCGCAATGGCCAGCGCATCGGCGGCATCCTCGCTTTGCGGATCGGCTTTGGGCAGCAACACGCCGACCATCATGCGGATCTGCGCCTTCTCGCCGTGGCCGGCGCCGACCACGGTTTTCTTCACCACGTTCGGAGCGTATTCGGCGACCGCCAGACCCGCCCGCGCCGGGACCAGCATGGCAATGCCGCGCGCCTGCCCAAGCTTGAGCGTCGCCGACGCATTGGCGTTGACGAACGTCGTCTCCACCGCCGCTTCGGCCGGCGCAAAGTCGGCGATCACCCGCGCAAGCCCGTCGTGTAGCATGACCAGCCGCACGCCGAGGGCATCGCCCTCGCGGGTTTCAACCGAACCGCAGGCCACGTAAATCAGCCGGTTGCCGTCGGATTCGATCAGGCCCCAGCCGGTGCGGCGGAGCCCCGGATCGATGCCGATGATGCGAATCGGATGCCGGCTCATGGTCCGTTGATAACGCCGCGGCGCCCTTCCGGCCAGCGCATGCATTAAGTCAATTCTTTGAATGATTAGAGGCGCGGCGGCCCTGCTATTGAGGGCCCGCCCACCATGTTCGACCCGCACACAATCGCAATTTTTACCGATGCCGTCGTCGATCCGCGGTTTTCGATCGCCATGGGAATTGCCGTGCTCGCCGGCCTCGTGCGCGGCTTTACGGGCTTTGGCTCGGCGCTCATCTACATGCCGCTGATTTCGGCGGTCTACGGCCCGCGGCTTGCCGCGCCCACCTTGCTGCTGATCGACACCATTTGCAGCCTTCCCTTCGCGCTCAAGGCGATCCCGGACTGCAACTGGCACGAGGTGCGCATGGTAATGATCACCGGCGCCATCGGGGTGCCGCTCGGGGTCGCGGCGCTTGTCTATGTCGACGCGCTGGCGCTGCGCTGGTTCATCGCCGTGCTGGTGCTGATCGCGGTCACCATCCTCGCCTCGGGCTGGCGCTACCACGGCAGGCCGACGGTCGGCGCTTCGCTCGGCGTCGGCGCACTGGCCGGCTTCGGCGCCGGCGCTGTGCAGATCGGCGCGCCGCCGCTTCTGGTCTACTGGCTCGGCGGACAGAACAGCGCGGCGACCGTGCGCGCCAACATCATGGTCTACTTTCTCATGCAGGGCGTGCTGACGTTCGTGTTCTATCTCTATGGCGCGCTGTTCACGGCGGAGGCACTGGCGCTGGCGCTACTGCTCGGCCTGCCGTTCGGGATTGCGCTGGCGCTGGGCGCGCGCTGGTTTCACGGCACCAGCGACATATTCTATCGCCGGCTTTCCTACATCATCATTGCGGTGTCGGGATTGATCAGCCTGCCGGTGTTCGACGCGCTGCGCTAAATTTGAAGGTTACGCGCTCATCTTCTGCATCAGCGCATCGGACATTTCAAAATTGGCGTAGACGTTCTGCACGTCGTCGGAATCGTCCAGCGTCTCGATCATCTTGATCAGCTTCTCCGCCGTTTCGTCGTCGACCGGAACGGTGTTCTGCGGTTTCCACAAGAGCGCCGCCCGGCGCGGATCGCCGAATTTCGCCTCCAGCGCCTTGGCCACGTCGCGCAGCGTCTCCGGCGTGGTGAAAATCTGGTGGCCGTCGTCGCCTGAAATAACGTCCTCGGCGCCGGCTTCGATCGCCGCGTCCAGCATGGCGTCCGCGCTTGCGACTTTGGCGTCGTATTCGACGACGCCGACATGACTGAACATGAACGACACCGCGCCGGTCTCGGCCAGATTGCCGCCGCTCTTGGTGAAGGTTGCGCGCACCTCGCCGGCGGTGCGGTTGCGATTATCGGTCAACGCCTCGACGATGACGGCGACGCCGCCGGGCCCGTAGCCCTCGTAGCGGATCTCGTCGTAGTTCTCGGTATCGGCGCCCTGGCTCTTCTTGACCGCGCGGTCGATATTGTCCTTGGGCATGTTCTCGGCGCGGGCGGCCAGGATCGCGGCGCGCAGGCGCGGATTAAACGCCGGGTCGGGCATGCCGAGCTTGGCCGCCACGGTGATTTCGCGCGCCAGCTTGGAGAACAGCTTGGAGCGCGCTTTATCCGCGCGCCCCTTCTTGTGCATGATGTTCTTGAATTGGGAATGGCCGGCCATGACGACAGCGGTGGGATGTTGTGAGGCCGCTATATAGGCCGGGCAGCCGAAAAAATAAATATCAGACCGCGGCGACCGCGACGTTACGTAAAATAGCGTCGATACGTTCGCCAACCTGGGCGACGTTACGGTGGACCCGCGCCTTGTAACGGGTGACCGCGTCGCGGTCGACCATGAAGAACTTCTTCTCGTCGTAGGAGCGCCCGAAAACATCGATCAGCATGCTGCGGAACCTGCCGGATACGATGCCCGGCATTTCCGCCGCCGGCTGCTCGGCATAAGCGGCAAGTTCGGCGGAGGTGAGCGCGCACAGCAGCGGCGCAAGCCGTGACGAATAGACCTGCCGGTGCTGCTGGATCACCTGGATGGTGCGGTCGAGCGCGAGTTCGCCCGCCGTCTCGTCGTCGATCTGCAACGGATCGTCGAGGCTCGGCCGGTTCAGCGGGAACTGGTCGATCAGCCAGTCACCGAGATGCACGACGTTCTTGCGGCCACGGCCGTAGAGCAGCACGTCGTCCTCGTAACGCGCAAACCAGGTGTCGAGGCGGTCGATGAGCCGTTCGAGCGCAGCACGCGGGATCAATTCGCGGTATTGCGTGCCGAAGATGCCGATCGACGCCTTGGCGCGCGAGACGATGTCGAGCACGTCGTCGCCGAGCAGAGGCCGAAACAGGCTGTTGCCGATGCCGAGCACGACGAGGTCGTAGTGGCCGCGCGCCTGCGGCAGCGTGCTGAAGGTCAGGTGATGCACCTCGGCCTCGCCCGGCAACAACGCGTTGATCATGTGGTAGCCGAGGCGGCCTCCGAGATTGCCGGCATCGTTGTCGGAGATCACCGCGACGCTGCAGGTGGCGACCGGCCGCAGCCGCTCGCTCGGCGTGAGCCGCATCAGCACCTGTGCATCGTCAATCGGCGTGGTGCATTCGATGCGGAAACCGTAACGGTCGAACAGCAGCGTGAGATCGTAGAAGCTGAAATAATTGGCGAAGCCGCGTCCCCGGCCAAGATTGGTCGGATGATAGCTGAGCAGCACGTCGTGCTTGCAGAAGCGCAGATGCGTGAACAACGTCTCCGCGTCGGCGACCGTCTCCAGCGCGCCGAGCATGACGATGATGTCGGCTTCGGTGGCGGCCTTCGTGGGGAAGTCCGCGCTCAGATCGCAGATGCTGTAGTGGCAGCCGTTGGGGAGGAGCGCCCGCAGGGCGCCGCCACGGCCGAGCTCGAGCACGCGGGCGCCTGCGGCGATGAATTGGGCGGCAAGCGCGGCGCGAGGATCGGTTTCGGCTTGCGGCTGCATCCGCAGCGCGATTGCGGACGGCGCCTCCAGCGCGAGATTGCGATTGACGTGAAGTCCCATGCCCGCCCGGTGCCGAGTTCGCGTTTGCCGTACCCAGCACATGACGGCGAATCATCGGACCTAACGAATCATCGCGGCGAGTCGCGGTCAACCGCGAAGAGGTTAACGCCAGAAATCGGGCTGCGCCTCTTCGAGAATACCGCCGAGCCGCACTGCGCCGACGCGCGTAGCGAGGCCTTTCGCGTCGGTCTCGACGGCGAGCCCGCACATCGTCGCGGGACCCAGCGCCGGTTCGAATTTGCCGCCGGGCACCTTGCGCAGGAACCGCGCCAGCGGCTCTTCCTTGTTCATGCCGATCACGGAGTCGAAATCGCCGGTCATGCCGACGTCGGACACAAACGCTGTGCGCCCCGGCAAGATGCGCTGATCGGCGGTCGGCGCGTGCGTGTGGGTGCCGACCACGAGGCTGGCGCGGCCGTCGACGAAAAAGCCCATGGCCTGCTTCTCGCTGGTCGCCTCCGCGTGCATGTCGATGACAATGGCGTCGGCTCCAGCGCCGAGCGCGCAGGCGGCGAGTTCGCGCTCGACCGCGGCGAAGGGATCGTCGAGCGGGTCCATAAAGATGCGGCCCATCGCGTTGATGATGAGCGCACGCTTGCCGTTCTTGGTGTCGACCATGGCGGCGCCGCGGCCCGGCGTGCCGGCCGGATAATTGAGCGGGCGGACGAGACGCGGCGCCCGCTCGATGAACACTAAGGCTTCGCGCTGATCCCAGGCGTGATTGCCGAGCGTGACGGCGTCGGCGCCGGCGTCGATCAGTTCATTATAGATCGTCTCGGTGATGCCGAAGCCGCCGGCGGCGTTCTCGCCGTTGACGACGACAAGATCGAGCTCCCAGCCGGCGATCAGGCCGGGCAAGCGCTCGCTGACGATTGTCCGCCCGGAACGGCCGACCACGTCGCCGATGAAAAGAATCCTCATCTTTTTATTGTCGCCCGCGGAAATCGATCATCTCTCGTTCCGTTAGCACGAGATCGAGCCGTTCGTCGCGGTCCGTGGCGGGGACCTTGGGAATTTCCTGCGCGGCAAAGGCGAGACCGACGGCGATGATCGGCTTTTTGGCGCGAAGGCTGCGGATGGTCATGTCGTAGTAACCGGCGCCGTAGCCGATGCGCTGGCCGCTGCGGTCGAAGGCGGCGAGCGGCACCAGAAGAATATCGGGCGCGACTTCGGCGGCGTCCGGCACCGGTTCGCGGATGCCCCATTGCCCACTCCTGAGCGGCGCGCCGAAGCTCCAGGCGCGCATGATCAGCGGATGCCCACGTCTGGCAATCGCCGGCAACGCCAGTTGCGCGCCGGCATTGCCGAGCTTGCGCATGAGCGGCAGCGGACTGATCTCGCTTTTCATCGGCGAGAAGCCTGAAACGATCGTACCCGGCATGACCTTCAGCGGAAACGCGCGGGCAGCGATTGTCTCGGCGGCGGCCTGCCGCTCGGCCGGGGCAAGCGCGTCGCGCAGCGCCAGCGACGCGTTGCGCAGTTCGGCTTTTTCTTGTTGGTCGGAATCGGTCATCGATAAAAGTGCGGAGCCGCGATGGCCGTCGGAGTGTGATCCCGGGAACCTACATAAGTAGGTGGGCGCCATATGACCGGAACCACGGTCCCGGCCAGGGACAGCTCCCGTTAGGATCGTAAGGCCCCGGGGAATTGTACTCCTGACGCGCCCCGCAGCCCCGCCCCAGCAATGTAGGCGCTATGCCGGGCAGACGCCACCTATCCGATGGCCACGCCGCTGCCGTTTGGCACCGTCTGGTTAAGCTTGCGGGTGATGCCCTCAATGCGCTCGGCCGCCGAATTGAAGGCGTGGACCACGGCGCTCGATGCCGCCTTGGCGCGGTCGGCGGCGACCGCACGGGCCTCCTGCAGTGCCACGACGTCCTCCGCGACGACGCCAATGCGGCGCTGCGTCTCGGCAAGCTCGTCGGCGATCATCAGCGCCGCCATGACCGTGAGCCGGGTGTCGCCGATCTCACCGAATTTCGCGCGCAGGTCGATGATGCGCTGGTCGAGGTCTTTCGCCAGCGCCAGCAAATGCTCCTCCTGCCCGTCCTCGCAGGCGAGGCGGAACTGGCGGCCGGCGATAGTGGCGGTGACCTGAGTCATGTCATGTTACCTGGCGCATGATCTTGTAACCGGTGCCCACTTTTCGGGATCATGCGCCGCTCACTCATGCCCGTTGAGCACCGATTGGATCGAGGCGATCGCGGTGTCGAGACGCTGCGCAATCTCGCGGTTGGCCGCCTCGAGCTTGCGCGAGCGCGAGGTCTCGCCGTCGAGAGCCGCGGCAAGTTGCGTGCGGTCGAGGCCCAGCGTTTGCAGCTGGCTCGCCAGTCCTTCTTCGTTGCGGTCGGCGAGCTGACGGCGCTCCGCCGCGGCGTCGAGCGCATCGAGCGCCAGCGCCAGCCGTTTTACCGCGATATCGATTTCACTTTGTTCGCTCATCGCCTTCATCCGCACCCAAAAACTCTTGCGGCGGCAAAGATTTAGGCAAGGAATCTTACGTGCTGCACGATCCCCGCGTCAACGCTGGGCATACGAGTTGCCCACGCCTTTTCGCGGGCCTGTGCATGGGTTCGTCACGGCCCCGCGCTTACATTGACTCAAGGGCCTCACATGCTATCCACCGCGACAAACAGGCCTTTCCATGAATGCAAAGCTCGCCGTGATGCCCGCGGAGCCCCCGGTTCCCGCCGTTGCGCATGCGGAAATGGCCAACGCCATCCGCGCGCTGGCGATGGATGCGGTCGAGCAGGCAAAATCCGGCCATCCCGGCTTGCCGATGGGCGCCGCCGACGCGGCGACCGTGCTGTTCACGCGCTTTTTGAAATTCGATCCGGCGGCGCCGACCTGGCCCGACCGCGACCGCTTCGTGCTCTCGGCCGGGCACGGCTCGATGCTGCTCTACGCGCTGATGTATCTCACCGGCTACGAGTCCGTGACCATCGACGAGATCAAGCGCTTCCGCCAACTCGGCTCGAAGACGCCGGGACATCCGGAAAATTTCGTCACCGCAGGCATCGAGACCACGACCGGCCCGCTTGGCCAGGGTTTGGCCAATGCGGTCGGCATGGCGATTGCCGAACGGCATCTGGCCGCCGAGTTCGGCGCTATCGTCGATCACAAGACCTATGTGCTCGCCTCCGACGGCGACCTGATGGAGGGCATCAGCCAGGAAGCCATCGCCCTCGCCGGACATTTGAAGCTCAACCGGTTGATCGTGCTGTTCGACGACAATGGCATCTCCATCGACGGCGCGATTTCGCTCAGCGACAGCGTCGATCAGGTCAAGCGCTTCGAGGCCGCCGGCTGGGCCGCCGCGCGCGTCGACGGCCATGACGCGGCGGCGATCGCCGCGGCCCTCACCAAGGCGCAAGGTTCCGACCGGCCGGTGATGATTGCGTGCAAGACCACCATCGGCTTCGGCGCGCCGAGCAAGGCAGGCAAGGCCTCCTCGCACGGCTCGCCACTTGGTGCCGACGAGATCAAGGGCGCGCGCGAAAAACTCGGCTGGGCGCACCCGCCGTTTGAATTGCCCGCCGATATTCTTTCGGCCTGGCGCGCCGCCGGGCAGCGCGCGAAGGCCGCGCATGCCGACTGGAAGAAGCGGCTTGGCGCGCTCGATGCGGCCAAGCGCGCCGAATTCGAGCGCCGGTTGCGCGGCGACTTGCCGCAGCGGGCGCTCGGCGACGCCGTGCGCGCGGTGAAGGACAAGCTTGCCGCCGCGCCGAAGGACATGGCGACGCGCGCGGCCTCGGAATTCGCGCTGGAAAGTCTGATCCCGGCGCTGCCGGAAATGCTCGGCGGCTCCGCCGATCTGACCGGCTCCAATAACACGCGCACCAAATCGATGACGGCGCTGAGCGCCGCCGACTATTCCGGCCGCTTCATCCATTACGGCATCCGCGAACACGGCATGGCCGCGGCGATGAACGGCATGGCGCTGCACGGCGGCATCATCCCCTATTCCGGCACGTTCCTCGTCTTCTCCGATTATGCGCGGCCGGCAATCCGGCTTGCGGCGCTGATGGGCGAGCGCGTCATCCACGTCATGACGCACGACTCGATCGGGCTCGGCGAAGACGGCCCAACGCATCAACCGGTCGAACAACTCGCGGCGCTGCGCGCCATCCCCAATCTTCTCGTGTTCCGTCCGGCCGACGCGGTGGAGACCATCGAATGCTGGCAGCTGGCGCTCGAGGCGAAAGACCACCCGAGCGTGCTGGCGCTGACGCGGCAGAACCTGCCGCAGCTGAGCCAGAACTTTCTCGACAACAACCGCTGCGCCGCCGGCGCCTACGAGATCGCCGCAGCCGAGGGCAAGGCGCAGGTATCGATCTTCGCCACCGGGTCGGAGGTTTCCGTCGCCGTCGAGGCGAAGAAGCTGCTGGCCGCCAAGGGCGTTGCTGCCCGCGTGGTTTCAGTTCCCTGCTTTGAACTCTTGCTGGAGGCGCCGGACGATAAGCGCCGCGCCGTCATCGGCGACGCCAAGGTCAAGATCGGCGTCGAGGCGGCGATTCGCATGGGCTGGGACGCCATCATCGGGTCGGACGGCACCTTCGTCGGCATGACGGATTTCGGCGCCAGCGCACCCTACAAGGAGCTTTACAAGCACTTCGGCATTACGCCGGAAGCAGTGGCCCAGGCCGCGTTAAGCAAACTTGGCCTGGAATAACCATATATGGAGCGAGCGCCCGCAGACGGCGGGCAATTCAGTCGGCGTCACGCTATAGATTTCGGCACGAGACGACTGCATGTCGAGAGTTAAGCCGGGAGCGACAAGAATGACTGTGCGAGTTGGCATCAACGGGTTTGGCCGTATCGGGCGTAACATCTTGCGCGCCATCGCCGAAGCAGAACGCCACGACATCGAGGTCATCGGCATCAACGATCTGGGTCCGGTCGAAACCAACGCGCACCTTCTGCGCTACGACAGCGTGCACGGGCGCTTTCCCGGCACGGTCACCGTCAAGGGCGACACCATCAGTCTCGGCAACGGCGCCATCAAGGTCACCGCCGAACGCGATCCGGCAAAGCTGCCGTGGAAGGATCTCGGCGTCGACATCGCGCTTGAGTGCACCGGTCTGTTCACCGCCAAGGAGAAAGCCTCGGCGCATCTCTCAGCGGGCGCCAAGCGCGTGCTGATCTCGGCCCCGGCCGAGGGCGCCGACCTGACCGTCGTCTACGGCGTCAATCACGACAGGCTGACCAAGGAGCACAAGATCGTTTCCAACGCCTCTTGTACCACCAACTGCCTCGCCCCGGTCGCCAAGGTGCTCAACGACGCCGTCGGCATCGACAAGGGCTTCATGACCACGATTCATTCCTACACCGGCGACCAGCCGACGCTCGACACCTATCACAAGGACCTCTACCGGGCGCGCGCGGCGGCGCTGAACATGATCCCGACCTCGACGGGTGCTGCGAAAGCGGTCGGCCTCGTGCTGCCCGAACTCAACGGCAAGCTCGACGGCGTCTCGATCCGGGTGCCGACGCCGAACGTCTCGGTGATCGATTTCAAGTTCGTCGCCAAGAAGGCAACCAACAAAGACGAGGTGAACGGCGCCATCAAGCGCGCCGCCGAGCAACAGCTCAAGGGCATCCTCGCCTACACCGACGAGCCCAACGTCTCGCTCGACTTCAACCACGATCCGCACTCCTCGATCTTCCACATGGACCAGACCAAGGTCATGGACGGAACGCTGGTGCGCGTGATGTCCTGGTATGACAATGAATGGGGCTTCTCCAACCGCATGGCGGATACCGCCGTAGCGATGGGCAAGCTGATCTGACGCTTTCGCCGGGGCCATGACTGCGTTTCGAACGCTCGACCACGCCGACGTGAAGGGCCAGCGCGTATTGGTGCGCGCCGACCTCAACGTGCCGTCGGAAAACGGCGTGGTCACCGATCCGACCCGCATCGCGCGCATGGCGCCGTCGATCACCGAGCTTGCCGACAAGGGCGCCAAGGTGATCCTGCTCTCGCACTTCGGCCGGCCCAAGGGCCGCAACGCCAGGGATTCGCTCAAGCCCGTCGCCGCGGAAGTCGCGCACACCTTGAAGCGCCCGATCAAGTTCGTCGACGATTGCATCGGCGAGGCGGCCGAGCGCGCGGTCGCCGAGATGAAGCCCGGCGATTTTCTCTGTCTGGAAAACACGCGCTTTCACCCCGGAGAAGAAAAGAACGATCCGGCCTTTGTCGCCGCCCTCGCGAGGCTCGGCGATATTTTCGTCAACGACGCATTTTCGGTGTCGCACCGCGCCCACGCCTCGACCGAGGGCCTTGCCCATGTGCTCCCTGCTTTCGCCGGGCGCACGCTGCAGGCCGAACTCGAAGCGTTCGAGAAGGTTCTCGACAACCCCGCGCGGCCGGTTGCTGCCATCGTCGGCGGCGCCAAGATTTCCACCAAGCTCGACCTGCTCGGCAACCTGCTGCCGCGCGTCGACGTGCTGATCATCGGCGGCGCCATGGCCAATACGTTCCTCATGGCGCTCGGCAGGAATGTCGGACGCTCGCTGGTCGAGCGCGATCTTGTCGATACCGCACAAGCGATCATGGACGCGGCCAAGAAGACCAAGCGCGAGATCGTGCTGCCGGTCGACGCCGTGGTGGCGGAAAAGCTCGAGGCCGGTGTCGTCTCGCGCGTCGTCGATGTCGACCAGGTCGGCGAGAACGACATGATCCTCGATATCGGGCCGCGCAGCGTCGAATACGTGGTTTCGGTGCTGGCGCGCGTGAAGACGCTGGTCTGGAACGGGCCTTTCGGCGCCTTCGAAACCGAGCCGTTCGATGCCGGAACCGTGGAAGTGGCGGAAGCGGCTGCGGAACTGACCGATGCCGGCAAACTTGTCTCCGTGGCCGGCGGCGGCGACACGGTCGCCGCGCTCAATGTCGCCGGCGTCACCGAGCGGTTAACCTATGTGTCTATGGCCGGGGGCGCCTTCCTCGAATGGCTTGAGGGCAAGCCCTTGCCGGGGGTCGAGGTGTTGAGGATCAAGTGATTTACCGTCATTGCGAAAGGCGGTGACGCGCCTCTCCGCAAGCGCGGCGTCCGGTGTTAAACTTGAACCAAGTGTGGGAATTATGGATCCCGGGACGGCGCTTTCAATGCACGCCGGGCCGGCGGGACGGAGCGGAGGGGAACGATGAACTTGGCTGAACTCAACAAGGTCGCGCTGGCCATGGTCGCGCCGGGCCGAGGCATTCTCGCCGCCGACGAATCCTCCGGCACCATCAAGAAGCGCTTCGATGCCATCGGCGTTGAATCGACTGAGGACAGTCGCCGCGACTATCGCGAGATGCTGTTCCGCGCCGCCGACGCCATGAAGTGCATCTCCGGCGTCATCTTGTATGATGAAACCATCTGGCAGAACGCCAAGGACGGCACGCCGCTGGTCGAATTGATCCGGCGCGCCGGCTCCCTCCCCGGCATCAAGGTGGACGAGGGCACCAAGCCGCTGCCGTTCTGCCCCGGCGAAGTCGTCACCACCGGCCTCGACAAGCTCGCCGACCGGCTGCCGAAATATTATGAGCAGGGCGCGCGCTTCGCCAAATGGCGGGCGGTGATCGATGTCGGCGCCGGCATTCCGACCTACACCTGCATCCGCGCCAATACGCATGCGCTGGCCCGCTACGCCGCGATTTGCCAGGCCGCCAACATCGTGCCGATCGTCGAACCTGAAATCCTGATGGACGGCGACCACGATATCGACCGCTGCTTTCAGGCGACCGAATTGACGCTCAAGACCCAGTTCGAAGAACTCTATTTCCAGCGCGTCGCGCTCGAAGGCATCGTGCTCAAGCCGAACATGGTGATTTCGGGCAAGAAGAACGGCCGCCGCGCCGGTGTGGAAGAAGTCGCCGAAAAAACGGTCAAGGTGCTCAAGAACTGCGTGCCCGGCGCGGTGCCCGGCATCGCCTTCCTGTCCGGCGGGCAGAGCGACGAGGAAGCAACCGCTCATCTCGACGCCATCAACCGCATCGGCAATCTGCCCTGGACGGTCACCTTTTCCTACGGCCGCGCGCTGCAGCACGCGCCGCAGAAAATCTGGGCCGGCAAGAGCGAAAATGTTGCCGCCGCGCAGCGGGCGTTTTCGCATCGCGCAAAGATGAACAGTCTCGCGGCGGGCGGCCAATGGAAGGCCGACCTGGAAAAGAAGGCCGCCTGATCACAGTCGCGTATGACGCGTGACGTGTTCCCGAAAATTCGATAGATGATGACGTCATGGCCGGGTTTGTCCCGGCCGTCGCGTTATTGATCTTCGCACGGCAGAGGATATTCCCGTGATTGACCTGTACACCTGGACGACGCCGAACGGCCGCAAGGCATCGATCATGCTCGAGGAGATCGGCCTGCCCTATAAGGTGCGCGCCATCGATATTTCCAAAGATGAGCAATTCGCGCCGCATTTTCTCAAAGTGGCGCCGAACAACCGCATCCCGGCGATCGTCGACCATGACACCAAGATCGCGCTGATGGAGTCGGGCGCGATCCTGATCTACCTCGCCGACAAGACCGGAAAGCTGCTGGCCAAGGAAGGCGAGCGCCGCTACCGCGCCATTGAGTGGCTGATGTGGCAGATGGGCGGCCCCGGCCCCATGCTCGGACAGGTGCATCATTTCGTGAAGTATAATCCGGGCAAGGCGCCTTACGCCGAGGAGCGCTACCTCAAAGAGGCGCACCGGCTCTACAAGGTGCTCAACACGCGGCTGGAAGGCCGCGACTTTGTCGCCGACGAATATTCCATCGCCGACATCGCCATCTGGCCGTGGATTTCGCGCTTCGAATGGCAAACCATCGACCTCAAGCACTATCCGAACGTGAAGCGCTGGTACGAGACCATCGCCAAGCGCCCGGCAGTACAGAAAGGCTATAAGGTCCCGAAGGACATGGGGCCGGTTCCGATGCCGGCTTGACCTCGGCACGTCACCTTTCCGCCGGATTGGGCTACCATGCGGTGACCATGGCCCAGCGAACAGCCGCTCCGCGTCCCAAACCGCGCCTCTACCTCGTAACACCCCCGATCGAGGACGCGACGGCGTTCGCCGCGCCCCTCTCCGTGGCGCTTGGCGCAGGCGACATCGCCGCGGTGCTGCTTCGCCTCAAGGACGGCGATGAGCGCGGCCAGATCAACAGCGCCAAGACGCTTGTGCGCGTCGCGCAGGACAAGGACGTGGCGCTCGTTGTCGAAACCCGTGCGCAACTTGTTGCCCGCGCCGGCGCCGACGGCGCCCACCTCACCGGCATCGAGGCTTTCACCGAGTCGCTGCCCGGGCTCAGGCCCGATCGCATCGCAGGCTGCGGCGGACTTGCCAGCCGTCACGATGCCATGCTCGCCGCCGAAGCCGGCGCCGATTATGTCATGTTCGGCGAGCCGGACGAAGGCGGCGTGCGCCCGGCGTTCGCGGCCATAGAAGAACGCGTCGGCTGGTGGACGGAAGTGTTCGAGATCCCTTGTGTCGGTTATGCCGCCACGCTCGATGAGGTTGCCGCGCTGGTCTTTGCCGGCGCCGATTTTGTCGCGCTCGGTGATTTTGTCTGGCGTGAACCGCAGCACGCCGCCGCACAGGTAAGCGCGGCGGCCCAGCGTCTTGCCTTGCCGGAGACTACGGCATGAATCGGTGGGCCAGGATTTTCGCGGCGCTTGCAGCGCTCGGCATGGCGCTGCCTGCCGCGGCGCAGAACAAGCCGCCGCAACCTCAACCGCCCCCTGCCCCTTCGGCGAGCGAGCCGGACCTTGCCTATGGCGCGTTCCAGCGCGGGCGCTATCTCACCGCACTTGCCGAAGCGAGCGAGCGGGCGAAAAAAAACGATCCCGCGGCGATGACGCTGCTTGGCGAAATCTACGCCAATGGCTACGGCGTCGGCCGCGACGACAGCAAGGCGGCGCAGTGGTACAAGCTCGCCGCGGCGAATGGCGACCGCAACGCGCTGTTTGCGCTCGCCATGTTCGACTTCGAAGGCCGCGCCGGTCCGCGCAATGAAGCCGATGGCGCCCGCCTGCTCGACGCCGCGGCAAAGCTCGGCCATCCCGCCGCCGCTTACGATCTCGGCCTGCTCTACCTGCAAGGCAAGCAGTTTCCGCAAGATCTGGTCCGCGCCGCGCAGTTGTTCCAGCAGGCCGCGGATGCCGGCAATACGGAGGCGCAATATGCCCTTGCCACCATGTACAAAGAGGGCCGCGGTGTATCGAAGAACTCGCGCGAGGCCATGCAGTTGATGGCCTCGGCCGCGACCGCCGGCAATATCGACGCCATGGTGGAATTCGCCATTGCGGCGTTCAATGGCACCGGCACGGATCGAGACGAGTCTGTCGCCGCGGATCTGTTCCTCAAGGCCGCCAAGCGCGGCAGCGCCATCGCGCAAAACCGTCTGGCGCGCATTCTGATGGCCGGGCGCGGCATGCCCGCCAATCCGACCGAGGCGATCAAGTGGCACCTCGTCGCCCAGGCGGCCGGCGACAAGGACCCCGACCTCGACGCCTTCGCCGCCAAGCAGCCGAAGGCCGTGCGCGACGAAGCCGAAGCTGCGGCGAGGAAGTGGCTCTCGACCGCGCCCCCACCGGCGTCGAAGCCTTGACGGCGCGCGCGCGCGCGGGCATGCCCCGCCTGCCCTCTGGCGCTGGACAAGACCCGCACAATGCCCCATTCCGCCACGCTCAATGTGATGATCGCGGCTGCGCGCAAGGCCGCGCGAGCCCTCAAGCGCGATTTCGGCGAGGTGGAAAAACTTCAGGTGTCGATGAAGGGACCGGCGAACTTTGTCACCGCCGCCGACCGGCGCGCCGAGGAGACGTTATTCCAGGAGCTGATTAGGGCGCGGCCCGGCTATGGATTTCTCGGCGAGGAAGGCGGCGTCCGCGAAGGCGCCGACAAGACCCACCGCTGGATCGTCGATCCGCTCGACGGCACCACCAATTTCCTGCACGGCATTCCCCACTTTGCCATTTCCATCGGGCTCGAACGCGACGGCGTCGCGATTGCCGGCCTCGTCTACAATCCCGCGGTGGAGGAGATGTTCATCGCCGAGCGCGGCAAGGGCGCTTTTCTCAACGAGCAGCGCATCCGCGTCGCGGCGCGCACTCGGCTCGCCGAGGCGGTCATCGCCTGCGGCCTGCCGCATCTGGGGCACGGCGACCTCGCCCTTGGCCGCAAGGAGGCCGGCGCCATGCAGGCGGAGGTCGCGGGCCTGCGCCGCTTCGGTGCAGCCGCGCTCGATCTCGCCTGGGTCGCCGCCGGCCGGATCGATGCCTATTGGGAGCGCGACATCAAGCCGTGGGACATGGCGGCCGGAATGGTGCTGGTGCGCGAGGCCGGCGGCTTCGTGTCCGATTGCAACGGCGGCGACGACATGTACGCCAAGGGGCACATCGCCTCCGGCAACGACAGCATGCACAAGGCGGTTTTGGCCGTGCTGAAGGCGGCGGCAAAGACCTGACCTTCAAGGGCTCGCGGCCGGCCCGGAGCGACGCAATTTCAACTCATTCAGCCGCTTTATCCCTTTTGCCGTTATAATTTTCGTCTGTCACTCGTCTGTGGCATATTGCGACCGTAGCAACCGCGTCACGCATCAACGATTTTGCCCGCATGGCCAACGAACTCGACCCGCTGAAATTGTCCTCGCCCCGCATTTTCCTGCTGCGGATGCTGGTGTTCATCATTCTCGGCGGACTGGTCGCCTTCGTGCTGCACAAGCAGATCGAAGTGGCGTTCATGTCCAATCCGGGGCTTAACGCGCTGATCCTCGGCGTGCTGCTCATCGGCATCGTGCTCTCGATCCGCCAGGTGATGCGGCTCTATCCCGAGATCGCATGGGTCAACGGTTTCCGCCTCGCCGATCCCGGCCTCGCGATCGACCGTGCGCCGGTGCTGCTGGCGCCGATGGCGGCGATCCTCGGCAGCCGCGTCGGACGCATGGCGATGTCGGCGCAGCTGATGCGCGGCATTCTCGACTCGATCGCCACCCGCCTCGATGAAGCGCGCGACATCTCGCGCTACATGACCGGGCTGCTGGTGTTCCTCGGCCTGCTCGGCACCTTCTGGGGCCTGATCGAAACCGTAAGTTCGGTCGGCGGGGTGATTCAGGGCCTCAAAGCCGGTGGCGACGCTTCAAGCATGTTCGATTCGCTGCGCGATGGTCTTGCCGCGCCGCTCTCCGGCATGGGCATTTCGTTTTCGTCGTCGCTGTTCGGCCTTGCCGGCTCGCTGGTGCTCGGCTTCCTCGATCTGCAATCGAGCCAGGCGCAGAACCGCTTCTATACCGAACTCGAAGACTGGCTCTCCACCACCGTCTACGACCAAACCGGCGAGCCGGTCGGCGCCGCCGGCATGGCCGGCGAAGTGCGCTCGGCGATCGAACGCCTGCGCGATGCGGTCAACGAGACCGGCGGCTCGAAGGCTGCGACCAGCGCCATGTCCAATCTCGCCGAAGCGATCCAGGGCCTGGTGCACCACATGCGCACCGAACAGCAGATGATCCGCGATTGGGTCGACAGCCAGGCCGAGCAGCAGCGCGAAATCAAGAAGCTGCTCGAAGCGATGGTGCGCGAAAGAGTCGGGCGCTGATACGATTGGAATAGAAGATGGCGCTTGCACGATCGCGCCGCGGCGAAAGCGGCATGAACTACTGGCCGGGGTTCGTCGACGCGCTGTCGACGCTGATCCTAAGCATCATTTTCATTCTCACCGTATTCGTCGTCGTGCAGTTCTATTTGCAGCAGGAGGTCGCCGGCAAGGATACGGCGCTGACCCGCCTCAACGCGCAGGTCGCCGAGCTGACCGAACTCTTGTCGATGGAGAAGTCCGGCAAGGCCAATCTCCAGGACCAGCTGGCGCAGTTGCAGGCGACGCTTTCCGCCGCACAAAGCGACCGTGACAAGTTCAAGGGCCTTGCCGACACGTCGAGCGCGGCCGCCGGCAAGGCACAGGGCCAGGTGTCCGAATTGTCCAGTCAGGTTGAAGGGCAGAAGAAGATTTCCGCTAACGCGCTGGCGCAGATCGAGGTGCTCAACCAGCAGATCGCGGCCTTGCGCCGCCAGCTCGCCGCCATCCAGCAGGCGCTTGATATCTCCGAGCAGAAGGACAAGGAATCGCAGGCGCGTATTTCCGACCTCGGCCAGCGCCTGAATCTCGCCATGGCGCAGAAGGTTCAGGAACTCACGCAATACCGCTCCGACTTCTTCGGCAAGCTGCGGCAGATCCTCGGCAATCGGCCGGATGTGCGCATCGTCGGCGACCGTTTTGTGCTGCAATCGGAGGTATTTTTCGACACCAACAAGGCTGATCTGAAGCCGGAAGCAAACGCCGAGTTGGACAAGGTTGCCGGTGCGCTCAACGAACTGGCCAAGCAGATCCCGGTTGAGATTCCCTGGGTGCTGCGCGTTGACGGCCACACCGATGCGCGGCCGATCACCGGCGGCCAGTTCAAGGCGAACTGGGACCTCTCCGCCGCGCGCGCCGTTGCCGTGGTGAAATACTTGATCGAAAAAGGCGCCGAGCCCAAACGTCTGCTCGCCGCCGGGTTCGGTGAATTCCAGCCGATCGACACGGGCACCACCGAAGACGCCTACAAGCGCAACCGCCGCATCGAGTTCAAGCTGACCGAGCGGTGAGCGCCATCGGCTTTACCCTGCGCCGTTACACCGCCGCCGACGAGGACGCGGCGATCGAACTGTGGCGGCGCTCCTGGCAGCACCATTATCCGCACATCAACTTCACCGAGCGCGTGGCCTGGTGGCGCGAACGCTGGCGCTGGGAACTGGTGCCGCATGCGCGGGTCGTGATTGCCGAAGCCGGCAACGCGATGATCGGCTTCGTTACCGTCGATCCGCAAACGCACTATCTCGACCAGATCGTTGTGGCGCCGGAACATTGGGGCGCCGGCGTCGCGCAGGCGCTGCTCGACGAGGCGAAGCTTTTATCGCCGCACGGCATCGATCTTCTGGTCAACAAGGACAATGCCCGCGCCATCCGCTTCTACGAGAAGCACGGCTTTGCCTGTGCCGGCGAGGACAAGAACCCGGTGTCGGGCAAGCCGGTGAACCGCATGCGCTGGGCGCCGCGCAAGGCCGGTGAGCCGCGGCGCATCGAGCCGAAGCCATAAGGCGCGGCCGTTCGAATCAAAACAGTAGATCGCCTGCTAGCGCGCGCTGACCAGCGCCTGCGCCATCGCCGCGTCGAAGAATTTTGAATCCACTTTGAGATAAGCGAGCTTTTCATCCGCGACAATGACGACCTCGGCCACGCCGGGCACGCGGCGCAGTTTGGCGGCGAGATTTTCGGCGTCATCCGCGTGGCCGTCGCCGATCGGCACCAGCCGCGTCGTCAGATAACTCGGCTGCGCCATAGTGGCGGCGGCGGCAAGCCACGCGAGCGCCAGCGCCATGGTGAGCGCGAACACGCCGCTGGTGCCGCCGTGCTGATGCGCGAAGCCACCGATAATGCCGCCGGCGAAAATACCGAGAAACTGCAGGCTCGAATAAAGCCCGGTCGCCGTGCCCTTGGCCGCGGGCGGCGCCACCTTGGTGATGAGCGAAGGCAGACTCGCCTCCATCACGTTGAAGGCCGAGAAGAAGATCGCGAGCGCCGCCAGCAGGACAGAGGAATTATGCGCGCCGGCGTAAAGCATGGCCTGGCTGATGACGAGCCCGGCAACGGCGCCGACGAACACGCCCTTCATGCGCCGGTATTTCTCGGCGACGATGATGGCCGGCACCATGACCGCGATCGAAATCGCAAGCACCGGCAGATAGACCATCCAGTTGCTGTCGTTTGAAATATTCAGTGTCGCGCGCAGCAGCCCGGGCACCACCAGAAAACTCGCCGTCAGCATGGCGTGCAGCACGAAGATGCCGAAGTTGAGTCGCAGCAGTTCGCCATTGCGCAGCACCGAGCCGATCAACGCCGGCACCGTTTCCGCGTCGCGATGCACGCTCAGGCGCGGCGGTTTGGGAACGACGAATTCGGTGATGGCGATGCCAACGAGGGCAAGCCCAACCATCAGCCAGAAAATTCCGGCAACGCCGATGAAGGTCGCGAGAATTGGACCGGCGACCAGCGCCAGCATGAACGAAGCGCCTATGGAAATTCCGACCAGGGCCATCGCCTTGGTGCGGTTTTCTTCCGTCGTCAGATCGGCAACCAGCGCCAGGATGACGGCGCCGACGGCGCCCGCCCCTTGCACCGCGCGCCCGATAATGACGCCGCCGATCGAGGTGGACAGCGCGGCGATGGCGCTGCCGGCCGCGAAGAGAAGCAGCCCCAGCACGATCATGGTCTTGCGCCCGACCTTGTCGGACAACAGACCAAAGGGAATCTGCAACAGCCCCTGGGTGAGCCCATAGATGCCCAGCGCCTCGCCAATCAGATAGGGCGTGGCGCCGGTGAGCCCCGCGGCATAGGCGGCAAACACCGGATAGATCATGAACAGGCCGAGAAGCCTGACCGAGAACACCGCCGCGAGCGAGCCCGCGGCGCGGAATTCCTGTTTTCCCATGGGTATTATTCCGCCTCAGGCCTGACTTGCCGCACCCGTCCGCCTCCTGTATAGACCCGCCAAATTCAACACAAATCGGGCGTCCGGCGTTAAAGACCGCGCCCTGATGGAACGAGCCATGAAGCAGGACATCCACCCGGATTATCACACCATCAAGGTGGTGATGACCGACGGCACCGAATTCACCACCCGCTCCACCTGGGGCAAGGAAGGCGATGTCATGCACCTCGACATCGATCCGAAGTCGCACCCGGCCTGGACCGGCGGTCAGCAGCAGTTGATCGACCGCGGCGGCCGCCTGTCGCGCTTCCAGAAGAAGTTTTCCGGCTTCCTCAAGACCGACGAGAAGGCCGAGAAGAAGTAAGCGCCGAGCGCCTTCGCAGGCGATATGAAAAAACCCCGCCGATGCGGGGTTTTTTATTGCCGGACGCTGATGAACCGCGGGGCCTTAAGCGCTTTCGGCGCCAAATGCCGCCTTGAGCAGCCCTATTTGCCGCTCGACCGGATTGATCGGCAGCGGCTGTTCGATGGGGACGCGGTTGTGAATGGTGGTGTCGAGCCGCCGCACAAGGCCCTGCAGCTTGAGTGAGCGCGCGATCAGATCCTGAAGCGCGATCGGGAGCAGCTCGACATTTGTTTGGTCATGCGTATCGGTTGGCGCGATCTTGACCTTGTTCTTTTCCTTGCTGGCCTGGGCCAGCGACATTTCGCCTTCCTTGACCGCGCGATGCAGCAGCAGCCAGGAGGCAAGTTGCATCAGCCGGGTGGTCAGCCGCATGCTTTCGGTCGCGTAAGCAAGCGCCGCGGCACGCTCGAGCTTCTTGGATTCGGCCCGCCCGGGACCATCGAGATAGGTCGCGGTCTCTTCCACCAGCGCCATCCCGTCGCGGAACAGGTTGGCAAACGCCTGCGAATTGGCTAGCCGCGCACCAAATGACACCGGCTGCGCCTCGCTGAACAACTTTTCTGACATTACGCTACGCCTTACCACTGACCCGGCGCTGTTACTCGCGCTTTGATGAGTGAGAGCATCGCGCGTCCGCTCATCCCCGTCCAGACGGGGAATGGACAAAAATTGCGACATAGTTGCCGGGCAAGCTTAAGGGAACGCAGACCATAAGGTGGCGCGTTGTCCCGAATCGAGACAAAAAAGAGCCGCCGTTGCCGGCGGCTCGAAGTTGATAACAGGGAGGCGTCAAACAGAGTGGACAGGAGCCACTCAATGTCCACGAAGATGGACGATCACAGTAATGGTCGAGAAAGCTTAACGACAGGTTACCTGATTGCGCCCGATGCGTGATTTTTGCGCGAGCTGGGCCCGGCAAAGCGGCGATTATCGCTTGAAAAACTGGTCGGCGGCGCTGCGTTTGGCGCGCTTTTGCGCCATGTCGGCTTCGAGGCGCGCGATCTCGTCGCGCAGGAGTTGCACCCGTTCGCCCAGCTCCTCGACCGAAAGCAGGCTTAAATCCTGGCCCACTTCGTGCGCGATCTTTTTCTTCGGCCTGTCGTCGTCGTCCGCTGCCGGCATGGTGCCTCCGCAAAGCTTGTCCGGCGAAAATCTAGTCGCCGTCCCGCCGGTTGTCACATCGGCGGCTCGCGCCTAAAACGCCGGCACCACCCCCGAAGGAGCCTTTCGACATGACGATCCCCGCCCGTATGACCGCCATCGGCATCAAGGCTCCCGGAGGGCCGGAGGTGCTGGTGCCGGAAGAACGCCCGGTTCTAACGCCCGGCGCCGGCGAGGTTCTGGTCAAGGTCGCAGCCGCCGGCGTCAACCGGCCGGATGTGATGCAGCGGCAAGGACGTTATCCGCCGCCGCCGGGCGCGACGGACATTCCCGGGCTCGAAATTGCCGGCGAGATTGTAGCGCTGGGGCCGTCCGTCAAACGCTGGAAAGTCGGCGACCGCGTTTTCGCGCTGGTGGTTGGAGGCGGCTATGCCGAGTTTTGCCCCGCACACGAAAGCCACGCGCTGCCGCTGTCCGGATTGTCGATGATCGAGGGCGCGGCGCTCCCCGAGACCGTGTTCACCGTCTGGCACAACATGGTCCAGCGCGGCGGGCTCAAATCCGGCGAGACCTTTCTCGTGCATGGCGGCTCGTCCGGCATCGGCACGACAGCGATCCAGATCGCCAAGGCACTCGGCGCCCGCGTCATCACCACCGCCGGCAGCGAGGAGAAATGCGCGGCCTGCCGCAAGCTCGGCGCCGACGTTGCCATCAATTACAAGACCGAGGATTTTGTCGCGGCGACCAAAGCCGCAACCGCCGACAAGGGCGCCAACCTGATCCTCGATATGGTCGGCGGCGACTACATCGCGCGCAACTACGAAGCGGCCGCGGTCGAGGGCCGCATCGTGCAGATCGCCTTCCAGGGCAGTTCCAAGGCGACCGTCGATTTCCACCGCCTCATGCTCAAGCGGCTCACCCACACCGGCTCGACGCTGCGCGCGCGCCCGGTCGCCGACAAGGGCGCCATACGCCAGGCGGTCGAGGACAACGTGCTGCCGATGATCGCCGCCGGCAAAGTGAAACCGGTGATCTACAAGACCTTCCCGTTGAACCGCGCAGCAGACGCCCACGCGTTGATGGAAAGCAGCGGCCACATCGGCAAGATCGTGCTAACCCTTTGACGATTTGGCGGAACTTCCATCGATCGAGGCTCGCTTTGAAGCCGCGAAATCGGCACAATAGACCTCCTAAAGTGGGTAAGATTCGTTTGCAAAATTTAATCAGCCGGCGGCGCTCGACCAGCTGGCCGCTGCCATTGGCCGGGGGTTCGGATTGAAAGTCATCCGCTGCGCGACGGCGTTTGCGCTTGCCCTGACCGCGCTGCTGGCCGGGCACCCTGCGCGCGCGGCTGAAGCCATCAACGTCCGGGTCGACGTCCAGGCGATCGACCTTACCGCCGCCACCGAGCTGCAGAAGTCCGAAAGCGACCGCATCCAGGTCTCGACCGCTCCCGGTCCCGACGGCATCGTGCGCCGCATCGAGGTGCGCGCACGCGAAGGCGGCAATAACTGGGCGGTGTTTGCGCTCACCAACAATTCCGACGAGCAGATCGACCGGCTGATCGTCGTGCCGCATTACCGCATGGTCGGCTCCGGCCTGTTCTGGCCCGATCTCGGGGTTTCCCGCATCGCCAATATCACGCCGTCATCGGGCGACCGCCCGGTGCGTCAGGAGAACACCGGCTCGGATATTTTCCGCGTCACCCTCGACCCCGGCACCGTCATCACCTTTGTCGCCGAACTGCGCACCGACAAACTGCCGCAGATCTATCTATGGGAACCGGACGCCTACAAGGACAAGGTCAACTCGTTCACCCTCTATTACGGCATCGTCATCGGCATCGCCGGATTGCTGGCGCTGTTCCTCACCATTTTGTTCGTGGTCAAGGGCTCGGTGATGTTTCCGGCCGCGGCTGCGCTCGGCTGGGCGGTGCTCGTCTATATCGGCATCGATTTCGGATTCTGGGGCAAGGTGTTCGACATGTCGGCGGGCGCCGAGCGCGTCTGGCGCGCCTGCGGCGAGGCGATCCTGTCGGCGACGCTGCTGGTTTTCCTGTTCGCCTATCTCAACTTGTCGCGCTGGCACGTACGCTATGCCCACATCACTTTCGCCTGGCTCGCCGCGCTCGCCTGCCTGATCGCGGTTGCCGTGTTCGATCCGGCGATCGCCTCCGGCATCGCCCGCATGTCGCTTGCCGGTATCGCCGTGCTCGGCCTCGCCCTGGTGATCTACCTTTCCACGCACGGTTTCGACCGCGCGGTGCTGCTGATCCCGACCTGGCTGCTGCTGGTGGTGTGGACCGGCGCCGCCGGTCTTGCCGTCACCGGCTTTGTCACCAACGACATCGTCGGTCCGGCGCTGCTCGGCGGCCTGGTGCTGATCGTGATGCTGATCGGCTTCACGGTGATGCAGCACGCCTTCGCCGGCGGCATCACGCAAGGCATCGTCTCCGACGTCGAGCGCCGCGCGCTGGCGCTGACCGGCGCCGGCGACATGATCTGGGACTGGGATGTTTCCGCCGACAAGATCTACACCAGCCCGGAGACCGAGCATGCGCTGTCCCTCAAGCGCGGCGCGCTGGAAGGCCCGGCGGCGCAATGGCTCGACGTGCTGCACCCGCTCGATCGCGACCGCTTCCGCGCTTCCCTCGACGGCGTGATCGAGCAGCGCCGCGGCCGCCTGACCCAGGATTTCCGCCTGCGCGCGGCCGACGGCCATTACGTCTGGTTTTCGCTGAAGGCGCGGCCCGTGGTCGGTTCCGACGGCGAAGTGGTGCGCCTCGTCGGCACGCTCACCGACGTCACCGAATTCAAGAACGCCGAGGAGCGGTTGCTGTTCGATGCCGTACACGACAACCTGACCGGCCTGCCCAATCGAGAATTGTTTCTCGACCGTATGGAGGCGGCGTTTGCCTTCGCCCGCTCCGACACCACGATCCGCCCTTCGGTCCTGGTCATCGATCTCGACCGCTTCAAGCAGGTCAACGACTCGGTCGGCATCGCGGTCGGCGATTCAATCCTGCTGACCATTGCGCGCCGCCTTGCCCGCCTGCTTAAACCGCACGACACGCTGGCGCGGCTCTCCGGCGACCAGTTCGCCGCCATTTTGATGTCGGAAAAGGAGCCCGCGCGCATCGTCGCCTTCGTCGAGACCATGCGCCGGGCGCTGCGCGCGCCGATCGCCTTCAACGACCGCGAAATTTTCCTTACCGCTTCGGTTGGCCTGGCGCTCGCCGAAAGCCAGCCGCACCGCACCGAGGAGGTGCTCAAGGACGCCGAGCTCGCGATGTATTACGCCAAGCGCGTCGGCGGTGACCGTATCGAGATTTTCAAGCCGGCGATGCGTTCGCGCAAGACCGACCGGCTGACGATGGAATCGGAATTGCGCCGCGCCATCGAGCGCGAGGAGATCAAGATCCTCTACCAGCCGATCGTGCGCCTCGAGGACCGGCTGATCGCCGGTTTCGAGGCCCTGGCGCGCTGGGATCACCCGAAACTGGGGCGCTTGTCACCGTCCGAGTTCATCTCCATTGCCGAGGAAATCGGACTCATCGTCGACCTCGGCCTGTTCGTGCTTGAGCGAACGGCTCGGCAACTGGCGATCTGGCAGCACGCCAATCGCGCCCGCGATCCGGTGTTTGCCTCCGTCAACGTATCGTCGCGGCAACTACTGCGGCACGATCTGATCCAGGACCTGCGCAGCGTGCTCGCCCGCTCGGCGCTGGCACGCGGCTCGCTCAAGCTCGAATTGACCGAGTCGCTGGTGATGGAGAACCCGGAACACGCAGCCCAGATGCTCACGCGCATGAAGGAGCTCGGCGCCGGCCTCGCGCTCGATGATTTCGGCACCGGACATTCCTCGCTTGCCTACCTGCAGCGCTTCCCCTTCGACACCATCAAGATCGACCAGTCGTTCGTGCGCACCACGGCGCGCGGCACGCGGCCGGTGATCCTGCGCTCGATCATCGCGCTGGCGCACGATCTCGGCATGGACGTGGTGGCGGAAGGCGCCGAGAGCGACTCCGACGCGGTCGAGCTTTACCAGCTCGGCTGCGAGTATGCGCAGGGCTTTGCTTTTGGCGAACCGATGACGGCGGAGGCTGCTTCCACGCTGCTCACCGGCGACAAGCGGCTGGAGGCGGTCCGCTAGGCGTGTCCGGATTCACTCGACAGCATGCCGAGGTCGATGCCGATCTTGCGCAGCGCCTTGTTGTATTTGCCGTCGGTATCGGTGCCGAAGATCAGTTCCGGGTCGGCGGCACAATGCAGCCAGCCGTTCCGCTGGATCTCGGTTTCCAGTTGCCCCGGCGCCCAGCCGGCATAGCCGAGCGCGAGAATGGCGCTGACCGGTCCCTTGCCGTTGGCGATGGCTTTGAGGATGTCGAGCGTTGCGGTGAGGCAGATGCCTTCGTCGATCGGCAATGTCGAGTTCTCGATGAAGAAATCCGCCGAGTGAAGAACAAACCCGCGTCCGGTCTCCACCGGCCCGCCCTTGAGTATTTTCACCGCGCCCGCGGTGTTCGGCAGTTCGATACGCTCGGCCGCCGGAATGACTTCGAGCTGCACCAGCAGGTCGGGAAAATTGATGTTCGCCGCCGGCTGATTGACGATGATGCCCATGGCGCCTTCGGTCGAATGCGCGCAAACGTAGATCACCGTACGCGAGAAGCGTTCATCTCCCATCGCGGGCATGGCGATGAGCATCTGCCCGTCGAGGTAGCCGCGTGCCGGCGTCTTGCCGGATGATTTGCGCGGAAGCTTCATGAAAAAAGGTTACCTGATCGGTTTGTCTTTGCAAACGAACCCGGCCGCCAAAAGTTCAGCCATCCGTCCCCGCCACACGCACAATACTAAAGCCGTTAATTGTGGCGAAATACGCGCTTGCTCAACGCCTGTTCATTCGATGCTCACAATGAATTCAGTGGCGCGCCATAGCCATTGTGACTAGATCGGCGCCATGAACGGTGCCCGCGAATCGCTTGCCGTCACATTGGCCTCGGTCGTGTTTTTGGCCACAGGCGCTGCGCCCGCCCGCGCCGGCGACGCATCGCCCTGGGTGGCGGACCTGCATTCGTCGCTGCGGCTGATCGGCGGCGGCAAGGACGGCACCGAGGCCTTGCGCGCCGGCATCGAGATCAAGGTCGCGCCCGGCTGGCATACCTACTGGCGCTACCCCGGCGACTCCGGCGTGCCGCCGCGTTTCACCTTTCCCGGCTCCGACAATGTCGCCGCGGTCAAGGTGTCCTATCCGGCGCCACATGCGATCACCGACGAGACCGGCACCACTATCGGATATAGTGACAATGTCGTTTTTCCGCTGCGCGTCGTGCCTCGGCAAAAGGGCAAACCGGTGACGCTGCGCCTGCATGTGGATTACGCGGTGTGCGAGAAAATGTGCGTGCCGGTCGAGGCCAAGGCCGAACTGGCGCTGCCCGGCGGCAACGCCGAAACCGCGTCGGCCCTGAACGCCGCCGAAGCGCGCGTTCCCAAACCGGTGAGCGCAGCCGAAGCCGGGCTGACCGCACGGCGCGTCAACGACAAGACGCCAAAGCCGCTGGTCTTTGTCGATCTGGCCGCGCCCACCGGCGAAAAGGTGCAAGTGTTTGTCGAAGGCCCGTCGCCGGAATGGGCGCTGCCCATTCCCAAACCCGCGCCGGGAGCGCCACCGGGTCACCAGCATTTCGGTTTCGAGCTTGACGGGATTCCGCCTGGCGTCGATCCAAAGGGGCCCTACGAACTCACCTTTACCATCGTCCGCGGCACGCAGCCGATCGAGGTCAAGACCCATCTCGACTAGACGGGCTTTGCCACGCTAACGTCTTCCCTCAAGAAATTTCAAAATCCCACACCCGAGAGGAACACCCATGCCCATCAAGGTCGGCGACAAATTGCCCAGCGCCACGTTCCGCGTCATGACCGCCGAAGGTCCCAAGCCGAAGACCACCGACGACATTTTCAAGGGCAAGAAGGTGGCGCTGTTCGCCGTGCCCGGCGCGTTCACGCCGACCTGCACCAACATGCACATGCCGAGCTTCTTGAACAACGCCGCCGCCTTCAAGGCCAAGGGCGTCAACACCATCGCGGTGACCGGCGTCAACGACGTCTTCGTTATGGAGGCGTGGAAGAAATCGACCGGCGCCGGCGACAAGGTGGATTTTCTCGCCGACGGCAACGCCGACTTCGCCAAGGCGATCGACATGACGCTCGATGCTTCCGGCAACGGACTTGGGCTGCGCTCCAAGCGCTATTCGATGCTGGTCGAGGACGGCGTGGTGAAAAAACTCAACGTCGAGGACGCGCCCGGCAAGTGCGACATTTCCGGCGGCCAGGCGCTGCTCGGGCAGGTCTGACTACTTCGCCTTTATCGCCCCGGTCGCGCCGGCGCGCGCCGCGATGATTCCATCGCGCGCAAGCTGATCGGCGCGCTCATTCATCGCGTGCCCGGCATGACCCTTCACCCAGTGCCAACGCACCTGGTGGTTGGTCAGCGCCGCATCAAGCCGCTGCCATAGGTCGACGTTCTTCACCGGTTTCTTGTCGGCGGTGCGCCAGCCGTTCTTCTTCCAGCTTTTGATCCAGGTGGTGATGCCGTTTTTCACATACTCGCTGTCGGTGTGCAGATCGACCGAGCAGGCGCGCTTCAAGGCTTCAAGTGCCGAGATCGCCGCCGTCAACTCCATGCGGTTGTTGGTGGTGTGAGCTTCCCCGCCCATCAGTTCCTTTTCCTGGTCGCCGAAGCTCAGAATCGCGCCCCAGCCGCCCGGCCCCGGATTTCCCGAACAGGCGCCGTCGGTATAGATCGTGACGCGCTCGGTCATGAACTGAAGCCGTAGTCTGAAACGCTTTTGACCGACTGGTGAAAGCGCAGCTTGCGGAAATATTCCAGCGGATCCTTCGGCCGCACCAGCGCGCCCTCGGGCACCGCCAGCCAGTCGACCAGCCGCGTCAAGAGGAAGCGCAGCGCCGAGCCGCGCGACAAGACCGGCAGCGCCGCGCGCTCCGCGGCGTTGAGTTCGCGCACCTGCGAATAGGCCTTGAGCAACGCGCGGCCCTTGGTGACGTTGAAGGAATTGTCGGTCTCGAAACACCAGGCGTTGAGACAGACCGTGACGTCATAGGCGAGCGCGTCAGTGCAGGCGAAATAGAAATCGATCAGGCCGGAGAGCTTCTCGCCGAGGAAAAAGACGTTGTCCGGAAAAAGATCGGCGTGGATTACCCCCTGCGGCAGGTCGCGCGGCCAGACCTTGTCCAGCGCGTCGAGCTCTTGTGCGATCGCCGCGCAAAGGCCCTCGCGCACGCTGTCGCCGCGCGCCTTGGCATGCTGGTAAAGCGGCCGCCAGCTGGCGATGCCGAGGGCGTTGGCGCGCTTCATTTTGAAATCGGCGCCGGCAAGATGCAGTTTCGCCAGCGCCTCGCCGACCGCGGCGCAGTGGCTGGGCGAAGGCCGGCGCATCCACATGCCGTCGAGAAAGGTGACAAGCGCCGCCGGGCGGCCGGCGACCGTGCCGAGCAGGCCGCCTTGTCTGTTCTTGACCGGCTGCGGACAGGTGAGCCCGCGCGCCGCCAGATGCTCCATCAGGCCAAGAAAGAACGGCAGGTCGTTTGCCGCGACGCGCTTTTCATACAGCGTGAGGATGAAATGCCCGGCCGCGCTATGGACGAGGAAATTGGAATTTTCCACGCCCTCGGCGATGCCCTTGTAGGACAGCAATTCGCCGACGCTGTAATCGGCGAGAAAGCGGGCAAGCTCGTCGGCGCCGACGTCGGTATAGACGGCCATCGAGGGCTTACTCCGCCGCCTGGTTCTCCCGCAGCGGGCGAGGCAGCGGGAAGAACATGCTTTCCTCGGTGGCGGAAATGGTTTCCACGGTCAGCGTGAAGCGCTGCGCGAAGGCGTCGAGGATTTCCTCGACCAGGATTTCCGGCGCCGAGGCGCCGGCGGTGACGCCGAGCGTGTTGATGCCCGCAAACCGGCTCCAGTCAATGTCGGCGGCGCGCTGCACCAGCACGGCGTAAGGACAGCCGGAACGCTCGGCCACTTCCTTGAGCCGCTGCGAGTTCGACGAATTCGGCGAGCCGACCACAACGAGCGCATCGACCGTGGGGGCGACGCGCTTGACCGCCTCCTGGCGGTTGGTGGTGGCGTAGCAGATGTCTTCCTTGTGCGGCCCTTCGATGTGGGGAAAGCGCGCCTTGAGCGCGTCGACGATGGTCGCGGTGTCCTGCACCGAGAGCGTCGTCTGCGTGACGTAGGCGAGCTTGGATACGTCGCGCGGCTTGAACGCCTGCACGCCTTCGACGGTTTCGATGAGGGTGATGGCGCCGGCGGGGAGTTGGCCCATGGTGCCGACGACCTCGGGATGGCCGGCATGGCCGATGAGCACGATCTCGCGGCCGCGGCGGAAGTGGATGTCGGCCTCGCGGTGCACCTTGGTGACCAGCGGACAGGTGGCGTCGAGGGTCACCATGTTGCGCCGCTGCGCCTCTGCCGGCACCGAAAGCGGCACGCCATGCGCGGAAAAGATCACCGGAGCGTCGCCGTCGGGGACTTCACTCAGCTCCTCGACGAAAATCGCGCCCTTCTTGCGCAGGCTGTCGACGACGTATTTGTTGTGCACGATCTCGTGGCGCACATAGACCGGGGCCCCGTAGATCGCCAGCGCCCGCTCCACCGATTCGATGGCGCGCACCACCCCGGCGCAAAACCCGCGCGGCGAGCAGAGCAGCACTTTCAGGATGGGTTTTTCAGCCGTGACCGTCATAAAAGCCTCTGTAGCATGGCGCTTTCTCCCGCCCGACATGGGCCGCGGCGCCAAACCTGTCAAGCCGAGCGGTTGCGCCTAGGGGCCGAAGTCCCTATATTCCGGCCACTTTCCGATCATCCCCGATGATCCGCTGCTTCGCCCCCGTTCAGGCCGGGTGGAGCGCCAAGAGGAGATATTGCCATGTCGACGCCCGCGCCGCTGATGCCCAAAGCCACCGCCGTCTGGCTGTTGGATAACACCGCGCTGACGTTCGACCAGGTGGCCGATTTCTGCAAGCTGCACCCGCTCGAGGTCAAGGCGATCGCCGACGGCGACGCGGCCCAGGGCATCAAGGGCCTCGACCCGATCCAGACCGGGCAGCTGACCCGCGAGCAGATCAGCGAGGCCGAGAAGAACCCGGACATGCGGCTCACCATCACCGCGCCCAAGGTGGCCGTTCCCGGCCCCGAGCGCGGCAAGAAGGGCCCGCGCTACACGCCGGTGTCGCGCCGTCAGGACCGGCCCAACGCCATCCTCTGGCTGGTGCGCAACCATCCGGAACTCAAGGATGCGGCGATCATGCGCCTGGTCGGCACCACCAAGTCCACCATCTCCGCGATCCGCGACCGCACCCACTGGAACGCGGCGACGCTGGCGCCGATGGACCCGGTGACGCTCGGGCTTGCGACGCAGACCGATCTCGATTTCGAGGTGAACCGCGCCAACAAGGAAAAGCCGGCGCCGGTCTCGACCGGGGCGACGCTGCTGCCGGCCGCCGAAACCACGGCGAAGAAGGAAGCGGAAGTTGCCGCCGCCGCAGCCGTCGAGGCCGAGAAGAAGCCCGGCGGCTCCGACGTCGACGTCGGCGCGGTGTTTGCCAAGCTCAAGCAGCTCGGCGGCAAGCACGACGAGGGCAAGGACGAGTAGTTATTCCTCCGCATCGCAGAGCTGACGATTGTCATGGCCGGGCTTGTCCCGGCCATCTCGTTTAGGGACGCAAGATGTTTCAAGCAGCCGCGCGGGATCGCCCGTGTTCTTTGAGCGGCGCCGGGTGCGCCGTAAGTCCGTTCCTTGCCCCCGCACTTTTTCATGCCGCATATCGGGTAAACCCGGCATGCGGATGCGAGGGGAATGGAGCGCCGCGAGGCGCTGCATTTGTTTTTCGTGCCGCGCCATCTCGCGACGACGCGGGCGCCTCTCGGCGCTCCACCAACGGCGTTCGTTGCGGCGCCGGGCCGCGCTTTCGGGGAGCCATCCGCCTCGTCGTCTGCCCTTCAGCGCCAGTTCCCCTCAGCGGGTTGTCGCGCGTCCGAGCTTCGGGCAAGCGCAAGGCTCAGCCGTCAGCCAGCTCCTGGCAGGGGATCGCTAGTGTCCCCGGGCGGAGCCCCCGCGCCGCCCGGGTGCGCGCCTTGCGAAGGCACGCGCGCGGGCGCCGCGCCTGCCCCACCTCGAGAACGCCTCTAGAAGCGCCCCTCATGAGCAGGCGATAGGAATATAATCCCGACAGTTGGATCATGTCAAGCGGTGATATATTTCTTCGCGCGACGGGGCCGGCGAGAATGAAAGTCCGCGAAGCGATACGGCTTATTGAGGACGATGGCTGGTATCATGTCGCGACACGCGGCAGTCATCGGCAGTGCATCCGCGCAAGGCGGGTCGCGTGACCATCGCCGGGAAGTCGTCCGACGACCTTGCGCCCGGGACGTTGAACAGTATCTTGAAGCAAGCTGGTCTGAAGGAGCAGCGCTGATGCGCAACGCGATCGTGATCGAGAAGGCGGAAGGCAATTACTCGGCCTATGTGCCCGACCTGCCCGGCTGCGTGGCGACCGGCGAGAGCGTAAAGGCTGTCGAAGGCGAAATTCGCGACGCCATCCGTTTTCACATCGACGGACTCAAAGAAGACGGGCTCCCGGTGCCGAAGCCGACAAGCATCGCCGATTATGTTGAAGCGTAAGGCGCATCTGCCGAACCCGCGTCCCGGCGAAATCCTGCTGGAGGAATTTCTCAAGCCGATGGCCCTGTCGCAGACCGCTCTCGCGCGTGCCATCGGCGTGTCGCCGCGGCGCGTCAACGAGATCGTGCTCGGCAAGCGCGCCATCACCGCCGACACCGACTTGCGCATGGGGCGCTACTTCGGATTGAGCGAAGGATTCTTTTTGCGGCTGCAAACGGCCTTCGACCTGATGGCGCGGCGGCGGCAGATTGGTGAGAAGCTCAAGGCGATCAAGCCGAGGGCGGCGTGAGAAAAAAGAGAAGCGACAAAATTGTTAAATACACGACCGGCGAAATCGGCCGCCTGCGCGTGGTACGGGCTTGTTATTTACGAAAAGCGCGGGGATACGCCTTGCGTAGACGCTTCGTAGCATCGCCGTCTATCACACACCAAAATATCTCACCGCCTGTGATAGCTCTGGCCTTGGCCAGTTCCTCCATCAATTTATAAATGCTCTCTTTAACCTCGCCCTCATATTGAACAATGAAAATGCTGGCTGGCGTGTCGAAAAGTCTTTGAACTTGGTCTCCGTTCTTTCCCATCTTGCCGGGAACCAATGCCCCGGTTTTTGCCGGGCCTTTCAGAGCAAACGCCGCTCTTCTCATTTTCCCCGAAAGTGTAACGCGATCAGTAAAGATGTCGTTGTTTTCTCCGCCCCAATCTTTGGGCGTCTTCGTCTCGCCGAGAAGTTTGAGAAATCCCGCCTTTATTTTCGCTTCAGATAAGCGCGCAGGATTCAGCCCCGCAATTGACTTAACACCTTTAGCTTTTGAGAATTCGATGATGTCCTCTGGCCTGCCCCCGGTTTGGATGACACCGACTTAAGCGAATCCGGCCCTGCGCTCGAACTCCATAGGGCTTAAGTAGCCGATCGTCGAGTGCCGCCGCTTCGCATTGTAGAAGCGTTCGATGTAGTCGAACACGTCGGCCTTCGCCTCGTGTCTGCTTCT